>Ga0123337_10000167_pt1 | contig 129625 bp, 86 predicted proteins | sample frozenSSSSmetaG_FD_89792 | JGI IMG/M metagenome (GOLD analysis project Ga0123337, IMG submission 89792) | Glacier valley bacterial and archeal communities from Borup Fiord, Nunavut, Canada, to study Microbial Dark Matter (Phase II) -... | ecosystem: Environmental > Aquatic > Freshwater > Ice >...
CAAGGCGCGTTCGAAATTCAAATCTATTGTAGCAGGATTAGTGTTGGGGTTGTATGAACCTAATCTCTCAATAAATTTACCATCTCGTGGTGCCCTGCTGTCTGCGACTACAATGTGGTAAAATGCATACCCTTTGCGTCCGTGTCTTTGCAATCTGATTTTAGTTGCCATTTTTTGAAATGAATTTTAATTTTTGTTCTTGCATTAAGCGGGTGCAAAGGTAGGAATATTTTTGAATTTGCAAAACCTTCATGCATTTATTTTACTTATTTTTTTACGCTGAGAAGCCATGCAGTGGCGTAATCAGGGTTATTTGCCCGGAATTGATTGAGATAAGCTTCTGCATCTGACTTAATTGGAAAACTTCTCGAATAGACCCTGGCTCTACCATCACTTTCAATAATACCGGCGAACTTGAAAATATTGCTTTGACTTTGTGTCTTCATCCAATCGTTGGCAAGATGTCTTTCAGGAAAACTGCCAATAATGATGTAGTAGGAGCGTGTCAATTCTTTTTTTATCTCATGGACAGTTGCTGGAACTGGTTCCTGAATTTCTTCCTGAACGGGAACGACATCTGTCACTTCGTTATTTTGTCTCAATTCAGACAAGGAATCAACAGGAATCAGCGCATAAGCGGCACTTTCCGTGATCACGGGTGCGGTGATGTAATTGTGCATCAGAAATGCTTCCTGATTGCCTGTCGTAGGGAGATTACCAGCAGGCTTGGATAACAGGAGCATAAACAGGCATGCTGCAGTTCCCATAATCAGATTGCGGAAACTGTTGCGACGCAGGCGAATGTTGATGAATTCCGTGTCCTGTTGCTTTTGTGTTTCAAACTCTGTTTTGGACTTTTTATGGAGTCTTTTTTCCAGAGTAGGATAGGAGAAAGCCGATAGACCGTATGCATCCGGACAAAACGAACTTCTTTTTTCGGAGCGAAAGCAAAGTTGTTCCTGTTCATTTTTCCACATGACGCCGATTTGACCTAAACTGACGTATTTGCCTTCGTCTATTTTGTATTGAAGTTCCTGAACTCCCTGACGAATCTGAATATTGGATTCTTCAAAACTGAGTCCAAGTGATTCCTGGTATGCTTGTGCTAAAAAACCATCGTTAAAAGTCAATTTGGCATTGAAGCCTATTTCTTTTCCCTCCGGAAAAAAAATATCGGATCTGGGATCAAATCTGGCTGATATTTCATTCTGTACGAAACCTCCAAGGCCCGGTACGACTACGCAGTCGTGCTCGGGCAGGAGTTTTTCAATATGTTCGATAAGCTTTTTCAAATGTTTTCCTGTAAACTTAGGATTCTTTCTATGTTCTTGTCGATTTGTTCCTGAGGCAGGTCGTAGTTATCAAGATCACCGCTCAGATAGCTGTCGTAAGCGGCCATGTCTATCAATCCATGTCCGGAAAGGTTGAAGAGGATGGTCTTTTGGGTACCTTCTTCTTTGCATTTCAATGCTTCGTCGATAGTGGCTGCGATAGCATGTGCAGATTCAGGAGCAGGGATGATGCCTTCTGCCTTGGCAAAAAGCATGGCTGCCTTGAAACTGTCCAATTGTTTGATATCTGTAGCTTCCATGAGGCCGTCTTTTAATAGTTGGCTCACGATGGTGCCTGCTCCGTGGTAGCGCAATCCTCCTGCATGAATGTGGGCAGGTGAAAAGTTATGACCAAGTGTATACATGGGTAAAAGTGGGGTATAACCTGCTTCGTCGCCAAAGTCGTACATGAATTTACCTCTGGTCAGTTTGGGACAGGACGCTGGTTCTGCTGCAATAAAGCGAGTCTTTTTGCCTTTTGTCAGTGAGTCTTCCATAAATGGGAATGCGAGTCCGCCAAAGTTGGAGCCTCCACCAAAACAAGCGATAACGATGTCGGGATATTCTCCGGCCATTTCCATCTGCTTTTTGGCTTCCAGACCAATCACTGTCTGGTGAAGGCTTACGTGGCTGAGTACGCTACCCAATACATATTTGCAGTTGGGTGTAGTGGTAGCCAGTTCGATGGCTTCGGATATGGCTGTACCAAGGCTTCCCATATAGTTGGGGTTCTCGGTGATAATCTTTTTTCCAGCCTTGGTAGACATGGATGGTGAAGCAATCACAGTTGCACCGTAACTTTGCATGATCGATTTACGGTATGGTTTCTGTTCGTAGCTGATCTTAACCATATAAACGGCTAGTTCCAAACCGAAGAATTTGGCTGCATAAGACATGGCTGCTCCCCATTGACCGGCACCCGTTTCTGTGGTGATGTTGGTTACACCTTCTTCTTTACAGTAATAGGCCTGTGCGATGGCTGAATTCAGTTTGTGAGAACCTACAGGACTGACACTTTCATTTTTGAAATAAATATGGGCCGGGGTGTCCAGGGCTTTTTCAAGACCATAAGCACGAACCAGTGGGGTGCAACGGTAATTGCGGTAAACGTCCCTGACTTCTTCGGGTATGTCTATATAACGATCGGTATAGTTGAGCTCCTGATTGGCACACTCTTTACAGAAAATCGGATACAAATCTTCGGCTGATAAAGGCTTTTTGGTACCTGGATGTAAAGGCAGCAAAGGCTTATTTTTCATATCTGCCACAATGTTGTACCATTGTGTAGGAATATCTTTTTCGTCGAGAAGAAATTTCTTTGTTTCCATCAAATTGAGTATTTATTGTTGTGTTTTCCGTTTACAAAGAAACAGAAAAATATTTGAATTAAGGAGCGTTTTATTCGATTTCAGGGTAAAAAATCTATCTTACAATGATTTTATTGGTCTGTTTTTTGCCCGATTTGTCGGTGAATTTTACAAAATAGACGCCTGCCGCAAATTTGGATAATACCACAGAAAAGTTTTCATCGGGTTGGTTCTTCTTGTAAAGTGACTTTCCTGCCGCATTGTATATCGTCATGACTACCGATTCATGAGATTGAGCATCGTATTTAAGTTGCAGTAGTTTTGAACTGTTTGAATAATAAACTTTATAATCTGAAACGCTGGCTGTTTTATCCAGTGAAGTTGTAGGAGCATTGTAAACCAGTGAGGCATTCTGAAAATACTTTCCCGGGCTCGTTGTTACATTGGTGTAATTTGTTGTTGCACTGGTAGCCCCTTTCGTAAACTCGAACTTATAGTATTTTGAAGTGGATTCTTCTGAAAACTCAACATTGACAAAATATGTTCCATCAGCTACCAAATTTCCGCTATAATCTTTGCAATTCCAGGTAAAAGGAATTCTGGTGACACTACCGGTTAACCCTTGATTGTGGGAAGTGAGGCTGGCTCCGGTAATTCCATCTGTGGTCCTGGTTCCGGAATTGCCGGACCAGGTAGTCAGTTTACTCGTGTAGTTTTTGGACTGTCTGTTGATGGTTTTTACATATTTTCCACTGGCATCCGTAATCCAAAGCACAAAGACATGTTTTGGAGAATATTTACCATTGTAGGTCACTGTTTTTAAATTGAATGAAACGGATTGTGCCTTGGTTGCGGATATAGACAAGGTACAGATAATCGCGATGCTTAAAGCAATTCGGTAAATGGAGTGTAGCATAGTCTGGTTAGATTAAATAGTTGATAATGGTAGAAAACAAAAGCATTAAAAAGAAAACGGATACCACTAGTATGGTGGTTAGTTTTGTTCCAAGAAACTTTGCCAGCATCACAATGGATGAAATGCAAAGTGCAGAAGAGCTGAGGGAGAAAGCGATGGCTGCCCCCATGCTCAGATCGGCATATTCCAGCAATGGTTTTAAAAAAAGCACGTCGGTTCCGTTGCAGACATAAATGGGAATGCCGACCATTGTCATCAGAATGGTTGTCCAGGGTTCGCCAGTCAGGTTTAGTGTTTCCAGGTATTGTTTGGGATTGATCAAGGCCAAAGCAAAACTCAGGACGCCTGCCAACAGGATATAAGGCAGTATCTTCCGGGTCATTCTCATTGTCTTGACAAAAGGATCGTTGGCCAATACCGGGTCACAATCTGTCACACAGCCTTCAAAATCGCCTGTGATGGCTATTTTATATCTGTTTGCGGCAAATTGCAGGATTTGCCCGGTGATCATAGCAGTAAAAAAGGAAAAGACAACCCGTAGAATGGTGAATTTCAATCCAAGCACCGCATACGAAACGAAAATAATGTAGGGATTAAGCAGCGGAGTTGCAATGACAAAAGTTATAATGACTTTCAGGGACGTTTTCCTTTTCATGGAATCGATCAGGGGAATGACCCCACAGGAACAAATGGGAAGAATAGAACCATATAAAAAGGCCAGTATCTGATTTTTTGGATAAAAGCGCTTGATTTTCAGAAAATATTTTTCAGTCAGTACGCCTGCAAACAAACCTATGATGACAACGATCAATAATTCCAGAATGTTTTCGTATAGGTAGAAAAACCAGCGAGGTACGGATTTGTATATAAGGCAAGCGTCATGACTCAGGGAGTTGAATCCCATGATGTTCATGTAAATGGTGTGAAGTATTACAATAAGAAAGACAGAAAAAACAATGATTTTGGCATTTCTTTGTTCTCTTTCATTTGGGTGGGAAAGGGGCTTTTTTTTAAACATTTAAAAAAGGTTTGTGAAATGAAATTGTTTTAAACTACTTATTTATTGGAAATAACTCCTGTAAGAAAAGCGACTCTTTATCCACTTTTCGCAGGATAGTCAGTTTGGATTTGTCTTTTTTGCCTTTTACCACTTTCAACTGCAATTGTTTCTGGAAAGTGGCTTTGGAGAGTTCTTTCCAGGCTGACTGCTTTTCAATTTTAAGTCCGGAAACAAAAATTTTGGACTGTTTCATTCCGCTCAGACAGGTTTCCGGTGTACATTTCATGGTTACCTGTAGGTTTATCACATCTCCCAAAGAGTAGACTGCTTTTTGAGGTTCAATATATTTTACAGTGATTTGTGATGTAGCTGTAAAAGCGTAAAAGGCCAGTATACTCAGTAAAAGCACTTTTTTTAGTTCAATCATCTTCTTCCTCACTTTTTTGTGCACTGGCTGAAGTGATGGCATCTACAGGACAAACTATCTGACATTCACCACAACCGACGCAAAGATTGGGGTCAATGACAATGGTATCCCTGTCATTTTCAGATTGGTGCATGGATATGGCATGGTAGCCACATACCGGGACACATTCCAGGCATAGGTTGCACTTTGTTTGATCAATATGGTAAAGTAAACCCGTTTGTTGACAAGCATTTACAACCAGCATAAAAAGTACTGTTGCAACAAACAACCATCCAGTGATTTTTTTCATAGAATCTTTTAATTTATTTAGAAAGAAAATCTCATTTCAATTTTCCCCCAAATATTCTTGTTTGTTTCATAGATGAAAGCACTGGTCATTTTTGGATAGACCATATACCCAATCCAAGCATTAACCAGCAGGTTTTTTCCAATATTCTTGCTGATTGCCATATCGTATTCCTGCATTCGGCTGTTAGTAAGAACTGGATTGTATGGGTCGGCAGTATATCCTGAAACTTTTCCAGTTTGCATAGCCATTTGTAGTTTCAGGGACGCTTTAATACTTGGAAAGGATTGCTTGATGCCTGCCTGAAAAAGGGGCAATTCCAGGGCGTCCATTCTCAGGACTTCTCCGGCAAAAGCGTTGCTGAAGGAGTTAAGTGCTATAGCTGTCGAATCGATCTGGTGCAATCCGATGTATTTTCCGAAAATTCGAGTCTGTTGGCCGTTGTTCCAGCTGAATTGTTTTTGAACGGTGAAGGAATACAACAATGCATTGTTGAAACTGGCTGATTGAAGAATGATTTCGGGCTTAAATGTTAGCCCGGCCAGTTCGATTTCTGTAAAAAGACCCGAAAAGAGGGCTGGAGTTGCTATTTGTGAACCATATTCGTTGTACAAAAGTACACCCGCATTATTTATTTTGAACAGAGCGGTTTTCTTTTTCGAGAACTCGTTTTCAGATGAAAATTCATCCCCTTCAGAAAATGAGGAAAACTCATCCGCTTGTTTGCTTGTTGGCCGGTAACTCAGGGTAAGCATTCCCAGGTTGGTTTGTCCGAATTTGTTGCCAATGAGGGCGCGCTGCCTGCCTGGTACTATATTGTAAAGGTAGCCCAACGTGCAAAAGGTACCGTTGCGGGCAAATTGATCCATGACTGTACCGGTCAGTGCATTCAGGGTCCAGTTTCCAAATGTGGCGCGGTAATTTACACCTGCTACACGTTCGTTCAGCAGGTAATAATCTTCGCCCTGAGTGGATTGAAGACCAAGTGTCAGACTCTGACTCTCGTTTTTATATCGAAAGAAGGCCTCACGCATTCCAAAGCTGTATTTTGCATTGTGGTAGTCTTTTGTATTGAATCTGATCCAGCTTTTAACGCCTCCTTCAGCATAGAGGGTGAAATGATTCCGACTATAATCCAGACCGAAAAAAGCCATGGCATTGCCAACCCCATAATCGCCTATAGATCCTGCGGTGGCTGTTAGCTCCGTAGCCCACATTAGGTCGGATGAACCAATGGGTTTCAAATTGCCTCCAATACGACTTGGACATTCCCATTGAGCATTTGCTCCCAGTGAAAGGAGCCAGATGCTGAAAAGGATTAGCCCTTTTTTGTACCCTTTTGTTTTGACCATGTTACATTTAAAGCATTGAATTTGCACTCGGAAATACATTCACCACACATGATACAGTCTTCTGTTCTTAAAGTTGTTTCCTTATTTTCGTGAATCATGGCACGTTGCCTGCATTCTTTGTCGCAACTTTTACAGTTGATGCAAGCGGAGTTTTTATCTAATTTTCTTGCTCCAGGCAGGTAGGTGGTCAATCCCAGAATGAGTCCGACCGGGCAGATGGATCTGCAGAATGGTCTGTATATCAACACGGAACTGATTAAAAGCAGGGCCAGTAAAACATACCCCGTCGTACTTGCCGAAATGAAGTTGAAAGCCACTTTGAAAGGATCGTATTCACAAAAGATATTGGTCTTGGTGATGATCAGTTGGGTGATCCAAAGGATGAACACAGAAATTAGAACGACTTTCAGTGTTTTTTGAGCCTTTCTGGTGGTCAAAATCTTTAATTTGGGAGAAAGAAAAATGAATTCCTGCAATGCGCCCAGGTGACATAGCCAGCCGCACCATATTTTACCGAATAGGTACGCACCTGGTATCAGCAAGAGAAACCAAAGAAGTGATTCCAGACGGATGGATACTCCTAGCAAGCCAAGCACAGCATTTTGAAAGCTGGAGATCATACATGGGCAGGCGCCTCTGAAAAAACCGAGATAGAGTAATCCTGCCAAAAGAAATAATCCTCTTGTTTTTCTAAACCAGGGGTATTTGATCATCAGACTGATGAAGGCGATGATCAGGAATATGATTATTGGTTCAAGGATTTGTTTGTAATCGATCTTTCTTTCTGAAGTGTCTTGAACGGTTTTTGCTGAAAACTCGTCACCGGCGGATGCAAATTCGTCTTCGGAAGTAGAAGAAAATTCGTCACCCGATGTTGGTGTAAATTCATCGACTGAGGCCGCCGTTTGGATAATTTTAATGGAATCCTCAACGGCTTTTTCACCGGTTGTATCCGGTAATACAAATTCTTCTGAAGTTGGTGCCAGAAAGGTCGTATCAGCCACGTTTGAATTGGTGCCGGATTTATTCAATACAACCGGACAATTGTCTGTAGATGATTTTGAGTTTTGAATTTGCGGATAAAAATAGGTTCCTAAAACGGCCAATCCTAGTAGGGCCCCAATGACTATCAGGTATTTCTTCTTATAGGTCATGAATAGCCAGACTGTTCCGGATACGATCAGAATAAAAGTAAGAAGCGTATTTCCGATTCCAATGGCGTTGTGTTCACCCGCATAATACGAACAGCTCTCGTCACAACCCGGCAGACCACTGTTTAAAACGTGACCAATACTGTCAGCAATGCATGTTGGTACCGCAGCATTCAGGCCGAAAACAACGAGTAAAAGGAGTGAGGCAGTGACAAAAAGCTTGGTTATAAATCTCATAGAAGCAGAATATCGTTATTTATCCAAAGAATAAATACCGTAACCGCCTTCTTTATCGCAGGTTCTTGTAGCTGAAAGTGTAATCTTTTTCAGTTTGTCATTCAGAACTTTCACTTTTATTTGTCTGGTCCAGATTCCGGGAGAAGTTTCTTTCCATTTGGTTGCACCCAGGACCTCAATGCCTTCTTGTTTAAATTTAGTCTGAGCTGGCGTAATTGTACAAGCTCTATGAGTCAGAGTTAATTTGACATCGATTACAAATACTTCACCCGTTTTGCATATTTTTTTGTCACCTTCTGTAGAAAATTTGAAGTCACAAGCCAGACACGTCATAATTCCTATAAAAAGAAAGAGCGTGATAAAAAGAGATTTTTTCATACTGATAATCTTGGAACGTAATAATTTTGAAAGAATTTAGTCTGATTCAGTGACAGTTTGTTTATCTTGTATCTTTTTTGGTATTATACATCTCAAATATAGTACTATTTTCTAATAAAATATTTTTTTAGCAGAGAATGAACATATTTAACAAATCAGTGGCGATTGTTAACTCGTAAAACTATTGGTCCTTTTGATTTTACAGCTTATTTGGTATATGCTTTCAAACCATTTTCCAGGAAAAGAATGTATTTATCCACGTCTTCGTTGTAGGATGCACTTCCTGATAGAGGTTGTCCCTGGTTGTCAAGCAAGACGTAGAATGGTTGAGCATTGGACCCGAATTTGTAGCGTTGCAGATAGCTCCATTTGTCTCCTATCGTTTTGATGTTACGGGTCTTGCCATATTCATTGACTTCAAAGCTCCGTGGCAAAGGTTTCTTATTGTCTACCATCAAGGTTATCAGCACGTAATCTTCTTCCAGCAATTTCTTCACTCGACTGTCCTGCCAGACTGAATTTTCCATTTTACGACAATTGACGCATCCAAAACCGGAAAAATCAATCATGACGGGTTTACCATGTTGTTTGGCATATTCCATACCTGCGTCGTAATCGTCGAAAGCAGCATGGACTTCACTTTCGTACAGGTTAAAGTCCTGGGTGGATGCCGGTGGCGAAAAGGCACTGATGGATTTCAAAGGTGCTCCCCATAAACCTGGGACCATATACATGGCAAAAGATAAGGAAGTCATGGCCATGAAAAGTCTTAAAACCGAAACATGTTCCAGCTTGCTGTCGTGCGGAAGACGGATTTTGCCCAGAAAGTAAAATCCCAACAGGGCAAAGAGTACAATCCAGATGGAAAGGAAGGTTTCTCTGTCCAGAATGCCCCAGCCATAAGCCAGGTCAGCGACGGAAAAGAATTTGAGTGCGAATGCGAGTTCCAGAAAACCAAGAACGACTTTGACCGTATTTAACCAACCACCTGATTTTGGAAGGTTTTGAAGCAGATTTGGAAAGATGGCAAAAAGACTGAATGGTATGGCTAGTGCCAGTGCAAATCCGAACATGCCTATGGCCGGACCAGCTAGGGAATTCATGCTGGCTGCCTGTACGAGAAGTGTTCCAATAATGGGACCCGTGCAGGAAAACGAGACCAGCACCAAGGTGAAAGCCATGAAAAATATACTGACCAGTCCGGATGTCGAATCGGCTTTCTGGTCCATCTTATTGGTCCAGGAGGAGGGCAAGACAAGTTCAAATGCACCGAAAAAGGATACTGCAAATAAAACCAGCAGGGCAAAAAAGAGCAGGTTGAAAACGGCGTTGGTAGAAAGACTGTTCAGGGCACTTGCTCCGAATAGAATGGTGATGCCTAAGCCCAGCAAAAGGTAGATAACAACGATGGACAAGCCGTATAGCAATGCGTCCTTGATGGCTTTTCCACGATTTTTGGTACGCTTGAGGAAGAAGCTCACGGTCATAGGGATGATGGGCCAGACGCATGGTGTCAGTAAGGCAAGCAATCCACCTAGAAATCCACCGATAAAGAGGATCCACCAGGAAGTCTGATCTGTTGTGCTTTTGGAACCGTATTGTCCGAATGCCTGTATTTTATCAACGACAGGTTCCCATAATGAGCTGCTGTTTAATGAATTGGAGGCTAATGTTGTTGCAGTGTCGGTGCTAACTGTTTTTGATGTATCCTGATCATTGATCTCTACGATAGGAACAATTGGTTTTGCTTCTGTTGTTGGCTTCGTTTTTTTTTCATCCGCGTCTTTTACGGCAGTCTGGGCAGCGCCTTTTAGATCACCGCTCTTAAATTCAAAGTTCTCCGGTGTAGGGGGAAGGCAGGTCTCATCGTTGCAACCCATGAATTGTACATAACCTTTAAGCAGAAAATTCTTAGCGTCCGTGACCTGAACCTTCTGGATAAAAATGGCTTCTTTCTCAAACCAACTGAGATCCATTGCAAAAGTGGCGTCGTATTTCTTGATGACTTTGGAAGTAGCTGTTGTTTTACCGATCAGTTTAGCTCCCTCCGTCTTTTCGAAATGAAAGGTAGTAGGAACTGGACCACCGTCAGGAAGATCCATATGGTATAAGTGCCAACCCGATTCAATGCTTGCCTTGAATACGATTTCCTGGTAGGAACCACCGGGCTTTAATTGTATATTCCATTTAATTGGCTCCAGAATCTGAGCCTGTGACAGGAGTTGGCATGCCAGAAAAATAGAAAAGAACATCAACTTTTTCATGAATTACTTTTTTTAAAAGACAATTATGTATTGGCAAATATCACAAAATTGTAGTTAACAAACAACCCCGGATTAAATAAAAAAAATGAGCCGGTCTCTAATCTGAAACCAGCTCAAAAGTATGTAAGGACAATTTAAACAAAGTTAGTACTGTTCACTGTCATTTGGGAAAGATTTATCCTTCACATCCTTCACATAGTCTCCAACAGATTCTACGATGGTTTCCTGCAAATTGGCATACCTTCTTAGAAATCTGGGTGAGAAAGCTTGTGTGATTCCAAGCATGTCGTGCATGACAAGCACTTGGCCGTCAACTCCGTTTCCGGCACCGATACCAATAATTGGGATATCCAGTTCTTCGGCGATTTTTTTACCAATATAAGCAGGAATCTTTTCCAGAACGATACCGAAACATCCTATTTCCTGTAAAAGTTTGGCATCATCCATTAGTTTATTTGCTTCAGCTTCATCTTTGGCACGAACGGTGTATGTACCATATTTATTGATGGATTGAGGCATTAGACCCAGGTGTCCCATGACAGGCATACCGGCATCAATTATTTTCTTGATATCTGCGCTGACTTCCTTGCCACCTTCAATTTTTAAAGCATCGGCACCCGTTTCTTTCATGATCCGAATGGCGGCATTCAGTGAATCAACAGGATTACCGGAACAAGTTCCGAAAGGCATGTCAACTACAACCAATGCTCTGTTTACACCACGTACTACTGACATACCGTGATAAATCATCTGATCGAGCGTGATGGGTAGAGTTGTAATGTTTCCACACATTACGTTTGAGGCAGAATCACCAACAAGGATAACATCCATTCCAGCTTGATCTATTAACTTAGCCATGGAGTAATCGTATGCGGTAAGCATGGCAATTTTTTCTCCCCGTTGTTTCATTTCAATTAAACGATGGGTAGTCACTTTGCGTGAATCTTCTTGATGTACAGACATTTGAATTTTGTTTCTCCCTTTTGACGGGAATTATCTTACAAAAGTAACTTATTTTTTTGAGACAAACCCCCATAAATACATCTTTTAAAACAGTTTTAGTGCTCTATTTTAAAGTCTTTTTTATGATTTATGTTTTGGTAATAATCATTACATTTGCAATGGATTACTAACATAGTTTTAAAGTTCATTACTATGTAGTTACCAATTCTGAAGGTTTCGCTTTTATAATGAGCAGCCATTTGATTATCAAACCTTGATTTATTATCTTATGAAGAACAAAAAAGATATTAAGGTCTGGCTTTACTATATTAGTCTGTTAGTACTTTTTGGAGTCTTGACTTACTTTTTATTTCTAAAGGGTGCATCCTTTGAAAATCAGCTGGAAAAAACACCTCAATTATTATCTAAAGGAGCTGCGGCATTAACAGGAAATAGCTTTGACTTATTCAAATTGTCCATTTTTCACAATATTGCTGAGCCTGCAGCCATGTTGTTACTTCAGATAATCTCCATTCTGATTGTTTCCCGAATCTTTGGTTACATCTTTTCTAAAATGGGTCAACCTACTGTCATCGGTGAAATCCTGGCAGGCATTGTACTGGGTCCATCTTTGTTAGGGCATTTATTTCCAGATGTTTTCAATTTCTTGTTTGCAGCAAGTTCACTTGGCAATTTATACATACTAAGTCAGGTGGGATTGATTTTGTTTATGTTCACAATTGGTATGGAGCTAAATCTGGGTGTTTTGAAAAGCAAGATTAAGGAAACTTACATTATCAGCCATTCAAGCATTATCATACCCTATTTCTTTGGGATGCTACTGGCTTATTTTGTGTACGAGGAGTTTGCTGCAGGACATACGGATTTTATTTCCTTTGCTTTGTTTATTGGTATATCAATGAGCATTACGGCTTTTCCTGTTTTGGCTAGAATTGTTCAGGAAAAAGGTTTGACAAAGACGCATTTGGGCACCATCGCCATTGCCAGTGCGGCGAATGATGATGTTACCGCATGGTGTTTATTGGCTGCAGTTATAGCTATAGCCAAAACAGGCAGCTTCATAAGTTCACTCTATACCATTGGTCTTGCTCTGGTTTTTGTTGTTGTCATGCTTGTGGTGATCAGGCCTTTCCTGAAAAGAATCGGTGAGATTTATCGCAACAGCGAGGTCATCAATAAAAGTATTGTTGCATTTTTCTTCTTGTTTCTATTTGCATCTGCCTTTGCTACACAATTAATTGGAATACATGCGCTTTTTGGTGCTTTCCTGGCTGGTGTCATCATGCCTCCTTTACCAAAATTCCGTAAACTGATTATTGATAAGATAGAAGATGTCTCTGTCACATTGTTGTTGCCATTGTTTTTTGTATTCACTGGATTGCGCACAGAAATTGGGTTGCTAAATACACCGCATTTGTGGTTTGTTTGTGGCATTTTTATTCTTGTTGCCATTGCCGGTAAATTTGGTGGTGGTGCCCTGTCAGCACGTCTTCTGGGTGAATCATGGCGTGATAGTCTTTCGATTGGAATACTGATGAATACAAGGGGACTAATGGAGTTGATCGTGTTGAATATCGGATATGAAATGGGTATTTTACCTCCGACCATATTTGTGATGCTGGTCATCATGGCTTTGTTGACAACATTTATGACTACACCATTCTTATCTTTAATCAATAGGCTGTTTCCCGTCAAGAACGTCAAAGAAGAATTGCGCCGCCAACAATCCATGGGCATTTTCAAAGCACTGGTGGCTTGTGGAAATCCAGATAACGGCAAACCTTTGCTGAATGTGGCCAAAACGGTACTGGATGGTTCAAAAAATAGTCTGGCGGTAACAGTCCTCCACATTACTGTAGGCACGGATACCAACCCGATTCATGGTGAGGAATTTTCTGTTGAGAGCTTTAAGAAAGTGAAAGAAGAGGCCGAAAACCTGCATATTCCTATTGAAACGGAATATAAAGTAACTGATAATATTGGCTACGAAATTGTTCATACGGTCAATGTTGACAATTACGATTTCTTGCTGGTTGGAGCAGGTGTCGACTTACCTGGGAAGTCTTTTTTCAAGAAAAACTTTTTCTATCCCGGCTCATTAATCAAGGATAAGACCCGGTATTTTATTGAAAACAGCGAGTGTAGTGTCGGTGTATTTGTCAATAGGGATTTCTCACGAATTACCAGAACCCTGGTGCTATTGGATAATGAAAACGATGAATTTCTGCTCCGCTATGCCCGTCGTTTGCTTAGAAACAATTCAGAGGTTTCCATTCGTATTCTGGATCCGAATAAGTTGGCAACAACCAATGAGGAAATAGGTCAAACCATTCAGTCACTGAAAGAAGAGTATCCGAATGGAGTGAAATTAAGTAAAAATACGCATGCATCTCCAACCTTTATGTCTGGTTTCAGTTTTATGCTGATCAGTTATCAGACCTGGAACAAATTGACGCTCAATCAAAATAAAGAATTGTTGAACATCCCTTCCACATTGATTATCAATAAAAAGCACAGTCGTTTTCACCACCTGGATTAGAACGTTCTGAATCCGAATTCCATTGGCTGGTTATTACTAAAATAAAAGCGTCACGAAATCCAATGAGGATATCGTGACGCTTTTATTTTTTGATTGCAGGGCTTATTCTACATCCTCCGGTATAACTACATAGGTTTTGCCTAATACTCGTTCACCGATTTTGCTGATGGCCCAGGGCGTATAGATTGTCAGTGTGATGATGCACAACAGACTTTGACCCCATAAGAACAGAAAATCCCTGCCTTGTTCCAGATCGTATCCGAAATGCAGTGTCCGATCGGGAGAGTTGGCCTCTGTTTTTTTGACAAAATAATCGTATAAACGGATAGATGCCAATGGCATGTATATGCCCAGAGTGATAACGGATAAAAATAGTTCCAGTAAGATTTTCCCACATGATTTCCAGAAATTCGTTTTCCAGGAGATGTGATATTCCTTAAAGTCGAAATCGACAAACCATTTGTATAACAAATAGATGTAGGGTATCATGAACAAGTAGATCAAAAGGAAAGAATATGTGTATGGAGTTGCAGACGCCACATCTGTATTTGCTATATAAATCGATCCAAAAATGAGTAAGCCAGCCATTAAAAAGGAGGGTACAATGATAGTGAACGAGATAATCAGAAACAATGTCAAACCATCCCCTTTGAATTTGAATTTATTTGAATTGTACGATGAATTTTCCATAAAATATTTCGTAAGATCTGCCATAAACCATGGTGAATAGATACCTAAGGTAAAGATGCATATAACATAGCCAAGCAGAACTTTTCCAAAATACCTGCCAAAAGTACCATGGAACTGGATGTTTTGATCCTTATATCCAATACTTTCAATATACATTTTTATAAAGAAATAATAGATGGATATCACGATTAGGATCAGGCAACATATAAGCCCAAGAAATGAAAAAGCTTCTGAGGTAGTGGGGTTCTCCGACTCAAATCTGTCCAAGATTCCAATATATGGAACCACATAAAGAAATAGGAACAACAGCCAGAAAAGAAGAAACTTGATAGGGTCAAGAGTAAATTTAAAGTAGTTTTTCATAGGATTTTATAATTATTTGTAATTTAAGTCGATGGTGCCTCCGAACGAACTGAGGGTGACAAGTATGCCTCCTCCGTTCATTTTGCCCTGGATCTTATGTTTATCGGCGCGGCCTGAGAAATTGGCCAATGGGGTATTCATTTCATTTCCCGAAAGGTCCAGATCCATACCAAGCCCTTGTGGTAGGACGCAACTGATGTTTCCACCTGTCGTTTCAAGCATCAGGGCATCGGTTGGTGTTTCCAAATTGGCTGTTATATTTCCGCCGGACGTATGGGCTTTGACAGATCCTTTAATTTGATCCAGTTTGATGTCACCACCCGATGTTCCAACTTCAACCAAGCCTTCTGCATCAAAGATGCTGATATCCCCTCCGGATGTATTGGCTTTAATTTCTGGTTTGATCATACTGGCATTGATATCACCCCCCGATGTTTGCGCATTGATCTTTCCTGTTGTACTTTCCAGATTGATATCACCTCCCGAAGTTTGTGCATCCACTTCTCCGGTAATATCCTTGATGCTTAAATCTCCGCCACTGGTATGGATGTTTTGTGAGGCTGTAAGGCTTTCAATGGTGACATCTCCACCGCTGGTATTCAGAAAGGTTTTCGTTTGAACAGGGGTCTTGATATTAAATCCAACGCTGATGTTCCTTTGCTTGATGTTGCTGATACTGATTTCCAGTTTGGTTGAATCCTGCACGATTTTCACGTCTGCTATTTGTTTCAGTTTCTCCAGGGTGATTTCCACCACTTTACCATATTTTCTCACAACGAAGGCTACTTCAATTTGATTTCCTTCGTAGCCATACGTGCTGATGTCGCCCCCGGAAGTGGATATTTTAAGATCGACTGTTTGTGATGCTTCAAAGGATTGACTGAAAGAAAAACTCTTGTCGCTGACCTTGTATTTTTGATCTTTCCCATCCGATACTTTGACAATGCAGGATGTAAGGACCAGCATACCAGTCAATAGTAGTGCCATCTGTGTTTTCATAATGAAGTTGTATTGATTTTTATATCATTCTGAAATAATATTGTAAATATATTAAATAATATGTACATAATGACACAAAAGGCGAGGTTTTGCAACCCCGCCTTCTAAGTTTATAATTATGATATCTGAAATTGACTTTTAAGGATTGATTTCTTCTGTTTTAGTATCACCTTCTTCCATCAACAAGTCTTCAATCTGCTTATCCAGTGACTCATCCGATATTATTCCTTCCTCAGCAATGGACATATCAATACTGTCAATGGCTGAAGTATCCTTAGAGGGTGTATATGCGGTTTGACAATTGTAAGGAACCGTAATTTCTTCTTTTGGTTCAGGAAATTTGCCGCGGTATTTTGTCAATCCCTTATCTGCCAGGACCTTTTCCATAAAATAGCCAAAAATGGGCAGGGCGGTTTTGCTGCCTTCTCCCAGTCTGCCTGTCCGGAAGTGGATACTTCTGTGTTCGCCGCCAACCCAGGCTCCTCCCACCAGATTGGGTGTTACACCCACAAACCAGGCATCGGAATGATTGGATGATGTTCCGGTTTTACCACCAAACTCCGTATTAAATCTAAAAAGATCAAAACTCCAGAGAGCCTGTGTGGTGGCCATGGGTTCAGTCATTCCTGCGCGCAACATCTGAGTCATCAGAAATGCAGTCTGATAGGGGATACCTTCCTTTTCTACCAATTCGTGCTGGAAAATGACTTTTCCGTTTTTATCCTCGATGCGTGACACTAATACCGGATCGTGTGTCATACCGTCATTGACAGCTGTACAATACGAATTGACCAACTCCAGAAGGGATACATCCGAAGATCCGAGGCTTACGGAGGGTATCTCATGCAAATGTGTTTTGATACCCATTGCGTAGGCGGTTTCGATAATATCGGGTATTCCGACTTCTTTGGCAAGTGCAACTGCAACACTGTTTATGGAACGGGCAAAAGCGGCTTTCAGTGTCAGGTTCTGACCTGTAAAAGTGCCATTGGCATTGTGAGGCATCCACATTTTTGGCTGACCTTTTTCCATGACTTCCCAATCAATGTACTTATCCAAACGGTAATCGCAGGGGCTCATACCTTTATTAAAAGCGGTGGCGTAAACAAAGAGCTTAAAAGTAGAACCTGGTTGACGTTTGGAAATGACTTTGTCGTATTTCCAGAAGTTGAAGCTGACATCTCCAACCCATGCCTTGATCTTTCCTGTTTGAGGTTCCATGGCTAAGAATCCACAATGCATGAATTTCTCCATGTACCGGATGGAGTCCATGGTACTCATGACAATGGTTTTGGATCCTTCCTTATAATCGAATACTTTGACTTTGTGTGGTTTATTCATATAATAATCCACCGAGTCGGTATCATCGTATTTATCTGCCAGATACTTGTAATACTGAGTCTTTTTTGCAATACTTTCTATGAAGCCCTTTATTTCCTGATGCTTTTCGTCCTGCCATGGGTTTTCCTTTCCCCAATGGTTGTTGAAATTATTTTGTACGATACGCATTTGTTTATCTACGGACTCTTCGGCATACTTCTGCATGCGTGTGTCGATGGTCGTGTATATTTTGAGTCCATCGGAGTAGAGGTCTATATCGTTTTCTTCGCACCAGTCCTGCAATTGAGCAGCCACAGCTTCTCTGAAATAAAGGGCATTGCCGTCGTAGTTTCTTTCAATCTTATATTGAAGTTTAATGGGGATTTTCTTGAGTGAATCAAATTCCTCCGGGGTAATGATGCGGTGTTTCATCAGATTTTCCAAAACCACATTTCTGCGTTTCAAGCTGTTTTTGGGGTTGACTCTGGGGTTGTAGGTGGTTGTGGCTTTCAACAATCCAACCAGGGTAGCTGCTTGCTCTATGGTAAGATCGGACGGTTTATTGTTGAAATAGGTTTTACAGGCTGTTTTTATACCGTAGGCATTGCTACCGAAATCGACCGTATTGAGGTACATGGTGAGAATCTCCTGCTTGGAATAGAACATTTCGATTTTCACGGCAGTCACCCATTCCTTGGATTTCATGATGATCATTCCCACAACCGGTAAACGACCCAACAATCCCTTGGAGTATTGAGAACGAGTCTTAAACATGTTTTTCACCAATTGCTGTGAAATAGTGCTTGCACCACGGGGATTGCCATGAGCCATATCATTTGCTGCAGCAAATAAACCTTTGATGTCAATTCCAAAATGTTGGTAGAATCGTTCATCTTCGGTATTTATTAAGGTAGTGAACATGACTGGTGCGATTTCGTCGTATTCAACCGGCATTCTGTTTTCTTTGAAGTACTTGCCTATGATTTTATCATCTTCGCTGTAAATCTCTGAGGCTTCACTTTGTTGTGGGTTGCTAATGCTCAGTAAGCTGGGGGACTTTCCAAATAACCAAAGAAAGTTTATGTCGACACAGAATAACGATAGAAAAAACAACATGGTCAAATCCAGGACGATGATCAGAACCTTTTTATACCAGGTTGAATGCTTGTACGAAATTTTGTGATTTTTATAAAAAGCTTTCAGAAAGTTTTTCATTTTTGTCACAAAAGGCTGAGCCCATTGGATTGTTTTTTTGAAAAAATTTCCAGATTTTTCAATCCAAATCCGTTTATCGGTATTACTCATGCGAAATAGTATTAATTTGATAGGAAGATATAAACGCTCAAAGTTGCTTCATTGTTTAGATCCTGCATTTGCTGGTGCAAAAATAAGCAAAAAGCCCATCTATACAGAGAAAAACTGTAATAAATTGAAACATCTCATTTGCGTAAATGAAAAGGGGCCGATCAAATACTTTTGATACAGCCCCTTCACTTTAAAAGATGGAATAATCGGTCTATTATTTGCGAGTATTCTTCTGTTTTTCTTTCAACATTCTCTGTTGTTCTTTCTGAACTTGCTCCAGACGTTCTGAGAATTTGGATTTTTTCATAGGCTTCTTCTTATTTTCATTCAATTGAGCCAACAACTTATTCTCATCGACAGTCGCTCTGATAGCGTATGTCTGAAGGATGGTAATCAACGTTGAGACGAAGAAGTAATAACTTAAACCTGCTGCATACTGATTGAACATGAAAAGGAACATCACAGGCATCATGTATTGCATGGTTTTCATACCAGGCATCTGAGTCGCTGTATCCATCGTTTTCATATTGATGTGCGTGTAGATCAGATTGGTTATTGTCATCAGGATACAGAACAAACTGATGTGGTTACCAAAATACTTGGTAATCAAAGGAATGTTTGCAGACCAGGTGATCACAGCATCGTAAGTGGAAAGGTCGTGTGCCCAAAGGAAGCTTTGTTGCCTTAACTCAATGGATGACGGGAAAAAGGAGTACATCGCAAAGAGGATGGGCATCTGGAAAAGCATTGGTAAACATCCGCCCATAGGACTGACACCCACTTGCTTGTACAAGCCCATGGTGGCCTGTGAACGTTCTGCTGCTTTTTCTGAACCTGGAAACCTTTCATTGATTTCCTTGATCTGTGGCTGCAACACGCGCATTTTTGCCGAAGAAATATAGGACTTGTAGGTGAAAGGGAAAATGATAATCTTGATAACCAGCGTTAACAGCAGGATGATCAGACCGTAATTTGTCATGAATTTACCGAAGAAATTGAACATCGGAATGATGACTCCAGTATTTGCCCAGCGAATAATTTTGCCACCCAATGGTACAATCTGGTCCAGATTCAGTTGATCGTCAGCAGCGATACCTTTGTCAAAGCTTTTAAGCAAAGAGTGTTTGATAGGGCCGAAGAAAAAGTCAATTTTGGTACTTTGCGTGCCACGGAGATCGAAATCAACAGCGGAAGACATATCAAAACCCTTAATGTAAGGGGATGTTTCAGCTTCCATGTTAGAAGACAGATTGTTGGACGTAAATCCTTTTTCCGCAATGGCGATGCTGGCAAAGAACTGATCTTTGAAAGATACCCATTTCAGGGTGTTTGCCACTTGTTTGCTGTCATCTTTGGATGTGCTTAGTTCTTCAACATCATCGGCCAGAAATTTGTAATTCATGCCCGAGTATCTTTCTTCAAAAGTTCGTCCTATTTCTTGCTGACGCATTTTCATACCCCAATTGAAATCCAGGGAGTTGATGTTGGACTGCATGACGGTTTGAAGATTAGTACCCTTAAGCTCAAAACCCATTCTGTATTCACCCTTTTTCAAGGTATAAATAAAATCCATCCAGGAATTTTCGCTGACCGCTAAACGGTAAATGAATTTTAATGGATCCTTGGAAGGCATTTGACGGAAGTAAAGATCCTGTGTGTTGATCAAACGATTGTCCGATGTAAAGAATGAAAAACCAAATTTGGATTGAGCTTCATCAAAAAGGATCAATGGCAGAGAATCTCCAGTCACGAATTGTTTCAGGCGGACAGATGAAATGCGACCACCCTTGGAGGACATGGTCAGTTCCATCATATCATTTTCGAGCGTGGAATAGGTGTTTTCTCCGGAAATCAGTGAGGCAAATGCGCCATATTTAATTTTTTGACCTGCTGTATCGGAAGCTGCGATCTGAGTGCTGTCTTTTTGAGCAAAACCGGCTGTAGTGTCTACCTTAAGAGCCGCTGCTTGCTGATTTGCCATAGCGATGGAGTCTTTCATGCGGTTTTCCATCATCGTCGCTGCTTGCTCTTCTTTTGAAGGCTTGTTCAATAAGCCAAAACCAACGATGATTAAAAACATCAGGACGAATCCGTAGATGGTATTTTTGTCCATTTCTTAAATTAAAATATGAATACTTATTTTTGAATACAAGCGTGAATAAAATTCACAAAGAGTGGATTCGGATTGAGTACGGTGCTGTTGTATTCCGGATGGAATTGCGTCCCGATAAACCATTTCTTTGAAGGAAGTTCAACAACTTCGACCAAACCGGTGTCCGGGTTTGTACCTACACACTTCATGCCAGCTTTTTCAAATTCAGCTTTATAACTGTCGTTAAATTCAAAACGGTGACGGTGACGTTCCTGAATCTTTTCCTTGCCGTATGCCAGAAAAGCTTTTGAGGTTTTATCCAGAACACATTCGTAGTTTCCTAAACGCATGGTACCACCGTAATCGGTGATGTTTTTCTGGTCTTCCATCATGTCGATGACGTTATGTCCGGTACTGGAATCCAGCTCTGTAGAATTTGCATCTGCATATCCCAAAACGTTTCGTGCAAATTCGATGACCATGCATTGCATGCCAAGGCATATTCCAAAAGTAGGCATATCGTTTTCGCGGGCATACTTCAAGGCTGCAAATTTGCCATCAATACCACGTTGACCAAAACCAGGAGCGATGACAACGCCATCAAAACCTTTCAGTTTCTCAGCGACATTTGCATCGGTGACTTGTTGTGAATGGATGAGTTCCAGATTAAGTATCCGGTCGTTGTATGCCGCTGCATGATGCAATGACTCTGAAATGGATTTGTAAGCGTCGGGCAATTCTGCATATTTTCCAACCAATGCAATTTTAACTTCTTTGGTTGCATTATGCATTTTCTTCAGGAAATCTTTCCAGGGTTCGAGGTCTGTTGGAGTGTCTGTCGGCAGACCAAACTTGGTCAGCACAATTTTATCCAAACCTTCTTTTTGCATGGCAAGAGGCACTTCGTAGATACTTGGTGCATCGATACATTCGATGACAGCTTCTTCAGCAACATTGCAAAACAAGGCCACTTTCTTGCGGATAGTGCCACCCAGTGGGTGTTCGGTACGCAATACCAGCGCATCGGGTTGAACTCCGAGTTCCTGAAGTTGCTTTACTGAATGTTGAACTGGTTTGGTCTTCAATTCTTTGGCTGCAGCCAGGTATGGTACATAAGCCAGGTGGATGCAAAAACAGTTCTTGCCCAATTCCCAACGCATCTGGCGTACACTTTCGATGTAGGGTAGTGATTCGATATCACCAACAGTTCCACCAATTTCAGTGATGATGAAATCAAATTGTTTTTTGGCACCCAATAAACGGATGCAACGTTTTATTTCGTCGGTGATATGGGGTACCACTTGTACTGTTTTACCCAAATAGTCGCCACGACGTTCTTTGGAAATAACATTCTGGTAGATTCGTCCGGTTGTGATGTTGTTGGCTCTTGTAGTCGGAACATTCAGGAAACGTTCGTAATGACCTAAGTCCAGATCCGCTTCATGACCATCACACGTTACGTAACATTCTCCATGTTCGTAAGGATTTAATGTTCCAGGGTCGATATTGATATATGGGTCAAACTTCTGAATAGTTACTTTGTACCCACGTGCTTGTAACAATTTTCCTAAAGAGGAGGAAAGAATACCTTTTCCGAGTGAGGAAACAACTCCCCCTGTCACGAAAATATATTTTGTTTCTGCCACGATAATAATGTTTTATTAGGATTGAAAAATTTATGCGGTAATTTAAAATTCATTAAAGATGCAAAAGTACTAAAAAACTTTCAGAAATATTGTTTTACCTTTGTTTCAAAATCGGTATAAATGAAAAATATCTATATTACAATCGCTATTATAATTAGTACGGTTTTTTCTACAAATCTATTCGCATCTGATTCTTTGGATATATCAATCCTTCAACCTGTTCAGATCGCTGATACGACTCTAACAGCAGACGTTACTGGAAACGACCTGAATCTTCAGGGTGACAGCATGAGAAGTAAGACCGCCAACATTTCCAACAAGCATTTGGTGCAAAGAAAAAAGAATTCAGTGGCATCCTTGCCGGTTGATACCGTTGTGTACAATCCCTTACTGTATTTTATCGAGAATTACGATGTGACTGCAAGAATGGTTCATCCCAGACCTGCCAGAGTCTTTGCGCCAAATGAAGAGTTGCCATTTCCTGAAATGTCACCGCTTTATTTACCCTTGATTTTTAACAGTGTTGAAAAAGAATACCATTTTAATCGCAAAATGGAAGTTCATCCAGACATTTTACATTCGGTACTTTTAGATTCTCTCAACACGAGCCATCAAATCAACAAGATTATCAGAAATCTGACTAGGGATGTTTTGCTGAAGACTGAAGCTAAATGCATCGGAACGATCAAATACGACCAGAATGTTCTACCAAGACCGGAGAAAATGATTTATATGCTTAAATCCCGGCAACCGTCTTCCTGGTTAAAACCCAACCAAATGTTAACGGGTGGAAAAAAAGATGCAAAGGATTTGCCCAAGACAGAATACGTTCCCTGGACCACCAAAATGGTGACAAAACTGCAGTTTTCACAAACCTATAATTCGCCCAACTGGTCAAAAGGTGGTGAAAGCAATATGGCTGGTTTATGGACACTCTATCTGGAGGCAAACTACAACAACCTTAAAAATATGCAGTTTGACAATTTTATGGAAACAAAGATTGGTATGAATACCATCACATCTGATTCACTCCGTAATTTGAACATCAGTACCGATCAGATCAGAGCAGTCAGTAAACTGGGTATACGAATGCACAATGATTTCTATTATTCGATTGCAGGTGAATTTACCACGCAAAGTCTGAACAATTACAAAGCCAATTCAATGACCCTGAAATCCTCCTTCATGTCTCCGGCCAAATTGTTTGTTGGTCTTGGTGTCGATTACAAGAAGAACAACAATAAGAAAGGTTCGAATCTTTCTGTTCTGCTTACTCCTTTGACGTGTAAGATGAGCTATTTGTACGATAATGTGAATTTGCCGGTTTCGGATTATGGCATCAAGGAGGGTAAACATTTTGTTGGTGAGCTGGGTAGTAAGATCTCAGCGACTTTGACCCTGAGAATTTCTGAAAATGTACAATGGAAATCGTATTTCTATTATTACACGGATTTCACGTACATCGATACAGACTTTGAAAATACACTGGATATCAATTACAATAATTTATTCACGACCTCTTTTTATATCCACTTTAAGATGGATGACCGATTGAAAAGGGAACCAGGTGCTGGATTGATCCAAATGCAGGAATTGATTAGTTTTGGTTTGGCATACCGCTTCTAATCAGTTTATTGCTGAATTTTGACTAAAAACAGAAACATGTTTTCAAAAAAATGACGATATTGCGCGCTTATTTTTTAGGAGCTTACATTTTATAATTATTTAAATATGAAGGATTTAATTTTAGTCACCGGCGGTACCGGTTTCATTGGTTCTCATACAACAGTTGAACTGATTGAATCGGGCTTTGATGTTGTCATTGTTGATAATCTGATGAATTCCGATGCCAACGTCATTGACGGCATTGAGAAGATAACCGGTGTAAGACCTCCACTTGAGGTCGTAGATTGTACCGATTTTGAAAAATTGAAAGGCGTATTTGAAAAATACAAGAACATCAAGGCAGCCATTCATTTTGCAGCCAACAAGGCTGTCGGGGAATCGGTGCAAAAACCATTGATGTATTATCAAAACAACCTGGTTTCATTGATCAACATGCTGAAACTCATGTCTGAATATCATGGCAAAGGTTTTGTCTTTTCATCTTCCTGTACGGTATATGGACAGCCCGATGTATTGCCTGTTACCGAAGATGCACCGGTAAAACCACCGTTGTGTCCTTATGGTAACACCAAGCAAATTGCTGAAGAAATAATTCAGGACAATGATGTAGCGGGAGCATCCTTTAAATCCATCATCCTGCGCTATTTCAATCCGATCGGTGCACATCCTTCCACAGAAATCGGAGAATTGCCACTAGGTGTTCCTCAGAATCTGGTTCCTCTTGTTACACAGGCTGCAGCTGGTATTCGCTCCGGACTGAAAGTTTTTGGCGATGATTACAACACACCTGACGGTTCATGTATCCGTGACTACATCAACGTAGTGGACCTGGCCAAGGCACATGTTATCGCCGTTAAACGTCTGTTGGAAGAAAAAAGCGAAAAGAGTGTGGAGATTTTCAATCTTGGAACAGGTATTGGTCTTTCTGTACTGGAGATTCTCAGGACTTTTGAAAAAGTGACCGGAGTTAAGCTCAATTATGAAATTGTAGGTCGTAGAGATGGTGATATTGAAAAGGTTTGGGCCAATCCGGATTATGCAAACAATGTTTTGGGATGGAAAGCTGAAACATCCGTTGAAGATACCTTACTTTCAGCCTGGAAATGGCAACAACGCATTACTGAAACAAAGTAATCAGTTTTCTGAATATTTCTGAAGGAGCCTCGCAAATGCGGGGCTTTTTTTATAGACTGAAATAAACTGGTTCAGACTGTCCAGCAAAGTGTTCTTGGATGGCCTCACTGCCCAGGCTTGATACTGTGTCAGACCAAGGTTGGTCTTAATGTCAATTTCAGGATTGGTTTTCAGGTAGGACTGAGCAACATACCTGTCACAGGCCACATAGTCCACAAGACCTTTGGACAAGCCATCTATCAAGACCTTGTTTGTGCATCTTTTAAATTCACGGATGTAAATGGAATCGCTGATTTCATTGGCTAAATGATGCAACCGATGAATATTTGGTGAGTTGTGAGTAACGGCTATATACTTTCTTCCAAGAAGGATCTGGTCTCTGATTGGCTTTTTACCCTTGTTGAATTCTCTTTTGCGTTGCACCAGGACCAGATAGCTTTCCATTATTGGCTCCGTGTATGTTAAGGTGCCTCGTAATTCCGCAATGATGGGTAATGGACCTGAAATGAAATCGCATTTTCCGGTTGTGAGTATTTTCAGACGTTTATCAAAATCATTTTCGCTGAAATAATGCAGCTCCAGATCGTATTTGTCTGCAAAAGCCTTAGCCAGCTCGTAGTGAAAACCATTATTGCCATTTTCGTCCTTGTAAAAGCTGAATAAATCCTCTTCACCGCAAACCCTGAGGACGCCTCTTTTTACAATTTTAGGCAGATCGCTGGCTTTCTTGCTGTGTTGTTTCATACCGTGGAATACGGCGAATGAAACCCAGAAAAGCGTAAACACCGCTACCAGTAAATAGGAAAAGCGGAATCTGTTTTTAGTCATGGAAATTCCAGGATAGACCGACTTTCAATACGGTCGGATTCATTGGGTAATGCGGAGCTGAAAAATAATTGGGGTTGGCAAAGAGACGGCTCAAATGAGAATACATCACAAAAAACCGCATGCGTTTCAGATGGAAATTGCCATATACATTCATCAGTGGATAATTTCCGATTTTTACTTCCTGCTGGGTATAAAATTGTCCGGTTGCAGGCATATAGGCCGGGGCATAATATTCGGAATGATACCGGCAATCTACTCCAAGTTGGGTGAGCATGACCTTGGATATGTGAAATTTCAGATACAAGTTGGAGTAAATGCTGAGATCGGGTAGAGGTAATACTTTCTGATTGCTGGAAAGTTGGTAAACAATGTCGTTGTCCCAATTGATGATACCTGTACCTAAATGTTGTTTCAGGTTGAACGATAAAACCTGTATGTTTCCGCCATACTGGGCAGGAGTAGCCTCATTGTTGAAATAGACGTGGTTTTTCAGGTTTTCAACGCCGGCATTGGCACTGAATCCTAGTACTGGAATGCTAAGAGAACCCCTGATGCGAGTCTTGTATTCGTTGAGGAAATTGTTTTCCCAGCTAAAATTGTTGGAAAAATAGTGTTCCTGAAAATAATCGGGGTGAAGGTTTTTAATGGAACCATCTGCGGAAAAAATTACCGGACGATCCCACAACTTGAACGTGGTATTCAGTTTTCCACTCAGTTCAAAATCGCCCAGATCTTCTCCCACCACACAAATTCTGGCAAGAGCATCGTAGGTCAGGACATCGCCCTGCCGCTTGGATAATTCTCCACCGGCCCATAAGAGGCTCTTGTTGTAGGAATTTAACCTGCTGAATGAATTTGCGGAGTCCTGGAGTATGGCATTGGGTGAATAGGATGTATAGCGACGAAAATCCTGTTCAATGAATCCGGTCAATCCGAATTTTGCCCATTTATGGAAACCCTCTCTCAACGAAATGCCGAACAGATTTCGGATCTGAAGCAAGGAACTGGTATCAGCTGTATAAGCAGCGTCAATATTTGCTATACTGTCGTAAAAAGCGAGGTTGGCTGTTTTGGACCGGTAACTTTTCTGGCTCTGATCTATGTACAAAGTGTGGATCAGGCTGGTGACTGGTACAAATTCCACAATGGTATCGGTGGGAATCTGAATATCTTCCGGTTTTTGATCCCGAATGTAAGGGAGAGGAAATAGAGCAGTATCCCTTTTTTGATAGAGTGTTTTTTCGAAACCAATGTGATACTTATGATTAAAAAACAAATGTTTGTTTTTCAGCAGGTTTCTGGCGTCGCTCAATGCAACCGGAATGCTCAGACTTTCGTATTCCTGAAGCCCACCACTCATAAGCAGCGGATTTGTGATGTACCTGTCGTCCGTTATTCCACCGTTTTCAAAGTTTTCCAGGTAACTGTTCGATAATTTCCAGAATGCTTCGTAGCGCGGACTTTTATAATTTCCGAAGATGTTGGTGAGTTTGTCCCTGGTTGAATTTCTGTCGTAAAATCCACGGGCGTAAAGTATCTCGTAATCGACACCAATGTTCAGATATTTGTTGGCATTGACGGTAAACAAAAACTTGAAATTATCTTCCTGTGAAGTCTCTTTCCCAATTGTAGTGAGGTACTGCAGGTTGGTATAAGGCGTCGTTGTATTGAAATAGAATTGCTCGTTGGGGGAAGTTATCCAGTTTTCGTAAGGACGTAAAAACAGAAACCGGCTTTCTTCCGTACGATCCATGTAAATCTTTGATAAAAATGGGGATCCCATGTTACCCAGACATTCGGCGGACACTGTATTGTTTTTTTCGGGGAATGTATGGTTCTGGAAGTTCAGAGGGATCGTGTCCACCGATGAGTAAACAGGTATACCCAGTAAATCATCGAGGTGCCATACTTTCGTTCTGGATCGGTAGGTTTTCTCCTCTTTCAGACTGGACTTTTCCTGACTAGTATCCTCGTTGTTTCGGGTACTGTTGCCAGAATTGGAAGAATTTTCATAATCGTCCTGAGCGAAAGCATTCAGGCCGAATCCGAATATAAAAAGATAGAAAATGAACGTAGCTTTGATGGACATATCAAGGATATGGTTTTGCCCGCAAATATACAATCTTTGGTCGGGATTCTATGGAGGCACTTTGTAAAAAGATGTAAAGTTTGGCACAAATGAACTGAATCGGTCCTGTCCGTTTGGATTTTTTAGTATTTTTGTCTTAATAAACTACGACTTTATGTCTCCTGAAGAAGAAATACTGGCTCTGCGTCTTGAATTGAATCAAGCAAATTACGATTATTATGTGCAGTCATCTCCGACGATGTCCGATTTTGACTTTGACACAAAATTAAGACGCTTGCAAGAGCTCGAAGATTCCAACCCGGATCTGAAAGACGAAACATCACCCACTCAAAGGGTTGGCAGTGATATTAGCCGCAATTTCAAACAAGAGCTTCACAACTATCCGATGCTTTCTCTGGGAAATACCTATTCTGAAGAAGAAGTGAGGGATTTTTACGAACGAACCAGGAAAGCTTTGAACGAACCTTTCAGTCTGGTCTGTGAATTGAAATTTGACGGTACCTCCATTTCAATGACCTATGAAAAGGGCAGGCTGGTTAAAGCATTGACCAGAGGGGATGGAATAAAAGGAGACAATGTGACCGACAATGTCAAAACCATCCGAAGCATTCCATTATCGCTTTTAGGTGTTGATTATCCGGAGAGCTTTGAGATTCGGGGTGAAATACTGATGCCCTGGGACGTTTTTGACAAACTGAACCGGGAGCGGGAAGAGCAGGAAGAACCTCTGTTTGCCAACCCAAGAAACGCGGCCTCGGGTACCTTAAAGCAACAGAATTCGACGGTTGTTGCATCCAGAAAACTGGACGCATACTTTTATTACATGCTTGGTGATACGTTACCCAGTGACGGCCATTATGAGAATCTCAAGGCGGCTGAGAAGTGGGGATTCCGTATTTCTGACGCCATTCGTAAGTGCGACAGTATGGAGGAGGTGATGGATTTTATTCATTACTGGGATAAAGCCAGAAAAGATTTACCGGTTGCTACAGATGGCATAGTGCTTAAAGTCAACTCCTTACTACAGCAGAAAAACCTTGGTTTTACGGCAAAATCCCCGAGATGGGCTATATCGTATAAATTTCAGGCTGAACGGGCCTCTACACGACTTAACTCTGTCTCTTTTCAGGTAGGCAGGACCGGTGCTGTGACGCCAGTAGCCAATCTGGATCCGGTCCAACTTTCGGGAACAGTTGTAAAAAGAGCTTCCCTGCACAACGAAGACATTATCCAGGGACTGGATTTACACATTGGTGACCAGGTTTTTGTTGAAAAAGGAGGGGAGATCATTCCCAAAATCGTGGGCGTTGACTTTGATGCCAGATTGCTGGTTGGTGATAAAGTTCGCTTTATTAAAACCTGTCCCGAATGTGGCAGTGAGCTGATCCGGTTTGAAGGTGAGGCTGCACACTATTGCCCCAATCAGGCCGATTGTCCGCCACAGATCAAAGCCCGCCTGGAACATTTCATTCACCGCAAGGCCATGAATATTGACGGATTGGGTACTGAAACGGTCGATACACTTTACAATTCAGGAATCGTACATGACCCGGCCGATCTGTATCATCTGGATGGCAGAGCACTGACCAATATGGAAAGGTTGGGTGAAAAATCGGCCCGTAATATTTTGAAAAGTCTCAGAGAATCCAGAAATGTGCCCTTCGAAAAAGTATTGTTTGCATTGGGTATCCGGTTTGTCGGTGAGACTGTAGCCAAGAAGCTGGCCAGGTCCTTACATTCCATGGATGCCATCGCAACGGCTACAGTCGGTGAACTGGTGCAAGTGGAGGAGGTTGGTGTGAAAATTGCTGAAAGTGTGGTCGGCTATTTTGCTTCAGAAACCAACCGAAACCTCATTTTAAGACTGAAGGAAGCTGGACTTCAGATGGAACTTTCACCCGATAGGATAGCGGCAAAAGGCACAAAACTGGAGGGTAAAACAATTGTTATAAGTGGCACATTTACAAAACATTCGCGTGATGAATATAAAGTCATGATTGAAGAAAATGGAGGCAAGAACTCCGGTTCAGTTTCTTCTAAGACCACTTTTATCCTGGCAGGTGAGAATATGGGCCCGGCCAAAATGGACAAAGCAGCTTCACTTGGGGTCAGACTCATGAGTGAAGTTGAATTTCTGGAACTTTTGAACCAATAGAATCTAAAGATTATGGTTAAACTATTTTTAAAAAAGCGGGTTGAAAAACTCCTAAAAGGATTTGAACGGAAAAAGACATTTCGTAAGTACGAAGATATTAAGCGGATTGTTCTTCTTTTTGAAATAGAGGATTTTGAAAAGGTGGTGGATTTTGTGGACAAATTGAAAGCAGATGGTAAAGAAGTTTCAGCATACAGTTTTGATCAGAAGAAACGTATTTTTCCAGTCGTACCGGACTATTTCCACATATGGAACAACTCAAAAATGACTGTCCTGGGGTTTCCTGATTCTGCTGATCTTAAACTGTTTAAGGAAAATGGTCACGATACCCTGATCGATCTGACCAACCACTCTATACCACTTTATAACTTTTTATTCCTGAATTCGGATGCTGACTTCAGGGTTGGTTGCGATAACAAGAATTCAACGCTCTATGATTTGTTGATAGAACGTAAGCCGGAGCAAGACTTCTCTTTTTTTGCAGAACAGCTGCTTTTTTACATGAAGAGTCTTCGTTCAAAATAGTATTTTTTCTTACTTTTGTCTTCTCTTATCTTCCGACTGATATTTCATTCAGTAAAAGGAATGTATAATGATGTATAAAACCCGCCTAATCGCAGGACCAAATGATAAACAATAAATTGACTGGAATGGGAGTGGCATTGATCACCCCCTTCAATGAGGATGAAAGCGTTGACTTCAATGGCTTGGGCCGTGTAGTAGACTATCAGATCAAGAATGGCATCGATTATCTGGTCGTGCTCGGTACGACAGCCGAAACGGCAACCATGACTGAATCTGAAAAAAAGGAGGTGGCTACTTTTGTCATCAATCGCGTGAACGGACGTGTACCCATTGTGATGGGTGTTGGTGGAAATTGTACCCGTGCCGTGGTTGAAGAACTGAAGACCAAGGACCTGAAAGGTGTGGATGCCATACTTTCTGTGACGCCCTATTACAATAAACCATCTCAGGAAGGTTTATACCAACATTATTGCGCCTTGGCGAATGCTACTAAAATACCACTCATTCTGTACAATGTACCGGGCAGGACTGGCGTCAACATGACGGCAGAAACGACCCTGAGATTGGCACATGAGTTTCCGAACATCGTTGCAATCAAGGAAGCTTCCGGCAATATCTCACAGGTGGATGAAATCATCAAAAATAAACCGGCCGATTTTATGGTCATTTCCGGAGACGATGGCGTCACATACCCCTTAATTACCATGGGTGCTGTTGGTGTGATTTCAGTTATTGGAAATGCATTCCCCAAAGAATTCAGTAAGATGGTTCGTTTGGCTTTGGCCGGCGATTTCAAGAATGCATTGGAAATACATCGAAAATTCAATGAACTCTTCAGTTTGTTGTTTGTGGATGGCAATCCGGCAGGAGTGAAATGCATGCTCCATGCTATGGGTTTTATTGAAAATAAGTTGCGTCTGCCATTGGTTCCGACCCGTATTACGACTTACGAAAAAATTCGTAAAGTGATGGAAGACCTGAATGTAAAGTATTAAAAACGAGAATATGAATATCTCTTACAATTGGCTGAAGGAGTTCGTCGATTTCAATCTGACTCCGGAAGAAACCGCAAATGCGCTGACTTCCATTGGATTGGAAAACGGCACAATCGAAGAAGTAGAAACGGTAAAAGGTGGACTTGAAGGTTTGGTGATAGGTCAGGTACTTACCTGTGAGTCACATCCGGATTCAGACCATTTGCATCTGACAAAAGTCGATGTAGGTCAGACAGAACCACTTTCGATTGTCTGCGGTGCTCCTAATGTAGCAGCTGGTCAAAAAGTGGTTGTAGCTACAGTAGGTACCAAATTGTATGACGGAGATGAAAGCTTCACCATCAAGAAATCAAAAATCCGTGGTCACGAGTCCTTTGGTATGATTTGTGCTGAAGATGAAATCGGTATCGGAACAAGCCACGATGGTATCATTTTATTACCTGAAACAGCTCAGATTGGTATGACTGCCAAGGAATATTACGGCATCAAGAGTGAATTTGTTCTGGAAGTGGATATCACCCCGAACAGGGCAGATGCTGCTTCCCATTATGGCGTTGCCCGTGATTTGACAGCCTATCTGAAACAAACGGACCCGACGGTTGAACTGAAAAGACCTTCCGTTGACGATTTTCGGGTTGATGATCATTCATACCCCGTTAAAGTCGTTGTTGAGAACACAGAAGCTTGTCCCAGATATGCCGGAATCACTGTTTCCGGAGTGAAGGTGACGGAATCGCCAAAGTGGTTGCAGGACCGCTTACGACTGATAGGTGTTCGCCCCATCAACAACATCGTGGACATTACCAACTACCTGTTGCACGAAACCGGACAGCCTTTGCACGCCTTTGATGGCGCTAAAATCAAAGGTGATGAAATTCGTGTCCGCACCGTTGAAGAAGGTACACCCTTCAAAACCCTCGATGAGCTGGAACGCAAACTTACGACCAACGACCTGATGATATGCAATGTGGAAGAACCCATGTGTATCGGTGGAGTTTTCGGTGGTGCTGATTCCGGTGTAACTGAAGCAACAACGAAGATTTTTATTGAAAGTGCTTATTTTCACCCTATATGGATCCGCAAGACAGCCCGTCGTTACGGATTGAACACGGATGCTTCTTTCCGCTTTGAACGTGGCATTGATCCTCAGAACACCTTGTATGTCCTTAAGCGTGCTGCCATGATGGTTAAGGAAATTGCCGGTGGTATCATTTCCAGCGATATTGTGGATGTCTACCCAACTCCTGTAGAAGATTTCATGGTTTCACTGAGTCTGGATAAAACAAATAAACTGATTGGTAAGGAGATTGAACCGGAACGGGTTAAATCCATTCTTTCAGCTCTTGAAATTAAGATCCTATCGGAACAGGACGATGTGCTCGAACTTAGTGTTCCTTCCTATCGGGTTGATGTTCTCAGGGATGTAGATGTTATTGAAGATATTCTTCGAATCTATGGATACAACAACGTGAAATTCAGCGATTCACTGAAATCAAATATATCCTATTCAGTGAAACCGGATAGTCACCGCATTCAGAATTTAATTTCTGAACAATTGACAGCCAACGGTTTCAACGAAATACTGAATAATTCATTGACCTCAGTTGCCTATTATGCCGATTTGCAATCCTTTCCGGCTGCGGAATCGGTCATGATCATGAATCCGCTTAGTTCAGACCTGAATTCCATGCGTCAAAGCATGTTGTTTGGTGGACTTGAGAGTATTGCCTACAACAGAAACCGCCGCAAACCGGATTTGAAATTTTACGAATTTGGCAATTGCTACCATTTCAATGAATCCAAACGAAACCCGGAGAATCGTCTGGCACCTTACAGCGAGGAATTTCACCTGGCCATTTGGTTGACAGGAAACAAAGGAGCACAAACCTGGATTCATACAGAAGAAAAAACGTCGTTTTTCGAACTCAAGGCTTATGTTGAAAACATTATAGCCCGTATGGGTATTAAACGGGATGCGTTGGTGGTCGAAGAATGTACCGACGATGTATTTGCAACTGCCTTGTCCTTCTCAACCAGAGGTGGCAAACTGGTCTTGAAAATGGGTAGTTTACAGTCGTCCTTGCTGAAGAAATTCGATATAGATGCGGAGGTCTTCTATGCCGATATTCAGTGGAATGAATTGCTGAATATGACCAAGAAACTCAGCGTCAGCTATACCGAGCTTTCCAAGTTTCCTGAGGTGCGTCGTGACCTGGCATTATTGATTGACAAGTCTGTACGATTTTCTGAAATTGAGAAGATAGCCAATGCCACCGAACGCAAGCTATTGAAAGGTGTAAGTCTGTTTGACGTTTATGAAGGCAAGAACTTACCGGAAGGCAAAAAATCCTACGCTGTCAGCTTTACCTTGCAGGATGAAAATCAAACATTGAATGACAAGCAGATAGATGCTGTCATGGGAAAATTAATCAAGAATTTTGAGCAGCAAATTGGAGCTACCCTCAGGTAAATTCGATTTAAGGAGCTGTTTTAACAGTTATGAAAGCATAACACATTTTTTAGTATACTATGGGAAGAGCGTTTGAATACCGCAAAGCAAGAAAAATGAAACGTTGGGGAAATATGTCCCGCACGTTTACCAGAATTGGTAAAGAAATCTCAATATGCGTAAAAGCATCGGGTCCGGATCCGGATGCAAACCCACGTTTACGTGTATTGATACAGAATGCCAAGACTGCAAACATGCCCAAAGACAACGTGGAACGTGCAATCAAAAAAGCGGTCTCCAAAGATTTTGGAGATTACAAAGATATGGTTTATGAAGGTTATGGTCCTTTTGGAATTGCCATTCTGGTTGAAACATCAACAGACAATACCACTCGCACCGTTGCCAATGTCCGAAGTTATTTCAACCGTAATGGTGGTACATTGGGCACTACAGGTAGTCTTTCCTTTATCTTTGACCGCAAGTCGGTTTTCAAGGTAGTACCAAAAGAAGGTGTGGATGTGGAAGAACTGGAGTTGGAAATGATTGATTTTGGAGCTGAGGAGATTGAGTTGGATGAAAATGAAATGATCATCTACGGCCAGCCTGAAGATTTTTCACGCATCCAGAACTATCTGGAAGATAATGGATTTGAAATCTTATCTGCCGAATTTGAACGCTTCCCGAACGAAACCAAAGAAGTGACACCAGAACAGCGTGAGCTACTGGATAAGCTTTTAGATAAACTGGAAGACGACGAAGATGTTTCTAATGTTTATACGAATATTACGCCATCCGATGAGGATGATGATGAAGTAGCTGAATAGTATTTTTCAGATCACTTCTGCCACAATAAAATTGCTGCCGCCCACGAAAATCAAATCGTTTGGGCGGCATTCTTTTTTAGCCGCTTCCAAAGCGATGGATACCGTGGGGTAGGAGTTCCCCTTAAGTCCATAGGTACCGGCCAATTCAGCCAGTGTTGTTTCAGAAAGCGCTCTTGGTATGGAAGCCTTGGTGAAATAGTAGATGGCATCGACTGGGAGTAGTTTTAAAACGCTGTTTATATCTTTGTCGTTCACCATTCCGATGACTATATGCAGCCGCTCGTGAGGTGTCAGTGCCAGCTGCCTGGTGATATACTGGAAGCCCCCAGCATTGTGACCGGTATCACAGATGATTCGGGGATTCTCACTCAATTGTTCCCAACGTCCACGAAGTCCCGTATTTTTGACAACATTCTCAAAACCCTGGTAAACGGATTGATCTGCGATGTTAAAACCTATTTCGCGCAGTTTCTCCATTAAGGTCAAAACGGTAGCGGCATTTTCTTTTTGATAAATTCCACTAAGTGCACAGTTAATATCCTCATAGGCTTTTATACTTCCTTCGCAAATGGAAAGCCGACATCCATTTATCTGAAAATGCTGTTCTATTAAAAAGGACGCTTCTGCCCAGCTGATGGGCGCTGAAAGTGTTTTAGCCTGATCTTCGAAGACGCTCTTAACTTCGTATTCCGCACGTCCAATCACAACAGGAACGTTCCGTTTGATGATACCGGCTTTCTCAAAAGCGATTTTTTCCAGGCTGTCTCCCAATAAGGCGATATGGTCAAAACTGATATTAGTGATGACACTTGCAACGGGAAGAATGATGTTGGTGCTGTCAAGACGTCCGCCAAGACCGACTTCAATGATGGCAACATCCACTTTTTCTTCGGCGAACCAACTGAATGCCAGTTCTGTAGTCAATTCAAAGAAGGATGGTTCTATTTTTTTTGATTTGGTTTCAATGTAATCTTCCGTAAAGGATACGACTCGATCTTCAGGTATAGATTCTCCATTTACCCGGATACGTTCCCTGAAATCTTTCAGATGAGGGGATGTGTAAAGTCCCACCTTATAACCGCTTTCCTGTAGGATGGATGCTGTCAGATGGGATACGGATCCTTTGCCATTTGTGCCACCAACATGGATGCATGGATAGTTGCGGTGAGGATTCCCGTACCAGTCGTCCAGCTGTTGTATATTCTTTAATCCGGGTTTATAGGCGGATGCTCCTTCGTTTTGAAAAACAGGGATTTGAGTGAAAAGAAAATCAAGGGTTTCAGAATAAGTCATTTTGATTGTTGTAACGTCAAATTGAATGTCACAAAGATACTTAAAAAGCAAAAAAATACGCTAATTTTGCAGCATTATAAAAACTATGGAAAATATCTACATTGGCGAAATTGCCTCTCTTTTTGTATCGGTTTGTTGGGCTGTAAGTTCTATTTGCTTTGAATCAGCAGGTCGAAGAGTAGGTTCGCTGGTTGTAAACTACATCCGTCTGTTTATGGCCTTTTGTATGTTGGGTATCTTCGGGCTATTCTCAAGTGGATCCTTTTTCCCGACAGGTGCAGGGGAGCAACAATGGATATGGTTGTCCATTTCCGGTATGATCGGTTTCTTTCTGGGTGATCTGTTTCTATTTAAATCTTTCACGATCATCGGCTCACGTTTGTCCATGTTAGTTATGACTTTTGCTCCCGCATTGACTGCTTTGATCGGTTACATCCTGCTTGATGAACGTTTGCAGCTCAATCAAGTTATGGCCATTATGCTCATTATTGGTGGCATATTGATGGCTTTTATCGGAAGGCAGGAAGGCAAATTTGTGTTCAATATGTCTATTAAAGGCTTTTTGTATGCATTGGGTGGTGCTTTAGGGCAAGCGTTCGGTTACATTTTCAGTAAAAAAGGCTTAGGTGACTACGATCCTTTTGCAGCTACACAAATACGCATCATAACCGGCCTCATTTGTTTTACGCTGTTGGTTACTTTCCTGAACAGATGGACTTCATTGGGTAAAGCTTTAAAAAACATCAAATCGATGAAGGAGGTCAGCCTTGGCGCATTCTTTGGTCCCAGTTTGGGGGTTGGATTATCCTTATATGCACTGACAAAAACGGAAACCGGTATTGCTTCATCATTAATGGCTTTAACGCCTATAATCTTAATTGTACCTGCCTTTATCAAGGGACGACGTATAGCACCGATGGAGCTGTTTGGAGCAATCATTTCAGTGGCTGGTGTGATGATATTATTTCTGTAGTTTTAGTTTGTGACAGAGCAAACAATTTTATATATTTGTATACCTTATCCTTGAAAAGAATGAAGAAATATCCTTATATATTATTCTTGCTTATAGTCGCTTTTGTAAGTTGCAAATCAAACCCTGAAGCCTATAGCAACACGTATAGAAAGTTAAAGGAAAAGGAAGAGTCCCAGTTGGATGCCAATGCCAGAACGGCCTATGATGTCCCTAAAAGTGCTGACTCCAGTGACCCATCTACCGGTTACCTCTCTGAAAAATTAAATCTGGTACTTGGCGAAACTCAAAATATATCCGATTACAATATCGTAACCAGAAGCTTCATAAACAGGACCAATGCCCGTGGTTACTTTTCACAGATGGTAGAGTATGGGTACCCGGCTGCTTTGGTGCAGAATGAAGAACTGATGTTCCGGATTGTCATAGCATCCTTCATCTCCAAAGAGGATGCAGAGAATAAACTGATAGAAATAAAAAAAGATTATCCAGAAGCGTTTATCCTCGTAAAGCTACCCTAACGAATTGTTTTCGTTCTTTACCCCATAATTAATAATCAGATGAAATCCAGAACCATTCTACTGGCAATACTATTGTCCTTTCCCTTGTTCATGTCATGCAGCCACGAAAAAGCACTAACAGGCAATCCATCCTTGAACGTAAAGGATGTGCAAACGACTAAAACGAACAGTGTATCTCTGAAAGCGGGTAGTGCAACTTTTTCTCAGAATTCCGTAATGTATGCTAAAACAAAAAAACTAGTAGGACTGGAGGCTAAGCTTGCAAAGGAAAAAGCACGGATTATTGACATGAATCCATTAGGAATACAGGTTGCAAAAAAAACAGTTGTATCTGTAGCCCTTGTAAAGGATACAGTCACTACCAAACCCAAAGAACTTATTATAAAAGCTGATACGACAATTGTTATTGTTCCTGTATTAAAACCGGCTGTAAAACCGGCACACAAGGTTACTCAAATAGAGTCTTACATGCGTAAACCGTTGGATTTAATGAAATTCAGCGTCGTAGTTGGTAGCTTTTCCAATTTGGAAGAGGCATTTACTATGGTCAAGACGATGGTCAACGTTGGTTTCGACCCAGTAGTAGTACCTAATGAAAAAGGTATGTTCAGAGTCATTGCAAGTAGTAGAAACACCAGGGACAGCGCGGATATTGATGCACTTGGTCTCGAATTGGACTCGATTAAATGTTGGATCTGGACACAGGAAAAGAAATAGACTCTATCAGGAGTCTATTTCTGCAAAATCCTCTATATGTGCGTCCACATAATGGGCTAACAGGCCGGTACATTCCTCTTCTATTTCAAAGAAACGTTCTTCCAGATCAGAAAAGGCTTCGTATTGTTCATACATTGCATGGAATTCGGTCTCTGAAGTTTCTCGTTCCAAATCTTTTTGGTGCTTGTCGTAAATTTCTTTAGCTTTGTAAACAATTTTGGACAATTCTTCAGCCCCCATAATCTTGAGAGATTTAGCAAAGGGGTTTTTGAAAATGTAACTGCCAAATCCGTTTTGAATGAGTTGTATAAAGCCGCCCTGCATCACTTCATCGCGGAAATAGTGGTAGGAGAGCAGACTGTGTTGCCAACCATTCAGAAGAGGCATGGTGGTTGAGTCAAGCTTATTTCCGGTAGTATCCAGATAAGCATCAATGAAAACTGAAAGGAAGGTATCAAGGCCTTCCTGAGAAGCTTTTTCAAGTTTCTCACCGGAGATTTTTACAGACATGATATGTTGTATTATGTTTTATGCAAATATCGCTAAAATTGTATACCGGACAACGATTCTCCTTCGGGAAATTTATGAATATTTTGAATAATGGATAAACTTCGTTTTTTTAGCATAGGTAGTGGAAGCAGCGGAAACTGCTATTATTTTGGGAATGCCTTACGTGGTATATTGATTGATGCAGGCTTATCACCCAGAACCATTCGAAAGGAACTGAAACAGATTGGTGTGGATTTCTCAAATATCATGGGCATTTTCGTTACGCACGACCATCAGGATCACATCAAATCCATAGGCACACTTGGAGAAAAATTCAATATTCCAATATATGCCACTGCCAAAACACACCGGGGAATAGATCAAAGCTACGGAATGACTCAAAAATTGTCGTCTAGCAAGCGCTTTTTGGAAAATGGTCAGGACATCAATATCGGTGAGTTTAATATTTCATCCTTTCCTGTATCGCATGATGGAACGGATAATGGCGGGTTTTTCATTAAATACCGGGATCATCGAATTCTTTTTGCAACAGATTTAGGCTACGTAACCGATCCGATTTTCCGATTTGTTCAGGAATCCAATATTGTCATTCTGGAGGCCAATTACGATCTGGAAATGCTTAAAAACGGAAAGTATCCCTTTTATTTAAAGCAACGGGTACTCAGTAATACAGGACATTTGGGAAATATGGAGGCTGGTACTTTTCTGGCTGAACACTGGCATCCTAAATTGAAGCATGTTTATCTTTGTCATTTAAGCAACGACAACAATCATCCGGAATTGGCCAAGAAAACAGTTGAAATGTGTATGGCAGGAAAGGGGATACGTTCTGGTTGCGATGTGGATGTTGTCGCTTTAAAGCGTTCTGCTTCTGAGTTGGTTATATTTGATTAAGGATGAGTCACCTTACACCCTGCTACATCTTCTGCTGATTGTGACGGATGTGCCTAAAAAAGGGCTTTCGTGAAAAAAACTGCCCCAAGGATTTGTTTCCCCCGAAATAATATTTATCTTTGTGGCCGCAAAACAAAGGGTTCCTTGGCCGAGTGGCTAGGCGCCGGTCTGCAAAACCGTTTACGGCGGTTCGAATCCGCCAGGAACCTCAAAGATCCTCTTGACAAGCTGAAATTCAGCAATAGTCAGGAGGATCTTTTTTATTGGGGCATTTTCTTACTTTTTACCATAGGTCAGTCCCATCCAATCGTCTGTACGGAAAGGAGAGGCGGGGAGACCGGCACCGTTGTACAGGTTGCAGGAGGGATTATTAGCCCAGGCATAACGAACTGCAACAGGGAAAACAATCTCTTTGCTGGAAACTACGATATCGTTTCCTTCAATTTTTGCATCTGCCCAATGGAATTTATGGTCCAATCCAGCAATGGCAAAACCTTTTAACGGTTGACCATCATTGGTTTTTAAACCACCGTCAGTGTGTTTGAATGCAATTCGGATCTGATTCCCTTCCATTTTGTACGATTGATACATCGGTCCGGAATAGGCAATTTTTTCACCGTATGTTTGAGCTCTGGCTGCCAAAGCTAAACGACGACCAACTTCCTTTTTGTTTTTGGGATGTATGTCCGTGGCATCACCAATATCGATAGTGACTGCCATGCCGGTGTTACCAAGATTCAGAGTCCTGGTCTGAGCTTCCCGCAATTCTGCCCAGTTTGACTCTTCCGGTTCTTTTCCGGTAGCCATAAAATTGGCTAATTGTACGAAATAGAAGGGAAACTCTTTTTTCCATTGTTTTCTCCAGTCGTTGATCATCAGTGGAAAGACTTCGCGGTATTGATAGGCCCTTGATTCGTTGGATTCTCCCTGATACCATATAGCACCCTGAAAAGCATAAGGAACCAGTCCATTGATCATGGAGTTATAAAGTAATGTTGGTCTGTTTGGGTTGTTTTTAGAATAAACCGGAGTTGCTGGCAGTTCATTCAATGCTGAGCTTTTCTCGTATTTCCAATCACCGGCCAATGTGATTTTATTTTTGTCGGAAAGACTTAAATATACTTGCTCTGTTTTACCGTTGATACCACCTAAACCACCAGTATCAAGAATTTTCAGGGTGATGACTGCTTTTCCTGCTTTCACCAATCGACCTGGAACGGTATAAAAACGTTCAATATCGCAACTTTGTGTGGTACCAACGATTTCACCGTTGAAGAAGGTCACATCAATATCATCAACCAGTCCGAGGCTTAGTTTCAGATCTTTTCCAGCCCAGTTTCCGGGGATATTTACCGTTTTCCTATACCAGACAATTCCGTCAAATTTGCTCAATTCTGTATCTTGACCATCCCACATTTCAGGTGCATTCAACGTTTTCCAGGAAGCGTCCTTGAAATCAGATGAAGCAAATGTGGGCACCTTTCCCTGATAACCTTTGTCCATGGATTTAACGCTGTTTTCCCATTCTGCCATTTTTGTAATGTACATTTGTTCTTGTTCTGCGTCGGAATATCTTTGGATTTCACTGACGGCCATGGTAAAATCGGGCATAGCTGATAAAGAGCCTGCGCTTGCCCAGGTTTCAGCAATAGTGCCACCCCAGGATGTGTTTATCAGGCCGATGGGTATGTTCAGGCTTTCTTGCAGATTTCTTGCAAAAAAATAAGCTACGGATGAAAAGTTTGGAATGGATGCAGGAGAGCATTCCTGCCATCCACCGTTTTCCAGGATCACATCGTCTTTTGGTTGACTGCTGATCGCTTTTTTTACATGAAGGAGTCTGATGTTGGGGTAGTTTGCACCGGCTATTTCCTTTTCATAATCCAGAACTTTTCCCCATCCCGCCAGTGGCATTTCCATATTTGACTGTCCGGAACAGATCCAGACTTCACCTATTAAAATGTTTTTCAATTCGACGGCTTTTCCATCTGAAATAGTGATATTATAGGGGGTATTATCGGCTGCAGGAGTGTTTACTTTGACAGACCAGCTGCCATCGCCGGCCGCTTGTGTCGTATAGATTTTCTTATCCCAGGAAGTGGTCACCTTTACATTTTTATTGGCAGAGGCCTTGCCCCAGATCGGGGCTTCTGCATTTTGTTGCAATACCAGATTGTCTGTAAAGACAGCCGGTAAAGATATTTTGGCAAACGTCGACAGTGAACTGAAGACCATAGCCATGGAAAGGAAATAATGAAATTTCATACGTCTTAGATTTTTGAATTATTTATATTATAGGTTTTTCACATTAACAATCGAAAACAAAAATAGCGAATAATAGGGTTACTGATAACACTTAAGTTTATATATTTGCAATCATTTTTTTTTGTAACGTATATAGAAAGACTTTCTGAGTCATTGAGTTGATCAAACTTTATGTTATTGAACAAATATTGGTGCTTGTAAAACCCATTTGGCCAATTTGTCTTATTTATTGAATAGTTTTTTCTATTTGCGAACGACTAATTATATTTTCTTTGTAGAGTAATAATCCATCTTGACAGGATGAAGAAGAGAATCTTTTTAATACCTGTTTCAAATTGAAAAACGCATAATGAATACAATTTTTAAGAATTGGACGTTTGTCTGTATTTGCCTTGTTTTTGTTCTTTGCGGTTGTGAAGGATCTAAAAAGAAAGAGGTACAGCCAGAAAAAACATACATAAACCCGATCATGAATGTTGGTGCTGAACCTTGGGCCATGTTCCATGAAGGCTACTATTACTATATGCAGGGCATGGAAAATAAACTGGTTTTGTGGAAAACAAAAGACATCACAGATTTACGCCATGCTCCCAGAAAAACAATTTTTGTGCCGACAGACCCGAAAATATCACAGCATATGTGGGGACCAGAAATTCATTTTATCAATGGTAAATGGTATGTGTATTTTGTAGCCGATGATGGAAATATGGACAATCACCAGATTTATGTTCTGGAAAATGCTTCAGCTGATCCTTTTCAGGGCCATTTCTACTTTAAGGGTCGTATCAGTACGGACAAAGGAAACAACTGGGCTATACATCCGAATATTTTCATTCACAAGGGAAGCTTATACATGACATGGTCTGGATGGCAATCGCGACGGGTTAATGTAGAAGAATCCTGCATTTATATTGCAAAAATGAATAATCCATGGACCCTTAGTTCAGACAGAATTTTACTTTCTAAGCCAGAGATGGAATGGGAAAGACAATGGATCAATCCGGACGGCACCAAAACGGCCTATACCATTTATGTGAATGAAGCACCTCAGTTTTTCAGGAATAAAACCCACGATAAAGTCTATATTTATTACTCAGCCAGTGGCAACTGGACACCCTTCTACGCGCTGGGACGTCTGACTGCTGATGCAAACAGTAATTTACTGGATCCTAAATCATGGACAAAGTCACCACGTCCACTTTTTAAACAGTCTCCTAAGAATAATATATATGCAACAGGAAACTGCTGCTTCCTTCCTTCACCTGATGGACTGGACTATTATTTACTGTATCATGCCCGTACTGTAGAAAATGAAGTGTTGGGTGCAATCGATTCGAGAGCTCCCAGATTGCAAAAGATCAACTGGACCGACGATGGTACACCAATTTTGGGAGAACCTGTTCAGGATTCTATTCCTATGACAAAACCCTCCGGTTTGTAATTTTTAATTGTATCATTTTTTTTTATATATAAAATAGTTAGTTATGAGAAAACCCTTGATGCTGTTGATGTTATCGATGGCAATGTTGGCTAGTGCAGCCAGCAAACCAAAAGTCCCTGCTAAAGAAATGAAGCTTCGGGCACCAGCAGTACCTTTGATTACTTCCGACCCGTATTTAAGTATATGGTCACCATCCAATGAATTATTCGAAAGCACCACGCAACATTGGACAGGCAAAAACCAGCCTCTGATTGGCGCCATTCGTGTAGATGGTGTGACATATCGTTTTTTAGGAAAAGAAGAGCTTTCCTTATTTTCTATACTTCCAATGTCTGATGAAGGGGGCTGGAATGCTACTTATGTTGTAGATCAGCCACAAACTGATTGGACAAATGTTAGTTTTAACGATCAAGCCTGGAAAAAAGGCAGAGGAAATTTTGCCAGTAAGAATGACAGACATCCACATCACTCCCTTTGGGAAACAGCTGACATTTGGGTAAGACGCACATTTGAATTGAAAGAAGACTTAAGTGCAGAAACACTTTTTGTGAAATATACACACGATGATGGTTGTGAAATCTATGTCAATGGCATCAAGGTCGTTGATACCGGAAATGCTTGCAGCGAAAACGCGATCGTAGAATTGAACGCTCAAGTTAAAAAGACTCTGAAACCGGGTAAGAATGTAGTAGCTGTACATTGTCACGACGGTGGTGGTGACGCAACTCTTGATTTCGGTTTGTATAAGAAGAACAAATCTAAAATAGACTTTACCACATTGGCTGTACAAAAATCAGTGACAGTTAACGCAACACAATCGGAATACACATTCAATTGTGGACCAGTAGCTTTGGATCTGACTTTTACTGCACCATTACTGATGGAAGACCTTGATCTGATCAGTACACCCATCAATTACATCAGCTATCAGGTTCGTTCTTTGGACAAGAAAAATCACGATGTCCAGATTTACTTTGAAACAACACCACAACTGGCCGTGAATACCGATGCTCAGCCTGTAAAATCTGAAAAGGTGACCAAAAATGGTTATACTTATCTAAAGACAGGTACCATCAATCAACCTATTCTTGGTCAAACCGGTGATGATTTACGTATTGACTGGGGTTATCTTTATTTGGGTGGAAAATTGTCCGGCAATGAAGATATGGCTCTTGGTGAATATTTTGACATGAAATCATCTTTTATCAGTAATGGTAAATTGGTTGCAGGTGTTGATTCCAAGAGCTTACCGACCAATATGAAAGATAAAATGACGGTTCTGGCCTACAGCAACAATCTGGGTTCGGTATCCAAAACTCCGGTAAATGGTCATTTCATGATTGGTTACGACGATGTCTATTCCATCCGTTACTTTTACGAAAACCTGATGCCTTACTGGAAACACAATGGCAAGGTCGATATTTTCCAGGCTTTTGAAAAAGCAGGTAATACCTACGAATCATTAATGTCCAGATGCAAGGCATTTGATGCACAAATGTTGAAAGATGCAGAAATAGCTGGTGGCAAAAAATATGCTGAACTTTGCGCATTGGCTTATCGCCAGGCTATCGTAGCTCATAAACTGGTTGCAGACAAAGAGGGCAACTTGCTTTTCCTTTCCAAGGAAAACAACAGCAACGGCTGTATCAATACCGTTGACGTAACCTATCCTTCTGCTCCACTTTTCCTACTTTACAATCCTGAATTGCTGAAGGGTATGTTGAATCCGATTTTCTATTACAGCGAAAGTGGTCGTTGGACCAAACCTTTTCCTGCCCATGACTTAGGTACATACCCCATTGCCAATGGCCAGACTTATGGTGGAGACATGCCGGTTGAAGAAGGTGGTAACATGTTGTTGCTGACTACAGCTATATCCTACATAGAAGGTAATGCCAATTACGCTGCAAAACATTGGGATGTCATGTCAATCTGGGTTGATTACTTATTGAAAGAAGGTTTAGATCCAGAAAATCAATTATGTACCGATGACTTTGCAGGTCACTTCGCACACAACACGAATTTATCCATCAAAGCGATCATGGCTATCGCAGGCTATGGTAAAATGGCAGAAATGTTGGGTAAAAAGGATGTAGCTGAAAAGTATATTTCTGCAGCAAAAGAAATGGCTGTTAAATGGACAGAAATGGCTTACGATGGCGATCATTATCGTTTGACATTTGACAAGGCAGGCACCTGGAGTCAGAAATACAACATTGTATGGGACAAGATCTTTGATATGGGCATTTTCCCTAAAAATGTATGTGAAAAGGAAGTGGCTTTCTATCTGACCAAACAGAATAAGTACGGTTTGCCATTGGATAGCCGCAAGACATATACCAAATCTGACTGGGTTATCTGGACAGCATGTCTGGCAAATTCTCAGGCTGACTTCCTGAAGATCACTGATCCTATTTACGACTATGTGAATGAAACACCCAGCCGCGTTCCATTGTGCGATTGGCACGAAACAACAGATGGCAAGCAAGTTGGATTTAAAGCTCGTTCTGTTGTCGGTGGTTATTTCATGAAAATGCTGGATGAAAAAATAAAAGCATCAAAGAAATAAAATGATGTGATTTTTTCAGATGAAAAAATTTATTCTTTAAACAATTACTCACTCTGGCGCTGAAAGATCAGTGCCCATGAGTGGGTAATTTTTTTATAAAACAAGCATAGATGTCTATCCAAACCCAACAATGAACGGAGAATTTTGTATTTTAGCCGATCAAACTGTTGACTTGGTAGAAATCTACGATTCAGGAAGTCTTTACTTGGAATGTCAACTTTAAATAAAATGCAATTTTTTAGATCATTCATTAAATAAAAAACAAAAACCGGATGAAAAAACTATTTCTAACAATGACCTTCTCCCTGGCTGTTTTTTGCATATCTGCAAAAGACAAGAAAGTGAGTTATGTCGATTACGTAAATCCGCTCATTGGGTCACAATCTGAGAACCAATTGTCAAACGGAAATACCTATCCTGCTATTGCAAGGCCCTGGGGTATGAACTTTTGGGTACCTCAGACCAGCGTTATGGGTGATGGTTGGGTTTATAACTACAATCATTTTAAAATTCGTGGTTTCAAGCAAACCCATCAACCAAGTCCATGGATCAATGATTATGGTCAATTCTCACTCATGCCAGCCAATGGTTTGAAAATTGATGAAAATAAAAGAGCCAGCTGGTTTTCACACAAGGCTGAAATTGCCAAACCTTATTATTACAGTGTATATCTGGCCGATCACGATATTACAACAGAAATCACGCCAACCGAAAGAGCGGCCTATTTCCGTTTTACGTTCTCGGAATCGGATTCTTCTACTGTTGTAATTGACGCTTTTGACCGTGGTTCTTTTATTAAAATCATACCCGAAGAAAACAAGATCATTGGTTATACGACACGCAACAGTGGTGGTGTTCCTTCCAATTTCAAAAATTATTTTGTCATTCAGTTTGATAAAAAAATCAAGTTTCAGTCTATATGGAAAGATGGCGCTTTGTGTTCAGGAAATGAACTGGCGGACAATCATGTAGGTGCTGTTGTCGGATTCTCTACCCATCGTGGAGAAGTGATTCAGGCAAAAGTTGCTTCCTCTTTCATCAGTTTTGAGCAAGCCGATAGAAACCTGAAGGAAATTTCTAATAAAAGCTTTGACCAAATAAAGGAAGAAGGTCGTGAAAAGTGGAACGAAACATTGGGTGTTGTTGATATTGACGCCGGTTTAGACCAAAGACGTACGTTCTATTCTTGTCTGTACCGTTCTACCTTGTTTCCCAGAATGTTCTATGAATTTGACGCCAGCGGAAAACCAGTTCATTATAGTCCATACAACGGCAAAGTTTTGCCCGGTTATATGTTTACCGACAATGGATTCTGGGATACTTTCCGTTCACAATTTCCCTTGCTGAACCTGTTATATCCATCCATGAATCAGAAAATTCAGGAAGGTTTGCTGAACACCTACAAGGAAAGTGGCTTTTTACCCGAATGGGCATCACCCGGTCACAGAGGTTGTATGGTTGGAAACAATTCTGCTTCCATTGTATCCGATGCTATCCTGAAAGGGATAACCGCTGAAAAAGATCAGCTTCCACTTTATGAAGCTATGCTCACTTCTGCCAATAATACACATCCGACTGTGAAATCGACCGGTAGATGGGGTGTAGAATATTACAATACGCTGGGTTATGTTCCGTACAATGTAGGGATTAATGAAAGCGCTGCACGTACTCTGGAGTATGCTTACGATGACTGGTGTATCTATCAGGTTGGCTTGAAACTGAACCGTCCAAAAGCAGAAACCGATCTGTATAAGAACAGAAGCCGCAACTTCACGAATCTCTTTGATTCATCACACAACCTGATGCGTGGAAAAAACCAGGATGGTACTTTCCAGGCACCTTTCAACCCTTTAAAATGGGGCGATGCGTTCACTGAAGGTAACAGCTGGCATTACAGCTGGTCTGTTTTTCACGATGTAAACGGACTGATTGGCTTGATGGGCGGCGAAAAGACGTTCACCACTATGCTTGATTCCGTATTTAATTTGCCACCTATTTTTGACGATAGCTACTATGGTGGTGTGATTCATGAAATCCGTGAAATGCAAATTATGAATATGGGTAACTATGCACATGGTAATCAACCCATCCAACACATGATCTATTTGTACAACTACGCTCGTCAACCCTGGAAAGCTCAATTCTGGTTGCGTGAAGTCATGGATAAATTGTATCATCCAACTCCTGATGGTTATTGCGGTGACGAAGACAATGGTCAGACTTCCGCCTGGTATATTTTCTCCAGCCTTGGTTTCTATTCTGTAACTCCTGGTTCCGACCAATATATAGTAGGATCACCATTGGTTAAGAAAGCTACCATCTCCCTTGAAAATGGCAAAAAAATTGTAATTGAAGCAGAAGGCAATAACTCTAAAACGCGTTACATCAAATCCATGTCCTTGAACGGTAAGGATTACACTCGTAACTATATCAATTATAGTGACTTGTTAAAAGGTGCATCCTTGGAATTCAAGATGGATGCTAAGCCTAACGAAAAAAGAGGAGTAAAGACCAAGGATCTTCCTTTCTCCTTTACAACTCCAGAATAAATACTTCAAACATAAAACATCTAGAGGGTGTCTCAAAAGTAACATTTTGGGATACCCTCTTTTCTTTATGTACAAAAATCATCAGCGCTTCCTTCCGTCCACTGTCATACCCTCGGTCTCCGCTAGTCCAAGCTTGTGAACGCTCGACTCCGGGACGATTTTGCTAGTCTCTGACGAGCCGTCACAAATTGTTTTGCCGGACTCTTCGTGTTCCCTGCGCCTGTCCGTCGAAGTCGACCTCAGGTATGCCACTTCCCTTTTGTCCGCTTACCTGACTGAATTAAAGCTTCCCAAATCCTGTCTTTCGATCCTTATAAGTATTTGATATTCTCTCTTTTTGAATTATATCAGCAATCTGAAAAGCGAACAGAGATAGCGGTATGGCTGACGGCGACTTCGAAGGCCGAACGCAGGTAACGTGCCGATTCAGGCAATACAAAATATCGAAGGCACTTGTGACTAGATTTTTGTGCCTGAGAGGCACGTTAACAAGCGAGGATAAGCGAGCCGGAAGTTATACCGCTAAACGATGGCAGCGCTGTATAAAGAACGCACTAAGAGATTACCTAAATTTAACAAGAAACGAAATTTCATTTCAGGTAAGTTCTCTTTGAATTTGTCTAATAAACCACAGACTTTAGTTTTGGTAAAATAAAAAAGAAGCTGCCTCAAATTGAGACAGCTTCTTTCGTTTCACTAGACTACCACCAAATTGGCAGTAAACCTATACTATTCCTGAACAATCTGAACCTGTTGATCTTCTTCAGGTATCGTGATGTTCTTAACTTTTTCCAAAATCATGGAACCCTTAAAACGATATTTCAACGGGAACTTTGGATTGGTAATATCGTCGTACTGATATTCCAAGGTTAAAGTCAAATCCGAAATCTGGTTGTAAGGAAGAACGTCATCCATCCTTTTCTGGATAGAGTAGGAGCCACTTTTCTGACTGAAATTGATACTGGGGTCTTCAGCAGACAGCGTAACAGTGCTGTCTGCATTGAATTGAGCTTTGATCTTATATCTTGCACGGTCAAAAGCTTGTTCCTCAGTAACACCAGCAAAGAAGAAAATGGTATTTTCATTTACAACTCTGGCTTCACGAGTGCTCACTACAAGAGCAGTCTGAGAACCTTCGGCAATGTTTCTGTCATAAACCTTACCTGGCAATGCAGAATAAACACCGGAGAAATCATTAAAAGGAATGATTCTCATAAGGGTTTTTCTGTAATGCTTGTGAGGATTAGGACCAAACTTTGAGGTAGAAGCCACATTCAACGGTAAAATATACTTGTTGATCATGTCGATACCGGAAAGTTTGAAATTCATGTTGACATATCCAATATTTGAACCAGCTGGAATAGTGGTTGTCATAGAAGGAAACTCAAAGAACTCGGAACCCAATTGGGTAAAATACAAGTCATCTCTAAATCTGAAACGGTCAAAGTTCAGATTTGGCATAGTATCTGGATCCAATGCGATAGTCACATCAAAGTTTGCATCGTTTTCAGTAGAACCACTCAGAATTACAGGGATTTTGTAGTTGATAACACCTCCACTGGAGTTGTATTTAACATACACATTCACCATATCGCTGTTAACAAATGAAACATTCTTTTCATATTGTTCCAACGTCCATTCCTCGTTGCAAGAGCTTAAAAACAGGCTGGCAATAAAACCCAGCATAAATACATATTTTTTTCTCATGGTATTATTTAATAGTAATAAGTCCAACCTGGATTTTGGGTTAATTTCTTGTTTCTTTTCAATTCGTTGTGTGAAATCGGCCAAAAATACATCTTTTTCACAAAAATCGTTGGCAAAGAAGAAATGATAACAGGTTCGTAGAACAAGTCGCGTTGGTCTTTTGTCATATTCATGTTACAACCCCAAACTGGAGTAGCTTCTTCTACTGGTGCATCTTTCCAACGTCTTAAATCGTAGTAGCGATGATTTTCAGCAAAAAGCTCGATTTCCCGTTCACGTTTCAACGCTTTTCTGAACAAGTTAGCATCAGCGTATACACCGGCACTAAAATCTGGAACTCCAGCTCTGATACGAACCTGTGAAATAGCATTGCTCATTTCAGCTACATCTCTTCCTACAGTGATATTTCCTTCGCCAGTATAGCTTGCAACGGTATAGGATTTGGTCAGTTCATTCATTGCTTCAGCATAGATCAACAATACTTCAGCATAACGGATAGCAGGTTCAGCTTTTGGAACGACAAAACCACCTATCAACCATGAATCGATTGGATTAACGTACTTCTTGATACCAATACCTGTTCTGATGTGGAAAGCAGGAGATGAAGCCTGTTTGCCATCTGACTGTCCGCGGTAATAGAAGGTTTGTGTGTATCTTTTGCCGATATCGGTACCCGTTGCACTGGTATTGTCCCAGATACTGCCATTGTATGCTACTGAAGCATAGAAACGGGGTTCTCTGTTGTAATATTGCAATGAAACACCTTTTGGAAGTGGAAGATAAGTTGAATCATCCTCTGTATATCCATCAACACGAGGGTTGGTAGGTACATCACTACCATCGTTCATAGCGTAAGCATCGCAGTGTTTCAAACTGATACCGTGTGTATTCCAACCTTTCAAAGTGTATGGCATTTGGTGAAGCACCATCATGTCAATACCTTCATTAGGCTGGTTGATACCTCTGGTAAAAATCAGTTCAGGGTTGTCAGCTGGTCCTACAGCGCCATTGAAAAGTTGTCTGTAAGATTCATATGGATCAATGTCCATCCAACCTTTCGGAAAATTATTTTCAGAATAGATGGGGTTGTAAGGAGGAACAATTGTTTTAGGTTGACTCAGACTCTGATCTGCATCTTTAAAGGAAGCAGTAAACAGACGATAAACACCAAGATCCATCACTTCTTTTGCAGCAGCGGCTGCTCTGGCCCATTTTGATTCATCGTATGTTTGAGAAATCAGTTTTCTGCCCTGATCATCAACCAGGTCTGACATTTCGGTATTACCGTTGAACAATGGACTGGCAGCATAGATATATACTTTTGCCCTGGCAGCTAGAGCTGCACCGCGTGTAGGACGAGTAATGTCTCTGGCCGATCTGTTCAAAGGTAAATTCTTCGCTGCTATAGCCATTTCACTGGTGATGAAATCCACACATTCGTCGTATGAATTTCTGGCGAGAGCTAACTCACTGTAGTCGTCGGTATAATTGATACCTTCAACTGGTAGAACGGGTACAGGACCATATTTACGGATCAACAACCAGTAAAAGTAGGCTCTAAGGAACCTTGCCTGTGCTTTAGTGTCATTGATTTCGTCCTGACTCATCTCTCTGTTCATTCCGATGTTGTCAATGAATGTTGATGCATCGCGAATACCTTGATAACAGGAAGCCCAAGAGCCTTGTTTGTGGTTTTCAGTATAGGTTCCGTTTTTGAATACTGTGTATTCGTCGCCACCAGGTCTGTCACCATAAAACATGTCATCCGATATGTAATTGAATGGGGTATTACCCTTACTGGATACATCGGCATTCTCACCCTGAAGATGAGAATATACACCGGCAAGCCATTGGTCGGAGTAATCCTTTTTTGTAAATACACTGTCGACATTCAATCTGTCCTTGAAGAAATGTTCCATGTCCAGATAACCGGAACAGGATCCAAGAGACAACAACATGCCAGACAATATTGAAACAAATATTATTTTTTTCATATTACTGTAGTTCAATCATTGTTAAATATTAAATGTCAAGCCAAGGGTCACACTTTTCATTGGAGGATAAGCCATTCCATTGCCGCTACCCAATTCTGGATCCCAAATCTTTAATTTATCCCACAAGAACAAGTTGTTACCGATCAGGTAAAATCTCACATTGTTCATGTTCAGTTTTGAAGAAATTCTTTGTGGGATGGAATAACCCAATTCCAGAGTTTTCAGACGAAGGTATGATCCGTCTCTCAACCAGAAAGTAGATTCTCTGTAATTGTTGCTGTTTCCTCCGTAGCTTAGACGTGGGAACATAGCATTTGTATTTTCTGTAGATTCATCACCTGAAATCGTTCTTGATATCCATCTGTTGGCAGGATCAGAAACAGCTGTCAGGATATTACCCCAGTCTCCTTCTGAGAATGGATAAACACCAGGACCATTCAGGAAGTAGGATGATTTACCGGATCCCTGGAAGTGGATATTGAAGTCAAAGTTGGTCCAACGCATGGACATACCTAAACCGTATACCAGGTTGGGAACACGTGTAGAACCGATGGCTACTCTGTCATCGTTGTTGATAAGACCATCACCGTTCACATCTTTGTACTTGATGTCACCTGGAAGATATTCACCAAATCCCTGTTTAGGGCTATTCCTGATTTCTTCATAATCCTTAAACAATCCTTCTGCTACAAGACCTTTTGCCTGACCCCAACGATAACCTTTGGTCATCATGTAAGGTAAAGTAACTTCTTCTTCGTCGTATTCCAATACCTGATTCTTGGCATAAGTGATGTTACCACGAAGTGTAAAATCTATAGCATTAATTTTTCTGTGGAAGTTGAATTGTGAGTCAAAACCTCTGGATTGCATTTTACCAACATTTGCAAAAGGGCTGCTGGTCAAACCAACCATAACAGGTAAGTATCCTCTGCGCATGTAAATGTTATCACGGGTATCCTGGAAAACATCAATAGAACCTGAAAAGAGCCCATTCAATATGCTCATATCAAGACCGATGTTGTGCTTTTTAGCAACTTCCCACGATAGATTATCCGATGCAACTTGTTCGAAATGAAGTCCGTTGTACGAGTTCGTGTTGTTTGAGTCACCAAAATTCCAACCTCCGATGCCGAGGGCACCAATTGTGCTGAGGTAGGGGAAACGACTTCCAACGTTGTCATTTCCGACTTCACCGTATGAGTAACGAAGTTTAAACTGAGACAACCAGGGTGCTGCATCGCTGACGAATTTTTCCTGAGCGATGTTCCAACCAAATGAGAATGCAGGGAAGAAACCGAATTGATTTCCTCTCTTGAAGTTTTCAGAACCGGTATAACCGAAATTGAATTCAGCCATGTAACGTTCGTCGTAACTATAGGTCGCACGACCGGATGCTCCAAGGTTTCTTCTGGCAATACCGCTGATGATATCACCAGAGGTAAGAGATGTGGTGCGGTTTTCATTTTTGAAAGTCTTCAATAAACCACCAACTCTGTGCTTTTTATTGATCAATTTGTCGTATGAAAGAATGGCTTCCATGTAGTAAGTTCTGAATCCGTATGCACTTGATGATTGAAACATCATTGATTCGGGTGAGATTCTCTTCATGATCAGGTTACCATCTCTGTCTCTTCTTCTTTCGATATTGTATTGTTCCGGCCATTTGAGACGGTCAATATTGTTTTCGTTTCTGGTGTCGTATGCGAGCATAGCCTTGAATTTCAAACCTTCGGTGATGAATTTCAGGTTCTGGTCGATGTTGATGTTCGTTTGAGCAACATTTTTCCAGTACTCTCTGTATCCGGTCTGAGTAGCAAGTACCCATGGATTGGTCTTATTACCTGTACCATATGCAGGAACCAAACCATTTGAATATAAGAAAGGTATCGAAACCGGAGTTTGACCTACCAGTGAATACCAGATATCGTTTTTCAATCCAGGGAAATTCTGGCTTTCAAGGAATCCGGAAACACCTATGCTAACCAAAGTTGTTTTGGTAATATCCATATCGACATTCGCTCTGTAATTCCAACGTGACATCTTTGAATTGGTCTTGTAATCTTTCATTGATGCGTCGGATTTGTACATACCGTCTTCATCCTGGTAACTACCAGAAACGAAGTAGCGTGCTGTAGAACCACCACCACTCAGGTTAATGGTAGCACGGTTGGAGGTCGATCCATCTTTCAACATGATATCTTGCCAGCTGATGTTGGGATATAAATCGGGATCCAATCCTTTTTTGAATATTTCCAATTCAATAGGAGTATAAAGAGGTTCCTGATTTCTGGTGATCTTCGCTTCGTTGGCCAATGTTGCATAGGTTGAACCGTCAACAAATTCAGGAAGACGTGTAAAAGTTCTATAACCATATTCGGCTTTAGCGCTGATATTTACTTTACCTGCTTCCCCTTTTTTAGTGGTGATAAGCACAACACCGTTTGCACCTTTTGAGCCATAAATAGCAGTTGCAGACGCGTCTTTCAAGATAGAAAAGGATTCAATATCCTCAATGTTCACTTCATTGAAAGGACGTTCAACACCATCAACAAGAATCAGGGCTGCTTGATTTGCTCCGAAAGTGGAGATACCGCGAATCCAGAATTCAGAGTTGTTGCTACCAGGTTCACCGGATGTTTGCATCGCGATGATACCTGCCACGTTACCGGCAAGTGCATTCGTGATATTTGCAGTAGGAATATGCAGTGACTTGATGTCTACCGTAGTGATAGCACCTGTAACTGTCGCTTTCCTTTGAACACCCGCACCTGTAATTACGACTTCAGAAAGAACGCTTTTGCTGTTTTCTTTCAGAACAACTGTAACGACAGTCTTATCTTTAAGTGGAAATTCCTGTTTTTCAAAACCAACATAATTGACAATCAAAACATTGTAAGGACTGGCCTTGATCTTAAATTTACCGTCTTCATCGGTAATGGTACCCATGCCGCTTCGGTCCTTCACTACTACGCTGACACCAATCAGCGGCTGGTTGTTCTCATCGGTCACTAAACCAGTAACTTCCGCATCCGTATTTTGAGCGAAAAGGCTGATTGAGCTAACAAATAAGAGCAATATGATAGATATGTATTTTTTCATTTTTAATATCATTTAAAATTACTCAATGGTAATCATTCTTATTCGGGAATTACCTTCATCCGCGATGTAGAAAGTCTGGGTTTCTTTATCATAAGCAATGCCGCGCGGATTTTTAAACTGGGCATCTCTCAAGGCGCCGTCTGAATAACCGGCCTTTTGAGGTCTTCCTGCAAAAGTGCTGACAATACCATTAGGGGTAATTTTACGGATGCAATGATTATTGACATCGCAAACATAGAAGTTGTCGTTTTCGTCGAAAGCTCCCTGATGAGGATCGGAAAATTTAGCTCCGGTACCAACACCATCCTGCCATCCGGCAGATGTTCTTTGACCGGCGACAACAGAAGGGGCTTCCAGTTTACCGGTTTCCCTGTTGTACATGGACTTCATAATATAGTGTTTGTTCACACAGACTACATAGGCAAAATCACCACTTGGGGCAAACTGAATATTGAATTCCCATCCCACATCGTCAACGCGGTACATGGTTTCCGAAGCGCGTGTTTTCTTGTTCCATTTGTACATGAATCCACGGTCGTATTCCGTATAAAAATAATCACCGGTCTGTGGATGTACGTCTGATCCGTTACATGTTTTGGAATTGATCAGTGTGTTCCATTTAGTGTAATTTGTTTGTTTGGTCAGAATCACTGTGCTGATACCCGTTGCATCCCATTGGTCATTGGTTACATATAATGTATCCCAAGTGAGACTGAAAGCAAGGGTTCTGGGGCGTGATACACCGTTACCCATTCTGAATTTGGTGGTAACTGTTCTCTTGTGTAAGTCGATGAAGCGTAAACCTTCATATTCTTCAAGCAAGTATAGGTCCTTATTCTGATCAAATGTTAACCAGTAGGGGTTTTTATACTGTGCCACATCCAACTTGCCATCGACAATGTCTGTTTTACCGTCTTTATCTGTCCATCCGGAAAGGGTGGAAACGGCTGGTTTATAGATGTAATTGAAGCTTTTTACTGATTTAACTTCTTTCATATCTGAACCCGTTCCGATTTGTACTGTAATTAAGCCTGTATCAGCTCTCACTGGTACCAGCACCAGCAAAGAATTACCATCTGATCCGATCAGTGGCGCCTTTTTGCCGTTTACAAAAACTTTTATAAGGGATGTATCAGATCCGAAATTTGATCCATTGATGATCATTTGTGTGCTGACCCCACCGCTGTCCGGTATGAAGCTGCTAAACTCAACCGGTTTAGAAGGGTCGTAAACTGGAAGAATATTTTTCTCGTCATCCACGCAATGGGCGAAGAAGATTACGAAGAAAAATAAAAGGAAGTACTTTGTAACTTTCATTTACTTAGGTTTAAGATTAATAGGAATGGAAAAACTCCACAAAAATAATTTAAACATCGTCAGGGATAGGTTATGATTGTACCAAAAAAGGACAATAATTAACCAAAGTATAGTAAATTTGATGTATTCGGATTGGTTTTTAAGGTTGTTGGAGTGATGTAATAATAAGAATATCAATGTGATATGAATTTGATAAGAGGACTTAGTTAATACTTTAGTTAACACGTTTTTTCCTGATATCAAATGTAGTCTTTAGTATCCTTCTTTTTGGTCTTTTTCAGTAAAAAGGGAGTTTCATTCATTTTTTTTTGATGAACAACCGAAAAAAAATGAATAAAGAGGTATAATGCCAATACGAGGTCCACATTGGGTATTTTTGGTTTTAATATCTACAAATTATTTAATGATTGATACATTAATTATCGATGAAATATTGCTTAAACAGCTGATTAATAAATAAAAATGCATCTGTATTTTTTGCGAATATGCAACTATGTTCTAAATTTGTAGAATATTCAAGGGCTTTTTTATATCTTGTTCATTCCCTTTGAATGATTATCAATAGGTATATCCAGATTCGAACGACTAACTTTTTCATGAAAAGATTCATCCTGACCTTTTTTATAGTAAACTTTGCCTTGATTGTAACGGCTAACAAACCTTTATCCTTTGCAAAATATCAGGTTGAAGAAGGTTTATCGCACAATACCGTGTGGTGCATTCTTCAGGATAGTTATGGTTTTATGTGGTTTGGAACCAGAGACGGACTCAATTGTTTTGACGGTAAAAATTTCAGGATTTATCGCAACGATGCTAAAACCAACATCTCATTGGGCAATAACTACGTTCGGGCTTTGTTTGAAGACGAGGAACACAATCTCTGGATCGGTACAAATAAAGGATTATACATCTTTAACCGAAAAACTGAAACGTTCTCTTTTTTTAGTGAAAGAACGGAAGATGGTGTTTTAGTCAGCAGCAACGTCAATAAAATCATTCGAAGCAGCAACGGTGACATCTGGATTGCTACTCTGGGGCAGGGCATTTTTATCTACAAACCCGATAAGGATATTCTGATACAAAACACTCAATATACCTCTTTTGTCTGGAACTTGTTGAAAATTCCTTCAGGTAATATTCTGGCAACTTCCCGCGAAAATGGTGTTATTTACTTTGATAAGTCAGGTCGATATTTACGGTCTTTTATATTAAATGACAGAAATAATATTGATGTGGAAGCGCTCTGCTATCACAACAACGTTTTATGGTTTGGAATGGGAGCTGACGGATTCTATAAACTGGATCTGACGACTGGTCGCATTGAATCCATCAACAAGGCCAATCAAGCTGTAACAGTTTCAAATATCCGCAAGATATTCCCATATTCAAAAGATGAACTATGGGTGGGTGGAGATAATGGTCTGTATATTTTCAACATAAAGACAAATATCTTTTCCCGGATAGACGATCCGTCAAATCCTAAAAGCTTAAGTGACCAGTCCATCTACGATATTGTCAGAGATCGGGAAGGTGGTATCTGGGTATCGACGTATTTTGGCGGTGTAAACTATTTACCCAGAAATTCAAAACCTTTTGAGCACTATTTCCCGCTGTATAAGTCAGGTTCCCTTTCAGGCAAGGCCATTAGCCAATTTTGCGAAGACGAAAAAGGAAATATCTGGATAGCAACGGAGGATGGTGGTCTGAACTATTTCAACACCAAAACATTAAAGACGGAAGATTTCGGGCCATTATCCACTAAAAACAATTTCACCTACCACAATATTCATTCGTTGATGTTGGATGGCAATAAGCTTTGGATTGGAACATTTTCCAGAGGAATTGAGGTTATTGACTTAAATAACAAATCTTTAACCAACTTCAAACACAGCCGGTTTGATACGAAAAGTATCTGTGACAACGCCATTTATGCACTTTATAAAGATAGTCGTGGAGATATCTGGGTCGGAACGGCATGGGGCTTGTGCAAGTACAACCGTACTGATAATTCATTCTCGATGGTTCCAGAAATCGGTGGTATGGCACACATTTTTGACATAAAGGAAGACAGTAAAGGTTTCTTGTGGTTTGCCACTTACAACACCGGCGTTTTCCGTTTGAATCCATATACTGATAACTGGAAGCATTTTACGCATATTACTGGTGACCCTAACTCCATTGTTGGTAACAATGTCATTTCCTTGTTTGAAGACAACAGGCATACGATGTGGTTTGGAACTGAAGGAAATGGTTTGTGCTATTTTGACAACAAACAACTCACATTTGTACCCTTTGATCCGGAAATGAAGTTGTTGCCCAATCCTGTCATCTATTCCATCCAACAGGATGAATTCAGTAATTTCTGGATTTCCAGCAATGCTGGGTTGGTACGTATCAATCCTTATACCAAAAAGAACAGGACAGTCTTCACAAAAACAGATGGTCTTCAAAGTAATCAGTTTAACTTCAGATCTTCCTTAAAGGCAAAAGATGGGAAGATCTATTTTGGTGGAATCAATGGTTTTAATGCCTTTTATCCCAAAGCTTTTACTGAAAATAAATATGTACCAATTGTCCGGATCAGTGATTTCAGATTGTTCAATAAATCAATCACAATGAATGATGAGGGTTCGCCTCTCAAAGGACCGATCTATGAACTTAAAAAATTAAAGCTCAAGTACAACCAGAATACGTTCAGTTTTTCCTTCGTATCCATGAGCTACCAGGCACCAGACAAAAATCAATTCGTTTATAGGATGGATGGAGTTGATAAAAACTGGATTACTGTTGAAAATGGAAAGAATACTGCATATTATACCAATCTCAGTCCAGGAACATATACCTTCAGGGTAAAAGGGACCAACAATGATGGGGTATGGAGTCAGGAAGAAGCCGTTTTAAAAGTTCGGATTTTACCTCCTTTCTGGAAATCCTGGGTAGCAATACTGATCTATTTTGCATTGATGGGTGTTGCCATCATACAACTGTTTAAATGGTGGAGGAGCCAGTTGAGCCGTGAACACAATGAACGGTTGAAGGAATACCATGTTCAACAGGAAAAAGAAAGCTACTTGTCAAAAATCAATTTTTTCACCAATCTGGCTCATGAGATCCGTACACCACTCACACTGATTAAACTGCCATTAGATCGCATTATCAGCTCTGGAGATGGTAGTAGAGAAACCAAAAAGTTTCTTTCAACCATTGATAAGAATGCTGACTATTTGCTCAATCTCATCAATCAGCTTCTTGATTTCAGAAAAACAGAGGAGGTCGCATTTAAATTGCACATGGTTAATTCTAACATCAATGAGTTAACCCGGGACAATGTTGAAAGATTTAAACTTACAGCCCAAATAAAAGGTATTGATTTTGAAATACTTGTACCGGATGTAGATCTGATAACTGCTGTTGATCCGGATGCATTCAGTAAAATAATCAGTAACCTATTGAGTAATGCACTCAAATATGCAAAATCGGTCATCGGTTTGAAGCTGATAGTCTTTGAGAATCACTTTGAGCTGAGCATATATGATGACGGTAAGGGCATACTGGAAGTCGAAAAAAACAAGATATTTGATTTTTTCTATCAGACTGAAAATAGTGAAAAAGGTACTGGAATAGGTTTGGCTTTTGCCAGAACTCTGACCGAAAAGCACAATGGTACTCTTGAACAATTCAACAATGAGAAAGGTGGTTCAACCTTCGTCATTTCAATACCCATTCTGAAAATAGACGTTAATAGTCATGTCAGCGCCCATACAGAAATACTGGATGATTTTACACCTTATATTTCTTCTCTGGCAGAGGCTGGAAGTGTTTTACCAAATAGTCTGAATTCAGTTCATTTATTATTGGTTGAAGACAACAAAGACTTATTGTATCTGACAGCAGAGTACATGAAAGATTTCTATCAGGTACATCTTGCCTGCAATGGAAAGGAAGCGTTGACTATTTTGGCAAACGATACTATTGATATCGTAGTGAGTGATGTTATGATGCCTGAAATGGATGGTTACCAACTTTGCGAAGCCATCAAGTCCGATACCCAGTTTTGCCACATTCCAATCGTCCTTTTAACGGCTAAAACGACGATTGAAGCTAAAATTCAGGGTTTGGAGTATGGATCCGATGCTTATCTGGAAAAACCATTTTCACTGGAACATCTACGTACTCAGATCAATAATCTGTTGCAAAGTCGTCAGCAATTGCGTGATCTGTTTGCTACTTCACCTTTAGTTCCTATAACCGATATTGCTGTTACACAAAAAGATAAGGATTTTGTGGAACGGCTGAATGCAGCCATTGAAAGTCATCTACAGGATATCAATTTTTCAATTGATACACTCTCTGAAATTCTGTTTATGAGCCGATCGAACTTTTACAGAAAAATCAAGAGTATTTCAGGAATGTCCCCCAACGATTACCTGAAAATGATACGACTGAAAAAAGCAGCAGAATTGCTTTTAAAACAGGAATACCGCATCAATGAAGTTTATGAACAGGTTGGGTTTAGTTCATCCTCCTATTTTGCAAAATGTTTTAAGGAACAGTTCTCCATTTTGCCTCGTGATTTCGTTTTAAATGCCGGACGTGTTGAACCAACATCAAAAAAAACAGATAATATCTAATCTATAAAAAAGTATACATGAAAAAACTTTCAATGTACATCTTGTTTAGTGTTCTGGTTGCTGGTGCATTTGCACAAACCAGTATTCATAGAATTGAGGGAAGTCCGTATCCATATTCTTCAAAACCCGATCGACTTTATCTGACATCAGAAACTTTTACATATTCTCAAATTATCGCTGTTCAGTCACTTCAGGGAATTTTAGCCAAGACGAAACCTGAAATTCTAAGAGATATTTACGGACATAAGACCTTGTTGGCTAAACAGCCGGGAATTATTATTGATCAAACATATTATACCAATTTTACCGGTTTGCTGACTCATTTTGCCGGTAAGGTGGATGGCTATATTCTTTGTACTGCGAAAGAAAGTTCTGTGAATGTGGCTGTTTCACTTTCAGGGATACTCCGGTCAGTGGCCATACCAGCCGATATTGAACAAGCGGCGATTAATGCCGGATTAACCAAAAAGCTTGACGTGAGGGGTAAAGATGAAGCCTGGATGTATACCAATTATGGCACACAATTCAGTAAGAAAATTGCTTCCTACCAGAATTGTCTTGACAGTAGAGCGCTTCATCTTGCAGATTATACAGCTTTTGCAGGTGGTATGCAATTCTGGAGCTCCGATCCAAACAGTACTTTGGCAAACAACATATACAATACTTTGGAAGACAATGCTGCAATTCTGGGATGGGGACCGAGCGAAGGCAATACGGTAGAAGCACTTTCCAGAAAATCGATTGTCATACATCCTGCAGATTGGGCTCCCAATCTTTCTACACTGACCAATATCCCAGTAGAAAATTTTGAGCAGAAAGATCCCGTAATCCCCTTTAAAGTGGTGGAAAATGTACATACTGTCTGTTTTGTGATGTCTGACGGAGATAATGTACAATGGTTATTGGGCGCTTCAGACGATACTAAAACATGGGCAGATCCAAATCGGGCATATGCCAATCTGGGTTGGACCATTTCTCCTGCTTTGGCAGAACTCGCACCAGTCATGTATCAAAAATACATTGACAATGCACTCACTTCTACAAAAGGAAGGAATCTATTGATTGCTGCTCCATCTGGAAGAGGTTATTTCAATCCGGGTATTTTTCCAAACTTATCTGCGGAATGTGATCTGCTCAATAAATACATGAAAAGAGCAGATTTACGCATTGCCAATGTTATTGATGTTGATAATAGTGTCAGAAATCCAGATCCCTATCTTCGTCAAAGCAATATTGACGCCTTGTTTTACTACAACTATTCCAATTATGCCGGTTTGAACGGATTGCTTAAATGGTATAAGGATAAACCCTCCATTGCAGGTAAGTACACCTTATGGACTGGTAAAACGGGTTTGATAAACGACAATACACCTTCCACTCTTGCCGAAAAACTGAATACCTCATCCACCAATATACTCTCTGCGCAAAGCTATAGTTTGATCCCTGTCATAGTTTGGTCAAACAATGTAAATGCAGTTTTGGAATGCATAGGCAAACTTGGACCCAATGTACGTGTTGTTGCACCGGATGAATTTGTATGGTTGCTCCGTAAGAATCTCAGGAATCTTCCTATGGGTACGGGTAATGGCTTAAAAGCTGAATATTTTCAGGGTACTGCTTTCAATACACTTAAAACGACCGGTATTGACAGAACTGTTGATTTTGACTGGGGAACAGGTTCTCCCGATGTGACCAAACTTGGATCGGATGGCTATTCTTTACGCTGGTCCGGTCAGATACAGCCCTTATATTCTCAAAGTTACACTTTTTATGCTACAGCCGATGGTGGTTCCAAACTCACCATCAACGGAACTTTGCTTTTTGATGCTTTAACTTCGGAAGGTGCCAATACCCAAAGTGCAACAATCACTCTCACAGCTGGTGAGAAATACTCCATAAGTCTGGAATACGTTGAGCAAACCGGAAATGCATCCTGCATGCTCGAATGGATGAGTACCTCGCAGTCGCGTCAGGTTGTACCACAAATCCAATTATATACCGAACCGAACAGGGTCGCATCTTCTACAGGCCCTGTGACTGCTTATGCCGACGTTGATTTTGGTGGATTTTCTGCAGGCTTGAAAGTGGGTGAATACAAGCTGGCTGATTTGAAGTGTTATGGCGTTTTTGACAATGACATCGCATCTTTAAAAGTGGGAATGGGCTATAAAATTGTACTTTATGAAGATGATAATTTCGGTGGTAATAGTCTGGAAATGACAGCAGACAATGCCAACCTTGGCACCTTGACTGACAAAGTTTCTTCCATCAAGGTAAAGACAAATGGGGATCAGACACTGGAAGGAACTTATTATCTGGTAAACAGGAGCAGTAAATTTAATCTGGATATTGCCGGGGGTGTAGGAGGTGTGGATAACGGTGCTTCTGTTCAACAATGGAACGTTACTGAAAACCTCAATCAGAGATTTAAGCTGAAACACCTTGGAGACGGCTGTTATTCAGTGTTGGCCGCTCACAGCAATAAAGCGATTGAAGTGAAAGCCGGCAATCAGAATAATGGAGCGTATCTGGATCAATGGACCTATTTTAGCGCAGATCATCAGCAATATATCCTCGTTTCAACCGGTGATGGTTATTACAAATTAATAGCCAAACACAGTGGTAAGATTATTGAGGTGATGACTGATGCCATCGAAGCAAGAGCCAGACAGTGGACAGATAACAATCAGACAAGAGGACAATGGTTTTTGAATAAAGTACCAGATTTGTTAAATGGTGGGGGTGATGGATTGGATGCCGCTTATTATACCGGAACCAATTTTTCACAATTGAAATATGAGACTGTGAATGAAGCAATCAATTTCAATTGGGGTCTTTCAGCACCAAACACCTATGTTGGTGCTGATAATTTCTCCGTGCGCTGGTCCGGTAAAATACAACCGCGTACTACGGGGACCTACACTTTTTATATTACAAGTGACAATGGCAGAAGACTTTACATCAACAATAAACTGATCATAGATAAATGGATCAGTGATTACGATGTGGAATATACCGGAACCATTAGTTTGGAACACTATAAATTCTACGATATCCGATTGGATTATTTTGAAGAAGCCGGTGGTGCAAATTGTAAACTGGAGTGGTCAAGTCCCGAACAAAATAGGGAAGTTGTACCAAAAAGTCAATTATATTCACAGTACAATTCCATCGATCGGAATACACATTCTCATGTTGACCTGGTCTTATTCCCGGTGCCTGTTACCGATAAAATGTTGAATCTGATACTGACAGGATCTGATCCGTCTGAAAACTCTGTACTGACCATTTACGACCTTGTCGGAAAGCCTGTTTATACAAAAACGATTCGTCCGGAAGAAACACTTGATCTAAGCGTTCTTCAATCGGGTTCATACATTGTTTCCGTACAAAACAAGAATTTCAAGTTGAACAAAAGCATTGTTATCCAGTGATCTTTGCCTTTTTCGACCGTTTTGATTTCTAAATCCTTAAATGAAAAATAATGAGACGATTATTAGTAAGCATGGCCTTTTGTTTTTTGCTAACGAGCCTCTTAGCCGCAACTATTAAAAGAATAGCTGGGAGTCCCTATCCCTTTTCAAATAAACCTGACCGTCTTTATGTGACATCAGAGAATTTTACATATTCACAGAAAATTGCGGTACAATCACTTCAGGGAATATTGGCAAAAACAAAACCTGAGATCTTGCGGGATGCACACGGACATAAAGGAGTTTTGAGTCAGGAAGGGATTGTTTTGGACAACACCTACTACACCAACTTCTCAGGCCTATTGACACACTTTGCCAGTAAAGTGACCGGTTACATACTTTGTACAGCAAAATCAAGCTCGGTTAACGTTGCCATTTCTCTTTCAGGATTACTCAATGCAGTAGCCATTCCTTCCGATCTGGAACAAACAGCCATCAATGCGGGTTTAACCATGAAGCTGGACGTTCGTGGAAAAGATGAAAACTGGGCGTTGACCACCTATGGAGCCCAATTTAACAAGAATATTGCAACGTACCAGAACTGTCTGGATGACAGAGCTTTGTTTATGGGTGATTATTCTTCTTTTGCCGGAGCATTGCAGTTTTGGGATAATGCAGCGAACGGCGCACTTTCAACAAATGTTTTTGGTCGGATGAATATAGGTGCTGCCATTTTCGGTTATGTTCCCTCTGAGTACGAGACGGTGGATCAGCTTTCGAAGAAATCACTGGTTTTGCATCCTTCAGACTTTAGTCCAAACTTGTCAACGTTAAGCAATATTCCAGTTGTCTTACCCAAGCAAAAAGATCCAATCAAACGATTTGAAGTGGTTCCGAATGTACACACTGTTTGTTTTGTGATGTCCGATGGGGACAATATTCAATGGCTTTCAGGTTCATCAGACAACACCAATAACTGGGGTTCTCCAGACCGTGGCAGACTCAATCTGGGATGGACGGTTTCTCCGGCTTTTGCGGAGTTGGCACCTGTAATGTACAAGAAATACTTGCAGAATGCCTTGACTACCGACGAAGGCAGAAATCAATTGTTGGCTGGTCCTTCAGGTCGTGGCTATTTTTTCCCCAGTGATTTCCCCAATCTGGCCAATGAATGTAAACTGCTGAACGAGTACATGAAAAAGGCAGACTTGAGTATCGTTAACATCCTGGATGTGGACGTTGCGGCGCATAATCCGACTGAATATCTGAAACAAAGCAATATAGATGCCCTTTTTTATTACACCTACGGTGCAAACTATACCGGAATGAACGGGAAAATCAGCTGGTATAAGGATAAACCCTCCATTGGTGGTCGTTATACTTTGTGGGGAACATTGTCATCTCCGGAATCACTGGCTGCCAATCTGAATAAAGCGTCAACAAACATTCTTGCAGAAGCTGGATATAGCCTGATTCCCGTCCATGTATGGTCCAGAGATGTAGATGATATCCTGGATTGTATCAAAAGACTTGGACCCAATGTCCGTGTAGTTGCCCCGGATGAATTTGTATGGTTGGTTCGTAAGAATTTAGGTAAGGTACCTCTTGGTAACGGAAACGGACTGAAAGGTGATTATTTTGCAGGCGCCAATTTTGACGTATTGAAATACTCTGAGACAAACGGTAAGATAAACTTCGATTGGGAAGATGAATCCCCCAATAAAACTCTCCTTGGAGTAGATCAGTTCTCTGTAAACTGGACCGGACAAATTCAACCTGTTTATACGGATACTTATACATTCTATCTGTCAGCAGATGATGGTGTTAAACTGACCATCAATGGTTCTGTACTTATTGATGCACTTACAGGTGTAGGCGCATCAACAAAAAGTGCAACCATAGCTTTGACAGCAGGTCAGAAATACGATATAAAACTGGAATACATTGAAAAAACTGGCGATGCCTCCTGTTGCCTGGAATGGGAAAGTCTTTCCCAGTTACGACAAATGGTACCCATGACGCAATTATACAGCCGGGGTATGTCCTCAACCGGACTCGTGACAGCTTATGCCGACGTCGACTTTGCTGGCTTTTCAAGCAGACTTTTGGTAGGTGACTATACCTTGGAAGACCTGAACAATCTGGGTATTTACGATAATGATATCGCTTCCTTCAAAGTGGCCAATGGTTTTAAGGTGTTACTTTATGAAAATGATAATTTCGAAGGTCCATCCATAGAAATCACGGCAAGTAATACCAATTTGGGCGATTTCATTGATAAAGTCTCATCCATAAAAGTGAAGACCAATGGAGATCCCAATCTGGAAGGAACTTATTATCTGGTAAATAGAAGCAGTGGATTGAACATGGATGTGGTAGGTGGAACTGGAGCTGTTGATAATGGAAGTCTAATCCAACAATATACCATTGCAAAAACACTCAATCAACAATTCCGGTTGAAACACCTGGGTGACGGTTGTTATTCCATTACAACCATGCATAGTTTTAAATCGCTGGACGTAAAGGAATCCAATGAACTTAATGGTGCAGCCATTCAGCAATGGACCAGTTATGGTTCTGCTAACCAGGAATTCATTCTGATTTCTACCGGTGACGGATACATTAAGATCATGCCCAAACACAGTGGTAAGATTATTGAAGTGGCCAGCAATGCCAATGAATCCAAAACCAGACAATGGATTGACAACAACCAGTCAAGAGGTCAATGGCTTCTGAACAAAGTGGCTCCACTCAAAGATGGAGGTGGTGACGGATTGGACGGTGAATACTACAATGGCATGAACTTCAATACATTTCGATTTGCCAGGGTGGACCAGACAATCAACTTCAACTGGGGTGATAAATCACCGAATACATTGGTGACAGCGGATAAGTTTTCTGTCAGATGGAGCGGAAAAATTCAGCCAAGAACAACAGGTAACTACACTTTCTACATCAATAGTGACAATGGAAGACGTTTAACAATCAACAACAATCTCCTGATTGACAAATGGATCAGTGATTACGACATTGAATATACCGGTACCATGAATATGGTTAAAAATCAGTTCTATACGATTAAACTGGAGTATTTCGAAGATGCTGGTGGAGCCAGTTGCGTCTTTGAATGGTCAAGTCCTGAACAACCCAGAGAGGTGGTATCAATGACTCAACTCTATTCAGAGACCAATGGGATTGAACCAGCTAAAGCGACAAATGAAGAAGTGACGATTTACCCTGTTCCAGTTACTGACAAGTCTATGAATGTAGTATTTAACAGCCATTCAGATCGGGAAGAGGCGACATTGACACTTTTTGATTTGGTTGGTAAACCCTTGCTTCAAAAACAATTGATCGGATCGGCCAATGTCAATCTTCAATCTGTTCCTGCAGGAGTCTATGTGGTGTCCATCAAAAACAAAAAACTGAATATAAACAAACGTATATTGGTAAAATAACCTCAACATGCAAAAGACTACTTCCTTAATCAAAATTATACTTGCAGCACTACTTTTACCGCTGCCCCTGCTGGCACAATGGACTCCCAAGACAACACCCATAAAAACGAAATGGTCCATCAGTTCAGCCTTGATCAATCCCTTACCGGAATATCCAAGGCCCCAATTAGCACGAACTGATTGGCAAAATCTGAACGGAAAATGGGAATTTAAAAATGGAACCTCAGGAGAAGCAATACCTCACAATATAACATTACCCAGCCAGATTCTGGTACCTTTTCCCGTTGAATCTACTCTTTCAGGAATCGTAAAGCATTACGAAAGAGTTTGGTATCGTCGTAAATTCACTGTATCGGAGGCTTGGTCCGGGAAACGTATTATCCTGCATTTTGGAGCAGTAGACTGGGAATCTGAAGTGTATGTCAATGGGGTCAGTATGGGTATTCATAAAGGCGGTTATGATGCATTCAGCTACGATATCACCGATAAACTGACTGGTTCCGGTGAGCAAGAACTGATAGTCCGGGTCTACGATCCAACACGGGATTATGGCCAACCCAGAGGTAAGCAAACAACAGCTCCAGGTGGAGCGATGTATACCTGTGTGACCGGAATTTGGCAAACAGTCTGGCTGGAGCCTGTTTCATCACAAAGCATCAGTAGTTTAAAACTGATACCAGATATCGATAAAGGACTTCTCAATGTAAAAGTCAATACTGCCGACTCAACAGGGCTCACGGTCATTGCTACCGCTAAAGACGGTGAGACGGTTGTTGGTTCTGTCACCAAAAAACTAAACACAAATTTCTCCATAACCATTCCAACGGCTAAACGATGGTCGCCTGAAAGTCCTTTTTTATATGATCTGACCGTTGTATTAAAAAGAGGTAACATCACACTTGACTCCGTTTCAAGCTATTTTGGCATGAGAAAAATAGCCCGAAACAACAATAAGATATTGCTCAACAACCAGGAAATCTTTCAGATGGGACCCCTGGATCAGGGGTATTGGCCCGAAGGAATCTATACAGCACCCACCGATGAAGCTTTGAAATACGATATTGAGATTACGAAAGAAATGGGCTTCAATATGACCCGTAAGCACATCAAGGTTGAACCGCAACGCTGGTACTATTGGGCAGACAAGTTGGGCCTTCTCGTTTGGCAGGATATGCCCTCTGCCAATTCTTACGATACCCCAGTTGGGGTAACAACAGATCAGAGCCAACACGAACTGGAAATGAGACGCATGATTGAAGACCACATCAACAGTCCTTCCATTATTATGTGGGTGATGTTCAACGAAGGTTGCGGGCAATTCGATACGAAAGGAAGAGTAGATTTGTGCAGATTACTGGATCCTTCCCGTTTGGTAGACCAGGGTAGTGGTGGAATGGTAGCTACGCCAGTCAGTGCAGGTGATGTGATTGATGCCCATCGTTATCCAGATCCATTGTGTGAAACGCAACCCAATCAGGCTTCTGTGAGTGGCGAATATGGTGGTGTAGTCTATAAAGTGATTGGTCATCAATGGGGAACCCCTGGTACGTATGCCGATCATGCCAAGACTCCGCTTGAATTGTTCACGACCTATTCCAGTCTTGCGAATCAATTGATTTATCTTAAGACAAACAAGAACCTGACTGCAGCTGTCTACACTCAAATTACAGATGTTGAGGAAGAAATTAACGGTTTATTGACGTATGACCGTATACCAAAATTGGATGTCAAGTCATTTAAGTCCATCAATGAAAAAATCATCAACGCGAAAATTGAGTCAACAGTTGATATTCTTCCTACTTCCCAAAAAACAGCACAATCCTGGAAATATACCACCACTCAGCCTGCTGAAACCTGGAAGAATAAATCGATAGATGAATCAAGCTGGTTAACTGGTAATGCCGGATTTGGAAATTTAAATCCACCGGAATCAGTTACCAGAACAAGCTGGAAAACACCGGACATTTGGATGCGCAGACAATTTACGACCACAAATCTGACCGATGAGGATTTATCCAGACTGGCATTCAGTCTCCACCACGACGAAGAATGTCAGATTTACATCAATGGTGTGATAGCCGGTACTGCCAATGGTTTTACGTCCAGTTATGAAATGACTTACATGAAAATCGAAGGGAAAAGGGCCCTTGTTAGGAACGGCCTGAATACCATTGCCATACATTGTCATCAAACAGGAGGTGGGCAGTACATCGATTGTGGTATTGTTAAAACAAGTCTGACCGGCGATGTTCCTGCAGACCTTGAAGAAACAGCAACATCAAGCAATTCGATTAAACTATATCCAAATCCAGTACGAAAAGGGAATCAATTGACTGTTAATTTATCCTCGGAATCGGATCAGTTTGACGCTATCGGTGTCTGGTCAAGTGATGGAATTCAACTGATGAAACAGAAAATTGGTGGCGAAAAGCTGATTAACCTGGATTTCAATTCACTAAAAATGACTTCTGGTGTTTATTTTCTACGATTTCAGAAAAATGGTATTTATGGAAAACCCTGGAAATTAATTTATTTTTAGTAAATTTGTTGGGGAATATTTGAAAAAAAATACATTTAGACCTTTTATTTAGTAAGAATGTAACGGTTTGTTATACTTTAATTTGTATTATAAACTGTAAAATTTCAAATATAGAATATTAGGCTTTTGAAAATATTATGGAAAATGTACGTAGAGGACTATCAGTAGTAGTTTTATTATTTTTGTGCGGAGTTTGCAGTATTGGTGCTAAAAACGACATAGGCTCATTGGTCAATCTTTTTATCGGAACGTCCGGTGATAATGGTCAGCTAGATCCCGGTGCTACTGTACCATTTGGTATGGTTAAAGTTTGTCCTGATTCCGATCCCCGTAGTCACTCTGGATACGACTATTCTGTTGAAAAGATTTCAGGAATATCCGTCAACCGCATGTCGGGAGTCGGTTGCAGCGGAGCTGGAGGTAATATCAGCATTCGTCCCGCACTCCGTCGGACTTACGATCTACACATTCTTAAAAATACAGAAAAAGCGATTCCAGGCTACTATGAAACCATGCTCAATAATGGTGTAAAAGTAGAATTAACGGCAAACAGCAACGTTGCAGTTGAACGGTATACTTTTCCAAAAGGAACTGAATCATTGATTACAATCAATTTTAACTCATCTTTTGAACGATATCTATCAGGAAGCCACAGAGTATCAGGTAGATGCCAGATTGAAGGTCATATAGAATCTACGAATGTATGCAATCATGGTCGTTATAAATTGTTTTACAATCTAAGTTCCAACTTACCTTTTGTAATTAAATCGGATACGGATGGACAAATGGTATTGAGTTTTAAGAATAAGAAGAATAAACCCATTGAAATACGTATTGCGCTCTCATCTGTTGACCAATCAAGTGCCAATAAAGAAAATTATCTTATTGAAAAAGTTTCTTTTGAAATAGTAAAAGCCAGAGCTGCTAGTCTTTGGGAGGAAAAACTTTCCAAAATTATTGTGAAAAGTTTGAATACAGAAGATTTGACACTCTTTTATACATCACTTTACCGGACATATTTAAGTCCAGTCAATGTGACTTCTTCCGAAGGTCAGTTTCTTGGTACAGATGGTCAGATACATACAGCCGTAGAATCTGAATACTATAGCTCCTGGTCCATTTGGGATACTTATCGGACCAAGTTTCCTCTGTTGGTCCTAATGGAACCATCTACTATGAGGGATATTGCCCAATCTTTGGTCACTCTTTATCAAACAGGTAAAGAAAACTGGTCCACAAACTACGAGTCAACTCCAAGTGTACGTACAGAACACGCTATGATCCTTTTACTGGATGCCTATAAAAAAGGTATACAAGGCATCAGGTTTCAGGACTGTTATCCCCAAATCTGCAAAGAAGCTGAAAATCTTCCCATGGGAACACCAGATCAAAAGCTGGAATCTTCTTGTGACCTATGGGCTTTGGCACAGATTGCTGAAATTATTGGTGAGAAAAATGATGCCGAAAAATACCGTAAACAATCTGAGGAACTTTTCAAAAACACCTGGATGAAAGAATTCATGACTATTGATGATTCCTTTACCAAGATGAGAAACAACGGACTTTATCAGGGAACCAGGTGGCAATACCGTTGGGCTGCCCCCCAGTATCTTGATAAAATGGTTGCATGGGCCGGTGGTCAGGATTCGTTGAATAGTCAATTGACCCGATTCTTTGCAGACCATCTTTACAATCAGGGAAATGAACCCGATATCCATGTTCCTTATATATTCAACAGACTGGGTTCGCCTGAAAAAACGCAGGAAGTGGTTCGTGATCTGCTCAGTAATGAGATCATTCACAAATATGGTGGCAATGCAGAATACCCCACACCCTATATAGGTCGTGCCTACAAAAACAATCCTGAAGGTTATTGTCCTGAAATGGATGAAGACGACGGTACTATGGGAGCCTGGTATGTATTCAGCTCTATGGGTATTTATCCAATGGTAGTCGGTAAACCGGAGTATGAATTGACATCACCGTTATTTGATCAGATAGTTATAAAACTTCCAAACGATAAGACTTTTACTCTTAACACCATCAACCGGACAAGTCCTGATGAACCAATAAAACGTATCACTCTGAATGGTGCAGTGTATCCAACTTACCAATTGTCCCATGACGTTATTATGCAGGGTGGTATCCTCAATTTTGAATATTAATTGATCAAAACAAATACTCCTTTTCAAGAACATTTATTAATAGAATCACACGAATTTTAAACAACTAAGAAAAAAAACCATGAAGAAACTATTTTTCGTGTTACTTATTGGTTGTATGACCTGTCTTCAGTTCATTAAGGCTCAACCTATGCAAAAGATGAAGCCCTATGACATTTCAAAAGACAGAGTTCTTTACACGGTAGGTTACGCACATCTCGACACCGAATGGAACTGGGAATACCCCACGACCATCAATGAATTAATTCTTAACACGATGACTGAGAATTTTTCTCTTTTTGAGAAATATCCCAATTACGTGTTCAACTTTACCGGTTCACGCCGCTACAATATGATGAAGGAATACTATCCTGAATTGTACAAAAAGGTAGGTCAATATGTTAAGGAAGGCCGTTGGCATGTTTCCGGTTCGTCCGTAGACGAAGGAGAAGTCAATATTTCATCCTCTGAATCTTTGATCCGTCAGATATTGTATGGTAACAATTTTTTCCGCAACGAATTCGGAAAAGAAAGCGTGGATTATATGCTTCCCGATTGCTTTGGATTTCTTTCCAATCTTCCAACTGTATTCAATCACACCGGACTTTTGGGCTTTTCCACACAGAAACTCACATGGCGTTCAGCTGTAGGAGTACCTTTTAACGTAGGTGTATGGAATGGTCCTGACGGAAAAGGCATCGTAGCTGCACTGAATGCTGAAAATTACGGCGGTCATGTTGAAGATCGTCTCGACAAAAGCAAACATTGGACCGATCGCATCAACAGCAACCAAAAACAATTCGGTTATGCATTCGACTACCGTTACTACGGTGTTGGTGACGAAGGTGGCGGTTGTCGCGAAAACGACGTGAAGCGGGTTGAAGCCAGTTTGAATAATAGCGATAGCGACTTCAGAGTCGTTTTGACCTCATCCGATCAGATCTATAAAGATATTACTCCTGAAATCCGCAAGAAATTGCCTACATACACCGGAGAATTGTTGCTGATTGAACACAGTTCAGGTTCCATGACTTCACAAGCATTTATGAAGCGTGCAAACAGAAAGAACGAACTTTTGGCTCAGTCAGCTGAACAAGTTTCTGCCGTTGCCGACTGGATGGGTGTAGCCAAATATCCATCACTGAAATTGAACAATGCCTGGGATTTGGTATTGGGTAGCCAATTTCACGATATCCTTCCAGGGACAAGTACACCATTATCTTATCAGTATGCCTGGAACGACGAATTTATCGCATCCAACGGTTTTGCTGAAGCATTGACACGTGGTACGAGTGCCATTGTCGGCAATATGAATACAAACACCCAGGGCAAATCGGTCGTTGTTTACAATCCGGTACCAAAAGAACGTCAGGATGTTGTTTCTGCTGAACTGGAATACGACGTTTTACCTGCAGCTGTATCTGTTTTCGATAAAAATGGCAAGGAAGTACCTTCTCAAATTATCGTCAGCGCCGGCAACAAATTGACCGTGCTGTTTCAGGCTCAGATTCCTTCTGCCGGTATGGCCGTTTACGATGTTCGTGAAGTTGCCGGTACTTTGGCTACTAAGAATGAACTAAAAGTGACTGACCGCTCTCTGGAAAACAGCTATTACAAAGTGAAATTCGCAGACAACGGCGACATCCTGAGCATTTTTGATAAAATGGCTTCCAAAGAAATACTGGCAAATCCTGCCAGACTTGAATTCCAACGTGAATTTCCAAAAGAATGGCCAGCCTGGAATATGGACTGGAACGACCGCAAAAACCCTCCAATTGGCTTTATGGATCAGGATGCAGAACTTAAAGTGGTTGAACAGGGAAATGTTCGTGTTACTTTGCAAGTGAAACGCAAGGGCATGAACTCCGAAATCGTTCAACTTTACAGCCTTTCTACCGGAGATGCCGGAAAACGTTTGGAAGTAAATAACAAAGTGGACTGGCAGTCACGCGAAGTGAGTCTGAAAGCATCATTCCCGCTTACTGTTTCAAACGAAAATGCTACCTACAATTTGGGTGTGGGTACAATCGCCAGAGGCAACAACCGCGAAAATATGTTTGAAGCACCTTTCAAAGAATGGTTTGACCTGACAGACAATAATGGCAAATATGGTGTTTCTATCCTGGAAGACTGCAAATTTGGTGCAGACAAACCCAACGACAACACCATGCGTTTGACTTTGCTTTACACTCCGGGTGCAAATTCTTATGTATATCAAAGCACACAGGATTGGGGTATCCATGATTTTAAATATGCTGTTTACGGTCACAAAGGTGACTGGGACAAAGCGGAATCACCATGGCAAGCCAAATTCTTCAACCAGCCTTTGATGGCCTTTGAAGCACCCAAACACGAAGGAGTAATGGGTCAATCAATTTCCATGATGTCCATCAACAATCCAAAAGTGGGTGTGATGGCATTCAAGAAAATGGAAGAAGGTGATTATTATTTGGTACGCCTAAACGAATTGAGCGGTAAAGACCTTAAAAATGTCATCGTAAATCTTCCTGCAAAAATTGTTGATGCGTATGAAGTGAACGGACAGGAGAAGAAAATCGGCGGTGCCACTTTGACCAATGGATCACTTAAATTTGACCTGAGTCATTACACCATCCGAAGTTTTGCAGTTAAACTGGCATCTGCCACTACAAGTACCAAACCATTGACACAAAAAGCAATGGCATTGGATTACAATACAGACGTGATCAGCAACGATAAAAACCGTGATGATGGAAACATCAACCGTGGAATGTCTTTGCCTGCAGAACTGGTTCCGGGAACTATTGAAAGTGAAGATATCAAATTTACCATCGGAAGCAAGATAGACGGCGATAACAATGCCATTTCCTGCAAGGGTCAGGAAATTCAACTTCCTGAAGGCAATTACAACAAATTGTATATCCTGACAACGGCTGCACGTGATACGAAAGCTGATTTCATCATTGGTGGGAAAACAAATCAACTGAACGTTCAAGGTTTTACAGGTTACGTTGGTCAATTCTACAACCGAATCATGAGCCACAACGATCGGTCAGTTGTTGAGATGCAAAAGCCCTATTCCAGCTTTGATAACATTGCATGGTATGCCAATCACACACACAGAGGTTATCCTTCTAAAAATGTAGCTTATGAATACTGCTACCTCTATAAGTTTGAGATAAGCATCCCTGCCGGAGCAAAATCAATCACTTTGCCGGATAACGAAAGAATAAAGATTCTGGCTATGACTGCTGCATCTTCCGATGCTGAAACAGTAAAACCGCTTCAACCTCTTTACGACGACTTCAAAGGAAATCCAGAATTTAAGCTTAGAGCTGAAAAATAAGGATGATTCTTTTCTTATAAAAAGCCGTCTTACTCATCAAGAGTAAGGCGGTTTTTTTATAAATTTGTTCCAAATAACTTTAACAATGAATAATTTAAAATACGCTGTCATCGGAACCGGAGCCTTGGGCGGTTTTTACGGTGGGATGTTGGCACATGCCGGATCTGATGTCCATTTTTTATTTCATAGCGACTATGATTTTGTATGTAAAAATGGTTTAAAGATAGATTCTGTCCTGGGAGATTTTCATTTGGACAAAGTCAATGCCTATAAAAGTTCAGATCAAATGCCCCAATGTGACGTGGTTCTGGTCTGTCTGAAGACCACCAACAACGAAATGCTCAATCAAATACTTCCTCCGCTGCTTCATGAGAAAACGATGGTCGTATTAATTCAGAACGGTTTGGGTATTGAAGCGGAACTGGCTGACCATTTCCCCAATTTATCCATAGCTGGTGGCCTTGGATTTATATGTTCCAATAAAATGGGCCCTGGTCACATTGCTCACCTTGATTTTGGTCAAATCACCATCGGGTCTTTTCAAGGAGAGAATGAAACGCTTATCAAGAAAGTTTTAAGCGATTTTGAAAAAGCAAATGTTCCAGCTGTTTTTGCTGAGAATCTAAATCTGGCCCGCTGGAAAAAACTGGTCTGGAACATTCCTTACAATGGGATGTGCGTAGTCTTGAATACGACGACTGAAAGTCTGATGGAAAACCAAAAGACGTATGACCTGATGCACGATATCATGCTTGAAGTCATGGGTGCAGCACAAGCTTGCGGTGAGGAATTAGGTGAAGGATTTGCAAAGGCCATGCTAGATTCAACGAGTCGGATGAAACCCTATGCTCCCAGCATGAAACTGGATTTTGACTTTAAACGTGCGTTGGAAATAAAAGCCATTTATTCGTCACCCCTTGCAGAGGCTCGAAAGGCCGGTTTTGATATGCCTAAAGTGGCTATGCTGGAACAACAACTGCATTTTATTCAGGATGGATATTTAAAGTTATAGCTTATGCTTCAAATCATCTTTAGAATTAAAAGGCTTTTTAGGGAGATTTTGATCATACTGTTTGCCCTGAATGACAGACGAACACCCTTGTCTGCAAAAGTGCTGATTCTGATTACAATGGCCTATGTCATTAGTCCGTTGGATATCCTTCCTGATATTATATTGATACTTGGTTTTTTGGATGATTTTCTAATACTGAATGCTTTAGTCACTATTTGTCACAATCTGATTCCTGTTGAAGTGTTGAACGAGGGTCGATTTAAAATAGAAAAACGTATGAAAGTTATAAAAAAGCAGTTTTTGATATCGGTCGCTTTTGTTGTTGTACTTTGGGCTATCTTGATTGGTTTATTGATTTATTTTTTATAAAATGGAGGACAAGGACGATCCGATCAAAGAAAGAAGATTTTTTGGAGTCAACAAGAATGTTTTTTTTACAGGGTTAACGAGCCTACTCACGGACACCTCTACCAAAATGGTGTATTCCGTTATGCCCATGTTTCTGCTTTCCTTAGGAGCTTCCAAAACGAGCCTATCCCTTATAGAAGGCATTGCAGAAAGCACTGCCGCTTTGATAAAATCCCTTTCGGGTTTCTGGAGTGATAAAATAGGTAGGAACAAACCGTTTATGCTGATCGGGTATGGACTTTCAGCTCTGATCATGCCTCTTTATGCTATTGTCGCTTCTCCCTTGCAAGTCCTTTATTTACGGTTTGTTGAACGATTTGGGAAGGGTATCCGTACTGCCCCCCGCGATAGCCTGATAGCGGGATCAGTCACTAATGGAGAAACCGGTAAGAGCTTTGGCGTACAAAAGGCAATGGATAATATGGGCGCCATATTGGGTCCTTTCCTGGCATTCGTACTTTTGGCCTTTTATCCGGAGAACTACAAACTTATTTTTTTACTGGCTGGAATTCCCGGTGTTTTAGGCATTCTGGTTTTGATTTTCGGAATCAAGGAGGCCAAAAAAAACGAACAACACCTGTTAAAGAAATTCCGTTTGAAAGATTTTCCGAAGAAATTCTATTTGTTTCTGGCGATTATTTTTGTTTTTACTCTGGGTAATTCCACCGATGCCTTGTTGCTTGTCAAAGCCAATGAAGTGGGAGTGAAGGTTGCTTTCATTCCGCTTGTTTACCTGCTTTCCAGCATTGTATCGGTTGCGCTGGCAATACCCATGGGCAGTCTGTCAGACAGGATTGGTAAAGAAAAACTGCTCATCGGAGGGTTTCTGGTTTATGGGTTGGTTTATTTTGGCTTTGGTATAACCAGTAACCTGAATCTTATTTTCCTGCTTTTTGCATTATACGGACTATATTCGGCCATGACAGACGGCATTCAAAAGGCTTTTATTTCGGATATGATCGGAAAGAACGTCAAAGGTACTGGTCTTGGTATATACAACGCCTTACTGGGTGTCACACTGCTTCCTGCCAGTATCATCGCCGGTTTACTCTACGATCATGTGAATTCAAGTGTGCCGTTCTATTTTGGAGCTTGTACGGCTGTTGTCTCAGCGGTGTTGCTGATTCTTTTCACCAGAATGGATCACAAGGAAAAGGTTTAAGATTACTGCTTACCAAAGGTTTCAATTAGTCTTTCAGCTTCTTCCGGTTTTAGGGTAGTCACGCAACCGTGTCTGGCGTCCGCCGGGAAATGAGCATCTTTCACGATTTCCCAATGGATGAGGTCAGGAGAATAGGACACCCCGAAACGGTCGTCCATGCAATAATCGTAATACAACAACCAACCAGGGTTGAACGGATCTTTGATGGCCGTGGGCCCTTCGGTAATGACAGGGACAATCTGACCCTTGTTGAGAGGTCCCTCCTGAATAGTCCAGGGGCCTTCCAGACTGGTTGATGTAGCTACCCGAATACCTCGACGTTCACCGGTTTTAGCTCCGAATTCTTCCTCCTTGTGAAAGAGATAATACGTATCACCGTTTTTTAACAGTGTCCCATCAATAACCGAGTAGGGAGGTGTGAAAAATGTTTTTGCCGGGGTGAACGATTTCCAATCCTTGGTTCTGCAATACCAGAGCCTGCTTTCTTTCCAACCGGCATCTTTGAAGGATGAGGACCAAATCAATAAATAGTCTTTGTTTGCTTCATCGTAAAACCATTCCGGTGCCCAAATGTTTTGGGCTAAGTGTGCTCCGGATGAATCGCGGATTTCCTTCATCAGCGGGAGGGTCCCTTCCTGTTTCCAATGCACGAGATCTGTCGACGTGATGTACAGACAACCGGGTCCAGAGCTTTTTCTGTCATAGTTTTTACCTGTTCCTGTTGACAATACACGCCAAACGCCATCCGGGCCGCGATGAATATACGGATCCCTTACGAACTGATCCCAAACTGGTTTGTTATCATTCAAGGGAAACCAATGTCTGCCATCGGTCGATAAAGCGATGTGCAATTTTGCTTCAAGCATCGGATTGGGGAGTGGTACCTCAATTGTTTTTCCTTCGGCATCTATTTCAATTCGTGTCGGATACCGTTGACGAAAATAGGTCAGCATCAGGACTTCTGATTTCAGTTTGTCCAGGGGAAAAGATTGCTTATTCACAGCCAATTCATCTGGTCCGGCAAAAGTCGTTTGAAGGAAGAAAGGTGTAAACACCAGTATTGTAAGGGCTTTCCAATTCATATTTACATCGATTATCAGGTTTTCGAGCAGTATAGCAAACCAAAGATAAGGAACGGGAGGAAGTATTCCAAAAATATAATTGGTTAATGTCCGGATTCGCCAATTATGAATGAACTTGTCTTTAGGTGCCGATAACTCATTTCCGGACTTCTCTCGGACTTTCACCCGTTTTATCCTTCACAAACCTCGTAAAATATTGCACCGTTTCAAATCCCATTTTTTCGGCTATTTCCTTTACCGATAGTTCCGAGAATTTCAACAAATTCAGAGCCTTCGACAATTTCAATTTTAGAAAATACTGATTTGGTGAAATACCGGTGTAGTTGGTGAACGTTTTTCGGAAGAGGGAATAGCTCATTCCGACTTCGGTTGCGATAGCTTCCATTTGGATGTTTTTTTCAACATTTTGATACAACAAGTCAATGGCAAGTTGCATCTTCTTGCCACTTTTGGAAAGGTGAAAGTCGTGGTTTTTCATGGCATTGATCAACAAACCTGTCAAGTAGAAAACTCCGCCGGCCAGACTGGCAGAAAAGCCGCTGTTTTGTTGTTTGGCCGTTTCTAACAGATCATCAAACAGACGAACTATTGAGCTGTTGATGCCGATTTGATGCATTGGAACCTGGGGATTCAACAGATCGTTGTGAAAAATGGGTAGGTTGGCTTTGTCTTGAAAACCGATCCAATATTCGTCCCAACCTGTTGATGTGGAGGGTTTATACCTATGCCAGGTGTTGGGGTATAGGATAAAGACTGCTCCTGCAGAGACTTTCAGCTTTTGACCTTTCTCAAGTTCAAGAGTCCCATGACCACGCTGGATGAATACCAATTGATACTCATCCAGTCGTCTGCCGATTTCCCAATTAAAAAAATAACCGGAAGGGTGATTTTGTGCTGGATATCTTGTGTTTGGAGGCACATGGGTGTAACCGATATCGGTTACATGAATTCCCATAAAATCTTCCGTTTCGTCTGATACAAAATATCTTGAAAAGTTTTCTTCAAGCATTAAATGAATATCGTCTTTTATTTAATGATCAAGGTCCCTTTTTTATCTTTTTCACCTTGCAGATAGACGTAATAGGAACCTCTTTCCAAACGACTTACATCAATTTTCATTTCTGTGGATAAATCGGGGACATTTAGCTTTTTTACCACTTTTCCAGCCATGTCCACGATATTGAGTTCACTATATATTTCGTTGCCAAAATGGATTGTCAAAAACTGATCCACTGGATTTGGAAATACGTTCAGGGTTGTTTCATCCAATTTTGTCTGCTTTATTTCTGTGAAAAGTTCAGAATTGGATATCAGGAACCAGGATTTGTAGGCAGGGAGCGTTATTTTTACTCTGGTGATATCCTTTCCATTCTCCGTAATAATCGAATAATCGGAATTAGACGTGGTGCCTGTGTGAGGATCCAATATACTGGGTGCAAAGTTGCCACGTAAACGTACATACGTGTCAATTGCTTTGCTAGTCGTATTGGCAAAGTAGTAAATGTCGGTCCCGTCTTTCACTTTATGGATGTAACGCAAATCAGTACCATCCTCGATCTCAACATCGAAATCTTGTTCAACGCTATCCAATGCATTTTGCACCATGTCTGTTTTAAGGGTGTTAACGAAGACAGCCTTACCACCATTGGTGTTAGAATGGATGTTCATAGTGCTTTTAGTCACTAAATTTGGTCCGTTGTCCAGGTGTACCTCAAATTCATAGATGGATGCACTGGCTTCTGTTATGGAATTGATAAACAATCTCACTTTTGAGGCTGTAACTGTTGCGAAATTGTCTGTTTTGGATGTTCCAAGAGTTTGACCGGTGACGGAATTTACCCAGGCTGTACCGTTCCAATACTGGATGTTATAGGAGGTGACTCTGTCGAAAGCTTCTGCGATGATCGTTTTGTTGAACGTCTGATTGCTGCCAAAGTCAATTTCCAGCCATTGATTTCCACCAGACTGATCTGCTGCATTCCAACGTGTTGCCATTGATCCATCTGCTACTTTATCCGGTTCGTAACCACCACCGACCCATTGACTGGAACCTGTTACGGTTGTGCCTTGACTGGCATTGGGAAACATTTGACTGATTGCTTCAACCACCTCTTTGTCGTGTCCGAATTCGGCAGATTTGGATGGTAGTTTTCCAACAGCAATGACTTTACCGCCATTGTCGTAAAACTGTTTGATTTTCTGTAAATTACTCCAGCTAATAGTTTGTACGGCAGGTATGATAACAACCTTATAATTCTCAAAATTTATTTTGTTGTTTAGTTTCAGTGTATCAACAGCCACTGTACAACGTTCGTCCAGAACTTCAGGATGTAGCCAGGTGAAGTCGCGGCAAATTTCGGATGAAAGCATTTCACCCAGATCGGCATAATTGTCTTCAGCAATGGAAACTCCACCTGCATAGTAACCAAGCGGACCGTCCAGATAGTGACTGCCTTGCAGGGTGTTTATCGGATACAATACAGCAATATCAGATACGTGACGGCTCTCATTCTGAAGCAGGAGATTCATTCTGCCCATGAAGTTGTTGTATTCGGGGAGTTTTTGAGCGTAGATCGAACTGCGATAGGAGAGTTCCGGAAGAAAAGTCACATTGCCGGTATTGTACCAAACGGCATGGGGTATCAACATATTTATACCTTTGGAATATTGTTCCATAGCTATAGCGTAGATCTCATTCCAACTAATATTGCCCATATCGCCGTACGTTTCTGACATGACCCTGGACTTATCCCAGTTGTTTGCAGCAGAGCTAATCAGTTTGTAATATTTTTCTGCAGGGCGGCTTGCTCCACCACTTATTTTATCGATGCCTGGAATATCCTGAAACTTATTGCACTTCATCAAGTCACCAGAGATGCTTACAGGGTTTTTCATATCTTCATTGTCCTGATGCCCGGTTGCATATATGTCTCCATGAGCATCGCACCAGTCCTGGGTTCTTTTCATAAAGCCTGTAGCATACAGTTCGGTCCGGAAGCCAAATAAAAAATTTCGGGCTGCATGTGTCTCTTCTCCTATATCATACCAAAGTGCGGGGTAATAGATGGCCGGACTAAAACCATATTTAGCGATGAACTTTTCATTGAACTTGGGTGTCCACATCCGTCCTGCAGCACGATACATGGTTGGTTCATCGTAGAAAACGCCGTCTATGGTTGATCCAAAATAGTCCTTGAATTTATCGTAATAGACCTGGTGTACCATGCCAATAAACTGATCCACTGCGTCCGGGTCCAGGTAATCGACATTTGGGTCACCATCCTTTACACATCTGAAAATCATCACTTTCCAGGTACCTGCAGGAGCTTCCCATGTTAAGACGCTATTCACGGATAATGCGGTCAGATCTATTCGTTCCTTGGTCGTGGTATTCATCGCAACGATACTCATTAAAGTTCCAGTCGTTGGAATTGTTTTCGTATACGTTATCGGACCTGTAACGGTTGCTTCTGTTTTATCCAGTCGCTTGATGGTCGAATTGGGGAATTTATTCATGAATCGGGGCGTACCATCACCGTTTATTGCACCGGCACTTCCGCTGGGAAAACCGTATTCGTCGTAGATGCATAGTTTCATGCCCAATTCCTGGGCCTTTTTCAATGCAACGCCATACATTGTGAAATAACTTTCGGATAAATATTTGGGGGTGAAATTTGCACCGAATGGCAATATGCCAAAACCCCCGTAACCGCTGTTATCCCTGCATTTTTGCATTTGATCGTTGATTCCGGCTTCGGTTACGGTTGTATTGTTCCAGAACCAAAGTGGTCTTGTTTTGTATTCAAGGGGTGGTGTGACAAAATCTTTGAAATTGATTTTAGTTGGTGGAGTTGTCTGAATGCTTTGTGCATGAATTCCACAGGGTAATAGTAAAGAAAGGCAAAGGAGTGCCTGGATGTTTTTTTTGACAAAAATATCACATGTTTTCATGGGGTCTGGTCTATTTTTAATACGAATGTTAAGGGGCTGAAAAATAGACATTATATTAAGAAGTAGGCTTTCACTTTTTGATATAATAGTTATAATAAATGACACAATAAATGAGAGGTGTTTTTTAAAAGATTAAATTGTTTATTACAGCGCTACCAGTTTTATTTTACACCGCTGCCAGTTTTTAGTGGCATAACTTCCGGCTCGCTAGTCCGTGCTTGTAAACGTATCGACTCCGGCACGATTTGCTAGTCTCATTCGAGCCGTCACAAATTGTATTGCCTGACTCAACACGTTTCCTGCACCCGGCCGTCGAAGTCGCCGTCAGCCATGCCACTAAACACTGTTCGCTTTTCGGATACCCATGATGAGAAAGGGCCCTTAAATTTCAATCTTATACAAATCGCAAAACCACTTTACCCACCTATCTAGTTTTTCATCATTCAATGAATTTGCAGCTTTCACCACTTCACTTGAATCAAATGCTGAGAATCTTGTATCGTTATCAATAAGTTCTTGATACTGAGAAATTGATTTATCCAATGATTTATTTTCCGGATGTTTTACAACTGAAAAATACACATGTTTATACAATTTTTCATTCTCTAAGGCCAACCCCAATAATTGATTGCGCCAAAGTTGATTCATGCCACCTTTGAATGGACAAGAAGTTTGTAAACTATGATTTTTAAAGAATGTTTGATAATTTTCTGTAATTTTCCAGTAGCTGGATTTTCTGACATCGTGATAGTAACAAAGGTTCTTGTTTTCAAGAATCTCAGCAAATGACTTTTCGCACTCGTGCTTTGCTTTGACCCGATTATCACTTTTATATCCACCACATTCTGTAAACTCTTTCTCAGTTAGTTTATGTTCAATGAGCCACAAACACAATTCATCTTTATGATTTCTATACGCAAGTGCAATCTCCGAATCAGTACCTGAACGCACATTGTGGTCTCCAAGTAATCCAGTTTCATTACCGGTCCCTCCCCAGAATTCTATTTGATATCCATTGTCCAGTATTGTTGTTTCCAGACTTTTGAAATCTTTCTTGATTTGACATAGTACCTCATTTGCTTTACCACTGTGTATAATCGGAAGAAATAAATTAACATCGGCAGCCTGTGAGCTAGCCATGTGATAGAAATGTGTGTGGAGTTTGAAATGAAACTGTTTTTGGTGTTTTATAAATGCCTCCTTGATCGGACCATAAATTAAGGGAAGACCTATATGAACACTCTTTGGCAGAATTGCGTCGTATTTAATTTCTTCTCCTTTGTATTTATATTTACCCCTTTCATTGATTCCTAAAGAATTCCATTTGTGATTGATCAAATGAACATACATTTCCTGTTGAAATTTGGTTAAAGAACCGGGCAAATTGTAAACATTGCCGTCGAGCCTTAATTTTACCATAAAACATGTTTTTTTGAGTTGTTAAATACATGTGAAAGACTTTATATTCGTAATAATTTAATATTTATAATTTAGATATGTTTAAGTTTAAGATATGATGAGTATAGAAATAAAAGGAATAAAATTAGTGAAAAAAATCGAACGATTAGTCGTAGTTGATTGCAAACTTTATCAATCAAAACCATCTATTTTTTGAATTTCCGAAACAGAGTTTACTTGAAATAAACTTTGATAATTATTTATTTTACATTTTCTTTCATTTTTGAACTAACGTTTTGCAATTAAAACTAATTTTTTGATTTTTTACTCACTAAAATATAGCAGCCTCTAATACGATCAGATAAGCGAACAGTGGAGAGTGGCATGGCTGACGGCGACTTCGACGGCCGAACGCAGGGAACGTACTGAGTCCGGCAATACAAAATATCGACGGCACTTGTGACTAGATTTTTGTGCCGGAGTCGGTGCGTTAACAAGTTTGGACTAGCGAGCAGGAAGTTATGCCACTCTCCAATGGGAGCGCTGTTGATAGTGACAAGTTCTAAAAAAACTGTTACAGGTTTTTGTGAATAAAAAAAAGACCACCTCGTTAAAGGCAGTCTTTTTTTTGCGGAAGGAGGGGGATTCGAACCCCCGGTACCCTTACGAGTACGTCAGTTTAGCAAACTGGTGGTTTCAGCCACTCACCCATCCTTCCGGGAGCTTAGCTGAAATGCTTTTCGCGGTGCAAAGATAGAAAAGTCTTTTTATACTCCAAACTTTCAGCATGTAATTATTTTGAAAAAAACAGCTACTTTTGAGCATTCAAAAAATAAACAAAATGAAGCGTACTAGCTCACGATTATTATTTGCTTGCCTGGCTGTGGCAGGCGTCTACCTTGCAAGTTGGCTATATCTGACATTCATTCAGTCACCGTGTACTATCAAGGAAACAGCAAGTGTTTATGTGTATCCCGGCGAAAGTCAGGATGTTGTCATTGAAAAGTTGATCGAAGCGGGAAAGATAAAGCATCCCCGAAAGCTGAAATCTTTACTGAATTACATGAAGTATAAGGATAATGTGCATGTGGGACGATACGATTTGAAGCCTGGGATGTCTAACTACAAGATAGCAAAGAATTTAAGAGCTGGATTACAAACTCCTGTGAAGCTGACATTCAACAATATGCGTACAGTTGAAAATCTGGCTGGTAGATTGGACAAGCAATTAATGATGGATTCTACAGAAATACTGACTTGTTTTAAGGAAAGTACGTGGAGAGATTCGTTGAAACTGACGCCGGAAAACTATATGTGCATATTTATACCCAATACGTACGATGTTTATTGGAATACAACACCTGAGAAGTTGCGCAATCTTTTAATCCGCGAATACAAGAACTTTTGGGACGAAACACGCACGGCTGAAGCTGAAAAGATTGGTCTGACCAAGGCGGAAGTTTCTACTTTGGCTTCCATCGTTGAAGAGGAGACCAATAAAAAGGATGAAATGCCAAAGGTTGCTGGTTTATACCTGAACCGTTTACGCATAGACATGCCACTACAGGCAGATCCAACCGTAAAATTTGCAGTCGGAGATTTCTCGATCAAACGTATTTTGACGGAACATACCAGAATTTCATCCCCTTACAATACCTATAGAAATATTGGTTTGCCTCCAGGCCCGATCCGCATTCCATCCATCACGGCTATAGACGCTGTTTTGATGGCTACCAGGCACTCCTATATATACATGTGTGCCAAGGATGATTTCTCCGGATACCATGCTTTTGCGACCACATATTCCCAACATATGGCCAATGCGGCTGCCTATCATCAGGCATTGAACAAGAGTGGAATTATGCAGTAATTTTTGTACTTTTACGACTTAAAGAATAAAATTGATAAAATATATGGATAAACTACTTTTACTCGGAGACGAAGCCATTGCTCAAGCAGCCTTGGATGCAGGTCTCTCTGGCGTTTATGCCTATCCGGGTACACCGTCTACCGAGATTACAGAATACATTCAGAACACTCAGAAAAATAGTACTGATAAGATTCACTGTCGCTGGTCTGCCAATGAAAAAACCGCCATGGAAGCAGCATTGGGCATGTCCTTTGCCGGAAAACGAGCATTGGTATGCATGAAACACGTAGGTGTCAATGTTTGCGCCGATGCTTTCATCAATTCAGCTGTAACTGGTGTTGTCGGTGGAATCGTGTTTGTAGCTGCTGACGATCCCTCTATGCACTCGTCTCAAAATGAGCAGGACTCCAGATTTTACGCCAACTTTGCCATGATTCCTATTTTGGAACCATGCAATCAGCAAGAAGCATACGATATGGTTTACGAAGGTTTTGAACTTTCGGAACGTTGCGGAGTACCCGTGATGTTGCGCATCACCACCCGTCTGGCCCATTCCAGATCCGGTGTAACCCGCCGTGCACCCAAACCACAGAATGAATTGCATTTTTCATCCGATCCAAAACAATTTGTTTTACTACCTGCCATTGCGCGCATCAGTTACAACAGATTGCTGGCGTCACAGAAAGATTTTCTGAGCTATGCCGAAGCATCCGTCTACAATACCTATACAGATGGTGCTGATAAATCCAGAGGCGTCATTGCCAGTGGTATTGGTTACAACTACCTGATGGAAAACTATCCCGAAGGTTGTCCTTTCCCGGTTTTGAAAATCGGACAATATCCACTACCTGAAGATACATTGCGCAAAATGGCTTCCGAATGTAAGGAACTGGCCATCGTTGAAGAAGGTTATCCGGTCATTGAAGACCAGCTGAAAGGACTTCTGGGCATTGGCTTGAAGGTACGTGGTAAAAAAGATGGGTTCCTGCCTAGAGTAGGTGAACTCAATCCGGATATCGTTGGTACAGCTTTTGGTTTTGATTTGCCAGAAACACCTGCCCTTCCTGAAGTCGTTAAAAGCCGTCCACCTTCCTTGTGTGTGGGTTGCGGACACCGCGATATGTACGATGCCTTGAATCTTGTAGTCGCTGAAAAAGGCGAAGAGTCAAAAGTATTCGGAGATATCGGTTGTTACACCCTGGGCTATTTGCCACCATACAAAGCCATCCACTCGTGTGTAGACATGGGCGCATCCATAACCATGGCCAAAGGAGCTGCTGATGCAGGTTTGAAATTTGGCGTTGCTGTAATTGGTGACTCTACTTTTACACACTCCGGAATGACCTCCTTGCTGGATGCCATCAACGAAAATTCGCCCATCACTGTGATCATATCTGACAACGAAACGACAGCAATGACCGGTGGTCAGGAATCAGCCGGTACAGGTAAGATCGAAGCCATTTGTCTGGGTCTGGGTGTCGATCCAGAACATATGAAAGTACTCGTTCCTCTGAAGAAAAATCACGAGGAAATGGTCGAAACCATTCGTACAGAAATGAACTATCCAGGCCTATCTGTCATCATTCCTCGCAGGGAATGCATTCAAACCATTGGAAAGAAAAAGAAATAAGAAAAAATCAATATTATGAGAAAAGATATCATTCTTTCTGGTGTCGGTGGACAAGGAATTCTTTCCATTGCTGCTGTCATCGGTGAAGCAGCTGTTCATCGCGGCTTGTATATGAAACAGGCAGAAGTGCATGGCATGAGCCAACGAGGAGGGGACGTTCAATCCAATTTGCGTCTTTCAGACAAGCTCATCTATTCAGACTTGATAGCCAAAGGTAAGGCAGACTTGATCTTATCCCTGGAGCCCATGGAAGCTTTACGCTATTTACCCTATTTGTCCAAGGAAGGTTGGATTGTAACGAATTCCACCCCTTTTATCAACATGACCAATTATCCGGAAATGGAAGAGTTGCAAAAAGCGCTCGATGCAGTTACAAACAAAGTGGTACTGGATATTGACAGTATAGCCAAAGAACTTGGTTCTGCCCGTGTATCAAACATCGTAATGCTTGGTGCAGCAACGCCATTCATAGGACTGGATTACGATGAAATAGAAAATGGTATCCGCCGGATTTTTGGAAAAAAAGGAGAGGATATTGTCCATTTAAACCTGAAAGCTCTGGCGGCCGGTAAAGCGGTGGCAGACAGCCATATGAAGATATAATACATTTTAAGGTTTTTTGCCTGATTTAATACCTGAACAAAACCGCCAAATGAAGAAAACCATTATTGATCTCTTTAACGATTGCGTTAATCGTTACGCTGAGAACCCGTTTCTTTGGGAACGTGATACGGAATTTCGATCGACTTCCTACAAAGAAACACAAGTTCTGGTGCATCGATTGGGTGGTGGTTTGTTAAACCTTGGGTTTAATAAAGGTGATAGAATTGCCTTGTTATCAGAAGGATGTAACGCCTGGATAATCGGTGAGCTTGCCATTCTGCATGCCGGTGGTGTCAATGTACCCTTGTCTGTGAAGTTAAATGAAGTCAACGATCTGGTCTTTAGACTGGACCATTCCGAAGCACGTTTTGTGATGGTTTCCATGACACAGCTTCCTAAAATCAGAGCCATCAAAAATCGGTTGAAAACGGTTGAAAAGGTGGTCGTTTTCGGAGCCAGGGCAGAGGATTTACAGGAAAACGAACTCTCACTGGATCAGGTTTATGCAGATGGTGAAAGCTGGAACCTTACGCATCCGAATGAATTGAACCTACTATCAGAATCGGTTCAAAACGATGATTACGCAAACATTTCCTATACTTCCGGCACAACGGCAGACCCCAAAGGGATTATACTGACACACCGCAATTATACCGCAAACGTGGAGCAATCCTTGTCGCTGATGGATATACCCACCACCTACAAAACATTATTGATTCTGCCCCTGGACCATTGCTTTGCCCACGTAGCCGGATTCTATAGTTTTATGGCCAGTGGTGCCAGTATAGCCACTGTTCCTGTAGGTAAAACACCGATTGAAAACCTGAAGAACATACCTTTGTCCATCAAGGAAATCCAACCGAGCCTTCTATTAAGTGTTCCTGCTTTGGCCAAAAGCTTCAAGGGAAACATCGAAAAAGGGGTTCGTGAAAAAGGACCCATGGTTGAGAAACTATTCCATTTTGGTTTAAAAGTCGCCATTGCCTACAACAAGGAAGGATTCGATAAAGGAACTAATGGTACCTGGGTGCTGAAACCTTTGGTACGTTTGTTTGATAAAGTGATTTTCTCGAAGTTACGCGGAGCTATGGGCGGAAAACTCGATTTCTTCGTTGGTGGTGGTGCCTTGCTGGATATTGACATGCAGAAATTCTGGTATGCCATCGGAATCCCCATGTTTCAGGGGTATGGTTTGTCTGAAGCCACTCCGGTTATTTCCTCCAATGGCATGAAGCACCACAAGCTGGGCTCTTCCGGCTATCTGGTAAAAAACATGGAAATGACCATCCGCGATGAAAAAGGAAACATTCTTCCCGTTGGTCAAAAAGGGGAAATGGTGATAAAGGGAGAAAACGTGATGGCCGGTTACTGGAAAAATCCGGAATCGACAGCCAGCACCATAAAAGACGGTTGGTTGTATACCGGTGACTTAGGAGCCATGGACGAAGATAGTTATCTGTATGTTTATGGCCGTTTCAAGAGTTTGCTTATTGGCAGTGATGGTGAAAAGTACAGCCCGGAAGGCATTGAGGAGTCCATGGTGACCCTTTCTCCCTACATTGACCAGGTCGTTCTTTACAACAACCAAAGCCCATATACAGTCGCTTTGATCGTACCGGCAAAGGATGCTTTAAAACGTGCATTGCCAGACTACGATTCACCCGAAGGCAAAAAGGCTGCCATTGAACTGATACAACAATCGGTCAATGCTTTTCGTAAAAACGGTGCGTACGAAGGTATGTTCCCCGAACGTTGGATTCCAGCTGCTTTTGCCATACTTCCGGAAGGTTTTACCGAACAAAACCAAATGATGAACAGCACCATGAAAATGGTACGTGGAAAGATTGAAAAGCATTATGCCCATCGATTGGAAAAACTGATGACAGCGGAAGGAAAGAATCCATACAACCAGGACAACTTATCTGCCCTGAATTGAAAAATACCTAAAACAGGGTATTGTTCCTAAACTGTCGTAACGCTATTTTTGTATAAACGTTGTATAATTTTTATAAATGAAAAAGCTGTTCTCCATACTATTAGCCGGAATGTTCCTGTTATCAGGAATGCATTTATCGATGGCTACACACATTTGTGGAGGAGAATTGGCTGCAGTACATTGGTCATTTTCCAGTGAAAAGGCTGCATGTGTTATGGAATCGGAAAACCGATCCAATCCATCAGAAAAATCCTGCCATTCTGCTTGCTGCCAGGATCAAATCACAATTTGCACAGTCGATTCCAATTACAACCTGTCAACAATTCAGGTAAATAAACCCATAAACCAACTTTTACAGGTTTTCTACATTCCTGTAAGTAATGGTCATAAACATCTATTTACCAACTTTACAGCAATTACAAATGTCCAGCCGCCAGGTTCTTTTTTGCCATCAGCGGTCAGTCTTCCCGAAATTTGTGTTTTTCGTATTTGATTTTCCTTCTCTATGAACGTTTTAGCAAAAAATGAATTTTGCTAACGATTTATCATTTCCCAATATTTACTTCATTTTATTTAATTAATCCGCACATTCGATATTGATTGTGTGATAAGAAACTATATAAAAAATCGCAAAATGAGAACTATAAAATCATTATTCGTAGCTATTTTAACATTGATCCTATGTACAACAACTTTTGCACAAACAGCTGACCATTCCAAGAAGGTAGTGACTAAGACTGAAACGATCAAAATATCAGGCAATTGTGAAACATGCAAAGCACTTATCGAAAAGACTGCCAAAGTAAATGGCGTCACAAAAGCCGAATGGAGCATCAATACAAAGGTGTTGACTTTGATTTACAATCCTGCAAAAGTAACACCTGATGCTATTCAAAAGAAAATTGCTGCAGTCGGATACGACACACCAAAGTATAAAGCCAGCACCAAAGTATACAATGCATTACCTGGTTGTTGCAAATACAGATAATAAATGCTCAAAATTAAGAAAACAACATTAAGTACTTTGTTGTTATTTATTTGAGTTTATTATTCATATTTACGTCTTATTACAAAATTATTTTTATTTAGTAAAAGAGTAACTTAAATTAAAAAAAGAACATTATGAAAAAAATACTAATGACATCCCTTTTCGCTGCATCCCTACTTTTGTTTTTCGCTTGTGGAAATAAAACATCTAAAACAGACGCAATCATTGAAACGGAAACTGTTGCTGTAGATGGCTATTATACATGTCCGATGCATCCTGAAATTCATGAAAGCAAACCGGGCAATTGCCCCAAATGTGGTATGGCACTTGAGCTAAAGAATACCGCTGAAAAAGATTCATCACAAATGAAAACGTCCACAGATACTATGCCAATGAATATGTAAAAGGTCCTTTCAAAAAAATCTTGAAATTTTTAAATTAGAAATATGTTTAATAAACTCGTTCATTATTTTCTTTATAATAGGCTGATTACACTCATTTTTCTGATTGTCGTTGTGGTATTGGGAATTTCGTTTGCACCGTTCAACTGGAAAACCGGAATGATTCCGCGTAATCCCATACCGGTGGATGCAATTCCCGATATCGGCGACAATCAGCAAATTGTGTCTACTGAATGGATGGGCAGATCGCCCAAAGACATTCAGGATCAGATCAGTTATCCACTGACTTCGGCATTACTCGGTATTCCAGGCGTAAAATCTGTACGGAGTACCTCTATGTTTGGCATGTCTTTTATCTACCTGATTTTTAAGGACAATGTTGAATTTTACTGGAGTCGTTCACGCATTCTGGAAAAATTGAATTCGCTGCCACCGGGCACTTTGCCGGATGGAGTTCAACCAACTTTGGGCCCGGATGCAACGGCATTGGGTCAGATTTTCTGGTATACACTCGAAGGGCGCGATCCGAAAACGGGAAAGCCCAATGGAGGCTGGAATCCACAGGAATTGCGAACCATTCAGGATTTTTACGTCAAGTACAGTCTATCTGCTGCCGAAGGCGTTTCGGAAGTTGCATCGGTAGGTGGTTATATCAAGGAGTATCAGGTGGATATCAATCCGGAAGCCATGAAAGCGTTTGGTGTGACGGTGATGGATGTGATGAATGCCGTAAAGAAAAGCAACCTGGATATTGGAGCAGAAACCATTGAGATGAATCAGGTTGAATACATTATCCGAGGTTTGGGGTACGTCAAAAGTCTGGAAGATCTGGAAAGTTCCGTGGTTTCTGTTCGAAATAATGTACCTGTGCGCATCAAGGATGTCGCCCGGACAAGCTTTGGACCTGCCACCCGGAGAGGTGGTCTGGATAAATCGGGTAGTGAAGCAGTAGGAGCGGTTGTCGTAGCGCGATATGGCTCCAATCCAATGGAAGTCATTGATAATGTAAAGTCTAAAATAAAGGATATTGAAGCTGGATTGCCGCAAAAAGTCTTACCGGATGGTAGTATTTCAAAAGTGACCATTGTGCCTTTTTACGACCGCGAAGGTTTAATTAAAGAAACGATTGGTACGCTGGAATCGGCTCTTTCCCATGAAGTTCTGATCAGTATTATCGTTATTATCGTACTGGTCCTCAATCTGAAGGCTTCCGTCATCGTTGCCGGATTATTGCCACTTGGCGTTTTAATGACTTTTATTCTGATGCACTTTTTTGGCGTAGATGCCAACATCGTGGCCTTATCAGGTATTGCCATTGCCATTGGTGTCATGGTGGATATTGGTATAGTGGATGTTGAAAATATTCTGCGACATCTGGAGATGCCCGAAAATAAGGGCGTTCGTGGTAAAGCGTTGATGCAGGTCATATACAATGCCACCACCGAAGTCAGAGCGGCAGTTGTGACGTCCATTGCCACGACGATCGTCAGCTTTTTGCCGGTTTTTGCCATGGAAGCCGCAGAAGGGAAAATGTTCCATCCGCTGGCTTTTACCAAGACATTCGCTCTTTTATCTGCATTTGTGCTCGGCATCGTTGTATTACCAACCTTAGTTCATTTACTTTTCAATGTTCGGATTGATACCAAAAAAATCCGTAAGTATATGAATGTTGGCCTGATAGTTGCCGGTGTACTATTTATTGCTGTCTGGCAGGTTTGGCCTGCACTTGTCCTGATTGCAGTCGGGATTAATAATCTACAGGATTATCGATGGTCTGCAGACCGGAAAGAATACCCCAATTACATCAATATTGCTCTGACCGTCCTGGTAGCGTTGTATTATTTGTCCGTTGCGTGGTTGCCATTGGGTGCGCACAACAGCACGTTGGTCAATTTCTTGTTTGTGGCCGGAATCGTTTCAGTCATTCTGGCTGCTTTGATGACCATGGTCCATTTTTACGAACCGATTCTACGCTGGGCATTGATCAACAAATGGAAATTTTTGATGCTTCCTGCATTCACGCTTCTTTTCGGATGGCTTGTCTGGCAGGGATTTGATAAAACATTTGGATTTGTGGCTACAGGTTTTGAAAAAATGGGTTGGAATGGACCGTCCAAACTTTTTCCGGGAACGGGCAAAGAATTTATGCCCACGCTCAATGAAGGGTCGTTTCTATTGATGCCTACCAGCATGCCCCATTCCAGTATTGAAAAAAATCTGGAATACATTGAAACGCTGGATAAAAGGCTGGCATCCATACCCGAAGTGGAAGTGGCTGTGGGTAAGTGGGGGCGTGTCAATTCGGCACTGGATCCGGCACCGGTGCAAATGTTCGAGAATACCATCAATTACCGGCCGGAATTTACACTGGACGAAAATGGTCACCGGATGCAGTTTAAAGTGAATAGAAAAGGTGCCTATTTGTTAAAAGGCGGTCAGACCTACAATCCCGAAACGGAATCGTTCCGGATCATAACATCCGATAGTCTGATCCCGGCTAAAAATGGCGAATTTTTCCGTCAATGGCGGTCTCACATCAATAAACCGGGCGATATCTGGAACGAAATTGTGAAAGTGACCGACATTCCCGGATTGACTTCGGCTCCGAAATTGCAACCTATTGAAACGAGGAACATCATGCTTTCTACAGGTATGCGTGCGCCTATGGGATTGAAAGTGTACGGACCGGATCTGGAATCCATTGAAAAAGCCGGTATGCTGTTTGAAAAGGCATTGAAAGATGTTCACTCTGTTAAAACCTCCTCGGTCTTTTACGATCGGGCTGTTGGTGCACCGTATTTGGAAATAAAACTGAATCGGGACGCTATGTCACGTTTCGGAATGACTGTCAGTGATGTACAGGAAATTCTGCAAGTTGCCATGGGTGGAATGTCGCTGAGCACTTCCGTTGAAGGACGTGAGCGATTCCCCATGCGAGTCCGTTATGCACGTGAATTACGCGACAATCCCGAAGATATCAAACGGATTTTAGTACCGGCTATGGATGGCTCGCAAATCCCTTTGAGTGAAATAGCCGACATCGATTATGCCAGAGGAGCCCAGATGATTCGAAGTGAGAATACGTTTCTGGTTGGTTATGTTATTTTTGATATGTTGGAAGGAAAAGCGGAAGTGGATGTTGTGAAGGAGGCAAGTCAGGTGTTGCAGTCAAAACTGGATTCCGGACAATTGAAATTGCCTGCCGGAGTGACCTACAAGTTTGCCGGTAACTATGAAAATGAAATCAGGGCGACCAAAAGATTGTCTCTGGTTATACCAATCAGCTTAATCCTGATCTTGCTTCTATTGTATTTTCAGTTTAAATCGATTACAGCATCGTTTATCCATTTCTCCGGTGTCTTTGTCGCTTTTGCCGGTGGATTTATAATGCTTTGGCTTTACGGACAGGGTTGGTTTCTGGATTTTTCCATAGCAGGAGTCAATCTGAGAGACCTGTTTCAAATGCATCCCATCAACCTGAGTGTCGCGGTTTGGGTTGGATTCATTGCCCTTTTTGGTATTGCTACCAACGATGGTGTAATTATGGGTACCTACATTCACCAGGTTTTTGAGGACAAGAAGCCATCTACTGTGCATGATGTACGTGAAGCAGTCGTTGCAGCCGGTAAAAAAAGAGTTCGCCCGGCTATGATGACCACTGCGGTGGCAGTAATCGCCTTGCTGCCAGTGCTTTCATCTACGGGTAAAGGTGCTGAAATCATGGTCCCCATGTCCATTCCAACGTTTGGGGGAATGATCATTCAGGTGATGACCATTTTTGTAGTACCACTTTTTCAATCCATTTGGAGAGAAAATGCAGTGCTTCGTGATGCGAAGAAAATGAGTCAACAAACTCCAAATCCGGAACAACTATGAAAAGATCAATCCTTATGAATATAGTGCTGACAGCGATACTTTTAACCTATTCGGTCATTGGGTTGGGTCAGCAATCCGATTCACTCTCTTTTTATCTGGAAACAGCCGCCAGAAACAATCCAACGGTTTTGAAACAGTTCAACAACTATCAGGCCGCTTTGCAAAAAGTGCCTCAAGTGAGTAGCATACCTGATCCACAGTTGGAGCTGGGCATTTTTCTTAGTCCGATGGAATTGATGAGTGGCAATCAGGTAGCAGACATTAAACTGATGCAAATGTTTCCCTGGTTTGGTGTTCTTAAAAATGCGAAGGACGAAATGAGTCTGATGGCCAAAGCAGAATTTGAAGTTTTCAGAGATGCAAAATTGCAGGTGTTTTATGAAGTGCAACGAAATTGGTACGATTTATATGCCGTTCGTCAGAAAATTCGGATTTCAGAAAAAAATATCGAATTGTTGAAAGCGATTGAGCGTTTGACTTTGGTCAAGTATAAATCAGGTTCAATCGGTGGTAGTTCGTCATCTTCCGGAGCAAATAGGTCTGGTGGAAGCACAGCGACATCCTCCAAGGGCACATCCGGCATGAGTTCCATGGGGGGAAGCGCGGGTACATCCGCATCTGGAAAGACAAGTTCTTCGGGATCATCATCCATGAGTTCATCCTCCATGAGTTCATCTTCAGGTGGCTCAAGTCTATCTGACGTTTATCGGATTCAAATAGAGCGAAGTGATCTGGAAAACACTATCGCTTCATTGAAAAATGAAGAACAGGTTATCATCGCCCGTTTCAATAGTCAGCTAAACAGGCGGTTAACTACGGATGTTTCCGTACCGGATCTATTGTCGGCTGACCCACTGGACAATAGGTATCTGACGGCCTCTGATACCATGTTTATCCGTCATCCCATGCTGGGAATGTTGCAATACGAACAACAATCACTGGTGGCACGCTCCAGAATGCAAAAGCAGATGGGGTTGCCAATGGTGGGTGTCGGACTGAATTATTCGGTGATCAATAAAAGTCCCATGTCCACTTCGGCCATGAATGGACAGGATATGATTATGCCCATGGTGACGCTGACTCTGCCCATTTATCGGAAAAAATACAAAGCCATGCAATCTGAAACAAGTTTCCTCAAAGCCGCTTCTGAACAAAGCACCCAGGCAACAGCCAATGCATTGCAAACAGAGTATTATGAGGCTATGCAGTTGTATACCGATGCTCAAAGGAGAATGAAATTGTATGAAGGTCAAAGTCGGTTGACAAAAAAAACAATGGATATTTCCATGAAATCCTTTACAACTTCCAGCCTGACCGATATCTTGCTGATTCGGCAACAATTACTGGATTACGAATTGAAACAGGTAGACGCTCTGACTGATTTCAATAAGGCAGAAGCATGGATAAAAAGAGTCATACCCAACCCTTAAAAAGGTTATACATTTAAAAAAAATATGAAAAAAATACTTTCAAACACCTATGTCCGTAATGGACTTTTATTAGTTACCGGTTTGTTCCTGGGATGGTTGTTCTTTCACTCATCCAAAGAGGGGACGAAAGTGCACGATCGTTCTCAGGATGCTGCCACATCGGAAATATGGACTTGCTCGATGCATCCTCAAATCCGAAAGGATGAACCTGGAAAATGTCCGATTTGTGCGATGGATCTGATTCCATTGAATCAGAATTCAGGTGTAGCCATCGATCCCAATGCTGTGCATTTCAGTAAGGAAGCTGCCGAGCTTGCCAAAGTATCCACATCTGTTGTAAGTAGTCAGGCACCAATCAAGGATGTCAGGCTCTTTGGAAAAGTTCAGGCAGATGAACGACTGTTGCAAAATCAGGTGGCTCATATTTCCGGACGAATCGAAAAACTGTTGGTCAATTTCACCGGAGAGCCCGTACGAAAAGGACAACTTCTTGCCATCATATACTCGCCGGAACTGGTAACGGCGCAACAGGAATTGCTGGAATCGGCTAAAAGCAAGCAAGCACAACCAGAAATATACGAAGCGTCCCGAGAAAAGCTTCAGCAATGGATGTTGACCGACAAGCAAATCGTACAGATTGAAACTTCCGGAAAGGCAAAAACCAATTTTGAAGTCTATTCCAACACGTCAGGAATTGTGACTGGTAAGCGGGTAAATACGGGAGATTACATTTCTCAGGGAGCAGTCTTGTTTGATGTGGCCAACCTTTCCAATGTTTGGGTATTGTTCGATGCGTACGAAAGTGATTTGCCTTTCCTTAAAGTGGGAAACAACATCTCATTTAGTTTGCAAGCCTTACCAGGAACGAATTTCTCTGCCAATATCCGTTTTATTGACCCGGTAATCGATCCTGTGAGCCGAGTGGCTAAAGTACGCGTGGAAGTAGCTAACGGCAATGGAAAACTGAAACCGGAAATGTTTGCTACAGGAGTCGTAAAAGCCAATCTGAATGATTTTAAGGGTAAGCTGGTCATACCTCGCTCTGCGGTTTTGTGGACAGGAAAGCGTTCCATAGTGTATGTCAAACAAAAAGGTACGGAAGATATCAATTTCAAGATGCGTGAAATTGAGATCGGCCCTATGCTCGGAAACAGTGTTGTGGTGCTTAATGGACTAAAGGAAGGCGAGGAAATAGTAACGGATGGTACCTTCAGTGTCGATGCTGCTGCGCAACTGGCCGGTAAACCAAGCATGATGAACAAGACTGAGCAACCGGCAATGAAAAAGGAGCACGCTGGGATGGAAATGTAAAAGCCTTTGTGCTTAAAAATAATCAGGCCGATTCCAACGAACCGGCCTGATTTGTTTTAGTACAAAAATAGTCTTTTGCCTGGTGAATAAGCATACGATCATTTAAAGATTTCTTCCAGCTTTTTCTCCAGGTCTTCACCGCGCAGATTCCGTGCAATAATTTTACCCGAAGGATCCAACAGGACATTGGAAGGTATGCTGCGGATACCGTAAAGTTTGGCCGGTCCGCTGTCCCAGAATTTCAGGTCGGAAACGTGAGTCCAAGACAGACTGTCTTTAGCTATTGCGCCTACCCATGCTTCCTTATCGGTATCCAATGATACGCCAAAAACAGTGAAACCCTTTGATTTGTATTTGTGGAATGCTTTTACAACGTTGGGATTTTCTCTTCGGCAGGGTCCGCACCAGGATGCCCAAAAATCGAGAAGCACATACTGACCGAAATGATCCGAAAGCTTGATAGTTTTCCCGGAGGGAGTGGTACATGAAAAATCGATCGCCCGATTTCCTATTTCCACTTTCTTCTTAATATCGGCAATGTTCCTTAATTCCTGCAAATAGGAAAGATCCTTCAACGAGGGGTCGAACAAGGCCAGATTGGCATCAATCTCCGAAGCAGACAATTCAGGGGCTATCTCCCGATAAAGCAGGTAGGCAACTACCGGCGAAGCAGGATTTGCTTGAATCAGGGAGTCAATTTGGTAGCCTTCCTGGTAATGGTATTTTACAAATAGGTCGTGGGATGCTGAACCTGAAATTTGAGCTGATTCCTCATTTCCTGTTTCAATCTTCATTTGAATCGGGCTGTTTTCCATGAAGATGTAGTAGGGGCTGAAGGTCTCGTTTTTGTCCGTGCTTATTCCGAATAAATCCGGACGTTCCAGGCTACCTGAAAAACGGAATTTACCAGCAACAATTTTAGTTGAATCGACATTAAAAAACATTTTGTTGCGGAAACCTTTCAGATAAATCGTGCCTTTCTCTTGATCTATATTTCCGTTAATCTGGAAGGAGGGATTTTGACTAAAAGAGAAAAGGCTGAAAGTAGTCAGGGCCAACAATATGCAGGGATGAAGCGATTTCATAAAGGGTGGGTAAAAAGTTATTTATTATATAATTTCGGCAAATATAGGTCAAATAGTCAAGTTTTTAAATACCTTAAAAGTGGTATGTTTGTTTAAAATAAAACCTTATTTCTATGATTCTCAAAAAAATTTCCAGGACAATCGTTTTATCCGTGGCCTTACTTTCCCTTCAACCTTTAAATGGATTTGCTTCAAATGCAAAAAAGACCAGTCTGGAACATACTTTTACAAACATTCCGGACAGCATTCAAACCAGTATTTATTGGTACTGGATGTCAGATAATATTTCCAAAGAGGGGGTGGTCAAAGATTTGCATGCCATGAAAAGTGTTGGAATCAACCGTGCTTTTATTGGAAATATCGGCTATGAATCTACGCCCTACGGAAAGGTGAAACTCTTTTCGGACGAGTGGTGGGTTATCCTGCACACGGCTCTTAAAACGGCCACCGAACTGAATATTGAAATCGGGATCTTTAATAGCCCAGGTTGGAGTCAATCTGGCGGACCATGGATAAAACCTGAGCAATCAATGCGCTATTTATCTTCATCTGAAGTAAAGGTAGAAGGTGGAAAGCTGTTTGAATCCGTGCTTCATAAACCCTCCGATGACTTTCAGGATGTCAAAGTGATCGCCTTCAGGGAGCCCAAAATGTACAACAGTACGTTATCCATTCTCAAGCCAAAATTAAATGGCAGCACAAAAATTGAAAACATTGCTAAACTGTTAGATGGAGATAAAACGACCGATGTTAAGCTTCCGGCAAACCCTTCCTTTACACTTGATTTTGAAAGCCCGGTCGACTACACGGTACGAAGCCTGGTGATTTTTCCCGCTTTACGGCGACTGAATGCCGATGTGGAATTTCAGGTAAAAAAAGGAAACGACTATGTGACTCTGAGAAAATTCACCATAGACAGAAACAACGACAATCTGAATGTCGGTTTTAAACCGTATGGACCCGTTTCGATTTCCATCCCTGCCACGACGTCCAGGGATTTCCGCTTGATTTTCACCAACGGTTCCGGTGATTTTGGCGTGACAGAAATCGAGCTTTCAGCTTCTCCCAAAGAGGAATCCTATATTGAAAAAACGCTGGCAAAGATGTTTCAGTCTCCACTGCCTTACTGGAACGAATATCAATGGAAACCACAGCCAAAGACAGACGATCTGGATCTGGTCATCAACCCCGAGGAACTGATTGATATTTCTAAATTTATGTCATCCGATGGCACCCTGAAATGGAACACACCCGCGGGAAATTGGGTGGTGATGCGTTTTGGCATGCAATCGACCCTGGTGCAGAATGGCCCGGCCTCTCCTCAAGGTACCGGACTGGAAGTGGACAAGATGAGCAAACAGCATGTCAAGAGTCATTTTGACGCCTTTTTGGGTGAAATTCTCCGTCGTATACCGGCAGCAGATCGCAAAACCTGGAAAGTCGCCGTACAAGACAGCTATGAGACCGGAGGACAGAATTGGACGGACGACATGCTTGAAAAGTTTAAAACCAATTACGGCTATAACGCACTTCCATATCTTCCAGTCCTCAGCGGAAAGGTAGTAGGTAGTCCGGATCAATCCGACCGTTTCCTTTGGGACCTCAGGCGTTTTATCGCTGACCGGGTAGCCTACGATTATGTTGGCGGACTTCGGGATGCCTGCAAACCTCATGGCTTGCATACCTGGCTTGAAAACTACGGACATTGGGGATTTCCGGGTGAGTTCCTTCAATACGGCGGGCAGTCGGATGAAATAGGCGGGGAGTTCTGGAGCGAAGGAAGTCTGGGGGATATTGAAAACAGGGCAGCCTCCTCCTGTGCGCATATTTACGGAAAAACAAAGGTTTCTGCTGAATCTTTCACAGCAGGTGGCGGAGCTTACCAACGATATCCGGAGATAATTAAACCGCGTGGTGACCGTTTTTTCACAGAAGGAATCAACAACACCCTGCTACATGTCTATATCTCCCAACCAAGTGACGACCAGATGCCTGGCATCAATGCCAATTTCGGGAATGAGTTCAACCGCCACAATACCTGGTTTAGCTATATGGACCTTTTCACCAAATACCTGAAACGTTGCAACAGCATGCTGCAAGAAGGTCTTTATGTTGCCGATGCGGCCTATTTTATCGGTGAAGATGCCCCCAAAATGACTGGTGTCACCGATCCTGCCTTACCCAAAGGGTATTCCTACGATTACATCAATGGAGAAGTGTTGAGAGATCGGGTAAAAGTCGTTGGTCATCAATTGGTTCTTCCAGATGGAATGAGTTACAACATACTGGTACTCCCAAAAATGGAAACCATCCGTCCCGAATTACTCCGCAAAATCAAGGAGCTGGTTCAGCAGGGTGCAACCATTCTGGGACCTGCACCGCAACGCTCTCCAAGCTTGCAGAACTTCCCATCGGCCGATGCGGAAGTCCGGAAACTAGCCGGCGAACTTTGGGGCGACATCAATGGAACAACCATCCGTAAAAACTCTTTTGGCAATGGATTAGTGCTTTCGGGCATGAGCATGCAGGAAGCTTTGGATATCCTGCAGATTGCACCGGATGTCAAAGTCAGGGATGAAGATCCATTCTTGTACATTCACCGCACATCCAAAGAGGGTGACATCTACTTTGTCAGCAATCAGAGCAATCAGACCCTTAAAGTGAATCCCACTTTTCGAATCACCGGAAAACAGCCTGAATTCTGGGATGCAGTTACCGGAAGCGTCCGAATTTTGCCAGAATATACTCAAACAGCCTCTGCAACGAACGTACCTTTAAAGCTGGAAGCATTTCAAAGTGCCTTTATACTTTTTCGCCACGATGCAGTTCAAAAGAAAAAAAGCATAGCTGTCAATTTCCCTGAACCAACATCTCAGACAACGATTACCACTCCCTGGCAAGTTGCATTTGACGCAAAAGGCCGTGGTCCAAAAAATCCGATACTGTTTGAAACACTGACAGACTGGACGTCAAATCAAAACGACTCCATCAAATACTACTCAGGTACTGCTGTTTATAAAAATGATTTCCAGATGAATAAAGCTCGCAAAAACGAGCGGATCTTCCTGAATTTGGGTGCAGTCAGTGTCATGGCCAAAGTAAAAATCAATGGACTGGAAGTAGGAGGGGTTTGGACTGCTCCCTGGCAGCTTGACATAACTGATGCAGTCAAATCGGGGAAAAACACAGTGGAAATCAGTGTGGTGAACAATTGGGTAAACCGACTGATCGGAGACAGCAAACTGAATCCATCTGAACGAAAAACCTGGACCAGTTACCCACTTTTTCAACCTGGTGACAATTTACAGGCATCAGGCCTGAAAGGTCCTGTTCAAATTCAAGTCCTTACCTACTAGGATTCCGCAAAGCTTGCATGATATTGGCCGGCGGTCTTTTGTTAGAAAGTTCGTTGGCCATATATTTTAAATAGGGTTCTGTGTGGTTGAAGTAGATTTTAAGTCCGGGACACAGGTAATTGAAAGCACCATCTTCGCCCTCGATGTGAAGAATTCTGTTTTTGGGACATTCTCCGTTGCAAAGATGCAGATACGTGCATTGACGACAGGTTTGGGGAAGCTTATCCCGTTTATCGTTACCGAACTTGATTTGCTCTTCCGACAACATCATTTCGGTCAGTGTTTTACGGTGGATGTTTCCACGCTTGTATTCCGGAAAAACAAAATGGTCGCAGGCATATAGATCACCATTAGCTTCCAAAGCTGCTGCATGTCCGCAAGTTTCGCCGTAGATACAAACACCCGGAGCAACACCGACATAGCCAGCCAGTGTCGCATCAAAGGTCGTCACATAGGTTTTACCGACATCGTTGAATACCCATTCGTCAAAAATGGTACAGAGAAATTGACCGTAATCGAGTGCAGAAACAGACCAGGGTGTAAGCACTCCACCTGCCTTCATTCCCGAAGCCAGCAATCCGGAATTCGGGTCCATTCTTTCAACGACGGGCGAAAACTGTATATATTGAGCTCCGATCGATTTGAAAAAATGGTAAACCTCCAGTGGATATTTGGCATTGTAATCATTGACCACCGAAAGCACATTGAAATCCACCTCATGTTTTTGAAGCAGCTCTATTCCACGCATCGTTTCAACGAAAGAACCTCTTCCATTGGCACTTTTCCGGTAACGGTCGTGACATTGTTCCGGCCCGTCTATGGATAAACCAATCAGGAAATTGTTGTCTTTAAGGAACTTGCACCAGTCGTCGGTCAGCAGGACGCCGTTGGTTTGCAGGACGTTCTCAATCTGTCTGTTTCGTTTGAAAACTTGCTGAAAACGCAGCGCTTTTTTATAATAGTCAATGCCCAGAATCAAGGGTTCTCCGCCGTGCCAGGTAAATAGCACCTCCTGACTAGGCTGAGCGTGAACATATTGTTCGGTAAATGCCTGAAGAGTCGCATCCGTCATTTTGAACCCATTGCCCTTTGGACTCAGCATTTCCTTTTCCAGATAATAACAATAATCGCATCGGAGGTTGCATGCAGCACCAACGGCTTTTGTCATCACATAGACCGGATATTTGAGGGGATTGTACTGAAAGGAAGCCATAAATGGATATTTGAAAATTTTGACAAAGATACATAGTCCTGGAGTTTTTAAACACAAGTTTCTTAAACTTAGGTTGCAGGAGATGAAAAGAATGGAAATTTCTAATACTTTTGTATACATAGTCTTCAAATAAACGAACACATGGAAAGTATTCTAAAGAGTCCGGAAAAACGTCTTCGATTCCTCCTTTTTTGTATGTTCGCTTTGTGCTTTACGTTGAATATCTCAGCTGTTAATGATACTATCTATAAGAATATTACAGTATCCGATATAAAGCAACGATTCACCCAAAATAAGATGAAAAACTTCCATCCCAGATTGTTTTTCAATAATGGAGATATTGTTCGTATTAAAGCCTTGATTGATCAAAAAGACAAGTTGGCTACTCTTGGTTTCAACCAATTGAAAGTACAGGCCGAATGGACCATGAAGCGGCCCTTTTATACGTACCAACTCGATAAGGATAGTGTTCGGATCTACTCCATACATGATTTTTCAACCTTGATCCCTTCATTGGTTCTGATGTATCATCTCACAGGAGAAAAGAAATATGCAGATCATTGCATCCGACAAATGGAACTGATGGCTGCCTATCCGGATTTTGGGGCTGAACGGCATTTTTTGGATACCGGCATTGCAGGCTTCAATTTTGCTTTCGTCTACGATGGTTTATACGACTATCTGACCAGAAAACAGAAGAAACTATTGAAAGACGCCGTGATGAAAAAGGTATTAATGCCGGCTTTGCTACAAATGAATCAACCAAACAACTGGTGGCACAACATCAACAACAACTGGAATGGCGTTTGCCACGGAGGTCTCATCATGGCGGGACTGGCCATGTATGAGGATGACAGGACTTTTTTGAGCGAAATCATTGCACAAGCAGCTAACTCACTGCCCAATTACATCAATACATTCAACCCAGACGGACAATGCGTGGAAGGAATGTCCTATTGGACGTATGGGCTTTTGTACACCAGCATTTCTATGGAATCCATGGATCGAGTGTTGGGTACGATTTTTGGCCTGGATCAAATTCCCGGTTTTAAGAAAACAGGCTGGTTTCCCATCTTTTTTTCAGGTCCTGTAGTCAGTTTGAATGTGGGCGATGATGGTATAAAAACACAAAAGGAGCAGTCGTATTTCTGGTTTGCAAAGCACTATATGGATGATGCCCTGGCTAAAATTCAATACGATTTATGCCTGAAAAACAGAAAGATCAGCTGGAGTGATTTTCTGTATTACGATCCGGCGCAGATTGAAAGACCTTCGACCGAAAAGCAAATCCCCACGGAAATCTATTTTCCTGCAAACGAATTTATGTCCTTGAGAGATAACTGGAGTGACGATGCCTTTTATATTGCCATGTTTGGGAAGAAAAATGTGACGGGTCACTCGCATCTGGATGCAGGTTCCTTCTACATTCAGGCCACGGGAGAGGTTTGGGCCTATGGCAATCTGGGAAACGACGATTATGGTTTCCCGGGATATTTCACCCAACCCTCACCGAAGTATTTTGATGCACCGTCCATACAAAAAGTTCCAGGAAGATGGCATATGTACCGCCTCAGGGCAGAAGGTAAAAATTGTCTGGTTTTTAACCCAGGGGTTAATCCGGATCAAAACGATGCAGGTGTCACTACGTTGATAGACCGGCAGACAGATAGCATTGAAAGCAGCTTTACGCTCAATTTGACGGATTGCTACAAACGGGATGTTCGCTCCTATACCCGAAAAATTCAGCTGAACAAATCAACGAAAGTCATCACCGTTCTGGATGAGTATGAAACGCTGAAACCCGCCGAAGTGTGGTGGGGAATGCACACCAAAGCTAAAATCACTCTGTCAGAAGATTTAAAGACAGCCTCACTTCAATTGCGGAAAAAGCAAATGACGGTATCCATCAAAAGCCCTGCTGATGCCATTTTTCAAGTCCTTAAAGCTGAATTTTTGCCGGGAGTATCGTTACCATTGTCTAAAAATTCGGCCAATACCCAATTTCGGAAACTGTCCATAAAGATGGATAATCAGACAAGTAATACGATTCGTGTGGAGTTTTCTAAAGCGACTTTCTGATGGTCAGTTTCCAGGGATTCTCAATGGTCTGAATTTTTTTCTGATTGATCAGCGTCGCCATGGTTTTCCCCATTTGGTTGAAGTCTGTGGATAAGGTTGTTATACCACCAGCCAGGATTTCTTTCAGCAACGTATCGTTGTAGGAGATGATGCCAAACTCCGTACCAGGCGTAAAGTATTGTTTTTCAGCCTGCTTCAGCAAATACAACAAGTCCCTGTCATTGACTACGACAAAGACATCGCCTTCCTGGATTGACCTATTCTTGGTGGTGTCAATATAATCATGTGAAAAACCATATTCTTTGCAGAAAGTGCATAAACCATCGTAACGTTCCGCCGGTTCCTTCTCTTCCTTTTGCACCATGTAGATGTGCTTGTACTTTTTCAGACGTTCAATTCCGGAAACCAGCGCTTCGTAGGTATTCGTTTCAAAATTCTGGGCAACGGATGAGAATTTTCCTTTGAGTTCGGGATGGAAATGATCCAGCAAGTAAACCTTTCCGGATAAAGTATTCAGCAGGGGCTCTATGCCTTCAAACTTTCCGGGCATCAGGATATAGGTCGTATATTTGTAATTGGCTTCGTTGATCAGGGTTTCAAACACCTGACGATTGTAATTGTGAAAATGCAAATCGACCGAAGCTGAATCTCCGATGGCTTCCATAAAGGAGTTGTACAGGTCTTCCTTGAAAATGTTTATTTCATTGAAAAGCAAGAATATCTTGTGCTTAAATTCCGTGTTTGTGCTGGTAATATAGTAACCGACTCCCGGGTTTGAATCAATGATGCCCTTTGATTTGAGTTCACTTAAACCCGAAAAGACAGTATCCCGTGATAGGTTGTATTTCTCTCTGAATTCATTGATGGAAGGTATCCAGTCACCCTTTTTCAGATTCCCATTGTGGATACCGTCAATGACATGACTCACTATTAATTTGTATTTTGATTGATTGCCTTTCATGTTTTCCATTTTGTGCGACAAAACTAACACTATTTTTGCTGATACGAACTGGTATGAAAAAATATTTTACATATAACGTACCAGTACGTACCAGTTTGAATATTTAATTTTATATTTGCAGCATTAAACTCGTTGTAACTATTTTAAACCTTGAATTGATATGAGATTCCCATTTTCACAAATTCGTCCATCCCGAAAATCCATTTTTGGCGCAATCTTACTGATGAGTCAAGTGACGTTTGCTCAGAATGCCCAGCTGACAGTTGATGCATCACAAGTGCTGAACAGGATATCACCACTCCTGTATGGATCGTGCATCGAAGATGTTAACCACGAGATATATGGTGGACTTTACGATCAGAAGATTTTTGGTGAAAGCTTTGAAGAACCAAGCCCAGGTTTAGAATTTACAGGATTCAATAAATTTGAAGGCAATTGGAATCTTCAGGACCAAATCGTTTCTGTCGATTCCTGGTCAGGTGCTAAAATGATCAGCAAGTCACCCGTTTTCACGGATGGAAGTGCCGAAGTGGACGTTCGATTCACAGGAGTACTCGGAGAAAATGCCGGTTTTATTTTCCATGTATCTGCCCCCGGAAACGGTGCAGATGCCTTTAACGGTTATGAAATTTCTTTGTTGCACGGAGGAAAAAGATTGCGACTGGGTAAGCATCAGCAAAACTACACGTTTTTACAGGAAGTCGATGTAACCTTTTATCATATGGAATGGACAAACCTCAAGGTCGTGACTGAGGGTGCCAGAATTCGGGTGTATATAAACAAATCGACCCAACCGGCAATGGATTTTACCGATACCAACAATCCCGTTTTAAGCGGAGCAGTAGGATTGAGAACCTGGAACTCGGATGTTCAGTTCAAGAATCTGCTCGTAACGACACCTCAGGAAACAATAGCCTATAACTTTCAAGTCAGTAAAGGCCAATTTATCAGCAATCAGTGGGATGCAGTCAAAAACCCTACAGACAGCGTTGTTTATGCCATAGACATCGTAAATCCATACAATGGCAGGAATTCACAGACCATACACTATGTCAGTGGTTCAGGCAAAACCGGAATTGCAAATCAAAGCCTCAATAGATGGGGCATTGCTGTGAAAGAAGGACAGACCTTTCAAGGTCGTTTGTACCTGAGAGCGCAGAATCTGACAGGGCCGGTCACTGTTGCCCTGCAAAGTAAGGATGGGACAAAGACCTATGCTACCAAAACTTTTGAACCGATAACGGAAGATTGGGCCAAATACACATTCAACCTGACTTCTTCAACAGCAGATCCAAAAGCCCGTTTTGTCATTCTGATGGAAAATACCGGTAAATTGTGGGTGGATCAAGTGGTGTTGATGCAAACAGGCGAGGAGCAGTTCAAGGGATTACCCATGCGTGCTGACATCGGTAATGTCCTGGTGGCGGAAGGATTGACTTTTCTTCGTTACGGTGGAACCATGGTGAATGCTCCGGAATATCGTTTCAAGAAAATGATAGGAGATCCGGACAAAAGAATGCCCTATAAAGGCCATTGGAATCGATATTCCACCAACGGATTTGGCATTGAGGATTTTCTTAAATTTTCGGAGAAAGCCGGATTTACTGCCGCATTTGCCATCAATATTGAAGAAACGGCAACCGATGCAGCCGAAATGGTCGAGTATCTGAACGGCGACGTTTCCACTGTTTGGGGTGCCAAACGTGCAGCCAACGGTCACCCGGAACCTTTTAACGTGAAATACATTGAAATCGGTAATGAGGAAGTCCTTTTTGAGGGAGATGATTACAATACGTATGTGCATTATATTGAGCGTTTTAATGCACTCTATGGGGCCATGCACGCCAAGGACTCAACCATCAAGTTTATCCATTCTGCCTGGTGGCGTCCGGGCTCGGTTCATATGAAAATGGTTTTTGACAGCCTCAATGGAAAGGCATCCTACATGGATTATCACCCCTGGGCTGACGATGCCACTTCTGGAACGACCATAGACAAAGAGCTGACCGATATGCAGAATTACTTTTTGACATGGGATCCCAAAACTACGATGAAGTGTGTCATTTTTGAAGAGAACGGCAATCTGCACAACATGCAACGTGCGCTGGGTCATGCTACCACATTGAATGCCGTCCGCAAACACAGTGACTTTGTGTTCACATCCTGTCCTGCAAATGCACTGCAACCCTACCTTCAAAACGACAATGGCTGGGATCAGGGTCAAATATTCTTTACGCCATCCAAAGTTTGGGGAATGCCACCTTTCTATGCACAACAAATGGCTTCAGCCAATCATCAACCATTGCTTGTTTCATCCAGTTCACATGTAGCCGGATTAAGCATGTCAGCGACTAAAAGCGAAACAGGTGACACCCTGATACTTCATGTGGTGAATACCTCCTCAACAGCAAAAAAACCAGTCATTTCCATCAATGGATTCAACGGCACTTATTGCAAGGTAGAGACTACGACTTTGTCCGGCGCACTCAATGCGGTCAATACACTCGCAAACCCGGAACTCATCAAACCCATTCAGGCTGCTTTAGAGACCAGTATTGATTCCTTTACCTACAGTTTTCCGGCCTATTCGTACAGCATCCTGCGTTTTGTGAAAACGGTCAATGCCATTGATCATCAAAAGACCGGGAACAAACTGAAAGTATCCCCGAATCCCGCCAATGATCGCATATCCGTGAGCTATCAGGGTGAAGGTGAACTGGAGATTCTGGATTCAGGAGGCAATACGGTGTTGCTTGAAGCATTTCTAAACACAGAAGATATAGATATTTCCCGGCTAATTACCGGGATCTATTTTATCCGATTGAAAAATGATTCCAGGGAAAATGCCATCAAATTTCTGAAGTTATAGGGTCAGTTTCAATTCCCTTGTCACGGCGGATATCTGTACGTTTGACGCCATTTCCAAGCTTAATGATCTTGTAAGTGAAGTTTAGCATAAAATAGGAAGTTAGTGCATCAAACCGACTCAATTGTCTGTAATTGTCTCCAATGCTTTCACGAATAGTCAGCTTCTGTTGTAGGATATCGTACAGCTTCAGGGACAAAGTGCCTCTTTTACGGAACATTGTTTTGTCAATGGAAGCATTCCAGACGAGTTCATTGTTTTCAAAATTGGAGTATCCCTGGCGTTTGGTGTAGTTGAGATCATTGGAGATAACGACATTGAAGGGCAAGTGCAAGTTGAAGTTGCCCGAACCGGTCCAATCTTTGGTCACTTGATTTTTACTTGCATTCAGGCTGTTTTGAGTATTGGAATAGCGCACCGATCCTTGCGTTCCAATTTCGATGATGTCTGTCGTGAAGGTCAGGGAAAGACTTTGTGTGGCTTTGCTATTTTGTGTCTTGCTTAAATTTCCCAACCTCAGATTTCCATCCGGATTGAATGCCTCCATCGTTTTATTCCTGTCTGAATATCCGAAGCGTTTTTGAAAACTCAATTCTGTTCGCGTGTTGAATTGCAATCTGTTTTTAATGATCGGTGTATTGAATATGATATTTCCATTCACGTTAAATGGGGCATTGACCGAGTTGATGGTTTGGCTGTACTGTTTCCCCGTTTTATCGTAAATGCTGTTGTTTACAAGCGCATCTTTTGTCATTGAGCCGTTCAACCCGCTACTGAATGAGGAGTACCGTTGAGCATTGTAACTGGTATACATCAAACGCAGGGAATGCTCAAAGGATGGATTCAGGGATGGGTTTCCAATGGTTTCATGCATCAGATTGTTGTTGTTTCTGACCGGCTGCATTTGCTCAAGCCCAGGTTGACTTGTACGGCCTCGATACTCCAGGCGTGCAAAATGTTTTCGACCGAAATTGTAACGATAGGATGCAATAGGAGCGATATTTATCACCTCATTGGTTCTGGCAATCACTTCAGTGTTTTTGTAGAAAGCAGTACTGTATGTTTGAGAGGGTTCCGCTTTCAAACCAATCATATAGTTGTATTTTATTTCCTGATGTCGAAAATTCAATTCCAGTGCCTCATTGTAAAAGTTATTTTCAAAACGGTTGCTGTATACTGAGTCCAGTAAATTGTACTGATCATTTTCCCCTTTTTTATACTGCAGCTTTTCCGAACTTCGTTTTGAAAGCCGTGAAGTAATGGATGTTTCCAGAAAATTAGACAGATTCCACAAGGGTTCAACGTATGAAATCCGCATGTTTGCATTGGAGGATGTCGATGTATTTTGGGTATGTTGGTCAACGATGATGGTGGTATCCGTTGTTGTCTTATCGGATCTGTTTTCACCCTGACTTTTGGAATCATTGAAGCTTCCCCCCACATTCAGGGTAAAAGTTCTGCCTTTCTTTATTTTTGATTTACGGCTGAAAAGGATGTTCAGATCGGCATTTACTCCTTTGCTTTCGCTGCTGTTTTGTGATTTTCCCCAACTGATACTATCCCCATCTGCAAAATACTCGTACATGTTCTGACCAAAGGATATGCCCTGCGAATAATTCAATTCAGGTTGAATGATCAGGGTTGTTAATGTATCGATTTTCCATTCCAGCTCCAGTTGTACATTCGCCTGGTTGTTCGCTTTTTTTGAGAATGACTCGTTGAAATTATTGTAAATTACATCCTTAAGCCAGCTTTCACGTTCAGAAGAGGTTTCAGATTGGTTGGAAGTGTGGTTGTACGAAGCATTGCCACCAATTTTCAGCATTTTTGAAAATTCAGTGTTGTTATTTATACCAAAATTTTGCGTTTCAATGGTGCCTCCGCTTATTCCGGTGCGACCTTTACCACTACGTTGCTTGTTGGCATTGTTTGCGCCGGCAGTGATGGTTGTCTGGGCATTGCCATTCAGCATATTCAGGTAAACATTTTCATTGTATCTGAAGTCCTTATCAGTATCCATGCCGGCACCTGTTGTGACATTTCCAAACAGACCCTTTTTTCGGTTTGGCTTGAAAGTCAGATTGATGATTCGTTCCGTATTATCGTCTTCAAATCCAGTTAACTGTGCCATCTCTGATTTTTGATCGATCACTTGAATCTTATCGATCAAGTCTACAGGAATATTTTTGGTGGCCATCTGAATGTCGCCACCAAAGAATTTTTTTCCGTCCACCCGTATTTTTTTTATTTCCTCACCATGGATCGTTATTTTACCATCTGCATCAATGACAACACCCGGAAGTTTTTGCAGTAGTTCTTCCACTGCTGCATTTTCAGCCGTTTTGAATGCCGCAGAATTGTATTCTACCGTATCGTTTCTGACCGACATTTGGGCTGTCATTCCCGTTACTTCAAATTCTTTTAATTGCAGATCGGATTTTTCCAGATAAATGTTTTTCAGAAGTAGCGGTTTGCCTGACAGAGTTACATTTCTGAAAAAGGCGTTGTAACCCAAAAATCGGACTTCCAGAATATAGGAACCATTGAGAATCTTTTTGAATGTAAAGAAACCTTTTTCATCGCTCGGACATCCTGAAATATAGCTTGAATCCATGGAATGTAGCAATCGGATGTTGGCCATTTCTATTGCGCCCTCGTCGTTTTTGTCCAGTATTTTCCCCTGAATGCTGTGTTGCCCAAAGGTTGAGTTGTTGAAAACAAGGAGTATATATAGAAGTATTGATACGCTTCTTAAGGTTTGATTGATTGTTTTTCCGGTTATTGTCACAATTTCATAGTTTGTATGTTTGATAGGATTGTAGGATAATGGTTTAATTTTAAATGTTCAGAAACCTTTTGAAAAAAGTGTATGAACAATTTTAGTTTCAAAAGTGTCTATTATTCAATAACCTAAAATCGACGCATATGATACCTAAAATTTATTGTTTTTTATTCATATTGATAGCCAGTATCACATCCATGATGGCTCAGGTAACCGATGCTGAATCTATCCTAAAAGCTAAAAGCACAGTTACAGAGGATGTTTGGGTAAAGGGGTTAACCACAGGATTGAATATGTCACAGACAACATTAAAAAACTGGGCTGCCGGTGGACAGGAATCATTTGCTCTGAATGCCTATCTGAATGTCTTTGCCAATCACAAGAAAGGCAAACTGGCCTGGGACAATAGTCTAAATGTAGGATATGGCCTTTTGAAACAAAAGTCGACATCCTATTATATGAAGACAGATGATAAGTTTGATATACTTTCAAAATTCGGGGTAGAAGCTTTTAAGAATTTCTACTATGCCGGAATGGTCAATTTCAAGACTCAGATGGATGAAGGATACAATTATCCAGATGTTTCTACACCTATATCCAAATTTATGGCCCCAGCCTACATTACCGCTGCACTGGGTATGGATTATAAGCCCAATGCCTATTTAAGCGCATTTTTGGCACCCATTACCGGTAAAATGACCATCGTCAACGACGATACGTTGTCATCAAAAGGTGCTTTTGGAGTGGATCTGAACAAAAAAACCCGAAGTGAATTTGGTGGATATATACGTGTCATTTATACCAGAAACGATTTTAAACCGGAATTGCTAAAGAATGTGTCTCTGACTACAAAAGCGGATTTTTTCTCCAACTATCTGAACAATCCTGAAAAGGTGGATGTCAATTGGGAAAATATTATATCCATGAAAGTGAATAAATACATCTCAGTCAATCTCACCACACAACTTATTTACGATTACGATGTCAAATTTGATGAGCTCAACAGCGATGGTATCACCTATCGGAAAGTCGATAAGGTACAGTTCAAAGAAATTTTCGGAGCAGGTATTTCTGCCAAATTTTAAGTGTTAGTAACAGATAAAACGGGAATGGTACGTCTTTTGAGGTGTTGATAGGTATAAGATATACACCCCGGGGTTGAATTTGTCAAGTTCAATCAGTGGATGACTCTTTTTCCAAATCCCTGATTTTACAATCCGGCCTTGCATATCATAAATGGTATAGGGCGCTTCCACGGTTTCGGAAATATGTGTTGTCAAAATTTTTTCGGAAGGATTGTAGGAAATGTCCATACCGGATAGTGCTGTGTTTGCTATCGATGTATGGAAATCTTTGACCTCACATAAAATCCAATGATCTTTGTTGAACTGAACTGAATCGGGTAGGGTTGGAGATGGAATTGAAAAATGCTGGCCTTGCTGGGTATTAGCAAGCCAATGAAGCGTTTCTATTCCATTTACAGTGATGGTCATTGGGAGTTTCATTTCAAAGAATGGCCCGTTCAAGGTAGAGGGTTTTTGATACACATCAATATGTATCTGCTTGTCGGAATAATTCCATTCAACATCATAAACTGGATGACCTTCACCCCAAATCCAATCGGTGAAAAATTCTGTCAGCGTCGTATCTGCGGCCAGTTCCATATTTTCCCTGTAAATGGCAGTCGTTGCAAAACCGTTTATGGCTCTGGAATCGTTCAGGTACCTTTTCATTCCTTCAAAAAAAGCTTTATCGCCCAATTGACTTCGGAGCATGTGCAGTACATATGCCCCTTTTTCATAGCTGAGTCGTGCATCAAAAATACGATTGACATCCGAGATATCCTTCACATAAACGGAGCCATCCGGAAGAGCGGTGATATAGGTCAACATGCTACTTTTCCACCATGCCCAGTCGGACGGACTGTATTCTTCGTTCACCAACTCGGCCAAATACGTAGCAAATCCTTCGTTCAACCAGATTTCGTTCCAGGTTGCACAGGTTATATAATCTCCAAACCACTGATGAGCGGCTTCATGTGCCAATATTTCCGGTATAAAGACACCAATGGAACTCATGGTCTGATGTTCCATCCCACCGTTCCAGCCAAACTCTGCATGACCGTATTTCTCATTTTTGAAAGGATAATCAATAAATTTCCGGCTGAAGAATTCCAGATACTGAGCCACCATTGGGGTAAAAAATTTTGCTTTTTCGAGCGTTTCCGGATAGATATAATTCAGAATTTCCACTTTCGTTCCATCACCTAAAGTCGCCCAATCCGAATATACTTCATATTGAGTTGTGGAAAAGAAGACCAGATAATTTGTTATTGGATGACGGTGTTTCCAGTGACAAATTCTTTTCGAACCAATAACCAGATCAGAATGAAGAATTCCGTTCGATGCAGACCTATATAAGGAAGGTGTTTCAACTATAATATCGATTGAATCAATTTTATCGGAAAGGCTTTCCTTACATGGCCACCATTCATTTGCTCCATAGGGTTCTGATAAAGTGAATATAACCGGTATATTTTTGTGGGTTTCTTGTAAAAAAGAACTCAAACCAGTTTTTGTAGGAATGCCTTCGTAGCTGACTATAAAAGAATCCCTGTCTTCCTTTTTTAAGGTTGTAAATAAATTAATTCGAACAAACCCGTTCTCATGCGAATAGGTGAGGGGTTTGTTTCCTGAAACAACGGAAGTAACTTTTAAACTATCGTTCAAGTTAATAGTAATACTCAAAAGGTTATCTATCATTGAAGTAAATTCAAACAGGACCTTACCTTTAATGGAATCGATCCCTGGATCGACAGTTAATTCCAGCCGGTTGTAGGTTAAATCCCAGTTACCGACCGATTCATTTTCTATAAAGGCGCTTCTTAAAGCTGGAAGCTTAGTCGGGCGATCGAGCAGATACTGTTTGTCGTATTGCTTTAGATCTTGTTGAGCCATCGATTTGAAAGGCTGAATGCAAAATACGATCAAAAGACTCGATACCAGAATAGTGAGTTTCATGGCAGTTGATTTATACAAAATAATAAAAATAAAGATATGTATTATTTTTTGATTTTTTCAGATACAGCATCTGTCGTTTCAGGTTTAAAAATGGTCACTTCAGCCTCTTTTTCGTGAGAAAACATGTTATTGAGCATAATTTTGCAGCATAAATAAATTTGAGCATCATTATGAAACGAACTATTTTCTCCTTGGCACTCTTTCTGATCTCTGGGCATTTGCTCCTTGCACAGGAAAGCAATACCATCACACTTTCATTTAAGGAATGTATGCAAATGGCTGTGGAAAAGAATGTAAATGTAAAGTCCGCACGCATTGACAAAGAAAAAAGCGGTTACAAAAAAGATGAAGCCCGCGCTGCATTTCTTCCAAAACTAAATTTTTCCGGTAGTTTCCAGGACAATGTATTTTTGCCTACGACTGTTTTGCCGGGTGAGTTTCTTGGTAAACCGGGTACGACCATTCCTGTTCAGATGGGAAGTCAGTACAACACCACTGCAACAGTCAGCCTGAGTCAGATACTCTACAATCAGACTGCGATGATTGCCATCAAACTATCCACGAAAAGTTCCGAATTAAGCAGCTTGACGGTAGAAAAAATCTGTGAAGAAATTGCAGCTGAGGTTGGAAAACTGTATTTCCTGACCCTGACGGTTGATCCAACAGACCGATACGGACATACAGGTTATTGTCGTTCTGCAAAGTGTGGAAGAAAGTGTGGAGTGGTTTTCGCTTCATCCGAATCCAGACCTGGTGTTTATGGACATTCATCTGGCTGATGGCTCTGCCTTTTCCATTTTTGAAAAAGTGCAAATCACAAGCCCCGTCATTTTCACGACAGCTTATGATGAGTATGCTCTAAAAGCCTTCGAAGTCAACAGTATAGATTATTTGCTTAAACCCATTAATAGCAAAAACCTTGAAAGAGCCATAGCTAAATTTCTTAATCAAAAAACGGTCAAAAATGACAATTCGGATCTGATAGCTCATATGATCGCTACTTTTAAACAGACGAAAGAAATCTATAAATCCCACTTCCTGATACCCCATAAAGATAAATATATACCCTTGGCAATAGACAGGTTAGCCTGTTTCTACACTGAAAATAAAATGGTGACGATAATTACGGTGGAAAGTGAAACGTATAAAATAGACAGCTCGCTCGAGGAGATACTCCTACAGCTTGATCCTTCCAGGTTTTTCCGTGCAAACCGTCAATACATTGTTGCACACAAAGCCATCAAAGATATATCCGTTTGGTTTGGAAGCAAACTATCTATAAACCTGAAAGTTACGGTCCCGGAAAAAATTATAGTGAGCAAAGCTCGTGTTTCAGAATTTAAATTGTGGTATACGAACTAATTCAGCCACCAAAAGTATCGAGTAGGGGACTTAATACGCTAATTATGATTTGAATTTCAGCAAATCTACCTGATTGAAGTATAAAATGAAATTTTTAACATCAAATATATTGATAAAGCTTATTTTTTAAGAAAAATTAAATATCTTTGTACAGAAATTTTGTCCATCTGTTTTATGCGAGTGGATAATATGCTATAACTTGTAGTCATAATTTAATGTTTTAAACAAAAATGAAAAAGTTAGTTTTATTCTTTGCTGTTATCGTTGCAGTATCATTGGCATCTTGTGGTAAAAAAACAGCTCCTGCTGAAGTAGTTGCTACTGATTCTGCTACTGTTACTACAACAGTTGACTCTGTTACTACTGTTGTTTCTACTGATTCAGCAACTACAGCTGCTCCTGTTGCTGAATAAGCAAACAAAAGAGATTGAAATGTCATCTATTTTATAATAGATGACATTTTTTTATTTTAGCCCATCTGAGAAGATGGGCTTTTTTGTTGACATTGGCTGAACCAACGAACTTAATAAGCAGCTATACGTTTATAATACAGGAAGCGATTACAGCGTAATCCAAATCTTTCAATTTTAATTAACCCGTTACGCTTTACTGTTTGGATCTTTTGATACTTTTCGAATGTCTACTTTTCTTTTTGTTTCTGAATGTCGTTTACTGCCATTTAACTACTAAAAAGACAAAGCTATGAGAAAATTAAGCAATTCAGACAGAGTACCAGGCATCAAATGCCCCTGTTGCGGTTATTCAATCCCAACATCCATATCCAGATTACTTACAACACATCGAGTGCATTGTCCAACATGCCATCTGTGGATCATGATGGATTGGAATCATTCCATGGAAGTCCTGAACGACTTTTCCAGAATTCAGGATACTTGAAGTGACTTAAATCATAAGGTTATTTAGTATATTTACATCCATTTTTGATATAAAACCCAATGGAAGAAATCGTACTAAACAACCACAACAAGACTGAATTTCCGCCGATGCATACCGCGGAACATATCCTAAATCAAACCATGATCCGCATGTTTGGATGTAACAGGTCAAAATCCAGTCACATCGAACGTAAAAAAAGCAAATGCGATTATTTCATAAGTGAAGCACCTTCCGATTTACAAGTTACTGAAATAGAAAACAGAGTCAACAAAGTTATTGCTCAAAATCTGACTATTACAACTTCCTTTGTTCTTAGAACAGAAGCACCTGAAAGTGTGGATTTAAGTAAACTACCCGATGATGCAAGCGAAACACTAAGAATCGTTTATGTAGGCGATTACGATATTTGCGCATGCATAGGTTCTCACGTCAACAATACATCTGAAATCGGAAAGTTTAAAATCATCAGCACTGATTTTACGGAGGGGAAACTAAGGATCCGGTTTAAACTGGAAAGCCCGGCTATTAAAAATTCGTCTGAATCTGCCTGAAACCAATGAGCCTGTCATACCGTTCACCTATTGGCCGGTAATAAACATAAACCTGATACTCATTTTCCGTTTCCCAATACGATCCTTCCATACGGCGGGGAGTAGCTATGCGGCTTTTGACAGGACGATACAAGTATTGGAAATTATAGGCGCCTTGCTTGAGAAGCATTGATTTCTCGTATGCTTTACGATCAAAATTGTAAAGCATTTTCGTTTGCGCATTCAGAACACCTTCCAGGAAGTCACCGTTTAGAAAGAATTCCCCATCGATAACCGGTAACTCCATAGGTATGGAAAAATGTACCAGAAAGTAATCCGATCCAGTTAAATCATCCGTTACGTCCTGGCTGTGAATTAGAAATCTCCCGTTCTGATCCTGATCGTAAATATAACCCTTAAGCCGGGGTTCTGCAGGAAATAGCTCTACATTGTAGAAAGGTTTAAAATACTCTGTTTTATAGACACCCAATGTGGAATACTTATAGGAAGTCATCTCAAACCTTCTGTATTCATTACCGGCCTCAAAGATTAATTTCTTATTATGTTCGTATTGGATATGATCAGTACTGACTTGTAAAGGCTCGGGATTTATAACCTCATTGTCTCTGCGATGATTCTGCTGTACGACAACCTTCAATTCAGTCAAAGGCTGTTGAATAGTCATTCCCAGAGTCTTAATGTTAAAGTTTAATTGCTGATGACTTTGTTTATAGTCGATGTCGGTTGTTGCTGTGACATCGCCTTCGATAGCCACCTTGTCCTCAACCATCCTGAAACAGGCAGTCAATAAAGGCTCACCAGTAGACTCCTTGTCAAAAACCTCTACAGCATAATTACCGGAAATCTTCAATTGTATATTCTCATTTGGTATTGAAAATCGATAGTGTGTATAAAGCGTCAAAGTCGAAATGGATTGTTCACCCGGTTCGATATCGTTTTCAGAAAAGCCGTCCAGGTATTCGAGCTCATTCATTTCAGACCTTTTCCAGTCGGCATTGCAATGAATGATTCTATATGCGTAACGATTGTAATCGTGTGAAAGCTCGTCGAAAGAAATTTCAATTTGATTGTCGGTTCCCAAAGTAAGAATAGGCAGAGATTTCCAGTCTCCATCGTGATAAACAGTCAGTGTACGGAGCTGTTCTGTTTTGCTTCCGGTTCTGTAAACTTGAGCCTGAGTGGCTACAGAAGCTGCAATTAGCAAGAATGCAATAAAAAAGGCTGACTTTTTCATGGTGACACGGTGATGATCATTCATAGAAAACAAACCTACCATTTTTTTTTATAATGTGCACTTCAATATGAAAGATTATGCACTTTTATTTATCTTTATCGTCTAAATAATCATTCATACGTTTCAATGAAAAAAATAGTCCTGTTTTCTGCCCTCATGATGATGGGTTCCTCCGCTTTTGCACAGAATGCTGACAAAGGTAAAATGATAGAAGTACCTAAGAAAGGCTTTTATGATGACGTTGTACTCAAAGATGTACAACAAGTTCAAGATTCCCTGGAAGCCCCGAAACCCAAGATGAAATTCATCATGGATATGACCGGGATGAAGCTGCCGGACAAGTTAAACCTCTACAAGAGTCAATGGTCAAATCCATCCATTTCTCAGGGAAATGCAGGAACTTGCTGGGATTTCAGCACTACGTCCTACTTTGAATCTGAGGTTTATCGTCAGAGTGGCAAAAAAGTGAAGATTTCTGAAATACATACTGCCTACTGGGAATATGTGGAGAAAGCGAGACGCTTTGTTCGTGAACGGGGCAATTCTGAATTTGGCGAAGGTTCTGAAGGAAACGCACTGGCCAGAGTGGCCAACCAATATGGCCTCGTACCTGAGTCGGCCTATACCGGTTTGATCAACGGCCACAAATACCACACTCACAGTGACATGTTCCACGAAATGGACAGTTATCTGCAGTCCCTGAGAACATCCAATGCATGGAACGAAAACACCGTATTGGAGACCATCAAGTCCATCCTGAACCATTATTTGGGTGAACCTCCCGTTTCTTTTTCCGTTGATGGCAAGAATTTCACACCGATGACCTATATGAAGAGTTATCTGAAACTGAATCCAACTGATTTTGTGGAAATCATTTCCTTAAAACAAAGTCCTTATTGGCAAAAGGTAGTGTACGATGTTCCTGACAATTGGTGGCGCAGTGCTGACTATTACAATGTACCGCTGGATGTTTATATCAAAGCGGTGAAGAAAGCGATTCGTGACGGATATACAATGAGTATCGGAGGCGATGTGTCTGAAGCAGGTTTGTCACGCGAAAACCAATGTGCCATCATTCCTGACTTTGACATTCCTTCGGCATACATCAACGAAGATGCACGACAGTTTCGTTTCTCAAACAAAACCACCACCGACGATCACGGAATGCATCTGGTTGGTTACGTGGAAAACTTTAATGGGGATGGAAAGGATTGGTTCCTGATAAAAGATTCAAGCGCTGGTTCCAGAAACAACGATAAAACAGCACCTGAATTTGGTTATTATTTCTTCAGTGAAGATTTTTTCAAATTAAAGATGATCGATTTTACTGTACATAAAGATGCCGTTCAGGACATCCTGAATCAATTCAAGTAAGCTGTCATAGCATACAATTCGTATTATATTTTAAAGGGCTGACCAAAAAAAATGGTTCAGCCCTTTTTTAAGCATTTAATTGTAATATATTTATTAAAATAATATATACTCATGAACAATTTGAGATAAAGTTATGTTATGTCTTTTAAGTATTTCAAAAATAACCGATATAATCTAATAGTGTATGTCTCAGGAACATGATTTTTGTGCAAAAGGAGTGCAACCTACAGTTACAATTAACCGCAATGGGGATGTGGTCGAAGTCTATCAGTCTGATGAGAACGATGATTTATACTATCGAGTTGGAAAAATAGATATCCTCAATAAACAGATTATCTGGGGCACTTTAAAAGTATTCAGTCAGGGTGTGACACCTTCTGTATCCACAACTATTCACGGAATGACCATTGTCGTTTTTAAATCTTCATCTTGCAACAAATTGTATTATCAAGTTGGGCAAATATCTGATCTGGAAATAAAATGGGGTGTTTGTCATAAATATCAGGATGGATTAAATCCAAAAATCACTTTGTGCAAAGACAGAAGAGTCCTGCTTACGCATGAAACAACTGAACAGTCAGGCACCTGTCATTTGTCGGGGTATTTGAATGAAAAAAATATCATCTTGATCTGTACAACAGATTTTGATTGTGAATCAAAGCCAAAGTTGGATTTGCCGTCAGAAGATCATAATGAAATTTGTATTTATGAAAGTTATTTACAGCTGGTGCCAAATTCAACGTTCTCTAACTTCGGAAATACTGTTGAACAAATAATGTAATTTTAAATTATTGTGTACTTTTGCTCATGAATTATAAACATAAGTACCTTAATTTTACATGAAACTAAAAATAGTTGCTATTCCGTGCATTATTTTAATGATGTGCAGTTGTGGGTCTATCAATCCAACAAAAATCAAATACAACGAAGAAAAAACACAGTATACCTACAGCCACGGCCATCAGGATATCAGCCTTAGAAACCAAAATCGTCAACTGATTGATTCTTCGAATATTGAAAACTTCAAAACGGAAATTGAACTCAACAGGAACAACTATTCCTTTGATAACCGGCTAGAAAATGAGCTTTTACTGAGGAATTCAGATTTCAGGATAGCCCGGTTATACTCAGATATCAACGCCCGGATACAGGAAAAGAATTATTTGCAAGCGCAAAACAAATTAACACAACTTCGTCAAGTCTATCCCGATATCGATCTTTTTTCCGATACGTATTTTCTGGAGGGTTATGTCTGGCAAAAACTTGGACAAGCCGATTTAGCAGTCAATGCCTATGAGAAATTCAACGCCTATTCGAGTCAGAAATACTCTGCAAAATTCAGGGGACACAAACATACTGATGAGAACGATTCCATGTACATTGTTGAACGTAATTTTGCGTCTAATTTTATCCAACATAAACCTGATAGTTTAAGTGAGGACCTCTTATGGCCCATTCAGCCAAAATATCACTACACGAGTTTTCAACCTGGGTTCATCCATAACCAGGATGATTTCTATAAAAAATCGAATTTATTGACCAACTTATCATTAGGCATTTCATCTGATAACAATTTTGCTTATGGTCTGATGTTTACTTCCTGTTCAGAGAAAAGTCCAATAAATATAAGGCTGGGTGGTGTCAAATCAAAAAAAATGACGGAGCTTTTTCTTGCTTTACCTATTCAAGTTTTCAAAACAGCGACTAACAATTTTGGTTTGAAGATAAGCCCATACATTTTCTATACAACAGTAAAATTTGATGTGTCCTATAGTGATGTAAATAGAGCCGAGATGTTATTCAACGCCGGAGTGAAAGCTTCTGCCACGTATTTTCTGACTCAGAAATTTTTTCTGGGTACCTATTATCAATTGAATCAATACAACGAGAACAACCCGTATTATTTAAACATATACGATGCCAAAGTATGGTATCCCAACGAATTTGATTTCAGCGCTTATTACAATCTCTTTAAAAATGTCAACCTGAAAGTCGGTTTGAAAAATAAAGATTTTGTAGCTGGTTTCTATTTGGGCAATACAGAACTCACCTATAACTTCATGACTTCAGACGTGATTTGGAGGACGGATCTTTTTTAATTGAACTTTTCCGATAAAGTCGCGTTGAATAGAAACTATTTGATGGGATATGAAAACGTTTTTTCACACACTGCTGTTTTTCAGTTTATCCATTTTTACTAATGGTCAAACCAGCTTTTCTGAAAAACTTTCAGATGCTGCCATTGAACTCACGAAGCAGAAAGTGAATTACGATCCGTCCTACTTCGTAATAGACTACCCCAACGGAGATATACCAATCACAAAGGGCATTTGTACAGATGTCATCATCCGGGCCTATCGCAAGGTTGGAATAGATCTTCAAAAGGAGGTACACGAAGACATGAAAGCCAACATCAGAAGATATACAAAATTCTGGAAGCGAAAGAAACCAGACACCAATATGGATCACAGGAAAGTGGAAAATCTAATGGTCTTTTTTGATCGTTTTGCCATAAAAGGTCCTCTTACGGAGAATGTTCATGATTACATTCCTGGGGACATCGTTTGTTGGGATTTGGGGAAAGGTGTCAAACATATAGGAATCGTTGTTAATGTCAAAATACCGAATACAGACAGATACATGGTTGTGCACAATATCGGCAGCGGTCAGGTTCTTGCCGATTGCTTGTTTGCTTTTAAGATTATCGGGCATTATCAGTATGAAAAAAAATCCATGATTTCAGCAAAAAAATAGTTAGTTTTGTTACCTGAACATCTACTCGATAAAAACATGGAAAAGCCCATAAAAACCGGTATATTGTCTTTCGGAATGTCAGGCAAAATCTTTCATTCACCCTTTTTGGATGCGCATGATGGATTTGAATTGACGGCCGTTGTAGAAAGATCTGAAAAGAAGGCCTTTCAGTATTATCCCTACATCAAAAGCTACACATCCGTCGAGGAACTTCTGGACGATCCCAATATTGAACTGGTTGTTGTAAATACACCCAATCTGACCCATTTTGATTATGCCCTGAAATGTCTTCATGCTGGCAAAAATGTCCTGATGGAGAAACCATTTACCATCACGTCGGATGAAGCAAAACAGCTCTTTCAAGTGGCAACCAAATCGAGGTTAAAGATATTGCCCTATCAGAATCGTCGCTTCGACAGTGATTGTTTATCAATAAGGAACATCATCGATTCAGGAAAACTTGGTCAGTTGGTGGAAGTGCATATTCGATACGACAGATTCAGAGATACCATCAGCCCAAAGCTCTTTAAGGAAACGCCAGGTCCGGGTAGTGGCCTGATGTACGATTTGGGGCCTCATTTACTGGATCAGGCCATTTCGCTTTTCGGTAAGCCTTTGCATTGGAAAAAAACGCTGGGGATCTTCCGAAAAAACAGCCTGGTAGACGATTATGTGCATATCCATCTGGAATTCCCCCAGGGATTGAATGTCTTTCTGACAGCCAGTCTGATGGTCATCGATGCTCAACCCGGTTTTGTCATTCATGGAACAAGGGGTTCTTACATCAAACAACGTACCGACAGTCAGGAAAAACAGTTATTAGCAGGGATGAGTCCTGATAATCCCAACTTTGGTCTTGAAGAATCTGGGAAGGAGGGGATCCTGACCACCCTAATGGAAGACGGTTCCACTTTTCAGGAAAAAATAATTTCTGAAAAATCCACGTATCTGAATCTATTCGATCAGGTCTTTCAATGTATCCGCCATGGAGCACTTTTTCCAGTCACCGAAGACCAGATTATTCAGCAACTGGAAATTTTAGAAGGGTAACTTGAAAATAGCATAAGCGAATCAAAAAAAAATTGACAAATTTTCTGAAGAGTATTTAACGTAGTATTTGAAAATGGCTCCTGAGTATATCCCAACGACCTGTGTTTCTGCACTCAATAACCTTCAACGAGAAAATCCTTACCACTGGGACTTGAATATTTACAGAGGATGTGAACATGGCTGCAACTATTGCTATGCGCTCTATTCACACGATTATCTAAATGATGGCCAGTTTTTTTCAAATGTCTATGTCAAAACAAATATTGTTGAGCAACTAGAAAAAAAACTTCGCATGAAATCCTGGAAGCGCGAAGTGATCAATTTGGGCAGCGTATGCGACAGTTATCAGCCGGCAGAAGCGACATTTAAAATGATGCCTGAAATCCTTAAACTGCTTATCAAATACAAAACACCTGCCATTATATCCACCAAGTCCGATTTAGTTTTAAGGGATTTTGATCTGATAGACCAACTTTCCAGAATTACATACATCAATATTGCAGCCACCATCACTACGATGGACGAAAATGTACGGCGAAAAATCGAGCCGAATGCAAGCCCTTCGTACAAACGCTTTGAAATGTTGCAGGCTTTTCGCAAAACAAATGCATCCGTTGGTGTACACATGATGCCACTGCTTCCATACCTCACCGATACCGAAGACAATCTGGAGGCCCTTTTTGCACAAACAAAAGCCTCTGACATTCTTTACGCATTACCGGGTACGCTCAATTTAAGAGGTAAAACAAAACCCTACTATCTACAGTTTCTCAAAAAGGAATATCCTGAAATTTATGATACAACGGCTCTTTTGTATCGGACAGGCAGCTTGGACAAAGAATATAAGTATACTATTCATAAACGAATCAATAAATGTATTTCTAAATAGAATATATCAACCGATTATATGACATTGATTAAAGAAAGACTTTATACTGAAAAAGATCTTTTCAGTGATTTTTCAGACTGAATTTGAACCAATTAAATAGATTTAATCCGATAAAAAATAGTGCCATGAAACAAACGATCCTGACTTTATTGTTCTTTATTTCCTGTTATTTCGTCGCATTCCCGCAATACAATAAAGGCATTCAAGTAGTGCAAGTTTTGAAAACAGACACTACTTCCATTGGGCAAAAAATCATTTTCCCATCCTCTGAAAACGATGAAGTCACTATTTCAAAAGTGACGATTCCTTCCGGAGATTCAACAGGTTGGCACAAGCATGATTGTCCAGTTTATGCGTATGTCCTAAAAGGAACTTTACGTGTGAAACTGGAAGACGGCACGATCAAAGAATATACAGAAAACAATTGTTTTGCTGAAGTTGTAAAGACCTTACACAATGGTTTTAATTCAAGTAAAAGCGAGGTGGTGCTGATTGCTTTTTATTTGGGAGAGAAGGGTAAAGCACTTTCAGTCAAAAAATAAGTATGACCAATAAAATACTTTATCTTGTTTTATTCTTCTTCCTTTGTATATCTACAGACCATGTAGATGCTACTATTTTTGAAAAAGAATATTCCAGTGGATTGACCTTTAAATCGCATGAGGTGCCAAGAGATGAGAGGACTTCTTTAAATTTAATTCCGGGAAAACCAATTCATTTGAAGGGTGGATTTACATTGGAATTTGATTTAAAACTTCAGGAGACTTCTTTTGGACATGTTTTTCGTCTAATTTTTAATGACTCAACAAGTCTGGATATGTTCGTTTTTTCCAATTACGGAAAAATCAGCTTTGTCCTATATAATAAGCCAAAGCCCAATAAAGTTTCTGATATGGACATTAAAAAATGTTCTTTATACGAGGGTTGGGCTAAAGTTTCTATCAAGGTTAGCAAGCAATCTATTGAATGTTCTATCAACAAACAATCAACTATTTTTAATAGGTCATTGACAGATTTAGATATTTATAAACTTTTTTTTGGTGCTAATAAATACAAGTCTTTTTTTACCTCTGATGTTCCATTAATGACTGTACGGAATATTCTTCTGAAAGACAAACATGAAAACATAGTCAGAAACTGGAGACTGGCTAAACATGGTAATCGTGTTGTATATGATCTTATTGGTGGTTATCCTGCCCTTGTTGAAAATGGTGTATGGGAAATGGATAAACACATACAATGGCAAAAAGAACTTGAACTGACGCTCAACCAATCTTTTCCACAAATAGCCACTGATACCCTTTTAAACAGAGTTTTTGTTGCAACTGCTGACAGTCTTTACATATTCAATATGACTAAAAACACCATCCAAAAGATCAGAGTTGCAGGTGGTGAACCCTTTTTGGAATCTTCCAGTTATTTGATATTTAACCAATTATCAAATCAGTTAATTTCATACAACAACAACCAATCGGATTTTATTACATTCGATTTTGAGACCAATAGATGGTCGGCCTATCCAAAAAACAAAGATTTATCGATACAGCATCACAATCGGTTCATCGATAATCAAGATAATAAACTTGTTTTATTTGGTGGATATGGCAAGTTTAAATACAATTCCATATTAGCTACACACAACTTAAATGGAGGAACCTGGAGTTTCAGTGATTTTTCCAAAAAGATTCCTCCGCGATATTTGGCCTCTTTGGGCAACATGGGAAATGGGAAATTTTTAATTTTTGGTGGTTTTGGCAGTGAATCGGGTTTTCAGGAGCAAGGACCACACAATTATTACGACTTGTTTCAGCTGGATATTAACCAAAAAACCTGTCACAAAATAGGTGAGCTAAGGACACCTCAAGATCACTACAATTTTGGGAATTCTATGGTCATACATTCCAATAAGTTTTACACGCTTGCATACCGTAATGATTTGCAAAAATCGACTATCAGACTTATTGAAGTTGACACAAAAACTCTTGATTATCATATTTTTGAAGATTCCATACCTTATTGTTTTCTAGACAGAGACTCGTATTGTGATTTGTATCTGTCAAACAATAAAACCTTGTATGCAATTGTATTGCAAAGAAATGTTAGAACGATACCATTTACAATCCGTATTTATTCGTTGGCTTTTGCTCCGTTAATGAGGGCTGATGTACTTCAACAGGACCCAGGAATACACAAGGTAAGATCATTCCTGATTGTTGGAATCTGCTTAATTATTTTACTTCTTGTTGTATTCATTCATATAAAAAGGAAGAAGAGGTTAAAAGAAACCAATCGAATTCCAATACAATTCAATGTAGTTTCATTACCGGAAAAAAACCCTTCAAGCATTTATATCTTGGGTGATTTTAGAATTTTAAATAAAAGTGGTTTTGATATTACAACGTCTTTTACTCTTATTACTAAGCAGTTACTGGCTGCATGTCTTTTGGAGTATTATACTTTTGGAAATGGATTGACATCCAGACGTCTGGAAGAAATGTTTTGGTTTGATATGGATAAGGCTAATGCAAC
>Ga0123337_10000168_pt1 | contig 129003 bp, 85 predicted proteins | sample frozenSSSSmetaG_FD_89792 | JGI IMG/M metagenome (GOLD analysis project Ga0123337, IMG submission 89792) | Glacier valley bacterial and archeal communities from Borup Fiord, Nunavut, Canada, to study Microbial Dark Matter (Phase II) -... | ecosystem: Environmental > Aquatic > Freshwater > Ice >...
CTTCGATCAACTCGGCAGTTTTCAAGGCTTCCAAGCCGATGCCACGCGCTACTTGCACGCGATGCTGACACCAGGAGCCAATCATTTCATGGAGCGCCCTGCGGCTGAAAAAGACCCCTCCCATAAGCAGCTCATCCCATATGCCATCTTTCATCACGCAGGCCGCTATCTGAGCTACACCCGCGGCGGCAGCTCGGGAGAAAAGCGCCTCGTGGCCAAGCGCTCCATCGGCATCGGCGGACATATCAATCCGGTGGATGCAGCGCAGGATGGTCTTGGCGAAACGATGTACTACAACGGCGTCGAACGTGAGATGGCCGAGGAGCTGGTGATCGGCGGCACGCACACGCAGAAAGTCATCGGCCTGATCAATGACGACGCGACGGAAGTCGGCAGCGTACACCTCGGAGTGGTGCATTTCTTTGACCTCAGCAGCGACGATGTGCAGTCCAATGAAGAGGCCATCCAGGACCTGCGCTTTCATACTCTGGCAGAGCTGCATGACATGCGCGACCAGCTTGAAACGTGGTCGCAAATTTGTGTGGACCACCTCTGGAGCGTTCAAAAATAATTGATATTTATGCGTCCATAAGAAATGCTTGTCTCTTGAGTCAACGAGTGTTTCTCTTACTTTAATGGAAGAATCATCACTCAGCGCCGCAGCGACCCCCATCGCTTCGCTGAACCAGCCCGCTCCAAACAGCAGCTCTGCGGAGGATCGCATCCTGGTGGACAAAGCTCAGGCGGGTGACACGCGTGCCTTTGATGACCTCGTGCGGAAATACACGCCCAAGCTCTATGGTTTGGTTTATAACATGACCTCGAACCGCGAGGACACCGCCGACTTGCTGCAGGATGTGTTTGCCAAAGCCTACCGCTCCATCAAGCGCTTCATGGGTAAGTCTTCATTTTACACGTGGATCTATTCCATCGCGGTGAACATGACTTTGAACTTTCTTAAGAAGCGCGGAAGGCATCATAAAGTCAGTCTTGACGATGTAGATACGGGCATCGAGAACGATCCCGAATTCATTCGCGTCACCACGGCAAATTCGGGCACGCTGCGCGAGGTAAACATCCATGAACTGCAAAAAAGGTTGAACGCAGCCATGATGAAGCTGTCCGAAGACCATCGTACGGTGGTGACTTTGTACGATGTCCAAGGTCTCCAGCATGCCGAAATCAGCAAGATACTTGGAGTCTCGGAAGGGACCGTCAGATCACGATTGTTTTACGCACATCGCCTGCTCCAGACATATCTTGAAGACTTCGTGAAATAAATACGCTACCAGCACCATTGAAGAAACAACAATCCACAGCACGCCATGAGTGAGTTCGAAGACATCCAGCGGTTGATTCGATTGAAGCGGTTCGAACAACCTGAGGAAGGGTTCACCGAAAAGTTTCTCCAGCAGTTTCATCAGAGACAGCGGGCTGAAATGCTGCAGCAGTCGTCCTTGGAATTGTTCTGGGAACGTGTCTCCACCTGGTGGAACAATCTTCTGGTGCCCAAATGGGGCATGGTGGCCGCAGCCGTCTCCGTTTGCGCCATGAGTCTCTGGCTGCTTTCGCATCCTTCTGAAAAGCCCGGTTTGGAAGTCACCGCAGCCCCTGTCGTTCCAGAGAAGCCCTTCATTCCCAAACTGGACCTGAGCGACCTTCCTCTGGCACGCATGGCTGAGCATGACGACGCCACCATGGCCGACATGCTGCTCCGCAGACATCTTGAGGTGCGCCCCGCTCTCGAAGGCAATGTATTGCCTGCGAATGGCTGGGAGCAGCCCTCACTGCGCAACGCCAAGCCTGCCATCCAGTCGGGTCTTGAGGGTATGTTGGGCAAATAAGCCCGCTCCCGCACATGCAGGACCCAGGCGGCCAATGGCCCCCTGACAGGTGAAAACTTCCCTTTGCCAGCAGGGCTACCCCGGCGTAAAACTCGCGCTGCTCATGGGAAACCGCCCTGACATTCGCCTAACCACCCGAATTAGTTTCGGACTCATCCGCGCCTGACGCCGCCGGAGGAGTCCGTTGTCATGCATGCCTGCGCTTAAAGCGCCTCCGGCATTCGGCGTCCCGGACCTCATGGCGACCGCCATCCCGGCCTGTTTTCTCATTGCACCCCATTCCCCCTCTTCATTTCCCCTCCCCACATGTCTCCTGTTACCATCTATGACACCACCTTGCGTGACGGCACGCAGGGCACCGGCATCTCCTTCAGCACCCTCGATAAAATCCGCGTCGCGGAAAAGCTCGACGATTTTGGCGTGCACTACATCGAAGGCGGCTGGCCCGGCTCCAACCCCAAAGACGCCGCCTTTTTCGAAGAGGCTTCCAAGCGCCACTGGAAGACCGCGAAGATCACTGCCTTCGGCATGACCCGCCGTGGCAAAATGAAGGTCGAGGACGATCCACAGGTCAAAATGCTGCTCGATGCCAAAACACCTGCCGTGACAATCGTCGGCAAGACTTGGGCGCTGCACGTCACCGAAGTCTTCCAGGTCAGCCTGGAGGAAAACCTTGCCATGATCTCCGACACGGTGGCCTACTTGAAAAAGCATGGCCGCGAAGTGCTCTACGATGCGGAGCATTTCTTCGACAGCTTCAAAGAAGATCCGGAATACTCGCTTAAAACCATCAAGGCCGCCCAGGATGCCGGCGCAGATCTCATCGTGCTCTGTGAAACCAATGGCGGCGCACTGCCAGAGTTCGTCGAAGACACGACGCGAAAAGTCATCGCCCATCTGGGGCGCCCCGTGGGCATCCACACGCACAACGACGGTGGTGTCGGCGTGGCCAACGCCCTTGCAGCCGTGCGTGCAGGTGCATGCCAGGTGCAGGGCACGATCAATGGCTACGGTGAGCGCGTGGGGAACTGCAACCTCACCACCATCATGCCCAATCTACAGATCAAGATGGGCATCCCGCTCGGTCTCGACCTCACCCGCCTTCGCGAGCTCGCCAACTTCGTGGATGAACTCGCCAACGTGCCGCATGACATTCGCGCTCCCTATGTGGGAGTGGCCGCATTCACGCACAAAGGTGGCCTGCATGTGCATGCCGTGCAAAAGCTGGCCCGCACCTACGAACACGTGGACCCCACGCTCGTCGGCAACCAGCGCGTCATCACCATCTCAGATATGTCCGGCCAGTCCAACGTGCTGGTGAAGGCCGAAGGCATGGGCTTCAAATTCGCCAAGGGCGATGCCCGCGTGCAGACCATTCTCACCGAGGTGAAGCGCCTCGAAAGCGAAGGCTACGAATTCGAAGCTGCCGAAGCCTCCTTCGAGATGCTCATCCGCAAGCAGCTCGGCCAGCATCAGCCAGTGTTTAACCTTATCGAGTATCACTCCACACACCGTCATCATGGCGGCGAGCATGGTTTTGAAACCTGTGAAGCCACCATCAAACTCGAAGTCGGTGAGAGCCGTGTTTACACCGTGGATGAAGGCGACGGCCCGGTGAATGCTCTGGACAACGCACTGCGCAAAGCCCTCCTGCCCTTCTTCCCGGCGCTCAAGGACATGCGCCTGGCAGACTACAAGGTTCGCATCATCGACGGCGGCACCGGCACTGCGGCCAAGACCCGTGTGCTCATCACCAGCACCGATGGCAACGCCACCTGGGGCACCGTCGGAGTGAGCTGCAACATCATCGACGCAAGCTGGAAAGCGCTCGTCGATGGCATCGAATACTTCCTGCTCAAGCGCGCCTAAACCGCCTTCATGCCCGCTGCCTCCAGAACCGCCAGCAGATCTGGCGGCAGCGGTGCTTTGACGGTGAGCTGCTGACCCGATGCGGGATGCTTCAGGCTCAGCTCACACGCATGCAGGAAGAGCCGCTTGGCCAGAATGGTTTTGCGCAGTTTGCGGTTCAGATCAAACGAGCCGTATACATCATCCCCAACCAGCGGAAGCTGCCTTGAAGCCGCCTGCACGCGAATCTGATGCGTCTTGCCGGTGATCAGCTCAACTTCGAGCAGGACCACGCGATTGAATGCATTCGCCTCAAGCACCCGGTATTTTGCCTCCGCATTCGGACGCGCTCCATGCCTCACCGTCGTGCGCACCTGGTGTTTGGCGTGGGCTGTGATGAGATGATCCAGCCACACGCCCTCAGGCTTGGCAGCACTGCCGCTGCATAGGGCGAGGTATTTTTTTCGCACCAGCTCCGCTTCAAAAGCCGCACGGCATGCGGCGGCCGTTTTTTCGTCCTTAGCCCCCAGCAAAACACCCGAGGTGTCCTGATCGAGACGATGCAGCAGCCACACCATTCCAGCCGCCGTTTTGAAACAGCGCCGGTCATGATCATAGCTGCCCTCAAACGCCGCCATCTGCGGTTTGCCCGACTTCGGGTTCGGGTGCGAAAGCACGCCATGTGGTTTGTTCACCACAATGAGGAAACGATCCTCATGAAGTATGTCGCAGCGGGTCATGGCAGAGGCGGGAGTCATTGGGGCTGATACTTCTGCACCAAATACTCTTCCAGCGCATCGTACCAGTTGCGAATCTCACCGCCCAGCAGGCTTTGCAATTTCGCATTGCTCATCACGGTCATCAGCGGTCGTGGTGCCTTGAGCTGCGTCAGGCTGGCAAGCTCGATGGGCTTCACGGTTGTGGTTTTGACCGGCACCTCCAGCCGGGCGGCAATCGTGAGCGCGGCCTCAGCCCAGGAATGCCATGAAGCGACGCCGCTGTTGCACAGATGCAGCACGCCGCTGGTTGTCGGATGCCGGACTATCAATTGTTCGATCCAGCCGCAGATGTCTGTGTTGCTCGTCGGCACTGAAATTTTATCTGCCACGGCACTCAGGTCGTCAGCCTGCAGCGCACGCTGGATGATGCTGTCAGGATGGCTTGGCTTGACGGGACCAAACAACCACGAAACGCGTGCCACGAGGGCGCCGGGAGATGCCTTCAGCACCGTCTGCTCTCCGGCAAGCTTGGTGCGACCGTAAATGTTTACCGGGACCGTCTCGTCTGCTTCGATCCACAGATCACGCTCCTTCCCGCTGAACACGTAATCAGTGCTGAAATGGAACATGCGTGCTCCACGTGCCTCACAGCATTCAGCCAGAATCTGCGGTGCCACCGCATTGGCCAGGAATGCGCGCTCCGGCTCCACCTCACAAACATCCGGGCTGGTCATGCCTGCGGCATTGAGCAGCACCTCAAACTTCTGTGATGCCAGCGCCGCAGCGATGGTCTCAGGCCGCTCAAAATCCAGCTCAGCACGCCCCCATGATGTAGTTTCAAAACTGGCAGCAAAGTGGCGGTGCAAGGCGCGGCCCAAGCCGCCGGTGGCGCCGAGAATGAGGATACGGGGGGCTGGCATGCCCCATGCTTGCCAAGCCTCCCGTGCTTGCAAAGCCAAAAGGTATGTCCAAGGTGCGTGCAGGACTGATTAAGGATGAATGAGTGAAGCACAGCCCAAAATTGTAATTATCGGCGCCGGCCTGGCGGGGCTGGCTTGTGCCCGTGTACTGGCGGCGGCAGGTCGCCCCTTCACCCTTTTGGAGGCCTCAAATGCCGTTGGCGGCCGGGTGCGCACGGATGTGGTCGATGGCTTCCAGCTCGACCGCGGCTTCCAGATCTTCCTGCCGGCCTATCCTGAGGCCAAGCGAGTGCTGGATTATGATGCTCTCGACCTGCGACCGATCTACCGTGGTGCGGATGTATTCGTCAAAAATCGTTTCCACCGCCTGGCGGACCCGCTGGCCCATCCACTGGCAGCACTGAAAAACTTCAACGATTCCATCGTAAGCCTGCGCGACAAATGGACCACGCTGCTGCTGCGCAAGGAAGTGTTCGGCCTGCGCGAACCTCCTGGCGAGCTCCCTGAAATGGAAACGGAGGACTACCTGCGCGACTTTGGCTTCTCTGAAAACATGATCGACCGTTTCTTCCGCCCATTTTTTGGCGGGGTCTTTCTGGAAAAGGATCTGCGCACCAGTGCGCGCATGATGCTGTTTTTATTTGCCATGTTTGACCGGGCGGGCAGCGCGGTGCCAGCACGTGGTATGCAGGCGATCCCGGATCAGATCGCCTTGGCACTGCCCCCGGGAAGCCTGCGGCTGAATTCTCCAGTGGCCGCCGTGCGCGCCGGTGAGGTCACCCTGGACACCGGCGAAGTGCTGCACGCAGACCATGTCATCGTGGCGGTCAGCGAAGAGGTGGCACATCGGCTCTTACCTTCTGCCGAAAACACCACTCTCCTTCCCAGCCGTTCCACCACCTGCATGTATTTTGCCACGGATGATCTGCCGCCGGGCGATGCCATCCTGCATTTGGATGGCGATGGCCGCGGTCCGGTCAACAGCATCCTCGCGCTCTCACGCGTCTCACCGCACTATGCGCCACAGGGACAGCATCTTATCTCAGCATCCATCATTGGAGCTCCATCCAGTACAGAACTGGAACAGGTCGTGCGTGAGCAAATGCGCAGCTGGTTCGGAGAGTCCGTCGTCTCCAAATGGCGGCACCTGCGCACCTATCAGATTCGCCATGCGCAACCGGAGAGCAGACAGCTGCGCCTCGGTGACAGCCCGCTTGCCAGTGTGATCCAGCCCGGTCTCTACCGCTGCGGCGACTGGTGTGAGCAGGTCTCGATCAACGGCGCACTTCTCAGCGGCCGTCGATGCGGAACGGCGGTAATGAAAGCGTTGGGAGAACCGAGCCTGGATTAGGCGTGGCAGGAGCTGACTCCGTGGGCAGCGTAAACGGGTTGATCGTGGCAGCGGTGTTGTTGAGCCGCACCTCCACCTTCGTCACGCCAAACTTGTCCGGTTTCTTCTCGGCAATCGCACGCAACTCCTGCGCAACGCCCTCGATATCCGCCCGGTTCTTGAGATCTCGAATGGTCACGGTGGTATAGCCCGGACCTGCCTGCACATCGATCTTGCTCGCGGGCACCCCCATGTCCACGTGAATGAGTTTTTCCCAGGCACTGGCATGCTGAAGGTCAGACAGCATGATGAGCCCGACTTTGTGATAACGCGCCTCCTCTTCTGAGTTCGATTCAGGTGTGGTGGCGGCCTGCTTGTGCTGGCAGGCGACGAGACAGGTGAAGACGGCGAGGAGGAAAAATCGGGGGATCACAGTTTGATAAAAGCCTTCTGTTTATACAGCCACCAGCAGATCAGCCAAAGCACAAAAAGCACTCCGCAACGCTCGATGACCGGTGTCCAATACGCCGGGAAAGCTGTCTCCGGCAGGTGCTTGTGCAGATTCTCGTTGATCCACCCAGCACTGAGGCTGTGCAGCAGATAAATCACGATGCTGTTCATGCCCACGACCACCAGCGGGAAAACCAGCCGTCTCATGCCTAGGATCTCCACCAGCCAGTAAAAAATCGAAAGCAGGATGAGCACCCAGCCGCCGCTCAGCACCGCCCAGGAGGGCGTCCAGATGCGCTTCACCACCGGCAGCAGCGTGTATTGATCGAACTGTGCACCCACCACAGGCAGGATCTTGAGATCAAGCGCCGTGCCTGCCACCACCAGCAGGATGCCAGTGACCAGCAGTGTGACGCACCTGGCCTTGTCCGTTTTCCGGCTGTGCATCAGGAAGCTACCCGTGAGCGCACCACCGAGCATCGTGGCGAGCGCAGGGACGAAGTTGAGCGTTTGATAGCCCCCATTTGTATTTTGGTATGGCTGCGCCTGCGGCAGGAGATTGAGCCACCAGCGGTCAAAGGCCGCAGCGGCATTGGTGTGAATGTTCCAATGCCCGGCAAAACCTGGCAGGATCCCATGCGCCGAGTCCTTCATGCCCGCGATGGCGGCCAGTTCCTGCGGCGTCGGCAGTGGATGGTTGATGAAGAACCATGCATAACCCGCCAGAATTAAAATGATCCCGGACAAGATGTACTCCCACCCCATGCGTGACAGGAGAAAGAGCACGAAATAGCCGAGCCCAATCTGCGCCAGCACGTTGGTAAACAGAAACACCGTGTGCTTGTCTCCAGAACGCGTGGCCAGCATCACCCCCAGCGCCACCAGCAGGATGGAGCGTGAGAGAGCATGCCAGGCCATGCCAAAAAACGACTGCCCGTGCTCACGCCTCTTCGCATACGAAAACGGCACCGCCATGCCCACCATGAACATGAAACTAGGCTGGATCAGATCCCACAAGGAGCAGCCTTGCCAGTCCTGATGCGCGAATTGCGGTTTGATGAATTCCCAGACGGAGCCTGGATGCGCCGCCGCCATCTGCGCTATGCCAAAGCCCGAGGAGGCCATCAGCAGCATGATGAACCCCCGAAATGCATCGAGGGACAGAAGACGTTGGTTGGAGGTGGTCGGGTTCATGGAGAAACCACAAACGCCACTCGTGCAGGCCTGCTATCGAAAGCCGTGAAGGTTATGGTCAGGCAGCCTTGAGAACCTCGTGCGTATGGATGGCAGGATTGACAATGTCACGCACAAACTGCGCCGGCTCCGCACCTTCTCCAAAGACATAAATGCGGGTCCGCAGGGTGAGCTTTTTGATCTCAAAACCCGGATTCTGGGTGCTGCGGTAATAATTGAGGATCATTTCTTTTTCCAGATCCAGCGCCGCACCTTTCATTCCGTATTCCAGCACAAAGGCGGCTTTTTCAAACGCAGGCTGGCCGCCGATGCGGGCCTCCTGGCTGATGGAATCGATCAAAACCTTGTCAACAAAAGCCTTCAGCGCCGCCTCATCCCCTTCGAATTCGATCTTGTACACACGTCCTTCGCGATATTTCAGCGGCAGCGGGTGGGGAGCGTACAGCAGCTTGTGGCAGTCGCTTTCAGTGTCGAATTTACCGAGGATTTCAAAAATTTGGGTCACGAGGGTGGCGGGGATGGTTGCCAGCCTTCCTAGCAAGAACGCCCGCCCGCGCAAGCTCGCAGCGACCTGCCGTGAATCCCTCTTGCCACCCCTGCCCCGGCCTGCTAGAACTGCACTGTTATGCCACGTATTCAATTCACCACTCCTGACGGTGCCTCTGGCGCCCTCGAACTCGACGCCGAACGCATGTCCGTGGGGCGTGCTGATGACAACCAGCTCATCATCGCTGACGATTCTGTGTCCAGTCACCATGGTGAGTTCGCCTTCGACGGCAGCAGCTGGACGTTCACCGACCTCGGTTCCACCAACGGCACCAAAATCGGCGGATCCCGTGTCGATAACGTCAATCTCACCTCTGGCGCTGCGTTTCAGCTCGGCAACGTGAACTGCGTTTTCCTTGGCGATGGCGAAGAAGAAGCCTATTCCGCCCAGACCACCACGATGTCCACTCCATCCAGTGGCTATGGCATTCTCCCTTACAATGGCCGTCTGCGCACGGGCTTTGGCCCGAAGGTGAAGCAAAAAAATCCTGGCGGGGCTTTGCTCACACTGCTCGGGGTAGCAGGCATTCTGGCCTGCGGTGCCGCCATTTATTTTGCCAATCAAATGGGAGTCTGAGACCGTCAATAGCACGCGCTCGCGAACCTGGCTCCCGTACGGAGCACTCCAGCGGTCCTTCCGACTGCCATGGTACGGTCTGCGCGTCATTAAAACAACCCTTTGCGGCATCCCCATGCCGCCATCCCAAGAAAAGAATCCATGTCTAATACAATCATTGTCGGTGCCCAGTGGGGCGACGAAGGAAAAGGTAAAATTGTTGATTACCTCACTGAGAACACAGACGTCGTCGTCCGTGCCGCCGGTGGCAACAACGCCGGCCACACCGTCATCAGCAACGGCACCAAGTACATTCTGCACCTGATCCCTTCAGGCATTCTCTGGAAAGATAAGATTTGCGTCATCGGCAACGGCGTCGTCATGGACCCCACCGGTCTGCTCGCAGAAATGGCCAAACTTCGCGGCCAGGGTGTCACCATCACCCCGGAAAATCTCCTCATCAGCGAAACCGCCCACCTCGTCATGCCCTACCATCGCGGCCTGGACAAGGTGCGCGAAGCCAAGCGGGGCGACAAAAAAATCGGCACCACGGGTCGCGGCATTGGCCCGGCCTACGCCGACAAAGTCGAGCGCGACGGCCTGCGCACCATCTTGATGACGCAGCCGGAAATCTTCGAAGAGGAACTCCGCGACCGCCTCGCCCGTCACAATGCCACCTTCGCGGATCTCGGCGTCGAACTCGTCCCCGTGGAAGAAACCGTCAAGGAGATGCTCGAAGCCGCCAAAACGCTGGCACCTCACATCACCAACACCACGGTGTATCTGCACGAGGCGATCAAGGCCGGCAAAAGCCTGCTCTTTGAAGGCGCTCAGGGCACCTACCTCGACATCGACCACGGCACCTACCCCTTCGTCACCTCGTCCAACACCACCTCTGGCGGTGCCTGCACCGGTTCCGGTGTCCCTCCGCGCATGATCGACAAGGTCGTGGCCGTGGGCAAAGCCTACACCACCCGCGTCGGCAGCGGCCCCTTCGTCACCGAAAACGACGCCATCGGCGACATGCTGCACAACATGGGCCGTGAATTCGGCGCCACCACCGGTCGCGCCCGCCGCTGCGGCTGGCTGGACTCCGTCCTCGTGCGCTACGCCGTGATGCTCAATGGTGCCGATGAACTCGCCATCACCAACCTCGATGGCTTGGACGGTCTCGACACCATCCAGATCTGCACCGCCTACACCCTGCGCGGCAAGACCATCCACTACCCGCCGAGCACCGCCGCCGACCTGGCCGCCTGCGTCCCTGTTTACGAAACCCACCAGGGCTGGAAGCAGGACCTCAGCGGCATCAGGAAGTTCGCCGACCTCCCCGAACTGGCCAAAGCCTACCTCAAACGCCTCGAAGAACTGACCGGAGCCCGCGTCAGCCTCGTCGGCATCGGTCCGGACCGGGAGCAGACTCTCGTCGCTTGAGGTCACATTCCAGTTGACGCCCGGCCTCATTCCCCTATTTTCACCCCCCTTTTCCCAAACCACCTAGACCCGTTTATGACCGAAATTCAGATCCGTAAAGGCGAGCCCGTTGACCGCGCTCTCAAACGTCTCAAGACCCGCCTCGAAATGGACGGCATCCTCGAAGAAGTCCGCCGCCTGCGTGCGCACGAGACTCCCAAAGAACGCACCAAGCGCAAAGCCCGTGCTTCTGCCAAGCGTGGCAAGATCCGTTATCGCTTCACCCTGCCAAAGGCCCCCGGCGCTCCCGAGGCTCCTGTCTCCGCCGCTTAATTCGGCTCAGGGAAAAGACCAATTTAAAGGGTGGGTTCATCCCCTCCCTTTTTTTGTGCCCGCGTCGCTCCCCTCCTAGCGCCCCAACCCTGCGAGATAGGCGATCAAATCCCGCAGTTGCTCCCGCGTCATGTTCATGATCAGGCCCTCAGGCATGAGCGAGCCAGCCTCCTGCTTTTCCTGAATCTGCGCAGGTACAAAACGGCTCACCTGCCCGCTCAAAAGATCGCGCAGCTGCAGTTCGCCTCCTGCTTCGCTCACTTTGTAACCTTGCAGGTGGCGTCCGTCCTTCAGGGTCAGCGTCGTGGCCACATAGCCTTCTTTGATCTGCCGGTTCGGCCAAATCACGGCTTCAATGAGCAGCTCCACGGGAACGCCACGCCCCACGGCATCCAGCTCCGGTCCCACTATGCCGCCCTGCCCGCCGACCTTGTGACACGCGGTGCAGCCGGACAGTGGCGCATTGAAGACTGCCTTCCCTTTCACTGCACTGCCGCTGCTTGCCACTTCTGCCGCCAAGGCAGCCACCCAGGCTGCGTCATAGGCAGGCACAGTGTTCTTCACGCCCAGAATCTTGCCAAAGGCCGTCGTCAACACCGCATCGCCTCGGCCCGCTGCAGTCAGCGTCGTCATCGCCAGCTTTGCAACTTCGGTTGAACAGGGTTGGGCATCCACCGCCTGCGCCAGCGCCGCCACCGCAGCCTCACGTGCCAGCAGCGGCGTGAACCAGGCCCGCATCGTGTCCGCATCCGCGATGCTCACAAGCGCTGCGGCTGCAATCTTGCCCGCCAATGCCGGCTGCTTTTCCGCCACCGCCGTGAGCGCCGCCACACGCACAGGCCATGGCTGCTTCGCATCACCCACCCACGGCGCAAACGTCCCCACCGGCTCACCCATTCGCGAGAGGGCCGTCAAGGCTGCGGCGCGTGTGCGTTCATCTGCTTTCAGCAGCGCGCGAATGCCTCCCTCCGCGCTCTTTAACCGCCACGTCCCCGCTAGTACACATGCTGCGGCTTTTTGCGCCTCAGTGCCACTCTGTAAAATCTCTTTCACCAGCACTTCCGCCCCTTCGGGTGCCTTACCACTCCGCTGCGCCGCAGACAAATCTTCCAACACTGCCTGATCTTTCATGCCCAGATTCAGAGCGAGCAGCATGTCATTCGGCTCCCCTTGGCGCACCAAGGCCGCCACCAGCCCGCGCCGCGTCTCGGCCGACATCGACTCCCCCTTGACCGCCAGCATCGTGCGAACCACGCCTAGCAGTTCCGCGCTATCTTCCTTTTCCACCAAGAACGCCAGATGCTTCGGCGGCAGTGAATTCAAAATCTCAAACGGCGGTTTCTTCCATTGCGGCGTCGTCGCATGCACCGCCAGCCACAACGCCCGCTCGATGAAACTGTCCATCGGCTTGTCGAGCACCTTCAACGCCACCTTGATCGCCTCAGGCGACTGCACTTTCGCAGCAGCAACGACGGCTTCGAGGCGGACGAGGGGGGATGCGTCCTGCGTCGCTTTCTCAATTTCCCGCAAGTCACTGAGCCCATGGACATACCAAGCGTGTCCATTTTCGTCCGTCCATTTGCTCTCCTGCTGGCCTTGCGGATGCATTCTACTCGCTTGGTAATCTAACCACCTGCTGGGTTGACCCTGCGCTGAAACACCCAAACGAGGCATGTTTGTTTGTCCCTTTGCCACCACGCGCCAGATCCTGCCATGCTTTGCATCGCGGTGCGGATGGCGGAAGCTTGCTTGATAGTGGCCGATGATCGGGTCATACCAGTCGGCGATGTAGAGCGCGCCTTCCGGGCCGAAGCGGATGTCTATGGGGCGGAAGGCCACGTTGTCGCTGGTGATGAGCGGGGGCTGCTCAATGGCCTGCATGCCACTGGGGAATTCCTTGTCCGGAATGAGCTTGTAACGATACACGGCGTTTTCAAAGAAGCCGCCGCTGATGATTTCCTCCTGCATCGACTCCGGCCAGTGCGAATTGCCCACGATGTCGATGCCGCAGAACTTCCGCAGGCCGTCCGTCTTGATGATCTGGCCGCTGTAGGGCAATTGGAAGCGCTCCAGCAGGAAATGCGGGATGCCGTGCCTGTTGGAGACCTGCGAATCCTCCTCCAGCGAGGTGTTGACCTCCATCGGCCGGGCCCAGAACATGCCCGCAGCGCCCGCCACCATGATCGGCTGGCCCCCTTTGGTGAAGGCGGTTCCCCAGGCGTTCAGTGGCATGCCGGTGGGATAGGGATTCAGCCGTCCGCTCTTCGGGTAGTAGTGCCAGAAGCCTGCGCCGTAGAGTGTCTTGGTGCCGAGTGCCGTCGTCACGCGCGAGTAGCAGTGCAGCCCCTGGTGCATCACCAGAGCACCATCGGGTGCCCAGATGAAGCTGTTCAGGCACTGATGGGTGTCGCCGGTGCCAAAGCCACGCAGCACCACTTCGCGGCGGTCCACGTGATCATCGCCGTCATCATCGTGCATCAACCACAGCTTCTCGCCTTCGCCAACATAGACGGAGTGTCCATTGGGGGATTTCACACCGGCCTCTCGCGGGGCGAGTTCCATGCCCATGGGCTGGCTCAAACCGCCTGTAAAGACGGTGCTCTTGTCGGCGCGTCCATCGTGATCCGTGTCTTCAAGGATGATGATCTTGTCGTCTGAAACCGCACCTGGCTGCGCCTGGGGGTAATCACTTGTTTGCAGCACCCATAAGCGCCCGCGTTCATCCCAGCGGATCGCGATTGGATTGGGAATGCCGTCGGCTTCGCTGGCAAAGAGGTTCACCTCGAAACCATCGAGGACTTTGAAGGACTTCAATTCCGCTTCCGGGGAATGGTCCGCAGGAGGTTCGCCGACGGAGATGCCTTTCTTTTTCGCTGGCTGTTGCGCGATGGAGAGGGGTATCAGGCAGAACCAGAATGAGCTGAAGCTCATGAGTACTTTTTTCATGGCAGCTTGCCTCCCAGGTCGTTCGCGAGTTGCGCTATTTCGCTCTCCTTTGCTTCAATCAGCGGCAGGTACTGCTCGAGTTCGCTGGGGAACCAGCGCTGGGAGGGGTCCGCATGATTGCGGCTGCTGGGTTGTGCGGTGCGGTCGCCATGCAGGAAGGCCCAGTTCGCCGGACGCCAGTAGCGATGCCACAGGGCGTTCTTCTGCTGGATGAGTGATTGCAACCGCGCATCGGGTTCTTTTAAACCGCCGCTCCAGAGCTGAGCCACGCTCATGCCAAGCTGAGTTGCGCCGGTGAGAGTCAGATTGAGGCCGTCGCGCGTTGCACCGGGTTGCAAGGGGATGTTCTGCGTTGCAAACAATGCCCCATGCGTTTTGGCCACCTCGGCAATGACTGCTGCATACTCTTTCAAAGCTGCGTTGTGCTGCGCCAGTTTACCCTCAAACGCCAGCGGCAGCACCAGAACGATGCGTGGGGTCACTTCGGAGCAAGTGGATACGAATTTCTCCAGTGCGGTTTTAAATTCGACCAGCCCGCTCTCACCCCGTTCCAGACACTCCTGGCGGCCGAATATCAGCACGGCGGCGGTGGCCTTGGATCGTTCGAGCTGCTGCTTCATGCTGCCGAAATTCATCGGACGATCCTGGCGAAAGACCGTGTCGGCCTCCCAAGTGAGATCACGCAGTTTTATGTGGCTGCCGGGAAACTGTGCCACGAGCAGCGCCTCCATGCTGCCATCTTCCACCACGGCCACGGCTTCGGTGCCACCGAGGATGGCAATGACTTCATTCGTCATGATGGCCCTGTTGGTGGCAAAGGATGGCAGGGCGGGTTTCAATGACGCAATGGGTGGCAAGGCTGCGAGTTCGAGGATTTCCGGACGGGTGAGAGCCCTGTTGTAGAGGCGAAGATTGGCGATTCCACGGCTGTGGGGTTCAAACAAGGCTTGGGCCAGTACGAGGGGACCCGGGGGTTCGCGCCATGAGTTCAGTTCAACACCATTCAACCAGATGCCTGATAGTGCCTGTTTGGAATCCCGCTTCACATTGAGCACCACATGCTGCCATCGGCCCGCCACGGGGGCACCTGTGGGCACTGAATGCGCAAGTCCGTGTCCTTGAATGACAACTGCAATTCCTTCTGCACCGAGATGCCAGGTGAGCAGTGCCTTTTGCGCTTCGTTGCCGAATGTCAGGAGGGGAGTTCCGTGTTCGACATCCGGGGGTGCTTCGACGCGGAAAGCAAAGGAGACGGCGAAGTCTTCCAGCTGCGTTACGTGTGTCGAATTCGGCAAGTTTAGGGGTTTGCCGGGGTCCAAAGGCATCACACCATCCCACTTCGCCACCAAGCTTTTTTCAAGATCCAACGAGCCACCACCCACCTGCGCCATGGCACTGCCAAGGATCATGAGGTGGATGCCGAGAAGAAGCCGAAGGAACATGGAACCGAAAAAACAGGCTGGATGTCGGCCTTCTTGCAGTTCGTTCTGTTCATCGGGGTGCATTGCTGTTTATTCCTGCCATCTTTTTCACCTCATGAAACTCAAACTCGACCTCGATGATTTCCGCGTGCCAGATGGCAAACCGTTTCGCATCAAGAAGGCGAAGACGAAGGTGAAGGATCTGTACAAGGACGATGCACACTATGAGTCACTGATCGCCGAGTTCCGCACGGAGATCGACGACCTGCAGCAGAAGATGTATGCGCAGGACCGGCAGGCGCTGCTGCTGGTGTTTCAGGCGATGGACGCCGCCGGGAAGGACAGCACGATCAAGCACGTGATGAGCGGTGTGAACACGCAGGGCGTGGAAGTGCATGCCTTCAAACGCCCCACGGCAGACGAACTGGACCATGACTTCATGTGGCGCACCTCACGCGTCATGCCACCACGCGGCCGCATCGGCATCTTCAACCGCAGCTACTATGAGGAGGTGCTCGTCTGCCGGGTGCATCCTGAGATCGTGACCAAGGTTCAGCGCCTGCCCGCGCAAACGACGAAGAACGTTGACAAGCTTTTCGCCGACCGTCTCAAAGACATCCGCAACTACGAGGCCTACTGCCACCGCAACGGCATCCTGGTTCTCAAATTCTTCCTCAATGTGTCCAAGGACGAGCAGAAGAAGCGCTTCCTGGACCGCATCAACACCCCGAGCAAGAATTGGAAATTTGAAGAAGGCGACGTGGGTGAGCGTGGCCACTGGAAAGAATACATGGAGGCCTACGAAGACGCCATCCGCACCACCGCCACTGAAGACTGCCCCTGGTATGTCATCCCAGCGGATGACAAGAAGAACATGCGCCTGATCGTCAGCGCCGCGATCCTGGCCGAGATGAAAAGTATGAAGCTGAAATATCCTGAACTGCCGCCGGAGCAGAAGAAGCATTTGCAGGCGGCGAAGCAGATGCTGCTGTCCGAGTAGTGGTGGTCAGACTGGCCGAAGGAGAGGAAAAAGGTCGGACAAAGAATGTGGCCAACCTTTTTAATTTCTTTCCACCTATTCGGCTATTTCAAATCACTTCAGGGTGCGGAGCCAGGCGACGAGATCGAGGAGTTCGGCTTCGGGCATGGTTTGATCGAGTCCTTGGGGCATGAGGCTGGTGACCAAGGTGGTGTCTCCGGCGATGGTTTGGTGGGCGATGGTTTTTTCCTGGCCGGCGATGTCGATGACGAGGAGGCCTTCGGCGGTGTGGGATTTAATGACGCCCAAGGTTTGCTGACCGTCGCTGGTTTCGATAACGTGGGCTTCGTAATCGCGGGCGAGGGTGTTGCTGGGAAAGAGGATGCTTTCGAGCAGATCGCGCTCGGTGCGAATGGCGCCGATGTGGGAGAGATCGGGACCGATGGGACGACCTGCGGAGCCGATCTTGTGGCAGGCGATGCAGGTCCCCTTCCCCATCTCGAAGTTCTTTTTCCCATTCACCGCATTGCCACTGGCGATGACCTTGTCAGCCAACGGGCCGAGCTGGCGCTTCTTGGCTTCGGAGGTGGCGACGGCGGCGTTACAGGCGGGCAGGAGGATGGTTTCGAAGATGTCGGGAGGGAAATCGCTGAAGGCGGTGCGGTAGGCGCTTTCCTGCTGGCTGGCGATGACGGGATTTTTTGCGATCTCACGCGCAAGCGTGCTGCCGACTTCGAGGTCTTTTGATTTGCGAACGATGCCGAGCAACGATTTGAGCTCGACGGGACCAAGCGTGGCAAACAGCGGGGCGAGTTCGAGGAGCTGTGGCTTCGCCAGCGGCGCGCTGGCAATCATGCCTGCGGCCTGAATCTTCGCGGCCGAAGAGGAGGCTGCATCGGCGAGCACGCCTTTGACCATGGTGAAGATTTCGCCGGTGAGCTTGACGGACTTGGCGGAGTCGAGGGCTTTGAGGCGAATGGCAAGCGGACGCTTGGTGTCGTTGGCGATGGACTGGAGCGCGGCGTCGAAGTGCGGGGTCTTGAGTTTTTTTACGGCGTCGAACAGCAGAGGCGTGGGCGCTTCGGCGAGGAATTTATCGAGGGCGGGGCGCCAGGCGTCATTGATGGTACCGGTGGTTTGGGTGGCGAGGATGTTCAGTGCGACTGTGCGAACACTCGCAGACTCATGCGTGAGCATCTTGGTCACAAGCTCCTGCGTTTTCGGTTTGGTGATGATTGCCCCACAGAAGCCTTCCAGCGCTTTGAGCCGCTGCGGGATGAGCTTTGGTTCGTCCAGCCATTTGGCCAGCACCTGGCTGTGGCTTTCGTCTGCGTCGACATCCTTGGTGACCAATTGAAGAGCTACCCGCGCCAAAGCGGAATCCTCGGAGTCGAGCTGCTTTGCCGCCAGCCCCATGGTTTCATGATAATCAGCGCCATCTTGATAGGAGACGCATGACAGCATCTGCCTGAGTTCGGTGTTGCTGCCTGCAGTTTTCAGGTCACTGGGGTGCACAAAGTGATAATGTTGCGAGAGCAGAATCAAAGCGTGCTCGGTCGGCGGATCGTTTTCATGTTTGAGCAGCTTGAGCAGGATGCCGCGAGCCCCTTCCGGATTCGCGGGATATGACGATTGTGAAGCTGCTTGAGCAAGCTGCTCCAGCGCATGCCGTCTCACATGCGCATCATCAGATTTCAACGCGGTGAGCATTGCATTGGGATCCTTGGGGGAGTCCAAGTGCTGAGAAGCGAGCGGTGCGGCACTTTGCTTCGAAGGTTTGATGCGATAGACCGCGCCAAGCAGATCGGACTTGGCCATGAGGCTGGAGGGGCACCCGATGCGGAACCAGCCGCCAGTGTCGATGAGGAGGAGGGAGCCGTCGCGGGAGTCTTCCATGACATCGGTGAGGTGGATGTCGGGGTTGTGGAGTTTGAGGAATTCGTTTTCGACGGCTTTGTAGGTGCTGCCGCTGGGGGTGAGCTCCATGCGGACGAGGCGCTGGGTGTTGAAGTGGGTGACCATGAATTGCTGAGCGTTCTGGTTCTTCGCCTGAAAGTTTTTCCAGAAGCAGGAGCCGCTGACGGCGACGTGACCGAAGTTGTACATGACAGGCATGGTTTCGAGGGTGCGCGGGAGATGGGCGATGGCTTTGAGCTGGTCGCTGCGCTCATAGATGCCGCCGTAGAGCCAGTGGATGATGGTGTCTCCGCGCGGCTGGCTGTAGTAGAGGTTCTGCACGCCGATGATGTCGCCGTCACGAGTGAAATCGACTTCGACTGGATTGTCACCGCAGCCGAGGGAGTGCCAGGCGACGTCGCTGCCATCGGGTTTGCAGCTCCAGATGCCGCAGGCGAGTGATTCATCGACGAGGGTGCCGTCTTTCTGCGCGACTTTGTGACCTTTGCGGCCATGGCACCAGTAGAGGCGGCCATTTGGATGGAGGAAGGGGCCGTGGATGTCGGCGGCGTTGCCGGTGTAGTCGAAGCCGCCGACGATCATTTCGCGCTGATCGGCGACGCCGTCGTTGTCGGTGTCGGTGAGTTTCCAGATGCCGGGTGGTGAGCCGACGTAGAGGCTGCCGTTGAGCCAGCAGGCGCCTTGAGGGAAGGTCATCTTGTCGGCGAAGACGGTGCTCTTGTCGAAGGTGCCGTCGTTGTCGGTGTCTTCGAGCATGAGGACGCGGTTGGGCGGGCTGGCTTCAAGCTGGGGCTTGTTCCAGTTCACACCGACGGCATCGCCGACGAAGAGACGGCCCTCGTCATCGAGACAGCCCATGATGGGATGGGTGACGAGGGGCGAGGCGGCGGCGACTTCGAGTGTGTAGCCCTCGGGGAGATCGTGCTTTGGCAGAGGGAGCGATGCTTTGCCGGTGATGACGACGGGGCGCTTGCCACTTTCGGGGATGGTGCTGCCTTTATCCGGAGGGAGATCTGCGGCGAAAACGGGGAGGGCAAGGAGGAGGAGCAACTGGCGCATGATGGAAGTCATACGTAGCCAACCATGCGTCTCATTGCAGACAGACTGGCTGACACCCAAATTACCAGCCTACAGCCGCCGGACTTCCTGCACTTCGAGGCCGGTGAGCTTCCATTCATCTTTCACCGGGATGATGGTGACGCGTGCGTTGTAAATGTTGACGCGGGGGTGGCTGTGGCCCCAGTGGCCGACGATGCCACGGGCCATCCAGTTGCAGTCCGCGATGAAGCCTTCACCCTTGGGATTGGCCTCCACTTTGTCCACCGTGGCGGAGAATTCGGCAATGGTGACACGGGTGCCTTCACGGCCGTCCAACGTGAGCGCCTGGATGGTTTCGAGATAGAGTTTGCGCAGCAGCTCGCCATCCACACTGCGGGCCAGAACGTCATACACGTCTGACTCGGCATGATGATCAAAAGCGCGATAGACATTGCGCAGCAGCGGAGAGACGATCTTCTGCGCTTCAGCAACCTGAGTGACCGCCTGAGCGGCAGGCCCGGTATGAATGGGGAACACGAGCAGCTGGCTCATGAGCACCCCACCCAGCAGCCAGACAAAAAAGTATGGCAGACTGCCCCCCGGGAGCTTGTGATCTTTCACTTTGAGGTAGATGTAAAACACAAGGCCACCAACGAGCCAGAGGATGCCGCCCAGCGGCAGGCGAAATGGCTGAGGAAGTGGGATCTGCGGCACGGCCACCAGAGGAGCCGGACGTGGCAGGCGGCCCTGATTGCGCCAGCGGAATGTTTTGATTGTGGAGTGTATTTCCCCGGTCTCGCTCAAGGGGCCAAAGAAGACACGCACGGGCAGCTTGGTGGTGCCTTTGATCCACCCTTTCCAGGTGACATTCATTTCATCCGGACCGGGAGGTGTGGCAAACTCCCACATGAACCCGACGAGCGCCTGGTTCAGGGCCACTTCTTCCCCCTCTTTCAAGGGCAGCGTGTTTCCGGGCAAGCCCTTGATCACCGCCACCAGGGGCATCGGCACTTGCAGCGCCTGATCGCCGACGCTTAGAGCGCACCAGTCGGAAGCACGCGATGCCATTGTTTCGATTACCTGCTTTTGCTGGTCAGCCGTGAGCGTCCCAGGCAGTGCAGCCTCAGGTGCCAGCCAGCCGAGCACGGTGGCCGCATCAAAGAGCACTTCAAAGCGCGTCTGGTAGGGCTCGATGTAGAGATAAGCCTGAGCAATCGGTGCTGAGATGGTGAGCATACTGCTGGTGGGCAGTGGCGGTGGTGCGGCGGCAGGCGGGACCACCGGCGGCGAAGCCTCTGGCTGAACTGCTGGCGGAGCTTGGGGGGCGGCCAACGGGGCTTTCGTTTGGGGCAGCGCCGGGGCTACCGGCCCGAGTGAAGGCAAGGTCTGCAAGGGCTGGAGAGGGCCGATCTTGATCGTGTCCTGCGCCTGCATTCCAATGGGGGCGACACCCCCAAGTCCGAGGCTGATCGTCAGGACGACACTGCACCAGTGCGATGTCAGGGAATGTTTTGGCATGCGATGGTGTTGGAAGACGCTGAATCAAAGCACCCACGGCTTGCGCCATTCCTTGGAGAGCAGCCCGGAGGCGGCGGCATTGTCGGCGATGGTTTCCGACTTCGGATCCCACTTCAAGCCAGTGCTGCCGCTGCGCAGGGCAATGTTTGCAAGGTGCGCGATGGTGATGCTGCGGTGCGAGACTTCGATGGGTGTGGCAGTCGGTTTGCCATCAAAGATGCAGGAGAGGAAGTTGTCCGTGTGGTCCTTGCTTTCGTAGAGATGGATTTCTTCAGGGCGGGTCTTCTCGCGCAGGATTTCGGGGCTGCTGGCGGTGATCTTGCCACGATTGACGTAGATCCATTTGCCGTCATCGCCTTCAAACATCACGCCGACGTGATCGAAGGGCTTCTTGGCGTTCGGCGTGGCCAGCGCGGCATCCACTTCAGGCATGAGTTTGTGAGTCGGACTGGCCACCTGCATGACAAGGCCGTTTTCATACACGCACTCGAAGGCAAACTCGGAGGCTGTGTTGTAGAGAGCCGCCTTGTCCATGGTGCCGGAGACATTGCGCAGCGCGACGGGGCCGCTGAGCTGCGTGCCCATGCCCCACTGGGCGATGTCGATGTGATGCGCACCGAAGTCTGTGATCATGCCGCCGGAAAAATTGAAGTTGTGACGCCAGTTGAGCGGGAGGAGCGCGGGGCGGTAGTCCATGTGTTCTGCAGGGCCGAGCCACATCTCGTAATCGAAGTCGGGCGGGAGCGGTGCGGGATTGATCTGGTCCGCCATGCCATTCCAGTTTGAGTGGCCTCCAGGCAGGCCGACGCGCACGCGCTTGAGTTTGCCGATGCGGCCATTCTGCGTCATCTCGCAGGCGAGACGGAAGTATTGATCACTGCGCTGCTGGCTGCCGGTCTGCCAGGTGACGCCAGCCTTGGCGACTTCATCGCTCATGCGGCGGCCTTCGGCGATGGTGAGGGCCAGGGGCTTCTGGCCGTAGATATGTTTGCCTTTGCGCGCGGCATAGATGGCCAGGTAGGCATGCCAGTGGTCCGGAGTGGAAACCTGCACTGCATCCAGGTCTTCCTTCTCCATCATTTCGCGAAAGTCCGAATAGGCGGCACAGGCCTTGACCGGTTTGTTTGCCGACTGGGAGTAATGCGCGTCAATGATCTTCTTGCCAGCCTCACGCCCACCGGTCCTTTTGCCATCGTAGCCGTAGTGGCCGTACTCCTTCATGGGATCAGCCACGGCGATGACCTGGCACTTGCCGTTGTTGAGAAAGGACGGGGTCCAGTCCCCCGCAATCGTCCCCCAGCCAATGGCGCCGACAGTGATGCGCTCCGAAGGCGCGGGGCGTCCGCCTTTCCCGAGAGCCGTGGCGGGAATGATGGTGGGGAAACCAAGCGCGGCGGCGCTGGCGGTCAGGAAATGACGACGAGAGACGGTGGGAATATCTACAGCCATGCGCCTAACTTAGCGGAGGCTCCCGCCGTGGCCAGAAAAGAAATGAAGAACTCTGGTGCAAGCAAAAGTGGACATGATGCGTCTGATTGTTGCATGGTGGCGGGATGAAAGAAACCACGGCACTGCTGCAACGCTTCCTGCCCCTGCTGCTTGCCATGCTGCTGCTTGCGGCCTCATTCCTCCCGCATCATGAGAAAAAAAGCCGTCTTCGGATCGTCCCTGGTGTATGCCCGGCGGCCGAGCCACTGCTGGTGGCGGGCGACCTCCAGGTCCTGCCACCAAACCGCTTTCAAATCATCGAGATCACCTGGTCTTCCGCCGTGGTCCGTGCATTTGGGAGCGGAGCCGCTGATGTGGCGGTGGTGACCTTCGACAGTGTCATGCGCATGCGGGAGGCAGGGCAGAAGCTGAAGGTGCTGAAGGTGCTGAGCCAATCTGCAGGAGGGGATGCGGTTCTAGGACGTCAGGAAACTCAGCGGTTGCAGGATCTCAAAGGAAAACGCATAGGGGTCGAACGCAGTGCTGGTTTCTATTTGCTGGTCAACGCGCTGGAAAGCGCCGGCATGACGATGGCTGAGATCGAGGCAGTTCCCATGTTTCAATCCGAGATGGAACTGGCTCTGGAAGGGGGACTGGTGGAGGCTGTCGTGGTCACGGAACCGTGGCTGACAAAACTTTCAAACAAAGGCACTCGCAACCTCTATGACTCCAGCCAGCTCAAGGTGCCGATCACCTATTTGCTGGTGGCCTCCGAGCGTGCCTGTAAATCATCCCGTGAAGAGCTGGAGACGCTGCTCCAAGTTCAGGAAGAAATGGCAGACACCCTATGGGCGGGCAAACCCTTCCTGGGAATGGATGCCGTCCTGCGACGTGAGAACCTGAACGCTGCCGAGCTTACAGCATGCCTCGGGCGTCTGCGCCGGCTGAATAAGACTGAAAGTGAGGGATTGCTGAAACAACTCCCGCAACTGGCGCTGCAGATGGAGGAGCAGATGATCCGTGCCGGCATCATCATGTCCAAGCCGGCGGGCGGTGAATGGATTGATGGCAGCTTTACGAAGGAGGCTCTCCCTTGAATTTGTTTCGCTCCATCCAAAGTCGAATCACACTGAGTGTGTTGTCTTTTGGCCTCCTGATGATTTTGCTCAACAACTGGAGAAACCAGCACTGGCTGACAGACCGCCGGCTCGTGCGCCTGGAGCAGGAGGCTACTGAAACCGGCAGCCGCCTGGCGGGCCTGCTGCAGCACCTGTCCCGCAAGCAGCAGGAACGTGCCGCCGAACTCGAGATGGCCTACGTGTCCCTTTCTTCCGATGTTGATCTGGGGCTGGTATGCAACAAGGAGGGGATCGTCACCTGCTCCACACACATGCAATGGAAGCAGATGAACGTGCTGAAGACACCGCTGGAAAAAGAATGGCGGCGGCACGCAACTGTGCTGCAGACCATGGCGCCTGCATTTGAATGGAACGCTGAAAAAACCAGCCTGGTGGTGATGGTGCCGTTCTTTGAAACCTATGAATCAAGCAGCCGCGCTGCGGTCCTGATCCGCTATGATGCCACGCTGGCTCTGATCGAAGTACTTGAGGAAGCCTGGCAGGAGTCTTTGCGGCAGGCCGGAGCGCTGCTGGCATCATGCCTGCTGCTCTGGTCCGCCCTGGATGAACTCATCACGCGCAGGGTGCGCAGAGTGGTGGAAATTCTGCGCACCGTCAGCTCCAAGGACGGCCTCCCGATGACATTGGAGGGGCATGATGAGCTCTCCATGATCTCCGAAGAATTTGCCGGGGCGGTGACCAAGCTCAGGACGGCGGAAAACATGGTGCTCGAAGCCGCTGAACAGGAACGCCGAAAGATAGGCAAGGATTTGCATGACGACCTCTGTCAAAGACTCTCAGCGATCAAAATGAAAGCAGGAGTCGTGCAGGGAATGATCCCTGATAAAGATGGCAAGATTGCCACCCTCGCCGGGCAGGTGGCGCAGGAGCTCTCAGAATCAACGGTGATCGCGCGCAGCATGGCGTGGGGGCTTTCACCCGTGGGCATCGAGGACCATGGATTGAAGGATGCGCTGGAGAATGTGCTGCAGTTTGCCGAGAAGTCATACATGGTGAGGTGCTCACTCGACTATTCCGATTTGAGCCCCTCTCTCACCGGGAGTTCCCAGGAATTGCTCTTCCGAATTGCTCAGGAACTGGTCGTCAACGCGTGCAAGCATTCCAAGCCGGATGTCATCAACATCACCGTGCGGATGGAAGGTGCGAATGTGGTTTTGAGCGTCATTCATGATGGAGCACCGTTTACAGAACAGACAGCAGCGGGCGGTCGCGGCATGGGCCTGCATCTCATGGGTCAGCGGCTGCGCACACTCTCTGCTACGCTGGAGAGAACCATAGAAAAAGGGGAACGGGATTTCTCGATTGCCATTGTGCGGATTCCGCTAAAGAATCCATGACCTTAAAAAGGGCGATTGCCCACGAGAACCTTGCACCAATGAAAACCTCTCCCACACAAGCCGCCATACGAATTGCCATCGTGGATGACCACACCATGATGCGTGAGGGATGGCGGCTCTTCATTGAAAACGCCGCGGATCTGGCCTTTGCCTGGATGGCCGGAGATGCCTCCGAGGCGGTGCGCAAGGTGGACGAGGACACCCCGGATGTCCTGGTGGTGGACATCTCTCTGCCAGACCGCTCAGGGCTTGAGCTCATCAAGGATCTGCGGCTGCTGCGCCCGAAGCTGCCCATGATCGCCATTTCCATGCATGATGAGAAGCTCTACGCGCAACGCGCCCTCAAGGCAGGCGCCCGCGGTTATGTGATGAAGAGCGCCCCGCAAAAGGTGCTGGAGCAAGCCCTGCACCGTGTGGCGAGCGGCGGCATAGCCGTCAGCGAGGAAATGTCCGAGGAAATCCTGAAGGCTTTTTCTTCCGGCAACGCCACGGAATCCAAGGACTCCATCTCAGAGCTGAGCGACCGCGAGTTTGAAGTCTTCGTACTCATCGGCCAAGGGAAAAACACCGGTCAGATCGCTGAGGCGCTGCGGATCAGCACCAAAACCGTGGATGTGCACAAGATGAACATTCGTGCCAAACTGGGGATGAACGAGACGGGCGAACTGGCTTATTTCGCCATTCGCTGGGCGGAAGGACAGAAAGCGAGCTGAGCGCACGCGATTTCCAAGTGCCATTGGACTGCTGAATTTGCAGTACTTTCAGGGCTGCCAGCCTCTGATTCTCCAGCGGCTTTCATTGGTGTTGAGCCATGGCAGAGCTGGCTTGCCCGCATCCATGATCTTTGCCATGTTTTTCATGGCATGAAGGATGTCTGCTGAACGCTGCAAGAGGCCCCATGCCGCTGGCTGGAATTATTTCAGCCAGCCAGCACCGGGGCGAATGAGTGCACGTGCAAATTCAGACATTGCGACGGCGACGGCGCATGCACAGGCCCAGCAGGCCAAACATCAGCAGCAGCAGGCGGCCAGGCTCAGGCACAACCACAACGATGATGCCCTGGGTATCGAACAGGCTCACGTCCCAGCGGAAACCGGAGCCGAGTTCAAAGAGATCCAGATCCGTGCCGGTCTCTGCACCGGTGCGCAGGTAACTGCCGTTGTAAAGGACCCCGCCGACGTTGTAGGTCAGATCGGCACCGGCCCAGTCGAGGAGTTTGAACACATCCCCTGCGGTGGCATTGTAGCCGTTGTTAACGAGGGTGATTTTGGAGCCTGTCACAATGGACAATGCACCGCCTACAAGGATCTGATCATGCTGAGCGCTGGTGACCGGGTCATTGAGAAGATGGCTGTAAGTCGGATCGGTGGTGATTCCACTGACCCAGGTGCTATAGCCCGCAGTATCGTAACCGACCGTATTCATGGCCGTGTAGCTGGAACGTTGGGCTTGGAGAGTGATGTCCGAGGTGGCACCAAAGGTGGCCGAGGAGACGAAGGTCAGCGTCCCCATGGAGGCTCCTGCTTCATCACCCGGGCTAAGATGGCCACGAATGGTGGCGGCACCTTGAATCTGGCCGGTGCCTGCGACTGTGGTACCAACAGCGGATGAGAATCCAGCGGCATTGACGGCTCCCGTATCTCCCACACTATTGCGCCCCACCTGGAGGATACCGGCGGCGACTGTCGTCGTGCCAGTATAGTCGTTGTCCAAGGTCATCGTGGCCCAGCCGTCGCCTGTTTTGACCACATTCAATGCAGCGGAAGCAGTGGGGCTGGCACCCGGAGCAAAGAACTGGCTGTTCAGAGTGCCGTTGCGGAATTTGGCGTCCCACAGCACTTCCGTGGTGGCGGGTGTGCTTTGAGTGATCGTCAGCGTGCCTTCGGTGTCTGCGGCATTTTCAATGATTTCGGTGCTGCCATTGGTGCTGCCACCCATCGCGCCAGTGTCGCCGATGTAAGGGCCGACGCCGCCATTGGTGACCAGAGAGCCGATGGTGCGGGTGCCGCCGCCAATTTGGAGGATGGAGTTGTACCCCATGTCCACATCATTGGCAGCGGTAAGCGCCTTGTCATTTTCCAGGCGCAGAATGGTGGTCTGATCCTGGTCGTAGCCGGTGTTGGCGCTGATGCGGACATCACCTGTCCAGCCGCTGTTGTCGGCCTTGAGCACGGCGTAGTTGTAGGTCCGGCCACTGGTATTGTCATTGGCATTGCCACCATCGTCACCGTAGAAGAGGATGTTGCCGCTGGTGGTGGTGCCGTCGAGAAGCTGGCCGTTGAAGTTGACGTAGTTCTGGCTGCCACCGTTCTCTGCACCATCGTTCATGTAAACGAGGAGGCTGTCATTCAGAGTAATGTTGCCATTGATGTTGATCAGGTTGCCGTTGCCGACAGTTTCAACCGAGAGCTGTTTCGTCTGGGTCGGATTATAAACCACATTGATGTCATGGTTGATTTCAACGGTGTAATTCTGAATCAAATCCTGGTTCGAGATCACCAGTCGCGCCGTACCCTGGCGGTCAGCAGACCCCAAGGTGATCGTCTTACCCGTCAGATTGCCGGTGCCGAAGACATCTGCCTGATACATGCCATAGACAGTGCCCTGCTTGATGATCAGATTGCCGGTCCAGTCAGGATTGTTGGAGCGGAACTCCATCTGGCCGATGCCATCCTTGATGATGTCACCGTTTCCGGTGAGGAAACCTGCGCCGTTGCTGAAGCGCATGGTCTGCCCGCTAAGGACATCAAAGGTGGTGGTGCCCTCGAAGGTGATGAAGCCGTTGAGATTCAAGGTGCGAACGGCCGGGTTGGCAAAACCTGCTGGCGTGGCCACCGAGGGATCCAAGGAACCCACGGTCACGTAATTGCCGCCCTTGAAGGTGAGCCATTCTTCAAGACTCCAGTCCACAGCAGCGTTCATCGCCCCCATCTGGATGGCCAGGTTCGTTCCGCTGCGGAAGATGGTGCCATCCGCATAGGAGTTGTTGGTGCCGAGAATGGTGGACACCTGAGAGGTTGTGGCCGCAGTATTGTCACCGTTCAGGCGCAGGGTGCCTTCGCGGATATCGAGCAGCCCCTGGAAATTGGCATTGTTGCCGGTGTTCAGCGTGCCTTCCAGAGTCAGCGTGCCTGCGCCAACTTTGATGATGTCACCGCGATAGAGTGCGGTGGAAGCGAGGGTTCTGACACGCAGCTCGGCTGCGCCATCGACCACGTCAATGGTGCCGCCAGCGCCGGTGGCAGTGACACCGCGGTTGCCGAGATCAGCATAGCCGGTGCCGGTGTAGCGCAACGTGCCACCGCCAAAGGTGATCTGGTCAACGGTGGCGGCACCTGGATTGACACCGAGCTGGGACACATCACTGATGGAGAGGATAGCGCCGTTGATGAAGGTCTTGCCTGTGTAGGTGTTTGCTCCGTTGAACACCACGACACCAGAGGTGCCGATGGTGGCGGCATCCACCGTGCTCGGACCCGAGATGGTCACATTGATCGCGCCTGTGATAGGCACGTTCACATTCAAATTGCCGGTGCTGAACTGGTGGAAAATCAGCTCAGAACGTCCACCGGTCGTCGTGAGGGCCGCACCTGCACTGCCATTGATGGTCTTGTTTGCCGCACCCACATTGCTGCTCACCAGAATGGCACCGCCTGAGGAGGCGATACCGGTGCCGGCAATCGTAAGAACATTGCCACCGAGATCGATCAAGCTGTCTGCATTGGTGTCAAACCTCAGGGTGCTGATGCTCAGTGCAGCACTCTGCGTGCCGCTGAAGCCTGCTCCGCCGTTTTCGGAGATGTTGCCGTTGGCAGACCAGGTGGCCACGTCATTGTTATAGTCACTTGCGACACGGATCGTGCCGAAGGAACCCACGTCATTGCCGCTGGTGCTGGTCACCTTGGCGAAGTCAGTGGCGGTGCGCAGCTGTGTGCCGTAGGTCAGCCAGGCAATGACGGCATCCTTGACTGCCGCAGTGGAAGTGACATTGAAGTCGAGGGTGATCTGAGCGGTGCCGCCTGCCGAGTTGTCCTCAACCAAGTTGGCCGTGGCTCCAAGGCTGCGGGTGAAGTTGCTCGTGGTGTTGTTGGCATTCGCATTGCCCATGTTGATGGTCATGTTGCGGGCCGTGCCTGCATTGGTTGTCCGCGCCACGATTTCATTGCCGCCGAGGGTGAAATCCAGCACCCGGATGGCGGCATTGTTGGTGGCGAAGGCGGTGGTCGTGTTGGCATCACTGCTGGCCAGTGCGATCAGAGTGCCGCCATCAAACCGTGCATTCAGGCTGGCCACGAGCGCCTGCACAGTGGTGCCGGTGTGGTTAAGAACCAAGGTGCCGCCAGCGAGGACGAAGTTGGAATCAGAGGCAGATGCAAGCCCCGTGTTCTGCAGGATCACAGTCCCACGCCCCTGTTTGAGGAAGCCGAAGTTTGGCGCGGTGGTGCTGCCAGTGTTGCCAGTGATGACCTGATTGATGACCACGGTGCCGCCGCTCTGCGCCTGAAGATTGGCCACGATGCTGCCTGTCACAAGCGAGCCAGTGCCGGTGCCGAAAGTCACCGTGCCTGACTCATTCAGACCGCCCACATATTTGGCACCGGTGCCAACCATGGACCAGGAGGCCATGTTGAAGAACTGGCCGGCCCGGGTCAGGAAGAGAGAGCTGAACAAGTTGGAGCCATTGCCCATCACAAAACCCTGCATGCTTGTGCTGCCGTTGATGGCAAACGAGGTGGTGTTCGAATCTGCATTCGGTATGCGGCTGATGGCGGTGTTCGTCCAGAATCCACTGCCATCATTGCCGACTGCATTGGGGTCATAGTTGATCAGCATGTCTCCACGAAGGAGAGAGAGGCGCCCGGCGGCATTGTACTGCTGCTCGAATATGAAGGCCGTCTGATCGTTACCGGCGGCAAGGTTGACGCGCAGCACTTCATTCTCGTTGGTGCGAACTCCGGCCAGGGTCGGCAGAGTGGAGATCACATCGGCGATCGGAATGGCGTTTCCGCTGCCATCGGCCTTGTCGCCGAAGGTGCCGCGGAAGATGAATGCCTGCATCAGTTCACCCGAAGTGTCGAACTGGACAACGCGGGAGTCGATCTGCGTGATGTCATTGCTGATGGCAGTATTGCCTCCAACGATGTTGCCATTGATGATGGTGTTGCTGTTGGCATCCAAGCGGATACGCGGCGTGAAAATCGTCTGGCCGGCAAGGTCCACGTTGTCGATGGTGATGTTGCCAAAATAGTTCAGGGTGCGGCTGAAATTGCGGAGGATCTGCTGATCACCGGAAAGCACTCCAATATAGATGTCCTCACGCGCGGTCGCGGAGCCGATCTGGACACCTGCAGTGGAGCTGAGATTGCCGCTGCCTGTGATGACAACGCCGTTGCCATCGCCCCCCGCACCGAGTCCGGTGCGGCCGTTGGTGACCTGCAGATCCCCCTCACTGATACTGGTGATGCCGGTATAAGTGTTGTTGCCAGCCAAAATCAGCTGAGCGAAGCCGGTCTTGAGCAGACCTCCTGTGCCAAGGATGTTCGATCGGACATGCAGTGTGCCAGTGCCAATCGCACCCGAGGTGGTGGCATAGAAACCATTTTGAGCATTGAAGATGGCTTCACGGCTGCCGAAATTGAGATTTCCGCCCAGAATGTAAGTGGCAGCATCCGCTGTGTTGCCCACTGCAAAAGTGGCGCTGCTGACCATGCCGGAGGAGATGGTCAGGGTACCGTCCACATAGAGCAGCGCCGCGTGATGGTTCGTGTAGCTCGTTAATGCGGTGGTGTTGTTCACCGCGCCGCCGGAACCATTGTTATCAAAGACAGGGCCGAAGCGCAGAGCATTGATCGTGGTACTTTCTTTCATCACGGTGGCCAGATCATTGAGGCTCACATTCTGGTTCAAGCCCAGAGCGACGCTGTTGCCCAGGAGGCCGCCGGAGGCCGTGAAGTATTCCGAGTCATCGAGCGGACGAAGGTAGCCGCCTTCATACGTCATGAAGTTGCTGCCGCCCAGGAATTGAAGGTTGCGCTGCTGGTTCCACAGATCGCTGATGTTGCCATTGTTGAAGCCAAGGATGCGGAAGTCCGTATCCAGTCCGAGAGGAATGACGCCCCCGAGAATGCCGATGGCGATTTGTTTGTCGGTGGCGATAGTGTTATTACCCACCAGGGTGGTGCCAAGAGCACCCACGGCCACACGGACACTGTCTCCCACGGCCGCAGTGCTGAAGGTGGAGGTGGCGTCCAGATCCACGAACCGCACAACAGCACCGGCAGAACGGTTCAGGTTGTTGATGGTGAGCGTCATGTTGGTGCCTGCGCCATCAGTAGGATAGATATCCACAATGTTGGTGCCAGACACCACATTGACCGTGCCAAGCGTTTCTGTGTTGTTGACCGTGCCGCCGTTGAGACGCAGCCAGCCATTGCCCATATTGGTGATGGCGCTGTCATTGATGCGGTTATTGTGGTTACCGCCCGTCGTACCGGAGGTCGCATCGAGACGGTTGGTATTGTCCAGGGTGATCATGCCACGGCGCTGGAGATTGATGGTGTTCACACCCGAAAGCATGCCGTTGACGCCATTGAGTGTAAGGCCCCACTCCGCCCAGCCTTCAGCAAGTCCCTGAGTGGGGTAGTCCACACCGTTGATGGCATAGGTATGGCTTTCCCATGGCAAGGCTGCATAGCCGAAACGCAAGACATTAAGATCTCCGGCAAAGGTGTTGTTGTTGGTCAGACGCAGCTCACCGAAACCAAGTTTTGTAAAACCACCCAACCCCTGGATCGCCCCGCCAATCACCAGCTTGGACGCCGGCGATTCCGTTGTATTGCCCTGCTCGGCGACCGTGTAGTTGCCAATGGAGTCGGAGATGATGATGTTCCGATCAGCGGTTCCTGTCAGATTGAGGTTTCCATCCAAAAAGGTGGAGCCATCCTGAATGGTGAAGAAATCAACCTGCAGGTAGTTGTAGCCATTGTTGGTGGCGGCGATCACCCCGTTCATGGTGATGTCCACAGAGTTGTGGGTGTTGAACTGGTTTTCAAAGAGCAGACGGGCCCCCGTGTTTGCCCCAAGACCAAGAGTTGCGTTTGTCGCATCCGCCTGAATCTGGCCACCATATCCAATTTCGATGCCGTTGATGATGTCATAACTTTGAACACCGTTGTCGGTAATCGAAGCAGACACCTCATGCCGGAAGCGGACGCTGCTGCCACGAATCACGAGACTGTCGAGCGCGCTGGAGAAGCTTACGTCAGCAAAAACCATGTTGTCCGAGGCATTGCGACCTCCGATGATGGTGAGGATCTTATTATTGCCATCAATGACAGGACGGCTCCGGGTTAACGCGCCATTCAGGCTGTTGGCATTGCTGAGATTGGTGTCATAGGTGCCGATAATGAAGGCTGACGCATTGACCGTGCCGCCGCTGTTGATGGTGGCGTTGTCATCGAGGGTCAGGAAGGAAATTTGCCCTGTGCCGGAGGAATTGCGCAGAGCGCCCGTGCCATTGAAGCCCGTGCCGGAGATTTTGAAGATTTCGCGGAAAGCATCGCTGTCATCACCGAAGTTGAGCGCCTGACCACGCAGATCGACCGAGGCTCCGGCAGCGACGACGGTTTCATTGCCGACTCCAAAAGCACCCAGCGCACGGGCGCCACCCACATAGAGAATGCCCTCATTGACCATGATCTGACCGAAGAGCGTCGCTGTTTTGTTGATGCCGGTGTAGCCATCATAAACGTCGGAGAAGTTGTTGGCGCTGATCTGCAGGATGCCGGAGCCGGTCTTGGTGAAGCCGTTCTGTGCATAGACGATGCCAGAGATGTTCAGACCGACACTGCCAGTAGCGGCTGCCACCGGAATATTGAATGTGAGACCGGCGGCAGTCGTGTTGTTCATCGTCTGCTTGCCGCTCAGGGTGCCCAAAGCAGCTGCAAGTGTCGTCACGGTGGCACCATCATTGTAGGTGATGAACTCGCCGGTGTTGCGGCTGTCATTGAACAGCAAAGTGCCTGTGCCGCCGATGGTGGTGATGCCGCGCACATTGCCCAGAGCATTGTTGTTCAAGCCGATCTGAATTGTGCCGCCGTTGGCTACGATGTCACCGTAGAAGTTGCCGTTGTCGTCGTCGAACAGGAGCACGCCGAGATTGCCGGTGTCGAGAATGATCGTGCCGTCACCGGTGATCGCTCCGGTGTTGTAAACAGAAGTATTGGTGGTGAGGAAGCGAAGGATCGACCCGGCTCCCATGTTGATGACGTTGCCCTGAGGCGAAACACCAAAGCCGCCAAGGAAAGCGTTGGTGGCAACAGTGGGTGCGGCCGCCGTGCCGCCCACCTGAATTTCACCCTCATTCAAGTTGAGTGCGCCGCTGTAGGTGTTGAGTGCGTTGAGGTAGACCTTGCCCGTGCCGGATTTGGTCAGGATCTGTGCACCTGTATTGTTCTGAATGACGGCATCAATTTGGAGCGCCCGAGCGCTGTTTTGCAGGATGATCAGAGTCTCAAGACCGGCTGTCGTCGCCGCATTCTGAATGAAGCCGTTGCTGATGATGACATCTCCCGCATTCACGTTGGGGGTGATGAGAAGGCCACCGCCCGTCATGGCAAGTATGCCGCCACCGAGATTAAGAGTGCCGCCACCGGCTGTGTTGAATCGCAAGGTGTTGGCTGCCGTGCCTGTGATCGAGAAGTTGGTCACGTCCACGTTGTTCGCGGCGGCATAGCTGTTCACGCTGTAGGCGGTATAGGCTGTGATCGGACCATCACCACCATTCGTGGAATTCACGGCCCAATCCGTCTTGCCCACTGTGGCGTAGCCGATGCCGAGAATTCCACTCGTGTTGGTCGTGTCTGTCTGGGCGATGCTCGCGGCTCCAAAGTCGATGGTGCCACCGACATTGCGCGTGATGGCATTCATGCGGAGGACTGAAGTGCCGCTGGTGCGGGTGACCGCGTTGGCGCCAGGAGCGATGGTGGTGGCACTCACCACTTCGACATGGCTGCCACCGCTCAGATTGATGGTGCCGCCGGAGGTGCCGAGGATCTTGGACAGGCCGGCAACGTTGGCATCCACGCCTACGGTGGTCAGAGCGGTGATGGTACCCAGCGTCAGTGCGGCGCCATCTGCCAGCTTGCTGGTGTTGTTCGTTCCGTATTCAAGCTGGAGTATGCCATCGCGGACCACTGTCTGCCCAGTCCAACCGGCACCATTCACACCGGAGAGGATGAGGGTGCCTTTGCCAAAGAAGAGCAAGGTGCCAGCGCCGGTGAGCGAGGAGGTGGCATTACTGAAATTCAACGAAGCACCGGCATCCACGGAAAGACGCAATTGAGTGGACAATGTGATCAGACCACTCATCACGCTGGTACCACTGGTCACTCCGAGACCGCCATCGGCGGTGGAGTTGGTAAAGGCATTTGTCAGGGTGAGGCCGCTGCGGATTTCCAAGCCATTGCCAGAGGCACCGTTGACCGTGATGGTGCCGGTTCCCAGGGCATTGCCGGCGCGGATGGCCAGCGTACCGGCGGTGATCGTCGTGCCACCGGTGTAGGTGTTCCCCGCGCTTGGATCAATGACCCACATGCCGCCATCCACTTTTGCAAGAGAGGTGGCTCCGCCTTGATCGGTGATCTGGAGGCTGAAGGTATTGTCGCTGATCGTGGTGCCGCCCAGGGTCAGGGTGCGCGCGCCGCTGCCGGTGAATGCGATGGAGCCGGTGTTGCTGAAAGTGAGGGTCGGCGCATTGGTGCCAATCAGCGTGCCAGAAGCGTTGATGCGAGCAGCGAGCGTGCCCAATCCCATCGTGAAGAGACGATCGGTGCTTTGATTCGTCAGCCCCTGCCAGGTGAGGATGCCGCCTTGATTTACGGCAGTGTTGCTCACGAAGACGAGATTTCCGGCTGCGTTGCTCGAAGCGCCGACACCGCTCGCGATGCCACCATTGGCAAGATAGTAGATCGTCATGCCTGCGCTGGCGGTGGCACCAACGGTGGCACCGATGGTGGTGATGCCCGTGTAGGTGTTGCTTGCGCTGCTAGTCAGAGTCGCCGCTGTGGAGGATGACACCGTGCGGGTGAGATTTCCAGCGCCCGAGAAGAAGCCGTTCATGGTGCTGCTGGCACCTGTGATAGAGAGCGTCTGGCCGGCGAGTATTTCGGCCTCGGTCAGCACATCGCCCGTCAAGGTGGTGATGGTTTCGGAGTCGATGATTCTCAACTTCGCGGTGCCGGAGTAGATGCCGTCACCGCCATCTCCATTGAGAGCTACGCCGACAGTGTCCAATATTGCCGCACCGCCGGCAAGTTCCAGGATGCCATTGTTGATGACGACGGTTCCAGTGAAGGTGTTTGCGCCACTGAGACGCCATGTGCCAGCGCCCTCTTTGATCACCGCCGTGGTCTGGCTGGTGGTGGGATTGCTGATGATGCCAGCAATGGTGTTGGTCAGGGTGTTGGAACCATCCAGGACCCAGTTATGAGTGCCCGTGGTTCCGGAGGTGAGCGCACCATTGATGATGATCTGCTTCACGCCGTTGTTGATCAACTGGCCGCCCGTGGTGTTCCCCGTTGAGGCGGTAACGAGCGCCCAGGTGATGTTGCTGGCAAAGGTCGCGGTGCCAGCATTGGAATCACTGAAAATGATGGTGCCCACGTCTGCACTGTTGGGTGTGATCGTGTTGGTACCCTGGCCAAAGCCACCATCACCGATCTGGTCGGTGTTGCCATACTGATCGTAGCGGCGGCCATTGAAATTGTTGCTGCCGAGAGTGATGGTGCGGGCCACGTTGGTATTGCCCATGACGCTGGTGTTTTCGGAACCGTCGCCAAGGTCGCCCTTCAGCTCAAGCATGCCGACATTGACCGTGATGCTGCCGCTGAAATCATTGCTGGCGTTGGTCAGAGCCCAGCGGCCGGTGATGCCGTAGCGGTCATCGTCAGTCACATTGCCCATGGCGATGGAAAGGACATTGGCACCCTGAGAAATGATACCCGTGATCTGATTGGTGATCGGATTGAAGTAACCACCTGTCTGACCGGTAAGCTGAAGGGTGTTGGTGGCGGTCGCTGTAATGTTGCCGCTGAGAATGAGCGCTCCGCTGCCGTTGGCAGTGATGCGGTTGCTTCCAGTGCTGGTAATGGTCGCACCCGTACCGGCCAGAATGATGTTTCCAGAATAGGTTTCTCCCGCCCCGACGTAGTCAATGGAACCAGCACCCGTGCCTGCACCAAGAGTGACCGAACTGAAGGAGCCGATGGCATTGGCGAGATTGGCGGTCTGGATTCCACCACTGCTGTTATCCGAAAGCCTGCCAAGCTGCAACGCACCGGTGTTGGTATTGGTGCCATACATGGCCATGAAGTTGCCGCCACCGAGAGTCAGATTACCGGAACCTTGGAAGGAGCCTGCGACTAATTGCGAGGCAGCGTCATCGACGGTCAGTGTCTGACCGGCATTGATGAAGGTAACGGCACCACGCTGCATGTAGAGCAGGCCAATGGTTTCCGTATTGGCAATGCTCAACGTGGCACCGTTAAGAACGTGAGTGTCGTTATCATCAAAGATGGCCGAACCATTGGCGAGAACGACCGTGCCTTTGTCAATGTAGGTGCTGCCGGTATTGAATGTATTAACACCCGCGAGCGTGGTGACGCCCGAATTCTGGAAGACCCAAACGTTGTTGCCAGAGAGCACCCCGTCGTAGGTGTTGCTGGCGCTGCCGCCAAACACCACGGTGCCGTTGTTGATGATGTTCAGCCGATGAGTGCTGTCAGCGTTGACGAGAGTGCTGTTGATGAAGAGAATGCCGCTACCTTCAGACTGGAGTATGGCGACCTGGGTGTTGGGCGCACCCGTGGTGGAGCCAATGGTCAAATTGCCGGTCAGGGTGATGTTGCCCAATCCCTGGCGCAGCAAGGTGGCATTGCGTGCCGTGGTGCCATCGGTGTTGGGATTGAGCGTGATGTTATTGGCGACGATCGTGTCGGCAATCAGGTGCCAGCGTAGGTCGGTTGAGCCACTGGTTGTGGACTGCAGGATCACATCGCCCGTACCGAGGGAGCCGGTGTAGGTGTCATTGCCAATACGCAGAGAGACGCCGGCATTCACAGACTGCAGCCCCACAGTGGTCGTGCCGGTGTAGGTGTTATCCGCAGTCAGATAGACGGTGTTGCGAGTCTGAATGAAATTACCAGTGCCGGAGATCTTGTTGCCCAGAACCAGGTGGCCGTCGTTGGTGTTCGTGATGAGTGTGCCATTGTTGACGATATCCGAACGGCTGCCGATGCCGCCGGCCGAGTTGTTGCCAAACTGAACGATGGCGTTGCTGCCAATGGTGAGAGTGCCGTTCAGCTGATTGGCTGCATTGGTCAGCAGCAAGGTGCCACCCACAATGGTGCTGTTGACAGTGAGACCGGCACCAGGCGCGGAAATGATCTGCCCGCTGAGCACATGATTGAAGGCGGAGTTGAGACTGATGGTGCTGGCGCTTCTCAATACCAATGGTCCGGCCAAGGTCTGCACGGCTCCGCTGCTGATGGCGAGTGTGCCGCCATCGAGATTTAAGAGTTCGGTGAGCGTGCCGCCGCCGGTGACATTGATCTTGAGCGTACCGCCAGTATTCACCGAGGTGAGGTTCGCCCAGCGGTTGGTGACAGCCGTGGCAGCAGCCCCAAGACCTGCGAGATTTTGGATTTCCAGAATACCCCCCCTGACGGTCACCCGGCCTTGGAATGTATTGGTGCCGGTGATGATGGTGGTGCCAGTGCCAATCTGCTCAAGGTTGCCCAAGCCGGAGATGACAGCGGCAATGGTCAGCGAGTTGCTACGGTTGAAGCCGAGGGTGCCATTGTTCAGGATGGCTCCGCTGCCAACCATGCCTGCAGCGCTGCCACCAACGGTGCTGTCGCCAAGCTGGAGGTAGCCGTAGCCAATGTTGGTGGCACCTGTGCCGGTCATGTTGTTCGTGAGCAAGATGCGTCCGCCACCGGTGGTGGTGATGATGGTGTTGGCGGTGCCGTCCACGTTTGAAAGCACCAAATCTCCAAAAATATTGTTTTGATGGATGATCAGTTCATTGCCGGCGCCCGAGGTGAGGTTGGCGGAAATGGTGGAGGTGTGCGCGCCCACGCTGCTGCTGACAAGAATGCCGCCCGTTTCAAGGGCCACCGTTCCGGTAATGTCAGCATCATTTGCTCCGCTAAAACGAATGGTCGCCGTGCTGGCTCCTGCCACTGCGCCTGCAGCTGTGATATCCGTATTGAGATTTGCACCGAAAGCGTCTGCCGAATAGCTGGTGAGTCCGGATATGGCAGTGCCTGCTCCATTTGCGACGGCCCAAGTTTCAGCGCCGAATGTGGCCCAGCCGCCGAGGATGCCGCTGGCACCGTTGGCATTGCTGGTCGCAGCTGCGCTTGTGCCCACCCTCAAGGTCCCACCCACCGCACGTGTGATAGTCCCCAGGTTGATCCCGGCGAATCCAGGAAGCTGGCTATATTCGGACTCAGCGGTGAAATTGATCAATGATTCAATGGATGAGGCACCTGAATTGAGAGTCGTGGAAGCAACGGACTCCAGAATTCCAGTTCCAGTGCTGATGATACGGATGGTGCCACCGTTCAAAGTCAGCGCACCGACTGATGGCAGGATGTTGTTTCCAGCTCCATAGTTCAGGATGATGGTCGAATTTGAGGAGAGCGTGAGACCTCCTGTGTGAGCGAGGTTGCCGGAGAGAGTCAAGCCGCCGAAGTTGCTGAGCACCAGTGCACCTGCGCCACTTGTAGCCCCAGAGAATCCGGTGGCGGAGACCGCACCGCTGCGAGCTTCGCGGAGGGTCAGCCCGAGTGTAAGCACCGCATTGCCTGTGCCGGCGAGTGAACCGATGGTGTCCGCCAATGTGACCGTCAGCTGAGTGCCGGTGCCGTTGAGATTGATGCGGGCGCCAGCAATGCCCGTGCTATTGAAAGCACCGCTTGCAGCATTGAGAGTAAGAGCCGCGTTGGTTCCCACATTGATGGTGCCACCAAAGCCTGTGCTGCTACCCGTCATAGACAAGGTTTGCCCTGCGACGGTGGCATTGACATTGATGACACTGTTGAGATTGCCGGTGAACACTGTCCCGATGGTCTGAGTGTTTTGATCCATGAGTGTCAGCGAACCGTTCACGAGCTGAATGGTGCCGCCGGTGGATGAGGCAGCAAAACGGGAGACGGTTTGTGAAGTGCCGTTCAAATCCAAGGTGCCACTCACACTGCGAATGCTGCTGGCCAGTGCCAGCATGCCGTTTCCGCCTGTTCCTGGAGCACCAACACCTGCCGCAGCACCATAGATGCCCATGCGCAGAATGCCGCCGTTAGAGATGGTCTGTCCGGTGTAGGTGTTGGCACCACGAAGCTCCAAAGTTGAAGAATTATCCTTCTGGAAGTCACCTGCTCCTGAAATGACGCCCCCGAAAACGGAACTGGTGGTGGTGCTGGTGATGAGCCTGATGCCTGCCGTCTGAAGCACGATCAAGCCGTCCACACCCGAGAGATAATTTGCATTAAGGCCACCGACGTTGCCGTTGGGGAAGACACGAGAGGCACCTTTGCCACCACCTTGGAGGATGCCGATGGCATCATTGACCGTGACGCCGGAGGTGAATACACCACCATTGTTTTGGAGGAAGAGTGTTTGCGACCCATCGAGGCCAAACGCCCCAGTGGTCTTGAATCCGCCCTGGTTCACGAGGATGGTTCCATCAAAAGAAGGGCCATCCGAAATTGCATTGTTCCAAGTAAAAGTGCCGGAGCCTTCCTTGATAAGCCAGGTCCCGCCAGCACCAAAGATCTGACCGTTGTAGGTGGAGGTGCTGTTGTCCCCGCCGATGGCCAGCGCACCGATGCTGGTGCCGACAGTCCCTGCGCCGAAGCCGCCAGTAGTGAGGGCACTCAGGTTGATGGTGGTGCTGGTGCCATTGCCGCCACTGATGGAACCTACACGCTCAAACGGCGTCAGGGCGGTTGCATTGACAGCAAAGTTCAGCTTTTGGGTGCCCGAACTTGCGAAGACAATCTGGGAGTTGTCGCTCAAGACATCTTGGAAGGCATACCTGGCACCGTCCCAGATACCGCCACCCACCCAGACGGTTCCATCGTTGATGGTTGTGGCACCTGAATAGGTGCTGAGGCCGGTCAGGAAAAGGTCACCTGTCCCATTTTTAGTGAAGCCCCCGAGTCCTGTCATGGCACTGCTCAGCACACTGGTAGGAGTGATGGTCAGAGTAGGAATGTTGGTGACGGTGGCACCGGGAAGCTCATTGATGAGCACGTTGTTGCCATCGATGATCTGCACGATGATGCCGGTGGCGTTGGTCATGCCGGTGCTGCCGGAGATCAGCATGCCAGGAGCCAGTCCTGCGGTGCTGGAATCCAGCTTAATGACGCGGAAGGTGTTGTCGGAGTCCGCCAGACCGCTGATGACGGTGGGGGTGCCATTGGTGTAAGTCGTGGTCAGCGTGGCCCCGTTGCCAAGAGCGAGGATGGTGTTGCGGGTGCTGGTCAGTGAACTGATGGTTTGGTTCGTATTCACGCCGAAAACCGTGTTCCAGCCCGCATTTCGAACTTTGGCGGAGTTGGCAAGCATCGCACCGCCGGAGAGAATCAACCCACCTCCAGACTGGCCACCATAAGTGCGAATGAGGACATCCCCAGTGAAGTCGATGGTGCCTGCCAGAGTTTGTGTTCCACTGCCCAGCTTGGTAAGACCACCCGTGCTGCTGCCCGTAATGTTGCCTGAGAAGACTGCGTTCGCGTTGTCCAAGCCCAGAGTGAGAGCGCCGGTGCCCGTGAGCAGGACATTGCCACCGTTGCTGCCACCGCCGGAAAGAGAGCCCAGAGTTTCGCTATTGCCGTTGAGATCCAAAGCGACACCTGCGGTGTCCGCCAGCACCACGCTTGAACGATCTGGGATGATGGAAAATGGGCTGCCACTCGCGATTTGAATGACGCCAGTGTTGATGATGGTGCTGCCTGTATAGGCATTTCCGCCGGAGAGGAACAGCATGGTTGAGGCTCCATCCTTGATCAAAGACACCGGACCGCGCTGAACGAAGCCATCTGTGTCCCCAATGGAACCGATGAAGTTGAAGGTGCCAGCGTAGGACCCGGTGAAGGTCAGTGACTTGGCCCCCGAAGCTGTCGAAGTGGTGTTGCCGGTAAATGTCAGGTCACCGCTGCCGTTATTCTCGATGACGCCACCACCGGTGGTGCCCGCGAGGTTGAGGATGCGGTCGGTTGTCTCGCCAAAACCGGTGTAAATCAGGGTGCCTGTGTCCGTGCCTGAACCGAGGGAGATGGTGCCGTTGGCCGCCGTGGTCTGCGCGCCCAGATTGCTGCTGCTCGAACCACCGGACACGTTGTTGATCGTGCTGACACTCAGAGCGCCGTTTTTAATCCATGTGCGGCCCGTGTAGGTGCTGGCCCCCGTCAGTGTCAGAGTGCCGGTTCCTGCTTTGCTGAAATTCAGGGTGGAGTTGGAGCTGTTGGTGATGGTGCCACCAAAGATCGTGCTGGAATTGTCTCCACCTGCGGTGAATGTCGAAACAGTACCGGCAGCTGTGTTGGTGACAATGCCGCCTGCACCCGCACCTTCACTGGCCAGAGAACCGACCGCGCCATTGAAACCGTTCATGTCCAGTGTGCCGCCTGCAAGCACAGTCAGGGCAGTCAGGGTGGGGAGCGAATCGTTGACGCCATAGGAGATCTTGCCAGCCGTAATCGTTGTGGCTCCAGCATAAGTATTGGCCACTTTGAACGTCAGGTTGCCAGCACCCGTTTTGTTGATGCCGGATGCTCCCGTTCCCGTCAAGGGAGAGCTGATGTCCAAGGTGGCCAGAGTTGGGGAGAGGATCTCGCCGTTCCACTGCACCGGACTGATGTCGAAAGTGCGCACTGCACCGTTGAGATTGATAGCACCAGCCCCCAGGAAAGCCAGCTGGTTGGTGGTTGCTGTGGCATTCGCATTCACAGAGAGGGTGAACTGTGTACCGTTGACAATGGACGCGATCGTTGCGCCGGCTGGAACACCAATCCCGATGACTGGCGTGCCCACCACCAGTCCTGCTGTGCTGGTGACAGTCACCGTGTTATTTGCATTGGTGGTTGAGGCGGTCATTACCACGCCGAGCTGTGAAACCGCCCCGAGGTTTTGGGATGTGGCGGTCAGGTTGCCATTCAAGGTGAAGGAACCCGTGCCAATGTTCAGGACCGGCGAGTTGCCACCGTTGTTGTTAAACACCACGCCGCCAACCGTCTGGTTGAAGTTGTTGGTGTCGAATGTAGCACCGCCAAGGATGGTCAGGATGCCAGTGTGCGCCATTTGATTGGCAGCCCCCAGAATGACCTGAGTATTGCGGTCCGTGTAGGCCGCCGGATTGCTGCTGTAACCACCAGATATGGTCAAATTCCCTGGCACGGCAAAAGTCGTGACGCCATCTGCCAGGGCATTGTTCAGGATGATCCGGCCTGAGTTGACCCAGGTGCCGCCGGAGTAGGTGTTTGAACCGGTGATGAACACATCATTGGTGGCGTTCAGAGTCCCGCGGCCCTGATTGCCTTCAATGACAAGCGCCACTGCGCCACCTGCGGCATTGTTGACGATGTTTGCAGAGACGGTGACGTCCGCATTGCCGGTGTTGTCCGCCTGGCCATTGAACCAGCTCAGTGCATGGAGGTAGAGATCGGCCGGGCTGGAAGTGGTGCCGGCAGTCAAAGAACCATTGATGATATTGATGCTGTTGAACAAGGCCGCCGTGGCAACGGGAGACGCAATCAATCCGCCACTCGCGAGTGTCAGAGTTTTGCCGCCCAGATCCAGCACGCTGCTGGCAGTGGCACCTGTGTTTGCCTGAAGGTTCAGGCTGTTGAGAGTGACGTCTGCCGTCAGGGTCGTGATCGATCCGGCGACGGGCAGCAGAATGCGGACGTTGTCCGTGGCTGTACCAGTGAAAATGGTGCGGGGGGAATAGCCTGCATAGCCGTTGTTGGTCAGACCGGCAACCCCTTGACTTGGGGTATAGGTTGCAAACTCACGCTCAAAGGTGGCCCAGCCGCCGATGATGTTATTGACAAGGCCATCGCCGATGTTGGTGGTGGCAACGCCATTGAGATTGGAGATGAAGAGACGCTGCAGGGCAGAAATATTGCCGTCCATGTTCAAGAACCGCACCGTGCCATGCTGACCGGCCTCCTGCGCGAAGCTGGCAAAGGTGACGTCCGACTGGTTCACATTCGAACCAGGTTCCGCGAAATCAATGATGCTGTTGCCATAACCGAGTTTTACAGCACCGAGCAACTCGGTGCTGTAAAGCGATGCGCGGCTGCGCCACTGGAACATGGCACCATTCAGAGTGATCGAAGCTGCGTCATTGATGCGGTCAGTGAGGCTCACCGACTCGACGGTGATATTGCCGGTGGTGACCAGCAAAGTGGCGTTGGAAATTTCAATGGAGGTCGTTCCGCTCCACCGTCCACCATCAATAAGCTGAGTGCGTCCGCCGTTGAGCAGGGTGGCGCCGGTGTAGGTATTGTCGCCATAGAGATTCCAATCAACAGAAGAACCAGCAGCACCGGACCGCACCACAGCAATGTTGCTCTCCAGCGCATTACCATTCCCAATGGCTCCGCGGAAACTCACATTGGCGGTGGTGAGGGCCAGGGTGGCCTGCGCCGCCGAGGTGTTGATGATGTAACCTGCCGTGTTGGCTGCAAATCCGTCATTGACGGCCAAGGATCCTGTCTGGGCCTGGAGATTGTTGATGTTCTGCACCGTGCCATTGAGGTCAAGATTGCCTCCAAGAAGCTGCATCGTCTGGTTTGAAGTCAGGCTGAAATCAGTGCCATCGAGCTTCAGCGTGCCCTGATTGACCGTGACCGTGCCGGTAAAGGTATTGCCAGCAGCAAGCGTCAGGGTGCCCTCGCCCGATTTGGTGAGGCCCCCGCTGGTTCCGGTGATCGCGACGCCCAAGGTCAGATCTCCAACCGTGTAAACAATCAATTCCCGATTGCTGGCAGCGGTGAGAGTTCCCGTGCCGGAGATTCCGCTGTTGCCGGCCTGCACCAGCAGCGCACCGCTTTCCAAGGTCAGAACCGCGCCGCCTGAGAGGGTGATGCCGCCACCGCTGCTCAATTGGAGGGAGTTGATGGAAAGAGATGCCGCCGAATTTGCGCTGCTGGTCAGATTCACGTTGGTGCCTGCAGTCGAGAGACTGGAGACCTGTTCAGAACCGCTCAGAAGACGAAGCCGGTTGGTTCCAGCATTGGCGCCTGCGGCTGCAGAATCTGCCGTGACGAATCCGATTCCCGCTCCAGCCACGCTGGTGTCGCCGATGGCCCAACCCAGAATCGATTTGTTTGTCGTGCCTGTGGCTCCCAGCTGGCCCGTGAAGGTGTAGGTGGCGGTGCTGCCCTGAATAGTGGCCACATTGGCACCCGCCGCATTGCCAAAACCATCCGCACGGATGAGCAGGGTGGAGCCTCCACCGCGCGTCACCGCCGCCGTGGTGAAGTTCAACTGCTGGCCCGCACCAGCATCCAGCGTGAAGACCGATGCGCCGGCATTGATGGCCACGGCACCCGTGGTCGTTTCAGTCGTGGTGGCATTGGCGTTGCCGATGATGCGGAAATCGGAGCCTTGGAAACTCAGCGCTGCATTCCCCAGGCGGTTGGCGACGTTGTTGCCGACGACGCCGGAATTGTCGAGAGTCAGCGTGGCAAAATCATGCACAAAAACCGTGCGGAGCGAGCCCTGGCCGGAACCAAGCGTGCTGAATGTGCCGGCACCGTTCAAAGACAACGTGCCTTGCTTGACGAAGACATCCCGGCCAGAAAAGGCGTTTGCCACCTGGATGTTCAGCGTGCCGGTGCCGAATTTGTTGAGCTGGTAAATGCCCAGTGTTCCCGTGTTGGTGAAGCCTGTGGTGGTGATGTTGGTGGTGCCTTCACCGCCGATCCCGACCCAGGCATGCCGGTTGGCGCCAGCCGTTCCCACCTGGCCCAGCACACCGCCGGTGATGTTCAACGTGGCACCCGCATCCGCCCCCAGGGTCACGGCACGCATATTATTGTCAACCGTTGACATCGCGATGGTGATGAGACCAGACACGGTGTTGGTCCCTGCCGTACTGCGGATGGCTCCGCCACCATTGATGCCGTTGTTGGTCGCATTGTTGGTGGCATTGATGAAAATGCCATCTGCAACCGTCACTCCGCCGGTCAGTTCGATAGCTGCACCGACGTTTGCCATCAAGATTCCACCTGCGGAGGTTGTGATGGTAGGATTCGCCCCAGTCGTATTGGCGCTGAGAGTGATCGTCGTGCCAGTGATGGCGGTGATGAATGTGTCGGCGGCAATTCCCGTTCCGAACACCAGCTGGCCCACCCCATAATTGGCAGTGCCACCGGTCGGCGTGAGGACGCTCTGACCAGAGGCTCCAGTGGTCGCCGTCGAAGCGGTGGTGGACGATGCGTTGCCCAGCTGGTTTCCATTGGAAATTCTAAGCACGCCCTGCTGAGCAAACATGACCCCGTTCCAGCCGGTTTCGGCGGATGTCAGCACGAGAGTACCGAGGTCATACTTCCTGAGAGCGTTGTTGGCAGAAGCAAAGGTGAAAGCGTTGTTCAGCGTCAGAGTGTTGCCCTGCGTCACTTCAATTTCACCTGCGGCGGAATTGAGGTTGAAGGTGCGGGAGGTGGCAAAGGTGCCGGTGGCACGGAAACCAAAGCCAAGATTGTTGCCGCTGAGGCGGATGATGTTGCCTGAATTGCCCAATACGGCGTCGGAGGATGCGGCAATCAACCCTGCTGTGATGTCGATGATGGACCCGCCACCGCCAAATGTGTTGCCCGTATTGGTCAACGACAGCACACCGCCACCTGATTTGGTGAGAACTACTGCCGACGCACCGGTCGGGCCGCCCGAAAGCACGCCACTGAGCGTCAATCCATCAAGCTGCAGTGAAGTGCTGCCATTCACCACATTGAAAGTGGGGCCCTGATTGGCGGACACCGTATTGAAAACGATATTGTCCGCCAGAAGCAGGCCGTAGTTGTTGTTGTTGGTCACGGTCAGTCCGTTGGCCAGCAAGGATGAGGAAAAGCTGCTCGGAGCGACCACCTTGTTGACAGCCAGCGGGTAATAATCGCTGGTGCCCGCGCGTCCGATGGTAAGAGCCAAGGCCGTGCCTGTTACTGTGGACTCCCAGGTGATAGCACCGAGATTGATCGTCTCGAATGAACCGGTGCGATCACCATCAACCAAAAGCGAGAATGAGGTGCTGGTGTTCAATGCACCGATGTCGATCGTAGCGGCGGTGTTGTAGCCGTTAAGATTAATCCCTGTGATGTTGCCCAGGCCGGTCTTGCTAATGGTGTTGGCGCCCGTTCCTCCAAAGGAAGTGATTGAGCCTATGTTGGCAATGGGGCCGCCGAGCACCACATTGAGAAACGGCGTGGGAATATTGATCACAACGCCGGTGGTGGCCAGGGTGTCAAAGGTCAGAGCGCCGTTCAAGGTGAGCGTGGGCAAATTGGTGCCGGTGTTGTTGAAGATCGGATTCCCTGCGAAGGTCATGGCATTGGCCACGGTGCGGCTGTTGTTGTCCACCAGAAGGGTGGTGCCGTCTGCAAACGACACGGTGCCGACACCCAGCGGTCCGGAGAGAAGTGAATTTGGAACGGTGGAGGTACTGCTGGCTGAGAGAATGATCCCGCCTTGCTGCACTTCCATGCCGCCGTCAAAGGTGCTCTGTCCACTGAGCTGAAGGAGACCGTTGTCGGTTTTAATGATTTTGGTTCCGGTGCCAGTGATTGCCGAGGAGATGCTAAGCGAAGCAGCAAGCTGTGTGTAAACCTGACCATTCAATGTAGGTGCCTGGATGCTGAAGGTGTTGTTTCCGCTGCTGAGAGCCAGGAAGCCGCCGTTGATCGTAGCTACCGTAGAGGCATTGCTGCTGGTGACAGTGATCGGCGCGGAGGAAGTGAGCGTCAGGATGCTGTTGGTCTGATTCGTGATGGTGGGGGTGCCGGAACCGCCGTTATTGTTGAACGTGATGCTCTTGAGGGTGTTGTTCAGCCCCAGCGCGCCGGCAAGTGTCAGGGTGGAGCTGCCCACCAGGATGACATCGTTGGAGGCGTCGATCTGCCCAACGTTGGTGAGCATGGTGACCGCCGCGTTGTTGATGGTCAGACCGCCCGCAGGTAGGACCACCCCGGTGCCGATCAAATTCAGCGTGCCCTGATCCACGACGGTACCGCCCGTGTAGGTGTTGTTGGCAGACAGGTTGACAATACCAGTGCCGGACTTCACGAAGGAGACTTTGTTGCCAAAGCCATTGTCAGCGATGACCGAATTGATGATCATGTTGCTCATGCCGACGGTGAAAGTCAGCGCACTGCCAGCGGCTGTAGCCACCTGACTGAGTGTGACCTGAGTGGGACTGTCCACCGAGACGACATAAGTGCCGGCAGGAATGCCGGTGCCGGTCAGAGTCATGCCCCGAGCGATGCCTGTGGTAGAGTTCATCGTGATCTGCGCCGACCCCAATGCGGTGGTGCCACTGACAAATGAACCAGCGGTGAAGGTTTGGTTTTGCGCACTCGCCGTGGCATTGTTGCTCAGGGTGATCTGCGTCAGGCTGTCCACGGAAACGACGGTGGTGCCGACGGGGAAACTGGCATTGGCGAGGGTCATGCCTGGCTGGATGCCCACCGTTGAATTCATGATGACCACCGGAGAACCAGCAACAATGCCACCGGCAGTATTGGGATTGGTAAACGATGGATTGGAGGTGTTGGTATTATAAACAATGAGCTCCCGAGTCCCGCTCGTTTCCGTGCCACCGGCGGTGATCACACCCCGGATGGCGGTGGTGCCAAAGCTGGTGTCAAAGGAGTTGTTGGTGCGCAAGATGCCACCGAGTTCGAGATTCAGCACATCGCTGCCGTTCGTAAAAGCCACGTTGTTGGTGAAATTGCCGCTCAACCGAAGCATGCTGGCGGTGGTGGTGGCGCCAGAGAGGGTGGTGGTCAGAGGCGTTACGGAATAAGTTCCAAGGTCCGTGATGTTGCCGCTGCCAAACACGGCCGAATAACCGGCAAATCCGCCGTTGCCAACCGTGCCCACACCATTGGTGGTGTTGTAGGCGGCATAGTCGTTGGAGTTTGAAATGGCCCAGGCTCCCAGAACACCATCACCATAAGTGGTGGGCGCAGATGTGAACACGATGCGGGGGAAGTTGCCGATGCTGCCGAGCGCCGTAGATCCGAGGAAATTCACCGTCGATCCAGCGGAACGCGTCAGGCTGGCAATGGTCAGATCCATGGCAGTGAAAGCCCCGGCAGTACCAGTTCCACCTGTCGCAGATTGAATGCTATTCGCGCCCTGTGCTAAAAAGATGTCGCCCAATTTTTCAGTGGCCATCGTGTTGACCCGGCCGTTGATCTGAATGTTGCCCGCACGCAATGTGATGGCGATGGCATCGCCGATGCGGTCATTGTTCTGCGTCTGCAGGCTGCTGTTGCTGGTGGCGATCAAGGTGGCTCCATTGATTTCAATGGCCGAGGTGGTGAGCAGCGAGGCATCATTTTCGAGCGTGGTGGTGCCGCCCAAAAGCGAGGTGGTGCCGGTGTAAGTCTGCGCCGTCTCGAGCGTGAGGGTGCCACCACCGACACGGCCAAGATTGATGGCTCCGGAAATGATCCCTCCAAAGGTGCCACCGCCGTTGGTCACAAAGGTGCTGGTGGTCAAAGAGGTGTTGGTCAGAGCACCCGCAGAGTTTGGCATGTTCCCGCCACCTGTCAGATTGCCGAGATATTGAGAACTGCCGTTGAGATCCACGGTGGCACCGATGCCGATGTTAAGACTGTTGGCCGCCGGGAAGATGGCATTGAGCCCGGCGTTGAGCTGCAGGGTGCCGCCCATGACGTTGGTGGTGCTGTTGTAGTAGCTGGTGCTTTCAAGGCTCAAAGTACCACCACCCACCTTGCTGAGCTGGCCGTTGATCAAAGTGGAGGTCACATGCAGGATGGTGCCGGCCTGCACTTGGAAATAGCCTGCGCCGCCACCCAGGTTCACCTGTGAGACTGCCAGCGTATTGTCACCGCCGGTGCTGATCAGAGAACCTGTGGAGAGGGTCAGCACACGATTCCCCGTGCTGGTGATGGAGACTCCGCTGCCGTTGATTTTCAGGGCGTTCAACGTACGCGACAACGACACATTGGCTGTTGTGGTCACGTTCATCGTGTCACCGTTGGCCGCAGCATCCAGATTGTTGCTGTTGTTGTAGGAGCTTGGCGCCAACGCCACGACACCGTTTGTGTTGTCGTAGGCGGCAAAGTCGTTCAGGATGAAAATGCGCGACAGGATGGTGTTGGTGGTGGTGGTGCCTCCAATTTGATAGGTGGTGATCTTCACCTTGTTCGTGGTTCCCAATCCGCTGATTCCAGACAAATCCCAGGACGAGCCGGAGTTGGCGAAATTGGCGGTGGCAAAGGTCAGCGTATTGCTGCCCGTGCCGGACATGCTGATGGTTCCCATGATGTTGTTCACGGTGGCAACACCAATCGATTCAGAGGTGTTGTTGCCGATCAGGCTCAAGGCGCCGCCATTGAAGGTAAATGCGCGCCCAGCCACACGGCCGCTGCCGTTGTTTCCACCGCTGTTATCCAGCGCCAGTGTACCGCCCGCATTGAGCGTGATGCCTGAGGAGGCGTTGATACTTCCGCTGGTGCCACTGATGGTGACGGTGCCGCGATTGATCGTCAGGGCTCCACCAAAGGTGTTGGTGCCGGAGAGATTCAAAGCGTTGCCCTGAAACAGAAGCGCCGAGGCGGTGGACGTGCTGCCGTTGACAATGGCGCTTGTGATGTTGGTCGTCCCGGAGCCGGCAATGACCAGGGTACGGTTGGTGGCTGATTCCGAAAGATTGACCCCCCCCGAAAGTGTGAGCACAGCCCCAGACCCGACATCGAGATCATTCTGCAAAACCCGGGTGGAGCCATTGTTGGTCACCGATGCGCCAAACTCGATGCTTTGCGTGCCATTGATAACAGCCGGGTCACCGGCAATGGTCACGGCGTTTACCAGCTTGTTCACTCCAGTCAGATCAAACGCTGATGTCAAAACACCGCCATCAAGAATCAGGGCATTGGTGGCAGTTCCAAGCGCTTTGACATTGCCGATAACAAGCGTTCCCTGGCCAAGCAGAATGCCGCCAGTCAGTGTGGTGGCACTGCCAATGGTGAAGGAGGCTTCGTTGGCAATGCGAATGTCAAGACGTGTGAGAGAGGTCGAAAGCAGGGCGTTGTCCTTGATGTCCCCGTTCCACACCGTCGAACCATAGCCGCGGATGTTGAGCTGCCGCGTGCCAGCCGCGTTCTGGAAGTTGAGGAAATTGCCGTTGATGGTAAGAAGCGCGCCGCCCTCGAGATTGTTGCTCAGGGTATGATCGTTGCCGCCGGAGTTTTTAATCATGTCGCCATTGATGGTGATGGTATTTGCACCGGCGAAAATGGCTGTCGTATTGTTGTTAAAGATCACCGGCTGTGAGATCGTCAAGCCTGCTGGATCGGTGGCAAAGATCCCGGCGTTTGACATCAGGAGCCCACCAAATACCAGCTGAGCATTCACGGGAATGGTGCGAGCTGTGGAAATCGTGAACGTCGTGGCACTGGTGATGCTGGTAATGACGTCACCATAAGCGATGCCTGTCCCGTTGATGTTCATGCCCACGACCAAACCGGCCGTGGTTCCAGTCGCCAGTGTGATCGTGGCGGAATTGTTCACCGCAGCGGAAGTCAAACCCGTGGGGCCGACGGCACCGAGCGAATCAGTGGTGCCAATGCCGAGAAGGCCGCCGTCAACCCGGGTGCCGCCTGTGTAGGTGTTGGCGGCGTTCAAGATCCAGACACCGCCGTCGGTCTTGAGCAGGCGCAAGGCTCCCACGCCCCCGAAGGCAGGCGTGCCCAGCCCTTGCGCATTGTCAGCAAGCACGGAGGTGATCATGTTGGCGTCCGTGTTGGTGCCGCGGATTTCCAGTGTCTTGTCACCACCGATGGTGTTTACCGAGGTCGCTGTGCTGTTTCGCACATCGGTGAGAATCAGCGCCCCAGAGCCACTGGAGTCGATACGCCGGGTTCCCGTGGTGCCGGTGAGGTCGATCTCGCGCGTGGTGGTTTCTCCAGCACCGACATACATCAGGCTGACGGTGGTGTTTGAACCGGGATTGCCCAGTTCCAAAATGCCGCCACCGACGTTCGTGCCGAAACTGGAGGAAGCCGCCAAATCCGCGCCAATGGACGTCACATAAACTGCATCCTGACGGATGACCGTCCTGCCGCTGTAAGTGTTGGCATCTCCGAGAATAAGACCGGCGCTACCGATTTTCCCAAGGCCGCCCGTCCCGCCGATCACACCTGAGACAGTGGCAAAATCAAGATTGGTGCTGCCATTGTCATCCACCTGAATCTGACGCCAGCCTTCTCCCGTCACTGTTGTTGGAACACCGGCGGCGGCGACGACCCCCGTCCCCGAACTCAGGGTGAACTGAGTCGCGCTGTTGATGGCTGTGATATAAAGCCCGGTGGGAATGTTGGCGTTGCCAGTAAAAGCCTGGCCGATGGTCAGTCCGTCCGTGGTCCCGCTGGTCAGATTGACGGTGGCATTTCCAGCAGTCGTCGTCACATTGATAGACTTGCTGATGCCAGCAGCGAGATCGAAATTGCCTTTAACTTCGACGTCCGCAAGGGATGTGGCGTTGTTGAGAATCAACGCACCCGCGCCGATGAAATTGGCGGTCGATCCCCACACCGGCGTGCCCAAGGAGCCAAAATCCACCGTCAGCTTTGATGTGCCAGAGGAGAAACCACCATTGCCGTTGGCGATAAACCGGAATTGCCCGGCTCCCGTGCCCAAGGCCCGGTTGAATGTGCCGGAAGACTGATACACACCGCCATTGAGCAGAAGATTGCTGCCGGATGAAAGGCCAGCGCCGTCAACCGCCTGGAGTGCACCACCATTGATGGAGGTCGTCCCCGTGTAGGTGTTTGCGGTTAATGGATTGAGGATCCACAGACTGGTGCCGGTCTTGGTCAGCGAGAGCGCTCCACCATTGGGATTGTCAATGAGGTGGATGTCGATTTCGTTATCTCCCTGCGAATCACCGTCAAGCGTGAGCGTGCGCGCACCGGTCCCGCTGAAAGCCAGATCTGCGGTGTTGTTGAAAATGAGCGCCGCATTGTTGCTGATACGCGAAGCAGACAGGTTCCCGTAGCTGCCATAGGAGGCGATGGTGCCGTTGCCGGCCAGAGTGAACAAGCGATTGATGCTGACGGAGGGCGTCTGGGTTGCTGTGACCGCACCGCCGGAGTTGGTCCCCACATAACGCAGGGCGCCTCCATTGAGAATAAGGCTGGCTGCGTTGGTCGCGTCGCTGGTGGCATCCCCCTTGCCGATGCCACTTGCCACTCCGATGTCGGCGATGTTCGGAATGTCCAGATTTCCGCCAAGGATGGTCACCGGCCCTGTAAAGGTGTTGGCAGCGGTAAGTGCAACGGTGCTTGATGATCCAGCCTTCACCAGAGCAACTGCCGCTGTGGCTCCATCCTGAATCAGGCCCGTGAAGACACCTCCTGTGTTGTTATTGCTGACCCGGAGAGTGGCCGTACCACTCACAGCACTGTTGGTGATGACGCCCGCGCCATTGAACGCGTTGACTGAATTCGTTCCAGAAGCGGCTGTGCCGACGTTCACTCCATTAAGATCAAAAGTGGCTCCTTGGCGAATCGTCAGGTTGATGTTAGTTGCACCGAGCAAACCAGTGCCTGAGAGCTGCAAAGTCCCCTCGTTGACGGTGACGGTCCCCGTCTCGGCATTGGCCCCGCTCAAGATCAAGGTGCCAAATCCGTTCTTGGTGAGTCCGCCGGTGGTCGTGGATGTGATCGGCGCTGAAATCAGAAGAGAATCCGCAAGGCCATCAACACGAACGACGAGGTCCTGATTGCCACCGGTGGTCACGCCGGTGCCGCTGATCGTGCCCGAGCCACCTGTCTGCAAAATGCCGCCGGAAGTGTTGGCTCCGACGTTGATCGTCAGCAGCCCCGTCTGGTCCACGGTCTGGTTGCCGAGTATTTTCAACGAACTGATGGTGAGCGCCCCAGAGTTCGTGTTTCCAGTCACCAAATTATGACTGGCAGCCGTGAGTGCAGCCCCTGCCGTCACGAAGCCTGCATCCGTGTCATAAACGGGTGCCACCAGCACCCCGCCATTGGAACGGGCGAAGTCAGCGCCGTTAAAATAGATGTGACCGTTCCCGGTCAGCGTCGTGGCAGTGCTCGTGGCAACGCCGGTGAGTGTCACGGTGCCGTCGCCGATGATGTTGAGGCCCGTTCCAATGGCAGGGAGTACCAACGAAGAAAAGATCAAGCCCGTGGCACCGCCACCTGCGGTGATTTTGATGGTGCCTGCACCTGCAGTCATGGTCAAAGCGCCGAGTGATTCCGTCAGCGCGCCGCCGCTGAAACCCAGGTACTCAAAGGTGCCGCCCGCCACTTGATTGGTGTTCAACGGATCAGTGTTGAAAATGAGCGCCGAACCATTGTCAATGACATTGGAACCATTGCCGCTGCCAGCAGTCGCCTTGATCTGAAGAGTTCCACCCGCGACCGTCACGGTGCCTGTGAAATTGTTCACCGTGCCAAAGGTCAGCGCCGTGGCATTGGCGACAGCGGTGCCAATGGTGGTGTTGATCGTGATGGTGTTGCCATTGATCGCAGTGATGATCGAGCCTGCTGGGACGTTGGTTCCCGTGACCGTTTGTCCCACAACGAGGCCAGCGGCATTGGAAACGGTGAAGCTGTTGGTTTGCACCGCACCACCGCCGGTGGTTGTGACACCCGTCGCACCCGCAGTCACATAGTTGGAGGCCGAAGGATCATAGAGCCATGTGCCGGAGCCGATCTTCACCAGCGATGTCTTGTTGGTGGTGGTGTTGTCCTGAATCACACCCTGGATCTCATTTTGCAGAGTGCTTTCACCGCCCAGATAGAGATTTTTAATTCCCGCGCCGGTGGCTGCAATGTTGTTCGCAATAATCAAAGCCGAAGGGCTGCTGCCCGTCTGATTGGCCAGGATAATTCCCGATCCCGTCGTGCTGGTCAGGTTGATGGCCTTGGTGACGGTTTCACCTGCACCCGTGCCAGCAGCACCCAGGTAGTTCAAAGCACCGCTGCTGAGCTGCAAGGCACCGCTTGTGCCGCTGTTGATCGCACCGAAGGAATTGATCGCCAGGGTGCCGGCATTGACGTTGAAGCTGCCGAGGAAAGTACTGGAAGCACCCCGGATGGTGAGCGTGCCAGATCCTGCCTTGCTCACCACGTGCGCAGCACCTGCGGCGGTAAGGTTGCCGGTCAGCAAGGTGTCGCCATTGCCCTGAATGGTCAGGGTACGCGCCGTTGTATCCGTCTGGTTCCAAAGGCTGGAAGTCGCCAGAGTCAGCAGACCGTTCGAATTGTTTTCAATCAGGGTGTTGCTTGCGCCGCCCGTTCCCATGACACCCGCTGGGGAATTGTTTAAACCCAGCAGGGTGACATTGAACCCGTCCCGACCCGTGATGCGGAAATTGACATTCGTCCCCGTGGCCCGCGTTTCCCCAAACGTCACTGTCTGGTTGATGGCGCTGCCATTGACATCGCGGCTGACGAAGATGCCCGTGTTGGTAAAGTCACGGTTGAATATTTTTCTTTTCGAAAAATCAGCATTACCCACTCCGGGTGTGTCTGTGCGGACTTCGAGGATGCCGTTGTTGAGATCGACCGACTGAGTGCTGGGATTGGTCCCAAGGGCGCCGTTCGTGGAGACACGCACCGTGCCAGAATCAATGCGCAGGGATTGTGCATAATTGTTGTTCGCATTTTGCAGCCACATCGTGGTGCCATAGACTGTGCCAGATTTGGAAAACCGGTCATTGGCGACTTCAAAGCTGGTCACCTGACCCGAGATGATGAAGTTGCCGTTGCCAAAGAACGTCTGAGTGCTGCCGTTGCCAAGCTGGACATCCCCTGAAATCGTGGTGTTGCCATGGGTCGAAATCACGTTCCCCTGGGAAGCCGTGCCGCCAATGACCAAATTTCCGGCGATCGTGTTGTTGCCCACGCTGATGAGAGCACCGCTGTTGTTGATGGCACCTGGGCCACGGCCTGACAAACTGATGTCACGATTGATCGTCATTCCCGCAAGCCCGCCCTGCAAAACAAGACTGCCGCCGCTGTACCCGGGATTGCCCGTGTTCGCCAAGCCATTGACGGAAATGATTGTGGTGCCGGCTCCAAGCTGAGCCTCCTTTGTGATGACGACAGCACCGCCATTGATGACCACATCACCCGTGAAGGTGTTGGCATTGCTGCCGAGCCGGAGCGTGCCATTGCCCGTCTTCGTCAGTCCATTAGATCCTGCGATGACGGAATCAATTTGGGCACCCTTGAAGGAGGCCACATTGATGATGGAGGAGCTCAGTCCGGCTATGGTGCTCAGCGTCAGCGTGCCACCAGTGATGACATTGCCGTCGCTGCCAAAGATCAGACCGCCCGCTGTGATCGGCCCGCCCACTGTGATGGTTCCAGGGACACCGCCAAAGATAGCAACCTCACCATTGAGCCAGTTCGCGGTGTCTGACAGACTGCTGTCATAGGACCAATTGGGCGTCGTGGCATCCCACTGCCCATTGGAACCGTTGTAGTATAAAGTGGCCCCTTGAACCTGAAGGGCCCAGAGAGGAAAAACCACCGCCAAGGCAGTGGCGATCGGTCGCGTAAAATGACGACGCAGGGTGTCCAAGAGAACGCTGGATTTCTTCATCTGGTGGTGGATAAACTGAGGGCTGCGGGAGAAAAATTGAGGCGGGCTTAATTCGCATATGGAATTAAGCCGTCATTATCTGAACTTAACGCTTACTCTGATCTAACCCTCTCATTCAGAGCCATCGGGGAATGGCTTGTTCTCTAGTAAGCTTTGGCAGAGTTTTATATTCGTTTTTTCTTTAACGTCACTAAAGACTATCTTTTATTGACATGCAGAATGGGCAAAGACCGGCTCTATGGCCGTTATATTTGGCGCTTGAAGCCGCATCACCAGTTGCGGCTTCGCCCCCCCTCCACACCTTCTGCGCCCTGCCATGTCACGCATCCCAGAAGAAACCATCCAGCAAGTGATTGCCGCCACGGACATCGTGGCGCTGGTGGGGCGTTCCGTGAAGCTGCGCAAGGCGGGGACAAACTTCCTCGGCCTCTGCCCGTTTCACAATGAGCGCACGCCTTCCTTCAATGTCAGCCCCTCGCGCAATACCTACCACTGCTTCGGCTGCGGTGCTGGCGGCACCTCGATCCGTTTTGTCATGGAGCACGACGGTTTGTCGTTCGTGGAGGCGGTCAAACGCCTGGCGGATGCTGCGGGAATCCGTATCGAGGAAGAGGTGTGGGATGCCAATGCCGAGGCGGAGGCCAAACACCGCAGTCTGCTCCTGCGCGCGCACCGCGAGATTTCCGAATGGTTCCACCAGCTGCTGATGAAGCATAAAATCGCGGCACCAGCACGTGACTACCTCAAATCACGCGGCATCACCGCCGAGGTGGCGAAGAACTGGCAGATGGGCTACGCCCCGCCCAACGGCGCTTTTTTCCGCGAATGGGCCGCCCAGGCCAAGATCCCCGAAAGCGTGCTCGTGGAGGCCGGCCTCTTTGTACAGAGCGATGAAGACTCGGGACGCCGTGGCACCTACCCGCGTTTCCGTGACCGGCTGATGTTTCCCATCCGCAACGATCATGGAGATGTGATCGCCTTTAGCGGGAGGGTTCTCGATCCTGAGGCCAAAACCGCCAAATACCTCAATTCCCCCGAAACCTCACTCTTCAGCAAGAGCAAGGTGCTGTTCGGCTTTGACCGCTCCAAGCGCGCCATCTCTAAAGCAGGCGAAGCCATCGTGTGTGAAGGCCAGATCGACATGATCATGGTCTATGAGGCCGGTTTTCAAAATGTGGTGGCAGGGCAAGGCACCGCCTTTACGGAACTCCACGCCAAATTGCTTAAACGCGTCTGCAATGAAGTCGTGCTCTGCTATGACTCCGACAACGCAGGCTACAAGGCGGCTGAGCGCGCCTTCCAAATCCTCTCACCCATCGGGCTGACGGTGAAGGTGGCCTCGCTGCCTCAAGGAGAGGACCCTGATTCGCTGCTGCGCAAACAGGGCACCGAGGCGCTGCAAGCCGTGCTGGGAAATGCCACCGACTTCCTGGAGTACCAAATCCGCCGGCTGCGAGCCAGCGCCAAGTCTGACAGCATGGTGGAGCGCGTGCGCATGGCCGAGCAGGTGGCGGCAGCCATCAGCATCTTTACCGGCGTGGCTCAACGCATCACCGCCGTGAACAAAGTAGCCAAGATGCTCGAAATCTCCGAGGAACAGCTCAACGCGATGGTCAATCGCGCAGCGAAGGAAGCCAAGGGAGGTCAAAGCACCGGCAAAGCTCCCGTGAATGTGGTGGATGAGGCGAAGAAACTGCTCGGCTCCCAGCACAAGACCTCCTTGTCACTTTGCCAACTGGCGCTGGCGGATGCCGAGATCATGTACTGGCTGCGGGAGGCCGACTGTGAAGACCTCCTGCGCGAGGTGCCCGGCACGGAGATGCTAGCCCTGCTGGTGCACAGCCGCCATGATCCGCTGGAGGAGTCCTCCCAGCTTGCCTTCATGGCCGGGCTGGAGCGCCAGGAGGAGGCGGCCTTTGCCCAGCTCCAGGCACGCCCGCGCCTGCCCGGCGGTCTCGAAGATGCAAAAAGCGCCTTGTACACCTTGGAACTCGTCCGGATGAAGAATCTCATCCAGAGCATTGAGTCCAAATTACGCCAGCGTGACCTGCCAGAAGAGGAGGTCGAACGCCTGCAACAGGAGCAGATAGAACTCATCGCAAGACGCAAAGAATGCCTTGACCGTACGAAACCCACCCCGAATAGTTTCTCCCCCTGACTTGACGCAGGTCCCGGACCCCCACCGAGGTAAGTATGGCCGTCTCCAAAAAACCACTTAACGGATCCCATTCTCGCAACGCCGCCGGCCAGGCAGGCGACCCTGCGGCTGTCGAAGACGAAGCCGCGCCACAGAAACGTGGCCGTGGCAGACCGCGCATCCATCCGCCTAAAGAGCAGCCCGCTGCCCAGGTCGGGCCTGATGGCCAGCCGCTCAAACGCCGCCGGGGACGTCCGCCCAAAGGCGGTCAGATCGGAGGCATCACGCATTTTGCCAACACCACTCACGATGACATCCACTCTCCCGACGTTCAGGCGCGGCTGCGTGACCTGATTCGCACGGCACGTGAGCATGATCACCTGACCTGGGACGACATCAATGAGGCCCTGCCCTCAGGATTCGTCACCCCGGACCTGATGGATGCCCTCATCACGCGCCTGCGTGCGATGGAAATCAAGATCACTGACGAGGTCGATGGCGTGGCAGCCCGTCACAACGCCGCCCGTGAGCGCATCACGGCGGAGCGTGACGCAGCTTCGGCAAAGCTGGATGTGTTTGACGATCCGGTGCGGATGTATCTGCGCCAGATGGGCCAGGTGCCACTGCTCACCCGCGAGCAGGAGATCCACATTTCCAAGCGCATCGAAAAGGCCGACCTGAGCATGCGCCAGTGCCTGCACACCATCGGCTTCATCGGTCAGGCCTACCTGCAGTTTGCAGAAGCCTTGTGCAATGGTGTTGAACGCTTTGACCGCCTCGTCAGCGACCGCAAGGCGGATGAACGGGAAGCTTATTTCAAAAAGCTGAAGCCGCTGCTCGATCAGGCACGCGATACGCATGAGAAGACCAGCAAGGCTTTCGCCGCCTTCATCAGTTCCGGCCCGCGCAAACGTGCCGCCAGCCAGGAGGAGTTTGAAACCCTGCGCGCCGCGTTTTTCCGCGTCTGTGAGAAGTTTTACTTCAAATCCAAGATCACCGAGGACTTCGTGACCCTGCTGCAGCAACGGCTGACCGATCTCGGCAGCCTGGAACGCAACCTGAAGGAGCAGCCCGACAACGAAGCCGCGCAAGAGGCCGTGAGCGCCTTTGAGCAGGAGTCCTGGATGACGGCGGCGGATTACCGCACGCTCATCACAGACACGCTCAAGCATGTGTCTGGCTCTACGCGGGCGAAGACCGAGATGATCGAGGCCAACCTGCGCCTGGTCATCTCCATCGCCAAGAAATACACCAACCGTGGCCTGTCCTTCCTCGATCTCATTCAGGAAGGCAACATGGGCCTCATGCGTGCGGTGGAGAAGTTTGAGTACCAGCGCGGCTACAAATTCAGCACCTACGCCACCTGGTGGATTCGTCAGGCCATCACCCGCAGCATCGCCGATCAGGCGCGCACCATCCGCATTCCGGTGCACATGATCGAGACGATCAACAAGCTCATGCGCGTGCACAAGCAGCTGCTGCAGGAGCTGGGGCGTGATCCTACCCCGGAAGAAATCGCCGAGGAAATCCATCTGCCCGTCGATCGAGTGAACGCCGTGCTGCGTCTCTCGCAGCAGCCCGTTTCCATGCAGGCCAAGGTGGGCGAAAGCGAAGGCGACACCGAATTCGGCGACTTCATCGAGGACAAGGAGGCGAGCAATCCGATGGAACTCACCGCCATGCACCTGCTGCGCGACAAGCTGCGCGACGTGCTCGACACCCTCAATCCGCGTGAGCGCGAAGTGCTGGAGCAGCGCTTTGGCCTCGGAGACGGTGCTGGACGCACCCTCGAAGAAGTCGGCAAACAGTTCCAAGTCACCCGCGAGCGCATCCGCCAGATCGAAGCCAAAGCCCTGCGCAAGCTGCGGCACCCCACGCGCATCCGGAAGCTCGGTGGTTTCTTTGGTGCGGGTTGATACACCAGCGCGGAAGCTGCCCGCCGTGTCGTAGGATGGGTGTGGCGACAGCCCGCCCGTCCATCAGCGTACGGCAAACACACCGGCTTGCGAACGTCTCCCAGAGTCGGGCGGTTTGGCGAAGAGGTCGGTGAAACATCGGAAAGTATCACTCGCCAAACACACCCAACCTACGAACTCACCAGCACACGCCCACTTCGCGCCGGCCTTCAATGCTGCGGAGGTAGATGTAACCCTCAACCTGCTGCGTGGAAAACTCGCCTTCGAGCTGCACCCTCACGCGCTCATATTCGCCGCCATCGGTATCTTCAAGCACGTCCAGCCGTGCGAGTCCGGCCTCGTCCACGCTCCAGACTTCGCCTTGGATCGAGAGCCCCTCTGCGGAGCGAACCATCCCAGGATAACCACCCAAGTCATACAGGCGGTAAAGCGGCGCCGTGATCGCCTCCGCCACGAACTGCTGCTGCGCGATCCAGCCATGATTTTCACCGCCGCGCTTCAGCGTGCCGTAAACAAACACCAGGGTGGTCATGGCAGCGCATCCTCCCGCTCGTTGAGCCAGGAGCCCAGGCTGTACCGCATCTGCGTCAGTTCGTTCGCACGTTCCATCATTGCATCAGTCATCTCTTCCTTCACCAGCACGTTTTTGGCCAGTTGCGCCGCCCAGCGTGGCCAGAAGTCCTCGGTGAGCAGCACCTGCTGCACGCTGCCTTGGTGCAGCAGCCCCAGCTTGCCGCGCCGCTGCCCTGCCCCGGCCACTTTCACCTTGTCGCGCACCACATCGTGCATGGCCGGTGCCACAAAGCAGAACGGGTTCTCGATCAAATCTTCCGGTCCGGCGAGGCGGCTGCCATCGTCCAGCGCCTTGGCCAGCGACTCATGGATCAGGCGGTAGCTGTCCAGCGGATTGGTCTGGGACCAGGGATGCACCGCCGGCACGATGAAGGAATACGTGAAATCATTCTCATGCAGCACCACGCCGCCACCCGTCCAGCGCCGCACCACGGGCCACGGCGGCAGGGTCCCCGCCAGCTTAGCCAAATTCTGCGCGTAGCCGATGGTCACCGTAGGCTGATCCCAGCGGTACACGCGCAGCACCGGCACCTCACTCTGCTCCAGCCAGGCCTGATCTGCAGCCATGTTCCAGGGGCCGTCATGCGGCGGCGCGTCGAGGTGGAGGATGAGGTCGTTGAAGAGAGGTTTGGCAGAATCCACGCGCCTATCATGACTCATTTTTCCACACTTGCAGCCCGGATGTTACTTTGGCATCCGCCGCCGCGTTTAAAGCACTCTCATCATGCTGACCTCCCGCCTGCTCCTGCTCTCCTTTTCCCTGCTTTTCACCGTCCTGTCCCCTGCGGCGGACGACTACCAGCCCGGCCCGGACTCCAAACCGCAGGAAGGCGTGCCGAAGGGCGATGTGCTGAAGTTCGAATTCAAGAACAGCAAGATCTTCCCCGGCACGGTGCGCGACTACTGGGTCTATGTTCCGAAACAATACACGCCCGACACTCCCGCCTGCGTGCATGTGAATCAGGACGGCATTCAAAATCTCGCGCCCGTCGTCTTCGACAACCTCATTGCCAAAAAGGAAATCCCGGTGATCATCGGTGTGTTCGTCACGCATGGCCGCGTGCCTGCAAGCGATCCCGCCACCCAGTTGGACCGCTTCAACCGCAGCGTGGAATACGACGGCCTCGGCGAGAACTACGCGCGCTTCATTCTCGAAGAACTGCTGCCACAGGTGGAGAAGATCGTGCTGCCGGATGGCCGCCCGATCCGCCTTTCGCACAACGGCAACGACCGCAGCATCGGTGGTAGCAGCAGCGGCGCCATCGCCGCCTTCACCGCCGCCTGGGAACGCCCCGAGGCCTTCAGCCGCGTGTTTAGCAGCATCGGCACCTATGTGGATCAGCGCGGTGGCAATGACTACCCGGTGATGATTCGCAAGGCCGAGCCGAAGGCGCTGCGTGTGTTCCTGCAAGACGGCAGCAATGATGCGAACGGCACCGGCGGAAACTGGTTCCTCGCCAACAATGAGATGCTCTCCGCGCTGGAGTTCGCGGGCTATGAATCCAACCACGTGTGGGGAGACGGCGGCCACAATGGCAAGCACGCCACGGCCATTTTCCCGGATGCCATGCGCTGGCTGTGGAAGGACTGGCCCAAGGCCGTGACGAAAGGTGTGGGCTCCAAAGCTCCGGTGATGGAAGTGCTGGGTGCTGGTAGCGAATGGCAGCTCGTGGGAGAAGGCTACGGTTTCACCGAAGGCCCGGCGGTGAATGCGAAGGGCGAAGTCTTCTTCACCGACATCCCGAACAGCCGCATCCACAAGGTCGCGCTGGATGGCAAGGTCTCCGTCTTTGCTGAAAACACCGGCAAGGCCAACGGCCTCATGTTTGGCCCCGACGGCCGTCTGTTTGCCTGCGCCAGCGGCAACAAGCAGATTGTCGCCTACGATGAAGCAGGCAAGATGACCGTGATCGCCGAGGGCATCGACTCGAACGATCTCTGCATCGGCTTGAACGGCAATCTCTACGTCACTGATCCTCCGCACAAGCAGGTGTGGCTCATCAAGCCGAACGGCGAGAAGAGCGTCGTGGACACGAATGACAAGAGCGGCATCGCCTTCCCCAATGGCCTGCGGTTGACGCCGGACCAAAGCCTGCTGCTCGTGGCCGACATGCGCGGCCAGTTCATCTGGAGCTACCATATCGAGGCCGATGGCAACCTCAGCGCCAAGCAGCCCTACCACCATCTGCGCATCCCCGATGGCCTGATGGAAAGCGGTGCCGATGGCATGACGCTGGACACCCAGGGCCGCCTCTACGTCGCCACGCACGCCGGCATCCAGTTCTGCGATCAAGCCGGACGCGTGAACGGCATCATCGCCAAGCCGCAGCGCAAGTGGCTGGCAAACGTGGTCTTCGGCGGTGCCAACTTCGACGAACTCTACGCCTGCAACGGCGACAAGGTCTTCAAACGCAAAACGCAGGTGAAAGGCGTGCGCTCCGCCGACGCCACGATCAAGCCGGAGAAGCCGAGGCTGTAAGAGAGCGCGACAGCGTCCCATTTGGAGTTCGGTCGCGCAGATGCACGGCGCAAGCCTGCATCGGAGCTACCGCTTTCGTGGGGTGCAGAATGCGCTTCGGCCTCAGCCTGCTATCCGGCCTGCGAAAGCGCTGATCGGCGGGCAGGAGTGCCCGTGCTACTCCTCCACCACCACGGCGCGCTTTTGCAGCTCCACGACGGCGTTGAGGATCTTCACGCGGTTCATCTCGTGGACTTCCACCTTGGTGCCGATTTCGGGCACGAGGGTGACGGTGAGTTCGCCGCCGAGGTGTTCGCGGAATTCTTCCAGGCCTTCGAGGATGGCGGGCTCGCCAGAGCGGCCGGTGGTCATCAGATACGGGGAGGTGGTGGCGAAGCCGATGCTCTCGATGAGCTTCAGCACGCGCTCGCAGGTCTCTTCGCTCAGGATGCCCTGCATGCGGGAATAGACGAGGTCCACGGCCATGCCGATGGCCACGGCTTCGCCATGGGCCACGGTGAATTTGGAGATCTGCTCCAGCTTGTGCGCGGCCCAGTGGCCGAAGTCCAGCGGACGGGCGGAGCCGAGTTCAAAGGGATCGCCTCCGGTGGCGATGTGCTCCACGTGCAGCTCGGCGCTGCGCTGAATGACCTGCTCCAGCGCCTCCTGCTTGAGTGCGGCAAGATCTCCGGCCATGGCCTCGATCTGCTCAAAGAAAGCGCGGTCGCGAATGAGAGCGACCTTGATGGCCTCGATGATGCCGTTGCGGCGTCCACGTGCGGGCAGCAGTTCCAGGAAGGCGAAATCGTTCACCACGGCAAAGGGCACGGCGAAGCTGCCGACCCAGTTTTTCTTGCCGAAGTAGTTCACGCCGTTCTTCACGCCCACGCCGCCATCTCCCTGGCTCAGGGTGGTGGTGGGAAAGCGCACATGGCGGATGCCGCGATGGGCGGTGGAGGCGGCAAAGCAGACGAGATCCAGCGCGGCGCCGCCGCCGATGACGAAGACGTAGCTGTGACGGTCCAGCGCGGCTTCATTGATGGCGTCCCAGCAGCATTCCACGAGACGGAAGTCGTTTTTGCAGGGCTCACCGCCGGGGATGACGATGGGGTCATCCACCATGGTGAAGGTGTCTGCGTGCACCTGGCCGTAGGCCATGATGTCGTCGAGCAGATCGCGGTTGGCCGTGGCGACGGCTTCGTCCACAAACACGAGCACCCGGGGGAGCTTGTGCGGCTGGTCGAGGTGAAGAAGATCACGAATGGTATGGTTCCGAGGCGCGAAGACTTCTCTCGTGAACAAGATTCGGTGGGTGTGCTCTAGCCTGATTTTTTTCTCTAACATCAAAGGGGGGCGGTTCTTTGCCTCCAACCGTGCTTGAGGTCAAAGGGAAAGGGCTAACGTCTGAGAAAGGTGGTTTCTAGCCAAGAGCCCCGATTTCACAATTGATGCAGCATGTTTTTGCCGCGCCCACCTGCCTTCCGGCCACAAAACGCCCTCCTGTCCGGCCACCCATGGAAATAGCCTGCTGGGGTGATTGAGAAGGATACCCCCTCGGATTCAACCTTTCGGCGGCCATGAAAACCTCGCATTCAAATCCGCCGCACCTTCACGACACCCCCGGAAATGGCTTCACGTGATGGAAGCTGCACCGTTGTTCAGTCCATCCGTGTCCAGAAATGCATGGGAGAAAAAAACGATCACCGCAGTGACCTTTCCGCCGCCACTTCGCTTCCTGATCCCAGCGCTGCTGCTGCTGCTGGGACTGCTGGCGACATGGATGGATTATGAACTGGATCTGGCCAATGACCTGGCACGCAATTTCAGCGACGTGACCACGCAGGCCGAGGCCACCGGCACCCGGCTGACCCAGCTTGCCCGGCAGCACCTCGTGCAGAAAGAGATCAAGGCCCTGAGTGAAAGCCTCTCCGACTGGACTCATGAGCCCTGGCTGCGCATGGCCGCCGTGGTGGATGACAAGGGCCGTGTGCTGGCAAGCTCATCCGCCCAGTGGGAGGGGCTGTCAGCCGCACAAACACCTGCAGCCACCGCCTGGCAGCGGGCCAGCCAGAGCACCGGCAAGATCATGGAGTCCGCCACTTTGGATGACGGGGACTTCATTGTGCTGGCGGCGTTTCCCATCGACATCCCTTCCCAGACCCGGCGCTGGCTCCTGCTCGTCTATGACCGTGCCAATGCCGTGCTCCATGCGCATCAGGATGCGCGCCAGCGGGTGGAGTGGTCGGCCTCCGTGATCGCCATCATGTGCCTCGGTCTCTGGGCCACCCTGCACTTTGGCGTGGCGACCCGGCTGGAGCGGCTGGCGCGCTCTGTCCGCGAGTTTGGCGAAGGCCGGACCATCAGCATCGACCCCGTGAGAGGTGGCGATGAGGTGCATGAGCTCTCCCAGGCATTCCGAAAAATGACCCAGCGCCTGGCAGACCGCGAACAAGAACGCACCGTGCTGGAGCGTGCGGTGATTGATTCCGCTGAAAACGAGCGCCGGCGCATCGGGCATGAGCTCCACGACGGCATCGGTCAGCAGCTCACCGCCGTGCTCATGGCCATCAACGGCCTGCATGATGAACTGCAGGCCAAAGCGCCCGCCTTTGCGGAGCACGCCCAGCATGCCAGCCAAAACCTGCGTGAAGCCCTGGCCGAGGTGCGGGGCCTTTCCCATGGGCTGGCCCCGGTCCCCCTGTGGGAGCAGGGACTGGAGCACGCGCTGCAGGCGCTGGCAGACATCACCACGCGCAGCTCCGGCGTGCGCTGTGTGTTTGAGTGCCCGGCGCACATCCTGGAGATCAGCGAAGCGACCGCGTGCAATCTCTACAGGATCGCCCAGGAAGGGGTGAACAACGCCCTGAAGCATGCAGATGCCGGAGAGATCCGCATCGGGCTGGAGAGCCGTGATGGACTCATCGTGCTGGAGATCGACGATGATGGCTGCGGCCTGCCGGAGGCGCCTTTAAAAGGCGGCGGCATCGGCTTTCGCATCATGCAGCATCGCACTGAAATGATGGGCGGCAGCATGGAGCACGGCGCTCCGCCCGCAGGAGGCACACGCATCGCCGTTCATATTCCCAACACCCCATGACAACCACAGACACCCTCGAAAAAACCTGCCGCCTCGTGCTCGTGGACGATCATCCGGCCGTGATCAATGGCTATCGTTTCATGCTGCAGGCCTACCCCAGCTTTGAAATCTGCGGCACGGCGGCGAATGAATCTGCAGCCCTCGCCCTGGTGGCCAGGGAGAAGCCGGATCTTCTCATCACCGATCTCAACATGCCAGGCCGTGGCGGTCTGGAGCTCATCAAAGATCTCGCGGCCCTGCATCCCGGGCTGAAGATCATCGTCAGCTCCATGCATGATGAAATGCTCTGCGCCGCACGCGCCCTGCGCGCCGGAGCCAGCGGCTACGTGGGCAAGGACAGCCCCGGCAATGCGCTGCTGGATGCCATCCACAAGGTGCTCGACGGCGGTGTCTACGTGAGCGAGCGGCTGGCCGCGCACCTCGCAGCCTCCTTTGCCACTCCCCGGCCCCGTGGATCGACGGAATCACCGCTGACCAAACTGAGTGACCGTGAGTTTCAGGTCTTCGAGCTTTTCGGCCATGGCCAGACCGCGAAGGAAATCGCAGCCCAGCTGCACTTGAGCCCGAAGACCGTTTCAGTTCATCGGGATCACATCAAGGAAAAGATGGGCTTTGTCACGAGTGCGGAAATGATCCGGCAGGCGGTGCGCTGGGTGGAGACGCAGCGGGATGTGCTCAAGTGAAGCCTCACTGGAAAAGGTAGGCCCATGGCCTAAGCGCAAACGGCGCCAGCGATGATACCCGAATGTCTGAACGCCCGCATGGTGGGTTGTTCATCAACCCCACCGGCATTCAGCAACCATGAAATCGTCGTCGTACTTCCACTCCCAAATCTGGGCTTCAGGCAGCAACCACACTCATTCGAGTTTTACGGATGTTCATCAGCATCTTGATGATCATTCGCATCTCTTCGATGAGATGATTCAATACTCGCAGACGGCTTCGGGACAAAATCCGCCGCTGCACCAGAAGCTCAATGCAAAGGTTTTGTTCCAATTCTTTGATGGCTGGCCCATGTCGGATTCGTGAGCTTCAGGCGTTCCATTACCAACCCCCCGCCTGAAATGAGAAACCCGGATCGAATCGTCATCGTGGACAGCAACCCAGTCAGTTCGGCGGACTTTCGCTCCGAGCTGGAAATCCAGCCAGACCTCACCCTGGCGGCAGCCGTGACCTGCGCCTCCTGCTCCTTTGCCGCAGTCTCCCAGCAGAAGCCGGATCTGGTGCTGCTCAGCCTGAGCATGGCGGGGCATCGTGTCCTTGAGCTTGTGAAGGATCTGCTGGTGCTGCATGCGGGCCTGAAGTTTCTCATTGTCGCCAGCAACGACACAGAGCTGGAGGCCGGCCGCGTCCTGCGTGCAGGAGCCCACGGCTGCGTCTTGAGCAGCAGCAGCAGCGCCACCAAGCTGGAAGCCGTGCGCCAGATCCTGGCCGGCCATCACAGCTTCAGGCCAGAGCCAGCCCACCGCCCGCCCGCAGTCACCGGCTTGTCGCCACTGCACTGGGTGAATGCCACGGTCGCTCTCTAGCGCCGCCGCAGCAGCGCAGGCTCGTTAAGTCGCCGCCACCCAGCGCTGCCAGAGACGCAGCAACGGTGTGAGCACCACAAACCCCAGCGCCAGCAGAGGCGAGACGTTCGCAATCGCAAGCGCATCCACCACGACGATGCCCGCGAGCAGCCAGCCCACGGCCTTGCCGATGGCGGGTCCGCCTTTGCGCATGGTGTGCGTGGCGAAGGCCACCAGCAGGGCAAACACGCCCAGAACACCCACCTGCACCGGGCTGCCACCCGCCGCAGAAAACCGCATGGCGCAGACGATGGCCGGTGTGTAAAGCAGGGCGAAAGCCATCAAGGAAGCCGGCACGGGCAGCGCCTCGTTTTTGTGCTCCAACCGCGCCGCCATGGTGATGCCTACCACGTAGCACCCGATGGCCAGGGCAAACGGCAGCACCAGCAGGGGGCCCGCAGGCAGAAAGGCTGTCTCGTAGCGCCATTCGGCACCGAAGAAGGACAAGGCCCCCTTCTGGCTGGCAAATTGAAACGGTGCGACAGCCGAGGCTGCCACAAGATACAACAGCAGCCGGCAGGCCCCCATGACGATGACGGACCCCGCCCACTGCTTGTGAAAGAGATCGTAAAACACAATGGCACCCAGCAGCAGCCCCGTGATCTGCGGATTGGCACCATAGCCCAGCGCGATGACGCCCCCCACAAAGAGCATCAGGATACCCACGATCCACGCTGTTCGCACGGCAACCTTCCCGCTGGGAATCGGACGCTCCTTGCGGTGCTCACGGTCGAATTCCGCATCGGCCGCATCATTTAAAATCATGCCGCCCGTGTAGATCAAAGAGCCCGCCAGCAGCAGCCATGCGAGGCGTACATCAAAGAGCGCGCCTCCAGCGAGGAGCCAGGCTGCAATGACGTTTGTCCATGCAGTGGGGAGATTGGAAATACGGGTGAGATTGAACCAGGGGCGCATTCGCACAGTGTCGAAACCCGCAGAGCAAAGTCGAACGGTTATTTCAACATGCTGCGCACAAACGGCAGCATGGAGGAATAAAGCGTGCTGCCGTGAAAGCGGGAGAGCAGTTCAGTGACAAGCTCGGCATCGCTGTCCACATCGGCGGGAAGCAGGTCTTCACGACTGTGCTCTCCGCAGGTGGCACTGACGCGGACAAAGCAGGAGTCGCAGTCACGCCGCACTTCGCCACGCACGCCCTCACCTTCCAGCACGAGGCCCTGCAGGGCGGGGCCGGTGTCTTTCTCGATCAACTCAACGCTCAAGGAAGCCTTCAGACGCTGGTTGATCCATGCGGCGAGCAGCAGCGCGGTGGTGCGCTGCCCCTTGAGATGTGTGATGCGAATGGTCTGAAGTTTGGAGAGGTTATGGCAGGCGGTGGCGTCCTGAAAGCAGGCGGCCAGGGCGGTGCGCATGAAGTGCGAGCGCGTCCACGCGAGATCGCGCAAATCAAAGTCACCGCCTTCGGCGTTCATGGCGGCCAGCAGCGCATCAAACTGCCGTGCGGGATCCTCCCAGCGCGCACTGTCGATGATCAGGGTGTCGATGCGGCTGTAGAGGCGCTCTTCAAAATTCTTGGTCAGATCCGCCTGCCACCAGACGACGAGCGGCAGATCGGAATCGAGATGCGCAAAGACGATGTTTTGCACCATCGCGGCATCCCCGCCTTCCAGCACAAAACTGATCTGCTCGCTGCAGACGATCTGTTTGCCCTGGTAGGGACGGCACAACGCCTGAATCCAGGCCCGTGCCCGTGGTGGCTGGGCTTCGGGCAGTGCGAGGATGAGCAGCGCCCGGCAGGCATGCTGGGCGGCCACGTGGTCGAGCAGTTCGTTGTCAGCCACCAGCTGGCAGCCATCCTCGGTATAGATCGCCAGGTTGATGAGTGAGGCACGCGTCTTGGCCTCATCCCCTTCCCACAGCTGCTTCAGCGCACGATCAATGCGCCCGATGGGCGTTTCGAGACCAAGGCGGTCGAGGTCGGAGTCGTTAATGGTGGAGAGAGGCATGTTGGTCTTCCTCCAGATTATAGCAGACGCCACTCACGGCCATCCGCACGCAGCAGGTCATCGGCCTCCTTCGGTCCCCAGCTTCCCGCAGGGTATTCGTGCATGGTCGGCGGCGTGTCTGATTTGTGCCAGGCGTTCTCGATCTCATCGATGAACCTCCAGGCGTTCTCGACTTCATCGCGACGGGCGAACAAGGTGGCGTCACCGGCCATGGCATCGAGCAGCAGGCGCTCGTAGGCCTCGGGGCTGGCCTTGCCAAAGCTGGAGGAGTAGCGGAAGTCCATCTTCACCTGCTGGATGCTCATGGCCTGTCCCGGCTGCTTGCACAGAATGCGCAGCGCGATGCCCTCGTCCGGCTGAATGCGAATGACGAGGGTGTTCTCGCTGTTCTTGAGCATCGTGGAGGTGGCAAAGGGTATCTGCGGCGGCTTCTTGAAATGAATGCTGATCTCCGTGGCCTTCTTCGGCAACTGCTTGCCCACACGAATGTAGAACGGCACGCCCTGCCAGCGCCAGGTGTCGATCATGAGGCGCAGCGCCACATAGGGCTCGGTCGTGGATGCGGGATTCACGCGGTCCTCCTGCCGGTAGCCCACGCGCGGCGCGCCATCGACGCTGCCGGCGGTGTATTGGGCTCGGATCACGTGTTTGCCCACTTCCTTAGGCCCGACCAGCGGACGCAGGGCGCGGATGACCTTCACCTTTTCATCACGCACACTGTCTGCGCTGAGATCCGTCGGCGGCTCCATGGCCACGAGGGAGACCAGCTGCAGGAGATGATTCTGCACCATGTCACGCAGCGCGCCTGCGGTGTCGTAGTAGCCACCACGGCCGCCTTCCATGCCGAGGTTCTCCGCGCAGGTGATCTGCACGTGGTCGATGTAACGGCTGTTCCAGTTGGGCTCGAAGATGGAGTTGGCAAAACGCAGCACCATGATGTTCTGCGCGGTTTCTTTGCCGAGGTAATGATCGATGCGGTAGGTGTCCTTTTCCGCAAAGGTGGCGGCGACCACCGCGTTCAAGCCCTGTGCGGTCGCGAGGTCTTTGCCAAAGGGTTTCTCACAGACCACGCGCGCCCATTTGCCTTTGACGCCCTCATTAAGCCCGGCGGCCCGGATCATTTCCAGGATGGGCTTGAAAGCCTCCGGAGCGGAGGCCAGGTAAAAGAGGCGGTTCGCCGGCGTGCCGCGTTCCGCATCGAACTGGTCGAGCAGTTTCGCCAGAGACTTGTAACCTTCAAGGTCTTCGAATTCGCTGCGGTGATAGTGAATGCACTGGGAGAAGCTCTTCCACAGTTCGTCGTTGTGGCCCTGGCGGCTGTTCTGGCGGTTGCCCTCTTCCAGTTCTTTACGGAAGCCTTCGTCCGTCTTGTCACGCCGGGCGAAGCCCACGACCTTGAACTGCGGCGGCAGATCACCTGCGGCGGCGATGTTGTAGATGGCGGGGATCAGCTTGCGGTGAGTGAGATCACCGGTGGCACCAAAGATGACCACGGAGCAGGGTTCCGCACGGTGGCGGGAGAGCAGAGTCTCTTGAAAGGGATTTTCCAATTCGGGCATGGCTTTAAAGCAAGGACTACGCCACAAACGCGGCGCTGGACTGCCAGACTAACCCGCCGCCCCGTGATGGCAACAAACGATGCCGCCGCAACGGGCCCGGGTCGATGAAATGACTTCATGGATGCCATGAATTCGCTTGAAGGCAGCATGTGGGGGTACCCCGCTAAAATTAGGCGTCTCTTTCGCTGATTTTCTCTATGCCCTCTGAGTTTCAAAGGTTTGACAGAGCGACTCATCCGTTGAGAGTCACAGGGCAATGAGCAAACCGGCAACCGAGCCAGACATTCCGATTCCGGAAGACGTAAAAAAAGACAAGGGCTTGTGGGAAAAAACCCGCAAAAGCCTGATCGAGCGTCTGAACAATTGGGAAGATCAGAAAACTTGGAACGAGTTTTACCAGACTTACTGGCGTCTCATTTTCAGCGTCGGCACCAAGGCGGGCCTCACCCGTGAAGAAGCCTTTGATGTGGTGCAGGAGACGATCATTGCCATCGCCCGCCAGGTGCAGAAGGGCCAGTACGATCCGCGTGCAGGCTCCTTCAAAGCCTGGCTGCTGCAGATGACACGCTGGCGTATTCTGGACGTGTTCCGCGCCCGCAAGCGCCAGCCCTCCCTTGCCGACCAAGGCAATGCCGACACCGAGGACACCAGCGGTCAGGTCATCGACCGCCTCTCCCAGGACAAGGACAACCTGCTGGAAAACATCTGGGACCGCGAATGGCGTGACAACATCACCGCCGCCGCTCTGGAACGCGTCAAAGCCAAGGTTTCACCCCGTCAGTTTCAAATTTTCGACTGCTACGTGATGAAGGGCTGGGGGGTGAAGAAGACCTCTGAAGCCCTCGGAATCAATGCCGCACAGGTCTATCTGGCCAAGCACCGGGTCGGTGCGCTGGTGAAGAAAGAAGTGCAGGGGCTTGAGAATACGATGCTTTAGTGGGAGACTTCCGGGCGCTGGCTTGAACCATTCATGCAGCCACCCTCCTCCCACGACAGCTTCATGAGCGATCCAGCCGACCTGCCCGCCGAGCATACGCCTCCCCACGAGAGCGCGGATGAAGCAGCCGACTTGCCTATCATGGATGAGGCTGTGGCACATGATGAGGAAGCGCAGGATTTGGAATCTTTTGAGCTGACCCTGCCCGCCCCGCCCATCGCGGTGCCGACAGCCCGGGACAAGGTCAAGAGCCGCGACAAAAACGGCCCGCCCTCCCACCGGGATGACATCGTCATTCCTGACTACACGCTGCTCAAGCGCATCGGCTCCGGGGCCTATGGCGAAGTGTGGCTGGCACAGAGTGTGACGGGCGCACTGCGTGCCGTGAAGATCGTCTGGCGTGAGGACTTTGAGCTCACCCGCACCTTCCACCGCGAGTTTCAGGGCATCCAGCAGTTCGAGCCGATCTCGCGTGGTCATCCCTGTCTTGTGCACATCCTGCACGTCGGCTGGAATGAGAAGCGCGGCTTTTACTACTGCGTGATGGAGCTGGCGGATGATGCCGAAGACGGCGCGCATATCAACGACGTGAAGACCTACGTGCCACGCACGCTGACCACGGACATGAAGCGCCACGGCCGGCTGGACCCCTTCTTCTGCCGGGATGCGGGCGTGTACATGGCCGATGCGCTGCACTACATGCACAACCACGGACTCACGCACCGTGACATCAAGCCCTCGAACATCATCTTCGTCGGCGGCGTCTGCAAACTGGCGGACATCGGCCTCGTCGCCGCCTTTGGGGAGCGCACCTTTGTGGGCACCGAAGGCTTCGTGCCACCGGAAGGCCCCGGCACGCCGCAGGCTGACATCTACAGCCTGGGCAAGGTGCTCTATGAAATGAGCAGCGGCAAAGACCGCATGGAATTCCCCGAGGTGCCGGACAATCTCTCCGACGAGGAGTGGCCGTTCTGGATCGACCTCAATCGTGTGATCTGCCAGGCCTGTGAAGCAGACCTGAACCGGCGCTTTACCACCGCCTCGGATTTTGCCGAATCCTTGCAGCACGTCGGCGACATCAAACCGGAAAGCTTCGTCCGCCGCTTCAGCCGCGCGGCCATCATCACCACCCTGACATCCTTCCTCCTGGCAAGCGGCCTGGTGATGGCAAAGCACCAGCGTGAATGGAGCTATGAAATCCCCTTGCCGGTGAAACCGCCGCCGGTGCTGCCAGCACGTCCGCAAACACCCACGCCCACCAAAGTCTGGCAGAACCGCTACAAACAGTGGTTCACGTTCAAACAGGACCGCCACGTCGCGGACCTGCCGCTGGATGCTGATCTCTTCCGCAAATTCCTCGATGCCACCTACGGTGCCGCCGAGTACGAGGTCACCCCCGTCACACTGCCGGACAAAAGCACCTTGTATGCTGCCGTGATCCCGAAGGAGGAGGCAGACGCCTTTTGCGCCTGGATGACCGCCACCGATCGGCAAAGCGGACACCTGGATTCTGACCACGAGTACGCCTGGCGTCCGGCGGGCATTCCACAAACACCAGGCGCCTCCAAACCAAAGCCCGGTCACAGCGCGATTCGCTGTGAGATCGTGGGCGTGAAATTCGGCAGCCTGAACATCGCCAGCACGCCTTCGGGGGCGGATGTCTTCGACGGCGAACGCCTCATGGGCCGCACCCCGCTCGCCCTGCCCAAGGTGCGCGCAGACAGCTTCAGCTACGAGATCAACCTGCCCGGCTACAAGCCCGAACTCGCCGCCGGCAAGCTCAAGGAAGGTCAGAGCATCAGCTTCAATCTGCGCCTGAAAGCCACCGGCTCGGTGGTGTTTGGCAAGCCCTGGCAGAACAGCCTCGGCATCAAATTCGTGCCCCTCGGCAAAGCCATGCTGGCCACCATTGAAACACGCCGCAAAGACTTCGCCGAATTTGCCAAGGCGACCAATCAACCGCCGGTGGATGGTCGCGTTTTGGATACTGAACCCAACCTGCCCATCAGCATGGTGAACCGTTCTGAGGCCGAGCAGTTCTGCCGCTGGCTGACGGATCGCGAGCGTGCGCAGGGATTGCTCGAACCAGATCAGGAATACCGTCTGCCAAGCGATGATGAATGGAGCATGGCCGCCTATCTCTCGCGTGAGATCGGCAACAATCCCTCCGAACGCAGCCTGCGCATCGAAGGCATCTACCCCTGGGGCTTCATCTGGCCGCCACCCGCCAAATCCGGCAACTTCCTCGACAAAAGCGCCGACAAGACGGGCAAGGTCGCCATCCCCAAATATGACGACGGCTTTGCCGGACTCGCTCCCGTGGGCTCCTTCCGTGCGGATGGCCGTGGCCTGCATGACCTCTCCGGCAACCTCTGGGAATGGGTCTCTGATTCATGGAACACCATGCCCGATCAGGGTGTTCTGCGCGGCGGTGCCTACACCACGTCAGAGCGCCAGGAACTCCTCGCCTCCTTCCGCCGGCACGCCACCGCCACAGACCGCCATCCTGACGCTGGCTTCCGCCTGCTGCTCTGGAACATCGGCCAGCTGGCGCGTGAGGACGAAGATTGAGCCACAACTTTGTGGGAATAAGCAATCTTCGCCCCATCTCCCACGTATCAGCACACCCAACGCCATGAAACTTCGTCTCGCTCTTCTTTCCGCCCTTGCCGCCGCCTTCTGCATTGCACAGGCCGAGGACAAACCCAAAACCGAATCTAAAACCATGCCCAAGCCCGAAATCGTGAAGTCTGAAAATGACTGGCAAAAAATGCTCACCCCCGAGCAGTTTCAAGTGACCCGCATGCGCGGCACCGAACGCCCCAATGGTGCGGCCTATGAAGAATTCGAGAAGCAGGGCGAAGGCACCTACTACTGCGTGTGCTGCGGCGCGGAGCTCTTCACCTCCAAGGAAAAATTCCACTCCGGCTGCGGCTGGCCTTCCTTCTACGACTCCTCCAAGGCCAAAGGCGTCCTCGAAAAAACTGACAACAGCCACGGCATGAAACGCATCGAAACCGTGTGCAAACGCTGTGACGCCCACCTCGGCCACGTCTTCGAAGGCGAAGGCTTCAAAACCCCCACCGACCGCCGCTTCTGCATCAACGGCGTCGCCTTGAAGTTTGTCCCCAAAGGCGGCGAAGCCCCCAAACTGCTCGAAATCAGTTCAGCCGCCGTGCAGCAGAAGAAAGATGAAGTCGCCAAAGAAGGCGGCGTGGAGAAAAAGTAAGCAGCGCAGGCAGGACGTAGGATGGGCGTGGCGACAGCCCGCCCGTCCGGGAGCGCGTTATAACTCCGCATGACTCGGTGCCACCCAGAGACGGGCGGTTTGTCGAAGTGCACTGAAGCATCGGAATGCGCCACTCGCCAAACACACCCGACCTACGCCCTGAGTCACTCCGCAGCGTAAGCTGAAGGCGATGGCATCAGAAGGTGGGATAGAGGCGTCTTAGCTCGGCCCACCTCACATCTTCCCCGTCTTCGCAAAGTCGATGATCTTCTGGTCATCTTCCCCTGCCGCCCACGTCACGCGTAAAAAATCAGCGGGATGCAGCCTGTGCTGCTCAAAGAACGCGCGGTCTCCGCCGCAGCCGTACATCGTGTCCGGGTCCATCTCTCCGCGCAGTTTGGCGCGCGCCTTCACGATCAAACGAGGCAGCCACGGAATGCCGTCCACCGCCGCCGGCTTGGGAGGAAGTGCGCTCGGCGGCACGGTTTTTCCAGTGCGATGGCTCTTCTGCACCACGCGGAAGTAATCCCTGCGCACCGCCGCCACCAGCAGGCTGGTCTCCAGTGTGGGGCCTTCCACGCCATACCGGCAGTGATCATCGACGAAGTCGAAAAACTCCTGGGTCGTGTAGCCGATGCCGTCCAAAAAAGCCTTGTCCGCCTCCTTGAACCAGCTGACCGCACGGGTGTCTCCCCCAAGGTGCAGTTTGGAGCAGCGCTCGAAGAGTTCGCGGAAAGTGGTGTCCCAGGTTAAGTCGCTCATAAGAACAGCTACGCTTAACGACGGTGCATTGAACGTCAAATTCGCGCGCAACCAATCCGCACCTCCCGTGGTTTACATTGCGCATGACCCTCGCTAGCATGGCAGCCACACTGCCAGCCTACCTCATGCCCGAACCGGAACGGAACGCCCTCTCCCATTCACCGCCGGCAGCTGCCGACGATGCCGGGGAGTCTTCCGACCAGGAAAGCGTCCGGCTCATGCTCCGCGTCAAGGAAGGCGATGTGAAGGCCTTCGAGCAGCTTGTGGAACTGCATCAAAACGCCGTCGTCGGCACCTGCGCCCGCATGCTGAACAACATCGAGGACGCGCACGACATCGCGCAGCAGGTCTTCATCCGCGTCTGGCGCAGCGCCCCGCGCTACGAAGTCACCGCCAAGTTCACCACCTGGCTCTTCACCATCACCCGCAACCTCGTCTTCAATGAAACCCGCCGCCGCTCACGCCGCAAGGAGGTGAGCATGGAGCAGGAAAACGAAGACGATCCGCCGAAGTATTTCACCGATCACAGCACCCCCGGTGCCGACCACATCACCCAGCAGACCGAACTGGAGCAGGCGCTGGACAAAGCCATCGCCGCGCTGCCTGAGAAGCAGCGCATCGCCGTGATCATGCGCCGCCACCAGGACCTGCCATATGAGGACATCTGCGCCGTCTTGAAAATGTCCCTCCCCGCCGTGAAGAGCCTCCTCTTCCGTGCCCGCACCGAATTGAGAAAGCACCTCGCCGCGCATCTGGGCGAGGACGTGGAGTAAAAGCGACGGCTCCAGGAAGTACTATGGGCACTCCTGCCCGTCGATCAGCGGCACCGCTAATCCACTTGTTCACGCCCCGTCCCAATGCGCAGACAACCATGCAAATCCGCATTGGCACCTGCGCTTGCAGACTCGTGGGGACGGCACACGAGAGCGTCACTTGACTCGTTAACGATGCGGCTTCCGTGAGCGCTGATCGACGGGCAGGAGTGCCCAACGCACCTCTGATCAAAACGCCCCACCAACGGATTACCGGCTGTCGAGCCATCGGTTTTTGATTCTTGAAGTTTCCCACAGCCTCAGGCGTACTCTCCGCCTTCGCATGAAACTCCTTCTGCTCGCCCTTCTCGCACCCACGCTGCTCCTCGCCGCCCCGAAGCCGCTGTTCAATTCCAAGCTCATCACCAGCGCCACGCCAAACCACAGCGTGGACATCGATGTCTCGCTGGACGGTGCGAAGGAGCTCTTCCTCGTCGTCACGGATGGCGGCAACGGCTTCGCCGCCGACTGGGCGGACTGGGCTGAGCCACGTCTCATCCTCGCTGATGGCAGTGAGAAGAAGCTCACCGAAATCGAATGGAAGTCCGCACAGACCGGCTGGAACAGCGTGCGCGTGAACGCCAGCGCCGGTGGCACCGAACTCCGCAGCGCCGGCAAGGCCATCGAGTATGGCATCGGCACCCATGCGAACAGCATCATCGCCTTCAATCTCCCCGCAGGCACGAAACGCTTCAAATCCCGGGGTGCCCTCGATGAAGGCGGCACCAAGCAGGGCAGCGCCAGCGTCGAGTTCCGCGTTTACGCCGAGAATCCCGGTCCTATCGCCACCAGTGACAGTAGCTCCCACGATCCAGCCGATGCCGTCGATTCACTCACCGTGCATCCCGAGCTGCAGGTGCAGCTTTTCGCCAGCGAGCCCATGATGGAAAGCCCTTCCAGCATCGACATCGACCACCGTGGCCGCGTCTGGGTCTGCGAAGTCGTCAACTACCGCAAGCACCTCGGCGAACGCGCCGAGGGCGACCGCATCCTCATCCTCGAAGACACCGACGGCGACGCCAAGGCCGACAAATCCACCGTCTTCCATCAAGGCCATGATGTGGACAGCGCCCACGGCATCTGCGTGCTCGGCAACAAAGCCCTCATCTCCTGCGGCGACGATGTCTTCTGGCTCATCGACGACAACGGCGATGACAAAGCCGACCGCAAGGAACTCATGTTCACCCAGATCGGCGGCGCGCAGCATGACCACGGCATCCACGCCTTCCACTTCGGCCCGGATGGCCGCCTCTACTTCAATTTCGGCAACGCCGGCAAACAGCTCTGCGACAAGGACGGCAAGCTCATCACCGACATACACGGCATCAAATGCACCAACCAGAACAATCGCCCCTATCAGCAGGGCATGATCTTCCGCTGCGAGCTCGATGGCAGCAACGTCGAAGTCCTCGCCTGGAACTTCCGCAACAACTGGGAAGTCGCCGTGGACAGCTTTGGCACCCTATGGCAGTCCGACAATGATGACGACGGCAACAAAGGCGTGCGCATCAACTACGTCATGGAGTTCGGCAACTACGGCTACTCCGATGAAATGACCGGCGCCGGATGGCAGACCCCACGCCTCGGCTGGGAAAGCGAAATCCCCCTGCGCCACTGGCACCAGAACGATCCCGGCGTCATCCCCAACATGCTGCAAACCGGTGCCGGCAGCCCCACCGGCATGCAAGTCTACGAAGGCGATCTCCTCCCCAGCATCTTCCACGGCCAGCCCCTCCACTGCGATGCCGGCCCGAACATCGTCCGCGCCTACATCACCCAGCCCGACGGCGCCGGGTACAAGGCCGAAATCGTCAACATCCTCGAAGGCACCAAAGACAAATGGTTCCGCCCGAGTGATGTGGCTGTGGCACCGGATGGCTCCTTGATTGTGGCCGACTGGTACGACCCCGGCGTCGGCGGTCATGGCATGGGAGATGTGACACGCGGAAGGTTGTTTCGAGTGACGACGAAAGCGGCGGAGAAGTATCAGGTTCCCAGCTTCAAATTAGACACTGTTGGAAGCGCGATGTCTGCGTTGAAGTCACCGAATGAGGAGCAGCGATATCTGGCTTTGGTGGCACTCGGAAAGTTTGGAACGAAAGCCGCCCCAGAACTTAACATACTTTTCGGAGACTCCAAAGCGCTGCCTCTGCAGCGTGCGCGGGCACTTTATGCCGAGGCCCGGTTATTCGAAGCTGACTCTGCAGCACTGCCTGGAGCTCCCCCGTTGGAAGTCATTCCAAACTACATCCAAGATGCTCTTAACGACACCGATCCCAAACTCCGCATCACCGCCATTCGTATCGCCCGCCAGCTCTGGCAGCAGACTCAGCCGGACCTCCTACTCGAAGTCATCGCGAAGGTCGTAAATGATAAATCATCAGCTGTTCGTCGTGAAGCGGCCATAGCATTGCGGTTCACCCCCACCTCCGAAGCCCTGCACCTCGCGAACTCACTCGCTTTTAACATCGATCCTTCGGATCGCTGGTCGGTTGAAGCACTTGGGATCGCTTCTGACCTCAACCTGGACACGTGGACCAAGTTGCCAACAGACATGTCACCTAAGCCCACGACATCTCCTCAGCAAGAAGCTGCTCTTGCCTTGCGCATGAGAGTGCCAATTTTCATCTCCCTTATCGCAGAGGCCTTGAAAGCTCCAAATTTGGATGTTTCAATATCAACCGAGTTTGTGAATGAGATCAATAAACAACCCATAAAAGCACTTCGTTCTCTGCAAATTCTCTCCAACAAATACCCTGCCGAAGTCTCAGAAGCCGCGCTCAAAATCTTCCACGAGGCCGCCCCCGAAACCGCCCTTGCAGCTACCTCACTGCTCTCACGTGACCAGATCAAGCAAGACCCCACTTGCAAAGCCCGTCTCGAGGAACTCCTCAAACCCGTCATCGGCAAACCCGAGTTCATCTCTCTAGTCGAACGCCTCAACCTCACTGGCTTCGAGAAGGAACTGCTCGACTACATCGTTGCCAATCCCAACGCACCCGAGTCCGTCAACGCCGCACGCCTCATCGCCGCGAATCGCGATGGTGCCCTGCGTTTCCTCAAAGACGCCGATGCCGCCTCCGCCAAAGCCCTCATCGTATCACTCGGTCGTGTGAGTGACCGCGCCTCCGTAGCCGTGCTGAATCAAGCTTTCTGGCCCGAGAAACGCGCAGACGTCCGCCACGTCATCATCGACGCCCTCGCGCTCAGCGGCGAAGGCGGACGCGCCATCCTCAAATGGCAGAGCGAAGGCAAACTGCCCGCCGAATTCAAAGACCAGTCCTCCCTCGCCCTCAGCCGCAGCACCGATGCCAGCGTGCGTGATCAAGCGGCCAAAGAACTCCCCCTGCCCGCAGCGCAAGGTTTGGAAAACTTCCCCAAGCTGCCTGAACTCGTGAAACTCAAAGGCGACGCCGCCAAGGGCCAGCAGATGTTCATGCAGGCCGGTTGCATTGCCTGCCACCGCGTCAAAGGCCAGTTCATCGACTTCGGCCCCGACCTCTCACAGATCGGAGCTAAGCTCTCCGCCGAAGGACTCTTCACCGCCATCCTCTATCCCAGCGCCGCCATCGAGCACAGCTTCGTCGGCCAGACTGTCACGACCAGGGAGGGCCAGACCATCACCGGCTACCCCATCAGCGAAACCGACACTGAACTCACCCTGCGCATCGCTGGCGGAGCCGCCACACCCGTCAAAAAATCCAGCATCGTCAAAAAGGAAGAGATGAAACTCTCCCTCATGCCTCCCGGCCTCGCAGGTGCCATTGGTCCGCAGGGTCTCGCCGATCTCGTGGCGTGGCTGCAGACTCTGAAATAAGACGGACACTGGCCAGCGGAGATGAGCCCTTGCACATCACAACTTCGCCAATATTTTCCTGCATGACAATCACCCTCACAGCCCCTGCTGAAGCACTGCTGCGTGAACAAATTGTCCAAGGCAGCTTCGCAAACATCGATGCAGCCGTTGAAGCAGCCGTGCAGACCACCTTCGGGCATCGTGCATCCAAAGCACTCGAGTCCCTGCTAGAGGAGGCGCTCGATCACCCAGGTCATCGTGTGCCTCTGGCGGAATTGCGTGCTCGTCACGCATGAAGGCTGTCACTTTCAACCCGCTCGCCATCACCGATCTCGACGAGATCATCAGCACCATCTCGCAGGACAATCCCGATGCGGCGGCGAATGTCCGCTCGGCCATCTTTGAGACCGCTCAAGGCCTGGGTGCCCATCCCGGTCTCGGCATTCGCCCACGTTTTAGTTCCACTCGTCTTACCGGCATTCGCTTCATCCCCGCGAGCGACTATCCCAATTATCTGGTGTTCTATCGTGAAGACACCGAGGAAGTAGAAATACTCCGCATTCTTCACGGCGCGCGAAACCTGCCGCCTCTGTTCGAGTAGAGCCCTTCAACCATCCCGCCGTTGACCTGAAACATTGCCCCTTCCCCATCGTTTCAGCCACACCATGCGCCTGCTCCTTCCCATCCTCTTCGCCATCGCTCTGCCACTGCAAGCTCAGAAGGCCGGCAAGACCAAGCCCTTGATCAAGCTGACCGATGTCGAAGTGGGGACCAAGGAGATCGTCTATAAAACCACGCCGCAGGGTGAGCTGAAGCTGCATGTGTATTCGCCCAAGGGCGAAGTTCAAATCACCGCGCTCCGCCCCTGCGCCGTCTTTTTCTTCGGCGGTGGCTGGAAGAGCGGCTCGTATCTGCAATTCGTGCCGCAGGCGGAATACCTGGCCAGTCGTGGCATCGTGGCCATCAGCGCGGATTACCGCATTCTCAATGCCCACAAGACGACACCAGACAAAGCGGTGGAAGATGCCAAGAGCGCCATCCGCTGGGTGCGGGGCCATGCCACCGAACTCGGCATTGATCCCACCAAGATCATCGCAGGCGGCGGCTCCGCCGGTGGCCACCTCGCGGCCTGCACAGCGCTGGCTTCCGCCTACGATGCCGAGTCCGACGACAAGTCCATCTCCGCCAAACCCAACGCCCTGGTGCTGTTCAATCCGGCCATGAACATCGCCACGCTCTTCAAGCAGCGCGCCACCGGCGAAGGCCCGATGACGCTGGAAATGGCGAAGGCGATCACGCCCAACAACTTCGTCGCCAAAGACACCCCGCCCGCCATTCTCTTCTTTGGCACCGCCGACACACTCAAGGCCGGTGGCGATGAGTATGTGAAGAAAGCCACCGAACTCGGCCTCCGTGCGGAGATGTGGTCTGCAGCGGACATGCCGCATGGCTTCTTCAACAAGGAGCCCTGGATTCAAGTCACCGCGAAGAAGATGGACGAGTTCCTCACCTCCCTCGGTTATCTTGGAGGAGCACCCACCCTCAAGCTGCCGGAGAACGCGACCTCATTGAAGCACGAGAACTGATTGAAAAAAGCGGCGCGAGCGGCGTTTCTTCCCCGCATGCTTACTGAATCCTCCCGCGCCGCCGATTTCCCCAGCCTCAAAGGCATTCATTACCTCAACACCGCCGCCGAGAGCATCCCTCCTCTCTGTGTGAATGAGGCCGTCGCGGAATACATGCACCACAAGTCGCTCGGCATGCGCGGACGCGATTTCCATTTCCCGCGTGTGGAAGACTGCCGCGAGATCACCGCCCGGCACCTCGGCCTCAGCACGGATGAGGTCTCCTTCTGCTCCTGCAGCTCCGAAGCCTACAACCTCCTCGCCAACGCGCTGCAACTGACACCGAAGGACGAAGTCATCGTCACTGATCTCGATTTCCCCGCCGGAGCCACGCCCTGGCTCACCGCACCAGAGTCTTCACGCCCTGTCACACGCCTTTGGAAGAATCGTGACGGAGCCTTGGACCTCACGGATCTCGCCGCGCTGCTCAATGATCGCACCGCTCTCGTGCAGGTCAGCCTGGTGAGCTTCTACAACGGCCACCGCATCCCCTTTGCGCCGCTGCGCGACATGATCCGCAAGCTCGCACCGCAGGCGGTCATTTCCGTCGATGTCACGCAGGCGCTGGGCCGTGTCGCGCTCGACTGCCAGGACGCTGACATCATGATTTCAAGCACGCACAAATGGACCCTCGGCATCCATGGCGGTGGCGTCATCGGCATTCCCAAAAAATCCGCCGCTCGCCTTACCACCTCAGCAGGTGGCTGGTATCACATCACGAACGCCTTTGATGCCGATCGTTTTGAAAGCGCCCGCATCAAGCCCGGCGCGCTCAGTTTCTCCGTCGGCATGCCCAGTTTTGCCGCGCTGTATGCACTGAATGCTTCGCTGCGCTACCTTGAAGCAGTCGGCATGGACAAGATCATCGCACATGCAGATCCGCTCGTCGCCCGCGTGCATGCCGGATTGAAGGAACTGGGCCTCACCGCGCTCAGCGCCGCGCAGCCCGGCTGCTCCAGCGGCATCGTGGCTTTCAAACACGAAAACACCGCCGCCATCAATGAGGCCCTGCTCGCGCAAAACATCCACGTCATGCATCAGGTGGGCCGCATCCGCATCGCCGTGCATGGCTACACCACCGCAGAGGACATCGACAAACTGCTGGCCACGTTGCGCAGCACCATCGGAGGTTAGGCCTCCGGCCTGACAACGGATCGAGGCGTCCCGCCTTTTTTCGGGACGCCCCTTGCCCTGACAGTCTGCAAGCCTATCCTCCGAGACCTTGGACTGGGAATCGCCAAAACTCCTTCTGCTCATCCTGCCCGCAGTCGCTCTGCTGCTGTGGATCGAATCGCGCTCATCGCATCCCATGACCGGACTGCGGAAACGCCTGCTGCTGGTCACCCGCGCCATCGGCGTGATGCTGGCCATCGCCGCGCTCGCCGGACCAGCCCGTGTGACGCAGACGGGGCGCAAGGCGCTCGGCATCATTGTCGACGCCAGCCAGAGCATGGGCGAGGAAGGACTCACGAAATCGCTCGCCGAAGCGGCCCGCGTGCGTGTGGGGCTCGGCAGCGGGATTGATTCGTTTGTCGTGCAGCTTGGCTCGCAGCCCGAACTCCTGCCCGCAGGCAGCACGCCAGCCATGCAGGCCGCATGGCAAAAGCAAAACGGTGGCGACAGCCATTACGCCGCCGCCGTGGAATATGCGGAGGCTTTGTTTCCTCCTGGTGCCAGCCGCAACATCCTCATCATTGGCGATGGCCACGAAACACGCGGCAGCCTGCTGGATGCGGCACGCGAAGCAGCTGTCTCCGGCATCAAACTGCACGCGCTGCCCGTGGCGGGCCCGAATCGCCCAGATGCACGCATGCTTTCGCTCACGCCCAATCGCACACGCTTGTTTGAAGGAGCCAGCCTGAGTTTGAAGGCGGCCTTTGAGAGCACCATCGAAGGCACGGGCACCCTGAAGCTCTACGAAAACGGCATCGAGGTGGAAAAGCGCCCCGTCACGCTCAAGCCCGGCGCCACGCAGGAGATCGTGTTCAGCCGCACCCCATCCACGCGCAACACCTTCCAATACCGCGCGGTGCTGGAAGGAATCGCTGGCGACACCTTGCCCGGCAATGACAGCGCCCTCGCCATCGTGGATGTGCGCGGAAGGCTGCGACTGCTCTACATCGAATCCGACGCCGCCGAAGGCCGCTACCTCATGCAGGCGATGGAGAAGGAGGGCATCGAGCTCGACATGCGTCAGCCGGGCAATCTCGCGATCACGTTTGAAATGCTCGGCGGCTACGATGGCGTGATTCTCTCCGACGTTCCCGCGCACCAGCTTGGTGAGCCGCTCATGAATGCGCTGCGCGATTACGTCGATAAACTCGGCGGCGGCCTCGTCATGCTCGGCGGTCCGGGCTCCTTCGGCGTGGGTGGGTACTATCGCACCCCCATTGAAGAAGTGCTGCCTGTGCGGCTCAAGGCACCCGACGAAGAAGAAAAGCAAAGCGCCGCTGTCGCCATCGTGATGGATCGCTCCGGCTCCATGGCCGGTGAAAAACTCGAGATGGCCAAGAGCGCCGCCATTGCCACAGCGGAAGTGCTCGGGCACAATGATTCCCTCGGCGTGTGGGCCTTTGACTCGGAGGCCCACGTCGTTGCGCCGATGACGCGGCTGACTTCCACGAATGCGGTGTCCGGTCAGATCGCCGCCATCGCATCCGGTGGCGGCACCAATTTGCTGCCTGCCTTTCAGCTCGGGCGCGAGGCCCTGCTGCGCACGAAGGCCCGTGTGAAGCACATGATCATCCTCACCGATGGCCAGACCGCAGGCTCCGGCTACGAACAACTTGCCACGCAGTGCCGTGGCGAAGGCCTGACGATTTCCACCGTCGCCATCGGCGAAGGCTCGCACGTGGCGCTGCTGCAGGCCATCGCCTCCAGCGGCGGCGGGCAGTCCTATTCGACGATGGATGCCAGCGGCATCACGCGCATCTTCACACAGGACACCCTCATGCACACCGGCCGCATGATCCGTGAGGAGCCCTTCATACCTGAGCTGAAGGAAAAAGATCCCATCCTCGCCGGCTTTGAAAAGTGGGATTCACCCGAGCTGCTCGGCTACGTGAAAACCACGCGCCGTACTTCCGCCCAGGTGCCGCTCGTCACTGAAACGGGAGATCCCCTGCTCGCGCACTGGCGCTTTGGTCTTGGCAAAGCCACCGCCTTCACCTCAGATGCGAAGAGCCGCTGGGCCTCGCTGTGGATCGCACGCTGGAGCGGCTATGGTCGCTTCTGGTCCCAGGTGCTGCGTGAAACCGCCCGCGCCCCACAAGGCCGCCTCATGGATCTCTCCGCACGCATGGAAGGCGATGACGCACGCGTCAGTGTCGATCTCCTCGCAGACGCCGGCACGCGCGCCAACAACGCCAGCGTCGCCGCCGAAGTCTTTCATGTGGCGGCAGATGCCCTGGGTGCGCCGCTGAAGGCTGTGCAAAAGCTGACGCTGCGCCAGGATGCTCCCGGCACGTATGTGGCAGACTTCAAACCGACGCAGGCCGGTGTGTATCTTATCCGCGCCCAGTTCGGTGCCGAGATGGTGACCACCGGCCTCATTCACAATCCCTCCACCGAAGCCAGCCTCGGCACCGTGAACGACGAACTGCTGAAGGAAGCCGTGCGCATCACCGGCGGCGATTACCTCTCCGACACAAAAGGACTGCCCAATCTCGATACCACCAAAGCCGTGCAATACGAAGAACTCTGGCCCTCCCTGCTGCTCGCCCTGCTGATGATCTTCCTCATCGACACCGGCATCCGCCGCTGGGAGCACGTGGTGGGTTTGTGGCAGCTCGTGCCGCAGCGCAAGGCGGCGTAATAACCACCCATTGCGCAACCGCAGTCAAAAGCTCGACAGGAGCGCGGAATTTATTCCGCAGCACTCCGCCGAAGCGGCAGGCTCTTAGCCACGCATCATTCCCTTCAAGCCGAGGATCAACTTGTCTGCAACATGCAGGGTGGAACACGCGAGCTGGAACGGCGATGGCTGGAGGATGAGTGCGGAGGGATGGGTGCTTGCGGAGCGCTGCGGAATAAATTCCGCGCTCCTGTATGAATTTTTCGCAACCGTTACAGCAGCGGCTCCACCCGCTCACGTATCAGAGTCACCAGCTCCGGATTCATAAACTCAAAATCGTCCGGAATGTCGAGCACCTCGATGTGCAAATCGCGCACGATCTCAGGAAACTGCTCCCGCAGCCGCTGCTTGTGCGCATGCTCCATCACCATCACACGATCCGCCCACCGCAGCAGCTTCTCCGAAACACGGCAGCGCGCCGAAGCGCTGAGTCCCGCACTGCGAACCTCAACACGCGGATCGTTTTGATACACCTTCTCCGCCGTCGGGCTGCGCCATTGGTTGCGGGAGCAGACGAAGAGAAGGCGCATGATTCAAACATCACTTCTTCACCAGCAGGCTCTTCCCCGTCATCTCAGCCGATGTCTTCACACCCAGCATGTCGAGCAGCGTCGGAGCGATGTCGGCGAGCTTACCGTTGGCAACGGTGTAGCTGTTCGCATCCGCGGCGACGTAGATGCCGTGAACGAGATTCGTCGTGTGCGCGGTGTTGGGGCTGCCATCCGGATTGCGCATCGTCTCGCAGTTGCCGTGGTCGGCGGTGATGAAGAGCTTGCCGCCGAGTTCGAGCACTTTCTGCACGATGAGGCGCACGCCGAGATCGATGGTCTCACAGGCGTGAATGCCTGCTTCGACGACGCCGGTGTGGCCGACCATGTCGGGATTGGCGTAGTTCATGATGACGAGGTCGTAGCTCTCCAGACGGCGCATCACTTCAAAGGTGAGATCAGGCGCGCTCATCTGCGGCTTCTTGTCGTAGGTCGGCACTTCCTTCGGGCTGATGGCGAGGTAGCGGTCTTCGCCGGGATTCGGCTCTTCGACACCGCTGTTGAAAAAGAAGGTCACGTGCGGGTACTTCTCCGTCTCCGCAGCACGCAGCTGGGTAAGCCCGGCAGCGGCCACCACCTGGCCAAGGTTGTTGCTCAGGCTCTCAGGGCCAAAGATCACGCGGGCACCAAGGGCGGTGTAGTTGGCGTCGTATTCGGTGAGCGTGTAGTAGCCGGTCTTCGGCGTGACTTCGCGGTCGAAGCCATTGAATTCAGCCTTCAGGAAAGCATCGCTAAGCTGGCGGGCGCGGTCGGCGCGGAAGTTGAACCACAGAATCACATCGCCATCGCGGATGCGCTGCTCGTTGGCGTTAGAGAAAATCATGGGCTGCATGAACTCATCCCCACGCGGGTCTTTCGGATAGGCGGCCTGCACGGCAGCGCTGGGCAGATCCGTGCGGACTTCGCCACGGCCAAGGACGATGGCATCCCAGGCGAGCTTGTTGCGCTCCCAGCGCTTGTCACGGTCCATGGCATAGTAGCGGCCAATGACAGTGGCAATTTTGGCTCCGCTCGGGGCCAGGTCTTTTTCCAGCTTGGCCATGTAGGCGGCACCGCCGGTTGGGGAGGTGTCGCGACCATCGGTGATGGCATGAACCATGAGATCGCTCACGCCTGCAGCCTTCGCGGCATTGCAAAGTGCGGCCAGGTGATCCTGATGGGAATGCACGCCGCCATCGCTGATCAGACCGAGGAAGTGAAGCCGCTTGCCCTTGGCCTTCTCGAAGGCTTCCACGAGCACCGGCATGGAGGCCAGTTCGCCATCGCGGATGCATTTGTTGATGCGGGTCAGGTCCTGATAGACCACGCGGCCCGCACCGAGGTTCAGGTGCCCCACTTCGCTGTTGCCCATCTGGCCTTCAGGCAGGCCCACATCCTCACCGCTGGCGCTGACGGTGCCCATCGGGTAGGTGGAATAGAGTTGGTCGTGGAAGGGGGTGCGGGCCAGCAGGGTGGCATCGCCATTGGCTACGGCTTGAGCTTTGCCGCCGGGGTTGATGCCCCAGCCGTCACGGATAATCAGAACAACAGGTTTTTTGGTCATAGCTACTGGGTCAATGGGTCAAAGCGGCGGCTCCGTCAAGGGCGGGGTCGCGGCGGCGGGGGCCGGCAAAGGCTGGAAGCACTCTTTTGACCACCTTAAGCATTTCTTGGCAAATCCTGACCACCCCCGGCCCGGCTTGTCAGATCGTTTGCGCTCCGCACCGTCTCAGGGTATAAAGGCCCGCCTTTCTCCGTTATCGCCGTCATTCCCGTCATGACTTCCGGATTGCACTCCCAACTCCCCAAGGCCCTCGTCGCCATCTTCGCTCTTGCTCTGGCATCGGCCTCGTTCGACGTGGCCCATGCAGATGATGCGAAGCCGGGCTTTTTCAAAAAGCTTTTCGGCGGAGGCGGTAAGACCGAAACTCCTCCCCCTGCGCCCGAGCCGGAGAAAAAACCGGCCGCCAAGCCGAAGCCAGAGCCGGAGAAAACGGCCACTAAGAAGCCCGCGAGCAGCAAACCGCCACGGGTCATCATCACCACGACCGGCGGCAAGAAAGTGGAGATCGGCAAAAAAACCGCTCCTGCCAAGACCGTCGCTAAAACAGAGACGCCAAAGCCCAAGGAAGAGCCCATCAAGGATGTGACGAAATCCACGGCCAAAGACAACGAAGCCCCGATGAAGGGCGAGTTCAAAGAGGACGATGACGACAAGACCGTCAGCACGGAGAAGTCCAAAGCCGTCGAAGTCCTTCCCGCCAACGGCGGCTGGGAGATCGTGAAGATCGGCGGGCGCGACTACGTGACGGCGGAGAGCATTCGTAATTTCTACAACCCCGTCTACGGCTTCACCACCTTCCGGACACAGGGCACGCACTTCTGGCTCGGCTCCTCCAAGCTCATCCTCAAGGCGCAGATCGGCTCGCAGGAGATGTTGATCAACAACATCAAATTCATCCTCAGCTTTCCGGTGGTGGAGTACAACGGCAAGGTGCTCTTCTCACGCCTCGATCTGTGCAAGCTCATCGACCCCGTGCTCTACCCCAGCCACATCCAGAACGCCGAGTTCTTCGACACCATCGTGGTCGATGCCGGCCATGGCGGCCATGACGCCGGTGCGCGCGGCATTTACGGCTACGAAAAAGACTTCGCGCTGAAGATGGCCATGTCCGTGCGCGCAGCCCTGATGCAGCGCGGCTTCAAGGTGATCCTGACACGCGCCAACGACACCTTCATCACCCTCGGCGGGCGCGTGGCCATCGCGAACCAGACACCGAAGAGCATTTTCCTCAGCTTCCACTTCAACTCCGGCGGCGCTGCCGCCACGGGCATCGAAACCTGGGCGCTCACGCCGCAGAGCGCAGCCGCCACGATCAGCCGCGGTGGCGGTTACAACGTCAACGGCGTCACAGGCAACAAGCAGGACTCCGCCAACATCGCCCTCGCCACCGCTGTGCATGCCAGCGTCATCAGCCGTTTCAAGTTCGTTGACCGTGGCATCAAGCGCGCGCAGTGGAGCGTGCTCTCCGGCTGCAAGCGCCCCGGCATCTTGTTTGAAGGCGGCTTCGTCACCAACGGTGCCGAATGCCAGCTCGTCGCCTCGGAGACCTATCGCCAGCAGGTTTCAGCCGCCATCGGCGACGCCGTGCTGAACTACCGCAAGGCGCTCGAGTCAGCCATGGTCAAGCGCTGAGGCAGAAGGAGAATCCCTTCACACCTGCGGCAATTCCTCCCTCAGCAGCGCGGTCAACTCCATGGTCTCCTCCAGCGTGAAATCCGCATTCACCTTGGGCTCATGATGGCTCAAAATGCGCACCGTGCGCGGCACGCCTGCATTGATGGCCATTTGGATGTCGCGATCATGATCGCCCACCAGCCAGCTGCGGCTCAGATCAATTCCATGTTCATCACGCGCGCGGAAGATCATCTCCGCGCTTGGCTTGCGGCAGGCGCAAGTTCCAGCGAGATGCGTACAGGCATAGATGCCATCGAGCGCCGCATCATGCCGGGCCAGTTCGCTTTGCATGTGTGAATGAAGTTCGTCGAGAGCCTCCTGCGTCATCAGCCCTTTGCCCACGCCCTGCTGGCTCGTCACCAGAATCGTCGCATAGCCACGTTCACGGCAAAGCGCCAGAGCCTTGATGATGCCGGGCGCAAAGTGAAAATCCTCCCAGCGCAGCACGTAGCCGTCTCCCGGAGAGACATTGACGACACCATCGCGGTCAAAGAAAACAGCGGGACGAAGAGGCAAAACATTGGGCATGCGCTGCACGAATAGCCGCGCTGCACGAACAAGGAAACTGCTCTTTGCTGCAGCAGCAAAGAGCAGCAGCCCGCATTTTACTCCTGCACCGCCCCCGGCCACACCGGGAAACCGTGGAAGCAGACATTGTCCCCCATGGGGCGGACGGTGACGTCTTTCAGCTCGATGGAGGCGGGCAAAGCGGGACCGGCAAGGGAAGGACGACCACCGCCGCAAAGACGCGGAGCGATGTACCAGTAAACCTCATCGACCAGTTGCTCACGAAACGCGTGACCGAGGACAATGCCACCACCCTCGATGAGGACGGAAAGCACGCCGTGTTTTCCCAGAATGGCCAGCGCTTCGGGCAGGTCCTTACCATGCATGATGACCGTGCGGTCTTTGAACTCATCCGTGAATATCTGGAAGTGCTTGGGAATATCGCCGCTGCGGGTGAGCACGACGCGCCAGGGCTGCAGCTTGCCACTGCCAGCACTGCCATCACGCAGGGTGAGCTGGGGGTTGTCTTTGCGGATGGTCTCCGCACCGACAAGGATGGCGTCCACACGCATGCGCAGTCTGCGGCCATGGGCGCGGGCGGCGTCGTTCGTGATCAGTGAGCTCTCCCCCGCTGGACGCGTGATGCGGCCATCCAGACTCTGTCCTGCCTTGGCGATGACGTAAGGGATGCCCGTGGTGATCCATTTGGCAAAGGGACGAATCATCGCCCGGCACTCTTCTTCGAGCACTCCGGCAGTGACCTCGATTCCTGCGAGCATGAAGATGCTGCGGCACTGCTCGCGGTGGCTGGGATTGGGGTCATGCGCCCCGAAGACCACGCGCTTGATGCCTGCGGCCTTGATCGCCTCGGTGCAGGGCGGCGTTTTGCCCTGCGTGCAGCAGGGTTCGAGCGTGACGTAGATCGTGGAGCCGCGCAGCAGCTTGGGGTTTAATTTTTGCGCATCGCGGATGGCCTCCACCTCGGCGTGTGGCTCTCCCGCCTTGTGGTGGTAGCCACGCCCGATGACTTTTTCCTGGGCGACAATGACAGAGCCCACGGGCGGATTGGGGCTGGTGAGACCGACGCCAAGCTGGGCCTGATCGAGGGCGAGGTGCATCCAGTGCTGGTCGGGCGTTTCTTTATGAGCGATGGGCGGCGGCATGAAGGGGCCGCATGATAGGCGATGAAACGAACCTGAGAAGCAATAAGAGTGTCACACAATCGGGATAGCTCCCGCCGTCTGAAGTTTTTTGTACTCGCTGTCACAGACACGCTGGCGTTAGTCTCACACCGCCGATGAAACTCTCCGAAAAAGCCCTGCTGTATCGCGAACTGGCCAAGCTGGTGGGGGCGAACTTTCATCTGGACCGCTCGTTGGAACTCCTGCTCAAGCAGCAGCCTTCCCATGCGCGCCGCACCTGGCTGCAGGGCCTGCAGCTCGGCCTGAAGGAAGGCAAGAGTGTCGCAGCCTCCATCACCGAACATTGCGGTGCATTTTCCGACGCTTTGGAGTTTGCCCTGATCGACGCCGGAGAGCGTAGTGGACGCCTGGGGGATGCCTTCAGCCATCTGTCGCGCTACTTTGAAGCCTGGAACATGGCGGTGAAGCAGGCCATCGGGGCGATGATTTATCCGCTGATCCTCGCGCATCTGGGCATCGTGCTGCCAGAGCTGCCGACCATGGTCACATCAACCATGGAGGACAAGCCCTACTCGCTGGGGGGCGTCTTCATGCCGCTGGCCATCCTCTGGCTGATCCTGCTGTCCCTCTTCCTGATCTGGCGCTGGCTCTCGCGGCTGGGCGCGGAATCGGCGGCGGTGGATCGCGGGCTCGGATACATCCCGCTGATCGGCAGCGCACGCAGGCACTGGGCGCTGGCACGCTTTTCCCAGGTGTTTCACGCCTGCCTGCTGGCCTCCATGCGGATGACGGAGTCCATGCAGCTCGCGGGCAGCGCCTCGCACAGCGGCCTGCTGCGCCATGCCGCGAAGGATGCCGCCCAGCGCATCGCCGCAGGAGAAACCATCGCCGGTGCCATGGCGGACGTGCATGGCTTCCCCATGGTATTTGTACATGGCATCGCCACGGCGGAAGAAGCCGGAACCCTGGATCACGAGATGAACCGCTGGGCCGCTGCTGAAACCATCGAAGCCGGAGACGCCGTGCAGCGTGCCGCGCAGTGGCTGCCAAAGATCGCCTATGCAGTCGTCGTCATGTATGTGGCTTACCGCATCATCACCATGATGAGCGGGTTTTACGGCGGCATGCAGCAGCAGCTCGACAACCTGTGAGGCGGATCACCACTCAAGACACCTTTTAGCCGCAATATTCGCTGCTTAAGGACGAAAAGTGCTTTACGGCCTGCTTTAAATGCGCTTTCTGTTCGCCCGAACAGCTTTTTATTCCACACTGAACACCCACGATTATGGCCAGAGCACCCAAAGAAACCTCCGAAACTTCCGCAGCCAAACCCGACAAGCTCGCTGAAGCACGCGGTCGCAATCTCGACCTGGCCATCCAGCAGATCCAAAAAGACTACGGTGAAGGTGCCATCCTCCGCATGGGCGGCGAAGGTGTGAAATCTGACATCACCGTCATTCCCACCGGCAATCTGCTCATCGACCAGGCGCTCGGCACCGGCGGCTTCCCCCGTGGTCGCGTGGTGGAAATCTACGGCCCGGAATCCTCCGGTAAAACCACCCTCACTCTCACCGTCATCGCCCAGGCGCAGAAGACCGGCGGTCTGGCAGCCTTCATCGACGTGGAGCATGCGCTCGATCCCGCCTACGCCCGCCGCCTTGGCGTCAAGATGGACGAGTTGCTCGTCTCCCAGCCCAGCTCCGGTGAAGAAGCCCTGCGCATCTGCGAAACCCTCGTCCGCTCCAATGCACTCGACGTCATCGTCATCGACTCCGTGGCCGCGCTCGTCACCCGCCAGGAACTCGAAGGCGAAATCGGCGACTCCACCGTCGGTGCCCAGGCCCGCCTCATGAGCGCCGCCCTGCGCAAACTGACCGCCATCATCGCCAAGGCGCGCACCTGCTGCATTTTCACCAACCAGATTCGTGAAAAGATCGGCGTCATGTTCGGCAACCCCGAAACCACCCCTGGCGGCAAGGCCCTCAAATTCTACGCCAGCGTGCGCGTGGACATCCGCCGCATTGGCGCCATCAAAACCACCGACGGCACAGTCACCGGCAACCGCACCAAGGTCAAAATCGTGAAGAACAAGCTCGCCCCTCCCTACACTGAGGCCGAGTTCGACATCATGTACAACGAGGGCATCTCCAATGTCGGCTCGCTGCTCGATCTCGCGATGGATTACGAAATCCTGCAAAAGCGCGGCTCATGGATCAGCTATAAGGGCACCCAACTCGCCCAGGGCCGCGATGCCGCCAAGGAAGTCCTCCGCAACGATGCGACCGTGTATGCCGAGATCGAAGCCGCTGTGAAGGCCAAGCAGGCCGAAAAAGCCGCTGGCTCAGAGAAAGGCTCTTCCAAAAGCTCCGCTCCAGCCGCCGCCGAAGAAGAGTAATCAGGATCAGGCGTGGGGCGCGCAAGACCGCCCCGCGCTCCCCGCCTTCGTCGTTTGACTTTTCCCGCCCCGTGCGCCTTTTTTCGCGGTCATTCCGCGAATCGTATGGCTAAGCACGGCCAGCAACAGCAGGAAACCTCCGCGAACCCGAATCCATCGGTCGGCGGGGGCGGGCAGACTGTCGTCGAGCTCAGCGAAATCACTTCCTGCGGCCTCGTGTTCTGGTCACGCCAGCGCTTTGATCTGGGTGCCGAAGTCCAGGTGCGCATCCAGCGCTCAGCCCTGACGCCCGCGATGCTCGCCATGACCTCATCAGACTCGAAGTGGGTCATGCTAAAATGTCTCGTGGCCGCCAGCTCTCCGCAGCGGCGCACGGACGGCTCCTACGGCTTCAAAGTCTCCCTCCTCGTGGTGCAGGCAGCGGACGACAGCACTCCCGCCCCCATGCACCGGTCCATGATGCCATGGTTCGTTCCTCCCCTGAGCGGTCTGCGGCGCTTTGGGCTGAATTGAAGCACTCAGGCCAGCTCGATGCCGAAGAAGTCCAGCATCACCTGGCGATAGACGCGGCGTTTGAACTTGGGCACCCAGTCCATCTGAAAATCCGACGGCTTGATCCATCGGAACCCCGCGAACTCGCGATGCGTGGCATCCAGATTGAAATCGATGTCCGCGCCGTTGAAGCGGCACAAAAAATAGGCCTGCTCCTGGCCGCCGTAGATGCCGTACTTCAGCCGTCCCTTTGAAAACGCATAGCGGTAGCCGTCCCGCCGCTGAATGATTTGCAGTAGTTCGCGCTTCACGCCGATCTCCTCCTCCAGCTCGCGAAACAGCGCCGTCTCCGCATCCTCCCCCTCATCAATGCCGCCCTGGGGAAACTGCCAGGCGCCCTTGATGTTAACGCGCTCCGCCACAAAGATGTCGCCGTTCTCCCGCTGCAAAATCGCGGCGACGTTCGGGCGGTAAACGATGGCTTCGACGGGAATCATAAGCCGGATGGATGGCGCATGGTGTAGCCTTTCGTGGGCCGTGAGCGGCTGCTCCAGCGCGGGCCGTCGCTGTCCGCATCACTGTAGCCCGTGTCCAGCCGCAGCCCGGCCACTTCCAGAAACACATGGCCCTTGCGCGCATAGACGGTGATCCACTTGCCACGACCGCTGCTCCCGAAGCTGCGGAAGGCCCCGGACACCGTCGGTGCATTGAGCTTGCCTGCGGCATGCAGCACATACGAAGTCGTGCCGGAGCAGTCATACGCGCTGTCTTCAAAGTGGGCATGACCGCCGCCACGTCGGTAGGGCTTGGTGCAGATGTGATTGCCGGCAGAGATCGCCCGCAGCACGGCCGCAGGCGCGTTGGCCGGCGGCACGGCCCTGCCGCCGATGATGACGGCCGTCTTGCCCGGGGCATACTTGTATTCCCAGCGCGATCCCGCGCTGGAGCCGCACTGGCAGAGGAGCACACAAAGTGGCAGAGGTAGCAAAAGTAAAAGAAAGCGCATCAGTCATGCCATCGTATTCGGCCCGGTGGAAATGACAAGGCGTGCAACACTGCCTTGCCTTGTTTTCAAAAACCCGCCAGAATCCGCCCCTCATGATCAAAAAACTCGCCGCCCCCTTGATGCTGGCCGCCGCTGCCTGCGTCGTGGCCTTTTCCGCGCCCGCCCCCAAGCACAAGATTCTCTTCTTCTCCAAGTCCAGCGGCTTTGAGCACAGCGTCATCTCCTGGAAAAACGGCCAGCCCAGCTATGCCGAAAAGGTGCTGCAGGAACTCGGTGCCAAGAACGGCTGGGAGTTCGAATTTTCCAAGGACGGCTCCAAATTCAGCAAGGACTACCTCGCCCAGTTCGACGCCGTGTTTTTCTACACCACAGGCGATCTTTGCAGCGAAGGCACCGACAAGCAGCCGCCCATGACCAAAGAAGGCAAGCAGGCGCTGTTTGATTTTGTCAAAAGCGGCAAGGGCTTCATCGGCACGCATTCAGCCAGCGACACCTTCCACACCGACAACGAATCACAGAAGGGCCCAGAGCGTTACCTGAACCACGGCGAGAAAGCGGACGCCTACGTTCACTTCCTCGGTGCCGAGTTCATCAAGCACGGCAAGCAGCAGGACGCCAAAAACACCGTCACCGACGCCAAGTTCCCCGGCTTTGAAAAAGTCGGCGCGACCTACGGCTTCATGGAGGAGTGGTACTCGCTCAAGGATTTCAATTCCGACATCCACGTGCTCAGCGTGATCGACGCCCCCGCCATGGAAGGCAAAGAGTACGAGCGCCCCGCCTACCCCAGCACCTGGGCACGCAAGGAAGGCGCCGGCCGCGTCTGGTACACCGCCATGGGCCACCGCGAAGACGTCTGGACCAATCCCACCTTCCAGGAAATCCTCATCGGCGGCGTGAAGTGGGCGCTGGGCGATGTCCAGGCCGACGTCCCACCCAATCTCAAAGAAACCGCTCCCGGCGCGATGACCAATCCACCCTACGTCGCCCCACCGCCACCAAAGCCTGCCAAACCGGCCGCAGCCCCCGCAAAGTAGTCCGGTTGCGCCGCAACCGGTCCCTGTCCCTTTCTTTTTATCCCTCTATCCCTCCAGTTGCAGCGCAACTGGACAACTTTCACAGACCATGCCCAAGCCCCTTCAAATTTTCATCTGGATCGCCATCTCCCTCCTCGGAGCCGGCTCCGTCGCTTTCTCCGCGCTGCACAAAGGTGAAACCATCAATGCCCTGTGGCTTGTCGTCGCCGGTTTGTGTTCATTCGCCATCGCGTATCGCTTTTACAGCAAGTGGCTTATCACCAAGGTGCTCGTGCTCGACAAACATCGCGCTCCGCCCTCGATAACGCACAAGGACGGCAAGGACTTCGTGCCGACCAACAAGTGGGTCGTCTTCGGCCACCATTTCGCGGCTATCGCCGGCCCGGGACCACTCGTCGGCCCTGTGCTCGCGGCGCAGTTTGGTTATCTCCCAGGCATGCTGTGGATCCTCATCGGTGCCACGCTCGGCGGCGGTGTGCATGATGCCATCGTCATGTTTGCCTCCATCCGTCGTGGGGGTAAATCCGTGGGCCAGATGCTCAAGGAAGAAGTCAATCCTTTGGTCGGTTTCGTGGCCATGATTTCCGTGCTCGCCATTATGACCATCCTGCTTGCCGTGCTCGGCCTCGTGGTAGTGAAGGCGCTCGCCGAAAGTCCCTGGGGCCTGTTCACCATCGTCATGACCATCCCGCTGGCCTTCATCATGGGCTTTGGCCACACGATCTTCGGTGCCAGCGTGCGCAACATCACCATCTTCGGCATCGTCGGCCTGCTCGTCAGCGTCTGGGCGGGCAGCCATCTCAAGGACTGGGGCATTGAGCACTACTTTGACTACAAAGGCGAGACCATCGCCTGGTCCATCATGATCTACGGCTTCGCCGCCTCCGTGCTGCCAGTGTGGATGCTCCTCGCACCGCGTGACTACTTGAGCACCTTCATGAAGATCGGCACCGTAGCCGTCCTGGCCATCGTGGTCATCTGGGTCGCTCCCGAGCTGCATATGCCCAAGCTCACGAAGTTCGTGGACGGCACCGGCCTCGTCTTCCTCGGCAGCGTCTTCCCGTTTGTCTTCATCACCATCGCCTGCGGAGCCATCTCCGGCTTCCACGCGCTCATTTCTTCCGGCACCACGCCCAAGCTGCTCGACAACGAAGCCGACATCCGCAGCGTGGCTTACGGCGCGATGATCACCGAGATGCTCGTCGCCCTCATGGCCCTCGTCGCCGCCTGTGCGCTGCAACCCGGCGAATACTTCGCCATCAATGCCGGTGCCGCCAAGATCGTGCAAACCGACCCTTCCCAGGCCGCTGCCGTCACCAGCATGATCACTACCGCCGGCTTCCCCGTCACGGTCGCCGGCATGGACAAACTGGCGGCCGACATCGGCGAGAAGACCATGTTTGGACGCGTCGGCGGTGCGCCCACCTTTGCCGTCGGCATGGCGCAAATGTTTGCACGCGCCTTTGGCCCCGGCTGGATGGCCTTCTGGTATCACTTCGCCATCATGTTTGAGGCCCTCTTCATTCTGACCACCATCGACGCCGGCACCCGCGTGGGTCGCTTCATCCTGCAGGACTTCCTCGGCGGCATCTGGAAACCGCTGGGCAACACGCGCAGCCTTCCGGCCAACGTCCTCGCCAGCGCCCTGCTCGTCGCTGCCTGGGGTTTCTTCCTCTATCAAGGCGTGGTCGATCCCCTCGGCGGCATCAACACCCTTTGGCCGCTCTTCGGCATCGCCAATCAACTCCTCGCCGTCATCGCCTTCTGCCTCGGCACCACCATCCTCATCAAGATGGGCAAGGCGCGCTACCTTCTCGTCACGGTGATCCCTCTGGTCTTCCTCATGAGCGTCACCTTCGCCGCCGGTTACATCAAGCTCTTCGATGCCAATCCCAAGATGGGCTTCATCTCCGCCACCAAGTTCTATGCTGGCAAAATCGCCGGTGGCGGCACCGAGAAGGAAATGCAGGAATGGGCCGCGCAGCAGTTCAACTTCACCGTCGACACCGCCGTCACCGCCTTCTTCCTACTCGCCGTCGCCATCATCTTCTTCGGCTGCCTCCGCGAATGGATCAAGCTCCTCAGCGGCTCCAAGAAAGTCGTGCTCAATGAAGAGCCGTATGTGGCCCTGCCGGAAGGGGCTTGATCTCATGAAGCTCTCCAGCCTGCTTCTCGCTGTTCTCCTTCTGCCGGCACAACTCCTGTCCGCAGATCTCCTGGAGATGCGCTATGCCCTGCCAATGGAACAGCCTGGAGCGATCAAAGCCGCATGGGGTACGGAACCACTTTGGCTGGCACCAGATATCGTCATCAATCAGCGCCATGTACAAGAGGCCAAAGCTGCTGCAGATGAGAACAATCAAGGCTCATGGCTGGTCGTAGTGAAACTCACCGCTGAAGGGACCAAACGCTTCGATGATGAAGCTGCGAAGCATCAAGGGGACCAACTGGCGATTTTGGTGAATGGAAAAGTCGTTTCCGCACCGGTCATCCAAGCGTCCAAGTTCGGAGGAGCCCTTCAAATCTCTGGACTTTTAACGACGCAGAAAGAGGCGCAAGAACTGGCGACCGCACTCAGTTCGGGCCTGAAGAAGTAGTCATCCTTGAAGCACCCAGCAGATGCCTGAGTAACATCTTCACTTCATCATCGCCTGAAGATCGCGTGAGCCGTGAAGCACCCGCCAGATTTGCAGGCGGTCATTTCCTGTCCGGTAAAAGATGAGGTAGTTGCGAAAGCCTTGCACCCTCCAGGAACGAAGACCTGCATGGGCGAACTCAGGCCGCGCACGACCAATCATGGGGTTCTCAGCCAGGAACTCGAAGGAATCGTATGCGGAATTCAGAAAGCGGCGGGCGACTTCCTCGTCATCCAGACGGATGTAACGATAGATGGCCTGCAAATCGCAGAACACATACTCGCTCTCATCATATCTCACGGGCATCAGGCTGCGGCGATGATGCGTTGGATATTTGATCGATCCCCAGGGATGAAATGCCCTGCCGCCGCTTCATCAAGTCGCGTTTGAACGTGGGGCGGTGTCTCAGACTCTTCACTCATCCAGCGCAAAAACGCCTGACGCGCGACTTCATCGGCGTCCTTATAACCCTGAGCCACTTGGCGCTGAATGAAGGCTTCAATGGGCCCGGTAAGCATGAGTTCCATGCTGTAATTGTTTAGGACCACATGCTCGATGTCAAGCTTCACCAAAGCCTCGAACCGCGTGTTTTTTTGATCGTCACGCGCTTTAGCCTTCGTATGAAGCGCCACATGTTTTCCAAAAACGCCCTCCTCTACGCCACGGGTCTTGCGCTGGCTCTCTCGACCTCCCACCTCACCGCCGCTGCCCCAACCGCGCCGACCGCCTCCAACTGGCCTGAATTCCGTGGCGCCGCCGCTCAGGGCCACTCAGACGCCAAGAACCTGCCGCTGACCTGGAGCCCCAATTCGCACATCGCTTGGAAAACACCCGTCGCAGGCATTGGCTGGTCCTCGCCCGTTGTGGCAGGCACCCGCATCTTCCTCACTTCGGCGGTCTCCCTCAGCGGCAAGGAAGAGGCCACCGCCGACCGCTCCCTGCGAGTGATCTCCCTCGACGCCAGCAACGGCAAGCCCGTGTGGGACGTGGAACTCTTCCAGGCCAAGTCCCCACGCGCCCACCGCAAAAACAGCCACGCCAGCCCGACGCCAATTTTTGAAGACGGCAAGCTCTACATCCACTTCGGCCACCTCGGCACCGCCTGCCTGGACGGCCTCACTGGCAAGACACTCTGGAGCACACAGGAGTTCGCCTACTCACCCGTGCATGGCAATGGCAGCAGCCCCGTGCTGTTTGAAGATCTCCTCATCTTCAATGCCGATGCCGAGACGGAGCCCAAGGTCATCGCCCTCGACAAAGCCACCGGCAAAGCCCGCTGGACCTTCGCCCGCCAGTCCGAAGCCAAAAAGAAATTCTCTTTCTGCACCCCGCTCCTCATCGACGTGGCCGGCCAGAAGCAGCTCATCACCCCCGGCAGCGGCGTGGTGAACGCGCTCAATCCCAAGGACGGCACCGAAATCTGGCACTTCAATTACGATCAGGGCTACTCCGTCGTCCCGCGCCCGATTTACTCGCATGGCATGATCTACCTCTCCAGCGGCTACGACAAACCCGTGCTCTACGCCATCAAAGTGGATGCCTCCTCCAAGGGCGATGTCACCGCCACCCACCTCGGTTGGACCATCGACAAAGCCGCCCCGCACAATCCCAGCATGGCAGTCATCGGCGACGAACTCTACTTCGTGGCCGACAACGGCATTCTCACCTGCGCCGATGCCAAGACCGGCGCCATTCACTACTCCGAACGCTGCACTGGCCCCATCTCCGCCTCCCTCCTGGCTGCCGATGGCAAGCTCTACCTTCAGGATGAAAAAGGCCTCGGCATCGTCGTGAAACCCGGCAAGACCTTCAGCATCCTCGCCACAAACGACCTCGGCGAACGCAGCCTCGCATCTTATGCCGTGATCGGCTCAGATCTCTTGATCCGCACAGAGGGGCATCTGTATCGGATCAAGAAGTAATGGCGGGCAGCATGGCTTGGCAATCCGCTGCTCATGCTGCACTCTGCCGTCATGGACCGCTGGAAACTTTACGCCTTCGCCGCCGCTGTCTTTGCGGGGCTCACCTCCGTCATCGCCAAGAGCGGCCTCAAGACCTTGGGGGCGGATGTCGGCCTCGCCGTACGCACGGTGTTTGTGTTCAGCTTCATCATGCTCAACACCTTTTTGTGGACCGGCACTGGAAAAGCCGCCGCAGCCCTGAGCACGGCAGGTTGGCGGCCCATCGGCCTTCTCGCGCTCTCCGGTCTCACGACCACGCTCTCATGGGTGTGCTACTACCGTGCCATGCACGAGGGCACCGTCTCTTATGTGTCTCTGGTGGATAAAGGCAGCATCATCGTCACTCTCGTCTTGTCCGTGCTGCTGCTCGGCGAACCGTTCACTTGGCGCATGGCCGTTGGAGCCATGCTGATCATAAGCGGGCTGCTCGTGCTGGCGGGTGGTAAATAGCCACGTGAAAACTCCACGCGGCGGCAAAAAGACCCGTATCTTATACTGGTGAACCGCATGGCCGCCGTCATCTTCCTACCGCCATGCTCGAAGAACTGATCGGCCACATCATCCTCTTTGCGGTCCGCGTGGTGGAAGGCATCTTGGGGTTGTTCGGAGTGCTGCGTGCAGGTTCGCGGACATTGATGGAAAACTCACGCGTGGGAGAATCACCCATGGAAGCCGAGTCGCGCCGATGGTGGGACCGGCTCGACTAACGCTGGTTCTGGCTCAGCCTCCTGCTCATGGGAATCGCAGCAGCGCTCGGAGTGAGCCGGAATTGGTAGTAGGGTGTGTCGGCGGGATGACTCTTTTTGGGCACCCTTTCTGGCATTCAGGGCCCAGCAGAGCATTAAACAGCAAACTTTGATGCATCCAACCGGGTGAAACCCAAAATATCACCCAAAAATCGGCATTTTTAAACCAGCGAGCCGCTATCCAAGGCTAATTCACCCCCGAAAAGTCTATTTTTCGATTGTATTTTTCCAATTCACAACCATTATCCCCCTCTAAATCGCAATTTTCACCCCAACCATCATGAGCCAGCAAAAAATGGACGGCGCGCAGGCGCTCATCAAAACCCTCGCAGATCTCGGCATCGAGTATGTCTTCGGCTACTCCGGTGGCGCAGCCATCCCGATCTTTGACGCGCTGCAGACCGTGAAGACGGACATGAAGTTCGTTCTCGTCCGCCACGAGCAGGGTGCCGTTCACATGGCTGACGGTTACGCCCGCGCCACTGGCAAGCCAGCCGTCGTTCTCGTCACCTCAGGCCCTGGCGCTGGCAACACCATCACCGGCCTCATGACCGCTCAGATGGACAGCGTTCCGATGATCGTCCTTTGCGGTCAGACCGTCAGCTGGATGCTTGGCAAGGACGCCTTCCAGGAAGCCGACATCTTCAACATCACGGCCCCCGTCGTGAAGCACAACTATCTGATCAAGAGCTCCAATTCCCTGCCCCGCATCGCCAAGGAGGCCTACCACATCGCCACCACAGGCCGCCCGGGTCCGGTTCTGATCGACATCCCGAAGGACTTCAGCCAAGGCCCCTTCACCGGCACGTTTGACGAGCCGATGGATCTCCCCGGCTACCATCCCGAAGAAAACTTCAAGATTGATCAGGCAGGCATCAAAGAAGCCGCCCGCTTGCTCGCAGGTGCCAAGCGCCCCGTGATCCTCGCCGGTCAGGGTGCCATGATCGCCCGTGCTGACAAGGAACTGCTCATGCTGGCTGAAACCCTCGGCTGCCCGGTCACCACGACCCTGCTCGGCAAGGGTGTCTTCCCGGAAACGCACCCGCTGTCCCTCGGCATGCTGGGCATGCACGGCACCGCCTATGCCAACAAGGCCATCTGCGAAGCCGACCTCATCTTCAATGTCGGCTCCCGTTTCGATGACCGCATCATCGGCAAACCCACCATGTTTGGCCGCAACGCCAAGCTCATCCACATCGACATCGATGCGGCCGAGTTCCACAAGATGATCAAGGTGGACGTCACCATTAAAGGCGATGCCAAGGCCGCACTCAGCGATCTCCTTCCCCTCGTCGAAAAACTGCCCACCGAAGACTGGCTGGCCACGCTGGACGGCTACAAGAAGAAGTTCCCCCTCTCTTACAAGAAGCAGGGCGGCCTCCGCATGCAGCAGGTCATTGATGAACTTTACACCCTCACCAAGGGCAAGGCCATCATTTCCACAGACGTCGGTCAGCACCAGATGTGGGCCGCGCAGTTCTACAAGAACGACGAGAGCTACCACTGGCTCAGCTCCGGCGGCGCCGGCACCATGGGCTTCGGCTTCCCTGCGGCCATCGGTGCGCAGCTCGCCTGCCCGGACAAGCTCGTCGTCTCCATCTCCGGCGACGGCGGCTTCCAGATGACCCTGTTTGAACTGGCCACCGCCGCCATCCACAAGCTCCCCATCAAGATCCTCATCCTGAACAACAGCTACCTCGGCATGGTCCGTCAGTGGCAGGAGCTCTTCTTTGAGAACCGCGAGAGCGGCGTTGATCTCATCGGCAACCCGGACTTCGTCAAACTCGGCGAAGCCTACGGCATCAAAGGCTGGCACATCCGCCGCCCTGCCGATGTGGAGCGCGTCCTGCAGCAGGCCCTCGACTACAATGACGGCCCCTGCATCATCGAAGCCGAGTGCATCAAAACGGAGAACGTCTTCCCGATGATCCCCGCCGGTGCCGCGCTCGAAGACATGATCACCGAAGCGCCGAAGCAGAAAATGGAAAAACCCACCGGTTCCACGTAATCACCCAGGCGCACTCGTCAGAGTGCGGCGATGGCTCGATGAAATCCAACCGTATCATCCAAGGCGACGCCCTCACGGAACTCAAAAAGCTCCCTGCGTCTGTCGCCCAGGCCATCATCGCCGATCCGCCTTACTTCAACGTTCTCGAAAATGAAGCCTGGGACACGCAATGGAAAACTGCCGCCGACTACCTCGCCTGGTGCGATGAGTGGGTGGCGGAATCCATGCGCGTCTTGCGCGATGACGGCCTCGCCTTCATCTTCGGCCAGCTAGGAAAACGCGAGCACACCTTCCTCCACCTCATGTCCCGACTCAGCCGGCAGCACCAGTTTCACGATCTCATCATCTGGGATCGTGCGGTGGGCTATGACGAGCGCCGCGACAGCTTCACCCCGCAGTACGAGATGATCCTCGTCCTGCGAAAAAGCGACGACGTGAAGTTCAACAAGGACGCCGTGCGCATCCCGTATGATGCCGCCACCATCGACCTCTACCTCCGAGACAAGCGCTACAAGGACAAAGACGCCCGCCGTCAGCATCTCGAAAGCGGCAAGTTCGCCACCAACATCCTTCGCGTCCCCAGCCTGAAAGGCATCTCCAAAGAAAAGTGCGGCCACCCCTCGCAGAAGCCGGTCAACCTCATCGAAAAACTCATCGCCTGCTCCACGGACGCCGGTGACCTCGTCATCGATCCTTTCCTCGGTTCCGGCACCACCGCAGCGGCGGCCAAGAAGCTCAAACGCAAATGGCTCGGCATCGAGAAAGACGCCAGCTACTTCAAGATCGCCAAGCGCCGCCTTTCCGCCAAAGCACCAATCACCAAACGTAAATCATCCATCCCATGAGCGAACGCATCCCCGCCACCACCGACAAAAAGCCAGCGCTGCAGGCTGACATCATCAACATCCACACGCTCAGCGTCATGGTGAACAACCAGCCCGGCGTCCTCGGTCGCATCTGCGCCGTGTTCAGCCGCCGTGGTTTCAACATCGAGTCCCTCGTCGTCTCCCAGACGCGTGATCCGCGCTTCAGCCGCATGACCATCGGCATAAGCGGCCACCCGGAAGGACTGAGCCAGATCATCCTGCAGGTGAACAAGCTCATCGACGTCATCCACTGCATCGAGCACACCGACCGCGACGCCGTCTCCAAGGAAATGGTGCTCATCAAGGTCGCCGCCACCGCCGCAGAGCGCACCGAGATCCTCCAGATCATCGAGCACTACAACGGCAAGACCGTCGATCTTCAGGAAGACAGCCTCATCGCCCTGATCAGCGGCAACAGCGACAAGCTCGACGCCGCCGTCCGCTTGCTGACCAAATTCGAAATCGTCGAAACCGTCCGCACCGGCAAAGTCGTCATGGCCCGTGGCCTGACTGAGACGTAATTACAAAATGACGTAGCCCGAGTGACGAATGGCGAATAATTCCTGCCCCTCAGGAGTTATTTGATTCATTCGTCATTTTGCATTCGTCATTCGTCATTTTTCCATGCGCATCCTGCACCTCACCCCCGGCACCGGCAATTTCCACTGCGGAAGCTGCCTGCGTGACCATGCGCTGATCAAGGCCCTGCGCGTGCGCGGCCATGATGCGCTCATGGCGCCGCTGTACCTGCCGCTGGTCACTGACCGTGAGTTTGGCTCGCAGGAGCTGCCCGTGCAGATCGGCGGCATCTCGCTCTTTTTGCAGCAGAAGTTCACCTGGTTTCACCGGCTGCCAAGGTTCGTCCACGCCTGGATCAACAAGCCAGACCGCCTGCGCCTGGCCTCGAAACGCATGGGCATGACCAGCCCCAAGATGCTGGGTGAAATGACCCTCGGCGCGCTGCTCGGCACCGAAGGTCGCCAGTGGGGGGAGTGGCACAAGCTCCTCGAATGGATTCGCGATCACGGCAAATTTGACGTCATCTCCCTTTCCAACAGCCTGCTCACCGGCCTGGCTCCGGCGATTGAAAAAGAGCTGGGCATTCCCGTCGTCTGCTCCTTGCAGGGGGAGGACAGCTTTCTAGACACCCTGCCGGAGCCTTACCGCGCCCAGTGCTGGGAGGCCATGCAGCGCAACGCCCGCAGCATCCGCCGCTTCATCGCCCCCAGCCAGTTCTACGCCCGCCACATGCGCCAGCGCCTGGATGCCGCCGAGGGACAGATCAAGGTGATGCCCAACGGCATCGACACCACCGCCTTCACCACGTCTTCGCCAGACCCGAACTGGCCCACCATCGGTTACTTTGCCCGCATGATTCACGGCAAGGGCCTAACCACGCTGGTGGATGCGTTCATCGACCTGGCGAAACGCGGCACCGTGCCGCGCGTGAAGCTGCGCATTGGCGGCGCGAAGACGCCCATCGATGAGAAATATGTAGCGGACCTGCAGCGCAAGCTCAAGGCCGCCGGGCTGGAGAAGCGCGTGGAGTGGCTTCCCAATGTCAGCTTCAAAGACAAGGTGCATTTCTTCCACGACCTCACCGTCTTCAGCGTCCCCGCCACCTACGGCGAAGCCTTCGGGCTGTACGTCATCGAGGCAGTCTCCAGCGGCGTCCCCGTGGTGCAGCCTGACCATGGTGCCTTCCCCGAACTCATCGCCGCCACCGAAGGCGGCGTGCTCTGCAAGCCTGACGACGCCAAGGCGCTGGCAGACACCCTCGAAGCCCTGCTCAACGACGACGAACAGCGCGAAAAGCTCTCCAAAAACGGAATTTCCCGCGTCCGCCAGGAATTCAGCGCCACCCGCATGGCCGAGCGTTTCGAGGCCGTGCTCCAGGAAGCCGTGGCCGCAACCCAAGCCGTGCATTGACCCTGCCCTTCTCCGCTCCAATGTTCGCCCGCCCATGACTTCCATCACCTTTGGCGAGGCCGTCCGGCGCTCGATTCAAAAAGACCCCCGCTACCATCCGGCCGCCTACGAACTGGTGCGCGATGCGCTGCACATGGCCGCCAAAAAATTCCGCGATGAGAACGCCGAAGATCAGCACGTCAGCGGCCAGGAGCTGCTCGCAGGTTTCCGCGACTATGTGATCCAGGAATACGGCCCCATGTCCACCATCATCCTCGACCAATGGGGCCTCCGGCGCGGCGAAGATGTGGGCAACATCGTCTACAACCTGATCGACTGCGGCTACTTCGGCAAAAATGACGGAGACAGTCTCGAAGACTTCTCTGGCGGCTACGACTTCGAGCTCGCCTTCACCACCCCTTTCCTCCCTGCCTCGCTGCGTGAAGAGCGCGAGAAAAAATCCTCATGAAAAAAGTTCTCGCCCGTGCTGCGTCTGCCAAAGCAGGCGCTCTTTCCGTCCCCTCCCTGGATGCCAGCGTCACCACATTGCCCAATGGCCTGGAGGTCATCGTCCGGGAAGATCATGCCCACCCGCTCGTCAGCGTGCAGGTGTGGATCAAGGCCGGCAGCATGCATGAGGAGCAGCACACCGGCGCAGGCATCGCGCATTGCGTGGAGCACATGCTTTTCAAAGGCACGGAGAAGCGCAACCCGGCGCAGATTTCCCAGGGCATTCAGGCACTGGGCGGCTACGTGAACGCCTACACCTCCTTCAACCGCACGGTGTACTGGATCGACGGCCTCGCCGAGCATGCAGGCGGCTATCTCGACATTCTCGCGGACATGATCCGCCACTCGAAATTCGATGCAGATGAACTCACGCGCGAAAAAGAAGTCATCCGCCGTGAGATGGCCATGGATAATGACGACCCCGGCAGCACGATCCAGCATCTGATGCAGGCCACCGCCTTCCGCCAGCATCCGCTGCGCCACCCCATCATCGGTCATCGTGAAGTCTTCGATCAGATCACCCGTGCCGATGTGTACGGCTTTGTGCAGCGCCACTACGTGCCCAACAATGCCTTCATCGTCATCGCTGGCGATGTTGATACCGCCGCTGTGCTGGACACGGTGCGCAGCTTCTTTGGCGACTGGCAGCGCCGCGCCTTTGATCCCGTTCTCCTGCCCGCCGAGCCGCCCCAGCATGGCAGCCGATCAGCCACTAAAAACTTCGCCACCGAACTCACGCGCATCGCCCTCGGCTGGCAGATCCCCGGAGAAAACCATGCGGACAAACCAGCCCTCGACGTGCTGGCCTTCCTGCTGGGCTCCGGCCGCAGCTCACGCCTCTACCAGGAACTGCGCGAGAAACGCAGCCTCGCCCATTACGTCTGGGCCGGTGCCTGGTGCGCCCCGGAAGTGGGCCTCTTCAATGTCGAGGCGGAATGCAATCCCGCCGATGCAGACAAGCTGAAGAAGGGCATGCTCGAAGTCATTGCCACCCTGCAAAAAACCGGACCGGGCCGTGCCGAACTCCAAAAGGCCGTGTGCGCCACGCTCAGCGGACAGATGCGCACCCTGAGCACCGTCAAAGGCCAGGCAGGCAGTCTTGGCAACGGCTGGCTGCTCTCCGGCTCGCTCGATTACCAGCGCCAGTTCCTCAACGCCATCTCCGCACTCACGCCGGATGTCATCCGCGATGCCGCACGCCGCTACTTGACCCCTGAAGCCATGAGCACCGTGGTCGTGGGCGATGAGGTCGAAGCCGACACCAAGGCCAAATCCACCGCCGATTCCGCGCGGCCAGACATCCAGCGCTTCAAACTCAAAAACGGCCTCATCCTACTTGTGGGAGAGAATCCGCGTCTGCCTCTCATCAGCGTCCGCACCAACTTCCTCGCCGGTGTTTTGGCCGAAACCGACCTCTCCGCCGGTGTCACGCAAATCTCCGCTCAGATGCTGCTCAAAGGCACCAAGAAACGTGCGGCGGCGGAGATCGCTTCCGAACTCGAAAATCGCGGTGGCAGCCTCATCTGCTCTGCGGACGCACACCGCTACATGATCGGTGCTGATGTCATGCGTGGTGATGAAGCCGACGCGCTCGATCTCGTGGCCGATCTCATCCTCAATCCAGCGCTGCCCCAGGCCCAGTTGGCAGAGGTGAAAAAACGCCAGATCGCCAACATCCTCGAAGAGAAGGAAGACCCGCTCACCGTCGCCATGCGCAAAGCGCGGCGTGAAATCTTCGCCGGCCAGCCTTTTCACCGCACCGCGCTCGGCAACGAGCAATCCGTGGCCGCTCTGAAGCTCACCGACTGCCGTGCCATGCTGCATGCCAGCTTTGCCACCGGCAACGGCGTCATCTCAGTCTTTGGCGATGTGAAAGCCGCCGTGGTGAAAGCGCAGGTGGAAAAAGCCTTCGCCAAACTGCCACGTGGCAACCGCCAGATCGCCATGGGACGTGAGTACCATGCCAGTGCCAAACCCGCCGCCTGGACCGAACATCTCGAAAAAGAACAAGCCGTCATCGTCGTCGGCTTCCGCACCGTAGGCCTTGAAGATCGTGACGTACATGCGCTCAATCTCATTGATGAGGCCTGCAGCGACATGGGCAGCCGTTTGTTCAACCGCATTCGCGAAGAGCTCGGCCTCGCCTACTATGTCGGCGCACAAAACTTCGCCGCCATGGGTGCGGGTGCGTTCTATTTCTACGTGGGTACTGATCCCAAAAAAGTGAAGCTCGCCGAGAAAGAGCTCATGGCACAGATCAATGACCTCGCCGACAACGGTCTGCATGCCGATGAGATTGATCGTGCACGTGTCACGTGGCGTTCCTCCTGGCTGCGTGCGCAGCAGGGCAACACCGCCATGGCGGACGTCTGCGCATGGAATGAAATCAACGGCCTCGGCTGGGATCATTTCCAAAAGCTTCCCGGCATCATGGCCGACATCAGCTCCAAGGAAATCCAACGCGTCGCCGCGAAGTACTTCGGCGAAAAGAAAGCCTTCATTGTGCGCGTGCTGCCGAAGTAGCACAAGCCTCCGGCTTGTGCGCCCATCAGAGCAATTCCATTCCCTCCGTTGCATCATGCGTGAGCCTTGGCTGGCTGCCAGCGCTCACGCAGATTTCTTCCTCGAATGAAGGGGCATGACCATGTTCCGAAATTAATTTTAATTTTCCGAATTTCCCCGCCAAACTTGGCCCGTCGGCTGCTCTATCACTAACTCAGTTGGGGCGCGAGCTTCACAAATATTTCTCGGGTTCGCCTGAGGAAACACACAACGAGCTGGAGAGTCGCTTCATGGTTGGGACTCTCTGGTCACCTAAAGGCCCGGGAGAATTTTGGTTGGGTTCTCCCGGGCCGAGTTGTTTTCAGACACCGGCATCAATCGGCAGTGGGCCAGCAGCTCCACGCCAATGACTCACTTTGAGTTCTGTTTGCGATGCTGCCCCGCACTCCCAGGCCGGGAATTTGTTTTGATCAGCATAAACACGCAGGCTTGGCCCGACGGCTGCTTTACTCAAGACTCAGTTGGGGCGCAAGCTTCACAAACATTTCTCAGGTTCGCCTGGGGAAACACACAACGAGCTGGAGAGTCGCTTCATGGTTGGGACTCTCTGGTCACCTAAAGGCCCGGGAGAATTTTGGTTGGGTTCTCCCGGGCCGAGTTGTTTTTAGACACCGGCGGCAGGCGCAGCAAGACCGCCGCCGGGAGAGAGTCGATTTTGACCATTTGCAAATCAATGGCTTCGTGGCTCATTCCCCTCCCTACCAACCCACTATGAAATCAATCGCACCGACTCTTGCCGCTCTCGTCATCACGTTTGCTGGTCTGACCGGAACAACCTCTGCCCAAACCGTGAGTGACGCCAAACCAGTGAAAATCGTGATGGAGACCTCCAAAGGAACCATCGAACTCGAACTCGACGCCGCCAAGGCTCCCATTTCTGTCGCCAATTTTGTGAAGTATGTGAAGAAAGGCTTCTATGACGGCCTGATCTTCCACCGCGTGATCCCTGACTTCATGATCCAAGGCGGTGGCTTCTCCCCTGACATGCAGCAGAAGGAGCCAGACGCCCAGATCGAGAACGAAGCCAAGAACGGCCTCAAGAACGTCAAAGGCACCCTCGCCATGGCCCGCACGCCAAACCCGCACAGCGCCAGCTCACAGTTCTTCATCAACCTGAAGGACAACAGCTTCCTCGACTATCCAGGACAGGATGGCTGGGGCTACTGCGTGTTCGGCAAAGTGAGCAAAGGCATGGACATCGTTGAAGCCATGGCCACCGTCGCCACCGGCCGCAAAGGACCCCACGGTGACGTCCCTGTGGAACCGATCATCATCAAGAGCGCCAAGCTCGCGGAATAATTCCCGCCACAGCTTCGCCTTCCAAATTCCAATGCCAGCCGGGAAACCGGCTGGCATTTTTCTTTAGTACGATGGGCACTCCTGCCCGTCGATCAGCGGCACCGCAGACACACGTGCCTCACGCCTCCCCGAAGCCGCGATACAACGGCACAAATCCCCGCAGCGACACGTCAAGCCGGTCTCTAAACCAGCAGTTCCGGCAATGCCTCGGAGCGACGGGCAAGAGTGCCCATCGTACCGTCACATGAACTTCTTCACGCGGTCATGAACATCTGATTCGAGCCGCTTCACGTAGTTCGTGGCGTACTCCACCGGACACATGCTGTCATCCTTGGTCAGCGGTGTCAGATCCATCGCAAAAGTTAAGAGGCTGGTCTTGTCCGTGGTGTGGGAGTCAAAGTAGGTCGCGTTGGCATGGCGCAGGCCTTCTTCGGCCAGGTCATAGCGTTTGCCGCCGCTGATCTGCGAATCAAACACGCCAAGCAGCGGGCGCAGCATGTGCGGGTGCTTGTCCACCCAGAGCATTTCCTTGTCCTCAGCGAGCAGCCAGTCGAGCTTGCGCCAGACTTCGCAGCCATAGACTTTCTCAGGACGCATTTCCGGCGGCAGTTCGCGGATGGCTTCGAGGCAGCGCAGAAAGGTGGCCACATGCGTGTCGTGCCTGTCACAGGGATTGTGAAGATAAAGAAATTTCGGCTGAGCATGCTCCAGCACGAATTTCAAATCCTCCACGGCTGGCGCGTGCTTCGGCTTTTTGATGTCCTCACTCGGATAGCCGAGCTGCACCATGAAACTGTATTCACCCACGTAGGCCGCCTTGCGCTGTTCAATGAGGCGCACCTTCTGCATTTCCTCATCCGTGTAGGATTCATACGGGCCTTTGCGCGGGCTGCCAGCACCATCGGTGACCACCACGCCGCCGAACCACTGGGATTTGTGATGGAAACACTCCGTGATCCCGTGATACGCGGCGATTTCCAGGTCGTCCTGATGGGAAACGATGCCCAGATGCGTCACTCGGCGCAGCGCGGTCCACGGTTCAGTTTCGTCAGGAATGTAAAGGTCGTGTTTAGGATGTCGAAATTGCACAGGAATGTGACCATGCACGGCAAGGCGGAGAGTGCAAAGTGCATTCCACCCCCTCCGGCCGCCGCATTAGCCCACGCACAATGGCAAAACATTTGCCACTTACGGCAGGGGTGTCGTTTCCGTCCTTTTTGCACTTCATGAGGGACTCCACGCTGTCGTTGGCCGCTACATGCGACAAGCCCTGGCCAAAGCCCCGCCGCTCACTCTCCTAACGTCTGGACAAAGGTCCCTGCCACGCCATGATCGCCGCTCAATTCAACCAATCCAGCCGCCCCTTTCTCATGAGCTTCATTTCTCAAATTTCCGAAGACCTCAAAAATGCCATGCGTGCCAAGGACACCGTGGCTCTCAACGTCATCCGCAATCTCAAGTCCGCCCTCAAGTACGCCGCCATCGAAAAACTCGGTGCGGATGGTGAACTCGGCGATACCGACGCATTGGCCGTGGTGCGCAAGGAGATCAAGAAACTGCAGGATTCCGTGGATGGCGCCGAAAAAGCCGGTCGCCCGGAAGCTGTGGAAGCCGCCAAGGCCGAGATCGCCGTGCTCGAAAAATACCTCCCTGCCGCCATGAGCACGGAAGAGCTGGGCACGCTCGTCGAAACCGTCATCGCTGAACTCGGTGCCACCTCCAAGAAGGACATGGGCGGCGTGATGAAGGCGCTGCAGGAACGCGTTGCAGGCCGCGCCGACAGCAAGTCGATTTCCACCGAAGTCGCCAAACGTCTCGCCTAAACCGGTGACTGCCCCGCCGCGCACCGTTTCAATGATTCACCGGCTTTCATGACCTCCGCAATCATCGTTGCCGCAGGAAGCAGCCGGCGCATGGGCTTCAACAAGCTCCTCGCGCCTCTTTCCGGCGTGCCTGTGCTCAGGCGCACCTTGGATGCATTTCAAGCCTGCGAGATCATTGATGAGATCCTCGTGGTTACCAGCGAAGCCCTGCGCCAGGAGATCGAAGCCTGGCGCTCCAGCGGTCTCGGTAAAATCACCCAGATCATCATCGGCGGTGCTGAACGCCATCTCTCCGTGCATGCCGGTCTGCAGGCCTTGGATCCTGCCTGTGAGATCGTCGCGGTGCATGATGGCGCGCGCCCGCTCATCTCGGTGGCGCAGATCACCCGCTGCGTTGAGGCCGCACGCACGCAGGCCGCCGTCGCCTGTGCCCGGCCCATGACCGAGACCCTCAAGCGCTGCGACAGCACCGGCCGCATCATTGACTCCATTGATCGCGCGAACGCCTGGATCATGGAAACACCGCAGGTTTTTCAGCGTGAGCTGCTCGTGCGAGCGTATGATGCTGTGGTGCGTGACGGACTGCTTGTGACTGACGAAGTTTCAGCAGTGCAGCACCTCGGCGAACCCGTCTTTGTCATCGAAAATTTTGAACTGAACCCCAAGATCACGTTCCCGGCAGACATCCTGCTGGCTCAGCGTTTTGTCGATTGAACGACACCCATGCTCGACTCCGCCGCCCTCGACAACGCACCGCATCTGCCACGCCGGAACTGGGCGTCCATTGTTCTCGTCCTGTTTGTGCAGGCGATGAATTCGTTCAGCGACAATTTTGTCAAAATGCTGCTGATCGCGCTGTCGATCATCATCGCCAAAGACTCCTGGGTGGGCCGCCACATGGAGCTGTGGCTCGGGGCCATCTTTTCACTGCCCTACATGATCTTTGCCCCGCTGGCCGGTTACTGGTCGGATCGCTTTTCCAAGCGCAAGGTCATCGTCTGGATGCAGGTCATGCAGATCATCTGCTTTGTGTGGCTGGCCTTGGCGCTGTGGATGAAGCGTGTGCCGGGCTCGCTCGAAATCTCACTCGTTGGTTTCTTCGTGCTGGCCGTTCAGGCAGCTATTCTCAGCCCGGCCAAGATGGGCATCATGAAGGAGCTCGCGGGCTCACGCCGCCTCGGCCGCGTTTCGGGCTGGCTGCAGGTCACCATGCTCGCGGGCATTCTCGGCGGCATGTGGGCGGGTGGCATCTGGTATGGCACGGAGTATGAAAAAACGGGCGATGCCTGGATGTCCGCCCTCTGGCCGCTGATCATCATCAGCATCATGGGCATTTTTGAGCTGGTCGCCGCCATCTGCATTCAAAGCACGCCCTCGCACACCGAAGTCCAATGGCGCAAAGGCATGGCGTTGGAGCATTTCGAAAGCCTCAAAATTGTCTTCCGCCGCCGCTCCATCCGCCTCGCGGCGCTGGGAGTGACGTACTTCTGGTTCATCTCCAACGCACTGAGCTTCATCCTCGTCACGCTCACGAAGGAGCTGCATCCCGATACCGGACATGGTGACGGCCCGATGGAACTCGCCAAGGTCGCTGGCATTCTCGGCATTGGCGTGATCAGCGGCAGCATCTTTGCCTCCCACGTCAGCCGCAATCGCATTGAGCTGGGACTGATTCCGCTGGGCGGCTTCGGACTTGTGGCCGGACTGCTCTGGTCCGGGCTGGCCCCTCTGGGCAGCAGCTGGATGTATGCAGGCATCATCTTCACCGGTGCTGCAGGCGGCTGCTTCATGGTGCCTCTCTATGCCTTCGCCCAGGACAAGGCGGAAAAGCATGAGAAGGCCCGCATTCACGCCGGCATGAACCTCATGGACTGCCTCGGCACGCTGGTGGCGGTGGGCATCGTCGGCCTGATGAAATGGATGGAACTGACGGCCTCCACCCAGTTCCTGCTGCTGGCCATCCCCACCTTTGCCGCCGCCGTGTACATCATGCGTCTGCTGCCCCAGGATCTGGTGCGCTTCCTCATGCTGGCCGCCGTCCGGTTCACCTACAAGGTGAAGCCGGTGCACATGGAGCGCATTCCAGCCACCGGCGGCGTGCTGCTGCTGCCAAATCACGTCAGCTATGTGGATGCGCTCATCGTGGGCTCCGCCAGCCGCCGCCCCGTGCGCTTCGTCATGTGGGATGCACTCTACCATCTGTGGTGGCTGAAGTGGCTCATGCGCCTCATCGGCACCGTGCCGATTTCCGCCACACGCGCCAAGGATGCCATTCGCGCCGTGGCCGCTGCGCTCAAGGAGGGGGAGATCGTCTGCCTCTTCCCAGAAGGCCAGATCACCCGCCACGGCATGGTCAACGAACTGCTCAAAGGCTTCGAACTCATGGCCCGCCAGGGCGATGCGCAGGTGGTGCCCGTTTACCTCGACGGTCTCTATGGCAGCATCTTCTCCTTTCAGGGCGGCAAGTTCTTCACCAAACGCCCCAAACACCTGCGCTATCCCGTGGAAGTGCATTTTGGCGAGGCCCTCGGCGCACGTGCCGCCACCACCGAGGTGATGCGCCATGCCATGCTCGCGCTGAGCAGCGAGGCATTCCTCAAGCGCAAAAGCTGGAGCCACGCCGAAGCAGACACAGTCGCCTTCGCCAACGCTCTGCGTCTGGCTGAAATCGAATGGCATCATGCGGGCGATGTTTTCCTCAGCCTCGAACCTGAAGGCAGCATCATCCACCGCACCGTCAAAGCGCTCACGCAGGTGATGCCCGGCACCAAGTTCATCGATCACGGACCCGAAGCCCACCCCACCCACATCGTCGCCTTCTGCACCCGCAGCACGCTGGGCAAGCTCACCGGCCAGGAGCGCCTCGTCTTCTGCCTCGACAGCGATCTGACTCCCCTTCCCCAGACCACCGCCCTGCGTGGTTACATTGATGCAGGCACCGGCATCCTCCTCAGCACCGAAGTTCCCAATCCGCCCATGCCGGCCAATGACAAAGACGAGCAGCTCGGCCGCAAAGCCGGCTCCCTCGGCCGCCTCCTTCCAGGCCTCGCCATCGAATCCACCACCGACGGCGTACGCATCAGCGGCCTGCTGCCAAATGACGACCGCAGCATCAGCATCCCCGGCGTGAAAATGGACGAGCAGGGCTTCCTCACTCTGCCATGAACAGGGCCTGAATGTCGGACTGGGTGAGCTGAAGTTTGTCGGCACGGCCTGCCAGCAATCCTTCCACCAGCGCGGCCTTCTTCTGCTGCATCTTGACGATGCGCTCCTCGATGGTGTTTTCGCAGATGAGCTTGTGGACGAAGACAGGATTCTTCTGACCGATGCGGTGCGCGCGGTCACTCGCCTGCGCCTCAGCCGCCGGATTCCACCAGGGATCGTAATGAATGACCGTGTCGGCGGTCGTCAGATTGATGCCCGCGCCACCCGCCTTGAGACTGATGAGGAACACAGGCACCTTGCCCGCCTGAAACTCCTGGATCGGTGTTTCGCGATCCTTCGTGCTTCCAGTGAGCTTCACATAGCGCGTCCCATCTTTCTTCAAGCGCGCCTCGATGATGGCGAGCATTTCCGTGAATTGCGAAAATATGAGAATGCGGCGGCCTTCTTCGATCAGCTCGGGCAGCAGCTCATCCATGAGGAAGGCTGTTTTTGCGGAATCCGACACACCCTGCGCCGACTCCTGCTTCAACAACTGCGGGTGGCAGCAGACCTGCCGCAGCTTCAGCAGCGCATCGAGCACCACGATCTGTGACCGATCCAACCCGTTCACCTCGATGGCTTCGCGTACACGCTTGTCCATCGCCGCACGGATCGTTTCATACAAATCCGTCTGCGCCTGGCCGAGTTCGATGCTGTGCAGGATCTCCGTTTTCGGCGGCAGCTCCTTGGCCACGGCATCTTTTGTGCGGCGCAGCAGCAGCGGCTGGATGCGTGTGCTAAGCTGCTTCTGGCGCTCCGCATCGGCCTCACGCTCAATGGGATTGCGATAGTGCTGGCGGAATGTGTCGGCATCACTCAGCAGACCGGGCATGAGGAAATTGAAGAGGCTCCACAACTCGCCGAGGTGATTCTCCATCGGCGTCCCTGTGAGGCAAAGACGGTGCTTGGCCTTCAAACCGCTGCAGGTCTGCGCCGCGAGGCTCTTGGGGTTCTTGATGTTCTGCGCTTCATCCAACGCAACGATGTGCCACTCCTGCGCCTGCATGACATCAGCATCACGCACGAGGAGCGGGAAGCTGGTGACGACGAGATCGTACTGCTTGAGGTGCTTGAAGTCGCTCTTGCGTGACTGCCCCTGCATGAGAAGCAGACTCAATGAAGGCGTGAATTTGATCGACTCATTGATCCAGTTCCGCAGCACGCTCGTCGGTGCCACGATGAGGCAGGGATGCTTCATGCGACCGCTTTCTTTCTCGATCAGGATGTGCGTGAGCGTCTGCAGCGTTTTGCCCAGGCCCATGTCATCGGCCAAAATGCCATGCAGACCGAACTCGCGCAGGAACTGCATCCATGAGGCGCCCTCACGCTGGTAATCACGCAGGCTGGCTTTCAAGGATGCAGGCGGATCAATGAGCCCGATCTCGCGAAAACTGCCGAGCTGCTGACTGAGTGCGGTCAGTTCTGCGGGGGCACGGATCGGCAGGCCATCCAGCGTGGCGAGCTGAGCGGCGCGCAGTTTGTCGAGCTGGAGCTTGCCGTCCTTGCGCACGGGCCGCGTGGCGAGGAGTTCATCAAAGAAACGAAGCAGCACCACCAGCCGATGCGCAGGCACAGAGAGCACATCGCCTTGGTCACCGCCGAGTGAGAGCAGGAAGCGTTGATCGAGATTCTTTTCCAGCACGGCGGCGGTCAGGCCCTGATCTATGCAATCGACGAGCAGCGGCACCATCGAAATGCGACGTCCTTCGATTTCGACACCGAGATCCAGCGAGAACCACTCGCGCCCGTCTTGATCTCCGGCGAGGTCTGTGAACCACGCATCTTCACCGGCATCATGGATTTGAAAGCCGATGTCCTCCGGCACCTCCACCCGCCAGCCGGACTCGCGCAGCTTGGGCACCTGGTCCTTGAGGAATTGCGACCAAAACAAAGCCTGATCACCCGCCACCCCCATGAAGCCCAGCGTGGACTCCGGTGCCTTGGCCCCCGGCAGTGCTTCGGAAAAAGATTTGAAACCCAGGCCGGACAAGTCCGTCAGGAGCAGACGCTCCGAACGAAGATTACGCACCAATGTATGCCTCGTCTCGTTTTCATCCAGCCACTGATGCGCCGGGCTGCGCACGAGCATTTCCAAGCGCAGCGGGCAGTCGTCGTATTCCGCACAGGGCTGAATGAAGGCGATGCTGCGCGGCGCCCAGCCGCCGATGTTTCGCTTGGCCGTGATCTGCGGCATGTCCACGATCATGCGCCGCACCAGCAGGATGGGCTTGGGTTCTGACGGTGGCAGTTCGATCTCTTTCGGTTCCACCTGGGTGTCCGATCCATCCTCAGTGGCAACAGACGTTTTCTCCCGCACACGCGCCATGCCTTCGATGCGTTTGCGTCCTTCCTCAAGATCGAGCATCAGCATCAGCGCCGCCGCATGCTGGCACAACGTGCCCACCGCACAGGTGCAGTGCGAGGTCATCGCCATGCTGCCGTCTTCACGAAGTCGCAGATGCGCCGTGACGGAGGCTGAATTGAACAAACCCGTGCCGATGCCCGCGATCAGCTCCACTTCATTCTCCGCACAGACATGCACCCCCGCGAGGCCAATATCCCCATGCTTGAGCAGCCGCCCGCCCTCCTCAATCTGCTGCCGCCGAAACAGCCACAGCCAAGATTTTGTGCGCACCTGAACCCAGAGTTTGGGGAATGAAAAATTGCCGAGATCCATGAATGCCTGATCAGACACGATGCTTCACCTCATCCCACGCGGAATCCATCTGCTCCAGCGAGAGCTTGCCGAGTTCATGTCCTTGCTCACGCAAATGGGTTTCCATGGCGTGAAAGCGGCGGGTGAATTTTTCGTTGGCGGCTGCCAGGGCGGGCTCGGATTCGATGCCGAGTTTGCGGGCGAGATTGACGACGCTGAAGAGCAGATCGCCGAGCTCATCTTCCATGTGCGCTTTGTCTCCTGAGGCGATGGCTTCTTCGAGTTCGGCGGCTTCTTCGCGGATCTTGGCAAAGACGGGCGTGGCATCCGGCCAGTCGAAGCCGACACGTGCGGCTTTCTTTTGCAGCTTTTGCGCACGCATGAGGGCGGGCAGGCCATTGCCGGTGCCGTGCAGCAGGCCTTCATGCTCGGTGCCTTTTTCAGTGCGCTTGATGGCATCCCATTGCTTCAGCACCGCATCGGAGGTGGCGGCGCTGGTGTCTCCAAAAACGTGTGGATGACGGCGGATGAGCTTTTCAGTCAGGCCGTGCGCCATGGTGTCGAGATCAAAGGCTCCTGTCTCGCTGGCGATCTCCGCATGCAACACGGGCTGGAGCAGGATGTCGCCGAGTTCATCGCAAATCTGGGCCGGATCGCCGCTGCGGATGGCATCTGCCACCTCGTAGGCTTCTTCGATGACATGGGGGATGAGGGAGGTGTGCGTCTGCTCCATGTCCCACGGGCAGCCGCCGGGTGCGCGCAGGCGGTGCACGACGTAACGCAGGCGGGTCAGGGCATCGGGGTGGTTGAGCATTTCGTCCATGCAGGCAGGTAGTGCGGTGCATCGGAATGGTCAAGGCTGCGCCCGTCAAGATGTGGTCGGGCGGCCTAAACCTCATCGTCTTTCCCCCTGGCACCCCGAGATTTTTTTAGCCTCCCATGATGAGAGCTTGGCAAAACGGGCGTTCTCCCTGAATATCCCGTAACAACCAAACCATACCATGCCGCGTAAAATCAGCCATATCGCACCGGAGTGGTGGGACTACACCACGTTAGAAGATGATCTCATCAATGATGCCGCCCGGCTCACGGAACGAGATCTTCGCCAGCTTTCCCGGCCTGGATTCAAAGTGGTGATGTTTGACACCCTGGAGGATTTTTACCTGGCCGAGGCGCTGGAGTACATCCACGCCTGGAAGCAGGCCACCCCGGACAATCCGGCCGGCATCTGCGGCCCGGTGGGCCCCACGGAGCAGCTCCCGCTCGTGGCACGTCTGATCAATGATCTCGGCATCTCGATCAAAGACGGCCACTTCTGGGGCATGGACGAGTGGTATGACGAGCACACGAAGAAGGAGGTGACTCTGGAGCATCCGCTGTCGTTTGAAAAAGCGAACCGCGACCTGTGCTTTGACCGCATGCAAAAGAAGCTCTGCATGCCGGACACACAGCTGCATTTCCCGAAAGCGGACACGGCGGCCTACATCAAGAGCTGGCAGAGCGGTGTGCGCTGCGCGGTGATGCAGTGCGGTCAGGGCGACATTAAAAACTGGGCCTTCAACGATCCACCCAAGCGCACGGGCAAATTCAAAAACGAGCCGCCTCCGCCTGCGGAGTTTCGCAAACTGACCACACGTCTCGTGGATCTGCATCCGGTGACCCTCATGCAGAATGCCCGCACTTCGGGTGGTGGCAATCTCACTCTAGTGCCGCAGAAGGCCATCACAGTGGGCCCCAAGGAAACCTGGATGGCTGAGAAGGTCAGCGTCTGGCATGCCGGCCAGCACGACAATCCTCTGGGCCAGCGGCTCACCGCACTCCTGATCTCGAAGCGTCTTGCAGATGCCTCCGTGCCGATGTCGCTGCTCGCTGAACACCCCAATGTGCAGTTCAACTACTACCGCGGCGGCTTGGGCCAATGCGATGTGGAAATGCACTGATCACCTGTGGCGGAATGACGAATGGAAGCGCATTCGTCATTCGCGGCTCGGCAAAGTTGGCCATCCGGCCCCCTACCGTCGAATTCCAAACTAACGTTTGCTATTCCCCCAATGGGGACGAAGGTCACCTCGCAAGTTAACCTGATAAAGGCTAAGCTAAGTCGTTCATCAGGTTGTTTCCTTTGGTGTTCTTAAATCCGATCTCGGAGCTTACTTGGCCCTCATTGAGGCTAGCTGAACTCAAGAAAATCGATATGAATACTAAAATGTACGTGGGCAACCTGCCCTTCACCGCCACAGAAGACGACGTCCGCGCTCTCTTCACCGACTACGGCACCGTTACCGACATCCACCTTCCGATGGACCGCGACTCCGGTCGTCCTCGTGGCTTTGCTTTCGTGACCATGGACTCCCAAACAGCCATGAATGAAGCCATCCGTGGCCTCAATGAAAAAGATTACGGTGGTCGCAACCTGACCATCAATGAAGCCCGTCCGAAGGAAGATCGTCCAGCAGGCGGCGGCGGCGGCTACGGTGGTGGCGGCGGCGGCGGTGGCCGTGGCGGCTACGGTGGCGGCGGCGGCAAGAGCGGTGGCGGCGGCGGCGGTGGCCGTGGCGGCTACGGTGGTGGCGGCGGCGGTGGCGGTCGCTACTAAGCGTCCCCTCTGACCTTCCAACCAAGGCTCCAAGAAAATTCACGGCGGCATCCTGGCAACGGGATGCCGCTTTTTCATGCCTTTAAGACACTGCGGAGTGATGAACCTCTTAGCGGCTCGACCCCAGCGCCATGAGCAGCCCCATCACGCTGCCGTAGATGGCTCCGCGCCACCAGGTCGAGGTGAGCGGGCAGGTGCCAGAACTGCACTGGCCGAAGTAGCCCAGTGCCGAGCCGATGGCGGCACCGACAGCGATGGGAATGAGGAAGCGTGACATGGAAATATAAATGGAGTTTTGAACTCAGCAGCACTTGCCGCCTCCGCAGCAGCCACCACCTTTGCCATTGCCGCTTTTGCCGCAGGTGCTGATGCCGAAGGGGGCATAAAGAGGGCAGAAGCGGATGAATGCGGTGAGCAGAGGCACGGCACCAATGGCTCCGAGCCAGGTGTGATTGACGATGCCGTAGGCGATGAGGCCGAGGCCAACGATGATGCGCAGGGCGCGGTCCACGGTTCCGATGTTGGGTTTCATAGTGTTTTAGGGTTTGGTTTCAGGATGAGAATGTTTGTTGGCCATGAAGTAGAGCACCGGCACGGCCATGCGGCTGATGAAGAGGCTGGCGATCTCGCCAGCCATGAGTGCGATGGCCAGGCCTTGGAAGATGGGATCGGCAAGAATCACCGCCGCACCAACCACCACGGCCATGGCGGTCAGCAGCATGGGGCGGAAGCGCACGGCTCCGGCGTCGATCACGGCCTCGCTCAGGGGCATGCCCTCCTGAATGCGCAGCTCGATGAAATCGACAAGGATGATGGAGTTTCGCACCACGATACCACCTCCTGCCATGAAGCCGATCATGCTGGTGGCGGTGAAAAATGCATCCATCAGACCGTGCGCAGGCAGAATGCCGACCAGCGAGAACGGGATGGCGATCATCACAATGGCAGGCGTGATAAAGCTGCGGAACCAGCCGACCATGAGTACATAGATGAGGATCAAACACGCACCGAAAGCGGCGCCGAGATCACGGAAGACCTCGATGGTGATGTGCCACTCGCCATCCCATTTCAGCGCGGGTTCGGCATCGCTGAAGGGCATGGAGGCATTGAGGATCTGCAGTTCCGCGCCGCTGCCGCCGAACTCGCGTGTGTCGAGTTTCTTGAGCGCCTCATTCATCTTGAAAATGGCGTACACAGGGCTTTCAACCACGCCGGCCACATCGCCAATGACGTAGGTCACAGGCATCAGGTTCTTGTGATAGAGGCTCTTCTCCACGGTGACGTGCTCCACCTTCACCAACTCACGCAAGGGCACGAGGGGGGAACCGGAGGCACCGGGTTCGGGCAAGGCATTGGCATCTCCAGAGCGCACGCGCAGCGCGAGCAACTCCTCCGGCGTGGTCTTCGCGGAGCGTGGCAGTTCCAGGCGGATGTTCACGTCCTCCTTCTCTTCAGGCTGATGCAGCAGATCGACCGTCTCTCCATCCACGGCGATTTTGAGCGTCTGTGAAATTGTGGCGGCGCTGATGCCGTGGAGCGCGGCCTTTTCCTTGTCGATGACGAAGCGCGCCTTCTGCTGGTCGGCCTCGATGTACCAATCGACATCGACCACACCAGGCGTGGACTTGAAAATGTTCTTCACCGCTTCGGCGAGTTTCAGACGATCCGCCTCACTCGGCCCGTAAATCTCAGCGACGAGCGTTTGCAGCACTGGCGGTCCTGGCGGCACCTCAGCAATGGCCACACGTGCGCCATAGCGTGCCGCGATGGCAGCAACGGCCGGGCGCACCCGTTTGGCAATATCATGGCTCTGCGCTTTGCGCTCATGCTTGCCGACGAGGTTTACCTGAATGTCCGCCACGCTGGCACCACGGCGCATGAAGTAGTGGCGCACCAGACCGTTGAAGTTATAGGGCGAGGCTACACCGGCATAAATCTGATAGTCGGTGACTTCAGGTTCCGTGCGGATCGCCGCCGCCATCTCCCGCGCCACGGCAGTCGTCTGCTCCAGCGAAGTGCCTTCAGGCATGTTCAAGATGACCTGGAACTCGCTCTTGTTGTCAAACGGCAGCATCTTTACCTTCACCCAGCCCAGGCCGACCGCCGCCATCGAGACAAGCAGCAGCACGGTGATGCCGACGAGGAACATCCAGCGCCAGCCGGTGTGATGAATCAGCGGGCCCATCATGCGGCGGTACAGCTTGGTGAAGAAATCTTCGGCGTGCTCAGACGCGAGGTGCTTGTGGCCGTCTTCCACCGCGACGCCTTCCGTCAGTTTCGAATACTTGCCACCCCAGCGCAGAATGCGGATGGAGGCCCAGGGCGTAACGATGAACGCGATGAGCAGCGACCAAAACATCGCCGCGCTGGCACCAATCGGGATCGGCCGCATGTAGGGCCCCATGAGGCCACCAACAAAGGCCATCGGCAACACGGCTGCGATCACGGCAAAGGTGGCGAGGATGGTGGGATTTCCCACTTCGCCCACGGCTTCGACGGCGATCTTTGACCAATCCCGCCCCTTGTTTTGCGGCAGGTGGAAATGACGCACGATGTTTTCCACCACGACGATCGCGTCATCCACCAGGATGCCGATGCTGAAGATCAGCGCAAATAGGGTGATGCGGTTCAGCGTGAAGCCGTAGAGATAAAAGATAAGCAGCGTGAGAGCCAGTGTGGCCGGAATGGCCACGGCGACGATGCCGCTCTCCCGCCAGCCGAGTGTCAGCCAGATCAGGATGGCTACGCTGAAGACGGCGATGCCCATGTGAAGCAGCAACTCGTTCGACTTCTCTGCGGCGGTCTCGCCGTAGTTGCGCGTGACGCTCACGGTGACGTCTGCTGGAATGACCGAGCCCTTGAGAAGGTCCACCTTGTGGATCACCTCGTCCGCCACGGAGATTGCATTCGCCCCGGGGCGTTTGGCAATGCTGAGAGTCACAGCCGGTTCTTCATCCGTCTTGGTGCCATGAAGGACGTACTGCACGGCCTCCTCCCCGCCATCATGGATCTCGGCCACTTCACGCAGATACACCGGCCGGCCGCCGAACACGCCGACGACCACGTCGCCCACATCATGCGCTGTTTTCAGGAAGGCACCTGTTTCCACGAGCACCTCGTTGTTGCCGGTGGTCAGGCCGCCCGCACGAAACTGCCGGTTGGCCTGCTGCAGCATCGGCACCAGCCCAGCAGGGCTGAGATTGCGCGAGGCCAGCTTCACGGGATCAAGCATCACCCGCACCGCACGACGCGCACCGCCCAGCAGATTTGTCTCCGCCACCAGCGGCACCTGTTTGACGGATTCCTCCACCTGGGCCGCCAGCCGCCGCAGCGTGAGGTGATCGTAGCGTGCGCTGTGGAAGGTGAGCGCGAGAATCGGCACGTCATCGATGCTCTTTGGTTTGACCAGCGGCGGCGTGACACCCATCGGGATGCGGTCGAAGTTGGCGCGCAGTTTCTCGGTGATCTTCACCAGGCTGCGTTCGGGGTCCTCACCCACTTTGAAGCGCACGATGACGAGGCTCTCGCTGTCGCGGGAGGTGCTGTAGATGTATTCCACCCCGGCCACTTCCCACAGCAGCTTTTCCATCGGCCGTGTGGCACGTTCTTCGATCTCCTTAGCAGAAGATCCGGGCATGGACACCATGACATCCACCATCGGCACCTTGATCTGCGGCTCCTCCTCACGCGGCAGCAGCACAACGGCCGCAGCGCCAAGAATGACGGAGGCGATGATGACCAGCGGAGTCAGTTTGGAATCAATGAACATCGCGGCGATGCGGCCAGCGACGCCGAGATTTGCAGAATGATTGGATGGCTCGCTCATGGCTGGATTGTCACGGGTTGGCCATCGGCGAGTTTGTTGACATCACTGATCACGACCTGCTCGCCTTCTTCGAGGCCGGAAAGCACTTCGATGCCGCCATTGATCGCCTTGCCCGTTTTCACCAGGCGCAGGTTTGCATGCCCTTCTTTGACAACGAAAATCAGCTCCATCTGTCCGCGCTTGATCACGCTGACCCGGGGAACCATCAGCAGCTGCATTTCCGCCATCGGCACAGCCACACGACCAAACTGGCCGGTGCGCAGTCCCTCCGCCGCCGGCAGATCCAGCTTCACCTGAAACGTGCGGCTCACGGGATCGGCCACCGGTGCAATCTCGCTCACGGTAGCATCGAGCGGCTTCGCCACGGAGGCGATTTTCACCTGCATCTTTGCCCCCATGGTGATGCGGTCCAGAATGGCTTCGGGCAGATCAGCTTCAAAGCGCAGTGTGGTCGGCGCTTCCATTTCGAGCAGGTGCCTGCCCGGCATGGCCAGATCCCCCACGTCGGCGAGCTTGCGTGTCACCACGCCATCAAATGGCGCAGTCACTCGGGCGTAGCCCATCATCGTTTCGGCTTCATTCACACCCGCAGTGGCCACTTTGACGCGGGCATCGGCAGCATCGAAATCCTGCCGCGTGGTCGCATTGCTGGCGACGAGCTCCTTCTGACGTGCAAAGTCACGCTGAGCCTGATCAAGCAGCGCTTTGGCCTGATCGACCTTGGCCTGAATCTCCTGATTTTCCAGCCGTGCAAGCATGTCCCCCGCCTTCACCGCCGCGCCGGGCGTGGCGGCGTACTCCAAGACACGGCCACTGATTTTCGCCTCCACCTGGGCACGCAGCTTGGAGCGTACCGTACCCACGACCTCCTCGGCCGCAACATGCGGCTGCAGTTTGGCCACCTGCACTTTCACCGCGACACTGGGCAGTGATGTCGTGGCGGGAGGGGCGGCCTCATGCCTGCCACAGGCGGCAAGGGTGAGTAGTGCGCTGAAGGGTAGAAATCGTTTCATGACGGTCATAAAAATCGGGGCAGGAATCTTGGTCAGGCTAACAGAAGCAGGCTGTGCAGCGCTCCTCTTATTTAGTGTTTTCCGCAGCACGAACCGCCCACGCCGAGTTTCTTAAGAATCGTTTCAGCAGGGCAGAAGCCGGTGAATGCGGATTGCAGCAGGTTCGCGCCCACAAAGGCGGTGAGCCAGAGCCAGTTCGGATGCACATAGTGGCTGAGGGCGAGGCTGACGAGGATCATGGTGCCGGCGAGGGCGCGGATGGCGTTTTCGAGTTTCATAAGGAGACGTGGGGATTTGAGATTGACGTATCGGACTTCTGAGGGATAATCATTCACAACTGTATGATTCTATACGCATATAGTAAATGCTTGCAAACCCTTTTTGAAATCATGCCCGCCGCACGCAAAAAATCCCTGCCGCCAGTCTCCGAGGAGGCCCTCACTTTGATCGCCTCCTGGTTCCGCACGCTCTCCGAACCCAGCCGCTTGAAAATTCTGCGCGCGCTGGAAGAGGGCGAGAAGAACATCACCGAACTCGTCGCCGCCACCGGTCTGACGCAGGCGAATGTCTCACGCCATGTGCAGTCGCTCGTGGATGCGGGAATGGTTGGCCGCCGCCGCGAAGGACTGACCGCGATCTGCTTCATCGCCGATCCGAGCATCACCGAACTGTGTGACAACGTCTGCAACAACCTCCTCAAACGTCTCTCTAAACAGGTGAAAAATCTCAGCGGTGCCTGAGCAGCCTGTTTTACCCCCCAATGCCCCTTCGAAATATGATCTGGACCTTTGTCATTCTCATCGCTGTCATCGTCGGCTGGTATTGGTATGAAGGAGACTGGGACCGCCGTCTCTTCAAAGCGCAACCCGGCTCCGTATGCGCGAACCTCAATGCCGGCCAGGCCAATGCGTGGCTGCGTGAACACCCCGAGACGCAGGTTCTGGATGTGCGCTCCTCGGGTGAGTTTGAAGGCGGCGCGCTGCCCGGTGCGGTGAACATCTCCATCGGCGAATCGTCCTTTGAAACCAAGGTGGCCGCGCTCAACAAAGACAAGCCCGTGCTGGTGTATTGCGCCGGTGGCTTTCGCAGCCGCAAGGCGGTGATCGTCCTGAAACAGCTCGGCTTCCGCAACATCCAGCATATCCACCGCGGCTACATGTCGTGGCAGCCCGATTCCCAACCATGAAACACCTGCTCTTCTCCCTACTCGCCCTTACCATCACCTCATCCGCCGCCGAACCGGAGGTCATTCCGATCCAGGTGCGCGAGAATCTGCGCATCGTCTATCAAGTGACCGATGATGTCGCTCACGATGGCGTGAACAAAGGTCTCTTCTACGCCCGCAAACTCATCAACACCTATGAGAAGCAAGGCATCGCAGCCGACCAGGTGCATCTGCATCTTGTCTATCACGGCACCGGCATCGCCGCCGTGGTGAATGATGCGGCCCGCAAACGCCTCGGCGCGGATGCGGCCAATCCGAACGGCGAGATCCTCGCGGAGCTCATCAAGCGCGGCGTGCAGGTGGAGCTGTGTGAAAACACGATGCAGCAGAAAGGCGTGAAGCCGACCGAACTGATGCCCGGAGTCAAACTCGTCGTCGGCGCCTTCCCGCGCCTGATTGATCTGCAGCTGCAAGGCTTTGCCTACATCAAGTTTGAGTAGCCTCTCAATCCCCTCACCAACCATGAAAACACACCGCTGGAATCCTTACCTCGTCGGCGCGCTGATCGGCGTGCTCAGCATCCTCACCTTTTCGCTGGCAGACAAGCCCATCGGCATCTCCACCGGCATCGCGCAGGCCTCTGGAGCGTGTGCCTTGCCTGTGCTGGGCGCGGATGGCGTGGCGGCAAACACTTACTGGGCCAAAAAAGCGGTGCCAGCCTGGGACTACGGCAGCCTGTTTGTGCTCGGCTCCTTCTTCGGCGCCCTGGCCAGTGCGCTGGTGAGCGGCAGCTTCAAACTGGAGAGCGTGCCCGCCATCTGGCGCGAGCGTTTTGGCCCGTCCGTCGGCAAACGCCTGCTCGCCGCGTTCATCGGCGGCGTGATCATTATCTTCGGCGCACGGCTGGCGGATGGCTGCACCAGCGGCCACGGCATCAGTGGTTCGCTGCAGCTGGCTGTGAGCAGCTGGACCTTCTTCATCGCCATGTTCATCAGCGGCATCGTCACCGCATTCATCCTCTTCCGCAGCACCTCCAAATCCTGATCTCATGCAAACATTCATCGCCTTCATCACCGGCTCCAATCTGCTCTCGGCCGGGCTGCTCTTTGGTTTCATCTTTGGCGTGCTGCTGCATCGCGGCGGCGTCACTGACTTCAATGTCATCGTGAAGCAGTTTCTGTTTCGTGACTTCACCGTGCTCAAGGTCATGTTCACCGCCATCGTCGTCGGTGGCGTGGGCCTGTTCATCCTGCATGGACAGGAACTTTCCAACTGGCACATCAAGCCTGCAAACATGCTCGCAGTCATCCTCGGCGCGCTGCTCTTTGGCATCGGCATGGTGATTTACGGCTACTGCCCCGGCACCGGCATCGCCGCCATTGCCACCGGAAAGCTGGATGCACTCGTGGGCTTTTTGGGAATGCTCGTCGGTGCGGCGGCCTACGCGTTCTGCTACGACTGGATCGCCGCGAACATCCTGCCGGTGGCTGATCTCGGCAAAAAGCGCCTGCCTGAACTCACCACGCTGCCGGAATGGGTGTGGTATGCGGGACTGGTGGTGCTGGCGGCGGTGGTGTTCGCGCTCGTCGCACGTTTTGAAAAAACCCAATCCAAAATCTCATGAAACCCCAACGTCTGGTCATCATCGGAGGCGTCGCCGGTGGTGCCAGTGCCGCCGCGCGTGCACGCCGCCTTTCCGAAACCTGTGAAATCACCGTGCTGGAGCGCGGCCCCCATGTCTCCTTTGCCAACTGCGGCCTGCCTTACTTTGTGGGCGGTGAGATCCCGAATGAGGAGGATCTGCTGGTGCAGACTCCGAAGAGC
>Ga0123337_10000174_pt1 | contig 126783 bp, 154 predicted proteins | sample frozenSSSSmetaG_FD_89792 | JGI IMG/M metagenome (GOLD analysis project Ga0123337, IMG submission 89792) | Glacier valley bacterial and archeal communities from Borup Fiord, Nunavut, Canada, to study Microbial Dark Matter (Phase II) -... | ecosystem: Environmental > Aquatic > Freshwater > Ice...
ATAACAGTCATTACAGTCATCTCTCCTCTTAGCCAACCAACCCGGCAATCCAGCCAGTCTAGCCAACCCCTCCATGCCCCGGGCCTGATATTCAACCCCCTTCCCCCCCCCCCATTCCCCGCCCCCCAAACACCCACCGGCCACTCATCCGATGTAAGATGTATTATGTACGTTCCGTTATCCAGCACTCAACAAAGCGCGTTTTGCCAGCCTTTCCAGTTTTTGTTTTGGTGTCCTGTATCCCACAACCATCCAAACACGATGCAGCCGTCTCCTCTCATACAACAAAGGCCTCCAACGCCTCAGAGCTCATTAACCACATCCCTAATCCTCCACCTCCACGAACTATCCTCCTCAACTTTATCCCTCTCCTCCCCAATCCACCTCTCGACCTTCCTCCTCCACCGCTCCTCCTCCTCCCTCTGCCTGCGCACAAACTCGGGCCCGACGTCGAACTCCTCACCCACCAGCCAATCGTCCTTCAGCCCGCCCCCTCCCTCCGTCCCGCCGCTCTTCCTCGCCTTGCCGCGCCCGCTCGAGTCATGCGTGTCCTTATCAGGCGAGATCGCAGACGGCTTATCCTCCAGGTCCGGCACGTCCTTGAACACGTCCTCCTCGTCGTCGAACGCGTTAAAGCCGTCCATCGTATCGCCGCCCTCGGAGGTCCGACTGCGGGACTTGTCGCGATGCTGCGGGACCTTGAGCCAGCACATGCGCTGTGGGTCGAAGACCATACCGCCGACGACCTGGACGCCTTGGGAGGCGTTGATGTTGGTGATCAGAGCGGGTCGCGGGGTGCTGTTTTCCTTCTCACGCAACATGTATGGTGGTATCGAGGCTGTGGATGGCGATTCGGAGGGCGCGTCGAAGGGTGAGAGGTCGTTCTCGTTGCCTTCCCAGCGGAATGTGTTCGGGTTGTATGTCATTCCTTTGACGGCTAGAAAGAAGTTGATTAGCTTTTGAATCCGAGACCAGAGAGGAGCAAGACATGACCTACATTTGGAGCTTTTGCTCATGTCGCTTAATGGCTTGATGAGATGTGGTTTCTGCTGCACGGACGATCTGCTCTTCTTTGCTCTGAGTGATTGAGGCGGATGGATTGGCTGGAGGCCAGTCTTTGCTGCAACTTGAGCTTTCCATTGATTGGTAAGAGTAGATAGCGGCCGTCCGTGTGATACTTGACGTTGTGAAAGCACTTGCTCTCTAGCCATGCGACTTGCATTCGTGTCTCGTGCAAATCTCGGAAGGTTCTCATATCGGTTCTCATATCTCGCAGGTGAGTATGGGCCAGGAAGAGGTGTAGATGAGTTGGTTCTGTCCGGAATATTGTTCTGATAGACTTTGTTCCGAAGGAGAGCCTTTGGTGGACCACGGCCGATTGGCTGCTTGATATACTTTTGCTCGACAGTCTGAGAGGTAGGAAGGTCATCGAATCCATCCAATTCACGGCCATCGCCAAAGTGACGTTGCTTTGAAGGTTTTGTGAGCTGTCGCTTCGAAGCTGCCTCGCGAGCTAATGCTTCTGGGCCTCTGAGTCTCGCGCGATTTGGACTCGGAGATCTGATCGCTGCTCGAGACATTGCACGTGACGTTGACCGCAAATCAACACTGACGTTAGAAGACATAGAGTCATTCTGACGGAAATGACGGGATGTCTTTATGGTGACATGATGGGACTGTGCACTTGAGTTGCCAGCTGGTAAGAACGGCACGGGGTTTCTCCTGACATAAGACATGCTGCTCTCAGCACCCGAACGATCCCTCTCAATTGGTGTCTTTGGTCGAACCATTGAATTCGGTCTGCTGTTGCTATCGGTACGGGAAGGTGGTCTCTCGTAACGATTCGTCATTGGCTTCGCTGGCGAGTTTGTGTTTCTTATGATAGGCATTGACCTCTTCAACTTGAGAAGTTGAGCATTGGTCGTCGTAGGTTCATTGCGCAGAGCATTGAGTGAAGGTTTCTGTGCCAGATCACGTCTGCGTGGTGTTGATGGTGGCAGAGAATGTACAGAGGTAGGAGTGGCCGGTGTTGGTATACTGCTGACAGAAGACTGTGCAGAATGTCCTCCCAATCTCGACTGTGATCGTTTCGCGCGTGCTACAGGCCCACCACTCTCCAAGACCGGATCAAGGTTTGATGCATGTCTCTCATGACCAAGTGGTCTCGGCAATCTTGAATTGACAGGCGGCAATGGCTTATCCGTAAACTTCAATGAAACCGCAGTCTTTGGACGTTGTGGACTCAATTGGCGTGTCGTCTTGACCTTCACATTGCGATTGAGTGTTCGCCCATTAGAATTGAAAACGTCTCCATCACCAATCTCGAGGCCAGATAGCAAGTCATCCTTCGAAGGCAGAGGACTTGGGCCTGGTCTACTCGTCTCTGGTCTGATAGCTGGAGGTGGAGCTTCATGTTCTGGCGATTGAGTCTGTTGACGTCTCTTCAGGATATCCTCGAAGTTCAGCGGCCCAGACGGAAGCACGAGGCCATCGAGGCCCTCATCTTCGCTTTCTATGGTAATTGAACTGGAGACACTCGGGCTTAAAGCAGATGCCGACGAGCTTCTGTTTGATCGTCCATCGGATCTTCTTGTTCCTCCAAATCTGGTGCCTAAACTTCCTTCGCCCCATTCTTCAAAATCATCCTGCGTGTTTACCGGAGTCATCGGGATATCCTTTCCAATTGATAGTCTGAGGGGTTTGCCATCTGTCGGTAGTTGGAAATCGCTCTCAAAATCATCTTCCTCCTTGACCTGACGCTTGACAGGAGTTGGAGGCACGACGACTGTGACAGGCCTTGGGAGGCGTTTCTTGGCAACCTTGATAGTATCACCTCCTCGTCCACCAAAGAAATCATCGTCATCATCGTTGTCGCGAAACATCTCCAGATTAATGTGTCCAGAGGCGGCAGCCTTTGGCCTTATAGTTGCATACTGATCGAATTCGTTGAACTTGTGGAACTCTGGACTGAAATCCGCCTTTTTCGCTGGACTTGGGCTATTTTCTGACCCGCTGACCTGTCGCAGAGTATCAGGAAACTCGCTTGGATCGTGCCTTCTAATCTGAAAGCCGCCTTGTCCTGGTCCAGGAAGTTCCAAGTCATCATCCCAATCGTCCTGCTGGATGATCTTCCTGACCTTCCTACCGCCTAATCTCTTTATTGTTCCCCCCATAAGTGCCGAAGTTGGCACGTTTTGTGGCAGTGGGATGCCAGCCCTTGTTGCTGCTGCTATAGCATCATTTCTGGACCTCTCATCGTGTCCTGGGACCTGGACTTGTCGTTCTTCATCCCCATGGTTGGAGTCAAAGTCTGATCGGATTGAGAGGCGCGAAGATATGGACTCTCTATGGTGAGACAGTCCTCCTGTTGTCGCGATTGACGTAGCTCTACTCGGGAAAGAGAAGTCGTCTCCTCCAATATCCAGATCATCATCGTCCCAATTCTCAATCGCCTCCTCCACTGCCTGACGAGGCTTCAGTTGTAACATTTTCCGCTTCTGTTGTCTTGTCTTGAATCACTGGATGGGAAATTCGTCGTTCCCTTTCGCGGTCCACTCCTACCCGAGGAGTCCGATCCGTCACGATGGCAATCACAGTCGCGACCGACCTTTGCGATTCATGACGAGAAGATCAATGGGTAAAGTTGGAAGCCGAGACACTCTTAATATAGCAGATGGTGTTTGCAGCGCACGCTTCTCGTGTCTGTTTGCTCTTGTCCTTCGTTTGCGTTCGGGGTACGCGATGGCGCTCTTTGTGCCTGCTGTGGAATCGCCGGCTGCGCAATGCGATATATCGTTGTAGTAGGAGCGCAATCTGTATAATAGTCTTCGGAATCGCAGTTGTCGTAATTGTCGCAGTTGTCGCTGTTGTTGTCGTTGTCGCTGTGGCGTGTTGTGTGCTGTCTGTTGTCGTGGTTGTTGCGTGGAGATGGCTGGTATGTAGGTATGTATGACAGCTCTGGATAATTGTGAGGTTGGCGTTGGGCCGGTCGCAAAATCTGGCGTGGCAGGCAGGTAGGCAGGCACAGACAGGTACGGCGATCTAGGTAGACAAATACGTACATGCCTAAAATCCGGGGAAGGCCACGATTTGGAGGGCAGATATAATTCCACGGCTTCGAAACTCCATATTGTATTTCTATAGCAGTTCAATGGAGGGTATACTCGTTTCATACTGAGTATATCTGAATATCTGGATATCTGAATATCAGACTTCATTTTTCTTCTTCCCTTCCTCGGCCGAGGTGACCTTGTTCATTTTCATCTGCCTTCTGCCTGACCTCATCTCGACACTCAACCTCGTCTGTATTCTCATTCCTCACAATTTCCACGCCCTGGACATCCTCAGCCCGCCCAACCTTCTACAAATCTTCGAGAGCAATCTCGTCGTTCCGCAAATTTCCCTGTGATACGCCATCCTCCCCATCAGCCGGCGCATGAATTTCGCATCCCTGCTCCATCTCAGTCCCCTCCTCTAATCTCAAGGTTGTTTCACTCTCATCCAGACTCTTCGAAACAAAATTAATGGCAATAAGACCTGTCTTCAACGGCCGCCACGATGGGTCTCCTGCGATTCCCACGCATTGACGACACCGCCGGCTTCGTCCTAGTCCGCATCGATCCCACTTCCGCCGCCAACCCGACCTTGGATGCCAGAATCCTGGCCACCGAAGGCACTGCACCATTCATCCTCAACTGTAAGATCCAGATTCCCATGCTCGTATAGCCACTAACGAGGACCCAGTGAAGCAAAGCCAGGTTGAGAAGCTGAGGGTCACGAAGGCGGCAGGCACGCCCGCGGAATGGCAGCACATCCTCACCGCTGTACTCCTGCAGCAGGATGTTCCGCCAGGAATCGAGGTGGGTGCGGTGGTGGAGGAGGGCCAGGCGATGGAAATCGTCTTTAGAAAGTCGTTCTCGGGCATCACCGTGTGTCTTTCCCGAAACTTTGAAGTTTCTTTGGATTACTGACATCATTCTCAAAGCAACGCTTGGGATCTCTCCGGCTCGCCTGCGACGAGGAGCAGGAAATCGAGCTCTTCGACTGGTGCGTTGAATCAGTCCAGCATGCCAGCGACGTGGCGACTCAACTTCGGAAAGAGCTCGCCAAATCGCAAAAGCTCTTCGGCGAGGTTCAGGAGCTGCTGAAGGCAAAGGCGAGCAGCGAGACTGAGCTCCTGGAGAAGTTCTCGCAGTTGCTGAACACGAAGAAGGCGAAGATCCGAGATCTGGAGACCCAGATGGGAGTCTCTGGATTCGAGGCGCCCGCGAGAGCCGAGGCCCCCAGCGCAGCGGCGAGCAAGGAAGAGTCCCCAGTTGTGGAGACGAAGAAAGCCGGTGCATCGCGAGCTGGGAAGAGGAAGGCCGCGGCGCCGGAGCCGGAGGAGGAGACGACGGATGATGAGACGACGGAGGATGAGAAGCAAGGCGAGGATGACCTTACTACGGAGGACGAGGATGACGCACTGTAAATGTATTGTACAAATCACGAATCACGAAGTAATGCTGTATGATAGTCTTGTAAAACAATTTTAGTCGGAGAGAATCTCGAAAGCTTTTTCATGCACTCAAGTGATATTCTTCTAATCGAGAGCCTCCCTAATATCTCTCTTCGGCGGAACTACCACCTTCCCCCTCGCCTCCTTCGTCCTCCACTGCAACGCTTTACAAAACGCATAAATGACCCTCAGCGTTGGAGTCTCCACACCTACCTTTTCCGCCTCTCTCAGCGGCTCGCCAACCAAGTTCTCAAACTCAAGGAAATTCCCCTTCTCAATATCACACTGCATGCTTGGCTTCAGATACAGATCCATCGGGTCCAGATTAATCATGAAATCCATGATATCCTCTGGCAACTGCACACCCAGCGCCTTAGCCGTCTCGACAATCTCCCGCATCGCCGGCCGCACAAGGCCATCCAGAGCCCCATCCGCAAGGCGAATGCGCGCATCATCGAGTCCAGTGATGGCACAGATGGGGTTCAGACAGGCATTGAAGACCAGCTTTCTCCAGCGCGAGAATTTCACATCGGCATCGTATGTGCACTGCGTCTTCCCGGCTTTGCTATACATGGCCACGAACTCCTTTGCTTTGTCCTCTTGAAGCGACGAGGGGAGATTGGGGTTCGAGAATCGCCCGAGGTATAAAATATCTGCTTCTTCGTGCATAATGTGGCCGGGGGAAGCCTCATGGCTGTCGATCATTGAGACGCCGCTAAGGACGGCGTTGGTGGGGTATGCGGCCAGGAATGGGCGTTCGATGTTCAGCCCGTTTTGGATGAGCACGATGGTGGTGTGGGAGGGGGTGACGGCGGGGGAAATGAGGTCCAGGAGGGTGGGAGAGATATCGGGGCAGTTCTTCGTGACGCAGACGATGTAGTCGAAGGGTTTGGCGTCTGGTGATGTAGATGGGACTTGATTGAGAACTTGATGATGTTAGTACATGTCTATACATTTTGCAAGTGAGATTTCACCTGTGGTTGGACGCCAGGAATCGTAGTGGCCATGATCGACGGAGTCGATAGTATATCCTTTCTCCTTCACGACTGAGAAATTCGACCGCAGGACTGCGGTTACTGCTCCCAATCCTCCAGCTTCGATATTTAGAGCCGCAATTGCACCCACTGCTCCACCTCCGATCAGGAGAACGTTCTTCTTTTCTGCCATGCTGGGTTCCCTGATGTCACGAAGTGTTTTGAACGTTTGGACAAGTAGATAAAATCTCTCAGAATCTCAACAGCACACGATGGACTTCAAATATCACAGAACGCTCGATATGGATCAAATCAACGCAGAAAAGCTCACATAGAAACAAATATACCAAATATATACTTACCTTGTGTCAACGGAAAGCGTCGGTGTTGCTTGCCTTCCAGGTGCTCGCAAGGCCCACTAATGTAGCCCCTCCGAAGTCGGGAATTCGATAACCTTATCGAAATCGTGAGTGATCGACAGGCCTCTTATGGCATTTTATTCGTGATGTTTAATGAAGGCGATATTGGAGCTGGTACTATGAGTTGCTTCCTTGAGCTTCTAGGTCTTATCTACATATGGTCGAAAGTCTTCCATGAAATTAAATGATGCAAAGGGGTCAGAAGCTGCCATAGCAGCTTCATGAGTCTAAGCACTCCATAGACGTTTCTGTAATTTATCTAAGATCTAAGATTTAATACGTAAATTAATAAATATACTAATACGAGGGTGTCCTTTTGGTAGCTGTCTTGTATAATATTTACATGTAGCTTGTTTCCTACTTTAAGTCATATATATTTGTAGGTTTTACTGTTTGATATTAATATTTCACTTACATTTAGAGTCTGAGTGATTCCACGATGTATTTAAATCACGAGAACTTCCTAGATGATACACGCCAACAACTTGAACAACATACTATCATGATTAAATTATAAACAAATACTTCGTTGTCTATTATCCTCATAACGCCAGCTATTCTCCGTCCAAATGTCAAAGCTCTGCAGTAACTGATCTGTGAATTCCGCTTCTTAATCAGCTACCACATCCCTAATCTCCCTTCCCCTCAAACCATCATCTAAAATCCAAAATCCAAAATAGAGAAAATATAAAATATAGATATTATACGTGTTTAGATAAAACAAAAAGATGTGCTAAATATAAAATTATAATCGCTGAAGTGATACCCCTCCATCTATTTTAGGCCTCAGGTTGGAGCCCTTTACGCGTCAGATCGCGTCAACCCAGATCGAGATATCAAAGCTCAAAGTAGTGGAATCCTCAAACCATAACTTCCAGCCACACAACCGCCGAAATGTCCGACTACGAAGATGAGATGGACGTCGATGCACCAGCCGCACCTCAAGATATCCAATTCGGCTCCAGCAACATTGCCTCGAAGGGCAAAAGAAGCGCCGCCAACCTCCCCGTCGAAGCAGAAGACATTCTCCCATGGTATGTCTCTCACCCGCCATTCTTTTCGCAAAGCCAACAATTTTTCCCAGGGTTGAGAAGTACCGCCCCGACACCCTCGAAGACGTCTCTGGCCATCAAGACATCCTCGCGACAATCGTCCGCTTCGTCGAAACCAACCGCCTCCCCCACCTCCTCTTCTACGGCCCCCCAGGTACCGGCAAGACCTCGACCGTTCTCGCGCTCGCCCGCCGCATATATGGCAGGAAGAACATGCGCCAGATGGTGCTCGAGCTTAATGCGTCCGACGACCGCGGTATCGATGTTGTGCGGGACCAGATCAAGTCCTTCTCCAGCACGCGCCAGATCTTCTCCACCGCCTCCCTCGACAGCTCCAACACCATCGCGAAGTACAAGCTCGTAATTCTCGATGAGTGTGATTCTATGACTAGCACTGTAGGTCCTTGAAGATAATGTTACTTGCCGCCGTATCGCTAACACTTTTACGTAGGCGTGCGTAAGATCCCGAAAGATGTTGTTACTAGCCCTCCATTACTGACATTTTTGTTTCACGTAGTCAAATGGCACTCAGACGGGTCATGGAGAAGTACACGGCCAATACGCGATTCTGCCTCATTGCGAATTACACGCATAAGTTGAGCCCAGCGCTGCTGTCGAGATGTACGAGGTTCAGGTTCAGTCCGTTGAAGGAGCAAGATATCAGGGTCCTGGTGGACAAGGTCATCGAGGAGGAGAAAGTCAACATCTCCCCTGAAGCCACCGATGCACTTGTGAAGCTTGCGAAAGGAGATATGAGACGCGCTCTCAATGTTCTCCAGGCATGTCACGCGAGCAGTAAGCCTCTTCCTCTCCCATCCTCCCTCCCCTCCATCCACAACCATACCAGGACATCCGACCTGACACTTCCAATCTCCAGGCACCCCATTACACATCAAAGGCGAACCGATCCCACAAGAAAAAGACATCGTGCGCGACCGCATAACCGCCACGACGGTCTACGCCTGCATCGCCTCCCCCGAGCCCGCCGACATCTCCCTGATCGTCGACACACTCCTGAAGACCTCCGACGTGACGTCCTGCCTATCCCTCATCAACAGCCTGAAATCCAACAAGGGACTCGCGCTCGCGGATATCATCTCCTCGATCGCCGACGAGCTGGTCAAGCTCGATGTCCCAGCCTCGTCCATGATCACTTGGCTGGATGGGCTCGCAGAGGTGGAGTACAGGCTCAGTGGCGGGGGCAGTGAGAGTGTGCAGACGGGCGCGGTGGTGGGTGTCGTCAGGCAGGGCGTCGAGCTGATGGGTTGAGGAGGGAGATTGGGGGAGATGATGATGCGGTAGCTGATTAAGGAGCGCAACTCAAAGATTAGTTGCTATAGAGCTTTGGCGTTTGGACGGAGAAGAGCTGGCGTTAAGACGATGATAGGTATTTAGGTATGAAATAATCATGACAGACACCATAAATCCATACGATTCAGGCGCTGCGAGATGTGGGACGAATTGCAAATTCTAGAAATTACAGAAACAATCCTAGTTACTGTGCTCTTCCTGCAGTGTCAGATGCTCACAATGCGACATCACATCACAGAGATCACATCTCGAAAGACGGCATTCAGTTATTAAGAGGAAACTTCTGTTACAAAGACTAGGATAAGAGATGCGAAAGCAGAGGATTCACTTCCATGTCTGTACACATTTCCTGTCCCACTCCACCACCCGCTAAACTACCTATCTTTTTCTTATACTACACGCCCATCTCAACTCCTCCTCGCCTCGGCCTCACGTGAAACAGCTATGGAACGTCAGCTTGGAATCACTTGGACATGTCAAAATACTCACATTAGACCGTCTAAGTGCTCTTCTCCAACTCAGCCAGAATCTTCTCACCCTTCTCACGGGCGCTTTGGAAGCTGCCGACCTATAATTCTATTAGCGATGGCAGGCTAAGGGCTCTTTTTGTTGCACTGTACCATATAGAAAGCCTATGTACGTAATTAGCATGGTATTAGAAAGGTAGAGAGCGTAGAGAGACTTACCTGCTCAGGCAAATCGTCACCTTCTCCGGCAAGGATAGCCTTGAACGAGGCGATGGTATCAACAAGGGAGACGAGCTGTCCAGGAATACCGCTGCGAGAAAGGTTAGTCACTGAAATCCAAAGAGAACAGGTCGAAAAACTCACGTGAAAACCTCGGCGACGGCGAATGGCTGCGAGAGGAAACGTTGGATCTTGCGAGCTCTCTCGACAGTAAGCTTATCGGCTTCGCTGAGTTCATCCATACCCTATAGCAGATTAGCAATGACGTATACAACGATGTGGAGTGTGAGGTCAAACCAGAATAGCGATGATGTCTTGAAGTATGTTAGCCTCGAATTCAAAATGGGACGAATGGGACCACGTCACCTTGTAAACTCTTATATGATTGAAGAAGGATCTGAACCTGCGACGCAGTATCGTAATGATCCTGTCCAATGATACGAGGATCCAGCATGCGAGACTTGGAGTCGAGGGGGTCGACAGCGGGGTAGATACCCAACTCGGAGATACCACGCGACAACACAGTAGTAGAATCCAAATGGGCGAAGGTGGTAGCAGGAGCAGGATCAGTCAAATCATCGGCTGGCACGTAGACGGCCTGGACGGAAGTAATGGATCCCTTGGTGGTGGTGGTAATACGCTCTTGCATCAGACCCATGTCGACGGCGAGGGTTGGCTGATAACCGACGGCAGATGGGAGACGACCGAGAAGAGCGGACACCTCGGAACCGGCTTGGGTGAAGCGGAAAATGTTGTCAATGAAGAGAAGCACGTCCTGTCCCTCGACATCACGGAAGTACTCGGCAACGGTGAGACCGGTAAGGGCGACACGAGCACGGGCTCCCGGGGGCTCCTGAAGGCATGTTAGTACTGCTATGATATGATGTACAAAAGTGGATACGTACGTTCATCTGTCCGAAGACCAGAGCCACCTTGGACTCGCCATCGAGGTTGATGACCTTCGTCTCCTGCATCTCATGGTACAAATCGTTACCCTCACGAGTACGCTCTCCGACACCAGTGAAGACGGAATAACCACCGTGGGCCTTGGCGATGTTGTTGATGAGCTCCTGAATGAAGACAGTCTTGCCGACACCAGCACCTCCGAACAAACCTAAGCCAAGTATGTCAGTCACTGTCACACTAAATCGCAGGCTTATTCTTTGTCAAGAGAGGAACAGGAAAGGTGAGCTTCATACCAATCTTTCCTCCACGAGCGTATGGGGCGAGGAGATCGACGACCTTGATACCGGTCACGAGAACCTCAGCGGCGGTAGACTGCTCAGTGAATGGTGGAGCATCGGCGTGGATGGGAGCACGGCGATCAGTCTTGATTGGGCCACGCTCATCAATTGGGTCACCAGTGACGTTCATGATGCGACCAAGAGTCTCTGGGCCGACTGGGATGGAGATTGGAGCACCGGTATCGTTGACGCGGTGGCCACGGACGAGACCCTCAGTACCTATTCGATTGTGTTAGTTATGCTGTGCTGAGCAGAGTTTGAGATCCCGTCTCGGCTGGTCTGATATCGAGACTCCCGAGATCGAGATATCCGATGAAAATATCGAAGAATGTATCTTACCATCCATAGCAATGCAACGGACGACGTTCTCTCCCAAATGTTGCTATCCCGAATATCAGCCATTGTCCATTGAATATCTTTCCATCCCTCAACTTACAGCAACCTCAAGGACGAGCTTCTGGCCGCCATTGAGTGTCTCCAAGGCGTTGAGAATGGGAGGAAGCTTCTCAGTGTCGAACTTCACGTCGACGACGGCTCCGATGACCTGATGGATCTTGCCATGGATGGCCTCGGTGCTGGCGAAGCGCAGGCCAGTCTGGAGAGCTGGACGGAAAGCAGTGCGAGATGCTGCTGCCACCGATGGGCGGACAGCCTTGAGTAATCCGCTATAGCCGAAGGCCGAGTCAGCTCAATTGATCCAACGCGAGGAGCTGGGGAGTTCTATGAAGCTGCAATGGGGTCTGACGCACCTCTTGAACATCTTGAGAGATGGTGAAGAGCGATTGAGGATGGGAGTGGAGAGATGGAGGTTATGGGAGACGGTCTTGAGGTAGAGGAGAACAGTTCTTTCGTCGTGAGAGCCGGAAAGTCTGGCTGGCTCGCTTAGGATGTCTTGGCAGTCTAATGTCAACAACGCGAGCTCAATTTCTCACTGCGGGAAGACGGCAACAGGTAAAGGAAGGAGGAGAAATTATGTTCTAATTATATTATATAGCTTTGGGAAGTTCCTTTCAGCTACTGAAAAGCTTCATGAGTTGTCTTGAAGCTCCCATCATCCTGCAAAGATCTCAGATATCTCATTTCACGTGACGTCGGGATGTCTCGGTTCGCCCGGATTACAGGAGAAACCGGACGTAGTGGGTAAATCATGAGGCAATTATTTTCAGGCCGACATGTCCCAAGGCACAGAACTCCGACCAAGCTCGAAGACTGAGAGCATCATAATTTTATTCTCCAACATCAAGCAACTTGCTAAATTAATACAATGAAGCTTCCGAGCTCAAAATTAATGCTCAACACTTCGTCCAATTACATAATTACCCATGGAATATACCTCGGTTCTTTCATCACAACGTCTGCTCAAGAGCCAGGACCTATTTTTGGATTAGCTCAAACTCTATTTCTGTGAACGACGCAACTTACGATGGCAGTTCTCGTTGGAATATAGACCTGCGTAAAGTTCTTGCGCTCATTCCAAGGGAATGCCGTGGTGAAAAATCGCGTGCTTGGATCGATCCTCTCAAAACCACCAAAATCCTTAGAATCCGTGTTCAAGACGACTCTATAAGTACCTGCTTGTTCAACACCGACCCGATAATCTGCGTAGCTCTTCTCCGGATGGAAGTTGAATATCCAGAGGAGACCTGCTCTCTCGAAAACGATGACCTTGTCAACTTCGTGCTTTAAGCTGATATAGGCCTGCTCAGAATGAAGCCATCCATATTTCTCCTCGGTCGATTGCATCTTCGAATCAAACTCATTCAAGAATCCATATCTGAGAAGCTTGTCTTCTGTGAGATTGAACTGACGTCTTGCATACCAGAAGCTGTCACCATTCCCCTCTCTTGGGAAGTCGAGCCACTCTGGATGACCAAACTCATTGCCCTCAAAGTTGAGATAGCCTTCACCTCCAAGTGCATGGGTGAGGAGACGGATCATCTTATGCAGTGCCATTCCACGTTCAATGACAGGTGTCAACTCAGTCAATATAGACATGTTCGTGTACAGCTCCGCATCACATAGATGCATCATGAGAGACTTATCGCCCACCAATCTAGTTCGCGTCAGCTACATTTTGTGCGACAAGGCATGAAATAAAACTTACGCTTGGTCATGACTCTCAGCATAGGCGATGGTCTTTTCTCCATGACGTCGATTCGTCAAAGTGAAGCAGATATTCGACATGTCCCAATCAATATCCTTCTTCTCCTTCAGAATCTTGATCCACATGTCAGGAATGGCCATTGCCAGCCTATAGTCAAACCCGATACCTCCCAGAGACAATCTGAGACAGAGAGCCGGCATTCCGGACACGTCTTCAGCTATCGTAATGCACTCTGGATATAGCTCATGCAACATCTCGTTAGCAATCATAAGGTAGACGAGCCCATCTTCATCTACCGCAGGTCCAAAGTACTCATGGTAGCCACCAGAAAATCCACTAAACATGTCAGTTTGCGAATACAAAGCGACGATCATGACTTACGTTCCAATGCCATGGTGAGTATAAATCATACTCGTAACACCGTCGAAGCGGAAACCATCAAAGTTGTATTCATCCATCCAGAATCGCAAATTGCTAAGAAGGAAACGCAAGACCTCATGACTGCCATAGTTGAAAAGTCTACTATCCCATAACTCGTGACGACCTTTCGCGTCGGAATGGAAATACAAATGATCAGAGCCATCAAATTCGTTAAGCCCATCAAGAACATTTTTGGAAGCGTGACTGTGAACAACATCAAGCAGAACAACAATGCCCATTCCGTGCGCCGTATCAATCAGTTCCTTGAGATCCTCTGGAGGTCCATATCTGCTGCTTGCTGCGAAAAAGCTGTTGACCTGGTATCCGAAGCTGGCATAGTACGCATGCTCCATGATTGCCATTAATTGGATAACATTGTATCCCAAATGCTTTATTCTTGGCAGCATGTTCTGTGTGAATTCCTTGTAGGTCGCGACTCTGAGTTCTGGAGATGAAATGCCGACATGCGCTTCGTATACTCTTGCGCTCTTTGGCTTCTTTGGTCTTGGATGCTTGAAGACATATTTCTCAGACGCTGGAGGATTCCAGAAACGAGCTTCGTATACAGGAGAGATGGAGAGGTCTTGGGTCACATATTTGATCCATGCTGGGACCCTCTCAATTCGTTCGCCAGAAGGTAAGATCATGGATATCTGAAAGGTTAGTCTCAGTTTATAACGGGGAATACGGGCACTGCATACCTTGACCTTCGAATTATGTGGGATGGCTGGTTGGCCATCCTTAGCTGGAACGGTTATCTCCCAGACACCGAATGGGTTCTTCTTCATGGGCATGTCCTCCCGATTCCAGTCATCTGCCTCATATTAGCGACCCGTAGTATTCGCTCACCAAGGTGAGAGGCTGACTGAAATCACCGATAAGAAAGGCCTGTGTGGCGTTTGGGGCCCATTCTCTGTATGTAATATTGTTGTTCTTGTCCACATTGAAGCCAAACTTCTCGATTCCCTGTGATATATGAGCATATGCTTGCCACAACGTATGGACAACGTATGGGGAGTCCAACCCTGCTGAACTGTTCGAGTCCGCCCTCTGTCTTCTTGATCGTCTCAATCCAGTCCTGCGCCTTGTTGAAACGGTGCCTCAGAGCATCTTTGAATGGAGAAAGCCAGGGGTCGAGTCTGACAACGCCTATATAGAAAATCAGCACTGCCAGAGGACACGGATGGAATCTAGAAGCGTACCAGTTCCATCTGGTGGACCGTCGACAGGAGCACTCATGATAGAGTTCACAGATGCCTGATTGACCTTGTTCATGTTTGCGTTGGTGGAAAGGAATGGCTTGAGGTTAGATTTCTAGACGCCAATGGATATGTTTTTGATGTTTGTGTATGGAATCTGAATTCGCGCAGGTGTTGAAGATTGGAATGTATTATGTACGTATGGTGTTTTGAAGGGTTTGGGATTGTGTTGAACACAACGCACAACCAATTATCGATTGAGGGGTATTCAAGTAGTACTTGCTAAAAAGCAAGATACCTGGATCTCTGTTACTACCAGGTTATTATGTTGTTATGCTATTATTAGCCAGCACGCACCAGCATTCTTCGCCTCTCCTCAGTTCACAGTTCACAGTGAGTAGATGAGTGAGTAGGTGAGTGAGTAGGTGAGTCCAGATGGCTGAATTCCAATTTTAGGTTGGAGCGTTGGAGCGTTGGATCGTTGGGCTGACAGCACCACCAGCAGCAATGACGTCTACCCCTGCTATCAGCTCTCGGACAGATACAGACAGCGACATGATAACGAACAACAGCAACGAAGAAGCAACACGAAGGCTTCGCCACGTGATTCCCGCCGTATTTGTCGTCCCTCTTCTCAAGCTGGATTTTGCTCTGTAACTACTCGAACATCTTTTCATGTCATGTCACTCTTGGAAATTAAATTGTTTTATATTGCATCTTTCACAGCTTCTGTGGCAGTTAATAATATAATAAGTTTCGAAGATTCCCTAAAGCTCAAGGACCTCGCTTAGACTTGAGTACTTGACGCCGTCCTCAACCCGGCGGGGTTCCTTTGTGAAGAGCAGCGCTACAGCCTACTCTATGAGACGGTGACTCAATCTGAACCTCAGCCTCAACCTCAGCACCATCGTAAATCGCAAACTCGAGCACAGGAGACTTGCTATTTGCTTCGAGGCACCCTCATTATGTGATACAGCTTCTACTCCTGCCCAAGATGCCTCCAGTTGTATTGGGCAACCTCGGCGTCGCCGTATCTCATCAAGCTCGCCTGTCATATATCGCTCTATCGAACCTAAGCACGTCAAGCTTACCACGACCTCGAAGGCCTTCGTTCTCGACTTCAACGAAAGCCGCAAATTCTTCATTTGACAGGAATGACTTCCAAGGACCATTCACTGGCGTCTACGAGGCACCCGGACCAACTCGGGGGCCATTGGGGCAAGCTTCCAGCCATGGAGCTCCCAGGATTACGCCTCGACGATTGAAGGAATACCTGGATAGATATGTGATCGGACAAGAAAGGGCAAAAAAGATGCTCTCAGTAGCTGTCTATAGTCACTATCAGCGAGTCCAGGAGCTACAGAGACAAGAAGATGAGGAACTCGAGCGTTTGTCTCGGGAAGCTATGATGAGGGGTATAAGGGACGATCAAGAGGCTAGGGCTATAAGGGAGAATCAAGATAGTGAGCACTTTTTGACTTCTCAGAGCATTGCTGTCAACATACTGACGACACTGCTTTCCTAAGATTCCTTCATATCCGGACAAAGAGTCATTAAGTTTGCTCCAGATCGAGACGAGGAATCCGCCCCCAAAACAACTCGAAAATACACGCCCATTCGAGAAGATCCACCTCCTCGCGATCCGCTCGCGGATCTCTCACCCATCACAATCGAGAAATCAAATGTCATGGTCCTGGGGCCCACAGGAGTGGGAAAGACGCATATAGTCAGGACTCTAGCTCGCGCGCTGGAAGTTCCCTTCAGCATGTCCGACTGCACACCGTTTACACAAGCTGGTTACATCGGTGAAGACGCAGAGCTGTGCGTGCAGCGTCTCCTCGCAGCGGCAGACTATGACGTTGCCCGCGCAGAATATGGCATTATATGCCTCGACGAAGTCGACAAGCTTGCTGTCTCACGCTCGACCAACGGACGAGACGTTGGCGGCGAAGGAGTGCAACAAGCGCTGCTTAAAATCATCGAAGGCACAACGCTCACGATAACCGCGAAGAATGACCAGAAAAGCAGCCGCACAAATACTTCGAACGCAGCCCCATTCGGATCCGGCTTCAGCACGAACAATCCCTCTCAACCACAGAACAGTGGCCAGAAGCCGGAGACATATACAATCCGCACGGACAACATCCTCTTCATCTTCACCGGCGCCTTCGTCGGCCTGCAGAAAATGATCATGGACCGTCTCTCAAAAGGCTCTATGGGCTTCGGCGCCTCCGTGCGCAGTACCTCCAGCACGCCGCACCAGATGACGATGAGCAACGTCGATGCACACATCTACTTCAAGAACCTCCCCTTCTACTCCGACGTTCCCGCTCCATCCGCCACCGCTCCCCCGCCCGCAAAGGCCCTCGGCGAAGAAGAATCAACATACAATCCCCTCGACCTAGCCACACCGCAGGACCTCCAGACCTTCGGGCTCATCCCCGAATTCCTAGGCCGCATCCCCGTCACGACGGCGCTGGCGCCTCTCTCCATCCCCTCGCTGATGCGCGTCCTGACCGAGCCGCGCAACAGCATCATCAGCCAGTACACGGTGATGTTCTCCACCTTCGGGGCCGAGCTGCGCTTCACGACGCCGGCGCTGTACGAGATCGCCAAGACGGCGTTTCAGCTCGGCACGGGCGCGCGGGGCGTGCGGACGGCGGTCGAGATGCTGCTCGGCGAGGCGATGTATGAGGTGCCGGGGAGCAGCGTCAGGTACGTGCTTGTGGACGGGCGGGCGGCGAGGAGGGAGGGGAGGGTGGGGTATTGGAGTCGCGGCCGGGGTGGGGAGTTTAGGAGGGTGTGGGATGCGGAGGAGAAGGAGTGGGCGGAGGAGCAGGAGAGGAAGAGGGGAGGGAGGAGGGAGGGGGAGACGGATGGGAATTTCGAGGAGTTTCGAGAGAGGGCGGGGAGTGCGATGTAATAGCGTTTGGTACAACCACTGGCCACTCTAGGTGGACCAGACGAGCCCTGGCGATTTGAGACGAGTGCTGCGTACTTTGGCCAGGCCCTTGCAAGGAATTGTGTCTCATACGAAAATCACCATGGCCCGGGGCTCAAAGATAGCCGCCGGGGATTCCGTTGATGGACATAAATCAGCACAGTAACAGCGCATGGCGGGCCCCTGGAGCGGCCAACGCCTGTGCATGATCGAGACGACTTTGTGGCAGCGGAGCGAGGGAGCGATGGGTGGGCTTGGATCGCGCGGACTTGGATTTTGGGGCGAGCTTGGCGCATGCGGGCATGTGTTCTAGGGAGGGATATTTCCAGGCCGCAGGATGTTGGGAGAAATGAGAATATTGATTCGGCACCCCCCTTGCTCCTGCTCGGAATGATATGTGTGATGATCGGAGGAGGGTGAGAATGAGAACATCTCCGTCCTTGCTCTGTGCCGCGCCTCAAGAGCCGATTTCTCCAATTTCGAGCGTGAAGACTATGGGATAGCAGAGACGTGTTCTTGTGAGTATATATTATATATATATACATTTATATACACACATATACGCATGATCCATGAAATGCATGTGAAAGGAAAATATCAAAAGTCACAACGAAGTCGCAACGAAGTCACAACCAACTCAAAAATTATAATCAAAAAACCAAGCTTCCAATTTCTATGCACAACGATTCCCCCTCCGCTCTCCCCCCCTCTATCTTGTCATGCCAATCCATCTTTATACAAAGCCCCCCTGTCCCTCCTCTCGCTACCTGCCCCAGCTCATCAACAAAGGAAACGCAGATACAAGTGCAGCAACGGCTCGGATGCGGACGAGTTGTACAAGTGGTGACTCCCTCACCGCCACAGTCCATGCTGCGGACCCCTTACTCCCTCTTCTGCTGCTTGGACGCTGGCGCCGACTGGACGTGGCCGGCGCCGCTGTAGCCTTCTGAGGAGACACCGGTGATGGGCTCGACGCGTTGTGCCTGTGACTGTCAGCCTGTGTCCTGATGCATGCATGCCCCAGGCTGGCTGCTATGGCAGGATGGGCCAGGGAATGGGAGGGGACGCACCTTGAGATACTCGTTCGTGGCCTCCTGGTACTCCTGGGTCATGGTGCGTGGGCTGCCCTTGCCGAATGCGCGGATGGCGGCGAAGATGGCGAAGGCGACGGTGACGCCGAGGGCGGTGTAGCCGAAGACCTTCCAGCCCTCGCCTGGCGGAGGGAGGGCACGAGGGCCGTGGGCGCCGAAGGCGATCCAGTAAGCTGCAGACACAACGGCATCAGCACAGTCTCTCCGCCTCGCGGCACATCCGCAATGCACTCCACAGCGCCCTCCGCCCAGAGCGGCACGGACACAGAGCCCACACAGCTCCTGCACCACCTACGGCGGAGCTCGCGGGCTCGGGTCCGAGGACGGGACTCTCGACTCACCAGCTTTCTTCTCCTGCAGCGTCATCTCGGCCCAATTGGACTTCATGCGGTCACGCAGGGCCATCCACAGGTCGGCCTGCTCCTGCGGCGGCAAGGCCTCCCATCGCTTCTCGATGTTGGCGAGGGTCGGGCTCGAGATGGCGTGGGCGGCGCGGCGGGCGGCCGGTCGTACGATGGTGGCCCGGGACGCGGCGGCGAGGGCGCGGGACGCTGGGGTGCGAAGCATTTTGGATGGGTGGTGGGAGGAGGAAGATGGTGATGGGAATGGTAGAGATGTTGGTGGGTGAGGTCAGGTTCGGAGGGGACGAAGGTAGGAGTTTCGTGGGCAGGTACGAAGGAATGGCTTGATGGCAGCGAGGGAGCTAGAGGTTGATTGATGGGATGGGAGCCGCATAAATTTCCAGGCGGATTAAGCGAGGGAGTGGGTGGTGAGGTGAGGAATTTATGATGTGAGTGCTCGGGTCGGGATTCAGAGGACGGAGTAAGCTGTAGGCATTGGCCAATGAGGACGCGGGGATTTCTTTCCCTCGACGCGAACGAAGATGTCAGTATTTCGTATCAGGTGAGTATATATGTATATATCTGTCTAAGAGAAAGCTTTTTCTTGATATATATATATATATGTGGGTGTGTATATATCTATATATCTATCTCACGGATATCATATGAGCATCTACTGTGCCGTGGGAATACCATTGCTGCTTGCACGAGTGACTACGATGTACGATGTTTTATGCAGCTCAGGAATTTACTGTACATTTGTATATTTGGTTTCACATGACGTCGTTCTTTGCAGCATCTCATTTGTTTATGTGATTACATTTGTTTACAGTGTCTATCATACTCACTTCACAGGTAAATGCTCATTCTTCTCACAGCACCATGAATAGGTATATCTTTAATGCTAGGGCTCCATAGCAACTGATATCTGAATTGCACAATGTCAATTCCACGTCTCAATCACTCACATCACGTGGAATCATTTGCGGTGGATAGAATCACGTGATATATTTGAATTTTCAGACAACGTTTACTGGACTTTAACTAATATCGAAAGACAGATATAGATATATATAAATACCTGTTACGACGACGGACTTGTGTTAGATATGATTTCAAATGGAACCAGTTTTGGTAACGGTAACGGTAACGGTAACGGTAACGTGACGTCTCTTTGGTCCCTCACCAACTTCGAGCTGCAAGCAAATCTCATCACCGATATTCTTGGCAAATGGCCATTGTTCGGTAGCATATGTACAGCTTTTTTGAGCATCAGATAAGTGACAGCTCTTATCCGCCACTACCATTACGAAGATAAGGGAGAGAGCTGTCAATGCATGATCGAGATGCATGATCGAGATGCATGATCGAGATGCATGACGAGGTTTGAAGAGCAAAAGCAATATATGACATGACGGATGCTGCGGCGTCGAAGTTCTCGACTCGAGAGAGCTCTTTCGAAGGCTTTGATAAGGTCTGTTGATACGCCTTAAGCCTTGCTTTTCGCGACGACGGCAAAAGGAACTGTAGGCTACATGCAAGAGCAGAACTTGCAAGAGAGTCTGGCCCACTGCCCACTGCCCACACGTGTTGCGCAGGATGTATGATGACTGGCGCATCCGGGTGGCAAAGCTGTAAGCTGTGAGCCGTGAGGTCCTGCTACAGTACATACATAGACAGACCTTGACTTGAGTGCTTGGGAGGGGGAGCTGGGAAGAAGGGCCGGTAGGCCTTATGCTGGGCCTTTTATTTGCTTATTGCCCGGATTACCAGGCGCTTGACTCACCCTCCTGTGCAGCCCTCACCGTCACCGGCACCGGCACCGGTACCGCACTCGCAGCCTCGTCGTCGCCCTCAGAGCATCCTACCGTCGGTCACTCACTGCTGTGGCGGCCAGAAGTCACGATAATCCACATGTCGTCCAAAGAAGCATCCGAAAGGCCTAGAAAGCACCCATACCTAAGTAGGTAGCTACCTATTCAGCACTTCCCCATGTTTGCGAAAAGAAGTCGGGCGTGCACGTCAATCCCTCGTACCGAAGATCCGGCTGTTTCCCTAGGCAGGGCGGAGCAAGGGAGCAAGGGAGCAAGGGAGCGAGGGAGCGAGGGAGCGAGGGGAGCCGGAGCCATTCTTGTGAGAGGTGGTCGGTCTAGCAGGCTGGATGGATAGGTATCCCGCAGGGTGGGGGATGGAGTTTACTCCATGGGGTAGATAGGAGTAGCCGTGTTATAGAGGACGACTGTACTCTACAGCATCATTGCTATAAAATATGTACGTATGTACTTCGTATGTTGAGAGTGTGATGTGTGTGTGGTGGTATACAGCGTATACAGCGTATACATATGTACATATACAGCGTACATATACAGTAGGTAAAGGAAGGGCGAAGGGCGAAGGGCGAATTGCTTGGGGGGGATTTGCTAACGAGGGAATCCTTAAGCTGGCACCGGTATACGGAGCCAGGAGCCAAGAGCCAGGAGCCAAGAGCCAGGAGCAACACACGGTACTTAATGACAAAAAGGAAAAGCAGCAACGAGGCTGAGAATTGAGAAATCCAATCGAATAAGTAATGTAATAGTCATACAAAAGGATGAATTGCACGATGAAATACGTGAAATAGCGAAATACGTGAGATACGTGAAATTGGCCCAGTGCATTAATCACCATTGGAGTGAATATTCATATGCTGGAAGGTGATTATGTGAAGCCCCCCCCCCTAATAGAGTACGTCAATCATCCAAATGCCGTAAATGGTCTAAGTTGGGTGGGATGATCGCCTATTTTCTTCGCCCAACTCACTGCCCCTCCATCTCTCCTCAGCCCTCAACCCTCAACCGCTTCTTCCTCTGAACAACAACAACAACAACAACAACAACAACAACAACAACAAAATTCCCACGATTGTTTATCAACACATACCCAAAAAAACCTCTCAGTAATATCAATGTGAGTATCCGTCGTCCTATACGCTTTCTCTACACAATACAGAGAAGTCTTGCAGCTCCGACAGCTTCGGAGCTTGAGCTAGTGCTCACCGCCCGTAGCTTTCGACCCCTCATCTGTGACAGCAACACATCTCGAGGGGTCGTCAATTCTTCAACGATAGGAATGTCCCAGCTGCAACTTCCAAGTCTTGACCATAATTCTGCGATTCACGGCTGAAATACTGACTTCGCCAGCAAAATGGCTGTTACCAAGGTCGGAATCAACGGTTTCGGACGCATTGGACGTATCGTCTTCCGCAATGCCGTTGAGCTCGACAACATCGAGATCGTCGCTGTCAACGATCCATTCATTGAGCCACACTACGCCGTAAGTCCACAATGCCATTCTCCAGTCTCCAAAAACTGAGCAGTTGCTGACGTCTCATCGTCCAGGCATACATGCTCAAGTATGATACCACCCACGGCCAGTTCAAGGGTGATATCAAGGTTTCCGGCAACGACTTGATCGTCAACGGCAAGACCGTCAGATTCTACACCGAGAGAGACCCATCAAACATCCCATGGTCCGAGACTGGTGCCTACTACGTCGTCGAGTCCACCGGTGTTTTCACCACCACCGAGAAGGCCTCCGCTCACTTGAAGGGTGGTGCCAAGAAGGTTGTCATCTCTGCCCCATCCGCCGATGCGCCAATGTTCGTTATGGGTGTCAACGAGGAGACATACAACCCAGCTGTCCACGTTATCTCCAACGCATCTTGCACCACCAACTGCTTGGCTCCTCTCGCCAAGGTTGTCAACGACAACTTCACCATCATCGAGGGCCTCATGACCACCATCCACTCCTACACTGCCACCCAGAAGACCGTCGATGGCCCATCCGCTAAGGATTGGCGTGGAGGACGTACCGCTGCTCAGAACATCATCCCATCGAGCACCGGTGCCGCCAAGGCCGTCGGAAAGGTCATCCCATCCCTGAACGGAAAGCTCACGGGCATGTCCATGCGTGTCCCAACCGCCAACGTCTCCGTTGTCGATCTTACCTGCCGCATCGAGAAGGGTGCCACCTACGAGGAGATCAAGGCCGTCATGAAGAAGGCCTCCGAGACCACCCTCAAGGGTCAGTAACCCACACCCCTATGACGTGCCTTACTAATAAACCCCCCAGGTATACTCGCTTACACCGAGGACGAGGTCGTCTCCTCCGACCTGAACGGCAACAACGCCTCCTCCATCTTCGACGCCAAGGCCGGCATCTCCCTCAACGACCACTTCGTCAAGCTCATCTCCTGGTACGACAACGAGTGGGGTTACTCCCGCCGTGTGCTCGACCTCCTTGCATACATTGCCAAGGTCGACGCCGCCGCAGCCAAGTAGGAAAAAAATCCTTCTTCCCCCTTGTCCATCCTAAACCCTCGATCATCAACCGTCTTTCTTCCTGCGCATCCTACTTCCGGAGTGAGTCTGATTTTGAGTTTCTCTTCTTAGTGAGGAATTGGTGAAGGGACGCCTTTGAGAGTGAGGATGATGGAGCGTTAGTCAAGTCGGGAAAAGCGACGAGGCGGCGGATTGGTTATTGGGGTTATAAATAAGAGATTTTTTTCTTCAGAATGCAAGGCTTTTGATGATGACCATAATGATGACGACCCATACCTGATTTCAGAGCGAATGTGAGATCGACCAGTGAGAACGCATTTCCCCCCGTCACCAAAGAATACGAAGCAAGCACCTGCACCTGAGTTTGATGCTATGCAGGAAACAAGACCTCTCTGATGACCCGGCTCTACTACAGCTCGCCATCACACCCCACCTTAGCTTCCCAAACCCACCGTGACCGCGCCGAATCTGCCATGTCCCGCAGCAAAGGCGGTAGGTAGCTCGCTCCTCCAGCTGGCCGGCGAGCTCATATGCGAGGATGCGAGGCGAACGGAGAAGGAAGCGTGGGGTGTTCTCTCGTGCTTGCTGCACCTATGTTCTGCGAGGTCGGGTCGAGGGGGGGTTGGTGTCGAAGGGGATGCAGAGCGGGGCTTGAGGTCACGGATCGGGCGGATAGGGATGATGGGGACGGATCAAGGGGGAGGAAGTTGGAGGGCACGGAGGGGAGGGAGCTGAGAATAGCATGTTTGTAGAGCTGTCGTGGTTCAGGGAGGGACGTTCGGAAGGTAGAGGTGGGAATCAGGATTTCCGCGCCGCCCTCGGTTCGTCGGTCATGCGACTCGTAGGGGGCATATTTGCGCGCATGAATCAACCCCGACAGCTTGGAGATGTATGCTTTGTATCTTAGTTTACAGTACGACATTTCGAGAAAGCCCTCATCGGCGGAGCACCGTCCGCTGTATCTAGTTAAAGTGCGCTGCCTGCCGTGCCATTCCAACGCCGGCCCAATGCACTCTTACACGCAGTCCCACCACTCCGCGGCAGATATCCAGCCGCTGCGTCGTCCCCCCATCCACCCGTCCCCATCCCTTGACGGCCCCCATCCATGCCATCTCTCCCGCTTGACCTGCGTCACCCGCCCTTCTGCGTCTATACCGGCAACGCGAACTTCTTCCCCTTCATCACCTTCGTATAATAAATCCAGAAGAAGTCGCTGTACAGCACCGTCTGCACGATGCCGGCCATCACGGCGATGCTGTCGTAGTGCCCCTCGGTCGCGTAGCGCCAGATCCAGTTGGGGATGTACAGGGCGCGGTAGGCGCCCAGCGCGGCGATGTAGTTGACGGTGATGGTGTCGGCCTCGCCGGTGCGCTGCAGCATGAAGAGCTGCGGCAGGATGGCGACGGACTCGAGCCAGATGCTGAAGGCCCAGAGGACCTCGAGCGCCGTGTACTTGTAGGGGAAGAGCAGCGCGAGCACCGCCGAGCCGAGCAGCAGGTATTGCACGCGGAAGGTGTCGAGGGGCGCGGATTGCGTGGGCTTGTACGACGTCGTCATCAGGTAGAGGGTGTAGCCGGAGGAGGAGAGGAAGAGCAGCTTGAAGAGCGTGTTGTAGTAGTTTGAGGTGAAGGTTTGGAAGATGTCTGGCAAGGGGGGTTAGAGAGATGGGCGCAGGGAGATGGGAGAGGGGAGATGGGAGAGAGGTACCGAGATAGCGTGTTATGTAGACGATCAGGTAGAGGGCTTGCGACTTGAAGGATATGCCAGAACAGCTCTGGATAGATGCTCGTCAGTGGGACGGACGCGCAAGGACGGACGCGCAAGGCATTGGGGGGTTGGAGCGCTGCCTCACATTCGTCCGGATCATCTTGTCCAGCAGAATCAATATCGAGAGCAGATGGGAGAAATCTCCTACTCGACGATTAGCTCTCGTTCCATTCCCCAGCTGCGAGCTTGCCAGCTCCGAGCTCCCGCAACGCGCAGCAGCGCATACGCACCCAAGAGTCTGAAGATGTTCATCATCGTTGCGGATTGAGGGCGTTCGCGCCGTCACGGACTCGGATTTTTGTGTCTGTTCCTCTGCTCCTCCACGCGGTGCAAGGATTCGGGGGTTCAGCGTTGGATCATGGAGTGCGCGAGGGAATTCCGAATTGGCGATGATCGATTGATTGATTGATCTGGATTTAATCCATCTGGACACGGGGCAGCTCATCGGGACTTGAGAGGTCCCGGCAGGTGTCGGTCGCTTAACTTTATTTCTCGATGCTCATTGGACCGCGACTATATACAGGGCTGATCAGCATCAACATCATTCCTGAGCGTCAAATCTATTTCAATGGTTGAAACTTCAGTGAGGTCATAAGCAAAATACTTCATTTCATCAGTTTCGAGACGCGGAAGCAAATGAAATAGCAAGACAGTATCAGTGGTTTGACAGTGCTTCTCATTCGACAGCCCGCTGACGTATCTAGCTACCCATCGCCATCAAACCATCCACCCCCTTTTTTGATCTCCATTTCAATATGCAAATCAGCCCATCATGCGCCATGAGAAGGCGAATTCCATAGGCCATATCATATCTTCCCTTGACCGTGCCCTTGAGTCCAGCCTCCAGCCACCATCATGACCTGTCGTGCGAGTCGTAATGCTTTGTAGTACACCATTTGATCGAAAAGAAAGAGAGAAAAAAAAACGACACGACCATATTCTGGTATCCGACAAGACTCCCGAAAAAACCCCCGCATACTCAATCAATCCATCCATGCCGAGCAATGTAAAGCTAAAGCGATGTGTGTAATTGTGAAGAAGTGAAACGAAAACACGCCGCTTTTCCAGATTCATTATTAAGCCGCCGTCAAGTATGTTGGTACACCCATAATGCTCTAAATCCATCGAATGTCGCATGCCCCGGTCGTAAATGCTTACTAGACGTCCTGTCCACGATATGCACCACGGCCGCGAGAAGGCTGGCCGTTGCCGAAGTTACCACGGCCTCTCATGCCGCCGCGTCCGCGACCTCGGCCACGGTATCCGCCGCGATATCCGTTATCGACACTTCCCTGGCCGAAGGTCTCCAGGTTCTTCTTCTGCTCTTCGCCACGCCACTCGCGTCCGCCTGGTCTTCTGCCAGTGCTTTCGCCTTCCGCACGATCCTTGCTCTCGCTCGACAAATCATCAAAGAAAGATGATGCCTTGTTGTACGACGCGGCCGGAACGGAAGCTTCGGGAGCAGCCTCCTCAACTTGTGAGGTTGCTGGAAGCTCACCGACAGGTGCGCCCGCAATGGCTTCCTTCACCAAATCTTGCTTGTTGAACTTGGCGTTTGACGACTCGAAATCGAAGTCATCCTTTGGTACTTCGACCTTCCGATTTTCCTGGCGGGCTCCTCCACGGCCACGTCCGCCACCACGTCCTCCAAACCCGGCAACGCCTGGTTGACGAGGAGCGCGAATGGTATCGTTGGTTCTCATCTCATTGACCTTCCTGGTCAAATTATCAACAGCGTTGGTAAGATTCTGCTGTTGGCCTCCAATAGGTGGAAGCTTGGCCATGGCAGCTGCAACTGCAGCAGTGGCAGCTAAAGTAGCGTCTTCTACCGCAGCGCGAGCTGGAGCAGCAGTAGATGGGGCGGCAGGACTCGTATTGACGTTGCCAGAGTATGCCTTCGATGGGCCTTGACCCGCCAATGGAACAGCAGGTGGAATTCTGCCGTTCTTGGGTCCGGTTGGAGCTGTCTTGGCGGTTGCTGGCGTCTTTGGAGCCGGAGCAATTGGTGCTTCCTTTGGAGATGGCTTCGTCTCGACTGGTGGTGTAGAAACTTTTGCTGGCGCAGCTGGAGCTTGTGGAGCTTGTGCGACCAAACTCTTTGGCTCGACAGACTTATCCGCAGCAGGACCTGGAGCGGCCTGCTGCTTGCTTCCAGCCGGTCCAATAGGCGCAGGCTTATGTTGCAGTGGAAACTGCGGTCCTGGAGGTGGTGGCCCTGGAGGAAATGGGCCATATGGACCATATGCGAAAGGTCCTGGCTGTGGGAAGCCTTGTCCTGGTGGAGTATACCATCCTGGCGGTGGAGCGCCATACGGCATGCCCTGAAATCCTGGAGCTGGTGGCAGAGGAACGCCGCGTCCCCACTGTCCTGGTGGAGGATAAAATTGTGGAGGGTACTGCTGCTGTGGTGGTCCGCCCGGCCCAGGTTGAGCTTGGTTTGGAGGACCGCCTTGTTGTGGTGGAGCTTGACGTTGAGCCTGAGCCGGGGCCTGCTGAGGTACTGGACGAGATCCGGTCTAGATATTTACATTAGCCTATAATTTGCGATATATATGTATATATAAAGCAAATAGATAATGGTTATGTAGATCAGAAGGAAGGCAACGGAAATCTCCACATGGGGTTTGCGCTCTCGGAGTAGTAATGGTTTACATCCGGAATTTTTCGTCATCTCAGGTTGTTGTTGTTCACTCGAAAGAAATAGGAGAATCGCCAAATCTGCGAAAGAGAGGGCCAAACTTACGCCCAGGATAGCAGGGTCATTTGGGACCTGTGGCGGCTTATTCTCCTTGATTGCCGGAGCCTCCTCGATGCGCAGGTCCTTCACGTCGCTGCCACGGAAGACAATGTACTCGTAGATGCTATCGCTCGCCGCAATCTCCTCCTCCGGATTGCCCTTGCGGCCCTCAGTACCGAACGATGTGACATTCTCTAGCGCAACAGTGGAAGTCTCGGAGTTGATCTCGTGTAGTGTGCCAACGTATCTGCAATCCAGGCCATCAGTAGATGTCGCGGACCTGCCATTGAATCTTCTCATACCGGATATCACTTCTGGAAACCAGAGATATGCGTGATCTGCGCGTGTCAGCTAAGCAAAGGCGAAATGCGACACGGCGACCGCAGCCTCAAGGTAGACTCACCCGATGAACTCGGACATATTGAACTCGTCGCGCCGCTCAGCGCAAGTAAAGACGGACAGAACAAGATAAAGCGATCAAAGATCTAAAGACGTAAGAAAGGTCGAAGGTGGGTATCAGAGGTGTTTTGGTGGTGGTGGTGGTGGTGGTGAGGTGAGGTTATGATAGTTTGTTTGGTGGACGGGAAGGGAAGGGAAGAAGAAGAGAGATCTCGTCTCGTCTCTCGCGCAGCTTGAAGTTTGTGTGTGGTGGATTCACGCCGCCAAGCCAGATCGTAGACTCCAGCCACCCAATAAAAGCACGGCACACTCCGCTTGTTAGCCTGCTACCATATGCGCAACATCACAGCCTTACCCTTACTCGCAGTCGTGCGGTCATCCACACGGTGCCAGATCCAATACACAACTCACAGCCTCTGTCCGTCGCAGAAATGTCTACAGGAATGTCTACAGAAATGTCTACAGAGAAGGAAAAGCTGTTCGAGGAGCTCGATGTCTACGACTGGGATACGGATTCTGAGTTCCAGGTACGCCTTGCATTGCCCTGAGATGCGATGAAAACTAACTTGACAAGGCTGGGCTTTCTGCCATCCTCGGCCCAAATCCGAGCCCATCTCAAATCCACGACTTAACCATCCGCGCCCGCTGCTTCTACTATTCCCGCAAGACGAAGCAAAAGGTCGACTTTGATGCCTACAAAGCTCATCTTGCTGCGAAAAATCCCGAAACTGCTCCGGCGCAATCTGCAAACGAACAGCCAGCTACCCCTCTTCCTCCACCCACCGAGCAAAATCCTTCATATCCAACCTCCTTCGCCGACATAGTCGCCCTGATCAACAGCGGCGCCCCAATACCTGGAATCAAAGATATCCCGCCTACAGTTCTCTCCGACAAGGCGACGCAGCCTACGGCTTCCAGGCGCAGGAAGCCCTGGGAGAAGGACGAGGAGCCCATAATACCCGAAGGCGAAGGCACATTTGGCAGTGACAGGGACCGCGTAATACCACAAGAGGAGGCTCAGGTTTGAGATTTTGGAACATTTGATGTTTTGCGGTGGGAATATTAGCGGGTCATGAGAATTACGAGGATACGACTTGCATGTAATCTTCGAGAATAGCTGGCGTTGAGGTGAATCGAATCTCAGCATCGTTATTCTATTCATACGCATCTAGCTTATTTAAGAGCTTTTTATTCGCAGATAGCTTAGTATAGGCATTTCTTCACCTGCACAGCACTATTCATATACTGCATACAGACTCATAGCTTAGTAGGCATTTCTTCAACTGCACAGCACTATTCATATACTGCATACAGACTCCGAGATTCATGTAGTGATTAGTAATGCCATAGGCTATGCCTAGGCTGCCTGCCACTTCCAAACTTGCCCCGTCCTCGACCGTTTCTCCAGTTTCTCCTTCAACACAGGGGAGCAAGTTGCAACTTACGCATCTGATACAATGGAATTGACTGGCGAGAAAACTAGAGATTTCAGGAATGCAGGCTCGCGGTATATAATGTAGAGTGGGCTAATACTGTACTGCCACTGTACTGCCACCACTGTCGACAGCTTAGCTGACTAAACTATGATATCTAGCTCAACACCCCTTCCCTTAGAACCTCAACGATGCTTGTCTAACCATGAACGATCGGAGGATGACAACCAAGCCTGCGAACAATATGTGCAATGGGTTTTGCTGCTCAGCTCGTATGCGCCCTCACCTTCCCTTCTCTTCCTCAGAAACAGCCTATTCAGGGCATCCAGGTACTAAAAGCCATGCCTTCCGGCACCTTCTTCCACTGCTTCGTTTCCTTATCCAGAAGCGCTTCTTCGCAGCCTTGCCAAATGTCCCGCATCATCTGCGCTTTTTGTTCGTTTCGAGGCGTGATGTCCACTTCAAACGGCGCAGGCTGTACGGCAAGGGTTCCAACTAGATCATCCACGTCGGGTAATGGCTTCTCCTTTCCGGTCGCCGAGTCCACCGGCCGCTTGATGTCGAATGCCCACAGTAGGCGAGATATGGCAAGGAAGAGCGAACGCTCGGCGATGTGCATGCCCTGGCAAAGCCGGCGACCAGCGCCGAAGACGAAATTGTTCCGCTTTGATGAGTCACGTGCCGTTGCTGATTCGAACTCGGAACGGAAATCATCTGCGAATCGCATTGAATCGTATACACGAGGATTCGGATTTCTGGTCGGGTCCATGTGGATTGCCCTTGAAGATGGTTAGTCCATGAAATTTTTCTTCTAAGCTTGAAGCATCACATACCAAGCATTATTTATGACTGTGGCGCCAGCAGGTATTTTGTAGCCCATGTATTCGTCATCCTGCATCACACCGTGGGGAGCTCCCATGACCGTGGTCGGCATCCAACGAATGCTTTCCTTGACGCAGCTTCGAATGTACTGCATATTCGGCTCGTCCTCCATTGTAGGTAATCGATCTGGCCCAACGACCCTGTCTATCTCTTCTTTCGCCTTCTCTTGTACTTCGGGGAAGACCATCATAGCAAGTACAAAACCAACAAGTATTGAGGACGTGGTGTCTGACCCAGCTTCCAGAAGCGAGCCGCTGAGGTAGCCTGCTTGCGGATCCGATATTTGTTCTTGTTCTTGCACTCTAAGCAAATCGTTGCAGAAACATGGCTTGAATTCATCAGTATGCTCTTCTGTAGTCAGCCAATGAATATCGCTTACCTTTCCTGTACCATCTTCAAGGCCCTTCTTCGTTTCCATCCAGTGCCCAAGGTATAAATCTAGTTCTTTTCTGTGAAGTTCTTGAGCGTAGCGGTAGTTAGGACGAAGAAAAGGGGGTAGCTTTCGAAGGATAGGATAGAGATCTAGTAGCTGTGAACTTGCTCCTGAAACGAGCTCGCCCCAAGCTTCGAAGCCCTGATAGTTTGGTGTCAGCGCCATTGTCAAGCTTCTCGCAGTGCGAGCATCCGACGTACCGTAAAAAGCTGTTGCATTTTTTTGTCATCATTATTAGGAGTCCGGAAGCCAAAGATCATCTGTGTAGTAAGGGAAGTGCTGTATCGACGGATATGGTTCACAAATTCGGCCGGTCTATCCATCATGTCAAGCAGCATCTGCTTATTCTCAAGGTCCTGATAAGGTACGTAGGTGGCCGCAGCTCGCATGTTGAGGATATTGTGAATCATCTTGTGCATTGTGCGCCAAAGAGTGCCATATTTCTGTACCACATCAGACACTCGAACGAACGTGAAGTCATTAAAAGCAGGAACAACAAATATGTAACACCTTGAGAGGACTTCGAATTGCACCCTCGTTCGCCATATCTAGAGTGTGGAAAACGTACCATGGTAACGAGCCTGAGTCCCCCGCTTGCGATATCCTGCCCCATATACAAGTCTGGACGGTCCGAGTAGATGTTGCTGCGTTTATCCAACAAGTCTTTGACTGCTGTGTCCGAAGATAAGACGACATATGTTCGTGTTCCAAGGATCAGGGAGTAGATCGGACTAAGGCTGTTAGCATAATTTGAGTTGATCGCCGTCTTGTCTTCTTATTGTACGCACCCGTACTCACGAGCCCATTTTTCAAATTGCTCATGAGGTCGTTTCGTTGGCATCTGAGGAATTAACCTCGTCTCTGTGACGCATATTTGAGTCTGCTTACAAGATGAAGATTTCCCAGAATAGGTATTGTTGGTGGCCCTGGCGGATAGTTCGCGGGCCTGCGACCAACTCGAAAGCACATCTGCAGGAGGAAGAGGACTGCCATTGCAGTCGCAGCTGTAATACCTACCACAGTTTGACTCATGATGTCTCGGATTGACTGTATTCGAGGAGAGACGAGCAAAAAGACAGGAATGAGATAAGATCATGGGCAGTCAGAACAAGCATTGCAATATATTGACCGGAGCGCTTTCATGGCTGGTTTCCGCTCCATATTAGCCCCGAACCCTTTGGGAGGAAATACCTGAGACTATTGCGCTCGCATTTTGAAATTCCGAGCCCGACTCTTTGAGCTGTCCTTTGGCCCACACCCCGGCCGAAGACGCCGGGAGGCGGGGGCGCGGGGAAGCGGGGAAGCGGAGAAGCCCATACTATGGTATACTGTACCCCGCAATGTCGAAAGTGCTCCGAGACGAGTGGCTAAGTCAGATCTCGAGATGATGCTAGTATATTGCTCTATGTGCTAACACCGGATTAGAATTGTTGTGAAGAATCAGTGTAGGAAGAAAAGTTATAATGAAGCCGCGAATACACGGACCAATTCTGACAATTATTCGGGCAAAGACTACAGGACTCGTAGACCAGTCTTAACGGCTTGGCTCAGGACAGTCATTTTTTAACAGTCACTTTCTAACTGTCTGCAATTATCGCCAACTTTAGAAACTTACTTCATGTGATACGTAAGTGACTAACAATAGGGAAGTTGATGTGAGTTACTGTCGTCGCTAATAGCTAGAATAGTAATTAGATGATTTGTGAGTGACTAACAGTAGCGAAGTTAATATAAGTCGCTGTCGTCGCTAATAGTTATAATAGTAATTAGATGATTTAAGAATGACTAACAACAGCGAAGTTAATGTAAGTCATTGTTGTGCTGATAGCTAGAATAGTAGTTAGAATAATAGAAATTAATGTCTGCTTACCTTGTTTCCTATTGCTGTCATGCTGTCATTAGTCACTTATGTATTACGTGAAGTAAGTTGTGGCTAAAGTTGGCAATAGTTGCGGACAGTTAGGAAGGGACTGTAAAAAAGTGACCCAAGGACTCAAGGTTCAGCTTAGCTCACCTCGCCAAATCGTAAGTAGCCCTGAGCTGTGGCTGTGTAATCCGCAGATAAGGGAGAGAAGGAGGCGGTAGAGTTAGAGTGCTACTAGGGCCGAGGAAAGCGGGTATAACAGTGACGCTGTAGGGGTCACGCATCATGAAGACTTTGGTGAGGTCGATGGGAAGATGGGAGGAAATGAAAGCAAGCGTGGAGGAGAGGACGAGCGACGTGGCTGCGCGCTTTATTCACTTCCATCCAACATTTTCTACGAAGCTCTTCGTCCTAGCTAGACTTTCCTATGCGCCACCCGTTCCTTGATCAAGACTTCTACTAGGATTGAATATCTCCTTGGCACCAAGTGCTTCTTCCATTTTACTCCTGGGATTAAGTCAATCCTAGAAAAAGAAATGCTGTCTCAACGCTAAATTGATACGGAACGACTCCGTATAGTAACATACTGGAGAGGGCGGCTAGATTATTACAGGAGTGAAGAGACTTCAAATATCGTTAAACAACTGTTGGAGCCTAGATAAGCAACTCTGTAAGCCAACTTGTATCTTGTACATGCGCCTGTATCTATACCACTAGAAGTAGTACAACTGCTCAAGCTCGGTGGATGATGCGACAGCAGTATCGGGGGATATTTCACATTGTGGGAAAGAGTAAACAAAAATGCTCTACTGCATTAATCTAAAAGACTAGGTTAATCTAAGCTGTCCCATGAACGTTCTTCCGTGCTCGATTCTGACAACGCCGATTACTCTAGGTTAGTGGCTCCAGGATTAGTCGGACTCCTTGTTTTATCATCTGTTCGCAGATTTACAGATGCCGACCATGACGAGGATAATAGCACTTATTAAATGAATTATTAAACAGAAGATATCAGCTGTTCTATAGTTGTAAAGCCCATTGTTAGAGTACAAGAGCGTCGTGGACGGTAGCTATCACATATGTAGTACAGGGTGCTAATTCTGATATTCTCATAATCAAGGGTGGTAGTTCTGATATTTGTGCTATTTGTAGTGGCAACTCTGACATTAACCCTATATCGTATCCTAAGCCTTTGAGACAATAATAGGTACTGGCTGTTTCGTAATAGTGAGATAGCTTTCTGATTTATCAAAGAAAGTCGATGGATCGTAGCCTGGTGCAAGTTTGAGATCATAATCCTTCGCAATCCTAATTACAAAGTCAGATTCTCATACCATCTTTCAAACCTGAGCCAAGTGGAACTCGAGAAAACTTGCCTGTGGACAAACATCCTGGCTTCTTGAAGTGCCAATCGTCTCCCAACACACCCATAAACACCCTGCGAGAAGGGTATGAATGCTGAGGCATTGTGTACCCCTTTGAACTCCGAATTCTCCAGCCACCTCTCTGGTATAAACTCCATTGGCCGCTCAAAGTAGCGCGGATCATGATGCACTGACCAGCCATGAACACTGATCTTCGTACCTTCCGGGACGTGTTTTCCACCCAAGGTCAACCCGCCAGGCGTATTCACAACCCTCTGCATACCATTTGGACCTGGAGGAAATAAACGGAGACTTTCGTTGATGCAAGCATTGAGGTAGGGTGCGCGGTCGAGATCACCCAGTTTCACTGCTTCGTACTCTTCGTCTTTGAATAAGCCGTTGACTTCCTCTTTGAGTTTCTTGTACGCATTTGGATTTTGTACGAGGAAGTACCACGTTGCCCTGGGTATATGTTTAGCTTCGAGGCTCTGACAGAGACAATAGGTCATACGTTAGAAGAACCGCAGTAGTATCTCCACCACCCAGAATGACATTCCTAGCATCCGATTCCAATTCCTGATCGGTCAACTTATAGCCCGAATCCAAAGATCGCCCTACCATAAAATGACCGAATACATCCTTTTCGATGGGACCTTGCGCCATCCTGTTATTGAATTGCCTGTTACCGAATGCGAAGAACTTGGCGGTAGTGGCTTTAGTTTTCTCGTCGAGTGGCATCAAAGTGACTAGAGGCATAGTCCAGGAGACAGGTGCTAATGTGCACATGTACTTGAGAGCTACGTGGACGAAGTCGACATACTCGTGGCTCTTGCCGGCGTCGACCATGTGGAAAGAATCTCCCTTTGAAACGATTTGTCAGATATTTTCCAAAATGGCCGACCAAATTTAGGACTTACAAATCCAAGGTCTCCCATGATATCAAAAGCCATGTACTCAGTCCAGACACTAAAATCAATGACCTCCCCTGTCCGGCTAAACTCGTCCAAGCGTTTACACAACGTACCAATGGCATTCATAATCCGTGGCTCATAAGCTTTCAACGCTTGAGGATTGAAAGCCGTATCCCAGACCTTTCTTCTCAATTTGTGCTGGTTGTAATCTTGCATTGAAAAGAGACCGGGAGATGGTTCGTTGAGAGCTTTCCAGTACCATGGCCCTTTGGAAAACTTGGACTTTGCACCATGGATATAGGGCAGGGCGTTAACATCTGAAACGGATAGTTCGTTGGGTCCGACACGGACGTAGTCACCGTGCCTTTTGTGCTGTTCCCAAAGGAAGTGATGAGTGCGGCCGTCTTTTGCGATCCAGAAACTTTGCCATTTGGTGAGGGCGGGAAGTATGTCTCCTGGGAAAGCTTTGAGGGGATTCAGAAACAGTCGATAGAAGCCGATGGAAATACTGAAAGAAGTCAAAAAATAGATCCCGACTGCTTTCACATGTACTTGCCTGAGAGTGGAAACATAGATGGCGAGAAATTGAGCCGCGGGAAATATGTTGATTGCTCCCAGTTGGAACGATGAGAAGATATCTTTATTAGTCCAAATCGCGACCGAGGTCGAGAGAATCGCCATCCAAGCAAGAAATCCCAAAGCAGACGGTTCACGTGTTTTGAAGACAAGGTGGGACACCTGTGTAGGTTTAGTCTTTTATCCGCATGTTCTGGGAAAAAACATGTGGAACCTACTAAAGCAAGACCCACTGCTCCAAAGGCAGCGTGCTCTGATACATAATGCTGCATGTTATATATTTGAAATGACATGTTTTGAATTGTGCCGGTTTCATCAAAAGCCTGCCAAATTTAAGGTAGTGTGTTACACTGGTAGTTTACTTGGTATTGAAAAACAGCTCCAGAAGCTCCTATTAAATAGAAATCAATCTCCACGGTGTTTATGATATAGAAAAGTTTCCGCAGAGACGAGCATAGGATTCGGCTTCGACCGGCCCGGAATTCGATTAACGCTTCCTTTGAGGGCTGCGGGATACACCAAGGATTTGAATGCGGGGTACAGATCTGGGGTCGATTCGCGGGGAAGGGTGACACGTTAGATACTTTTGATATTCTAGTGTACGATATGATCCTGGAACTCCAGTATCTTATCCATACGTAGCCAATCATCGATTCATTTTGTGATTTTCAAGCAAGTGCCCGTGCCGAAGGGAAAAGCCCCCTCTTCTCGGCTTCGGATGCCGAACCCGAGAGCGAGACCTCGAAACGGAGCGCCGTGATAGTGGGTGATCAGCCCTTAACAAATCAGGTTACAAAATTACTAACAAAGGCCGAGGGCAAAAAAGTCATTGGGATCGCGGGATTGTATCATCCAGCTATGATCATCCGAGGAGTGGTACGGGGACGGAATTGGACATTAAAAGGGAGAGAAAATCCATGGAATCCATCTGAGGGAATAGGGGCTCGCTTCGAGTTCTGGCATTCCAAAAAGGAGTATAACAACCGCCGTTTTGAGTCTCCCCACGACACGTCTCTTTTATGGGACTGCCATTCTCGGCTGAAAGTTTCCATGTTCTTTAAGAGCTCAATTTTGAGATCTGTTTTAATGTGTTGCCTTGGCCTCTTCTGCAACAATCTATTCCACTCCCCATTGCATCAAATTCTCTCCACTGGCCCAGAAGCTCTCCGAAGATATGCCCGGAAAGTATGTCTGTGGAGCATTTCCCTCATTTAATGGCGGAGTCGCGCAAGACCGATTCAAGCTTCTCCATAGTTGCCTATTTTGAGCATCCGATAGATCATTATCGCTCACTAGCGCAGTGGGTGGCCAAACAGATGAGTGCTGTATTTCTAAGGACGAGGTTTCCTGTTGGGTTGGCCGCAGACAGCTATTGCGATAAGATTCAAAGACTTGATTTCGACTTTGGTTTGCTGATAGCACGCTGAGATCTTGGGTTGACGAGCTCGTATCGTAAAAGGTACTTGTCGTGTCTCCTCCAGCAGACTCGGGAGAAGTGCCAGAGATATCTTCATAGTGATTCGTCAGCCACTTTCAGTAGAATTTTAGATTAAAAACAAACCTGAACTCTTATTAGGCTGTGCGTTTTGCACAACTTGTCTTGCGAGTCGAATGATCTCCCCAAATTTATTGAAGGCAGTATCACCAGAAGTGATGAACTCTAGACGTCCCAAATGACCTATCACAACCTCCATCAAAGCAATATCACTGCTTGCTGATTTTGACAAGGGATCGCAGAGAACTTGTGTGAAGACAGCCAGAAGCGCAGTAACAGGATAGTAGAAGAGAAGCCTGAAGGTGTGTCAGTCCTTTCACATCAAGCACTACCAATAAAATACAACAGAGACATACCAGCCAGGACCGTGACTTTCAATATCAAGATGTTTTACAAGTAATATCATTGATCTTGCTTCTCTGAGAAACAATGGACCGGTCTTCGATTGTATAAACTGCCTGTCTTCGGGAGATATATGAGGCTCATGACCGAGAAACATCGGGCTGAACCTCCGGTAGATGGCACAAATGGCATAATTGTAACGAAAATTCGTTACCAAGGCCTGCAAAAATGTGACATCTTTCGGCACCTTAGATGGGCGAAAGGTTGTTCCCGGTCTGAAAGACTGCGGTATAGATTTCCTCCACAAATGCACGTCTTCCTCAAGCTCTGTCGCCACTGACAAGAGTTCTCGAGAGGGGAAAGCAAAAGCTCTAGCCGAGTACAAGAGTTTGCCAATCTTGCCACATATCCTTGCAAATCGGGTGGAGCTCAAGAAAAACTCGAATGTCGGATTTTGGCTGTCTTCACTTTGCTGTTCAAGAATATCCTCGTTTCCATTTTGGATAATGGATATCCCGGTCGGAAAGACGCAGCTAATTTGATCGTCGTCGATTGCCTTTGATAAAGAACTATTTTAGCCGTCTTAATTCAAGGACTATGAGAACGTGCGAAGTGCTTACCGAAGGTCGACCGCAACGTAAGGCAATAGTTTTGTCCAATGTATACACAACCCAAAAAAGTCGATTCCGCTCTTTAATCTCGTGATCTGAGAGGCCCCAGTTAGGTAGCTGCGCCCGGTGCATTCCCAAACCTTGAGCAACTTGTACTGCCAGAGCACAAAAGTTATATTCCAGTCGCTGCGGACTAGATAGACCTTGTGCATAGACAGTCTGTTTTAGCTCACAAAAATTAGCCTTCAGGAGCCTCCCTTCACGAAGGAAATTTTTTATCCGACCATTAAAGCAAGTGCCTAGGTACCACAATCAGCCAGGAACTCATTTGGAGATTGATGAAGATCATACTTGTACGCCCATCACACTCGCTGGCTTGCACAGCAGTTGGGCCAGGACATCAATCGAATTCTGGAAATAGGCCCAACCTTCGCGGCCGGATTTTTGAAAAGCATCCGGCGTCTCTGCCGATAATAGAGCTCGACTACCTGCAGCTAACACAGTATTGAGTAGTGCAGACCAAGCAGTGCCGAACTGGGCTGGGTCTGCAAAATATGCTTTCAGTTGATTCTCAAACACGGACCGATCTAGGATAGGATGAAAACTTTTTTTGTCAGCACCACTTAGATTGATGTCTAAACTGCACATAGAGAACGAGGATTTTACCATTGAACATCACTGAAGTAGGCTGGAAACAATTAAATTATTAAGTGTCTGAAATTCATTAGAATAATTGCAGTAGACTTACCTTGCACGTACTTCCATATTGTCTCCTCAGTAGGTAAAGATTTTTGGCACAAGTATCTGCTCTCAGCGGCCCAGGGGTTTATTGGCATACATTTCGGTACTTGCAGATGGACAGCAATATCTTTTGTCACACATTTGAGGAGCGTACAGATTTCATTACTCCCCTCAAATGTGTTCGCTATCCAGTTCATTCCAGGGTCTGAAATGAGCGAAATACCAGACGATGGTCCTAGACAGACTGTTAGCACATATGAGATATAATGGATGAAGCTCATCTCTACCTGTGTATTCGTCGCCGTGCTTTAGGTGAAAGCTTAGTTCTTTTTAGATCCAAGATAACAGAATTCACCAAACAAACTTACTGGGGTTCTGATCCAGACTGATGCATTGTTATCTGTCTGTGGTACTACCTGCTGACCCGACAGAATTCTATCCAACAACCTATCTCGAGTTCTTCGGTTTCCATCTCTCTGATTGATTTCAGGGATAATTCCCAGGTCAATACCAGGTGTGAAGCTTTTTGTAGATCCATCTTTTTCTGGGCTTTCATGAAAGTTCATATCCGAGTCAACGGGAGGAGTGTGGTCGAAGTCGGGTGCGGTTCCTAGCTCATAAGCCATATCCTCGCTGAGGGATGGATCATTCGAGCCAATGCTGTGTTCTAATTCCTTGTGCGATTCCTGTCTTGCGGCATCTTCTCTTTGATCTCGTTCATCAGGTGGAGAAGACTTCTCATTTTGAATGTTTCCCAAGAGGGACTCCATGCGACGGAGTCGCTGTTCTAATTCTATACCAAAACGTTATTCTTGCAAGAACAAACCTTTGCTTCTAGGGAAGCTTGAGGTCATTCATTCACCTACGAGCACTGTTCAACTTCCTCGGTGGCTGTCTCTCACCAACATAGCAGCATGATACGGTGCGGGCCTAGTTAACATCAGCATTTGCGTTACTAGATTACTCTAAAGGATATACAAACTTTGCAGCGCCCGCAGCTTGGTTTGATATTATCGCCTGTAGCTATGTAAGCTAGGCTTTCGCCAAATTCAAGCAGCGCTGTGAGTAGATCCACTAACACTTTATTTTCTTTTTGCGACAATGTTCGCAGGCCATCAGATTATAATTATAGTATCGAGGGAAAGACAATGTGGTGCGGTATTCGCAAGCCGCTGTATATGAGGACACTTTCCTTGAGGACACTTCCGCTCTCGGTGAATCGCTCAGTGATTGCTGAGTCTTCTGTGAGCACAGCGTCGGCTGGAGGCCGTGCTTAGACAACTGTAGGGGAGATCAGGGCTAATAATAGCACTCGGGTGGGTATCTGCAGGCTAAAGAAAGACAGGGAAACGAGGGTCAAATTCGAATTATGGCAAAGTTTTTGTAAGGTGGGAAGAAGCAATAATAGCATCAAGCAAAGTCCTACTTCCTACTTATGGACGACGCTAACAAGAAAGGCGGGGGTGGGGCAACTAGTCGCGCTACCCCACGGGGATATATAGCCGCGGCTATCCTCTTATTGACTACTCCTATCGACTATATGCTCTCAAACTTCAACCAGACAAGTTGTATTTCTTGTCAAGGAGCTGTACAGTAATTTTGCTAATTGTGAATATGTTGATATATAGGACTACATCTCAAGAATTCCTCCTGAGATTCCATCAGAGGAGCACCGTCTATGCCAGTATCTCCCTCCTCGCACCTATCTCTACCCTCATCTTGAGACGTTTCTCGTCCTCGCCTCGACTCAGACTCTGGATCAACTTTTCCGGTTCAAATTCTGTGCCAATCGGATTCTCTGCAAAATTCTCCCCTTTCATGAATTCGTCCGCTTCCTCGACAGTATCAAAATTATCGACCTGCGTCTCGATTTCGTTGCCATCCGGATCTCGGTAGTACATACTCATGGTTGGACCGTGATTGATGCACCAGAAAGGGAGAATACCATGTGCTTTTCTTTGGCAGTATGCAAGGACGAGATCTTGAAGAGAACCGAAAGTGAACGCGACGTGGGCTAGGCCCGCAGCCTGAGGACTTCTCGGCGTAGTTCCTGGGAAGATTCCAATGGCGACTCGATGGTGTTCTTCGTCGTAGGTGAGGAAAGAAAGCAATTCGTTCTCGTAGGATGCAGTGGCGTTCAGAAAGGTCTTGTAAAAGGCAACCATTTCTTTGAATGTGTCTGCATTGGGCGTCTTGAAGACTATGTGTGCCATACTTTTGGGTTTCAACACGGTTGTGCCACAGTCCGTGAAGTTGACAGCCATCTGGAAAAGACCTTTGTGAGGTTGGATAAAGACTGCCGGTAATTCAGGCGTTCCTACACTCAAGATGGCTCAAGTCGAGGTCTAGATTAATGGGCAATGAAGAAGTTATGAAGGTCCGTCCATTTGCCATCTTCGCCTGGTTGTATTGCTCAATACAACTTCGGTGAGGAAATCGTCCCCGACGATCACCGATGCCGCAAGTCTGAAGACGATTTGTGGGAGGTTGGATTCGGGCTCGCTGCCCGAAGCCGAAAGCTTCGGATCCGGCCAAGTTCAACGAGAATTTCGACGCTCTCTGGGTCAAAGCTCCCTTGTGGGCGTCCCGCAGCGGTACGTACTTACCTTACTCCAGGTCAAGAGCTCAAGTACATTAATATTAGCGAGGAACCTCCTCACTTGTGATATTTTGTAGCAGTTCCAGCTTCTTTCACTCTTCATCCACTTAACTCAATCTAGAATACATTTCAGATCTTCATATCTTTTTGCACGAGTCTTCACCATGACTTATCCTATCGAGATTCCAGTTCTTATCATTGGAGGCGGCGGCTGTGGCCTCTCTCTCTCAACGTTCCTCTCAGATCTCCATATACCGCACATTCTCTTTGAAAAGCATTCTGGAACATCAATCCTACCAAAAGCACATTACCTCAATCAACGTACCATGGAATCCTTTCGGCAGCATGGAATAGACAAGAAGATTCAAGCTGTAGCGTGTCCCAACCATAATATGGGTAGGATTCAATGGAAGACATCCTTAGGTGGTCCTGAAGTTTATGATGGCCGCGTGCTCGGTCACTGCGCTGGTTTTGGAGGAGAATATGGTACTCCAGCATATGATGCCTACAGGTAGATTTTTTAGCAATCTTTACCAAGGGGTACAAGTTACTAACATGCTGTTATACAAGGCGCGACTCCCCCACGCTATCTTCAAATCTCCCACTTCTGAGGCTGGAGCCAATCCTTCGCAGAATCGCCGAAGAGCGCAACCCTGGCCAAGTCCTGTTCAGTCATGAGGTACTAGATTGGGAGGAACAAGCTGATGGTGTGTTGGTTCAGGTGAAGGATCCTGAAGGGAACGTTATTCAGTATCTTGCAAAATATGTTGTTGCCGCGGACGCTGGAAAGCTGTCAACACCAAAACTTGGTATTCAGATGGATGGTCCTACAGGACTTGTCGATTTTGTCAGTACCCATTTTAAGGCGGATCTGTCACCCTATTGGGATGGTAAGTTGACGCTTCTTTCCATTATGTGATGATAGTCAACTTAACCTGATGTGATTATTAGATCGAACGTTAATCACTCACTTCATCAACCCTGAAGGTGAAAGAATGGTCAACTTTGACTGTGGTGCCTTGGTCCAAATGGGACCCACGTGGGGTCGTCACTCCGAAGAATGGACGTTACATTTCGGTTTTCCAGTCACAGATAGCAAGCGTTTCGATAAGGAGGCCTTACCAGCTCGAATTCGACAACTGCTAAAACTTCCCGATTTAGAAATGGAAGTGTTGCATATTAGCCATTGGGTTCTTGACCGTGTTCTAGCGAATAAATACCGCGAAGGTCGAGTCTTCATCGCTGGAGACGCCGCCCATCGACGTCCTCCAACCACAGGCTTAGGCCTTAACACATCCATAGAAGATGCGAAGAACATTGCCTGGAAACTTGCTTTTGTTCTTCAAGGCAAAGCTGAACCTTCAATTTTGGACACGTATGAGACAGAAAGACGACCTATCGGCCTCCGCAATTGCGACTGGGGTCTTTTCACTTTCTCAAATATGCAGGTTTTGCAGGCCGCCGTGGGGCTCATACCTGGAGCAGAAGAGTACAATCGCCAACGTTTCGTCAGAATTTTCGAGGACAGTGCTTATGGACGTACTACGTTGAATCAAATCCGCCGTGCAATTGCAACGCAAGATATCGAGTTCTCGGCGCACGATTTGGAATTGGGATTCACTTATGATGAGGGTGCTGTTGTTTCCGACGGAACAAATCCTCCTCCAGTTGATCCTGCTGGGCAGATATATATCCCTACAACTCGTCCGGGACATCGACTACCGCATGTGTGGATTGAAAGAGACAAGAACGTAGTCTCGACTCAAGATCTGATCATTCCGGGAAAGGATGACCTGTTTCTGATCACTGATGAGGATGGCAGTGCATGGGAAGATGCAGCTCTGAAGCTTTCAAAGATTGGAGGGTGCAGAATTGGCGTGGCCAAGATCAGATCCCGACCACATTCTAATGCGTCTAGCCTTGGTCTTTACTATGATTACCAAGATCAGTGGTCTAAAGTCCGCGAGATGAGAGACGGTGGAGCGATACTTGTGAGGCCCGACAATTTCGTGGCTTGGAGAAGTTTGGGACCTTCTAAGGATCCATTCAACGTACTGAGCAAAGCGCTCCAAAAATTTCTGCACAAGCCTTCATCGCTCGATGGGAGCTTATCTGGAAAGGTTGTCAATGGGCTCCATAGTTAGAAATTGCTTACCATTAAACCGTGAAATTTCAAGAATCAGACCGAAGGATTTAAATTGTAAAGTCAGAGCGCACCGCGGTGTTTCGTGCATAATGTTATCTCAAAAAAGATTAAGAATTGCATGCAACCCTGAACTTACGGATATTGAGCTCTTAATCGTCGACACCCTAAATTCTATACATGACTTATCATACTGTAGGACTGTTTAATGGGAAAATGAATAAAATGACCCTGTCCGCGCCACATCCCCTACCCACCTACCACCCTACTAGTATCCTTCTCTTCCTTCCATCCCGTCGCCCATCCCACCCATCCACCCGTGACTGTGAAGATGAAGCTCATTGTCTTCACTTTAGTTATAAGCCCGTCGAAAGCTTCTACTATAAGGACTAGGCTCACGATAGGTGCTATAATGCGAGAGCGGGAGCGACAGCGACAGTAGAGACAACAGGCTCTAATAATGAAGCTATTCATAAGTCTAGCGACAGTGATGAGTGGCTAGTGCTGGCGATGATGAGTGCTAGTAGGGCAGGTGGGTAGATCATTTGCAAGCAGGGTTAATTTGTTCATTTACTTTCAAAATAGGGTCATTTTAGTCATTTTCCCTTAGAGATAATAATGTTAAATAGATATAGTGATCTTAAACATGTTATAGTAGTAGGTAGGGTATACAATATATAAACATAATTTATAAAACGAGTTTAGTTTAAAAGATATATTTTCCCTTAATAAACTTCATTATACCTTTCTTATATAGGTGAAGTAACTTAATAATAGAGTTCATGCTCTACAGTCTACTCTTCCCTAGGATACCATTCCTAACCTTAAAACCCATTAAAATCCATCCTATGTGGTAGAACATATAGCCTTGCTTAGTAAGAGTAAGAAAAACAGTTCTCGCCACTAAGTCGCAGTTGAAAGGGGTATCTCCTAGTTGCCCAACGCAATGCAGGCTGTATAACAAATATTCAAAGGACGTAGTTGCTCTTGACCGTGCAAGAGCTCGAAAGTATCGTTCTGTGGGTGCAGGCGTTGAGAGACTCGGAATGTAATTGTCGCGCTCGAGAGACAGGCTGATGATGTTTTTTCATAAGTAAGGAGTACTCTAGTCGATAACAGCCGTGAGAGTCTTCATTTGACGTTCTTTGGCAATAGATAAATTGGAGGCGCGAGGTGGAAATCGAAAATTCTCTCATCGTGATCACTGATCGCTGACCTCCCTTATATATTGCAAGATAAGCGTCCAGAGGCAGAACGACATTAGATCCCAACGATCCAGTTTCCATCTCACGCTCATCCGCTGCCAACTCCAAATCAATCCTCGTCATCATCAACGTCCAGAAAACCCCCAATCTCTTTCCTCTTCTTGGGAAGTCTGCCACTGCCATTGACCGCAGGCCCACCAGATCCAGAAGCCGAAGGCGAAGACGATGCAGTACGCTTTTTGCTCAAGCTCTGTGCAGAGACAGCACGAGCTGTGGGAGACGCGACAGAAGAAATTAAATCATGATGAGAATTGATCCAAGCCATAACTTTTTTGTACCTTTCTGTCATTGTCGCGAATTCCTGTTCGAATAACCTGATGAATGTGAAGATGTGCTTGATTTTTTCTTTCACAGTCTCATTGTCGTCGTATTCAATCAGGTGCTCGATCGATTCGACCTGACCCTCAAGCTCCTTCACCGACGTCTCAACAGATGCCTTCAAACCTTGAAACTCTTCTTGAACAGCAGCAGTGGCGCTACGACACTGTTTTACGACCTCTGTCATCGTCTCATTGCCGTCGAATCCAACCAGGCGCTCGATTGATTCGACCTGATCCTGGAGCTTCTTGACCGAAGTTTCGACAGATCCCTTTAGGCCTTCTACAACCTTTTCCAAGGCCTGAAGCTTTGTTAAGTTGTCTTGTCCGAGATTACTCATCCTTTCGCATGTTTGAAATGAGTGGTTAAGCTGCTGAACGCACTGGCTGATAATGGGCTCATACCTGGTCTGCCAGTCCGCAAGTTGTGTCAACAAGCCATCTACCGCAGGCAAGTTTGGATAGGCGGAAGCAAGCTGTCCGATGATCTGCCTTCCAAGATGCTCCGTATGAATGTTATTCATCCGGGCATTTAGACTGGATAAAGCTACGTCAGTACCCTCGATTCGAGACTTAAGTTGTGCAATTGACATTTGAATTGCATGTTGGTCGGTATCTGTCTTTGGCAAGACATTTGGGCTAAGGGATTGAGATGTAGCTGTAGAAAGCTTAGATCCTTCTGATAGCCCTGTCAAAATCTTATCATGCTTCTGCAGAATCTCATCATGGTTCTCCAAATTCCTGGTCAGGTCCAGCAGACTTTGCAGAGCCTCGGCTTGTTTCTGCATATGCTCCGCCTGATTTTGTAGGAATTCACCATGCTTAGTGATCGTTGCCTCGTGCTTTTCCAGAATTTCGCCTTGCGCAGCTTCAAAAGCTTCCTGCGTTGCCCTCAAGGCTGAGATCCTTGCCGGTATCTGCCCAAGTGCATGAAACATTGAGGTTGATAAGTTTAACGACTGGCGTACTTGGTCGCTGGCTTTGCTCAAAGGAATATGAGTCTGGGCTGCCTCGATATCTGTGCCTATACTGATAGTAGACACTGCAGGCGCATTTCGAGATTCGAGAGCCTTAACCCTGCCACCAACGTCTTCATCGAATTCGTTGAAGTTGTTCGCAAGTTCGTTGATATCTTTACGAAGGACTAAGAGATTCTCATCAAGTACAGAAATCTTCTCTTGCCCTTCTTCTACAGCCTGTAATCTCGAGGCCAGCACCTGATTCGTCGTGATAGTATTAGCTAGCTCAGCTTCTAATACTTCAACTTTTTGAACTAAACTCAGGTTATCTTCAGATATGCGATTGAATTTTTCTTGCTGCTGACGAAAAACCTCTTGCAGTGCAGCTTGCTGAGAATCGATTCTGGATGTGCTCTCTTTAAGAGCTATTGCCTGCTCTATAACACATTGCTTGTTGGCACGAGTCTCATCCTCTAGCTGCTTAAGTGTGTGTAGAACTTTGCCTGCTTGACCCATAGTTGACTTGGTGTCTTTATGCAAATAGTCTACACGTTTAGTGATCGTGTTACGATCCTGCTTAAGTCCCTCGAATTCTTGTGGGAGCATCGCATATTTCTCCTCAAATTTTAGAAGTCTGTCTTCAAGGCTTGCTTGTGACTGCGGTTGAGATCTGACAAGAGAGGATAGACAATCCGCTATGCTAGTAGTCGAGATGCTGGACTTTGTTTCTTGAATCTTTCGGTCAAGGTTGTCGCGTAACAGTTTTGTCCTCGTAAGTTCTGCCTTCAACCTTTCTACCGATGCTGGAAAATTAGACTCCATTGTCTTGGTTTTATCCCAGGCTTTTTCAGCTTCTTCAAAATCCCTTTGGGCAGAATCCCGTTTCTTCGACAGCACAACCGTATTGACGACTTTGTCTATCATTATTCCAAGCTCTGTAGCGAGATCAAGAGCGGGAGCTGGAGCGGCAGCAGTCGCTAATCCACGATCTATTGGTGTTTGCGATCTCGAAGCCAGAGCTGATGCAGGCCTTGAAGGGGGCCTTTCAGAATTGCGATAACCGGTGGGTTCTCGTGAGGAGGGGCCTTCATTCCCTGGAAAAGCTGTTAGCCAGATCATGAGCTCATAAAATGATATTTATACTCTTACGACTTTCTGGCCGACCAGCGGAGTGTCCCTGTTCTCTCGACCTCTCCCACTCACTTCGTCTGCCCCCATCCCTTCTCCTATCTCTGTCCGTATCACTATACTTCCCTTTATACCAAGCCGCATCTCGAGATCGGGCATCTATATCCCGGTCGCGGTTTCCTCGTTCTGTGTATGTAGTCGACCGAGATAGATGCCACTCTGGACTGTGTGATCTTGGGCGGGGGCCAGCTAGAGTAGCTGGGTTATGTCTGCTCGTCATCTTGACGCATGCAGTTTAGAAGCTACGAACATGTAGGCTGAAGAGATGAGGCCCGGGGCACTGGAGCATCAGTTGTGAAATTGCTGTCCGAGACGTGTGAGCTACTGTTGATTTTGCAGGTTGATTGTGCAGGTTGATCGAGAGGAGAGAACCGAATGGACTGAGATGCAACAGAGATTAGCAGAGTCTCTTGTAGGTAAACAAAGGATCTGGAACTCGCTATGACTTTGGATTCAGTCTGTGCTGAGCGAAGTAAGACATCGAATACGCCCATTGCATCCATAGATGTCGTGGTTAGAAAAACGGTGAGTTGCGACATGATAAGAGAGAATAGACAATAACCCACCTTCGTGCTTGTTATGGAAGTGGTCTAGAAGCTTGTACGGAGTAGAAGATATATTTAAGGATTCTGTCCGAGGAGACAAGTAGGTTCAAGAATCAAGAGTTATGCGTGGGCAAAGGAAGAAGAGAAATTGTGATTGCGACAGAACGATCAAGATTATTTCATGAGGACCAGTTGACCCCTACGGACCGAACGTGATGTGGCGTGGGCGGCTTCTGGTATCACTGAAATTGCAATTAAACGTCACCGAAAATGAGGCAAATAGGAATTTTCATGCTGGAGACTTGACCTGTCGTATGTATCTGGCCATGTTCGTTTTGATGCGAAGCCTATCATTTACCGCCCTCTGTTTGGTGTTTTTTCTTGGTCGCGGTGCAGCACAAAGGTACCTAAGAAACGCGTAGATTAAGTACTTTTCGCGATAGGCGGGCGTAGATACATACAACCACAATCTTTATTTCCTCTTCACCTCCATTCTTCCTCAGCCTTATCCTTTACAGCTACGTCACGACCTCACAACCTCACACACTCGTCGATATGGCTACCGTAAGCCCCAGCCCATCATCCTGTGTATAAAGTAGGCTCTGACAACATGTAGACAATCCAAACTGTGCCCCAGAGCAAGGAACTCCGGGGGATGAACCTGATAGCGGCGCATTCACACATTCGCGGTCTGGGAGTCGATACAGATACTTTAGAGCCTAGAGCAGCATCACAAGGACTGGTTGGGCAAGAGAAAGCACGGAAAGCAGCGGCGATTATACTAGAGATGGTGAAGCAAGGAAAGATCGCAGGCAGAGCCGTGTTAATCGCAGGACCACCAAGGCAAGCCTTCCCCGTGCCATTACTCACTCCAACCCCCGAAATCCAGTCCGTAAGCCATTCTAACAGTCCACAGTACAGGAAAGACCGCAATAGCAATGGGCATGGCGCAATCCCTCGGCCCCGACGTTCCCTTTACCATGCTCGCCTCCTCCGAGATCTTCTCCCTCGAAATGTCCAAGACCGAAGCCCTGACCCAAGCCTTCCGCAAATCCATCGGCGTGCGCATCAAAGAAGAGTCCGAGATGATTGAGGGCGAAGTCGTTGAGATCCAGATCGATCGCTCCGTCACCGGCGCCAACAAGCAGGGCAAACTCACCATCAAGACGACGGACATGGAGACCATCTACGACATGGGCACCAAAATGATCGATGCCATGACCAAGGAGCGCGTGCAGGCTGGCGATGTCATCAGTATCGACAAATCCTCGGGAAAGATTAGCAAGTTGGGAAGAAGTTGGGGCAGAAGCAGGGAGTACGATGCCATGGGCGCGGACACAAAATTCATCCAGTGTCCAGAAGGCGAGCTGCAGAAGCGCAAAGAAGTCGTGCACACCGTCTCCCTCCACGAGATCGACGTCATAAACTCCCGGACGCAGGGATTCCTCGCCCTTTTCTCCGGCGACACGGGCGAGATCCGCTCTGAAGTCCGCGAGCAAATCGATCAGAAGGTCGGAGAGTGGAAGGAGGAGGGCAAAGCCGAGATCGTGCCGGGCGTTCTATTCATCGACGAGGTGCACATGCTGGATATCGAGTGTTTCTCCTTCGTCAACCGCGCATTGGAGGACAAGCTGGCGCCCATCGTGATCATGGCCTCGAACCGCGGAAACTCGCGCATCCGCGGCACGACCTACAAATCGCCGCACGGCCTGCCTCTCGACTTCCTCGACCGCGTCGTCATCGTCTCCACCCACTCCTACGCGAAGGAGGAGATCCAGCAGATCCTCTCCATCCGTGCCCAAGAGGAGGAAGTCGACGTGTCGCCCGACGCGCTCGCTCTGCTCACCAAGATTGGCGAAGAAGCAGGGTTGCGATATGCGAGCAACCTCATCACGACGAGTCAGTTGATCGCAGCGAAGAGGAGGGCAAAGCAGGTCGGTATCGAGGATGTGCAGCGCAGCTTCCAGCTCTTCTACGACCAAGGCCGCAGCGTCAAGTTCGTGCAGGAGTTCGAGAAGAGGTTGATTGGCGAGCAAGGCATGGTGGAGATGAATATTACGAATGGGCATGGCGAGCCTATGGAGCTGTCTTGAACGGAGGGAGGATGAATGGCTGTGTGAGAGAAGTGGTTTGCATGGTGCACAAGGCTTAATGAACGAGGAGTTCGGCGGGGGTTTTGCGTATTTGTATACTAGAAATTGGCGTCACGGTATGCAAAAGCCGAGAAAGAGCAGAGCATGAGATTCTATGTTAGATCCGGCATGTGGCGACATGGTCAATGAAAAAGACTAGAACTTTGAGGCATCTGTATTCCGTATCTACTGCCATGCAAGTAGCTGGCCTGCAGATCGTATAAGTAACTTCAATCGTACTAAGTGCTCGAGAAATGCTAAGCTACGCCGAAACAAAGCCAAACAAGCCATCTCCTTAGATGATTGCGCTTGCTCAAAGGAAATGTCATCCAAGCAAGGAAGAAAAAAGCACAGCATCCTACGCTTGGGTATCACTTCTTAACACTGATGCCGAGAATCTTAAACGCCCTCTCCCAATCCATAACATCGATATGCTTCCAGTCATCTCCCTTGTCAATCCTCTCCTGATACCACTCTAACGTCGGTCTCGTCTCCACCTTCCTCTCCACCTCCATCACCTCGCCGTCTTCCGCCCGCGTAACAGGCGTCACCTCCCTCGTCGCCACACAACTGCTATCCAACGACATCTTTTTGTCCCCCCCTTCACTCCCCGATCTCGATCTCGATCTCGACATCGATACCCCCTCGCCGCGGCGCACTTTGAAGACTTCTTTGTCTTCTGGAGGAACGTAGCCAGGACGGATGTTGATGTCGTTCCGCACTGTGCCAGAGAGGCGGGTGGAGCTTGGGACGAGACAGGCACCGTTTTCGGTTGTGATGATGCCGGCGAGAGACGGCTGGCCATTGCTGGAGGATTCGATGGAAGGGAGAGCTGCAGCGGGCGCGTCCTCCATGATGACGTCTGGGCCTGCGGGCGGTGCTGCAATCTGTTGAACAGACGGGCAAGGATCAGCTACTTTAGAACTGGTGTTCTTCGCGGCCGCGGCAATGTTATAGAGTCTTATCGCAAGCGGAAGGTTGCCGTGGGATCTACGTAGGAATTCTTCGGCCTCGACCTCACTCGCTCCGGTCTCCGCGATGAATTCTAACGCAATATCGGACGCATCCCCACTAATTTCTATCATTGGTTGAACAGCTACCACCGGCTCTAGCTCTTTTGGAGGCTCTGCTGGAGATTCGGTCGCTGGAACAAATGATTTGTGTTTCCAATGCGATCCTGTATGAGCAACCGGCACTTCTGCTGGAGAATTTGGGCTGACGATTTCTGAGATCGATCGCAGGGGCGGCGCGGGCATATGCTGATTTTCAGATGGTGAAACTATGGCGCTGCTTGCACTGCTCCGCACTTGAGACTGCATCCTTTGGCGATCATGCTCAGGTCCCTTGGTGCCAATGACAATGAATTTGCGGTGGTCCTTCAGATTCATCATGGCCCACCATGCAAAATGGTCGACGAGCTCTGGCTCATCGTCTAAGCCGATGTCCTTCGGAGCGTAGACTACTGGACAATTGGACTCATTTGACTCCTCGATATCGTCAGGCAGGTTATCATTTTGCCCGAAATGAAGAAGTTTTCCCATCAGCTCATAGTTTTCGAATAGACGATCACAGTCCTCCAAGGAGAAACCTTTACGGGCAGCAAGAACCTCTATATCGTCCTCATCCAATCCTTTTTTCTCGAGATCCTTAATCAATTCTATTCTTCGATTGCCAGAATCGATTGCCAAGTCAAGAAGGTACTGACGGAGATTGTGGCAGACGACAAGTTTCCATGTTCCCTTTGCCGCAATGGACAGCTTAGGAAAGAACCAGGTTAAAACTTGATTCGCTTTTTGAGGTTCTGCCTTAAAGAATCTCGACGTTAAGCATACTGTGCCTCCCTGAGGGAAGAGCCTTGTCAAAATTTGGCCATCTGGAAAATCCTCGTCGACGCACCAGACGCAGTTGAAACTGTTCATAAGAAAGTTGAGAAATTTTGGATATCTTGGAAGTAGTGGTACCATTAATTCGTGAATTATCATGCTCCCTCCAGAACTGACTGAAGCTGTGGCTTTTAGGAACTGCATCCAAGCGCCGCCTTGCTGGCACGTGAAGATTTTGACGTCCTTGTTACAGCTGCGTAACCAAGCCATTACATGCTCCGCAATTGCTGTCGTCATGCTTGGGAAGAGCAAAAAGAAAAAGTCACCTGAAAGATTCCTTTTGCTAGGCAGTAGACTTGAGTACTTGTACCCAAAAACATGCTCATTGAGATGGTCATACTCATTATCGGTCAATACCTTCGATGAGGCACCTTTCTGTCGTGCAGTATAATGGAGGAGTGATACTTTCCTAACGGTCGGTGCAGCGGGAACATCGTGAGGGAAAACGCTCATTCCAGTACTGGTTGGCATGGTGGCACTTGATGGAATTTCAGAGATTGATCGGCGAGGCCCATTAGGTGGGGACTTGTCCAAATTGTCCGTGGTTGATGATGGACGGGGTGGTGGAGGCTTGTCAAAATGGTCGGAGGTTGATAGAACAACAGGCAATGGAAATGCAGATGATGCAACTGCGGGCGATGTAACTGAAGATGATGAAATGGAAGGTAGTGCTATTGAGGGCGACGCAACTGTAGACAATGGCTCTTGGTGCAATAAGGCCGATTCCGATTGTTTCGATCGCTCAGACAACTTTGTGAAATGATCAAAGTCTGAAGCAGAGACTCCTTGGGCAGCGAGAGACAGCCTCTTGGCTTCATTAGCTCCGTGTAACTCTTGCATTCTCCTTTGTAACATTTCTTTTTCCGCTTTTGTGGTAGTTTCCGGATTGTAAGACATCTTTTCCGGTTCGTCAAAGAGATATGGAATACCTTGGTCTTCTACCATAGCCGAATTGGCATCCCACTCTGCAGTTGCCCGTGCTTCTTTACGCGCTGATATGGATGCCGAAGGTTGTATATTGCCAGATCCTGCCGCAGGTATTGCTGAAGATTTCTTGCGCATCTTCGGCTGACCCGGTATGAAAAGGTCGGGCAGTTTTGGCGGAGCACGATCTGCCAGGTTCCTACCGGCCAACTCGAACCTTCTCTCTTCTCTCTTGTTGATGAAAACCTTTGCGTCCTTTTTGTCTTTCACTGGGCCTTGGATTTCATTAAGGAGTAATGCCTGAACAGTCTTTCGGCCTCTAGGTTGGGAAGGAGCCGCTCGGAGGCTGCCTCGCCTTGTTGTCCTAAGTGTACCCCTTGAGGACATGCCTCTTACAGCACCAACTCCTCTGCTGGTTGTAGTACGATAGCTTACGCCGCGATTTGCTGTACCTTGATAACCAGTCTGACTCGGTGCTTCGCCCATCCGCGCTCTTGAAATTGGCTCGTTCTCTTTCCGTGACCCCTGAATGCTCATTGAAGATTTCAGCGGCTTAGTCGAGATCTGTAGTATTGTCAGAAATTAGATTTATCGCAATTTCAAACTAAGCACAGGCACCGAGAGAAAACTAGCCTTTGATTCTGTGATTGACTGCCCATGGTGTTGGTCATGCTTAACACTTGTGTTAGGATGACTTCCTCTTGAAGTAGACTTGAGTCGCCTGTCCGCTAAAGCCGCATGACTAGAATCGGACGCATCTTTCATTTCCACGTCCTTGTTATAAACCTCGTCCTGCTGTTCCAGCTGGCGGGATCTTGGCTTTTTAGGCCGCGTTATAGCGGGGGAATCCTCGAGAGTATCGACCTCTTCCTCAGCCTCTTCAACGGAACTGTCGCTTTCGGCGTCAGAAGATCCATACTTTGCAAGAGGCTCTAGACCAAGTTCTCTCCGCCTTGCGTCTCGCTTCTTCTTCTTTTCATAAAGTCGGTAAAAACGTTCTCTATCGAACGGCTTCGATAGTCCCCGACGCTGTCGTGACTTTTCTTCCTCCCATTCCTGTAGTGTTGATGGATCTACAAAGACGTCTTCTGGTTCCCATGTGGATTCAAGAAGGGGATACCCTTCCCACTTGACTAAGTAGCATTCGATCCCGTCTGCATCAGTATTTTGATCCAGAATTTTCTCAACGGGATATACTTCGTCGCTGCCCGGTTCAGAGGATGATTCATCAACATCATTATCACCTACATCGGACACGTGAGGAGAAGGCGAAGGATGTCGATGTGATGCCATATTTTTGGAAGGGGAGTGGCGCTGAGGTGAAGAGCTGAGATGAAGAGCGGCATTGCCCAGTCTCGGTCTTGTGATATATGTATGTACTGTCTCACCTGTGAGACAGTTCAAGTGCTAGTAGGAATCAGCGTCTGCTTTCAACTGAATGATAATCTCGCATTGACCTTACCTGCTGTGCAAGCTCTTCTCTTTCTGTGAATTCAACCTCTGCTTCAAGGCATAAATGCTGGAAGCTGAGGAGAGGAGGAGGCGACGAGAAGAGTACCCGGCCACACGTGACTAGATATAAAGGATTCTTGAAAGCTGCACGACTGTCAGAGCCGCCAACACCAGAAGTGAATTGGCAGAAGAGGGGGGCTATGTAGAGTAGAGCAGAGTAAGAGCAGAGAATAACTTACTTCAATATCCACATTTGCTGTTAATACACCTTAGGTAAATAGGTGAATATGCAGGTGGGCAAGCAGTTTACTTAAGCTTCGGCGACGGATTAATCAGTGGGCACAGTTCCGCTGCGGCTCGCCAATTTAATCGCGTTGCCTTGTCCGCTGGGCAGGCCGACGGTGACGAACGACCTGTCTGTCCATCCAAACCCCTCCTCCCATTCTCCCATCCTCCAATTCTCCCCATCCTAACTTCAACATCACAACCTCCACCATGGCCAACGATGAATATGATGTAAGTCATAGCTCTGCATTAATATATACAGCGATGTCTTGGAAATGGTAGAGCTGACTTCTCTCTCCTCCGCAGTTCCTCTTCAAGGGTGCGCTCAACCCCCTTTGTCTTCGAGGCCCCAGCTCTGGTCGCAGTCGCAACGCGATGCTAATCTATACTGCGTAGTCGTCCTGATCGGAGATTCTGGTGTCGGAAAATCCAACCTGTTGAGCAGATTCACCCGCAATGAGTTTAACTTAGACTCCAAGTCCACCATCGGCGTCGAATTTGCGACCAGGTCCATCCAGGTGGACGCAAAGACGATCAAGGCACAGATCTGGGATACTGCAGGACAGGAGCGATACAGAGCCATCACGTCCGCATATTACAGAGGCGCTGTTGGAGCTCTATTGGTCTATGATATCAGCAAGCACCAAACATACGAGAATGTGACAAGGTGGTTGAAGGAGCTGAGAGATCATGCGGACGCCAACATCGTCATTATGCTGGTCGGTAACAAGAGCGATTTGAGGCATCTGAGAGCTGTGCCGACTGAGGAGGCCAAGCAATTCGCAAGTATGGAGTATCGGGCTATTCAAACAATGGGACATCAGGCTGACATGGCAAAGGCGAGAACAACCTCTCATTCATCGAGACTTCAGCACTCGATGCCAGCAACGTTGAACTGGCCTTCCAGAATATCCTCACAGGTAAGCTTTATGTTCAAACCATGACTGCGACTGTTGATAGCTAACCGACCATAGAAATCTACCGTATCGTCTCCAGCAAGGCACTCGACAGCGGCGATGCCGCACAAGCCAACATCGGTGCGGGCACCAACATTTCACTCAGCAAGCCGGCGGACGATGGCGCAGCCAAGGGTGGGTGTTGCTAGAGGAGAGATACCCATTAGATTTATAGGGCGTGGCCTGGTGAAGGAGACTGTTTTATTGATACAGCGGTGGCGTATTTACTTGTCTGTAAGACGGGATACTAGGTGGCAGGGAGTCCTATCTCATGGTCGCTGGGCTCTGCTCTTGAGCGATGAGTTTTTGCTTTGTACCGGTCTGCTCAATGGAATTTCATGCATCTCAAGTCTCTTTGTGTGTCATAATGTCATAAGAGAGTCCTATCCTATGCCGTGCTTTATATGGAGGGATATTCTTGACCATGTTTGTAGTGCATTAGATGGTCCGAAGAAATTATATACAGGATTTCTCTCCAGATATTGCAAATTGGTGTTTTAAGCCGTGAAGTCTCTAATAATCGATTGCCACTCCTTTTTGAATTTGGTGATCCAAATCTCGATAGCTGGTGTGATACTGATAAGAGAGTCTAGCTATCTACAGCCTAGCGCAGATGTAAATATTAGCTCGACGCTAAGATAACTCCACCAAAAAGTTCTCGAGATGCGATTGAGAAAGCCAAAACGAGACTTCAAGAAATCTCGCGAATCTCACGACTCCCTATACAACCACACTATGGCCGCCGTTTACAAGTCGCTGTCGAAGACAACCGGAGAGAAGGAGGAGAGCGCAAGCAGCACAATCAAGAGAAACAAGCAAAAGGTCTTGATTCTGTCCTCCAGAGGTGTCACGTACAGGTAGGGATCCCAAATTCTCAGAGTGGAGATATATGGAGTGCTGATGAAGAACGCAACAGACACCGCCATCTCCTCAACGACCTGCACTCTCTTCTACCGCACAGCCGAAAGGATGTCAAGCTCGACACCAAGACGAAACTGTACCAACTCAATGAGCTCGCCGAATTATACAACTGCAACAACGTCTTCTTCTTCGAGGCGCGCAAGGGCAAAGATCTATACCTATGGATGAGCAAAGCGCCCAACGGGCCCACCGTCAAGATGCACATGCAAAACCGTAATTACTCCCACTTCCCGAAGCCCTCAAGACCTGTCTAACTGGCCATAACACAGTGCACACAATGGAAGAGCTCCACTTCACAGGCAATTGTCTCAAGGGCTCCCGCCCCGTTCTCTCCTTCGACGCCAAATTCGACAAGGAGCCGCACCTCCGCCTCCTCAAGGAGATGTTCCTGCACATCTTCGGCGTGCCCAAGGGCGCGCGCAAGGCCAAGCCCTTCGTCGACCACGTCATGGGCTTCACGCTCGCAGACGGCAAGGTCTGGATCCGGAACTACCAGATCAACGAGTCCATCCCCTCCAAGCTTGCTGCTGGCGACGACGCCGATGAGGCGGCGGCCAAGAAGGCCAAGAAAGTCAGGGGCGTGGAGACCGAGCTCAGCCTCGTCGAGATCGGCCCGCGCTTCGTGCTCACGCCGATCGTGATCCTCGAGGGCTCCTTCGGCGGACCGGTGATCTACGAGAATAAGGAGTTTGTGAGCCCGAACCAGGTCCGCTCCGAGGTGCGCAAGCAGAAGGCAGGCAGGTATAACCAGAGGGCCGAGCAGGGCATTGAGAGGCTCGCGAGACATGATGGGTTGGGGCTGCGGACGGACGGCTTCCAGAAGCCTAGGGACGAGCTGGATACGGCGGAGGTGTTTGCGTGAGTGCGGTTTGTGGACCTGGCATGGCATGGCTGGCGTTGGGGTGTTGGGATTTAAGTATACCAGTGGTTCGGTAACCTGTATAATGACATCAACGAGGTTCATGTTGAGAACTGGCTTCGACGGCCACTTTATCGCTCTGTGATCCCTTGCCCTGATGTGTTTTTGTTGGCTTAAATTCCGAAGTGCTCAGATGGGAATATCCAGATTAAGGCACTGTAATAGAGAATCAGATTCATAGGCTCTAATGTATAGCAGGATTGCCCCAGCCACGCAGCATTTGCGCCATTGCCGCGCGCCTGCTTCTCAAGCCGCACCTGGGGTATCTCAGCAAAGCAAACGCCGCAGCAAGCACCGAGAAAACACAAGTACCCCTCCTTCTCGCTCCATACCCTTTCCCATTTCTTCCGCTCTGCTCTTTACCTCCCCAACCCCTACACTCTCCTCCGCGCTCTCTTCACCGCCGCCTCGGATCCGTAGTCCTCTCGCCCCCATTCCCACTCGCATTCGCATTCGCATTCGCACTCGCACTCGCATCCGCCCTACCCGCCGGACCGGAATTCCCACCTCCCATCCCTATGCTACGCCTCTCTTCATCCAACTCCCTCTCTTTCTGCTGCAGCAGCTCCACCGTCTGCCTATCATGCCGCGCCATCTCCTCCTTCGCCCTCCTCAGCAACTCCAACATCTTCTCCGCCGTACTCTCCCCCTTCCCCCCATTTCCCACCTCCCCATCCCCAACCCACTTCTCCCCCTTCTGTTCATAACGTCCCATCTCCGCCCTCCAATCCGGGTCCTCCCCCAACCTCTGCAAAATCTTGCTCATCTCCTCCTGTCCTACCGGGGGTCTATATCCTTCCTTCCACTCCCTCCCCCGCTGCTCCTTTTTCCGCACCCTCTCTGAGGCCAGGATACGCTCTTTCTCCGCAGCACGGCATCCACGTGCGCCTTCTTCGCGATGGCGTGCTGGGCGCGCAGGCTGGAGAGCGTGTGCTGCTGGTCCGAGGTAGTTGTGGCGGGGGCCAGGAAGAGGGAAGCGGCGGGCACGGCGGGTGTGAAGGTGGGGGAGAGGTTGGATGAGCGGCGCAGGGCGCGCGGTTCCTGGGAGTGTTGGTTGATGTGTGAGAGGGGAAGGGAGGCGGAAGGGAGGGGGAAGGACGTACTGTTGGGATTATGCTTGCCGGTAGCGGCGGCGACAATGCGGGCATTGAGAGAGACGCGGGGAGGTGGGCGCGGGGTCCCTTGCTGGGGGGTTAGTGGGTCTGTGAGAAGGAGAAAAAAGGAGGGAAAGGCGTACTGTTGGGAGTGTGGGTGCCGCTGGGGCAGGCAGCGGTGGCAGAGGTGCAGGCGTCGAAACAGATCGTGGTGTTGAAGGAAGCATAAAGCTGACACGTGGAGCAGATGTAGAGAGTTGGCCTTGAAGCATCTGAGAAGGCTGTGCGGGAGCGGCGGGCCGCGTATAAGATCGAGGCGGCGACGCATCATACAGGCTGTCGAAGCCCAGCTCGTTGATCTCGGGGTCCAGCGTGTTGTTTTCCTGCGTCTGCTCTTCTCCCAGCATGGCGTTGGCTGCATGGATGCTTGAGCCCGTGTTTCCCTCTGGTGCTGCATCACCATTTAACGTCGCTGGATCTGGATCTGCCCCATTCTGGTCTTGGGATTTGCTGCCACTGTCGCCCTCTTGTGTCTTTCTGCGACAGTAGGTCCTTGAGAGCGGCTTTCCGAAGAGAAAGGGGGATTCGGGAGGTCTTTGGAGGGATTTCTTTAGGAGCTTGAGGCCTGAGGGCGTGGATGATGGGTCCTTTGGGTCTGTCATGGTGCTAGGGCTGAAAGAGAAGCTGACCACCTCAACGGGCAATGCAAAGGTATATAGGAAGGGATAATTGAAATAGGAGCTGAACAATGGATGATGCAGAAGTGTATAGGAAGGATGAAGACTTGATTTGCAGAACTGCCTTGTTGAGGTTGAAAAGAAGTCTCTGAGAGCAGTGAACAGGCTCGCTCACCTAGATGACGATATTTGTCCTCTGCAGTCACTCAACAGTGCCTCCTCCAGCTGCTGAGACAGCTAAAACAAACAAGAGTATCTCATGAAGCCAGGAAGACCTCAAGAGAGTGCACTGTGCGGCCTTTTGAGTTTGAGCAAAACGATTCGACTTCCGAGAAAGCATGAAATTGCTTTTCTTACCTCCAGGGACCAGCTACCAATCACTCATTCTTCAACGTCCCAACTCTGCAATTCCCACATCATACATTATACATACTTCCCTATCCCCGTTTCCTAAACTTGAAATATGGGAAAGGGATATAAAGGAGAAGCACGGTGGGTGCACGTGAGGAGCCATCTGTATAGGTATACCTAGCTCTGGATATACCCACCTCAACCCTCTAGTCCCAATCCGTCCTAGTCCGCTCCCTTTTAACACTGTATCTCCTCTCCTCTACGGCAGCACACACATACTGATACAGTATGGAGATACACATACATACATACATATATACTCGATCGAATTCTCACAGGAAGTTACCATCTATATCGTATTTATAGTTGCATCTCTACCCAGATGTCGGAATGAGTCCAACCAACTGCTGGTGCGATGCTTCCCTCCCCGAGGCGGCGGTTGTTGCAATAACGTTGGAATAACAACGTGAGAAAATACCTGGAGACAACGCAACACTCTCTACCTACCTTACTCTACTATGACGAGTCACATAACCCCGCAGTTGCTGCTTTGTTATTGCTGCTTTGTAACAAATTAAAGCTCAAAGCCACATCACGGATCCCGGAACGGAAGCCCCAGTAGTGGATACCGAGCCGCAAACCGAGGGATCTTGGCTGGGAACTAGATACAGATATACATATGCCGTTCTAATACAATCCCGTCCGTCCCTCTATCTCCCTCTACGTTTATCTAGATAAAAAGCATCATATCCATAATACATACCCCCCCAAAGCCCCACGACTTAGATCTAACCGGCAACATGGCTTCGGAGAAAGGCGGCTGCTTGTGCGGCAACATCAAGATCTCCTTCACGGGCGAGCCCACCAAGCGCGTACGTCCCCGCTCCTCCCTGCCTGAGATCCTCAAAAATAACAGCCGTCTCTAGCTCCTCTGCCACTGTCTCGACTGCCGCAAAATCAGCGGCAGTCACTACAGCGACAACGCCCTGATCGCCGATGCGAATTTTACTCTGGAGTCCGGTATTTATGCATCCCCCCTCCCTTCATGCACCCTATTCCCCTTCTGTCTTCGAAGTCACCACGTGCTCATCTCCCACAGGGACGCCAAAGACCTTCACAAAGATCGCCGACTCCGGACGCAGCATCACCTCGTACTTCTGCCCCGACTGCGGCACCACCGTCTATCGCGAGGGCGAGTGGCTAGTCGGCTTTAAGATCCTGAAGACGGGCGTGCTGGATGATCCGGAGTGGCAGTCGGCGAAGGTGCCCGAGGGCGAGTTATGGGACCAGAGAAAGGTTAGCTGGCTGCCGGATTTGACGAGTGGGAAGTCTTGATGGGATGGACTCGGATTGATAGTGTGGAGCATGACGCTGAGACGGACGGAATCATGAGCGATGAGGTATGAGGCATGAGGGTATCTTGTGAATAGGTGCAAATAGTACATATATATTCGTGGGTTCGTGACAAATGGAACATAATCCCCGTGGTCGTGACTAGTCCCGTGCTTCAGCCTTTGGGAAAGCCGAGAAGAAGTCATCGTGATGGGAGGTAGCGCCGTATATAATCCCTTCCCATGCGGATGTATTCTCGCACGATATCCTCGAGTCGCCGATCCTTCTTCTTGCGCATCCAGAGAAGCACCAAGGCCAGTACAAAGCCATCCACGATGACTTGTCGAATGGCCACATATAACAGCCAGCCGAGCCAGGCTCCTATGGTGCGGCGCCTCCTATTCCTCCATTCCCTCCCCGTGGCAATCTGTTCTCTCAACGCCGCCATCTCTGCCGTCATCTTGACCAACGTGCTCTCAACTTTAGACTTCCAATGTTTCGACTCCTTCTCATCCTGCTCCTCATCATCCGAGTCCCCCTCCCCCTCCACAAGCCGCTTCACATGTTCCCTATCCGCCTCATCATCCTGAGACATCGGACTCAGGACCTTCATTGGGCCCTCAGTCCCGGCCATGGGTCTTGCAAACCGTCTTCCTGACCCCGAATATGCGCCTCCCCTCGGCGGCGACGAATTCGACGAGCTCGCGCTATTATTCTTGATCTGATCCCAGACAAACTCAAGTTCGGCTACTAATTCCCTCGAATCCCTACGCGAATCCCGCGTCAGCCAACATCCTCTAGCACCCAGCTTTGGCACAATTCCCCGCTCGGGTAGGGGTACTCACGACGTCGTACTCGCATATCGATGCATCGTCTCGATCAGCGCCTCGATATACCTCCTCTTCGCCTCCGTCCTGCTGACCCCCCTCTGCGCATCCCATGCATCCCACTTTTCCTGCTCCCTTATCGTGTCCTCGTCCCTCCCGTAGCCCGCGCCGCCCGGCCGGTCCATCACGCCGTCCACGTCGCCTTCCATCGCTTGTTTGTAGAGGCCATAGAGGCGGAGACGGTCTGCTGGAGGAGGTCGCGCGGAGCCGGTGCGTGGGATCTTCTTGACGGTGTTGAGGGCGTGCACGAAGACGCGGTCTGTTTCGGACATTGTCAGCTTGGTTTTGGTTGGCGCATGCGAAGAAGAAGAGGCAGGTGGGGTAGAAGAGAAGTCAGACCACAAGGCTGGAGGCAAGCCGTGCAGGTGGTCAGCAATAGTAAGAAGGGTACATACCAACTGAATCGGCCATTCTCCTGTCTCATACCAGTCTTATATGCACCATTAAACCCAAGCCGGCGGCGATAAACGAACGCAATACCAAAACGCGTGAGAACAGGAGGGCACAAGCAAAAGAGACAGCTGTTCTGATTGGGAAGGGGGCAAGCGATGGACGAGAGAAATTGGTTGTTATGCATTAGATAGATGCAGTTGTCCGTAGAGCGCTTTCAAAATGACTGCAGTATGAGCCTGTGAAGGGAGGAAGCACGAGTGCTTTAAGCGGGCCGAGGCCCAGTCTGGGGAAATTATGGAGCCTTGGGCATTGCTGATATACGTAGGTAGGTAGGTAGGATTGGTAGGAGCGGACAGAAATCCGGAGTAACATGCTCTTCATGATCAGTATCCAGTCCTATAACTGAGATGACATTATAACTTCATTATGGGCTGTGAATCCGGGGAAGATGAGGATAGATGAGGATGATTCAGCCAGGCCGCGTTCGCTCGTGACAGAGACAGTGACAGTGACACGGATAAGCGCGATAAGAGCGGACGGAACCCCAGGGTGGCGCAAGGCAATCCACGGCTTATGAATCCGCTCGACAGCCTCGAAAGTTCCACCAGCTATGTACATATATTACTGACAGGCACAACATCTGTACAATGCAACAATAACATCAATCCCCGGAGCTGCATACTGCTCATTCTATAACCATACAACACAACACAATGGCCGACACAGAAATGCCCAACAGCCCTCCCAGCGCGGGCGAGGAGACTCTCGAAGTCACCATCCTCCATAACAACCAGCCTCACACTCTCCAACTTCCTACGACTGCCACGATCACCGACCTGTGCGATGCGGTCGCCTCGAGCCTTTCCGTGCCGACTGAGAACCAGAAGTTCATGATCCAGAAACTCGGCTTGTTAAAACCGCCCTTCAAAGACCCTTCTCTGCCCGTCGAATCCTTCAAGTCCCACAAGATAACCCTCATCGGCGCCACCTCGTCCGAACTCCAAGCCCTCAATGAAGCGCGGGCGATCGCCGCACGAACTGCCACCAGAACGCGGCCGAAGCAGACGGTGCACGCCTACAAGACGCACGACTGGAAGAAGGAGCAAGAGGAATCCCAATACACATTCACAACCCTGCGCCCTCTGCCTTACCTCCCGCGTCCTGAGAGGTCTTTAGCCTTTCTGCAACGCCTGAAGGAAGACCCCGGGATTAAAGCGAGCATGAGAAAGCACAAATGGACGGTTCCTCTCCTGACCGAGATGAATCCGATCGAGCACACCACCTCCGACGCCTCGGGCACCAGTCGTACGCTGGGTCTGAACCGCAACCAGGGGGAGGTGATTGAGCTTCGACTGCGAACGGACGCCTATGATGGGTACAGAGATTACAAGACCATCCGCAAAACCCTGTGCCACGAGCTCGCACACAACGTGTGGGGACCCCACGATCGAAATTTCTGGAACTTGTGCCATGAGATCGAGAAGGAGGTCGAGAAAGCGGATTGGAAGTCTGGCGGGCGCGCTGTTGGGGATGAGGAGTTCTACGAGGGACGCGGTGGAGGGGCGTTCGGAGAGGAGGAGGAGGAGGAGGTGGTGGATGATCATGGAGGCTGGACGGGAGGGGAGTTTCTGCTTGGTGTGGCGACAGGGAGTGAGCGGCCTGGAAACGAAGGACCGGGTCAGGGGCAAGGGGGGTTGAGTAGGAGGGATATTCTGGCCAGGGCGGCGGAGGAGAGGATTAAGAGGTTGAGAGAGCAAGGCCAGGGCAGTGGAGGAGGCTCGAATGCTTCGTGATAATCCTGCGATTTGCGGGAGAGTCTGAGATTAGGAGTCCGTTTGTTTACAGCATAGCGATGGGATATATCATAGGAGCATGAATTACGATACCCGATGTCCAGTCGATCAGAGCGTCGAAGAGCACTCCAGCACTCTCCCCGTGAAGGAGTCCAGTTCTGGCGGGCTCTCTCCTGAGTCCTAGTGCTCTGCCAATTTGAAGCCTTTAAATTCCGTAGAGCAATGGAGACATGGCGTCTCCTATGCAACAAAAATCATAAAATCGTATGAGTTGTTGCACGAATTAATTTGAGCCTCAATACTCCCCGCCGCGTACTCTCTGCATGTTGCCGTTTCCCATCCCGTATATCCGCCGTATATCCGTCGTCCTCGTCATCTCAGCCCCTGTCCCGTGACTCGCTGATTGCTGGTTCAGTGGTTCCTGGTCGCCAAGTCTGGTGTCTTGGCACTTGGCAATTGGCCCCTGCTACACGTCAATATAACCTTCGAGCATCTGCCCATCCTCTCCTTCTCCTCCTTCTTTCCTCTCCATCGCCCATCATGATAAACTCAAAGCTTTCCAGCCAACACTGGCTGACATCCAACTCCTCGAGCACATCCCTCGATGTCTCGTGCTTTTCCTATAGCCCCAAAGATGGGGTGGCCAAGAGCTGAAGCCCCATTTCGACCTTCGTGACGGCGGTGGCACAGGCGTAGCAATTGCAAACGCGGCTCACCGTTCGTCGGCGTCAATTTATTGACGGGAAACATTCTTCGATTGGGGATTTAGTTCGCCGATTTCTAATTGATACTTTTTTCTTATATTTTGTGAATTGGGAGAGTGAAGATTGGTGTTGAGTAGAGGTCCAGAGAACGTGAAGGAGTTGCGAAGCTGTCTATATCATATCATACCTCCGGGTAGTCGCACTCAGAACGCGGAATAGATCAATAAGAATTTGTGAGCAATTAGATTCATCTTTGGAGTCGGCATTAACTGAGTCTGACATATTCTAGAACAGACCTGTCAAACTCCACAAACGTCCAATCAAGGCACATCCAACCATGGACTTAGTCATGCTCCATCGATTCCCGCCTCCTGCTGGCCATAACCCTGGCACTGCATCCACGTCTGCATCTTCATCTGAACACCATACATCTCTATCCTCCCTGCTCTCTGGAGCCGATTATATACTTCATGGTGATTATACGTCTTCCAACGGCGTTCAGATACCAATCCATGACGCGCATTCGAAACTTCCGAGCATCGCCACTGTCAAGATGCAAGACCTCCCACTCGAAATCCTGCAGCATATTTATCAATACCTCCCCGACATCGAATCCGTCCTTGCCTTATCCTCAACCTCTCACCAGTTTCGACGTGCATACATCGGATCACAAAAGCTTGTCATTGTCGAAAGAGTTCTGGAGACACAATTCGGGCCTCTCCACGACGTGACCCAGCTCGTCACGCTGAATTCCAGCCAGCCTGCCCATCAAGCTCGACAGCCCAATTTCTCACTCGCCCTGGCCAAACAGATCGTCGAAAAAGGACGCATCGCTAACAAATGGGCCGACCTGTATCCAATTCTCAAATGGCGTGTGAGGCCCGAGAACCGACGCTTCCTCGATTCCTCCGAACGATATCGCTTGAGGAGAGCCATATATCGATTCTGGCTTTACAATGCGGCCGCATGTATCGATTTCGACGACGAGCAGCATACCTTCGACCACGACTACCTCGCACGATTAAGAGTGATTCGGCAATATCCAACGCGAGAGATCCGCGAGCTCGAAGAGCTCCAATGCGTGTTTGAAGACATGCTCGCCTACGACTGCTGTCCGTCCGACTCCACGATCCAGCGGCACTACAATCAAAACCTGCCGACGCGCGATCTCCTCGACTTCGGCAGGTATCGCGGGAACCTGAAGGGCAGATCGGTGCGCGAGCTTCTAGTGCACGAGTCTTGGGGCGACAACGACCACGTCATGTACGAGGTGGCGCATCTGATACGCATGGCGCCGGACCAGCTGCTGCATTTTCGCGAGGTGTGTACGGGGAAGGCGGAGAGGGAGAGGTATATTGAGGAGTTGAAGGAGTGGGAGCCGGGGTTGTGGGATCTATATGAGTCTCCGAGTGCGTTGGGGTGGGATGTGAGTAGAGTGCTTGGTGAGAGGGGAGGTGAGGAGAGGAGTCAGGGGCGTGGACATGAGAGGCAGTGGATTACGGGGAATGGGGATGAAGGAGGGGAAGAGGGGGATGAGTGGGAGGAGAAGGATGATATGAATGAGAAATTTCAGAGCGTACTGAGGTTAATTAGAGGGCGGTGCTATGCTTCTTAAGAGACCGTTTAGAACCTTTAGATTAGAACTTTTAGATTTTAATATCGTTCCATTCCCGCCATCATTCGTCTTCTTCCCTTGCTCTCCCAAGAGAGGGAGAATCCTCAGCCGCTTCAGATAGACTCGACTACCGTGCGCAGAGTGTTCCAGCCCAAGAAATAGGCATCTGTTTGCGGCCCAACCCACCGACTAATGCTTCTGCTGACGAGGCAACTATCCAGGACAGATGACTTGATAAAATATGCCAGGCGCACTATGGTGTATAACGTCTCTACCGTGCCAACTTCTCACAGAAATCGATTTCCCATCCACATGCTCTAATTTCCAGCTCCTCACTGAGCATACAAACCCGTGACTAATGCATTCAGGAGCAAGCCACATCGCCAGGCTGCTATCCATACCATCTATAGTGATCCTGACCCTCCCTACCAACACCTGGGCCTCGGAAGAAGCCCAAACACACGAGCCGTGCCAGAAGACCTGCGCCAGCATAGGCCTCAAATACGCGGGCGGGCGTAGAATACGCCTTTGAATGCTGGTGCGGCGATGTGTTGCATAAGAACGACGCCGTGATCGTCGACCCAAGCAAGTGCACCTACCCATGTTGAGGCAACGCCAACGGAACCTGCGGCGGCCAGGCCTGCATGGAGCTGCACAACAACGACACCGTGACCATCGACTCGACCAACCCGCTCATCTCTCATCTACGAGCTACAGCTACACTGCATCGCCCTATTCTCCCTCGGCACATCGCCCACCCACCTCTGCTCCTCCACCCGCTCGCTCCCCTCCCCGCCCCACCCCTCCTCAAACGGACTCAGCGTCATCTTGACAACCCTCCCCAACACCTCCCGCTCCCCCTTCTTCTCCACCCTCTGGATGACCTCGTCCAGGATCCAGGATTTCGGCACGAAATTCGGATTCACGCTCGCCATCGCCGTCCGCCGCTCCTCCTCCTGCTCCGCAGTCAGGGAATCCGCGTCGCCGCCACTCCAATCCTCGATGACCCGCGCACGCCACGCGTCCAGCCATTTCGCAACGCGTGTCCTCGCCACCGCCTCATCGCCCACCACGCCCTCATGGTGGAAGAACCGGCTTGCCACCTCCCTCCTCCGCTCCTCCGTCTGCAGCTCCCCGGCCTTTACCGCCCCCAGCCTACGGAAGAACTGGTTGAAATCGAGTTCCAGCGCCTCCATCGTATCCAACAGCTCACTGAACAGCACCTCGAAATCCTCAGGCTTGTGCGTCTTCAGCCCCAGCCGCGCGGTCATCAGCCTCTTGTACTCCTCCAGGAATACTGCCTTGTACTCCTCGCCGGCGCGCGTAATCAGCGCCTCCGCCCGGCTAACCAGCGCCTCCGCGTCCGCCTCACGCACGCCCTTCTCCACGAACTCGGGCGCGTCGACGCCCTCCCCGGCGCCGATGAGCTCGCCCAGCGCCTCGCCGAGGCGCACGAGGTTCCACCAGATGATGGTGGGCTGGTTGCGGTAGCTGTAGCGCAGGGCGGCGTCGTCGTGGTTGGGCGTGTACGTCGGGTCGAAGTTGTCGAGGAAGGCGAAGGGCCCGAAGTCGATGGAGAGGCCGAAGATGGAGGTGTTGTCCGTGTTGAGCACGCCGTTCGTGAATCCATACGCTTGCCAGGCTGCGACGGTCTGCGCATTTCGGCGGACTATGGAGCGGTAGAGCCGCGTGTAGCGATTCTCCTCTAGGCCTTTGGGCCCTTCAATCGTGTTCTTTTGTATTGCTGTCTTGGGCGGCACAGCAGTATCTTGCTGCTCGTCAGGTAGTCTGGCTGGCAAAGATGACCAGCCATCAAAAACGTGCTCGGCGATGTAGTCCGAGAGTTTGCGGATCAGATCTCTGTCGCCGCGAGCGCGCAAGATATCAAACGTGCCGATTCTTAGCCATGACTCTGCGAAGCGCGCAATGATGGCGCCGGGCTCCAAGGTCTCTCGAATGACTGTAGAATGCGGTAGTAGTGTGAGGGACAGAGCGCGGGTCGTCGGGATATGGATAGCGTTAAGGTACTCGGAGACGATGAATTCACGAATGCTAGATCTCAGGACCGCCTTGCCGTCTGCAAACCTCGAATATGGCGTAATTCCAGCACCCTTCAGCTGTAACTCATATCTGACCTTCGTATCCGGGTTCGTTGTCTCGAACAACGATATCGCACGTCCATCGCCCAGTTGCCCCGCCCACGATCCGAATTGCCAACCCCCATAGCACTGTGCCCAGGGATACCCGCCTTCCTGCTTCTCCTCGTCCCAGCCGAGTAATCTATTCCCCGCCACGAGCTGTGTAAACTCCTCCGTCTCCGCCTCCTCTGACTTGATCCCTAGATCCCTCAACGCCGCCGGGCTAACGGCCAGTAACTCGGGCTCCTTGGCCTCTTCGGGGCGCACGTAGGTGAATAACGCACCCTTGACCATCCGTGGCCCCAGATCTTGCCGCGCCGTCTTGTGTGATATCGCTGGCGTTGGGAATGCCGAATCGGCGGGCAGGTGAGCTGTGAATGTCCATGATTTGGGGATGTCCTTCAGGGTCGCGCCGGTGGCTGCGGCGGAAGCGCTGTGCGTGATGTGTGAAGACATTTGCGCCAGACGTGCTGCGGCTTTCATAGGTCGAAGGAGCTGGGAGGAGAGCATGCCATGTATATAATCGTATAAGAAGATTCGTGGAGCGGAGAGCGGGGGAGGAGGCGTATATATAGTGTGTATGGATGCGAGATCCAGAAGGATTGCTGCTGATGACGTTATAAGCTATGTATATATACCCTTAAGTGTGGGGGGTTATTGGCGCTTCAGATACGGCGACGTTGTTCCTGACAAAGCAATTGTGCCGAGGTCGCTCTGGACTCACTCTGGATCTGCTCCGTAGACACAGGCGATCAATTGGTATTTGGTAAGGAACAGGCGCTGAAATCAACAACCAGGATATAAGCATCTGCAGATCTCCTCCATCGACTTTGCCGGGTATATAGGAGGTACATAGTATTAATATCTCGGAAACAACCCCGCCGAGCCCCGACACGCCGACACGCCGTCTCCCTCTTGTTGCACTTCATCGCGCTACTCGACTCTCAAATTGCGTATCAGAGTGGCTTAAGTGGGCGGCGAGTGGGGGAGGGGAGGGGAGGGGAGGGGAGGGGAAACTCTTCTACTACAAAGTCTAGCCATGCTTTCAAATCAAGACGATTATTGTCTGCCATTTGATCTCTTTGATCCTCCTTAAAGGCCTCTTTCTGCATCCCGATCCTCTCTCTACTCTACAATTCTATAAAGCAACTGAAAGTGGCTGCAGGCTTCGATTTCTCGGCAACGCCCCGACTTGTCACCAACAAGATCCATTCCATTGAGCTCAGCATTCAAGAGATTTAAGATCCAAACTCCAAGAAAGATAGCCGCCATCATGACTTCAAAAACCACTTCCTCTGGCCCCTCCAACAAGGGCACCACCACCGCCGACTCCCCCGCAGAGACCTCCACAGTCCCAACCCTCACCCTCAACGACGGCAATGTCATCCCCATGGTCCGTCTTCCCCTCCTCCTCCCGCTCCTCCTCCTCCTCCTCTTCCTCCTCCGCCATCGGTTTACGCACAGCTAACTCTCCCAGCTGGGCTACGGCACAGGCACCGCCCGCGCGAAGATCACAAGCACCACCGATGCCTCTGACATAGACCACGAGCTGGTCTCCACGATCCTGACAGCCATCCGTGCGGGCTACCGACACCTCGATGGCGCTGAGAGTGCGTCCATACCCCATCTCGTTCCCATTCCCACATCCCGCTACAGCCTCAGAACTGACCTCCCACCAGTGTACGGCAACGAAGCCGAGCTCGGGCTCGCAATCAAACAATCCGGCCTCCCCCGCTCCTCCTTCTACATCACCACCAAACTCCCCGGCACCTACCCCACCGACGCCGCCGCCCACCTCGCCACCTCCCTCGCCAAGCTCCAGCTCGACTACGTCGATCTCTACCTAATCCACGCCCCCTACTTCGCCTCCTCCCCCTCCGATCTCCAACAAAAATGGGCCGACCTCGAAGCCCTCCAGTCCGCCGGCCTCGCCCGCTCAATCGGCGTCTCCAACTACCTGCAGCCTCACCTCGAGACGATCCTCGAGACCGCCAAGGTCGTCCCGGCCGTGAACCAGATCGAGTACCATCCATACCTCCAACACGGGGGCCTGCTCGACTTCCACAAGACCCACGGCATCGCGACGGTCGCCTACGGCCCGCTGAGCGCGGTGCTGTTCGCGCGCCCGGGGCCGCTGGACCAGTACTACGCGAATCTAGCCCGCAAGTATGGCGTCCAGGAGGCGGAGGTGGCGCTCAAGTGGTGTGTGCAGCAGGGCGTAGTGGCGTTGACGACGAGTAAGGATGAGGGAAGGATGAGGACGTATTTGAAGAATATTGGGGGGTGGGAATTGAGCGAGAGAGAGGTGGACAATATTAAGGAGATCGGCGCTGAAAAGCACTTCAGGAGGTTTTGGAATAATAAGTTTGCGCCGGATGATAGGTCGTGAGTAGGCGCACGGAGGGGTATATAGCGTACATAATGGGGTTTATTAAATCCAGCCACGGTTTAATAAATCTAGTCACTGAGGGTTATGAGCCACTTAATCAGTTCAAGGTGTGCCCTAGACACTTACGTGCCCATAATCATTCCTTAAGAGACTGTATATGCCTCTAAGCGCACTCAGATACTACTAGTCTAATGCCTGAGCTCCGATGGCTACAACAATCACTACGATGAAGACAAACATCCTTAAAGTAGGTAGGTAGGTAAGTGGCTAACAGCTCCTTATACTATGCTTAGTGACTAGATTTAATAACCCCCCACATCATACATATGCAACATAGGGTAGATAGAGTATAATTGTTAGTTTTCCTCTAACCACTACTTAGTGGTCGTTAGTCTAAGTAAGATAAATCACATTTGAAGATGCCATTTATACCATAAACCCTATAGTATTGTAATTAATGAACATGCATTTACCCTAGTAATAATTTAACTACCATTATGCTGCCTAGACTTTTACTTAAATATCTAGCTTATAATTACCCCCTTTTACTAGGGGTAAGTTAATCTGGACTAGTAGTTACTGTATTTAGGTTTCAAGCACATTTGCCACTCTGGCAGGTCAAGGCGTCAGAGCAGTCGTCGGAGGTGCTACATGAGGCACCTAACACGATCAGCATCGAAGCCTAGGAAGATCACGTTGAGGATACGTACCAGCACAGTGTCCCGCCCAAGAGCATACGGGGCTGGAGCAGCACATATGCCACTCTGGCAGGTCAAGTCATCGGAGCAGTCGTTGGAGGTGCTACATGATGCACCTATAACACGATCAGCATCGAAGCCTCGGAAGACACATTGAGGACACGTACCAGCACAGTGTCCTGCCCAAGAGCATGTAGGAGCAGGAGCAGGAGCAGCACACACGCCACTCTGGCAGGTCAAGTCATCGGAGCAGTCGTTGGAGGAGCTACATGATGCACCTGTAACATGATCAGCCTTGAAGCATAGAAGCAACACAGTTGAAGATACGTACCGGCACAGTGTCCCGCCCAGGAGCATGTTGGAGTAGAAGTAGTGGTAGGCTGGGCGGTAGTCGTGGGAGTGGTAGACGAACCGCCGATGCGGCTGATGAGCTTGTTACCCAAGGACTGCAGGCTGTTCTCAAACGTTGACACATTGTCAGCGGCCCAGGCGGCGCCGTTGGCACCAGGCACAGCGTCAGATCCGGGGAAAGCAATGTACAGAACATCGGTATTGGAGTAGCCGTTGTTGCCGTTCATGGAAGTGCCGAAGCAAAGCGTGGCAAGAGAGATTGAAGCCTCTCCGACCATGGCCTTGGGGCCATCGTCGCCGTTGGTATCACCCCAGACGCCGAAGTACTGATAGTTTTAGCTTCGAGGAAGATGCGGAAGTCGCCAGCATGCAGGCACAGTTTGTCCGTGGCCAGGCTGGAGAAGGCCAACGTACCAATTGGTTGTTGCAGACAACACCCATCACACTCAATGGTTCTACGCCGTACTGTCGGGGATCGAAGGTAACGTATCCGCTACGTGATCCCTCGTTACCAAAGACAACATAGGGATGCGCAAAGGAGTTCAGGTCTGAGATGCCTTTGTTGTAGCTAGCAATGGTGCTCTGGAACGAAGTCTGGCCCTGTGTGTCTGTGGAACTCCCGCATCGGCCATCATCCAACGCATCTCCTTGCTGACCATCACAGTCGATATCCATGTCGGCGAGCGCACCGCCGGTTCCCTGGATATAGATGACATTGTAGTCAGTCAGATGGTCGCCACAGTAGGAGAAGGCTGGAACGTTAGTGCTTAAGGTTTAAATGTGGTAGAGACGGAAGCAGGATTCTCACTATTGGCGCCGCCGTCAACGGCGACGAAGCCCGACTTGAGTGCATGGGTGCATGATCCCTTGGTTTTGAGGTTGTCGTAGAAGGTCTTTACGTTTGCAGGAACGCTTGCAGCATATGAGCTTCCAAGCAGGAGCCCCGAAACGACGGCGACAGAACCTAGATGCATTTTCAGTGGAAGATAGTGCGAATGTGGAATGATTGACAATGGAAGTTGATGAGGATTGAATAACAGAAAGACGTGGAACTCGCTAGGTATTTATATATTTTTCGGCAACACCGAAGAATGATTACTTGGTTTAAAGAGCAATGGCTATGAGACTAAATCCATCTACTGTAGAATCTACTGTGGAGAAATTTATCTGACAGAATAGAGTCCGCCGCTTATTCACCCCTGGACGAGGGATCTCCATATTTTCAGTCATGGGCTTCAATGGCACACCAAACCTTGTATGTACCTCGTATTTCCCTACCGCAAGTTAGCCCGTATACCTAGCATTCCATAAAATGGAACTCCGCCTTTAGAGGACGCCCTGGAGGTGGTGGCAGGGTGGTTTGTGGGGGAGGGGGGTTATCACATCCAAGACGCCAATGAGGCCTAGTAAATCCCTCTGTCTCCTCCCGCTCCGTCACCTATGACCGCCTATCTCACACGTGCAACTTCGATTTGTGAGCTTCATGAATTCAAGCTTGCTCTAATAATGATGAGCTGCATCCGCAAGACCGGCATCAGAGCGTCGAAGGAGTCGCGGACCAACTCCGGGAAGCTAGAACTCCACGTTTGTTTTGTAGATTACAGAACTTATGCGAAAAGCCCCGTTTTTGATCACGCATGACATGATGCCTGGTCGATAGAAACATGCCATAGACCAGAGCTAACCGTACGCCCTCGGGAAAAAGTGTGCCAAATAGCTCATTCAGCTCTCCCTCCTCCTCATTTAGCGTGCACTCCAGCCGGCGCCCCAAAGTGCGCAGCAGCGGCAGGTGCGGATGCACGTCGTGCAGCATGCTGTGCAGGAACAGCAGCGCCGCCTGCCCGAAAGCGCCTGAAGATGAGGAGCGGATTGTGGGTCTCGCTCCAGGGCTTGGGCTAGATGCGCGGCTGGGCCAGCGAGAGCCTGAGCAGCGTTTGGATCTCGCGTTCGACGGTTTCGACGCGGTGGCTGAATTGGATGCGGTAGATGGATGGGCTGTCGGAGATCAGGAAAGTGGTTTTGAGGATGGAGAGGTTGTGGCCGCCCCAGAGGACGAGGGAGGCGGAGCAGGTGAAGTTTGAGAGGCGGAGGCGGACGGAGAAGATTCCGCAGTACCGAAGGATGGACGTGGAGGTGGAAGCAAATACCTGACCTGGAGTTTTCATCTACTTCGTACCTGACCGAGCTGTCACCTCAGGTGGAGGCGGGGCCGTACTAGCGGTGTAAGCATGTAAGCATATCTTTCGATAAAATTCTGGGGGCCAAAGCTTGCACATGTAATGATGCTGGGGTTCCGCCTCTCATTGGCCTTGGCCACAACAAGCATATAGTCCACACAACATGCCGTACAGGGCGTTTTCTCACTTGACCATGGCGACAAGGAGGCTTGACCAAGAGATGGCTGCGACTGCACCATGATCGTCGCGTGCGCTCCATGATTTGTTGCGTTGGGTCTCTGACGAATCGCTTTGAGACTCGCTGTCACTCTCGCCCCATCTCGGCTCCGCCGTCCTCATCGGGAACCCTCCCATCAGGATCATCAGATCCCAGCGCCTGAACTCCTATCTCCGTCGCAGTGGCACTAGCCACTGGCGCATCTCGACGCGGGAGGGCGGACGGCCCCGTCCACGGTCCACTTTCCGCACCTGCAACTGCAAGGGGGTGATGCTTAAAGACATCGCGTCCGAAGACAGTGATTGATGCTGGCTCTTTCAGCCATCTTATGATATCTATACAGAGCCACTTGGAGTTGTGAAAACATCAAGGACAAAAAGGAGGTTTCAACTCTCCATTCTATCATGAGAGAAGAAGTATGGCAAAGCAAGTCGATGAGTAATCTTCCTGCTGCTTGGCGCATGTCAATTGGGCATTGGCAGAGTATGAAGATGCAGACTGATGGTAATAAATCCGATGACGATTCGTTTGACTGGTCGCGGCTGCCAAGGTACTCCTTGTTCTCAGAGCACGTGATTTGTCTGAGAAACGGACCAAAGGAGGTCATAGAATGTATATTGTATATTGAAAAAAATACGAAAACAAGAAACAATAAAAGTAAGAGCCTAACAGAGAAGTCAGTGGATTGCATTTCTTTGTCGGCTTGTCTCCTGCTGTTTAGAGATATGAATTATTGTACTTAACAGCTCGTCTCTGCCTGTTTGTCCAGCAAGCAGTCAGTGTCTTAAGTTGGCAATTAAGCCGGCAATTAAGCTGCCAAATAAAATGTCAAGTGTCTTGCCAGAATGCTTCTTAACGTCCAGCTTCTTGCTTATAACTTTATATTTATAAACAACAGATCATCATATATCGCCGCTGATACTGGGCGTATCTAACGCTTGGCCAAATACCGTGTGGCCTAATAAATCAGGACAATACATATTCCCCACGTGATGCAGTCGCGACTGCCGCGCTCCTCTATCAACGAAACCTTGGTGTTGCTTAAACACCACGCAGACCAGACGCTCCCTTCAACAACTTCAACAACTTCAACAACTTCGTAATTATGGATTCTTTATAACAATTCTATTATTGCTTTCCCGTAGGGCTCGCGACAATCATCGAACCTCTTGGGAGTTGCGCCGTCAAATTGGAGTATAGGAGGAACATTTGCTACAGCACGCTATGTGAGTTGCTTCTTCACTCGTCTTCGTTGTCGTCGTTGGAAGTGGACATCTGCGGAGTGTCGACACCAATGTTCTAGAATCGCAAATCTTACCATTATTTTGTCAGAATGACTATTTTTATATCCCGTCCTGTCTCGTATATCTATTTCTTTCCTGTCCTTCCAAACTGCGGACAGTATCAGTTTCAGCGTTGTTTCTCCAGACCTTCTGAGGGTTCGTTTCCGTAACTCTTCGCTCCGTGTCTATTGAACACTGCTTCGTATCGAGTCTTATATCAGGGCCTTAGCCTTCGTCGATAGATCGAGACATTCCTCGACTCTATTGGATCTTGCCGCATTCTCTCGAGTGATAATCGCTGGATCGTGGCGCTTTCTTTCCTATTATGCAAAACAGCTAGATCGATACTGATAACTTCATAGTCTCCTGCTCTTTGCAGATACTGTACCAGCCGCGCTTCTGCTTACGGAAACTCGGATAACTGCTGTCCTCAATAATCTGTTCATTAGTGGAGCGACGATTTCAGTTTCAGATCAGCACCGTACCACACCACTGGTGGCACTCTTTCTTTTCGCGAGATCGCTCTTGTCGGTAGGAACGATGGTCATGATGGATCCTCAAAATGAGGACACTGTCATGGGGGAGGCTGCAACAGAGAATGGCCACGACACAAATGGCTTTATCGATCCAAGAGCATTGCATCAGGATGGTAATGCCGATATTAACTTCACAGAAGATATGGCAAATCTGTCAGATGTTTCAGAAATAACGGCAGTATCCCCAGACTCCTCAGTAGCACTACCTCGGCGAAAGTATTTACCAACAGGCTGCTGTTACGACGACCGCATGAAGCTTCATGCGAACGCAGACTTTTCCATCAGTCCATCGCACCCAGAAGATCCGAGGCGGATTGCATCAATAATGAGAATACTCAAAGACAGCGGTTTGGTCTACACTGGCCCAGAGGAAAAGCTTTCACAGATTCTGCGAGATTCGCCAACTAAATTTATGTATCGTATCATAGCAAGAGCGGCCACCCCAGAAGAAATATGCACAGTACACACGGCGGCGCATTATGAATGGGTGGCCAATACAGCCAAAATGCCATCTGAGGAGCTCCGCGAACTGAGTCAATCTCTCGACTCTGGTCGCAGATCGTTATATCTTGGAAATCTCACCTTTGAGGCTGCTCTCATTTCGGCCGGCGGCGCCATCGAGACCTGCAAAAACGTCGTAGCCGGAACAGTCAAGAACGCACTTGCCGTCATCCGCCCTCCTGGCCATCATGCTGAGAGCGACGAAGCTATGGGCTTCTGTCTCTTTAACAATGTCCCCATTGCCGCACGTGTCTGCCAAGCAGATTTTCCCGACATTTGCCGCAAGATTCTGATTCTGGATTGGGACGTACATCACGGCAACGGAACGCAAAACATCTTCTACGAAGACCCAAATGTTCTCTATATTTCTCTTCATGTGTATGACAATGGCCAGTTCTATCCCGGCCAGCCAGAAGATCCTTCTGTGCCAGATGCTGGGCTCGAAAATGTGGGCGCAGGCCCTGCGTCAGGCAAAAACGTCAATATTCCGTGGAAATCGCAGGGCATGGGTGATGGAGAATATCTGGGCGCCTTCCAGCGCATTGTCATGCCCATTGCTCAGGAATTCAATCCCGATCTTGTTATCGTGTCGGCTGGCTTCGATGCTGCAGCGGGAGATGAGCTAGGAGGATGTTTTGTTACGCCAGCATGTTATGCACATATGACGCATATGTTGATGTCTCTCGCAGGCGGCAAGATCGCAGTCTGTCTCGAGGGCGGCTACAATCTGAAAGCCATCTCTCGCTCTGCTCTGGCAGTCGCACAGACCCTGATGGGAGAGCCGCCGCCACGCATCGAGATGCCACCGATCCACAAGGATGCCTTGAAAGTCCTGAACAAGGTGAGAGAGGCACATGCTCCGTTCTGGGAATGTATGCGCCCTGGCAAGGTCGATGTAGGACTGGAACAGGATCTAGGAGGCGTAAGACTGAACGGTGTGATTCGGACGTATCAATATAACTTATTAAGGGAGAAGTATAAGATGGTGGATCTTTTTATCTTGAGAGACAAGGTGGCGAATGCTCTTAAGCATCAGGTTCTCGCGACGAAGGGGTTGAGTTCGGCAAAGAAGATTCTGCTCATTGTTCATGATCCGTAAGTTGTCTGACGATGCAAATTTAACGCGATACTGATTTTGGCAGACCTGAGATTCTAGCAACGCCGGACCCTGCTGATTTTTCTGTGGAGGGACACAATTCATGGGTGGTGAGTCGATTCAAATGTTCACCTGCAGAACACTAGGTTTCTCTAACGACGCGCAGAACGACGGTGTTATGCCATATATCGACTGGGCCATCGCGAACGGATTCGCCGTCATCGATGTCAACATGCCGATGCACATCGACGATCCCGAAGTGCACATTTCCATCCCTCTATGTTAGATTAGAACTAATTAAATTCACCTGTAGGACTCGGAAGAAGAAGGCTACATCGATCGTGCCCGTGAGGCTGTTCATAGAGAGCGGATGAGGGAAATCATGTGCTTCCTATGGGACAACTACCTCGAGATGCACGATTCCGACCATATCGTGCTTATGGGCGTAGGAGACTCGTATGGTGCTGTTAGGGAGCTGCTTATTAATAGAGGTATGTACAGTTTTTTATTGTTCTTATATCTTTTAAATTATTTTCATTTCTTCCATTTTAGGCAGCAGTTGTTTGAGAAGGTTTTCCCTTTTAGGCAACATCATTTTAAAGATCTTGCCCTTTTAGGCAGAATCAGCTTATCTAGGCCCTTCCTTCCTTCTCTTGTGTTCGTCCCTATGCACTGTTTTAACCTATTTGGGTCATTACCCATTTGGGCTAGTCCAAAAGCCGCATCTACCCACCGTCCCTTCCCCTTACTGTCTTAACCTCTATATATCTATCTATTTCTTGATTATACCCCCTTCTTAACCTCTACTACCCACTATTCTGCTACCCTACTGCCCTACTGCCCTGTTACCCTACCATCATACGGTCTACCATCCTTCCAATGTCGACCCCAGCTAATCCCCCATTTCCAGAATCCAGACACAAGATCCAACTCGTGCTCAACTTCGTCTCCGGGTCGCTGTTCCCCGTTCGCTCGGAGACGGACCCCAGCCTGGCGCATTGGTACAAGGAACACTCGCGGGTATACGTTGCGGCGGACCATTTGTGCTGGGAGGACGAGCTGATGCAGAAGAAGGTGCGAAAGAGCCGGTTCGGGGCTGTGGTGAGGAGTCAGGAGAGGGGCCTGAATCGCATGATGCGCGCGCATTTTGGGGATGCGACGGAGTGGGTGAGGGAGAGATTAGAGGGGAGTGAGGCGGAGGAGGAGTAAGGAGAGGATGAGGATGAGGAGGAAAGGGGAGAGGGGGAATAATGAGAGAGAAGAGATGGGTGCAGGAGGACGAATGCGAGCATCACGTGTGAGAGGGAATGAATTCATGGAGGGAGTGCGTGTAGAGGACAGAATGAGTGTTATACAGCCTGGTGGTCCACCTCGCTGCATTGTATTGAGATTCGCATCCACGAGCAGACGCATTTCGATCTGATTGGTATGCCCAGGGCCTCTTTCTCCAGATCTCTGATCGTGATCGTCGGTTGAGAGCCTTCTGTCGCTCTGCACAGATAGGTATTGTATGGATTATTTGGACTAAAGCGGAGAAGGTCTATGTACGGGTACAAAGTAGGGCTGTATATAGAGGAGCGTAAGTGAATAAGCGTAGATGAATATTTATTCAGTTCTACACTTGTCGTAGGGCCTTGAGTTATCTCTCGTGGCTAATTGCCTCGTGAAGCTCTACCTACGAGAGCACATAACTTGCCCGCATGCCTTCACACCTACGATTATCTATGGATATAGACAGCCACATTCTGTGACATACGCATATTAAGGTTAACACGGGCATATAGAAGCCCTAGCTCCTTTGTCTGTTTTCGTCTTGTAATCGGCGATCAGAGCCCACGCGCTCCTCACTCATATCTTATCTTTGTTTATATATATCAAAATCTGTTTCTTCTGCAACGTTCTAGCTGTTATATTCCATGATCCGCGCATGATTCTACTGCCTACCACGTAGGCCTAGTCATGTGAAATAAGAAGCGCTCTTCCTCCCTATGCTAGGTTTAGTCGTCGCCCGTTATTTTTGCCATCTCTGTCTATGCTGTATCGGGCAGTCGTGCCTTTATTTTGTTCTCTTTTTCCCTTTCCATTGAGTATCTCACACCACATCACACGGTATCGCAACCATGGCCTCCTCCTCCTTCTCCTCCGCCTTCTCCTCTGCATCCAAAACCGCAAAACTCGCCCTCCTCCGCACCCGACTCGGCATCCCTTCCGGCCCCGCCTCCGCCCCGACTCCAGCAGTATCAGCGATCCTGGAACTCTTCCGGGGCTTCATGCTTGCCAATACGTTTCTGAAGGAGCTAGGCATCGACGCAGCGGGCGAGATTTTTGAGTTCAGCGAGGTTTTTGGAGAGGAGGTGGCGGATAAGGTCGTTGTGACGGACGCCGGTATTACGACTATGGCTGGCGGTCGTGCTGGCGCTGGCGCGACATTGATGTCGGAAGCGATGGTGGTTGAAATTCCCGGCTCTGTCGCGCAAATGGAGACAGGACAGAGCGCAACCGTGGGTTTAGGCGCTGCATCTGCGTCCCCAACGCTCAATCTTGCGCAAGGAGGCCAGAAGGGCAAAAGGAGTGATGACCGAGTATTTCTGAACAGAGCGCGGGCGTTGCAGACGTCGCTTGATGAGGACATGGTGATGCCGACGAGAGAGCTGGAGAAAAGACTGAGGAAGCATGCGGAGGTGGATTTCAGTGGGGTGATGGCGATTTTGGAGGGGTTGACGGAGTGGAGGGATGAGGGGAAGGAGCTGGGGGTGCTGGGGACGGTGGTGCTTAGGGCGCTGGCGGCGAGGGGAGAGATGGTGGAAGAGGGGAAAGGAGAAGAGGAAAACGTAGAAATGTCACAGCCAGGCGAAGAGGAAGAAATGAAAGAATGGGAAGACGACGAAGACGACGAAGACGACGAAGACATTGAAGACAACGAAGACGTGGAAGACGACGACGACAGCGGGGACTTCAGCATCAACGCTCACACCACCCGCACCCTCCCCGCTTTCTCTACCATCCACATAAGCCCCACCTGGAACGCAGCTCCTGCCCTCCCGACGAAGCTCGAGCACAAACCCTTTCTCTGGCAGCGCGTGCGACGTCAGCCTTTACACGACCTCCAGAAACAGCTGTACATCCAGCTCTGCATGCGTGGAGAAATGCAGCGGGTGTTCAGAGATATGACGAGGACGGTCAAAAATATTGGGTATGTGAAAAGAAAGACGCAGAAGGGGCAGCAGAAGATGGAGCGCAATATGAAGGAGGCGGCGAGGACGGGCGTGATGAGGATCCGTGAACTTGTGCAGATGAATCTGCCGAGTTAAGAAGAGGAACGTGAAAGATGGGCTGGGTAATTGGAAAATGGACAGACGGAGAATCTGAAGGGATTGAGGCTTTTCAGAGCAGGAAGAAAGCAAATCAATTGGCAGAACTATGACTGCCGCAAAAAGAGATAGAGCCATGGGTTACCGTCAACTTTCAAGGATAACTTAATGAATATTTGAGGATTCCGAACAATAGAGTGGACAATTTGATGAAAAGTTGCCTCGGACATTCTGGCAGAAAGTTGATGAATGAGGCATTGAGGAGATCTAACAAACTCTTTGGTCTTCAGATGCGGAGAAGAGAGGTTTGCTCTCTCATCTTCTCGCAGATGCTAAGACGTGAAAAGAATGTAGAGGCATATGCCAACAAAGAATACTTGTTTGCAGGCGTATCTGCTCTTTTCTCCTTGCATCTTGTATAATCTCTCCTTTCTCTTCTTTCAGGCACTATATCCCGCCTGCTCTTATACATAAACCCCGCCCTCCTTTGCTTTGCACCCTATCCGCCGTCATCTCATCCTTAACATGGTGAGTTGTAGCAGCACTGGCTTCCCTGAGGCTGAGGAGTATTACCAGGGTTGGCCTCTCTACAAGCATCCAGAATTTCGCATCCATTCCGGTTTTCCTTCACCCGGCGATCTAGCCGAACAACCCTCCATGTCGGCCTCAAAGCCCTGGGACTCCACCATTGATCTTATCGATCTAAATCCTCCCGTCCCGATTCCTGACGATGGCAGTGCGGGAGCCAACAACGTCGCCGAAGATAGACACGCCGAGAAGAGCATCCAGCCGAGCAGCCGGGACATCGAGCCTGAGCCTCAAGACCCTAGCGCCAGGATGGCATGCACGCCACTAAATGCAGGTTGTCTACGAGACAACTCTCCCGTCTCCGATCCCCAAATACCATCAACCCCCATCTCATCCTCCTCTTCGTCGAGAACGCTCGATCACTCCCCGTCAACGAAGTTGAAGAGAGTCCTTGGGGTACATATTCCCCCCTCTGCGTGGGGGGGGGATCGAGATTCCACATCTCCCACCGCCGCGGCGGCGGCATTTCCGAATGGCAAAAAAATGGCACTGTTCGGAGGGGAGGGATATATGAACTACGTGGTCTTGGATAATGACGATCCTTTCCACTTTAAGTCCGCCGAACAAAGATATGTGCAAAAAAAGATCCGAGCCGGAGCGATGAGGATGGCGAGGAAAGATGCTAAAACAGCTCTTAGGATGCATGAAGAGAATAAGAATATACCTCTGGATTTGAAAACGGAGCATGATGGGTATGACAATGATGAGATTTGGAGCGGAAACGACGACGGCGAACCGTATGATGCTGGCATGTCAGACAGTAGGCCAGAAAAACAGTATTCAGGTGATTCAGATACCGATGCATTGCTCGATGAGTACAGGACCCCATTGTCGGCTCCCCAGAATCTCTCGGACAGACTTGGGAGAATGAAAAAGTCCACCTTGAGATACTTGCTGCATGAGGAGATTATGCATCGTCTACGGACGCAGGATGTGCTGGCCGCGTTGGAGAGGGCGAATGAGAGGATGAAGACCGAGGAGTCCATCAATCTGGGCCATTGAAAAGAACACACTGTATGGTATGGCTTGTATTCTACCAAATGCTGAGAGAATCGAGGGCCAAAATGGCAGCATCGCTGCATTGATTGCTGTATAGCAGATAGAATGCTATTTTGAAGTCTAGACATGCCAGTCTTCCAAATCGTCCTTTCAATACCATGAAGCCTAAATTTCTCCCCTGTATTCTGGCGCTTCAATTGGAATGCCCTGAATCGTGATCCAGGTGTAGTGCTACTCATGCCAGAGTAGCTTGACGCTGCATGGAGGTATGTCTCATGTCGTCCAACTCGTATTCGAAGCCGCAGGTCTTCTTCATCTTTGACCCGGATATATAGAGATCTGATCCAATTCATGCAGGATTTGTTTGATGGTCGGTCATTCGGACACTCGGTGTGCATGTCAGAATGATGCTCCAGTGCCGCTTGAAAGTCGCCCGCTGCCGCAATCACCTCTTCAGCATCAGCAAGTCCACACCCTCCTTCCCCTCATCCAGACGCCATTCCTGCCCGTCCAGCTCCTGTCTCCTCCTCAGGATCCGCATCCCTTCCCTCCCCATAAAGCACCTCACAAACGCCTCCCAGCGGCACATCCAAACAAGCATCCGTGCCCACACTCCACAAAGCCCTCCAATCCCTTTTCTTTTCCTGCTTCGACCTCTTCCTCTCCTCCCTCTTCTCCTCCTTCTCCCTCCTCTTCCCCTCCTTCCCCGTCCCACTCCCTTGCCTCTTATGCCCACTCCCACCCTTCTCATAACTCCTCCCCATACTCCCTGTCCCATCCAGCGTCGCCACATTCGCCGCGTCATCGATAATGGTCTCTATGCTCCCCATTGCCAGCGTCAGATACCCCGTATTGTACGCCGCCAGCGCCACGTATATGTACACGAGCAGCGCCACCAGCCAGCTCGGGATTGCCAGCGACCACCACCGGTTCGGATAGTAGTAGATGCCGAGCGCATGCAGGAACGGACTCGGCAGGTAGCTCCAGAGCAGGTACATCAGGAACGCCAGCGAGCTGAACAGGTACAGCACGAAGCCGTAGTACTCGTAGGTCGGCACCTTGGGGCTGGCGCGCGGCACGGGCTCGAAGTCGTCGGCGTCGCTGGCATCAGGGGTCGTGGGGCGTGAGGGCCGCAGGAGCGAGGTCAGGGATGGCGAGGGCGGGAGAGGTGTCGGCGGCCGGTTGTAGAAGGGCGGCGCGAAGAAGTTGTGGGTAACTTGAGGAGGGGACGGAGAGGGAGAGGGCGACGGGGAGGGCGAGGACGATGGGGAGGACGCGTAGAAGTGCGAGTGGAAGATTGACTCGTCGTCATCGCTGGAGGAGGAGGCCATGATGTCCTGACTGGATGCGGATGTAGTGGTAGGAATGGTTGATGGTTGTGGTTGTAACTTGTTTGTCACCTTTGTGATGATGGCAGATTGCGGCGAGGCTGAGACAGGGCAAGGCTGAGACAAGGCTGATGATAATTGTCAACAGCGCTGCCAGTTGTACCTATATAAAATCCCTAAAGGCTAGCATGTATTATAAAATATTTCCGATTAATTCGCTTTATGAGAGATTATCTTGTAGATTAATATATCTTAGGGTTAAATCTCCAAAAAAAAAAATTTACTTGTAATATTGAATTTCTTACTCTCTTGCAACTGTTCGTTAACGTTTGAGAAAAGATGAGAAAATCATGAGTTTAGAGATTATTATGCCATAGATGCTAGAGATGAGAAGTGTAATTAATGTCTTAATAGTGTGGCAAGGACTCCGAAATAGGGTATAACGCTCCGAAGATACTACTAGGAGGGGAAAAAGAGTTTAGTATTACAAATTTCAGTGGATTATGTACATGTGTGACGTGTCTATGTATCCTGCCATGCTATCATCTATGTATGTAGTAACCAGACTCCGAGCAATACATTACGCTACTAAACTGCTGTATAGTTGGAAACATCATATGTGAACCTCAGCCCCTTTCCGTCGTGATAATGGCGATTCTTCCTTCCCGATTCTTACTTGCAAGTTGCAAGTGAGTAGTCGATGGCTGATGCTCTTGCCAGGCTGACTCCCTCTCTCCAAATTTGAGCTGAGTTCAGCTGAGTTCAACGTTTTTCTTGGATTTCGCACTGCACCTCTTTCAATCTCTCAAACCCGTTTTTCATACAGCCTCATTCTCTCTCATTTCCCCCAACCGCCTCCTCTCCCACGTCTCCGCCGCCACCAGTACCCCAATCACTTCCACATACATCAGCATCTGCATCTGGCTCCTAAAAATATTCGCATACACGCTCCTAACACTCATCAGCTCCTGCGACGCGAACCCCAGCGCCGCAAGTGGACTCCTATGCAACGCCGCTATCTGCTCAAGAGTCAAGAACTCGCCGAGCTGCGCGTCACTGCGGGAGTTGAACAGCGTGATCGCGATCCTGAGCCCGATGACGCCGCCAAGCGGACGCGGTTGCGCAACTGTGGCTGCCATCTCGCCGCTGCGGGAGTAGATCGTCACCATGACTGTGCAGCAGGCCAGGCTCATGCCGATTCCCAGGCCGACGCGAAGTTGGAAGCCGAACTGTTTGGCAGTGACAGCAACGTTGTTGTCGATGGTGGTGAGGAGGCCCAAGCCGAGGAGCTGTAGCCCTGCGGCGAGGAAAAGCGTTGAAAAGGTGCGGTTCTTCTTCGAGTCGGTGATGCCAACGATGAAGGAGTCGAGGCCGACGGCGACGGCGAGGAGGAGGAGGAGGCAGATGCCCGACATGAGGGAGGTGGTGTGGTTAACGAGCTGGAAGCGCTCAGTGAGAATGATCATGATTGTGACGAAGGGGAAACCAGTCAGGAAGATGGACCTGTGGTGTAAGTATATTTCTATGAGGTGACGGGAGGCAGAGGGAACTTACAGGAACACAACGGCCACGATGCGGCGCTTCATGATGCGCATCGGGAAGATAGGCTGCATAGACGACCAGGCCCTTTTCGCGAGGAAGATTTCCCACCCGAAGAAGCCAATCCAGTATGCTCCTGCGAGGACTAGAGTGGCAATGACAGGAGGATGGCTCCAGTCATGGCCGCCTGTAGTCGCATCTTGGAATCCATAGATCATACAGATTGAGGATCCTAGTAGAAATGCGATGCCGGTGAAGTCTATGCCCAGGAAAGCATGCCACGAGTCTAAGCCCAAGCCCTCGGTCGGTGGCAGGCCATAGAAAGTCCATGCAAGCCATAATAATCGCATCAAATTGGCGATGAGCCTTCTGCATTCCCGCTATGATGCTGTGCTGCCTACACTTGGCGATGGGCATTCTGTCCTCCCGCTATGATGAGATATAAAGGACGAAAATAAGTGATTTTCAGCCGGTGAATCTGGCCTCTCCGCTTCGTTTACTAAACAAAAATAAATCTGGAAAACACAGTATTTCTAAGGACCAGTATAGGCAACGCAATGAAGTCCACGCATCGTCTTGAGGAGTGCTTTTAGTATATTTTCCGTTTTTAGAACAATATGTTGAATAGAGGATTTGGGTGGGTGCCTGTAGGCACCTAGAGATTCTTTGGAGAATTCATGAGAATCTCCATACGCATGCATGGAAGAGTCCATGTATACACACAGGCCTTTGAGACTTTGTTTCTGGCTCTCTATATTATGAGAGCCCTTTCCCAGATTAGATAGTTTTACAATCAAACACTTTACACTTCATATTTCTACACGTTCATCGCATTTTCCATTTTCTGGGCACGCCAAGCGATGGTGCCAGTCCGCTGCGGAGTCCATGTCGTCGCCTTTCTGCGATGCAAAATCGGAATCTGTCTACGAAGCAGAGTTGTACGGGTCTACTCTAACATGCAATGATACCCAGATAATCCACAACCCATCCAACCAACGTTTAGATAGCCATAGAAATGCATATCACGTCTAGATCTCACAATCACGGGCAGAGCGGTAATTCGGGGGGCAGCATAGCTCATTGTTTTGCTAACCAAAGACCCCTGGTTTCAAAATATGTACTTTTGAAATCTTGCCTCCACAGATATTACTCCGCATATCTAAATAAGGTGTGTCCTCACTGCTGTTTCTTGCCCTTATGATGGGGTTCACGAGACTCGATATCCTCAACATCGCGTTGTTGCTTTTTGCCCTTATGATGGGGTTCACGAGCCTCGATATCCTCAAGATCGCGTTGTTGCTTCTTGCCCTTATGGTGGGGTTCCGGAGAGCGATCCTCGAGCTCATCGGCATCACGCTGTTGCTTCTTGCCCTTATGGTGAGGCTCGCGGGCTTCAATATCCTCGAGATCACGTTGTTGCTTCTTTCCCTTATGGTGGGGTTCCGGAGAGCGATCCTCGAGCTCGAGGACATCACGTTGCTGCTTCTTGCCCTTATGGTGTGGCTCCCTAGCTTCGAGCTCATCGACATCACGCTGCTGCTTCTTCCCCTTGTGGTGGGGTTCCGGAGAGCGATCCTCGAGCTCGAGGACATCACGTTGCTGCTTCTTGCCCTTGTGATGAGGCTCGCGGGGCTCCACGGCGATGGCGATGAAGCGGGCCATTATGCTTGCACCGCCTCCCTGCATCGCATTAGTAACTCTTCAGGTAAGTCCAGCTTTGATGATGTGAGACGTACAACATGTCTTCTAGCCAACGCATCAGACGCGACATCGTGGCCAGCAACGAGAGGGGTAAGGACGAAGACACTAAAGGTCAAGAGAGTGGAGATATGCATGCTGAAAGAAGATATAAAAGAATGGCTGGCCAGCAGCTTAGCTTAAGAAAAGATTGGTAGGAAACGAAGAGAAGATGGCACAAGCGTCAAGCTGTGGATGGGAAATCAGACGATGCATTTATGTGAGAAGATATGAGTCCTTTATGATAAATTGCTCGATTTGACGAAGACCATGGCCATCGTGCCAACTTGGGCAATGCCACCTAGGTAGACGCTGGGAAAAGAGAAAGGGGTCTCAGAGGCTTGTTCGAGGGGGCTACTCCTCAAAGTCGGTCTCAGGCGGCGTTCCAAGACCGCCGCACTAGAACCTCTGAAGTATCTTCACTTTCTCTGTTGACATAGGTATACTGTTTCTTCACTCTGCGTCTAAATGCCGCACTCCGTCTTTCTTGGCCAAGTAAGAGGAGCTCTATGGTATCCGGGTATGCATTGGGTAAATGCAGTTTCACCAAGTGGTCTCTTGGGCCTTCGATCTCTATGAATAACAACGACAAGCATTTCATATATCGTCTGAAGTGGCGATCTGAGCGACTCTCCCTGGCACGGTCATGCTCTGCATGCTGTCTTCTCAAAAGAGATAGTCGAGACGAGCTGCCTTCACGAGGAGCCTCCAGATACCTAGGTGATACCTGGAAGAACAGTTGATTGCTGCAGTTTCATAATCCGGAGAAGCTCGGTGGTGTCCACAAGAGGGAATATCGCGCTTTGATGTTCGATCTCCGCCGTGCTTCGGCTCCTCTGCCCTTGCGCCAATGTCCATCAGGGAGATCTGCGTATATCATAAGCCAAGCCTTTGCCAATGGCTCTCATGTTATGGGTATGATTGGCAGGGTCATTTCTGAAGATTTCCGTGTAGAGCCAGCGTCTGCAACGGTTGCGGGTTTCAATGTTGTTTGTTGGTTATTGGCGACGGCGACGCACGTACGCGCAAAATCGCGTTTCTCCTGCTTGGCAAAACATCCCGTGCTTCATCTGCCAAACATGTCAAACTGTGATGGAACAACACCACAAAGAGGTCACACAATGTTACTGTCGACCTACATGATGAAGCCAAGATGCGACAGGCTTTTCTGGGCCGTCGCTGCCGTCTTAGCCCTACTGCTTCAGTCGCGGTGAGGTGGGGTTTGAGCTCTCTCCTGGGTCCTCGCGCTTTGGACTTCTGCGCTTTGGGGATACAATACATAGTAACGGGGAGAGGTGTTGAATTGTTTTTCTGTTGCCGTATCTTGTTCTCTTCTCTTCTCTTCTCCTCTCTTCTCTTTAACCAAAGCTGGCTCTTTGTGTCTTAATTTCTTGTATTCTTTGCATTCTTTGTTATCATGGAGGGGAAATACTATCCAGTGTCGCTGAGCGACGAGAAGGCCGCATATACACCATCAGACACCTCATCAATTACACTCCTTGAACAAGAACAAGATCTCAGAGTCATCGAACGGCGACCAAAATCGATACTCGAGTCAAAATGGCTGTTGCTAGCTCACTCCTTGTTCTTTCTCTTCTCACTATCTGTACTTCTACGAGGCATCACATTTTCAGCGCCGACAACCGAGAAGTTCGTGGACGAGTTTTCGATGTACTGTGAGTGGCCTTTGAATGCCTGTATGGGGCAACTATTAATTTTACTGTACAGCTCCCGCTGCTCATGTGATAGAGTATGAAGACGTCAAGTTCAATGGCAGCATGTACGCAACATCGCCATATATCGGCAAAGGCCCAGAAGTGGATGCCGCATGGGACGTGATCACATATAACGGTAGGCCATACATTCATTTCATCCATTTCTCATTCAGGACTTTGGACAGAAGGCCGATTTGGGGTTGGGTCGTATCGGGGCATCAAAAAACCGTACGGACTGTCGCCCGCCTTTCTTTATTAAAAGCTGAAGTCAAGTGCTGAGCATGCTCTGCTGTCGTTGGAATTCTCGACATTAAAGAAATCTCTTCATGCGAATTTACCGTCATAGGGGAGCGCTCATGTTACTCATACTCTCACGATTTAACTCATGTCACATTCATTCCTTCATTCTATGACAGCACCTTCGTCCCGACTCTCTTCTCCATCTGGAAGTCAAAATCATACAGCTTCTTTTAGCGAAAATTCTCTTAAATTTCAAAGCAGTCACTAACAGCTATTAAATAGTCGGCGACCAGATGATCTCCGCCGACGAGCTCAAAAAAATCGACAAGCCAGCTACCGTCATCAAGGTGACCGACCCACAAACCGGCATCGAAGGATACCGCGTCGGTCTCGAAGTCTTCCATCAGCTCCACTGTCTAAATCTATTACGACAGACAACCTATTTGGATTACTATGGCAGCAGGGGTGGGGACTTTGAGGAGGGGATTGATGGGCTGAGAATGCACTTGGGTAAGCTTTATTTACTCTTCTCGCATGGCGAGGTATTGTAAAGTTGGGGGTTTTGCAAGGCTTGCTGACGCGGGCATATCCAGATCACTGCCTCGAAATGTTGAGATTAAATCTGATGTGCCAGAGCGACGTGGGATTGATCACTTTCGAGACGACGGATGAAGGCATCTGGCCAGACTTCAGCACGTGGCATACGTGTCGGAAGTTCGATAAAGTCCTGGATTGGGCGATGGAGAACGCGGTTGCGCATGATGACCCGATGTAGATATCCACCTAGACCTATGTGCGTGATTCCTCAAATACAAGACATTTACAGTCAGCTTTGATGGATGGGTTGTATAAAGACTCTGATCTCAACTAGAAATTTTTAACTCGTGCAATATATAGTTAGCATCATACTATGCTCTTAATCCTTAGAGCTTTAAAGCATTCTACTACCTCAAGTTATATCAACTCTTCCCTTCTAAAGACAGTTTATAGTGTTAATTATTAATCTTTATAGCTAACTTTTTTATGTCTTATAGTGTGTTAAAATAGTTATAGCATGTAATCTCATCCTTAACAATATCCTTAAGGCCTTTATAGTATAATGCCTTTAACGCATTATCATTCTAGTTTATCTTTCCTATACTATACGAGTTGCCATCCTTTACTTTTCCTAATTCCTCCCGAGAATGAGCCGATGCGGCCGACAGCGGCCATTCCGCTCAACACATTTGCCGTAATTTAGATGTATGTACGAATGGACATGTCTATTTGATATCTCTCGCCATAATATTGAGATGTCGTTAGAAGGAAAGCTAAGCAGCCCGACAATTTGATCTCTGGTCGCCATACTCATAGCGCCAATAGTCTTCGGCTCGTCTCTAAATCAAGCTAGAAAGAGCAAGTTTTAAGGTTCCTATTCCAATTCGAGGGGACCCCGCTCTGTCTAGTATTCTAGTATTTCATATACCCACCTTATGTAATACTTTCCATCGTCTCAGCCAAAGCCTTGCGACGACGTGAAATTTTGTACAGTAGCTCCTCCCGACAGCATTTGATGGAGCGATTTTAGCCCATGACCCCTATTCCCCACATACATAGGTATTCCCTGTATGTGCGCAGGGCTGGCAGGGTCGCATTTGTTTCCTAAAGGAGCATCAATAGGCGATCCACGACCTCATTTCCACATTATTTAGCTGTGCGGGAAAGGGGAAATCCGGAATGCGATTGCTCAGTTCTCAACTTCTCAACTTCTCAACTTCTCAACCATGGTTTGACAAGTTGGCGGGGAGGGATAGCCTGGTCTGGACAGATGCATGGACAGCAAAGCAAGTTCAGGCCGGGGAAAGGTTTTCTTTTCTTCATGAGTCTTCATGAGCATCCAGACTGACATTCGCAGCATCGCGTCTCGTCTCATCAGATATCAGATGCTTGACGCAGGCTGTCAGGGACACCCTCGGCAAGCATGTTGCATCGAATGAGATGTCTGATTACATCTGATTACATCTGAGTCCAGCCCAGTTTACCTACCTAGGAACAAACGACCAGCGGTCCAACTCCTAGCGCTGCTCTTGCACCGCTCTCCTTATCTATTTTTACTCGGCCTTCCCGACTACTCCCCTCTTTCCCTCCTTTCCCTCCTTCCCCCTTGTCCTTTCGACCTTTCCTTTTCTCAACATGGCTGGCTGGGCTGGCCTCTTCAGTCTATCTGCGCACGCACCTGGGCCCCTGTTGAGCAAAGCTTGTACAGATGCGCAGGGCTATCCGTCCCAATCAGGCCCTGCTGTACCTGGCCACTGTCATGATTTTCCCACGCCACGGACTACACGACTCGTCGCTCCGCAGCTGAATCTCAGAGCGCCCGCGCTGCTGATCCTGCATTGGGAAATTAGTCTGGGGAAGCTGGCGCTCACGGCGTAGGGCAGACATGCGGACATCTCGTACGAGTGAGTATCTTGGTCAATGCTCTTTGTTTGTCCCGGTCAACAGGGAGGAGGAGTATATAATATCGTAGGTCCGCTCATATTGTGCTTTTCCTTTCCTTGGCTCAGCGAAGACTACACTCGTTTGTTTTGGCTGCTCGTTGCTGTTGCTGCTGCTGTTGCTGTCTCTTTAAAATACGACGCTCCTTGTACTTCTGATAATATGAAGCTCTCTCTCTCCCTTCTGGCTGTTGGCCTTGTGCTTCCAGCTGTCATGGCTGGAGGCCGCGGTGGTGGTCACGGCGGCGGTGACGACGACGAAGACTGCACCTCGAAGCCGTCTACCCCGACTTCCATTCGCTCGACTTCCATTCCATCGACTTCCATTCCTTCGACTCCCACACCTACGCCCTCAACCTGCGTCTACCTCGGATGCTATTCCGATCCGCTTGGCCTGCCAGACCGCCAACTCACCTTCAACTCCCAAGTCTCGGAAGATGCCCAGACACGCGAGACATGCCAAAAGACCTGCACCAGCATGGGCCTCAAGTACGCCGGCTTGGAATATACCTTTGAATGCTGGTGCGGTGATGTGTTGCATAATAACGACACCGTGATCATCGACCCGACCAAGTGCACCTACCCATGCTCAGGCAACGCGAACGAGACCTGCGGCGGCCAGGAGTACATGGATCTCTACGACTGCTCGGCCGTCATCCCGGAACCCGAGGAGTACAACGACTGCGTGCCGCTCGGCTGCTACACGGACGTCGTCTCCGACCGCGCTCTCAAGACCAGCGTCCAGGGCGGCGACACCGCGCAGACCAACGGGGCCTGCACGGCGGCCTGCATCGCCCTCGGCTACCGCTTCGCCGGCACCGAGTACGGGAAGGAGTGCTGGTGCTCCAACGAGATCGGCAGCACGGGCGTCCCCGCGCCGGATGGCAATGAGAAGTGCAACATGGCCTGCAGCGGCAACTCCACGCAGATCTGCGGCGGCCAGGACCGCCTCAATGTCTACGACTGCCAGTTCCCCGTCCCCACGCCGTCCACCAGCGTCCCAGCGTCCGTCGTCACCGTTGCGCCAACCAGCGCGCCGTGCCCGCCAAAGCTGGTCTCGGACTTCCACGGCTGCTTTGGGAATAAGCGCTCGACCGACTCGTTGGACTTCTGCTACGAATGGCTGGGGGCTGAGCCAGTCGCGTAAGTCTTCCTCCTTTCCTTCCCTCTCCGCTTGTGCGTGGACTAACACCACACCCACAGTGCCGTCACGTCGACGACGACGCGCGGAGGACGCCACGGACCGCGCGACGTGCGCTACCACGGCGCGCACGGCTCGTACGGCGGCAAGGCGGGCAACAGCCGCGCGCAGAGCAAGGTGGGCCAGTGGCCGAAGCTGGGGGCGTTTAATGATGACGAGATCGACCGCGCGTGTCGCTGCCATGTTGGGCAGTGGTGGGAGCCGAAGGTCGTCACGAAGACGGTTGACGGGAGGTGGTAGGTGGTAGGTGGTCAGAGGAGGAGGTGGATGGGGGGAGAGGAGATGAGGGGAAGGGAGCAAGTAATCACGAAAGAAAGAAAGGAAAACGCAATGATGGGTTTAATAGCATAGTAATAGCGTAGTGTTCTAATTAATCCGCCCATTCATCGCCATCTCAGCTTCCGCGTACGATGTGTGTATTGTATTGTATTGTATTGTATTGTATTGTATCAGCAAATGACTGCGATGCCGCCTAAATGATTGTTCAAGACTTTGATGCCCCATCCTTATGCTACGTACTGCGCCCCCTAAATGACGAGATTTGATGTTGAATCGAATCACTAGGCCTGATGCTGTATAACTTTTTAGAGACTAAAGTTGGATGCTAGAATATTATTTTAAGGGTTTGTCGTATAAAATGCATAGCTTTGAGGATGAACAAGTTATACCTTGTCGAATAGTATGTTTGACCTTATTTCGCATGAATCTACCTACCACCTAGGATAGAAATAAGAACACAGAAAGGGATTGTGTAATGAATATAAGAGCGAAGATCCCTAATTAAGAACCTTAGTAAGGTACCAAGGATAGCTAAGAGTTTCAAAATGAGTTCTTCGTAGTGTTACTTACTGTATTAACAGAATTAGTTACATTAATTTATTTCTGTCAAGAAGGCCTTGTTAGGCTGTGTTCTTAAAATTACTGCTCTTAAAATTCCTAATAGTTTAAGCATAAAATTCTAAAGCTAGTCTTAAAATATTTCAACTCCTTGCTTAACTCTAATCGTATCCCAAGTCCAAGAAGCGCATTCCACACGTCGTCGTGAACGATAGTCTCGATGGCATTTCCCAATGCACGTTGTACTCTCTCTGTCCATCCCCCCCCCCCCCAAAAGGCCCAAGAAGACGCGCACGTCATATGCGCGATCTAAACAGGGCCCGAGGGACTGGATCTGATAAAGAAAACCTCTCTGGACCTCGAGTGCGCACGTCGAGGCCGGCGTCCCGGCCGTGACAGACAGACAGACAGCAGGAGGACTCGGACCTTTAAACCATCCGAGGCGCGCGGGCGTCGGGAGGACCGAGTCCGTGCTCGAACGCCGAGATCTCGACGGGCGGCTGCAAGGAGGGGACAGATGGGAAAGTAAAAGCGAGCTAGGCGATCGTGGAGCTGCTTAATGTGGAGCGCTGGCCGAGGATGAGGATTTTGTACAGCTAGGGTTTGATATTTATATATATGTATATATATATATATATATATATATACATATATATAAAGGTCGCATGAAAATAAGAGTAATGGACTTCTTCTTATTGTTTTAATTGTTATTTATCTATTCATGTATTCATCATCTCCACTTGGCATCTCGCATTTCTGAAAGCAGGAGAGACGTCACGTGCCAAGACACAAGCTTTCACAAGACTTTTCCAATGCTTGTTCAGCTTACTCATCTTATGCATTCATCTTATGCATTCATCTTATGCATAAGATGAATGCATCGGAGAGCTGCACGTGCAGCCAATCAGACGGCGGCGACGGAGGAACTTGTGCGGCATTTCGCCCATGAAGCGCCGATGCCGAAGGCGTCGACGTCATCCTGCATTGTTGGAAGGCTTTGGCTTTAGCTTCTTTTAGAGGTAGGGTTCTCAAGATCTATCTATCTATCTATCTATCTACCTATCTATCTATACATACATATATATGTATATATACTTAAAGATGAGGGTTCTATCTATCTATATACATGTATACATATATATATATACAGCAATGACACATCTCTATGGACATGTGCTTGTGCTTCATTTTATACAGCATTGCTTGACGGGTCCTACTTATCGCCCCAGTAGTCCCACATTCTCACAGCCGCATGCGATCGAGATGATGGCCTGATGGCATGTGAAGCCCCGATCTCCGTTGTTGGGTGCGCGTACGGGAGTAAACACGGCCAAACTGCTCAAGATACCTACGATACCTACGATACCTACGACATACCACAGTTCTGCTGCTGTATGGCTTGCATGGCTTGTACTGCTTTGTCCTGCCTTATGCAGCCTTATGCAGCCGGCTCTCAATACGAGCGCGGACACTGAAGGAAGGTGGATCTCGAAAAGTACCAAAAGTACCAAAAATACCAAAAATACCTGCGAAAGAGGTAGGTAGGCAGGTATGAACAGAGTCGTTAGAGTCGTCCCAATGTTAGTCCACGCCGAGGGCTGGCATGCCATCCTCCCACTAGCACCTCGGACCCTTTCTCCTCCGTCGTTGACTTTTACCTCTTTACTACTTCGTACTTCGTCATAAGCAGGGACTTCCCTTCCCATACGCCCACCATTGGACGAAAGCATCGTTCGACACAACTCAAGAGGCAAAAGGTCGACTTTGCTTACATCCCTTGACACACCGGCGACGGCCTCAGAGCCAGCTATGGCATCTGAAATCCCATCAACAGGCCCAGGACCGCTCGATCGTGTGGCATCTGTCAGCTTCTCCCCGGAGATCGAGGACACCCCATCACAGGAGGTGACCAACTTTGACTTCGAGTCCGGCGAGTTTGAGAACGCCGAGGATTACGAGCGGGCCGACGTTCTAGAGAGCCCCAGCAGTCCTCGAGACCGCGAGTTCCAGCAGATCCGTACTGGAGATCGCCAGGAACTCCAGCGCATTGCCTCCCAGGTCTCCATGGGCCGCAGCCTTTCGCGGACGGACTCACGCCATCTCTCGCGCAGAGATACCTATGCAGATGTCGGGCTCGACGATCTGGCGCTGAATCCGGCGTCTCGCGAGTTCGATGCCTACAAATTTGCGCGGGTGATGATGCGTCTGGCGGCCGAGAAGGGCATTGCGCAGCGCAAGGCGGGCTTTGTTTTCAGGAACCTGAAGGTGACGGGGACGGGGAATAGTTTGCAGTTCCAGCATACGGTGAGCTCGGTCTGGGGGATGCCGTTGAGGCTGGGGGAGTTGTTTCAGAAGGGGAGAGAGAAGGTCATTTTGAATCAGTTCGATGGAGTGGTTAAGGCGGGAGAGTTGTTGATCGTGCTCGGACGGCCAGGCAGCGGCTGTTCGACTTTCTTGAAGGCAATGACGGGGGAGACGCATGGGCTGAAGATTGATCCGGCATCGGTTATACACTATGATGGTATGGTGCCTCCTCTGCCTGCGGCTTCATGAGCTCATTGACCAGCACAGGAATTCCACAGGCGTCCATGACGAAGCATTTCAAAGGCGAGCTCGTATACAATCAAGAAGTTGACAAGCACTTCCCTCACTTGACCGTCGGCCAAACACTCGAGTTCGCTGCTCGTGTGCGCACCTCGAGTGCGTCCGTCGTTGATACGCCCCGCGACGAGCGCGCTAAGCACATGGCAGCAGTCGTCATGGCCGTCTTCGGTCTGACACACACCTACAACACCCCAGTTGGGAACGAGTACGTGCGCGGAGTATCTGGCGGCGAAAGAAAACGTGTCTCCATCGCCGAGATGGCATTAGCACGAGCACCGATCGGTGCATGGGATAATTCCACCCGAGGCCTCGATGCCGCGACAGCGCTTGAATTCACCAAATCATTAAGAATGAGCAGTAATTTGACAGGTGCTACGAACTGTCTCGCCATTTACCAGGCTTCCCAGGCCATCTATGATGAGTTTGATAAGGCTATTGTGCTGTACGAGGGAAGACAGATCTTCTTTGGGCCATGTTCGGAGGCGAAACAATACTTTTTGGATATGGGCTATGAATGCCCTCAACGGCAGACGACGGGAGACTTCCTCACTTCGGTCACTAACCCAATCGAACGAAAGGCCAGGCCCGGATATGAGGACCGCGTTCCACGGACCCCGAAGGACTTTGAGAAGTACTGGAGGAAAAGTGCGGCATATAGGAAGACGCTGCAGGAGATGGCTGAGCACGAAGAGAAATACCCGATCGGTGGCCCAACAATCGAGGAATTCTACATGAGCAGGAAAGAGATGCAGTCCAAGCACCTGAGGCCGAAATCTCCATATACAGTCAGCACCGCCATGCAAGTCAAGTTCTGCACCATCCGAGCATACCAGCGGTTATGGAATGAGAGGACCTCGACGATTACCGCTGTCGTTGGCCAGACCGTCATGGCGCTTATCATCGGGAGTATCTTCTACAATACGCCGCATGATACGGCGAGTTTCTTCCAGAAGGGTGGAGTGTTGTTCTTTGCTGTGTTGCTGAATGCGCTTATGGCTGTGACGGAGATCAACAGGTTGTATAACCAGCGCGCGATCGTGGAGAAGCATCATTCTTATGCCTTTTACCATCCCTTTGCCGAAGCGATGGCGGGCATTGTGTCCGATATACCTGTCAAATTCACCATCGCTGTCGCATTTAATATCATCTTGTATTTCTTAGCTAATCTGCGACGGACGCCCGGCCAATTCTTCATATTCTTCGTCTTCAACTTCGTTTCAATCTTCACCGTAGGCTCTCCCTCACCTTTGTTCAGAACAAGCTGACATAACGCAGATGAGCATGATGTTCCGCACCATCGCCGCAACCACCAAGACCGAAGCACAAGCCCATGCCATCGCCGGCGTCACTGTCCTCGCCATCGTCATATACACTGGCTACGTGATCCCGACACCCATGATGAAGCCCTGGTTCAGGTGGCTCACCTACCTAAATCCCATATCTTACACTTTCGAAGCACTGTTAGTGAACGAATTGCACGGCCAAGACTTCGCCTGTTCGGTCCTGGTACCTGCGTATCCAAATCTTTCCGGCCAGACCTTTATCTGCGCTACTCCCGGTGCTATCGCGGGACAGACGTTTGTGAATGGCGACCTCTACCTGTCTTCCGCCTACAAATACACTATCGGCCATTTGTGGCGCAACTTCGGCATCCTCATCGCCTTCACGATCTTCTTCTTCTTCACCTACATGTTCGCGACGGAATTCAACAGTACTACGACCAGCACTGCAGAAGTGCTTGTGTTCCGCCGCGGACACGTGCCGAAGCAGATCTTGGAGAGCCAGAAGAAGGGAGAGAAAGACGAGGAGGAGGTGCAGGATGATGCTACGATATCTTTGGCTGATGAGGCGCGGACTCATATACTAGACGAGGAGGTTAAGATATTGGCGCGGCAGACAGACGTGTTTAGTTGGAAGGATGTGTCCTATGATATCCCTGTGAAGGGGGGTACAAAGAGGCTGCTTGATAATGTTAGTGGTTGGGTGAAGCCTGGGACGCTGACGGCACTCATGGGTGTTTCCGGTGCTGGCAAGACGACACTGCTTGATGTGCTAGCAGATAGAGTCACGATGGGTGTGATCACTGGCGACATGTTTGTTTCTGGCAAAGCACGCGATGCATCCTTCCAGCGGAAAACCGGGTATGTTCAACAACAAGATCTCCACCTTGAGACCACCACGGTGCGCGAGGCGTTACGCTTCTCAGCGTACCTCCGCCAGCCCAGTACCGTGCCCAAGAAAGAGAAACGGGAATTTGTAGAAGATGTCATCAAAATGCTCAACATGGAAGACTTCGCCGAAGCCGTCGTCGGCATCCCCGGCGAAGGTCTGAACGTGGAGCAGCGCAAACTCCTCACCATCGGCGTCGAGCTCGCCGCCAAACCCGCCCTGCTCCTCTTCCTCGACGAGCCGACCTCGGGTTTGGACTCGCAGTCTTCGTGGGCCATCATCACCTTCTTGCGCAAGCTCGCGAACAACGGACAAGCGGTGCTAGCAACCATCCATCAGCCGTCCGCCATTCTCTTCCAGGAGTTCGATCGGCTCCTGTTCCTCGCCTCAGGTGGGAAGACGGTCTACTTCGGCGACATTGGACATAATTCCGAGATTCTGCTCAACTATTTCCACAGCAAAGGTGCGCCGGAATGCAAGCCGGAGGATAATCCGGCGGAATACATGCTCACGATGGTGGGTGCCGGGCCGACTGGACAGTCGACGCAAGACTGGCACGAAGTCTGGAAAGCCAGCGCCGAGTGCCAGGACGTGTACCGGGAACTCGAACGGATCAAAGCCACCATGTCCGTCATGGCGGCCTCCCCCGACCCGCACTCACACGCCGAATTCGCAATGCCCTTACCCACCCAGATTTACTACGTGACGCAGCGAGTGTTTGCCCAGTACTGGCGCATGCCCGAATACATCTACAGCAAATTGATCCTCGGCCTGGCCTCGGCGCTCTTCATCGGCTTCTCCTTCTACCACTCCAACGCGTCGGAGCAGGGCATGCAGAACGTCATCTTCAGCATCTTCATGCTCACGGCCATCCTGACGGCGATGGTGCAGCAGATCATGCCGCGGTTCGTCGTGCAGCGCGACCTGTACGAGGTGCGCGAGCGGCCATCGAAAGCATACTCGTGGAAGGCCTTCCTGATCGCCAACATCGTCGTGGAGATCCCGTACCAGATCCTACTCGGCATCATAGTCTGGGCCTCGTACTACTACCCAATCTACACGTTCGACGGCTTCCAGTCGTCCGAGCGACAGGCCCTGGTCCTGCTCTTCTGCATCCAGCTCTTCGTGTTCGCGTCGACCTACGCAAACATGATCATCGCGGCGCTGCCCGACGCCGAGACGGCGGGGCGCATCGCGACGCTGCTCTTCGCGCTCGTGCTGACGTTCAACGGCGTGTTCCAGCCGCCGTCGGCGCTGCCCGGCTTCTGGATCTTCATGTACCGCGTGAGCCCGCTCACGTACCTGGTGTCGGGGATCATCAGCGCGGGCCTGCACGGCCGCGCCATCGTGTGCGCCGCCAACGAGCTCGCCGTCATGCAGCCGCCGTCGGGGCTGACGTGCGGGGCGTACCTCGCGCAGTACGCGACCGCGGCGGGCGGCAGCGTGTACAACCCCAACGCGACGAGCAACTGCGAGTACTGCCCGCTGACGGTGGCGGACCAGCAGCTCGCGAGGAATGCGATTTACTGGGGACAGCGGTGGAGGAACTTCGGGTTCGTGTGGGCGTATATCGTGTTCAATATCTGCGGGGCGGTGCTGCTGTATTATATGTTCCGCGTGAGGGGGCATAGTGGGAGGGCGACTAGGTTTGGGGAGAGGATGAAGAGGATCTTTGGGGGTGTGAGGAAGGGGATTCATGGGGCTGGGAAGGAGCATGGGGAGGCGAAGAAGGGGGAGTTGAAGCAGTTGGTTTAGGAGGGTTGGGAGGTGGAGGGAGGGGGAGAGGAAGAGGAAGGAGATCGAGGGGCGAGAGATTGAGAGCCCTTGAGAGCTTGGGGGTGTAATATAATACCAGATAATCCCATAATCTATCTATCCATATTCCAGTCATTCCGTCCCGACTCGCGACTCCCGACTGCCGCCACTGCATCTCGAGATCGCGGACGAGGTCGCGCAACGCGCAGATTGGAAGATCAGCAATGGCGAAGACGATGTCGGAATGCAGCATCGCAGAAGGAGGAGGGGCCAAAAGTGGAGGTGGAAGGATATATACCATATGCCTGTAAGTTGTACGTAACTTTCGCACAGCCATCACGTGCAGCGTTGCTTATCACGTGTTAGGTATCTCATGTCGCTGGCCGGCGCGTCCATAGTCTCAATCAATTCTTACAGCGAATTCCTTGATAATCACGTTCCCATTCGACTTTCCAGGAGGCCCCTCCTCCTGCTCCTCTTACATGCAATATCAAGCATGGCTTTTGTATAACGGACGAACGCGTCGATATAACGGCCAGCTTGGTCGGATGCACGCCGCACAGGGGTTCCTTACGCCTTTCTCATGCCGCAACCCTGTCGCTGTGCAAGCTGAGCTCTCGGCCTCGCGTCCGCCCCCCCGATGCAGAAAAGCAATACAGCCAGCGCCGCCTGCTGAAGCCATTTTGGTCGCAGCTGCATGCTCACCGGTCAGCCACAGCCACTGGCGCCCACGACGCTGGACGCTTGGTGTGCGTGTGATGGGGTGAGTTGGGATCCGGCATGGCTTTATGCGTTGGGACTTGTCGCTGAGGCTGGATGCTCGGCGTATGTACGGTATATAGGTCGATGGGAATGCCACACGGGTCTCCAGCCTTCCTCTGAGGGCATCCTGCTGATTGACGCACGACATCCCTTTCTACTGTGTACATACACGGTACACGCAGCGGAAAGCACAATGGCTCCTCACGTGCTCGCCCTCCCGACGAAATGGATCTCGGTGCTGCGAGGTTTCCAGCTGCTCATTGCGCTGATCGAACTGGTGATCGCGGCATACGGGACCTACTGGGCCGCCTTCAGCGTATGTCCGCGCCCGCTCTGCGGCTTGCCTGCTTGCCTGCGTCCGCGGACGCCTCCCCGTCCGTCCTGCTAACGCGCCGTCAGTCCTGGGGCTTCACCATCTTCACCAGCCTCGCCACGGCCCTCATCGTGCTCTACGCCGAGCTCAGCGCCCGCCTCGCCTCCTGGCAGGCGGCGCACAACCCCTGGGCCGTGCTCGCCCTCGACGCCGTCGCCGTCGTCTTCTGGCTCGCGTCCATGGCGGCCCTGGCCGCGAAGCGCGCCAGCTTCATCTACGACACCACCGTCACCGCCTGCGTGAACTACGGGTACGGCGGCATCTGCTACGAGAGGCGTGACGGGGACCTGGCCAGGCGCGCCGTGGCCACCATCCCGTACCTGGACATGATGAGCGGCGCGGCCGGGCTGGCGGCGATTGAGATGTGAGTCTCCCCACTACTTCTCCCCGGCCCATGGGCCCCGATTTGCGCAACGCAGCAAGTGATCTCAGAAGCGCTGGTTGACACCGCCGCCAACAGGCTCCTCTTCGTCGCAACCCTGACCATCCTGGCCATCCACATCCGGCGCCACCGCGCCGCGGAGGATAAACTGGAGTCGCACGCCATGAACCCGCAGGCCTACGAGCAGGCGCAGCAGTACCCCGAGCAGCCACAGCCGTACCCGCAGCAGTATCCGGCGCAGCCCCAGCACTATCCGCTGAATACCCATGAGATGCCCGTGCAGACGATGCCCGTGTATGGAGGCCAGCAAGAGCTTGCGGTCCAGCAGGAGCAGTATGTGTCGCCGGTGCAGCAGCAGTATCAGCAGCTGCCGGTGGAGAAACAGTAGGGGGTGTGTGCTGCTGCTGGTAGGGGATATGGGTTTTGGGTGTCGGACTCGGAGAATATAATGTAATGAATTGCTTAACTGGAGATCTACAGAAGTAGGGATGCTGGATCCATGTACACAACAAGGATGAGTTTTCCCACAAAGATCCAGAATGCGGTAGAATTGACGGGCCCTGCGCACCCTCTCCTCCCCCTCCTACCCGTCCCCGGCGTCCCGCACCACCACCTCATCATCGCCCTTTCCAGCACATCACCATCACCATCCCCATCTCCCCAAACTCCTCCTTCCACAGTGTGCCACACACTCCCCCGAATGAGTCCCCATACACGTCACCTCCCACCATCCACCCAGGTCCCTTAGCTCAGTTGGTTAGAGCGTGGTGCTAATAACGCCAAGGTCGCGAGTTCGACCCTCGTAGGGACCATCTGTCCTTTTTTGCATCCTTTCCCTCTTCTCCCTCTTTTCCTCTTCCCTCTCGCCTTGCTCGATGCTGGAGCGGAGGGTTTGCGCGTGGGGCGGGGATGGGCCCTCGGAACGGCGCCGACGGGCAAACCCGGATTGTTTTCATAAATCGGAGGAGAGAGATGGATGCAAGCGGTGGGGAAGGCAGAGACAGAGGCACGGTGAAGGAGACGGTATTGCATTGCATTGCACTGCACTGCACGAACCCGGCATTTCTCAAGCGCACCTCGCACATCCACAGCAAGAACGACCGTCCTTTCAAAACCACACCACACCGCGCCGCACGAAACTGAAGCTACGCTCCTCGCCAAGACGCCGCAGCCACCCCGCGCAGACGGAGCAGCGGCTGCCTGCCCGTGTCCTCCCTCCCTCCCTCGTCTTCGCTGCGCTCCCGCCCCCGCTCCCAGCCTCGTGCACGCAGGGAAGGAGGGAGAGCCCAGCCACGCCGCAGGTGCTCACAGCTGCGCACCATCCATCCATCCAGTCGATACTGCCGCGCGCCGCCTCGTCGCCGTCGCCGCGCCGCGCCACTCCTCCCCGTCACGTCCACGCACGCATCACGGACGTAAAGAACAGGGCAGCACAGGTCCACCTGAACATCTTCGGATTCTCCCCCCCCCCTCCCCTGCCACCTGCGTAATATACATACACCACCCCCACAAGCCCCTAAGCACATAAAGTCTAGAAAACACCCCGCTCCCCCTCACGGCCCCCGCGGAACTCATCCCCTCCCCCGCCGCGCGCCCCATCATGCCCCGCCATGCAACTCACTCACTCACTCACTCACTCATCTCCCCCAAATGCCCCCAAACACAAACACGCTACACAGCAAGTCGCCCGGGTATCATTGCCCCCCTCCTTCCCCCCCCTCCCCTCCCCTCACCTCGCGAAGATCTTGACGACCCCGTCGCCGCCCGCGCTCACGACCCACCGCCCGTCCTGGCTCCACACGACGCCGCACACGCCCTCGCCGCGCATCAGCCGGTGCGACGTCATCTCCTGCGCGCACGTGCGCTTCTCCAGCGACCAGAAGCGCAGCGACGCGTCGTGCCCCGCCGACACGAGCTCGCGCCCGTCCGGCGACATCGACAGCGACGAGATCGCCGCCGGGTGCGCGAGCATGCTGTATGTGCATTGGCCTGGGGGTGAAGGATCAGCAGAGGAGGGGAGGACGTGGGGAGGGGACCTACCGCTGTTGGCGTCGAAGAACCTGATGAATCGGTCCTCGTGCCCGCTGATGATGGTGCCTTCGATGCCGGCCTCGGAGCCGGTCGCTCCGCCGACGACCACGGTGTCGTCTTCCGACAGCCCACGGCTGGAGTCGAACGTCAGCGAGCTGTCCAGGCCTGACGTCGTCGCCACGATGGCATTCACGCCTGTAGCCGGTGTTCCGTCGTAAGTCTCCAGGCTCGCCATCGAAGCCATCTCCTCGCCCGTCCTCGTATCATACACCAGAATCGCCGCGTCGCTGTACGCCACGCAGAAGCTCTCGCCGCTGGTCCCCAGGCTCACGATGCTCGTTGGGCTCGCGTCGCTATTCTCGCGCTTGATCGTATGCACGAGACTGTAGTTAAAGGGGCTATTGCTCGCCACGCTCGGCTGTGGCGAGCTGGGGAATGCCGAGCCAGAACTCATGGAGTTGCCGCGCTGGCGCCCGGTACCGCGACGGCCGGTCGATCCGGACGGTGACATGAGGGAGGGCGGTGAGCTGACGGACCACACCTTGACAGTGCCGTCTGCGGAGCCGGAGGCGAGGAGGATGCGGTCCGGCGGGCCATAGGAGGTGCTTTGGCCGAAGATGGCGCCGCAGGTGGTGGGCAGGACGCAGATGGTCCAGACGGCATCGGTGTGGCCGTCGAGGGTGGCTTTGGGGTCGACGCGGCCTCGTTCCCACACTCTGATTGATGCATCTTGACCACCAGAGAAGACCCAGCCGTCGCCTTGTGCTCGTCCACCGCTGGCGAAGTTTGCTGATGGGAAGTATGACGTTAAGCACATGACTGAGCCCGAATGTCCCCGGTGTGTGAAATAAGGTTGGATATCGAGATCGTTCGCGCTGTTGTGGATGCCGTTCTCATAACGAGCTGGGATAATCCATCGCTTGACAACGCCATCATCACCAGCCGTGCACAGTTCTGGCTCTCCTGGACTACCGCCTCCAGTGAAGATGACCGCCCGCACAACATCGAGATGGCCTCTCAACCCGAATCGGACTTTGAAGCTCCCGTCCACCTTCTGAGCGTTTCCGAGACTCAGTTCTGCTTCTCCGTTTTTCCTCCGCGATGCCGAGCTTCGCCTTCTATGTGCGTTTCTATTTGGTGACTTAGGTAATTCTGGTTGGGCTATTGGGAAAGCGTCTGTATCCGGCCTTGATGGAACAACTTGCAACTTAACCTCGGGTTCCGGGAATTGCGTAGATTCGCCAAAGTCCCAGTCATCTGTCTCTGCCACTCCTTCTTTGCGGATCTCTGGCGTCTCATTCTCGACTGGCCTGCCGTAGCTGTCAAAAACATGATTCACCTGGCTTACTCGCTCCTCGTCGGCGTGTTGGTTTTGCTGGAATTGGTTCTGGAACTGCTCCTGCGCAGGGGGCTGTGGATGCTGCTCGCGTACCATAGGAGCTGCCTGGGCCTCGTTATTCCGTAATGGTAGATTTATTGACAACAATGCTTGATGATTCGTCTGTTGAGATTGTCTGGCAATATCTCGCATACTCTGCTTTGGAAGATACATATCCTCCAGTGACTGTTGGCTAGGGGCTGACTGGCCCATTGACTGGCCCATTGACTGTGCCTGTCCAATATCTTCAAAGTTCAAGTTCGGCTGTGGTGATGGGTCGCGAGGAGGCTGAGGATTCGATGGCGAAAGCATAAGATATGTAAACTCGCTCGTGCATCCTTCGAGGTAGCCCTTCAGATTTGATCGATCAGGCTCGTCTTCCTTCCCGGCTTCTCCCTCTGGCCGTATCTCCAGGATTGAATCGTGTGGTTTCTCGGGTGCAGCTGTACCTGCGTCAGCGCGTTTCTCAGCGAATCCTGCCTTGGACGACATACGCCTTGAATGAGGCTTTAACTTTGACGCCTCAGTTGTCTTCTCTTCCTTCAGCTCCTCGGGCACGCCATTGGTCGCCTTGCCCTTCTTGCGCTCAGCCGCGAGAGCCTTCTCCAACATCTTGACGTATTTCCTCAAACCCTTCTGTTGTACATCTGATCTCCGTCCACTTCCTTCGAGCGATGCGATTCGCACTCTCATTTCCTGACGCTCGATTTCCCAAGCATTGCGGTCCCTCTCATGCCGATGCCATTCGGTCTGCAGGAAACGCATGACGCCTGGCCATACGGTGTCAGCTCAAATCTTCCAGACTGCTGTCGCTCGGAGCTTCTACCTTGCAGAGTATACTCGGTGCCCTGAGGCTGGGTCGAGTGGTTGCCGCCATCTCCATTCGCGCCGTTTCCGCCGCCCAAGCCCTGGGGACCCTGCCAAGCCATCACGACGACAATTCCGCGCGTTCGCTGAGCCTGAGCTCGTCAGAAGCAGCTCGTCGTCGTGCGTAGACACGTTATAGAAGCGTCAAGCCGACAAACATGGGCTTCGAAAGACAGAGGGCCAAGGCTTCGCACGGCAGGGGATGTCAGACTCAGTGTCTGCGCAGCTTCAGCGCATAGTGAGTCTGACGACTGTGGTGTTGCAAGGCTGAGCAGGTTCAGGAGGTTCAGGAGGTCGAGGAGGGAGGAAGGAGACTTCAGCGCGTTTGAGGTTTGTTGAGCGGGGACGAATGCGCTTTGGTGTCGCTGGTTACTGAGGGACGACCAGAATGATAAAATGATAAAATGACAAAATGGCAAAACGAAATGCCAGAATGCGGTTCTTGAGTAGGTAACTAAGGGAGCTATACGGTTGTGCTGTGTTATGGTATTACGCGTGGAGAAGCGTGGAGTAGCAGCGAGATGTTCATTTTGTCATTTTGATGCCTGAGGTCATCGTATGGACGGACGGTGCGGTGCACGAAGAGTACTCGATTGTATGTATACATATGTATAGATATATGTGTGTAGGTACGTCTGTGCAGGTACATAGTAATTGATAGAGAGCTATTTCTTTTCTTACAGCTCATAGTTCATCGTTCATAGTTCTTATAGTTGATAGTTCTTATAGTCTAGGTAGGATATATGTATGGTTAAAGATAGCCGTTAATCGTTAATCTTATTATTTACAGGTCTGTAGCAGAATTTATCTATTGCCTTTTAGCTTTTTAGCTTTTTAGCTTTTTAGCCATTTAGCTTGTTAGCTTTTTATTTTGTTAGCTTCTTAGCTTCTTAGCCTTTAGGATCTAGGGGTCAAGGGACAAAGGACAAATGGCACGTGATCTCGCCCTCCTCGTCGTCCTCAGTGCACGGCCAGGACCTGATTAGTCAGCCTGGATCCAGGGCAGGCTACTCAGCATAGCACATAGCACCTATTTAGGGCTAATCCCTTCAATATCAACCCTAGGTATTAAACATATATATTATATATTTACATATACTTAATATATACTTAATATATACTTAATATTATACCTACTATAACTCAATACGCAATTTAAGCCTCATAAACGCCTTCTGATTCAGGTTCAGGGGTAGAGATGTACAGTATATATACTGTATGTATGTACCGAGGTACTTCGAGACTCAGATCCTCACATCTCCACCCTTCAGGTACAAGTGCACGTGTCCTCATGAACTAGCCTGCGAGATGCTGTTTGTCACAGAGTTCCGTTCACCGGTGACAGCGTAATCCCATTTCTACCTGTTATCTTCTACATCTACACATCTACACATCTACACATCTACAATCTATACATCTACACATCTACACATCTACACTATACGCATTAACATCTCCGATTTGTCCAACTTCAAACCTCCCTCAACATGGCTATCTCTCCTCAAATGTCCGTACAGACGCTCCCCCGAATGCGCCCCTCCTCGCTGACGATGCATGCCATAGCACGAACTTGGTCATCATCCTGGTGATGATGCAGGTCTCGAAGAAGGTCCCTTTCGATGATCCAGACATCCTGAACCTCGTCCGCGCATTATACGTTGTCTCCAATGTCATCATCCTCGCGCTGTACTTCTACGTGCAGCTGCAGATCAATAAGAAGAAGGGTATGTGCCCTTCGACCCATACATCTCCCCCTCCTCCCCCTCCTTTGACCCATACATCATGCATGGCGCCTCGCAGCGATGCTGACCCTCTCCCCAGATCTCAAGACCCTCAAGTACGTCGAGCCCGCCCCGATGGGCTCGAGCGAAGAGCCCAAGCTCGTCACCACCACCGTCCACGCCTACGACCTCCAGCAACTGCGCGCCCTCTACAAGTCGCAGCTCATGGGCGTCGGCATGATGGCCGTCATGCACCTGTACATGAAGTACACGAACCCGCTGCTCATCCAGTCCATCATCCCGCTCAAGAGCGCCTTCGAGGGCAACCTCGTCAAGATCCACGTCTTCGGGCGCCCGGCCGAGGGCGACCTGAAGAGACCGTTCAAGGCTGCCGCCGGATTCATGTCTGCGCTTCAGCAGGGCGGCGCCGTGGCCAGCGACAAGAAGACGGTTGAGGCTGCCGAGAAAGCTGGCCGTGGAGGTGCGAAGGAGGAGTGAGCTGCGTTGGGAGCGCTGGAGGGCAATGCGGAATAGACTGCGCCGGTATTTGGGTAATTCAGGGGCATATCACGGTTATCATCACGGCCGCTTTTTGAGCCGGAATTGTACAATATTACCTTCTCAAACGGGAATATCCAAATATAGACTTTCGGAGTTGGACCGTGCATTGCTCGCTCGAACCCCGCGATGAGGCTCAGAGGAGATATAATTAATTTCCAGAACATCCATCTGCGCAAACATCGTTCATTAATTTCTCAATGACTGCTCTGCTGTGATATCTCTTACGGATAGTTTTTCCTCCATTGCCAAAAGTCCGAATACCTGAGTCGCGGAGTTTCCCGTTGCGCTCGTTGTGCGTCATCGAAGACCCTTAAGAGTTCGCGACACGACTTCCGCCACAACTCGGCAGCCTCGCCTCGTCCGAACCTCCGCCTACCCACGCAAGCACCACGTCTCCTCCGCCCTCACAACTCCACCGAACCATCCCTCGACATACATACATACATACATACATACATGGCAGACCCCTCACGGCCGCAGACGCCTCCGCGGCGCGCAACAACGCGCCCCTCAAACCCCGCCGCCCGCTCGCCACCGACCCCCGAAGTCACCAGGCGCATCGTACGTCCCCCCCCCCCGCAGGCCCGCCCTCTCCCTGCCGCAGTCCGATCCGATGCTAACCCCGCCCGCGAACCAGGAAGAGAACCGCCTGAAAGCGAAGGCGCTGCGCGACCAGTACGAACAGTCGCGGCGGCAAGAAGGCAGCCGCACGCCCTCCGGCTTCGTCGCCACGCCCGACGGTGCCCTCGCGGGCACCAAACGCACGCACGATGCCGTCTCGACGTCCGCGTCCGCGTACGCGTCCGCGATGCCGGCGACGGCGCGGGACGCGCGAGCGCCGGCGGCGGGGCTGAGTCCCGGGGGGAGGATCGAGGCGGCGCGCAAGTTCAGGAGGTTCGTGGACCACGACTTCTCGAAGATGACGGACACGAAGGGGGGGTTTCTGAGCGTGGAGGACGACCCGTTTAACAGGGCGTTCCGGGGCGGTGGGGATGGCGGGGAGAAGGAGAAGGGGGGCCAGAGGCCGGAGCATATGAGTCTGAAGGAGTGGGAGAGGCTGCAGCTTATGCGGGAGCTGCGGAGGAGGAAGGAGGGCCCGTTTGAGCCCGGGTTGTCGGTTTTGGCGCGGGAGGAGGAGAGGAAGAGGTGTAGGGAGTGTGGGAGCTGGGAGATTGATTGGGTGTGGGAGGAGGTGTTTAAGACGCAGGTTTGTGGGGGGTGTAAGGAGAAGTTCCCGGAGAAGTACAGTCTTCTGACCAAGACGGAGGTCAAGGACGATTACCTGCTCACTGATCGTAAGTTGTCCACGCCACTGCTTCAAGTCCCAAGGAGAGAGGCGAGCGGGAGAGGATCGGACTGACGAGAGACAGCGGAACTGAAGGACCCGGAGCTACTCCCGCATCTCAGCAAGCCCAACCCGCACAAATCGCACTGGCACGACATGATGCTCTTCCTGCGCTACCAGGTCGAGGCGTACGCGCTAGGGCCCCAGAGATGGGGCTCGGCGGACGCGCTCGACGCCGAGTTCGCGAAGCGCGAGAGGGAGAAGAAGAGGCGCAAGGAGGACAAGTTCAGGGCCAAGCTCGACGACCTCAAGAAGAAGACGAGGGCCGAGCACTACCGCAGGGCGATGAGGGGCGGCGGAGCAGCGGGCTTTGGGGACAAGATTGCCGGGGGGAGGCATGAGCATGAGTGGGGGAGGACGGTGGAGAATGCCGAGGGGGCGACGGTGAAGACGTGTGTGGAGTGTGGGATGGAGGTTGAGGAGTTGGAGTTTTGATGTCGGATGGGTTTGCATTTGGGAAGGACGTTTGGCATATGGCATTTGAGCGTGGAGTTGGGATCAGGAAGTGGCTGGATGCTCTGTTGTCTACATGGCAGAGCCGAAATGAGAGTCCCGTCATTCCCGGAAGGAATAATCAGTGCAGCGCACTGTGAGTCTACAGAGCGTTCGTTAACTCCCTATATATGGAAACATATCCGGTTTCGAGAAGCCTCGCTCTAGCACGAAGGCGCAACATGTCCGCACTGGCTTGCTTGGCTTGACTATGCTGGACGATACCTGGATCCTTGCTAAAGAAGTATGTGGAGGTTCTCGACGTAGCTTGCTGCTGTCGCCGCTCAGCGCCTGGACGTCACGCTTGTTCGGCTGTTATGTGAAAGAAAGCGCCAGGTAATGGGCACGAGAGAGCTACATACTCGTGCTTCAAATCCCCTGCTGTACGTCACCAAATCGGTGCAGAGGAAAGTTCAAGCCCCCTTCCAACTTCACTTCACGCCAGTCCCCCACATACACATTCACCGATTTGGTGCTTATGGGCCATGGGTGGGCAATGAGACTTTGGAGGCATTGTTGACCAACACTGAAGAGCAGAGATGGAAGTGAAAATGTCCGCTTTTAACAACAAAACAATAATGCATTTTTCTTTAAAGTCTTCAGTTCTTTAGCTTCAATCAAGTCAAGGTCGACGATGTGAGTTACGTAAAGAATCCTCTTTCCTTTAACAATAATAATAATCATGATGATGATATTAATAAGGAAGAAGATAAGCACAGGCGATAGCACCATGACAGGCGAGATGTGATGTCCTCCCCGCATCAGAACTGCTTTCTGTGTGGAGACGCCAAGACGACGCCCAACGCTTGTGTTGATGGAGAGGAAGAGGAAGAGGAAGAGGAAGAGGAAGAGGAAGAGTTCTCGTTGGGTTGACATGTCTTGGATTGACATCTCTTGGATTTACATCTCTACACAGTATCAGCTTCGATGAGCTTCATACCAACAATGCAGCATCATGAACACATATCCGATATAGGAGTACTCCTTATATCCAAACGATAGCAACATCCAGTATCAAAGACTGTAGTCAGTCATGCGCAGTAAGAGCATCATGGCATTGCAAAGTCAGCCATAAAGTTAAGTCAGCTTCGTATCATCTTCTGCATATTCTGCACATCTTTTACTGTTTCTATATATAATATAGGTAAGCATGTTGTATGCTGGCTGCATCCTAAGATCCGCAACTTCTCATAGCTTATCTCTTGATGGTCCTCCGAACAGGGAACTTCCAGGGCATCTGGTTGGTCTGAAATGCCATCGATGCCATGCTTTCACATTTGGCATTTTCTTATCAGGGACCGCCGAGCCTTGCATTTGCTGCTTATGATACCCACGATGTTTTCGAGAAATGTTTTCGAGAATATAAATCGACTCTTTCCCTCCGGTCGGTACCTTGCTTCTTTCCGTTCATGAGCATTGCCTCCTTTCCATTGTCAGTTCTTCCGTCTCCCAGTTTCAACTTCCCAGCATTGAACGCCAAACCTCCAACATGGAGCACGACGCAGAGAAATCCCCTCCTCCAATCGACGCCAAATCCCCCACGCACTCTACCTTTGAAGACAAAATTCCCGTCGCCAAAACCATAACCTCTCACCCCATCGACCCCGTCGCCGAGCGAGCCCTGGTCTGGAAATTCGACCTCCGCATTCTCCCCGTCCTCGCCATCATGTACCTCTTCAACTCACTCGACAAGTCGAACCCCGGCAACGCCAAAACCGCCGGGCTGGAGAAGTCTCTCCACATGAACGGCACCAATCAGTACAACCTGATCCTCTCCATCTTCTTCGTCCCCTACGTGCTCACAGCGCCGGTGCTCGGCATCCTAGGCAAGAAATACGGCCCGAACCACTATGAAGAGTACTAGTCGGATAACAGTCTGCGAGGTGATCCGCTGGCTTTGCAGTCCTGCCACCCACAGCGACAGCCGGGATATCCCACAGCGTACTGATGAAGTACATGCAAAAGTCAACCTGTTTGCGGTTTCCGCTGCTGTCTAGCTCATTAGTTAAGGTCCGGATGATCATAGGTATGTTGGATGACGGAATTTTGCATGTTGTCAATGAACCCCTTAAGAAGCTGCCATTCGAGGACATGCTCCACTTCATAAATTGTGGACACCTTAATACTCAACAAATTCATCGAAAAAATTATCCAGTGTCGTCTCTGGGAATTTCTCCAATCCTTCTCCTCTCCTAGAAATTATTTCCTCATCCAAATCAACGCTATCTTCTATTCCTTGACGCCAATCGGGTTCATTGTCTCCAACACATCCACTCCAACCCGACAAGCATTCAGAAGTCGAATCGCTCATCGTCACCTCGTGCTTCTTAGTTATTGATTCCATCAATGCACAAGGATCCTTTAGGAAACTGAAAGTCGTCTCTCGTAATCGCTCCAATCCTTCGTCCATCTTAGGAATAAATTTGTCGTCCAATCTAACGCCATCTCCCATTCCTTGATCCCAAACAGGTTCATTGTCCTCAGCAGATCCATCCCAGACTGGCGAGCATGTAGGTGTTGGATCATTCATCATTTCATCTCTCTTCTTAGAGACCGAGTTCATCAATGCGCAAGGATCTTTCAGGCCTTCCGGTGCCAGGGATATAAAAATATTCCGCTCAGTCCTCGTTAGCGTCGCCGTATTGATCGCCATGTTCAAGCCTGGGAGTGCTGACGACGGTAGGCAACTTGTCGTTTCTTTTGGCGTGGCTGGTTCCAGCAGCGGACTTCCTGGGTCGCTGACGGACGCCGACATGGCAGATGGTGTGCTGGCCTCTGTACCCTCACGGCCGTTGATTGATGATGATTGCCATTCTTCTGACTCGGATGTCGCATGCTGCTCCGTCTGAGATCGAGTATATACACGTGAATAAGGCTTTTTCTTCGAGGTAGAATAGCGTTTTCTACACTGCCGGTCAGACAAGCGTCCTGACAAAGTCGCATTCCGCTCGGTGTAGTTTGTCGAGTCATTATCGTCGAAGTCTGACAACAGCGTTTGGCAATTCCGTCGATCGAAGAATTGTTTCACGTGTTTCGTAGTGAACAAAACGTGTGGAGGCGCCTCGTCTTCAGAATATTTCCAGTCATCACAAAAGACCGCAGTAACGTGGGTGACTTTTTTTTCGTCATTGGCATATCCCCAGCGCCGTCGTGGTGAGGGATACTTCGATGAGTTTAAAGCCCAGTCCCAATCATCACACGAGGCAGCGATGATTTCCGTGGCCTTATCCTCCCCAGTCGTGAATGTCGCTTGCCATGGTGCCCAATTAGAGCAACATTGGCTCAATTGTGGGAGACTATAATAAAACATTGTGGTTTAGTTCTATTCTGCAAAAGAAAATATCACGTTCTATGCTTATCCTGGTTATTGATATGTCTCCTAATACCTTTGGCCGTGCTCGGCCAACTGTGGGATGCAGTAACCGTTGCTCTCATATTCAAGCATGACCCGTAAGTTTCCGTGGAGTTTTGTATGTATCAAGTATGAAAACGGTTATATCATTATATGCTTTGCTTGGCGCGTCAAGTGTTGGCAGCCAGAAAAGGTTATTGGCACGGAATTCAGGACAAGCGAACGGAATGGGTTGATAGTCGCCGTTCGGCTCAACGAAGGGGAAACTGGTGTGCGGAAGGCTCATTTTCGATGTTGTCGGGCCACCTTTTTCCGTGGAAACATAACCGGGCCAATATTTTCGAAGAAAGCAATTCGTCGATGTAGATTACCTCTGATACAGGCACTAGCTTACTAACCACAAGAGGTTGTGTTGTCTAGTTGGACATAGAATCACAAGGCATGCAAAATGGCAAAAAAAATGTTATCACAGCACATCCAATGTAGAAAATACATATAATGCTATCATTGTGAGCACAAATGCCACCAAAATAACTTCCTCTGTCAATGAGCATGCCGTTTATAGAAGGCCTTAAGGGGAACTTGCGCCATATGTCACCTGGTTGAGCGTCATGGTCGGAGTTACGATGACACCGCCCTCTGATACGAAGGAACCTGGGTTTTCTTCTTTTCTCTGCTACCGATTTCTTGCCAAAGATCCCGCCAGTGCCAAAATTTCTCCATCTCAAGCTGGCCTTTGCTGACGTCTGGCACATCAGTCGTGAAAATGTTTGGGTTGGATGAGTTCAGTCAGCCCGCAAGGCCAGTATCCCGTCTGGACTTTCGTAGGAGAGGTCCGGTCCGCGCTTCGTTCAAATTTCTATACGTCCATCCGACCTAGGTGATTGAAGTCGACACCCATTTGTCATACGCTGCAGGCGACATGATGAAGATGGCGGCGCGCACGAGGGGTTGCTGCTGCTGAGGACTCCCTACATCAATGTGCAATCCAGATCTGACACCTATTCCTGCACCACAAGTATATCATTAACGAACAGATGTGAATGGTTTGCGAAAAGTCCGTCAAGGAGAGCTGCTTTCATTTATGGTAACGAAGGCCCGCAAGTTGTGGTTGGATTGCCGAGCTTCGTTTCTACAAATGGCTATTTTGCCATTCCTCTGCTGCAAGCCAGCAGTTGCTAAGGAGCATGAAATCCTGATACCCACCTGCAATGCTCGAATCGAGGGCTGTACTCCAGTCGAATGCAGGTAAAATATTCTGACCTTGGTCGCTAAACGGCGGGTATACGATTTCAGGGGCAGCTGTATTCAAAGGAGTGGGAAGCTCATCGTTCGCATCGATTTCCTGCCGACTCATTCTATTCTGTGCGTCGTCTGTAGTGCTCGGGCCCGACAGAAGAAATTCAAAGATACGCATGGCCCAATTTCCTGGATCCCATGATTCACGGGCCTCATTCAGCACAACCTGGCAGTTATCGAGGGACGCTCGTCCTGCTTCTGCAGCAGTTGGATCGAATTGTCGTGTTTGTCGGTAAAGGATAATGCCAGCAAGGAAGAACGCAGGGAAAATCTCGTGCGGTAATGCAAATATGACTGAGTTCGTCATGAGAGTGAGAGCAGTTGATGCTATGGTTGATGCTGCGGACTCTGCAATGGGAGACTGGACTTCGTTGGATATTGTTTGAGACATAGAAGACATCACCTCTCTGGGTTTCGTCATGTGTAGAAGAATGACATGATAATTAAATAGGATCTTAAGAATTACAGCGGATGTGGGAAGCGGTCGATTATGTTGAGACCAATTGATTGCCGGCTGCAGCTCTGATTGCCAATTCTTTAATTGATTATGCAGCTCGTCCACTGTCATTTGGGGACATACTGGACCTATACGATGATAGAGAACATCTCGTAAGTTGAGAGAAAGTTTGGCCGTTTGAATTTGGTAAAAGATTGAATGCTTGCAGTTACAATCTGTTTGTTGGTGAGAACAGCCTGTATCGTTATCGAAGTCGTCGGGTGACAAGGGTTCTGCGTCGCAGATCGACATGTTGATTCGGAACGACCGGCCAAGCAGCGTAGACAGATACGCGTCTCGAATTGAAAGGTTCCACCACAAGCGTCGCAATAGACCTTTGTCTTTAGAGTGTGCATTTGCAGATACTGAGGCCCTGTGTATACCGAGAGAGACCGCGATTGTCACCCCAAACCCAATCCAGGTACAAGGGTTCCAATAGTTCTTCAATTGAGGTCCACAGAAGCTAAGCATGATGGTTGCTTGTAGCATGGTTATTTTATCTTTCTCGTAGCCCATGTTGAATTGAATCTTCGCCTTTTCATAGTACAAAGACCGCGCTTCGACTCTTGATTTAAACCCCAATTGGTGTATCAAGGAGTTGTCACAAAAGGTTGCGCCGATGAAGCAAACACCGTGAAGCAATATCCATGGAAGCTTTCGTTCGCGGTACGCCCTTTGGAACTGTGCCTTCTTCACTATAGAGTAGAGTGGGTGGAATCTTTCGAGATATGCGCTCATAAAGGCATCCGCAGTGGCCTTTTCGGGATATTCGAAAGCACCCTTTGCCTTCAGATAGGCGATGTCGCTGGCATCTAAGTGAGATGGATGGACATTCTGTTCGATTATAGTCATAGATGCGCTCTCGCCGATATGGTTGTGCACGTCATGCAGCCTTGGGTTTCTTCCACGTTGAAACTCTTCAAGTGCGAATGTCAAAGGCGACGGCTCGCCGAGCAGAACTATTCCGTGCCTCTCTAGCGTGCTTTCATCCTGTTGTTTTAAATATTCTACAAACATCTCCGTCAACGAGCTAGCTTTCGAACCTGGGCGGATTCTTGCCACGCGACTCGAGGGTTGTGGCGCGCAGGGGCTTTCTGAGGAAGCAGAATCATTCACCGGCATCGAGTCCGGAAACGCAGGCAATGAGGATCCAGCCAGGCTCGCTGGTTGGGCATTGCCTCGCAGACCGGCATTTGCCTTCACGGACGTGCCCCTGACAGTAATGGAGGATTCGACATTCGCTTGCGTCTCGTCCTGAGGTTCGACTTGTGGTGTAGATCTGCCCTCCGGGGCTGCTTGGTGTGATGATGATGATTGACGTCTTCGCGAGTTCTTCCTATTATACATGCCTCGCTTGGAGGCAATCAATGTGCAACCATCGACATGGTCCATTCGGCAGCGACTGCAAGGCAGACCCGTCTGCGCCGCATCGCATTTTATTTTGCGTTGATTGCACCGGCTGCAGGCTTTGGACGCTCTGAGACGAGTCCTGACGGTTCCATTCTGCATGTTCGCCCTACGGGCAGTCGTCAAGACGATGCCACACTCTTGTCGCTACACGCACTCGGGTTGTGGTGGGTCGAGGAAAGGGTTGAACTCTTCGTTGTCATCTTGTCCTTGTCCCTTGCGCGATGTCTTTGTCACCCACGTGCCGTGCAGCGTGCTCCGGGCGCAAATGAGGGTGGTCAGGGCTAGAGCGTAAAGAACCTCTACATATCACGCATCAGCTCGGGTCACAATGGAGATGGCGCACTTCTGGCCTCACAAAGCGTCTTTCACTCACATGTCAAGATGTCGAAGCTTTTCTTAGATGCTGGCTGCTGGAGATGGTGAAGGTCGAATCTGGCGTGCGTGGGGAAGGTTGTGGGTGCGGGGAAGGGGGTGCGGGGAAGTTCTTGGCGCGGGGGCCTGTTCCGCACATGTTCCGCACATTACTAGCTGGGGCTCATATCTCAAGCACGTGGTGCGCAACGTACGGCCTCACAAAGTGATAGATAGATATATATATATATATATATAAAGTGATAGATATATATATATATATATATATATAAAGTGATAGATATATATATATATCATCTCAGTTTCAAATGTGAGCTCTCGGCAGCTCCTGCACGTGCTACCTTTCATTGACTCGTGCACTCTCTCAAACAGCTGAGTAGCAGCATTAGGCTGCGCACTACCCACCCAGTACCTGGCTCACCTGCTCACTAGGTAGGCTCGTTAGGTGGGTAGGATGGTGTTCCTACCTACCCCACCAGAGACGCTTCTGAAATGGTTTTGAATGATTTCGAAGCTAAGCGGCTTCTTTGAGGTGGAGACAAGGAGGATGCTGGATCCCTTAAATTGGGACGCCTCTGTGGCCTGCTGAAATCGGCTGTAACTCTGTCAATTGTAGCTCTCCGAGACTCTGTTGATAGCGTAGCATCATAGAAATATAGTAAGAAGCTCTGCAGTTTTGTAAGGTCGTCTAAATCCTTTTCTAACGGCACATGTAGATGCACCTCCCTATAATACAAGCAGAACAGCTCAAGAGCGCTCTTAAGCTGTATTGCAGTACTAATCATCATGTACTAGTAATTCCATCTTGTGCAGTTGTCTCTAGCTAAGTTCCTGTTGTTGCTAAACTCTTATAATTTAGCTATGCGCTATAGACTACGTTAAATATAAACTACTAGATTATGTAGCTTTCTAAGTGGTCCCTTTTAACGCTAGTAATCCATTTCTGTCGCAGTAGGAGAAGTTAACAGACTATATTATTCTTAATAGCTAAACTCTCCTTGTCGCTATGAGATAGGAAAGCCTAGGCTGTGAGATTAATAATGTGACCGTTACAGCGAAGGCGGAAGTGTTGCGGATTGTAGGTTATCTCATATTGTTCTAATAATACTAATATACTAGTTAGTTTTATAAATGTATTTTGCAGATATTAAACTTAGCAGCCTAGGCAGTTAAAATAAGAGGTGTTAATATACATATAAATTAAGAGAGCTTTAATCATAGTATCATTGTTACTTGCATTGTCCATTACAAAGTAGCCTACTTTTAAAGCGATTCCATAATCGTTGATAACTTCCATAACATAACACGCTTGATTCTCTCTAGAATGAGCACCACCTAGCTCCTTTACAGCAACTATAGACTACTATAGAACCCCCATCTCTAAGACGTAATGCGCAATCATACCTAGAATCGCAAGAGAGTTGGGAGAAGTCCACAAGTCAACAGTAAAATATACTTTTGAAAGCGCACACTAGAGTTTCACTTACACTTGTGATTTCTCTGCTTCGTAGGTTCGAATTACACACTAGCGAATTGTACTATATGACGAAGGGAGAAAGGTGTCAATATGAGGATTTAAGTACAACAGTAGAGCCCGAAATTCCTCAATTTCAACCATGCGGAAAGGAACTCCGCATGCTGTAATCCACCGAATATACAGAATCTCTAGGTGAACACCATCGATTGTCCTAGCTTCTGTAGTAAGCTTTCTACGCTTGTGATCTCTAGCGCGTAAAAAAAGCTCCGAAATGTTCGTTTGCGTAGCAAGCGTTTTAGCAGCTGCTACATTCTTAATTTGCACTTAATGAATCCGTAGCAAACGGACTACTATAGTCTTTGTCCTAGAAGTCTCTGGATACTCCTTTGGGCAATACTTGTAACGCCATACCTTTTCCCCCGTAGAATTAAAGAACTGGGCATTGAAATCTCCGGGTGTGTGATTTCACACTTTTGATGTCATGTGCGGTTTGCTAGAAGTTGAAGATGTAGGCGTTACAGCTATTTCTGAAGCTTTAAATTGCTTGCTATCAAGAGATAGCGCTGTTGAGAATTGGGACGCCATTATTAGGTTGCAGAACTGATTTCAGGCTCTAATTTTGGGGGATTGGTAGACTTTTCACGGGGTTTGCAGAGTTTTTATCACGTGAGAATACTAACTGTTCAAACTTTTATTACAGTTGGTATCCTAGTTGGTATGGTATAATACCAGTTAGTCGAACTACAGAACTGTACCGTCTTGGTATTTCAAAAATGAAATACTAGTTAAAATACCAACTGTTCAACTGCCCAACTAGTAAACTATCGCCTACACTAAGCTCTTCTGAAAAGTCTCGAGACATGAAGCTTTTCGTACTTGACGCATCTCGAAGTACTGAAAACGCGTCCAGTGCTTTGATCAAGGTACGAAAGACATTAATAAAATAGAACAATGCTCACCCTCCATCATGACCTCCAGTTCTCTCAAATTTGATTCTGCAGAAAAGCGAAAACACTGATGCTGAAGTTTCTAAGAACTCAGTCCCTGCTATGTCACTGAAAGCAGCAGGCGCTTACAGAAACAGACTTAGACATTACTTATTCAAGGAGGAGGAAGTTGGTAGCAAAGGTATTATTTGAGACTTGACTCCTTATTTTTGACTCTCCCTCTCTCTTTCGACTCCTCCCCACTCCCCTGACTCCGAGTTCTAGTACTCGTCATATCCCTAGCCTTTGCGCCGCAATGCAATACTCATCGTACCTGTTGTTATACTCACACAGTATACCATACATCCAATTGTATTCATCGACCGGTAGATCTGTCCATCCAACATCAATATTTGGAGGCATCTCTGTGTCCATCTCGTCTTCCTCCATCGGTTCTTGAGGCACCCAGTCTTTCCAAACTAGTTTGATCATTGGTCCTGGATAAGATTTGCGATCCAACGAATCCAAACAGCTATCATCGACATACACGCAAATATTATATCTCGTTCCAAGTGAAATATCCACAGAGATCTTCGTAGCGCTCTTCTTACCAGTTCTCATTTCATTCATCTCCTCCAGACTTAGTCGATCTGCCAACCATACCTCCAGCTCATCCGCCACCCAAGATCTGAAATGCTTCCGAACATCGTGCGTCGTCATGCCTTCAAATCTCTCCCGGTCATCCATCGGCAACAGCTGATGCCTCGGTCCCAGGGTTTCCATCCTCTCTTGAGAGATTAGGTCATCTTCGACATTCTTTGCCAAAATCTGTAGCATGCGAGACCATTTGGCGTCCGTGCCGTCCCCGTACGCCACACGATACACGACGAAACCCCATGGTGAGCCAGGTTTGAGAGAATAATCACTGAGCGATTCTTCGATTAGCTTCATCTCTAGTGTGCATTTAGCAGGCTTGTCATCTGCTGGCATGATGGGCACGGTCGACATCCTCAGCTGCGTGGGAGCGGATATAGTGATGGATTTTGCGGTTCGAATAAGGGGTAGAACAACATGAGAACGCGATGCGAAGGTGGAGTGAACACCTGATGGTTGTAGAAGTGGAAGCAGGACGCGAGAATAAAGTGTATCGCGGCAATAATAAACACTTATGAGCACGTCTTGTGCTCTGCAAAAGATGGATACGCATGCGATAGAATGTACACTGGCAGGACGTAGGTGTCATTTCTAAGATTGGAGGACGAGGACTGCGATGATTAGGAGAACTATCTAAATCTTGCTTAGTAAATGGCTCTGGTTAGTTACTGAAGGAGCGCGTGCGGTGAACAGTGGCAGAACCGTTTGCTTGATTTCATCACTACCACAACCACAACTTCAATTTACACTACCTTTCCTCTATTAGTTATTAGTAATACTCTAACAAAAGCCACGATTGATGATACTCGAAGAAGTTTTTGTCCTATACAAGCAGGGTCAATCTGTAATAAATTTCAAATATAATGATTAAGATCATCCTTTCATCTTGGATAGGTGTGCAGGACTCGGTAATTTGCTCCACTGTGAGCAGATTCAACAACAGGCCAAACCCATGATTCACGAAGGGTGCGCCTTCTCGCTCGACTTCGAAAATCCATTGGGCTTTCAACAAGAAAACTTATTGTCTACGGCGCTTGAGCGGTGCGATAAGCTGCGAAGGAACGTGACTCAGGTTCGGTTGAGTCTCGATTGGCTTAGACACGAGTACAGGTGGGGAGTGGAAGACGACTTAAAAAAATGGAAGAACTCAAGGAGTTGTAGGTAGACAGTGGCGTATGGCACGGCGACAGTGGAAGGTACGAGATAGATGTTGCTTCTGCCTGGAACTTATTGCGCGCCACTACTGTACAGCATGTCACGATCTTGGCGGATTCTCCGAGTTGGGTGGAACATGAGTGCGAGATTGAAGAGTCCTGCCTACACGCATCCAGAGGGAGGGCTGGCAGTATGAAGCCTACAAGTCTAGGAGGACTACAGATCCTAACAGACCCTCAAAAGTGCGGGACTCTCGACCTTTGGCCTTTGACGAAGCTAGGCGAGAAGAGCAGTTAGCAATAACAGCAGTCAAGGTCAGGGGAGAGAATAGTAAGGCTTGAAATTCGAGTAAGAGATAATACGTGTCTTCTCTTCTGATTTATCTATTTGATATATCGCAGAATCTGAGCCAATTCCTAAGTATACTAATTCTCGGCCCTCACAGCTATGAATCCATACAACTCTAATACTTCAGGTCCTAAAGCTTCCACGGTCTTCTGGATAAAACGCTCAGTCGACAGGCGACACGAGTCGCCCTATTTGGTTCGACATTTGCGCCGTCTCGTAGAGCATCTGGGTGATGACTGGATTATCCAAAGTCCTTCCACTGGCGAAATAGGCATTGATGAGATCCGTGTGTGTCGTTATGAAACTGCGAGCGGCGTTTATCACTGTACCGTAGTAATCTGGCTCGAACAGGGCCTAGATGGTAGCGAGGTTCGTCACGCCTGGCATGTATGTCGAAGTGTATCCGATCTCCTTTGTGAGTGCGCCTCGGGACTGTGTCCAGGCGCTCTCGAGCCCGACGTCGTTCATGTAGTTCCAGATGCCGATAACCTAGATGAGAAGAGTGAGCAACGCAGTCAAGGTCAAGGAAGAGAGAATGGTGAGACTTGAACTTCTTGTGAGAGATGTATCAGATGCGTCTTACCTTCCGATTTGTTCTTAATATTATCTTGGCTGCTGCTTCGCTTCCTTGACCGGCGCTGACCAAAGCTGGCTTGAAGACGTTATCCAAACTTTGCGCTTGTATCAATCCGAAGAAGCAACCTTTGAGGCCATTCCTATCTCCTGGTAAAAGAGACATTCTGGTCCTGTATGCATAGGAGCCGATAACCTCGAACCAGCGGTCGTTCGGCGTCACAGGCGCTGTCCAGCCTGATACATCAGTCACGATGGCTCCAATTCGAGGCAGTGAGACGTCGTAAGCAGTGTTCCAGATATTGACGAGCTTCTGCGGATCGATGATGAGGTTGCTGGGGAAGGTGGCACCAGATGGGAGAACGCCTGTGACAGCCGACTTAAGAAATTTTCCAATCATTTGTGCCTCTTGCAGATGTTCCGCGTTTAAGCCAGTAGTCGGCAAGTCGGCGGCCTTCGTAAATGTTACTGCCGTTGACGAGCAGAGACCTTGGAGCATGCTATTCGCAGATCATGATAATCAGCTCTGTGTGTTTGCAGAAACGCAGCGAGGGGGATGCAGAGGACTCACGAGTATCCACCTTGTAGAGTGAGTGTGGAAGCCCCGTCTCCGACGAGCAATTTCAAATTCGGAGAATAAGATCTCGGCGGGAGCGTAAGCTGAAGGTTTCCATAGACTAGAGGACGTGATCAGCAACCTTCACGAATGGACCAGAGAAACCGGCCAATGAAAAGTCAAAAGTAGTATTGATGCATCAGGAGAGAATCTTCGGGTAGTAAGAAAAGGTGTCGCCATACTACTCGTGCCCAGAATCTTGCCGATCTTCGAGATAGACGCGGGCTTGGTTCCACCAGTCGCCCTGTCAAAGAGATGATGCGGACTTTGCTCATAGGCATCATAGCTATACATCAAGGTGGAATCATCGTCGCCAATGTAGTAAGAGCGGCGCTTCACGATATCGGTTGAGTCAATGCCGTCCTCTTGGTCATCTGGATCCTGAAGACAAAGGTCTGGATCGGCGGTGCAAAGGTCAAGATAACAGTTCAGGGTGGTTAGGACCTCGTCATTTGGTGTGCAGCATAATGCTTTATTTCGCCACCCTGAACCATTGGCTGCGGTTGTAATTGACAGGAGAAAACTCACAAGAGCATCCAGTGTAGCTGTCGCCTCGATTGTCTCTCAGCAGAGTGTTTTCCGTGTCAGTGCAAGTGTTCTAGGCACAATCTCCTTGTCCGACCTAGTGGCAGTCTTTAAAGGGTGGTTCCTCGTCTCCTGGGCAGCAGTAACTGTTGCCGTTGCAGAAGATGGTGGCTATTCCCCATCTGTCATACATGTGTGCGATCTTCTGCTCGCTAGCCAAGCATGATTTGCCACTGCCTGAAGTTAGCGAACGTGTGTATATAGGCTGCATATCGAAGCAGAAGGATGAGAGTACCAGGAGGCCGTCCAGTAACAGCCATCACTGAGGTCAGCAAATGTGCCAACTTCGCAACAGAAGGCTTTGCTTCCCCGACTACACCTGCCTGTTCCAGACTCGCCAGGAATACCTCCCTAGCTAGAGGCAAACAGCTGGACTTCACCAGTGTGGCTACATTTAGATTAGTAATGGGTTTTGTGACAAGCGTAAGAAAATGAACGGTACAGTTCTTGGCTCTGGAAGCATAGTACAAGAAATTCTCCAAAATCTTCTCACAAGAGGCGCCCAAGGCTGCTGTAGAAAAATGCTTACCATTGCCCATTGCAATCTCCACTAGAACCTCGCCATTGACATGTGGTTAGAGCAGTGGCCGTGGCACAGCAGATTGGCAGGCCGCATGTCGTCTGTTAGATAGGTTAGAAATGGATACATTGAAGAATTTAGTCCATTCATCAAAAGACTTACACCTAGTGCTGTGCAGCCATTCTCATCATATCCTACCTTCGTGTAGCCTGTTGCACAAGTAGATACAAGCGGATTTCCAAGATCTACGTCTTCTGAAAATCTGTAGCAGTCGGCACCGAAGAATGAGTTAACTGTGTCCACAAGGGCCTGTTGTGTCGAAGACTCTGTTAGACTTAGCTCCGACCCAAGATCACTTATGCCCGTGAGAGCTTTATGTGCTGTCTAGGTGTAATCGTCTGATTTCTCGTCCGTTAGTTGAAAGCAAGCTGAAGAAAATCACAGAAGCGGATGAGTCCCAGAGACACATACTAAGGTTAGATGCCTAGATGAGAGAGCCTGAAATGATAATCTCATTTGCCTAGTCCACTTTCTGTGCAAACGTGCCCGCATCGTCGTATGAGATCCATTGATTTGAATCCCAGGTGAAGTAGTTGACTGCTGCCTCTTGGTCCCAGATTACATTGATGCTACTGTCATTTGCGAGGATGGCCTCAATCTCATAGTAGGCAAGATCTGTAGAGTTCTTGTCAGACGGCTTGCACAATTACAGATTCAGGTGGGAGAACTAACATCCACTGGTGGCTGTGCAGGGACCAGGATTGGCGCCAGCGCTGAACGGGCAGCCTGGATTAGTGCAGCTCGAATCCGACAGAGTGAAAGCTCGCCCATAGAAGCCGAAGCCCATTGCAAACCTGGGAAGGGTCGACGTTAACTCTCCAAAGCAGCTTAACGGCCTGCTTGATTTCCGTGAGATTTGTATGCGCCTGGACAATGGAGCCACTTTTGCAAAACATCTTAGTACGTATACTTGACAATATGGAGATTGGGTCTATCCGACCTTGGTGGTGCTTACGTAGCCGGGTTCTGTACTGTCCCAAACCCCATGAAGATCGTAAGTCATTAGATTCAGCCAGTTAGCATACTGGAGCAAGCTAGGTAAATCATACCATCGCATGTATCAATACGACGAAGGCGTTGTGAAACTAATGCCAAATGTGGCTCCGGAGTTATCAAATGTGTTGCGCGAGGACATTCAGTTATCACATATGCATGTCTCATATCATTGACCGAACACCAGAGCAGGATATTCACCTGCATTCCAGTCCAATAGCCGACTGATGCCTGAATAGGCACCGCCCATTTGGGCATATAAATAGTTGATACATTTGATAGTTTAGCTAGTCTTAATACATGATTTTCGTCACTTTTGCTTCCGTGCACGCAGTTCATCAATACTGTGTTCAACAAAATGTCTCGCGCAGCGTTTTGAGCATCGCTATGTAGTTCTCTGTGTCGCTGAGACTTCCACCTCGATCAGGGGCACCAGGATACTCCCTGAAATGGAAGTTAGTATATCAAGCCTCATGACCTCGTTGTGTGCCGCAAGCTTTACCAGTCAATATCCACACCATCAAAGCCATATATGTTAAGGAAGGCTAAGACATTAGTGGCAAAAGTTTGACGATTTGTAGAGCTGGCAGCAATGTCTCCAAAAACTGCCTGGGTAGTACTGTGGCCAGACACATAGTCAGTATGCCATTTTAATTCTCAAAGGATGAGGGGAATTGCAAAGAGAATGCCAGAGGGTGTGCGTCTCAAGGACGCTCAGAGCTTTAAAACAATTGCTCCCAATCGGCCACTGGATGCCTCAAAGTTCCAGAGATTGGGAGATCTCAAAGGGTAGTCTCTCATACTTGCCCTCGGGGGTTGTTGTTTGAATGCCGCCAACAGTTGGCAACACTTCCGAGCCCATTTTGTGCAAAACCACGGCAGTATACATTTCGGAACTTGTACTTATTCACGGTCTGCGGATCGGAACCTAAACGGAAAGTCACCAGATTGCTATGTAGGCCACTTCATTCTGCACAAGTAAATCATATAACCGATGGCGGCACATCCCGTCTACGCGGGTGCTTGTCGGATTTCGAAATCCGCGGTTACCGCGGCTACTTTGTATCCAAGTAACCGCTTCGCATAGTGGCTGGCGGCGGTATCACGTTAATCACCACCAAACCATAATCGAACGGCATAATGACCCCAGATCATGACCCCAGAGCATGACCCCAGATCATGACCCCAGAGCATGACCCCAGATCATGACCCCGCATCATGACCCCAGGCTGTGCGTGATTGACCAGAAAATGTTCGGAAGCGCAGGTCGGCCTGGCAATGGTAATCTTGCTCTTGTCATGGCGGCTACGAGAAACATACTTAAACGACGCCCATGGCCGGATTCATCATATCATCTGCACTGAGTTAAACATCGTTTCTATCACTCAACTTGCCATTTCTCAGCTGCCGAGCTTTTCATCAAACAACAGTTAATATCAACGGAAAACAGAGCGATGCAGAAAGACTTCGACGCCATCGTTGTTGGTGCGGGCTTCGGGGGCATTTACATGTGCAAGAAGTTGATCGATCAGGGCCTATCTGTTGAACACAGTATTGGTGGACTGTGTGCACGGAAGCAAAATGTGATAAAGCATGTAGAATAAATCTATCTAAACTACGGAATGGGCATCTCTCATATAGAGAGCCTCAATAAAGAAGTGA